>Ga0210394_10000003_pt1 | contig 695562 bp, 621 predicted proteins | sample IncBWC12MmetaG_FD_160121 | JGI IMG/M metagenome (GOLD analysis project Ga0210394, IMG submission 160121) | Forest soil microbial communities from Barre Woods Harvard Forest LTER site, Petersham, Massachusetts, United States - Inc-BW-C-12-M | ecosystem: Environmental > Terrestrial > Soil >... | reverse complement strand
GAGCAGAAGCGGCCTTTGCTTCACGGCGAAAGCGGCTCAAGACTTGAGCATCTTTGGCCACTTCGTCGGGCAAAAACTTCAACGCAACAAAGCGATCGAGTTTGGTGTCCTCGGCTTTGAATACTACACCCATCCCGCCGGCGCCCAGCTTCTCGATGATGCGATAGTGCAAGATGGTTTGGCCGATCATGGGAGACGCTTGTCGCCGGAGCATTCATCTTAAGGACGGGGTCGAGGCTAGTCAACGTGTTCGCAGTTCTGGCGAAGCGCGCCGAGCAGTACACCTGCGTTTAACGAGCAATCGGGAAACTGTTCCGGGGCAGAAGTCAGCTTGTGGGAAGTTACGGTCACTCCCGAGTGACGGGCAAACCGGAATGTATGCTCATCGCTCAAGTTGCGGTCGCGGTTCATTTTGGCCGCGTCCCTGTAACTTAAAGCGCCGACCAGAAGATACAATTCGTCCGGCTCTAGGGTAGGTAGGGCTTGTCTTTATTTTGCAAGCCCCGTGCCGGTAAGCGTCACGGTCTCAGGACTCGTGGGATCTGCGTCCACGATTGTCAGGGTTGATGTTGGCGTTCCCACCCAAGTGGGCGAAAACGTCAGGTTGATGGTGCAACTCGCTCTCGCACTAACCATTGAACCACAATTGTTGCTCTGACTGAAGTTCTTGCCGACCGTGATGCTGGTGATAGTTAGAGCCGTACTACCGATGTTAGTTAACGTGACTTTTTGGGGCGTGCTGGTGGTCCGTACTGTTTGCCCAGCAAAGGTAAGAGAAGTAGTCGAAAGCCGAACCGACGTCTGGGGGACTATGACGGAAACTGTAGCGGTCCGGGTCAAGTTTCCACTATTGGCAATTACCGTGACGGGGTAAGTGCCTGCGGGTGTCGTTGTTTTTATAGATATCGTCAGCACCGCAGTTCCCGAGAGAGGCATTGAAGAGACACTGAAACTTGCGGTGGCACCCGGTATTGCTGATAGGCCGTCGATCGAGAGATTCGCGGAACCTGTCAATCCAGCGAGAGAAACAGTATTCAAGACAAATGTGGCCTGTCCTGCAGTGGAAGCAGTTACGGGAGTGAGATTGCTGGTGAGCAACCAAAAATCGGGTGCATCCGGCGTCACGGCGCACTTGGCTGGCTGCGAGACAGAAGTTCCCCAAGTGGAATGGATGTCCTGGAGGGTCAAGCTCTGCCATCCCGAAAAGCTGGTCAAAGATCCGTTCCTCGGCGTCGGTACCATAAATGGCGTGCTGCCGCCGGCGGACCAGGTATTCTTGTCCGAGCTTAAGGTGGTGACGAAATCCGTCCAGGCCGTACCGTTCAGATAACTATCGTAGAAGACACGGCTACTGCTGCCCACGGTTGCGACGACATTTCCGGAAAGCGTGAGGTGATCGTTCGTCAGGCTGTACGTCTCCCCGTTTTCCCAGTTGGTAACTGGAATGCCGCCCAAAATTCCATTCAAGGTGATCTGGTTGACCTGATTTCCAAAGAATGTATTAGCGGATGACGTCACAAAAGTGGAGTTTCGAACATCGAGACCGCCGGCATTGCTCTGGCCTTGTACGTTGTTTCCACAAAAGAAGCTATTCGTTACCGTGATTGGACCTTGGCTCTTCTCAAGCAAGAGGCCGTAGAGGTTGTTTGCCGAAACATAGCCGGTGATAGTTGCGTTTTCATTGTCGGTATCGAAATGAATACCCTGGGTTTGGTTGAAGAGAGTGACGATGTTATTGAAAGTGCTGTTGTGGTCTAGAAAGAGGCGAAAGCTGCCGGAATCGAAGGTGTAGAATGCGGCTTGGGCGCCTCTCCAGTTATTGTAGTTCGCCGTGTCTGACTGCCAGGAGCCGTATTTCACCTTGTACGTGGCAAAGCCCTTCTGCCCATTGTGATTCGCAGTGCTCGATTGCACGGTAAAATTCTGAGCGTTGGTGAACCACAATCCCGAAGCATTGTTTTGGCTAAACGAATCGGAATCGACAAGAATGTTAGACGCATTGGAAAAAGTCACCGCCGCTGCGCCACGACAGCTGTTCGCGTACTGAAACGTGAGTCCGCGTAAGATGATATTGGACTGACTCTGATCATTGAACAGAGAAGGCCGGGACGCGACCTCGACGCTGGCCGAAGACATGTCCGTACCCGACGGGGGCCAAATTTTCACCATCGCGCTGGTCTCATCCACAAAAAATGTTCCGGGCTGCATGGCACTCATAGATAGAACCTGAGTCATCGGACTTCCGTTGACGAAGATTCTTTCCTGGCGTAGCAATATTTCCTGCTGTAAAGGGGCTGGGGGCGGCAGGGCGGCGCAGTTACCCCACTGATAAGGCCAGGAGTGAGTGTACAGATTACCGCTGACTGACCAGTTGCCCCAGAGATCGGCTCCTGAAACTACTACTGTGCCGGCAGTCGCTGCCTGAAATGTGATGGGGAGCTTTGTCTGCCTAGAATTGTGACTGATCGAAATGGACTCCGGGTAGGTTCCAGGACTAACGATGACCCGCGTGCCGACACCCTGCTGGTTCTCCCTCATTGCCAAGCTGGCAGCCTTTCCAATGGTTCGCAGAGGTTGAAGTTGGGTTCCGGGGTTGCTGTCAGAGCCGTTGCTGCCGTCGACATAGATCGACGCCGTTTCCAGACTTTCATTTACGTTGGCTTGACCCTGACAGAAGTGCGTGATGATGGCGACTGTAAAAATGGAAAATAGTACAAGGACACTACGCCTGTGGAAAATCATGGGGGAGTCATCTCCAATTCAATCAGGACTTCGTGACGCTCGGGGTGAAACTTATAACGAGGGTAGAACGACAGCGAGTCCCTGGCGAGGTCTCGGTAGGGTATCGAGGGCCCACAATTAGGACATGACCGACCGTGTCTCACGCAGAGGTGCGACCGCTGCGCTACCTTCTGGTCGTGCCCACGCGGTTACGCAACGTCAAGCGATCTGCGGGCAGGTGATGGTTTACGGACTACCCGGAAGTGACTGTTGTTAACAGGCGTGGGTGTTGAAAAAGTCACGTCGATTAGCGGATGAGATTCGGTAGAAGCTTGTTAGAAGAAAGTGATCTTAGCCATGCTCTGTTGGATTCTTATCACCGGAGGACTGCTGATCATGATGGGGCAACACGACCGCTCCGAAGCGCTGTTCTATTACTTTTCGACTGGACGATCAGGTTCCAGTGACGCACTTGCTGCGGCTCATCGATAAGCACATCAGTCTTGCCTTCGTCCCATAAACTCGCAACAAGGAGAAGGGTGCGCCTGAGCGAAGTGTCGGGTCAGAACTTTGTGTTGTATGAGCGTTCCTATGCCCCTGGATTCCACGATCTAATCTTCGGAATGCTTCGCGATGCCGGAATTGTTCCCAATATTTCCCAGACCGCGGCAGAGCTCTCAATGCTGATCTCGCTGGTGGACGCCCACATGGGTGTTGCTATTTTGCCCTTATCGGCAGTCAAACATAGCGTTGCCTCGGTAGTCGCCTGTGACATCTTAGACCGGATTCCGATGTCTGAAATCGGTATGGCCGTTCGTAAAGGAACTCGAGCCCCGGTCGCAGACACCTTCAGATCTTTCGCTCTAAAAAGCTTAGGTCATCTAAGAAACGCTTAGTCATGCCGACCGGAGTTGACTCAGTTCCACGGCCAGTTAAACCGCCAAAATTCCTGTATCGTCCGCCAACCGGAACCTATCCAGAAACGGGCTTCGAAGAAGTTGGCCGGATTAGTAACGACAAGTCGGCTAGTGTTTACGAATGCGCTCGCTTCACTAGGCCGCAAAACCGACCCAGAAACCTGCTGCATGGTTCCCAACCAAAGTAGTGAATGATAAAGGTCGTTATCATTCACAAAAACAATACATTCCGCGCGACTTCAGTGCCAAAAAATGGATAAACTTGTCGTCAATGATCGACCCTGATCTCAAAGACTTTGGACCCCCGCTGGCCTGATTCTCGGCTTTCAGGTCGCCCTGTTTAAATGGCGACTTGAGCGCGAGTCGGAGCCGTCGAGATTCCGGAAGTTCTCGAGCGCATGAAGACCAAGTTCCCGCCTCTAGGCCAAAAACCGGCTAAGACACCAATTGACGTTTTGCTCGCTACAAACATGCTGTCTGTCGGTGTGGACGTGGGCCGCTTAGGAGTGATGATCGTGGCAGGTCAGCCCAAGTCAACTTCCGAGTACATCCAAGCGACAAGTCGTGTTGGACGTGCGACCCCAGGCATTGTTATGACGGTATCAAACTGGGCGAGTCCGCGTGATCTCTCTCATTTCGAGAGCTTTTGTCATTATCACGCAACATTCTACCGTCAGCTGGAAGCGTTGAGCGTTACACCCTACTCCATTGGTTCAATGGACCGAGCTCTGACGGGTGTCCTCGTCAGTGCAATTCGGCAAGGTGGTTTTGACTACAACCCAAACACCAGCGCTCAGCAGATGCAACCCACGAATGCGTTGGTGCAGAGTGTTCTTAGTGAACTGCCCGTTCGAGCTGCGGAAGCTGGAACAGGCGGAGCAAAGCTTCAAGACTTCGTGCGATCGGCACTCCAGCAACGGATCGACGACTGGAGAGACCGAGCTTTGCGCATGCGCGGAGGCGCGAGATTGGGGTACAAAGACGGACGTGACGGTGTGACCGTCGGATTGCTGAAAATGCCGGGAACCTCATCGTGGACGGGGTTTACGGTACTCAACTCGCTTCGAGATGTAGAACCAGAGGCTCCGTTGTCATTCGACGATAGTGGTATGGATGGGGAGAGCACCTTATGAGCGGCCAGAACGTAGGTTCGGTGCGGCCGACTCAGCTGATTTACACGTATGGGATCGGATCGACGGTTGACCTTCCGCAATTTTCCGCGATGGTCATGGGCTTGGACGATTGGCCGGCTGCTCGCATGGAAGAAATCCGTGAAGATAGACTGCTCCGCGTCGTACGTAGCGTACTGGGGTCTCAAGTTAGGCAGCTCAAGGCGGCTCCCCTCCAAGATGAGGGTACGTTGAGTCCGTTCGAACGGCTTTCGTCGACGGTGTTCCGGTCGCTGCGTTCCCGCGATGGTTGGTATGCACGCAGTGTCGTCTACTGGCACCGATTCGCTCAGGCCTCTATAGCTTTCGATATGACTCAAACCGGCCCGAGCGATCTTGTTTCACCCACAAGAATTGCCCGCGATTGGCAAAGGCAACCGCCATTCCAGCTCGTTTTCTCGTAGCTGTGACAACGGGCACATCGACGATTTTCCTTGGAGCGAATACCTCCACGGACCCGGCATTGAATGGCCAGGCCCACTTGAATTGCGGGATGTAGGTGCAAGCGGCGAAGCTGCAGATGTGATGTTGTCTTGCCGAAATTGCCAGAAGCGTAAGCTGTTGGCGCCGGCTTTCTCTGAGGAAGGCAAGGCCAACCTACCAAAATGTAGAGGGTGGCACCCACATCTTCGATAGTTCGCACAGCACTCATCGGAATAATGACCGATGGTGTGGTGCTAGCAACTCCGGGCTTGGTTGATCGCTTGTCGGTTGCGAAGGCCGAGGCAGGCTTTCACCTCGGCACGGGTGCTGCCTTGTTATTCGCGGCGTTTATTCCCGGAGACGGTTCCTTGCGCGGGTGGGAAGCTGTCCTCGGTCTCGCTATGCTATGTGTTGCGATTTTCAAGCTGCGTACATATTCGGACCTTAGCACGGCTACAGTCGGAGTGGGGTTAGCTAACGTGTTGGCGAGGATGAGCCCTCAGCAAATTCAGATAGCTGCTGCGATGTTCAGCAGTCTCGGGAGTGCGGTTGCCCCAGCTGTAACACAGCCAGCGAGCGGGGAGAGTGTCTTGCCGAAGGCAGAAGCAAACGGCGAAGCCACTCACTGAGCGAAACACCTGCCATTCCCCTGCTAATTGATCTACTAACATCTACTAAGATCGAGTTAAGCGCCGTCCATTGCGCTGTAAGTTGTTATAACTAGGTTTTGGCGTGTTTTCGAATCCCACTCTCTCCGCCATATTTTTCCCCGCATAAACACTGGCGATTACCAACGATTCGTTGACGGCGTGCGTGTGAACCTGATTTATGCGCATCCGGTCCGGCTTCCTTCAAGAATTTACGCAGCCGAGAAACTTCCTCCAAACCAAGATCATGTGTCTGCGGCCTCTTGAAAAAGACGCGTTGGCCACCGACGCGGAACACAAATTCATCGCCTCCGTGCGGTTGGACCTCACCCAGATGCCCGACCAGTTCGACAGCCTCGCTCCAACTTAGGTTATGGGGTAGCTTGCCGTTGAGAAGATTCTGGTACAGCGATTCGAGGTGCTTGCTCATAGTGTGTTCTCCTTCACAAAAAAGAGTTTCCAAGCTCGATCAACGTGCATCTCGAACGATTGCGATCAAGGCACACGTAAAGCGAGGATAGCGTCAAGTCTTCTTCGCCTTCACGGGAGGCACCAGAGCGACAGCGGCCTCGGTCGTGAGCAGAAGGAAAGTGAATGTCTCCTGTAAGTACAGACGGACCGCGGCATCGTTGTGGTTGAGGTAGCCGATGGAGACGTCCTGCCCGATGTGCAGTTCGAAATCGCCACCACGAGTGGTCAGCACGAAAGCGCCGGCGATAGCTGGCGCCCAGATGATTTCATCTTTGACCAGTCGCTTGACGTGTTCCAACACCGGGTATCCGTGGTCGCTGGTTTCGGCGAGTGCGGTGTAGGCGTCGGCGCCGAGGAGCACCGAGTAGGGGCCGTTGACCCCGACGAGACGCAGCTGGCTCAAGCTTTGAGCAATTGCATCGGGGTACTCGCGAACGTCGGCGGGAAGCGTCTTGATGGGATTGCTGGTGCCCTGGCGGATGCCACCAATGCCGGCGGCGGCATACCCGTCGAATATGGCAGCGTCCTCGGCAAAGGCGATCTGTCGCGCGGCGTCCTTTGCCGGTTGCCAATCGGAGTCGTTCGCACCCCGATCGACATCGTCGATACTTTTGCGATCCAGTTCGAACGGAACACGTAGCTCGACTAACGCCTTCACCTCTCGCTGGCTCGCGACGATGCCTTTCGCCGGTGCGGCGATTGTCCGCAGGTGGCCGGTGCCGATCGCAGAAAGCGCGATACCGGCCGGGCCCTTCAGGTCGACAACGCGCCGTCCGGCGAGATAGCGCTTGAGCGTCCGTGATGTTTCCTCTTCGATTTGAGCCCATGCCGAATCGGAAATGGGGGCAAGTTCACGATGGAGATTATTCATGTGGTACGTCTCCTTTGAGAGATCCGATGCGGAGCGAACCCTCGCGCACCGATGGGATGGATGGAGGAGGTTCGACAGCCGCCGGCGCCGCAGGCGATTCCGCAACCGCAGGCTGGGTTTGATCTTCGGTCACGTTCTCCAGAAATGTCGCCGACGGCACAAAGAACAGGTTCCCAGTCACGGCGCGGCTGAAGTCGAGCAGCCGGTCGTAGTTGCCGGAAGGGCGCCCGATGAACATGTTCTCGAGCATCTGTTCGATGGTGCGGGGCGAACGGCTGTAGCCGATGAAATAGGTGCCGAACTCACCGTGCGCGGGTCGGCCGAAAGGCATATTGTCGCGCAGAATCTTGACCTCTTTCCCGTCCTCGACGATCGTGGTGAGAGCGTTGTGTGCTGAGGTGGGCTTGACCGAATCGTCCAATTCGATATCGGAAAGCTTGGTGCGGCCGATGATGCGTTCCTGCGCTTCGGTGGAGAGCGCATTCCATGCGTTCATATCGTGGAGATATTTCTGTACGATGACGTAACTCCCGGCAACAAACGCCGCGTCTTCGTCGCGGATGAGGACGGCATCGGCTACGGCGGCGCCGCGGGGATTCTCCGTGCCATCGACGAACCCCAGGAGATCGCGCTCGTCGAAGTAACGAAAGCCGTGCACCTCATCCACTGGCGAAACGGCATTTCCCAGGCGCGTCATAATCTGAGTGGCCAGCTCGAAGCATAAATCCATGCGCTTGGCGCGGATGTGGAACAGCAAGTCGCCTGGCGTGGAGACTGCATGCCTCGCTTCGGAGCGAATTTCGCGGAAGACGTGCAGCTCTGCCGGCCGGGGCTGCCCGAAGAGATGGTCCCACGCGCCGGACCCAAACCCGACGACGCAGGAAAGTCCTCCCTCCAGGTCACGAAATTCCACGGCGCGCACCAGCGCGGCGAGGCCTCCGCAGAGCGAGCGCAGGATGGCGCGGTTTTCAGAGTCCGGATTGAGCGTTGCGACCAGGAAGATCGCGGCGCGAGTGAGCGGCGCTGCTACTGCCTGCGCGAGGACAGGCGCTTTGCCTGTTGCTTCGGGTGTGCTCATCGGATCGGGCTTCATCGGGTGCCGTGCCTGTGCTGGTCACGCTGCCTTCGTTGCGCTCTCCAATCTCTCCATGCTGCAAAGTCGCGGGTACATCGCCCATTTCACTCTTTGGATGAATTTCCTATGCATACAGGAACGGCCGCTCTTCGTGGCTCCTCCAAAAATACGCGAGGATGATCACACTCGCTACCGCCGCGTACGCACACCATAACGAGGTGAACGCGTATCTCTTGACCTCCATTACAACCAGCAGTATCGTCAGGTTCGCCGCGCCGAATACTATCATCATCTTGATCTTCGAGAAAAAGAGCGAACCGCACGTTGCAATCACATAGAGAAATGCAACCGTTGTATTATTAGTCACTTGATTGATGTACACGATACTGTTTCCTCTGACATACAGCTGCAACGGGAATGCCGTCAGCGCCCACAATATGTAGAGCGTCGTTGCTCCGCCGAGTACGAGAAACGGCAGCATCCGCCTGCGGCTCTTCCCGTTCGGTTCAAAGAGCAGCACGCTTAGCGGTAGCAAAAAAGGGAGAAGCCCTTGCGCATAAAGCATGAACGCCGCGCCCATGTCGTGTGCCACGGCGGGCGAAAGGATCCCATCCAATCCCAGCCAGACGAATCCCTCGATAAATTGATGAACGGCGAATAGCACGGGGAGCGCCGCGAAAAGCAGTTCACGCCGGTGCTTCACCTTGGTTAAGGTGACGACGCCGACGGCACCCAGAACTCCGCTGCCTACGAAATTCGCGGTGGCTGAGAAACACATAGCTGGTCTATCCTCGGTCGCGGAAATCGCGCAGATGTCTCCTAAGAGTTCTGGTTTCTTGGATCGTCGTCAGCACTGAGGTATTCAAGTCCAAGCGGTCCAATCGCCGTCTGGTATCGGTTTATCCCGTTGCGGTCGAATACGAAACCCGAGGTGCGATCCGGGAGCTTATAGCCCAGGCGGACATCGTCGTCTGCGGGACGGAAAGCCGTCCCAGCAAATTGCTCGTCAACCAATTGTGCATCGATGCCGAAGCGACCTGCGTCTACGGCGGCGCTTTCCGACGGGCGTATGGCGGGCAGGTTCTGCGCGTGCAACCCAGGAAATCGCCTTGTCACCAGTGTTTCGTCGCGGCACTCCGATGGACGCACGAGCACCAGTGTCGTCATCAACGATGGACACCGTGGGATATTCTGCGGACGTCATTCAGCAGCCTCGGACTTGATGGGGAGAGTGAAATTAAAACTCGCACCCCGAGGGGAGTTGTCGGCGGCCCACAACTTGCCACCGTGTGATTCAATGATGGAGCGGCTGATGCGAAGTCCCATGCCGGTCCCATGCGGCTTGGTAGTAAAGAAAGCATTGAAGATCTTTTCCATCTGCTTCCGGGGCAGTCCTATGCCGGTATCGTTGACGGACACAAGAACTTGGTCGGTGTCGGCACGACGCGACTTGATCGCGAGTTCCCGCGTCCTATCCGCATCCTTCATCGCCTCGATGCCATTGATCATGAGGTTCATGAGTACTTGCTGCAATTGCACGCGGTCGGCCGTAACCTGGGGAATATCTGCGGTAAGGTCCGTCCCGACCAATATGTTGTATCGCGTGATTTCGCCGCGCAAAAGCACGATCATTTCCCGAATGATCTCGTTTACATCGACGACCTCCCGTTGCGAACTACCTTTCTTGAAGAGCTGGCGGATCCGGGTCATAATTTCCGCGGTGCGTTTTACGTCTTTCACGATTCGCATGGCGGCCGCGCGCGCCTCTTCGATGTTTGGGGTATCGCACGCGAGCCAGCGCAAGCAGGTATTAGCGTCGGTGCCGGTGGCGGCAATCGGTTGATTCACTTCGTGCGCCAGGGAGGCGGTCAGTTCGCCCATCGTGGTTACCCGGCTGACGCGTGCGAGATCCGCCTGCGCCTGGCGCAGAGCCTCCCGCGCCTCTTCCGCCTGCTTGCGTTCGGTCACGTCCATCATCGTGCATACGAATTGCTCGACATCCCCGTATGCATTCAAAACAGGATGGCCGACAGTGTGGGTGTATTTGACAGTGCCGTCCGGAAGAAGGATTCGGTGATCTACTTCGTAGTCCGACTTTGCATTGATTGCTCGATCTTTCGTCTCTTGCACGTTGTCCCGATCCTCCGGATGCATGCGCTGCAAGCGGTCGTTCCAAGCAGACAGGCCCCGTTTTGGATCAAAGCCATAGATGCGGAACCATTCTTCGGAGAGATATAAGGCGTCCCACCCTGGTACGCGCCAGGCGCCACTCCCCGTATGCGTGAGCCTCTGCGCTTCGGCCAGATAATTCTCGCTCCTCCGCAACGCTGCTTCCGCCTGCTTTGCTGCGGTGACGTCCATCACCGCTCCTACGAACTCCACCCTGCCGGATTTGTCGCTTAAGGCATGAGCCACAACGTGGACATGTTTGACAGAACCATTCGGCATCAGCAAGCGGTATTCATGATCAAAATCCTTCCCATCCCGCACCGCTAGCTCGATTGTCTGCTGCACGAGAGTTGCATCTTCCGGATGAACCCGGCGGAATACTAACTCCAACGTGGGCTTGACCGCCCGATCATACTCAAAGATCTTGTAGGTTTCGTCCGACCAGTAGACTGCGTCTCGAGCATTGAAAGCCCAGCTGCCGGTGTGGCTCAGCCTCTGCGCTTCGGCCAGATAAGTTTCACTGCGCTGTAGCAGTTCGTGGGTCAGCTTGCGTTCAATCGCGATACCGGCTAGGTGGGTGGACATTTCCAGTGCGCGGGTCTCGGTGGCACTTGGACTGCGGGGCTCGCGGTAATACATCGCAAATGAGCCCAGGGCCTTACCGGAATGAGAAAGTATGGGAGTGGACCAGCAGGCGCGCAGTCCGTGGATATTGGCTATCTCTCGATACGGCTCCCAGAGCGGATCGTGGAGAATATCAGTAACGATAACAGGCTCTCTGCGGTACATGGCGGTCCCACACGATCCCGCCTTCGGTCCGATGGGAAGGCCGTCGATGGCCTTGGAGTAGGCCTCGGGAAGGCTTGGGGCGGCGCCGTGCCGCACGTGCTGCCCGTCCTCATCGAGGAGCAGGACGGAGCAAAGCAGGCCGGCAAATTGCGCTTCCACAACCCGCACCAGCTTCTCCAGTATTTCCTCCAACGGGGCATCACGCGCGATCATCTCCAGAATACGGCTCTCTCCTTCACGCAGCGCCTCTGCCCGCTTGCGCTCGGTGACATCGATCACCGTACCAACAAATTCAACGAGATCTCCGGACGGACTGAAGACTGGGTGGCCTACCGTTTGGATCTCCCTGACCTCGCCGCCGGGATGAACGATTCGGTAATCAAACTCGAATCCTGTCTTTTCTCGGCTTGCGTTTTCGAACTGCTTCATGGTCCTGGTTTGATCATCGGGGTGAATGCGTTGAAAGAATGTTTCGATTCGCGGCAGCTCGTCCCGCGGATCAAAACCCAACAGGCGGTAGCATTCCTCGGACCAGTACCTGAGCTCTCCCGGTCCCGGAGCTCCAGCCCAACTGCCTGTGTGGCTGAGCCTCTGCGCTTCCGCGAGATAGTTCTCGCTCAGGCGCAACGCCCCTTCCGCCCGCTTGCGCTCGGTGACGTCCGTCACCGCTCCCGCGAACTCGATGCTTCCCGATTCATCAATCAGGGCGCGAGCCACAGCATGGACATATTTGATAGAACCATCCGGCATCAGCAAGCGATATTCATGGTCAAAATCCTTCCCATCGTGCGCCGCGCTCTCGAGGGTCTGTTGCACGAGGGCCGCGTCTTCCGGGTGAACCCGTTGCAGGACCAGTTCTAAGGTCGGTGTGATGGCTCGGTCGTATTGGAATATACGGAAGGTTTCTTCTGACCAGATTCTCTCGCCCGTGGATAGCTTCCAGCCGAAGCTGCCCGTATGACTGAGCCTTTGCGCTTCAGTCCAGTACACTTCGCTTCGCTGCTCGGCGCGATGACGCGCGGGAATAATGCTGGTTGCACTCTGCCGAGCCACCGACCGCAGAAGCTCGTTGTCATGGCCCTTCACAGTCACTGGTTACCTCGCATTGCCGAGCACAAGCGCCTGGATGTTGGCCAAGGAAGTGTCACGGCGCGTGGAGGTGTCATCTCTGAAGGGGAGAATCCGGAGTCGTCGGCAAGTACCGCGTTGCTGGATCGGAATATACTCGGCCGCTCCGGTACGAGGTCTCGCACTTCTTCCGGAGTCTCACTTTGGAGGTCAACTGGAGGGGGCTGCCACAGAAACTCGCTGGTCAGGTTTCCGGCTAGGATCCTCATTCTCGCCGTTGAGACTCGCTCGATCAGATCGACCGGTCTTGGGATACTGCCGATTGGCTCGGTGGGTATCGTGATTGGCGCAGGCTTGGCCATATTTACCGCCTTGCCCAAAGCAACGAGACCGCAGCCGCAGGAAACGCCTTAGGATTTATCTTACGACTCTGCGGTCGACTCTACGGTTTCTTCTTCGGGGGCAGGTATTTCTTTTCGATCGAAGCCACGATAACGTAATTTGGATCCACCATTTCATTGAAATGAACCTTCGCGACTTTCGACAACAACTCGTACGCATCCAGATCGGAGAGTCCGTAGTCACGATGAATCCAATGCACCAGTTCAGTAAAAGCGATACGCACCGCGTCGTCGACGGGGCGATATGCGCCGACGGTCATGATCGCTTCGTCGTTCTCAAATTGCGGCCACTCGATGGTGCGCCCTTTAATCACGCTGAATTGAACACGCGCTTTTAGCGGAACCTCGATCGCCGACCCGGCAACTTCCCCGTCCCCCATCGCGGCGTGTCCATCACCAATGTAGAAGAGTCCCCCCTTCACGTTTACCGGGAAGTACACAGTGTTGCCCACGCTAGCTTCTGGAGAATCCATGTTTCCGCCAAACTCCGCTGGCACGATCGAACTGCGAGCCTCGCCATTCGCGGGAGCCACACCGATGCATCCGAAGAAAGGATGCAATGGAATCTTCACAGAAAAATCTGAATCGAGAGCCTTGTACGTGCCTGTATTGTTGGCATGATCAATGTGATAAAACCACACGCGCTCTTTCAGCGGCGGCTCGAGCACCGGAGTATAGTGCGAACCGCTGAGCGCGCCGAAGCCAGGAGAGTACGCTCCCACTCCCGTATCGCCATCCACCTGTAGATCGAGAATTTTCACCGCGAGCGTATCGCCGGGTTCGGCTCCCTCAATGTAAAACGGTCCGGCGAGCGGATTATCGCCTTTGACCATGCTCATCGTGTCGCCCGGCTTGCGCAAGACATTGCCAAAGCAGTCCAGCGTATTAGTGTCGAGAATATCCCCCGGCTTCAATCGCGCTACCGGCTCCGCGGTCGCAAAGAGGTACTTCACGTTGTCGATAGTGGTGGTGTAGTGAACGACGTTCTGGGCCAGCGCTGAACCGGCGAGTAGGACGAGAGTGAGAAGACGGGCGATCACAGGACCCTGATGGGCGGCCGATTTTTCGGAGCCACGAGAAGTGTCTCTTGTCACTTATGTTGCCCAATGTACCACAAGATGGCAGTTCTTGAAATCGCTCTGGTGAGTGAACCGGGGCCCCGGAAGGGATTAGCTTCCGCGTTCTGCTCTCGAAGACAAGCCTGATGGAACCGTGATCGTCTTCACTACTTTGAGGCAAAATTGTTTTAAGCGGAGTCTTTATTATTTTTCAATTCATTGATATTCGAGCCCTCTCGCATTGCGTCAGCGAAGGTCACCATTTCGACGTGTCTGTCAATTGGCGGTCAGTTCACCGACGCTATTTAACTCGATGATCAGCAAATTCATGTCTCCCCATGGCCTCAAAAGTGCTTCTCCGCGGACAGGGGAGGGACCCAATGGATACAAGAATCGCTGGGCGCGCCATCGATATGATCGAAGTTATTAGTTGGGCAGCAATCACTATAGTGATGGGGCTGATCCTGACGGTGATAGGAGTGAGCATTTATGGATCGTTCGGTATCGTACAGTGAATTCCGTATCGAAATTAAATTGCGGCTGCGATTCGTCTCGCAGCCGCCACCTTCAGACATTTGGCTTTTTTCATCGCTTTAAACTCTGTTAATCGGGTAAGACCAGTATTAATTTCGTGGATTATCTGTAGGTCTTTGTGTCCCGTTGTGCGCACTGGATCGGTTAGGCCAGTGACATCTCATCACGTATTAAGCGGGTGGAAGTTCGCGCGCGCCTTTTACCATTTGGCCCCACTACCCGCTTCTTTAAACAAATCGACAATTGAGTTCCTGGCAAAGAGGGGACAACCATGCACGCAGAGTGTTCTGCGCGATCACGCGCCTGCCGAAGTGAGAGGCGCAGAGGTGCGGCCAACAATGGCGGGGGGAAAAAACATGGAACACGTGGAACTTAGCGTGCTGTTAATCAGGCACCGCGAAACACCGCGAACATGAAGTAAGGAGGAAACGTGACTCGCATGAAGTGTTCTGAAACATTTTCATTGCTTTCGATAGCGGGCTTAACTGCGCTCGCTATGCTAATGGCCGTTCCTGATGCGTCAGCACAGGGCACTCCCCCACCGCAACTTAATTTTCTGCTTCCGGCTGGTTTTCAGATTCCGCCGGCCGATCAACAATGCATCCTGCCGGGAGAAAGACTTAACCTGCAATGCATCTTAGCGAACGATCCGGACGTGAAGAGAATCATCGCGGAAGAAGCCAAGCTCGAAGCTCAGGCTCTGGCTGCGGCGAAGTCAGGCAAGCTGGATCCCTACCATCAAGTCGAGAATCTCGGCAAGCTTGAGATCTTCGACCCCAATCTGTCTGTGAATAAAAACGTCGCCTGCAGCTATTGCCATGATCCGGCGGCTGGTTACGGAAACGGTGTCTCGATCTTGAGCGTGTTCACGGGCGGATCAAGCCTGGGATCCGTTCCCATCACGGTACCGGGGGCCTATCCTAATAACCGAATTGCTAAGCGCAACCCACAAAGTTACACTTACGCAAGTTACTTCCCGCCTCTCCACTACAACCAGAGTCAAGCCGATTTCTACGGCGGCAATTTCTGGGATGGCCGGGCGACCGGATACAAACTTCAGAATTCCGCGGCGGAGCAAGCGCAAGACCCGCCATTGGATCCTGAAGAAATGGCCAATCCAGATTCCGCTTGCGTGGTGTGGAAGCTCTCGCAGAGCAACTACAAGTTTTTCTTTGAAGTGGTCTTTGGCGTCGGCTCGCTGGAAATTAATTGGCCTTCCGACGTCGCGACCGTGTGCAGCACTCCGAAGGGCGCGGCTTCGCTGGGTGGAAATCCCACTCCGGTTCAGCTCAGCACTTCGGATCGCACGCTCTCCAACAAAGACTTCGACGAGTTCGCGCAAGCGATTGCCGCTTATGAGTCGTCCGACAGCGTCAGTCCCTTCACGTCGAAATTCGATTACGTTCTTGCGGGCAAGGCAACGCTCACCCCACAAGAACAAAACGGCTATGACTTGTTCCGCGGCAAAGGCAGCTGCAACACCTGCCATCTGGATGGCAGATCGAGCACTCAACTGGGCGGAAGCGATACCGGCCAGGCCGCGAGCCTTCAGCCTTTGTTCACCGACACAACCTACAACAACCTCGGTCTCCCCAAGAATGTAAGGCTTCCCTGGTATTCGGAGGACACTCCGGACCAGTGGGGATTTACCGGCAACCCGCTCGGCTTTGGTTTCACCGATGAGGGCATGGGATTATTCCTCGACGGCTACTACGGCGCTCCTCCTGATTTGGATTGGGGAGTTCAGTTGCCGCAGTTCGAAGGAAAATTCCAAACCTCGACGGCGCGCAACGCGGCAATGGCGCCTTACCCTGGCTTCGTGAAAGCGTACATGCACAACGGCTACCTCTTGAGTTTGAAAGAGGTGGTTCACTTCTATAACACGCGAGATGTTTATCCTTTCCCCGTGTTGTCTGGCCATTGTCCATCGGGAACCGTCGAGAAGGTGACCTGTTGGCCGATGCCGGAAGATCCTAACAACGAAAACACAACCATCGGCAAGCTTGGCCTGACGTCTGAGGAAGAAGACGACATCGTCGCCTACTTGAGGACGCTCGTGGATGGCTACAAGCCGTGAGCTCAGCCGTAGCCAAGGTTCGCTAATAAGACGTGGGGCGGACCGATGGATGGTTCGCCCCGATTTTAACGCTTCATTTTTTAACGCTTCATTCAACGAACGAACTGCATCTCTCAACACTTTAATGGAGGTTAAATATGACCAGGCTAAATAGATTACGCCTCGCGATCGCGATCAGCACCATGGCCTTGAGCTTATTGTTTGTCCAACCACGACTGGCATTCGCAGGCGAGAGTTCGAGCACTAGACTAGCCAGCGCCACACCGGTGATCGAATCCGTTAGCGACACGTTAGCCTTCATAAGGTGGACCACACAGAATCCGGGGGGAACAATCCTGCACTATGCCGTCGTGCGCTACGGCAAAGATCCCAATAACCTGAACTTGACGGCAGAGTCTCCGACCAGAATCAACCCCGGCCACAGTGAGATGGTCTTTCGAGTGCGTGTGGCTAATCTGAAGCCTGGGACTACGTATTACTACAAAGTGTCGTCGGAACAGGCTGGCGGTATTTCCGATCCAGTAACGAGCGCTGTGAACCAGTTCACCACGCGACCAGCCAATCGGATGAGTGCGGAGAAATAGATTTCACCGCGCAAATGCGGTATTTGCAGAGGAGGGTATGGCCCACTTTTTGCATGTGCGAGGTATGCCGCCGCAAGCGTTGGTTGAAACGGCATTGGCTTGGCTATAAGTATGAGGACTAGAAGAGACTTTCTTAATCTCGCCGTTAAAGGATCGGCCGTGACCGCGGCCGCGGCCCTTCTGCCAGGGAATGCGTCGGCGCAGGGCAACGCAGGCGATAGCAGGAGGATGAACAACATGAAAAATGACACGAACAGTGGCAGTTCTGTCCGCTACAAGCCGCCGATCAAATTCGGCCTGGGAGGCGTTCCCCTGGGAAATGAATTCGCGGTGGTGACTGATAAGGACGCGTACGCGATCCTGGAAGCCGCGTGGATCGCGGGCGTTCGCTACTATGATGTTTCTCCCTGGTATGGTCTCGGTCTCGCCGAGAGAAGGTATGGCAGCTTTCTTCATAACAAGAAAAGAAGCGATTATGTCATCTCGTCCAAAGTGGGCAAACTGCTAAAGGCATCGAAGACAGCCAAGAACCACGAACTGTTTCCTTTCTCACCATCGCCCAACGACGTAATTTTCGATTACACGGCGTCCGGCGTGAGGCGTTCGATCGAAGATAGTCTGCAAAGACTTGGCATCGATAGCCTTGACATCGTTTTTGTGCATGACATTTCTTCGGATAACAAGTTGTTGCCAACGAGCTGGCAGGAACAATTCGACATCGCCGCGAAAGGCGCTTTTCCTGAACTGACGCGTATGCGGGAAGAAGGATTGATCAAAGGCTGGGGGATCGGCGTGAATACCCCTGAACCGATTCTGCGAGTGTTAAGGGATGCCGATCCTGACGTCTGTCTGATGGCTTCGCAGTATTCCTTGATTGATCATAAGGATGCGCTGAACCAGCTTTTTCCCGCGGTCCGAAAAAAGAATGCTTCTCTGGTGGTTGGTTCCTCACTGAACGCCGGATTCATCTCGGGGAGTCCTCGCTACAACTATGGAAAAGACTCCTACAAGATCCCCGCCGAATTCCTGGAAAAACGAAAAAAGTTGCGTGAAGTGGCGGCGAATCACGGAGTAGACCTCCGCACAGCGGCGCTTCAGTTCTCGGCATCACCTGACGTGGCCGCGGCTTTGATCGTCGGCGCTAGCAGTGAACAGCAGATCCTCGCAGACTATACCTCAATGCAAACTAAGATTCCGGCGGAATTCTGGGCTGAGCTGAAAGCTCAGAAGTTGATCGAGCAAGAGGCACCAACCCCTGCCTGAACAGCCGTAAATAAACATGGTGGGAGTGCGGTGTTAGATGTGTAGAAACCGAACCCATGTAATGGGCCTTCAACTGCTATGAAAAATAGGTCAACTTCTTAGTCAAGAGGAGCAGCAGAATGAGAATTCTTCGGAATGCGAGGGGGTCACTTGTCTTTATTGGGGCGCTTGTTTGTGCCGTCGTGATATCGGGAACGGCTTTCCGAGCAACGGGACAGGCGGGAACAGGCGAGACGGTTATACAGAAGGCCATTGAACAGTTTGAGAGCAGCCCCCTGAAAACTACCGCCCTGGACAAAGACATATGGATGTTGTCTGGAGACGGAGGAAACGTTGCAGCGATCGTGGCTGAAGGCAGCACTTTACTGATCGATAGCGGAGTGGACTCGCGGGTTTCCGAACTGAACGCCGCGAGCTTCAAAGCAACGTCGCGCCCCGTCACGCGGCTGGTAAATACGCATTGCCACTTTGATCACACGGGGGGAAACGTGTACTTCGGCTCCGAAGGCGTAACGATCATAGCCCAGGAAAATGTAAAGAAGCAGTTATCGTCGGAGCAGAACGTGCCGCTCATTGGCTTGCGCGACGGCCGGTATCCAACCCAGGCGTTACCTACAGTGACTTACTCCAACAGCATGACCGTGAACCAGGGCGGCGAAAAGCTGACATTGGTCAACTACGGTCCTGCGCACACGGATGGAGACACAATTATCTACATCGCGCCGGCGAATGTTGCCGTGGTCGGAGATATTTTCTCGAATCACTTCTATCCCATCATCGATGTAGCGTCAGGAGGGTCCATCGATGGCATGATCCATTCTCTCGATCAAATTCTGGCACAAACTGACCAGCAGACAAAGATCGTGCCAGGCCATGGACCGGTGGCCACCCGCTCAGAACTACAGGAGTACCGCGACATGCTGGCGCAGGTTCGGCAGCGCATCAAGGTTTTAGTTGCGAGTGGCAAAACCATACGCGAAGCAGTGGCCGCAGCGCCGACTAAAGACTTCGATGCTAGATGGGGAAGTGGTTACGTACCCGCCGATGTTTTTGTACGAATGGTATTCACTAGTCTGATTGCCAGCCGCAATACGAATCGCTAGCTAGCCACATGACTCTCGCGGAGCAAGAGAATCACGTTATCGAGGGCTAGAGTCACGATCGACGAGAGTGGTTTTGTCGGAGGCATCCACGTGCTCTTTCATCGCCGACTTGAAACCGCGGATGCTTTCTCCGAGGCCTTTGCCCAGCTCGGGAAGCTTCTTAGGACCGAACACGAGCACGGCAATTCCAAAGATCATCAAGAGATGCGTAGGTTGCAACAGTCCTTCTAACATGAATCCTCCTTTAGGTCAGAGTTACAGAACATCGCTGTAAAGCAGGCGCTGCTTCCGTGTTTGGAGAACAGCGCCTTCGCTCCGCAGTGCTTGCCAGCGAAGAGCTATCGCGGCACAATCTCCAGCTTTTCTGCGGGAATGGTTTGGATCGCATTCTTATCAAGCTTCAAATGCGAATGCACCATCTCGGGAGGAAGCCGCCGGATCCATTGGTTGAGAGAGACGTCCAAGACTTCGCTCGCCTTGAACAGCTCCAGAAACACCAAGTCAGTATCGCCGGTGTTTTCCACGTAATGACCAGCATTGAACGGAACGAAACCTACATCGTTGGCATTGAAGTCCGCGGTACGTGCCGAGCCGACGGGCATAAACACCGTCATTCGTCCCTTTCCGGCCATCCAGAACTGCCACTCAGAGGCGTTGGGATGCCAATGCAGCTCGCGCATCCCTCCGGGCTTGATCGTGTTTATGGCAACAGCGACATTCTTCGAGACAGGAAAGTTATGCGAGTCGACGATACGTATTTCGCCCCCGGTAGTTCGCTTGGTGGGTGCCATCCCTTCCATTTTGAAGGTGTACTGGATGGAAGACCGGACTTTCTCTCCGCCAACTGCTGCTCTATCTTCTTCCAACGACTTTGGCAAGTCTGCGGGAAAAATGTAAAGAGGACCAGTCGGAAAATTAGCGAGAGCGCTCTCGGGCAGTCCAAAATTCTTCGCCAACACTTCAGGAGGCGTATGCGCCACGAATTCCGAGAGGAGAAATGTGCCGTCTTCCGAAAACATGCCTTGATCGAAGACCAGGAGGAACTCGCATCCGTCTGGCCCCAGGCCTTGAATAGAATGAGGAAAGCCGGCCGGGAAATACCAGAGATCGCCCTTGCTTACGTCGTCGATAAAGATCGTCCCATCGGGATTCAGCAGCGTGACTCGGGCATTTCCGTATAGCATAATGGCCCACTCATCAGCTGTGTGCCAATGCAGTTCTCGGAAGCTGCCGGCGGTCAAGCGCATGTTGACGCCCGCTAAGTCCGTGGAGGACGGTAGTTCGCGCTGCGTCACCTGATGCGTCCAGCCGCCCTCTTGAACTCGCCTCTTCGTCAGATCGTAGGAGTACCAAATGGGACCGACATCCCCAAAATCCGTCGGTGGAGGTGTGTTTGAGTTGGGATTCTCGGCTAGAAGGGGCTTATTCTCCTGTCCAGGATTGCTCGAGGAATGGTCGCCTTCTGCTTTTTGCGCGCCTTCCCGCGTTTGTGCGTGGGCACTTAATCCTGCGAATGCAGCCGCGGCCAAAGCAGCGGAGCCGATTCCCAGGACACTCCTTCTGGAAACTCCGTCCTGCAGCATCTTGTCTGTCTTCTGATCACTCATCGCATTTTTCCTCATCCGTGAATTCGAACCAATTCGTGGTCTGTACCCAAGAACAAGAGCAAATACAACCCTCACCGTGCTTACAAGCTGATTGAACGTTGTACGATTGCTGTGACGCTAGGCTGATTTCTTCGTCGGCAGACAAAACTCGACGAGTTTTCCGAATTGCACCTGAGGTGCCGCCTTCAACGGTCTGCGGAAGCGCGTCGGTATGTAGAACTCGATCACCTTTGCCATGATGACCTCCTTGATCTCTCGAATTCCAATAGCCCTACCAATCCATCCGTATCGACCACGCGCGGCAATGCGCAACCTGAGCTTATGCAAGAGTGCCTTAGAAACAGCGCATGATCTCATCCCCATAGTTCTCCCCTAACGATCGTGCTGGAGGAGGGTTGCGCCACTTTTTTCGACTCTTTCAAGCGACGCAAACCTTTGGAAAACATCGCCCAAGCCAAGGCTTGCATATCTGGATCCTCAGCATTGGCAGCCCTAAGTAATTCTTTGCCAGCGTCATGCTGTCCGAACTTGCACCAAATCACTCCGCAAAGGTACACATAATTGCTGTCCATCTTGGGCTCCCCCAATCAGCGTTTGCGCGATTAGCATTCCTGCACTTCGTCGGAACGACTGCTACCATCCTCGAATGCAATTCAACTGCCAACGCCAGCCTGTCCAAGAAGTGTCTGCACTCGATTTTGTCGAATCGCAACGTCCAAATATCGACAGTCTCCCGGTCATCGCGATCTCGCGCCGTCACAGAGTCTGCTGAGGCACTTGGCTCCTCCATCTCAGCTGCAATCGATGCTGCCAGGCTCGCTTGGCTGCTTACTTGAAGAGAATCTTCGCCATCATTCCCTTGTCTTCGTGATTCAGCAGATGACAATGAAACACCGACATCCCTTTGATGATGGGATTGGTAAAATCCAAAATGACGTCAGCAGAGCCGCCAACCGGAATGTTCACGGTATCGAGCCACTCCGCATGTGCGAGAGGCGCATCGTTTTCTGCATAGGCCAGGAAGTGAACCTGATGTATGTGGAAAGGATGTAGTTCTGCGGTTCGATTGAGGATGCGCCAATGCTGATAACTACCCACGCGGGCGGTCGTCATCGCACTCGCGTCCGGCGCATACTTGCGGCCATTGATGTAGAAGCCATTCTCGTCCTCGGTGAAGATGACGGTGAACGCCGGTTCAGCTTTCTTCAGCGGCTCTACGTCGATAGGCTTATAAATTGGCGGTCGGTTATGGAGAACATGAGCTTGTTGGCGTTGTGGTGCAACAGGCTGATCTGGCCGCCGATCTGGACCAGTCTGTTCTGCACTAGATCGAGCTGAACTGGGTTGCACCAGATCAGCCAGGACCATCGCAGGATTGGGATCCCCGGCGGGACCCGTATCTACGCAAAGCGTGCGCAGAGCACGATGTATGCCAGCCGGCGGACCGGTGACGATGGCTTCGAGGCGACCCGCAGGCGCAACCAACAAGTGATCGACCGCCCTCGTCGGATGTTCCGGATCGTGGTATGCGAGCGGCATCCCGTCGAGCGCCATGATTTGAAATGTCTGTCCATCCAACTGCAGATCCAAATAGCGATCCGCCGAAGCGTTCACAACGCGCCAGAACTGCCGTTCGTTGGGTGCGAGTTCGATTCGCGGGCGAACTACTCCGTTCACAGTAAAGATTTCCTCGACTCGCTCGGCTTCTGACCCGCATCCCTTAGGTGGGATGTCAACAGTGCGCATGAGTGCGACCGCATTGGGATCATGCTCGATGGAGCGGCCACGCAGAACGAGCACTCTCTCGCGGAGTCCTTTTACTTCAGGGACATAACGCTCCATTCCTTCGATGATGATGGCTCCCGACATTCCGTCCAATACTTGGCGGTGACTCTCGCCGTGGGGATGAGTGTGGTACCAGAACAGGCCCGGAGGATGATCGCGCGGAATCTCAACCGAGTAGTGCAAAGTCTGGCCCGGCCTCGCCATCATTCCGATTACGTCATCCTGGGGAGAGTTCGGGGAAACAGTGAGCCCATGAAAATGCAAGTTCGTCATGTCCATGCACGGGTTGATCGCACAGGTCTCCGGGGGCTTGGCGGGAAGATCGTTGCTGTACGTGATTTTGAGGACGTCACCTGGGGATGCGCGGATCACCGGTGCCACATTCTCACCGTCGAAAGCGAAAGCGTCCCGGCCGTTGTCATTCACTGCACGCAGCGTGAGGGATACAACATGATTCTTCGCTTGCACCTGCGGAGGCTCTGCCAACGCCACCGTCTGGGCGCACAGGTGATCGATTGGAACGAGAATAGTGATGAGCAGCAGAAGCGCGAGGAAGAGACTAAGTCCCCGATCCTCAACCCAAAAAGGAAACATCCTCGGCTGCTTCTGGTTCCGCATCGTCCCCCCCATCTGGTGTTATCAGCCGGCTAAGCCAGCAGCACTGCGAGGCGAAAACCGCCGAAGTGTGAGCGGACACGCCGGATGATCGCATTGACACGCGATTTCCACGTCATCGCTTCCAGCGTCGCGGCACGTTTCTCCGCAGTATTCTTCTCCACTTGGTACATCGCACAGGCACGGTATGTGCGCGCACTTTCTCATCTTTTTATTTGCCATTTATGATTCCTTCTTTTCAGTTTCATTTCTTCGATGACGACAGCATTGCGATTCTTGACGTAGCCGCTTTGCTGTATCTATGTCATCTCGACTGGTTGCATGCAGATCTCCAAACCTCGCCTCGCTCTAGCGCGACACTTTTCAAGGTTTTAGGTTTAGCAGGATAGGACACCGTGAAGTCTCAAATGTCGGCAGGCCGATAGTGCGTCGGTATTTGGACGGTCTCGAGGTTGCCGCCTTCCCGACGGTGGTGGATGCTCGAGCTAGCAGAGGACCCCAGGTCTTTAAGTGAATGGATCTATTGCCCTGTCAGCTCTCTGACTTTCTTTCCTTTGACTGGCTTGTGACTGGAACACAACGTGCACTCCAATCTCAGAAAAGAGCTTCACACTATGACGAAATTGCAGTGGATGAAATACGCCATGGCTTGTCTGCTTGTAGCCACGTGTGCGCCCGCCCAATCAACAGCCCTTCGAACGGCTCACGATGCATCGGCCCTTGTCTCAAAAGCGCCCGCATCATCGAACTTACTGCGAGCTTTCAACAGCTCTCTCGAAGCCGTTATCTCGAAAGTTTCACCGGCGGTGGTGCAGATTGTAGTCAATGGGTATGGTCCCGCGGAAGAGCATGGACACACCACCGCGAAAATCGTCCGCCAGCATGCTATTGGCACAGGGATTATCGTTGACCCTGACGGTTACATCATCACAAATGCCCACGTGGTGGAAGGACAGCAACGCGTGCGAGTCATCCTGCCCTCGCCGGCGACGACGGAATCTTCGCTTGCACTTCAGCCTATCCACGCCAACCAGATATTGGAGGCCAAGGTATTAGGGACACACAAACAATCCGATTTGGCGCTTCTGAAAGTGCAGGCGACGGACTTGCCGACTGTTCATCTGCGTAATGATGTGCGAGTGCGCCCGGGCGAATTGGTTTTTGCAATCGGCAGCCCCGAGGGACTGCGGGATACGGTAACCATGGGAGTAGTCAGCTCAGTCTCCAGACAACTCGATCCGGATAATCCCATGGTGTACATCCAGACTGATGCGGCGCTCAATCCGGGAAACAGCGGGGGGCCGCTGGTAGATATCGACGGCGACGTTGTCGGTATTAACACTTTGATATTAAGCGAAGGCGGTGGAAGCGAAGGGCTGGGTTTTGCCATTCCTGCAGCGATCGTCAATTTTGACTATCGGAATCTTCGCAAGTCCGGCCACGTGCAACGCGTCGCGATTGGCGCGAGAACACAGAACATCACGCCTACACTCGCGGCAGGGCTGGGCCTGGCAAGAAGTTGGGGGGCAATCATTTCCGACGTCCTCGCTGGAGGTGCAGCAGAAGCGGCCGGGCTGCAGGTAGACGACATCGTCCTTGCGGTCGACGACAGGCCAATCCTCGGTCTTCCTGACTTCATGACCGCCCTCTACCTTCATCCCGCTGATCAGGTAATGAAGATCGATGTGCTGCGAGGCTTGAAGAGGAGTTCCTTCAATGTCCCGGTTAAGGTGTACCACGACAACATAGGTGATTTGGCAGACATTCCGGATCTGCAGAAGACCTTGGTCCGCAAGCTGAACGTTTTTGTCAGTGACATGGGCGGCAAGATAGAGCCGCTGCTGCATAGCACGCGCAGCGACACTGGAGTCGCCGTGGTGGCCGTGACCAGCGGGTCGAATGCGGTGGATACCGGGCTGGAGACGGGCGACATCATTCGCGCAGTCGATCGCACAGCGCTGCAGACGACGTCACAGTTCGAGACGCTGGTTCGCAATCTCAGATCTGGTGATCCGGTCGTGCTGCAAGTCGAACGCAACGGCAAATTGCAATATCTCGCCTTCGAGATGGAATGAACGGTGAATTAGCTGCTGAGTATCTCTTGAAGCACGATGATGCTGCCCTTGGGTCTGGATTGCATTGCTCAGACGGCCCACTTCACAAGTCCTACCCGAAGTGCGTGATGACTTGACGTATGGCCTCTTTCCGCATCTCGAGGTTCGCTGCGCGGCCGGAATCGGCCGTGGCGCTGCGTTATGGAGCAGCTATTCTTTTGGTTGCGGTAGCGCTTGGGACAGCCCTGGTCCTGCGCCACGAGAATTTGCCGCATCCGTTCACGTCCTTCTCTTTCGCGGCAATTGCCATCACTTTTTGGTACTGCGGGACTGGACCAGGTCTGCTTGCTCTCTTACTCTCCTGTTTGGCGATGAGCGATTTCTTCGTTCCTATCAGGCTCAGGAACCCTTCTTCGGAATCCTACATTGTTATTTATGGAATATTCGGTTTCCTGGTGAACTGGTTTAGCGCTTCACGCCGCCGAGCCGAGAGATTGCTCACCGAAGCGCGCGACAGTCTCGAAGTTCGCGTCGCCGAGCGAACGGGTGAACTGACAAGAACAAACGAACAGTTGCAGAGCACCCAAGCCGAACTGCGAGGCGAGAAGGATCGGCTGAAATTGCTCCTGGATTTGAACAACAGCATGGTCTCGAAGCTGGAGCTTCGCGATCTCCTTCGTGTCATTTCCGCAAGTGTGCGACGCGTGATGCTATGCGACTCGGTGGGCGTCAATCTGCCGGATCCCGAAACCGGGGAACTGAAACTGTATGCCCTCGATTTTCCCGGGGCGAAGGGATTCCTCCGCGAAGGAATGTCACACCCGCCTGACTCACCTCCCGCCAGAGTGTTCAGCACAGGGCAACCTTCGACGTTCAGCCTTGGTAGCGAAGCGACGCCCAATCTGGAGGCCGACTTCAACCTGTACTACGACGAAGGTCTGCAATCTTCCTGTTGGCTACCATTGATCAGCCATGACCGCCGGTTAGGCGTTTTGGGACTCTCGCGGCTTGCGGCAAATCCCTTTTCCCAGGATGATGTTCACTTTCTCATGCAAGTTGCGAGTCAGGTGGCTATCGCGGTGGAAAACGCGCTAGCCTACGGCCGGATATCGGAACTTACGGACAAGCTCGCTCAGGAAAAGCTTTACCTTGAAGACGAGATTCGTACCGAGGCTAATTTTAAAGAGATCGTCGGTACGAGCCAAGCGCTGCACCGAATGCTAAAGCTGGTGGAGACTGTCGCGCCGACGGGATCCACCGTGTTGATTAGCGGCGAGACGGGCACCGGTAAGGAATTGATCGCTCGCGCTATCCACGACCTGAGTTCGCGCAGCTCGAAAACCTTCGTCAAGCTGAATTGTGCGGCTCTGCCCGCTGGATTACTTGAGAGCGAACTGTTTGGCCACGAAAAAGGCGCGTTCACAGGCGCCGTCGCACAGCGCGTCGGACGCCTCGAACTTGCAAACCATGGCACGTTGTTCTTGGATGAGGTCGGGGAGATTCCACTTGAGCTCCAACCGAAGCTTCTGCGCATCCTGCAGGAACGTGAATTTGAGCGATTAGGAAGCACGCGGACTATTCAGACCGATGTGCGTTTGATTGCGGCAACTAATCGTGACCTGGCCGCCATGGTTGAAAGTCAGAAGTTTCGTTCTGATCTTTTCTTTCGGTTGAATGTATTTCCCATCGAAGCTCCTCCATTGCGGGAACGCTCTGAAGACATCCCACTCCTGGTTCGGCATTTTGCGGAAGAGTTTTCCCGTCGCATGAACAGGAGAACGGAAACAATAGCTTCAGAGACGATGAATGCTCTTTGCCAATACGCTTGGCCCGGCAACATTCGAGAGCTGCAGAATGTAATTGAGCGGGCGGTTATCTTATCGTCCGGGCCAAGCTTAAAAGTGCCCGTCGCTGAACTGCACTCTCTCTCAATGCCAGTCAGCGAAGATCCAACATCCGAGTCTACGAAACGCAGGCCCGTCCGGAGTATTCTCGCGGAAGTTGATCGCAATCAAATGGTACAGGCCCTTCAAGAAGCGGGTGGACGTGTTGGCGGACGAGATGGCGCCGCTGCCCGCCTTGGACTTAAACGGACTACGTTCATCACGCGGATGAAGAAGCTTGGTATCGACCCCATCCAAGTGTCGGAACGCAAAGTGGACAGCACCGACACTTCCGACACCTCCAATGTACCGAGTACGCAAGACTCACCACTCGACTTAAATTCTTCTAAATAAGGTCTTTGCACGAGAGCTTCATCCGCTGCAGGTTTGGCATTCGCCTTGCCTTTATCCAAAGTGTGAAAAAGAAAGACACGACGTTGATGCGTGGCTTGCTGAAACTCAGTTCTGCCAGGAAAAACTATCGTCATGTTCCTTTTTTAACGAAGTTGAAAATAACAACATTATTTCAAGGAGATGAACCAAAATGAAAATCAACAATCGTTATATCGCAGTCGGTTTGATCATCGCTTTCTCCCTCTTCTTCGGGCTCGCTGCTCATGCTGACGAGTCCGACGAAGCCACCACAATCACTTTCAGCCAACCGATCCAGATCCCGGGGCAGGTATTACCCGCCGGAACCTATCTATTCAAGTTGGAGAACCCTGATGATCTAAATGTTGTTCAGATCTTCAATGCGGACAGGACTGTTCTGTATGCAACGCTTCAGACGATCCCAACTGACCGTCCGGAGCCAACCGGCCATACCGTGGTCACACTGGCGGAGCAGGGAACCGGACAACCGGATGCCCTGATGACGTGGTTCTATCCTGGCCGCGAAACCGGGAATGAATTCCTATATCCCAAACAGAAAGAGAAAGAATTAGGTCAAGACAAGCAACAGACTGCTGTGGCCAACCGCCCGACAGTATCAAATTCAGATGCCATAGGAGGTGGCAACTGAAAATGAGCCTGAATTTCGCACGTCAGGGCCCTGGTCCGAGGGGGCCCGCGTGCGAAACAGGTCGATCGACAAGCGGGTGTGAACCAAACGGCCCAACTGAAACAATCGCCTTGCCGTACACAACGCCCGTGATAGCGGGCGTTTGCAGGCTTCCGAAATCTCATCCAGCGGTCCCAGCGTTAACCTAACCCACCCATCAAAACCAATGCAACGTGCTGATGTCCGCATCCGCCCGCACAATTTTCAGGCCGTATTACAGGACTCATACCAAGGCATGATTGCGCCGTCGTTTGCGAAACGATATGTTGCAGCTATGGGTACGCAGGAGAAGGTGAAAATGGTCGCGATTGTCGATGATGATGACTTAATGCGAAGCGCATTGCAGGGAATGTTGAAATCGGTCGGATTGCCGTCACAAGCGTTTGCGTCGGCGGAGGAATTCCTAAAGTCGGGCCAGCACCAGCAAACTGCATGCCTGATCGCTGATATTTGCATGACGGGAATGTCCGGTCTGGAATTGCAGGCCAAACTCAATGCTGAACATTGCATGATTCCGACCATCTTCATCACGGCACATGGCGATGCAAGAATGCGGATGCAGGCGCTACGAGCTGGGGCAGTGGAGTTCATGGCGAAACCGTTTGATGATGGAGTCTTGCTCGAGAGCATTCGAGCGGCTCTGGAAAATTAACGTGATAAGCAGGGAGTACATGCAAGGAGGTTCTCCGTGGGAGCTTTCCAAAAATTCGGGAGTGGTGATCAGGCTTCTTATGAACGCAGATTCGAGCAGGTCATCGGCGATAGTCCTGCGCTTGAAGCGGTATTAGAACAAGTTGAACGGGTTGCGCCTACGGATTCTACCGTTCTTATACAGGGAGAGACGGGGACCGGCAAAGAACTGATCGCACACGCGATTCACCACCTCAGCTCGCGGTGCGGACGCGCATTCGTACGGCTGAATTGCGCCGCCATTCCGCTGGATTTGCTGGAGAGCGAACTCTTCGGCCACGAGAAGGGCGCATTCACTGGAGCCATCGCGCAAAAAATTGGCCGGTTCGAGCTCGCCGACAAAGGCACGCTGTTCCTGGATGAGGTGGGTGATATTCCGCCGGCCCTGCAACCCAAACTTCTACGCGTTCTGCAGGAACAGGAATTCGAGCGCCTGGGCAGCACTCGCACTCATCAGGTGGACGTTCGCCTGGTTGCTGCTACAAATCGTAATCTGATGGAGATGGCGAACCGGAACGAGTTTCGCAGCGATCTCTACTACCGTCTGAACGTATTTCCGGTGCAGCTGCCACCGTTGCGCGAACGTCGCGAAGATATCCCGGCCCTCGTGGCTCATTTTGTGGAGATCTATGGCCGCCGGATGAATCGCCGGATCGAACACATTCCTCCGGCAACGATGTCTGCGCTCAAGTCGCACCAGTGGCCGGGCAACATCCGCGAACTGCAGAACCTGATTGAACGTGCCGTAATTCTTTCCAATGATGGCGTGCTTCCAAATCCTTTGCCAACCGAACGGACTCAAGCTTTCGTTGCTTCTGAAGGAGCGACCACTCTTAGGGACTCCGAGCACACTTTGATTACGAAAACGCTCGAAGCAGTCGGTTGGGTGATCGGCGGCCCGAAGGGCGCAGCGGCCCAACTTGGATTGAAGCGCACTACATTGATCCATAAGATGGAGAAGCTTGGGATTTCCCGGCCTGGTTTGCGGCGAGTCGCGGAAGTTATGGCGCCGGCAGGGCAGGGGACAGATTTGGCGTCTCTATTGCCGTAGCGCCGATTGAGCTAACTCAATTATTGCTCCGCCAATACATCTTTCGGGCGTTCCGTTAGCCGATTCTCCATCCGCATGTGGCGTTCATATTAATTTCTTATTCCTTCCACTGATTCCTGCTCGCAAACGTGCAGCCCAAGCCACTTTCAAGAGGTTCACACATTCTTCCCGCGCGGAATCTATTGCTTGCAGTATGTGGCGAGTTTTGTCCGCAGATTGACAGGACCACGGCATTAGGACGGGTATCGTCAAATCCAAGCATCGATTCCCAATGAACGCGGGCCGCTCCAGGGGCGTACTGGAAATAAGTTTGGTACGGAACTTGCTTTCTTGGAAGGCGTGCGTGCATCAATCTTTTCGAACTGGATTTGAAACTATGAAAACGATGAGTAACGAATCTCGCACGCTCTACGCAGCGATTCAGGCCCGTTGCCCTGATGGGCCTGCGGAGCGTTTTGTGATCTCATACACCTCCGAACAGGCATTGAGAGACTTATTGGCCGCACCTTCCATCGTGGCTAGCGGGTGCACTACCCGGGCGCGTGCTGAGGAGTTTTGTCGTGGAGAAACACCTGCGCGTGACGTGAGTGAACAACGAATTTCCGCATTCGTCGTGAGTGTTCCTTGCAGGCTCGCGCGGACGCTATTGGCTGTTTTCGGCCGGAACGGAAAGTTGTTGGTCTTTCTTGGCCGTACCTGGCGGATGGTTTGGGAAAAGTCGCCGCTTCAAGTCGGGCGTGCGCACGCATAAAGTCGATCACCGAGCGCCGTACTCAAGCTCTTACAAACCGGCTTGTGTGGTAGAAAGTCTGACCGAGCGACGCTTCCGCGAACGCTTCCCTTTTTCTGCCTCGGCAGAATGCTGGCGTGAATCCTGAAGATTGCTGAAACTGCCAGACACGAAAGAATAATCAAGAATAATAAATACGATTGTCTGTTTCAGCGAGCATGAGCCGCCTTCGCAGCGGAATGATGAAACGGAGTAGGCGGGACTGCGAAGGCGACTGTCGCTTGGCACATTGCCACATATCGCAGTGATGCCGTGGTGCAGAACTTCGTTGCGTTAATGTAATCGGCATTCCGTCATTGAATGCAAACTGCACATCTCTCCCCTCGCACTTTGGAACAGGAAATGCATTCAGCATTTTGCAATGCTTTTTCGCGAGGTGCATATGCCGTTAACGAGCAGGACTGCAATCGTCGGGAATTCAGATGTAATATCCGGCATTCTCAATTGGGTTTGCCCTGAGTGCGGCGGAAGAATGGGGGGACGTGGCGAGGAGTTTAAGTGCCAAGGCGAATGTTTGACGGATTGGCGTTTTATCTGGGAGCGAATGCTTTCCGATCAAGTCAGTGCGCCCTCAAAAAGCCGCTCAGACCGATTTAGTGGTAGGCGGATGGACGCGCGGGATAATTCGCAATCTCTGGCAGACCTGGTCACTCGTTCGAGCTCTGGCCGCTAATCGGCGCTGAGCATTGAACTGTCGCGACGACCGTATCCGGACAGACCGTGTCGATAGACCGCCACTTCTCGGCTGAACTGGTCGATCACGCGCGGCGTGCTCTCGACCCGCCCCAGAACCAGACCGGGCGTTTTCAGGTAGCGACTCGTTCCGGAGCATGACTGGAACCGAACTTGCTATGAAAACCGAGGAGAGAGACTGTGGTCAAGATTGAAATCGACGGTATCGTTCGCGAGGCTCAACCGCACGAACTCCTCATTGATCTGCTCAACCGCGCTGGCGGTGCGGTTCCCCAAGTCTGCTACCACCCTCAACTCGGCCCGGTTCAGACGTGTGACACATGCATGGTGGAAGCTAACGGCCGCCTCGTCCGGGCCTGCGCGACCACAGTCGCCGAGGGGATGCATATCGCCACCAAGTCAGCGAAGGCGGCGGCCGCCCAGGTGGAAGCCTTTGATCGCATCCTCAGCAATCACCTTCTTTACTGCACAGTCTGCGACAACAACAATGGCAATTGCGCCGTCCATAACACGACGAAGTTGCTGGCCATTGAGCACCAGAAAATTCCGTTTCGACCGAAGCCTTACGAAGTAGATAACACGAATCCGTTCTATCGCTACGATCCCGATCAATGCATTCTCTGTGGCCGCTGCGTAGAGGCTTGTCAGAATGTTGAAGTCAATGAAACGCTTTCCATCAACTGGGAAGATCCGAATCCCCGCGTGCTCTGGGACGGGGGCTCGACCATCGGAGAGTCGAGCTGTGTGTCATGCGGCCATTGCGTAACCGTTTGTCCGTGCAATGCGCTGATGGAAAAAACCATGCTGGGTCATGCCGGATTTCTGACCGCTTTGAAGAAGTCTGCTTTAAGCGGCATGATCGATATCGTCAAAGGAGTGGAACCGGAGACCGGATACGGAAGCATTCTTCAAGTCTCCGAGGCGGAATCGGCGATGCGGTCTCACCGCGTCCGCAAGACGAAAACAGTTTGCACCTATTGCGGTGTGGGATGCAGCTTCGACGTCTGGACCAAAGACCGCCACATTCTCAAAGTGGCGCCCGAGCATGGACCCGCCAACGGTATTTCCACTTGTGTAAAGGGAAAGTTCGGTTGGGGCCACATCAATAATGAAGATCGCCTCACCACGCCGTTGATTCGAGAGGAGGGCAAGTTTCGCCAAGCCAGCTGGGACGAAGCTCTCACCCTGGTTGCGAGCAAACTGTCGGAACTTAAGACGAAGAGTGGTCCGGATTCAATGGCGTTCATCTCCTCGTCCAAATGCACCAACGAAGAAAGCTACTTGATGCAAAAGTTGGCGAGAGCCGTCATTGGCACGAACAACGTCGACAATTGTTCTCGCTACTGCCAGTCTCCGGCGACCCAAGGTTTGTTCCGAACGGTGGGCTATGGCGGAGATTCGGGTTCCATCACCGACATGGAGAAGGCAGACCTTGTGCTCATCATTGGTAGCAATACCGCGGAGAGCCATCCCGTGATTGCTACGCGAGTGAAGAGTTCTCACAAACTTGACGGCCAGAAGCTCATTGTTTCCGACTTGCGCGAACATGAGATGGCAAGGCGAGCAGATATCTTCCTGCATCCGAAGCCAGCGACCGATCTCTTTTGGATAAACGCAGTCTCTCGCTACCTCCTGGACAACAGCCTAGCGCACACTAAGTTTCTGGACCAGTGGGTGAATGGGCTGGAGGAATTCCGAAAGAGCCTGGAACCTTTCACCATCGAAGCCGCGGCGCAAGCCACCGGCCTTCCTGAAGCGACCATCAAGACCGTAGCGCACATGATCGCCGAGGCGAAGGGGATGTGCATTCTCTGGGCGATGGGAGTGACGCAGCACAGCCAGGGTTCCGATATTTCGACCGCCATCTCGAATCTGCTGCTTGTGACCGGCAACTATATGCGACCGGGAACCGGCGCTTATCCTCTGCGCGGCCACAACAACGTGCAGGGCGCCAGCGATCACGGGGCCATGCCGAACGCGCTGCCGGGTTACCAGTCAGTAGACGATCCTGAAGTGCGCAGCCGATTTGAAACTGGTTGGAAGGTTAAACTGCCTTCGACCAAGGGATTGGATAACCACCAGATGGTGGAAGCGATTCACGAAGGCAAGGTCAAGGCGATGTATCTCATCGGCGAGGAAATGAGCATTGTGGATTCCAACGCCAACTACGTCGGAGGCGCGTTCGCCAAGCTCGACTTCTTCGTCGTGCAGGACATTTTTTTCAGCAACACCTGCCGCTACGCCGACGTTGTATTGCCCGGCGCACCGAGTTTAGAAAAGGAAGGCACTTTTACCAGCACCGAGAGGCGCATCCAGCGACTCTACGAAGTTCTAAAACCGCTCGAAGGTTGCTGGCCGGATTGGAAGATTACTCAGGAAGTTGCCAATCGGTTGGGCGCGGGTTGGCACTACCAACATCCGTCAGAGATCATGGATGAAATTGCTTCTCTTACTCCGATGTTCGCCGGCGTCAACTACGAGAGGTTGGAGGGTTACAAATCTCTGCAATGGCCGGTCGCCGCCGATGGCACCGATGAGCCACTGCTTTATGCCAAACGCTTTGCCTTCCCCGACGGAAAGGCGAGGCTGTTTCCTGTCTCGTGGATTGGCCCCACGGATCAACCAGACGCTAAATTTGACTTGCACTTAAACAATGGGCGGCTTCTTGAACATTTCCACGAGGGCAATCTGACTTATCGCACTGAAGGAATTCGAGAGAAAACGCCCGACGTGTTTGTGGAGGTTTCTCCCGAGCTAGCCGAAGAACGTGGTATTCAAAGCGGAACCTGGGTGCAACTAGTCTCACGATATGGCCAGGTGCGGGTGCGTGCGCTGGTGACGGACCGGGTTCAGGGGCGCGAGCTCTACATGCCGATGAACTCTGTTGAGAGTCCCGTGAACCGGTTGACCAGTAGCCACACGGATCCTGTGACCAACACGCCCGCCTACAAAGAAAACAGTGTTCATTTGAACGTGTTGCCCGAAGTTGGAGAGAGCCCATTGCCCCGCATCAACCCTCGCTTCGGTCATCCGACGCCGCAGAACGGAGTGGAAGTCGAACGTAAGTGGAAGCGACCGGACTACGCCCCTCCAGGAAATGGTCTAGTGCAATTGCAGACACTGCAATTGCAAACGAAGAAGTGACGCGAGGAGAACCGAATGGCCCAACCGATTCCTCTGGAAATTCCGCCGCGCAATCCGCGTGCAGAGTTGCAATCTCGCTTAGAGAATGCTCCTGAAGAACATGCCGAAGCCGTGCTGGCGGCTTACGAAGTGTTGCAGGAGTTGCACAATCGCGGCGTGCTGGAGATTATGCGCGGCGGCTTGGCAGCAAGCGACGAACTTCTGCAAAGAGTAGTTGATAATGCCAAAACGCCTGAAGCCATCCGGGCCATCAGGAATCTTTTCCTCTTGCAGGGCATTCTCGGCAGCATAGAGCCGGAATTGTTCAAAGCTGTCTCTCGGGCGATTCCCGACGGGATCGCCCAGGTAACAGCGGAGCGCGACCAACCGGTCAGCCTCTTCGGTTTGCTCCGACGGCTTACTAGCAAAGACAGTCTCCGCGGTCTAGCCGCAGCCGTTGATTTCTTGCAAGCCTTTGGACGCAACCTTCGTTAGGCCAGAGTTTGCCTCCGCGCGATTAGATAACCGTCGCAATTGGAGACCGGATACTCAGCCTGCAAGAGGTCTTCCCTTAGCCGTGTCTACGGACCAAAGCTTTGCAGTCTCCCTTTGGGAAGTAATTGGAGATCAGCTCAGTCTTTTCGGCATTCCAGTGGTGTCCTCTGCCGAGTCGTACATTGCTTCCCTCGAACGCCTGCTGCGCAACCGCAGGGAAGAAACGAAATACGGGATCGAGCAAATGACAGCCAAAAGAATTACATCTAACCAATATCTGAGCATCTTGTACCTCGTGGGAACCAAATGTGAATTCCAGAGGGCAAGGGATACGAGTGTCGACGGGCCGACACTTCGTACCCCCGCAGGCTGATACTTATCGAGTAACAGTATTCCCGGACCGCATTGCCGCTACCGAGTCCGACCTTGTGCGAAGCATTTTCAGGTCCAGTACGATTGTCGTTTGGTTCCCGGAAGGCGGTGTGCATATGGGACCGCTGTAGTCGTCCCCGACCGTAGCTGGCATACGACAGTTGTCCTCTTGAGTGGCCGCGATCACAGTTCCGGTACACGTGGCCCCGTGGTAATCCTCACCAACGGTGGAAGGCATCTGACACCGTTCATTCTTTACGACGGCTGGCCAATTGGTATCTTGTATGGCGTTTAAGAGTTCCGGAAAATCCTCATGGCCGACGCGGGCTGATCCCGAAAGGTCGAGGGCCGCTCTTTCCTGCAGGCCTACTGGAGTCAAACGTCCTGATGCCAGTGCAGCGTTCAAACTCGGGAACAGAAACCGCACTTCGCGAGTTTCGGTATGAACGACAGGATCGCCGTAGACCGGTCCAGCATAGGCTTCACTCGGCGTGAGTGTCATGCTGCGCTCCACGCGCGTCATTGTTAGATCCCCGATCACTTCCAATCTGCCGTTCCCTCTCATCAGAATGCGCTTGGAGTGGAACGTAAGCAGGGTGTGATCGGTTGTGTCGGGAACGTAGCCGGCTGGCAAAGTACCTTCAGGAGTGAGTGAGTGCCCCCACTGTTCATCTGCCGGGTAAATTGTAAGATCGAAGACCGAGTGGCCCAGGTCGTTTGTGTCCAGCTTCACTTTCCCGTTGACACGCGCGACACCGGTATTACTGAATCTGGATTCGACGCGGAGCCCTGAAACAACCGCGCACTGGAAGTAGTGGAATCAAGGGCCCATGTACCACCATCGGCAAACGCAAGCTGCGAGACGACTCCGAACATAACTATGGTCAAGATTGCTAGAGGCCTCCTCTTTGCCAGGCCAACTATATGAATAATGAGTGATTTCATTTCGTTTACTCCGTTGCTGTTTGTGTACATCTTGCTCTGTTAATGCACGAGACGTGCCAAAAGGAACTATGTGGACTGAATTCTCCTTTTAGCGCGTTAAGGACACTCGAGGTGCCAGGAAGCATCCCGCAGGAATGCTGTGGCCCGTTCGATTCCCGCGGACGCTGTGACCACGGGACGACAAGTGTCGGACAGCGGACATTGGTTTCCAGCAGCAGCGTTGAAGTTGCGATCTCACCGGTCTCAGTTTCCGCGGAATCAGTACACTCCCCGTTTCTCCCCCTGGGCCGTACTTTGGCAAGCGCTTTGCTTAGAGTTCGATCGGGACTCGCGGTCACCGAATACAGGTGGCCTGTGATCAGTTATGGGGATGTGGAAGTTGATGAAAAAACTGAGATTTTGAAATTCGGCCCGACGTCCCTCAATCCGAACTAAGGCGAACCAATTGCGATTACGTGGCTCAAACAAATGGCGCTTCCTGGGTTCGCAGATTCTGGTTTTCGTGTGGTCTGCATCGGCTGCTTTTGCGGACGCTGCCCCTCCCTTTAGCCCGACGAATATCTTCGCTCCCGCTTCGACCCCTGCCAAAGCGATCTTCGGACTGTCTCTGTTTGTACTCGCGGTGACAGGAGTGATCTTTCTCGTCGTGTTCAGCTTGCTGCTTTACTCCGTCGTGAAGTTTAGAAAGCGAAAGAGCGACGATGGACGCGAACCTCCCCAGGTATACGGCAGTAATCAGGTGGAATTGGCATGGACGATTATTCCGATCCTGATTGTCGTGGCATTGTTCATGGCCACGGCGCGAGTGATCGCCAGCGTGCAGAAGGCTGCGCGACCCGACAACGCGATCGAAGTGGTTGCCATCGGACATCAGTTTTGGTGGGAATACCGCTATCCGGCACTCGGAGTCGTGACCGCGAATGAACTGCACGTGCCAGTTAGCAATGACGATCACCCGGCGCCGACCTTCATCAAGCTGCTCTCGGCGGATACGGACCACAGCTTCTGGGTCCCGCGCCTGGCGGGCAAGACCGATTTGATTCCCAACCACCCGAACAGCATGTGGATCGATCCCCATGAGCCGGGAATTTATCTGGGCCAGTGCGCGCAGTATTGCGGCACGCAGCACGCCAAAATGCTGCTGCGCGTCTACGTGCAGCAGCGTGCTGAATTCGATGGCTGGATTCAGCAACAACGCCAACCGGCAACCGTGAGTAATGCCGTTTCACAAGGGCAACGAATATTTGAAACAACCGCCTGCATTAACTGTCACACCGTGGCGGGGACTGTAGCCAACGGTCACTTCGGCCCCGACCTTACGCACCTGATGAGTCGAGACACCATCGCAGCGGGCGCAGCGATGAACACGCCAGAAAACCTCCAGCAATGGATTACAAATCCTGACGCCATCAAACCCGGCTCCCTGATGCCAGCAATGCAGTTAAGCGATCAGGATCTGAACGCGCTCACCGCCTATTTGGAGACGCTTCGTTAACAGAATGAGGAGAACTTCCAATGTCGACTGAGTCCATCGCATGGCCGAGCACGCCCGTGGAGTCTCGTTCGTTCGTCGATCGGCTGCACGAATGGATTGCTACGGTCGATCACAAGCGACTGGGCATTCTCTACATGATTTATGCGCTCGTGTTTCTGATGATCGCCGGCATCGAGGCGACTGTCATCCGCATCCAGCTTATCCGTCCACACAATGATTTCGTTTCTCCCCAGGTCTTCAACCGGCTCTTCACCATGCACGGAACCACGATGATCTTCTTCGTGATCATGCCTTTTTTGTTCGGATTTGCAAACTATCTGATGCCGCTCATGATTGGCGCCCGCGACATGGCTTTTCCACGCCTGAATGCTTTCAGTTTCTGGATGACTGCTTTTGGCGGTCTGCTTCTCTACTTCAGCGTGGTGGGTGCCAACGGACTGTATGGAGCGGGAAACGCTCCCGACGTTGGCTGGTTTGCCTACGCACCATTGACCTCACGGACATTTTCGATTGGTCACAGCACAGACTTCTGGACGCTGGCGCTGCTGGTCTCCGGCGTTGGCAGCATCGGCACAGCGGTCAACATCATCGCTACCGTGCTCTGCCTGCGCTGCCCGGGAATGACGTTGGCCAAAATGCCATTGTTCGCATGGCTCAACCTCGTAATGGCCGGATTAGTGATCCTTTGTGTCAGCCCGCTGACGGCGGCGCAAATGATGCTGGTGATCGACCGTTATCTCGGTGGGCATTTCTTCGACACCCAGGCGGGAGGTTCAGCGGTTATCTGGATGCACTTCTTCTGGGTTTTCGGACACCCCGAAGTCTACGTCCTTGTTTTGCCAGCCTTCGCCTTCGCCTCAGAAATCATCCCGGTGTTCTCCCGCAAACCGATCTTTGGTTATCCAGTGATGGTAGGCGCGACCGTCGCGATCGGCTTCATCAGCATGAGCGTATGGGCGCATCACATGTTTACCGTGGGTATGAGCTCAGCTGCCAATAACTTTTTCGTGATCTCGACCATGGCCATCGCTGTTCCGACCGGTATCAAGATCTTCAACTGGCTGGCAACCATGTGGGGTGGAAAAATCGAGTTCAAGACTCCGATGCTGTTCTGCATTGCTTTTCTTTTCCAGTTCCTGGTCGCCGGTCTCACAGGGATCATGCAGGGTGCGGCCCCCTTCGACTGGCACTTGGGGAACTCGTATTTCGTAGTGGCGCATTTTCATTACGTAATCGTGGGCGGGATTCTCTTCTGTTTTTTCGGCGCCTTTTACTACTGGTTCCCGAAGATGTCGGGGAAGATGTACAGCGAAACGCTTGGCAAGCTGCACTTCTGGCTTTTCCTGATCGGCTTCCATCTGACCTTCGACTTTATGCATATTCCAGGACTGCTGGGCATGCCGCGGAGAATCTACACCTACGAGCCGGGACGCGGTTGGGATACGTGGAACCTCATCGTAACCATCGGAGTTTTCTTCCAGGCCGCCGGGATTTTGGTCTTTCTGGGAAACCTGATCTGGTCTTATTTCCGCGGCAAAGTCGCCGGAAACGATCCCTGGGATGCGTGGACTCTTGAATGGTCCACCAATTCGCCGCCGCCTGTTTATAACTTCGCTTCTATTCCAGAAGTAAAGAGCCGCCGCCCTCTCTGGGACCTTAAGCATCCGGACGATCCTGATTGGGAGTACGAGTAAAGGAGCAAGCGCGATGAATGCGATATCGACGACGCTACGACCGGCAGAACTCGAGTGGGAGCTTCCCGAGCGCGGAAGGGTGGCAATGTTCGCTCTGATCGCGGCCGAGGCTGCGATCTTCAGCATCTTTGTTGTGGCTTATCTCTTTTATATCGGCAAGAGCTTGTCCGGTCCACTGCCCGCGGAAGTTCTTTCGCCACCCTTCCTCTATACGATTTGCCTACTTTCCAGCAGCCTGACGATTCACTTCGCAGCCAAGAGGATTCGTTCCGCTAACGTGAGAAGTTTTGGTGCGTGGTGGCTTCTGACGATCATCCTCGGCGCGATCTTCCTTTACGGAACGGCTTCAGAATGGCACCGCCTGATTTATGAAGACGGACTGACGATCACTACCAATTTGTTCGGAACCACCTATTACTCACTAGTCGGGCTGCACGGATTTCACGTGATCGTGGGTCTGTTAGGCCTGACCACCGTGATGGTGTTCACACTTTTCGGGACGGTGAAGCAAGAGCACGCCGAGCGCATCGACGTGCTGTCTCTCTATTGGCACTTTGTGGACGCAGTTTGGATTGTGGTCTTCACCGTCGTTTACATCATCGGCCGCTGAATGGAAAACAAAATGAGCATGGACACACTCGCGCGACCTGACGGGCAAACAAAAAAGACGATCGAAATGCCGGCGCCTACAGCCTGGCCGATCATATTGGCCTTCGGCCTGACTTTGGTTTTTGCCGGCTTAGTCACCAGTTCGTCAGTGAGTTTGCTCGGAGCGATCCTGGCCATGAGCGGGGCTGTCGGATGGTTCCGCGATGTGTTGCCACACGAGAAGCACGAATCTGTGTCCGCGATCAAGACAATTAGTCCCGTCAGCACCAGTCGTCCACGAGTAGCGGCAGTCGAGTGGATGACGGAAGAACTGCACCGGGCGCGATTGCCGCTGGAGGTCTACCCAATCAGAGCGGGCGTAAAAGGTGGCATGGCAGGAAGCGTCGCAATGGCTTTTCTGGCGGTCATGTATGGGATTATCAGCGGGCGCGGCATGTGGTATGCAATCAACGTTCTCGCCGCTGGATTTTTCCCCGGCAGGCACGCGCTGGCGCAGATTGGGACGTTTCAATGGGACTCCCTGCTGATCGCCAGCGTCCTGCACTTGCTCGTTTCTTTAAGCGTTGGACTTCTCTACGGTGCGACACTACCCATGCTTCCGCGGCACCCGATTCTTCTTGGTGGCTTGGTTGCACCCATCTTGTGGTCGGGTTTAGTCCATAGCTTTATTGAACTCATCGATCCACTTCTTAACCAGCAGATCGACTGGCTGTGGTTCGCTCTTTCCCAGGTCGGATTTGGCATCGTCGCCGGCATAGTAGTTTCCCGACAACAGCGCGTGCCAACCCGGCAGCACCTTCCTTTCGCTGTCCGCGCGGGATTCGAAGTGCTCGCACGTATCGACAAGAAAGATGGAGGGGAGCCCCGGTGATGAACTGTCAAATCATCGGCTCCATGTTCGCGATGTTTGCGGTTGCATTGTGTGTCGCGTGCAGCGGTTCATCCGGCCGACCTGCGCAAGACTCAGCCGCTATTTCTCCCGCTCAGATTGTGAGCTTTAGCGTGCTCTATGCCCAGAACTGCGCAGGATGCCACGGCGTGGAAGGCAGCGGCGGAGCAGCCATGTCCTTGGCCAATCCGACTTTTCTCGCCATTGCAGACGACAACGTCATACGCCGTATTGCCGCCAACGGAGTGCCCGGCACGCCCATGCCCGCCTTTGCGCAGAGCGCAGGTGGAATGCTCACCGACGAACAGATCGATGCTCTGGTGCGAGGGATTCGATCCTGGGAGAAGCCAGATGCGCTCCGCGACACGAGTGCGCCGCCTTATGCAGCACAGTCTCCCGGCGATCCGCAACGTGGCGCCGATGCATATCGAACCTACTGCTCTGCGTGTCATGGAGCGGACGGCCGCGGAGGCGGTAAGGCCAGTTCGATTGTTGATGGTTCTTATCTTGCTCTGGTGAGCGACCAACAACTTCGAACCATTGTGATTGCAGGCCGGCCCGAGTTGGATGCGCCGGATTGGCGCCACGATCTGGAAGGTCGACCGATGTCCCAGCAGGATATTTCTGATGTGGTGGCGTGGCTGTCAAGCCAACGGCCAAAGTTCCCGGGGCAGCCGTACACCACTGCGTCAACCAACCCAGCCCATGGAGAATCTCGATGAGTACAGAAAACGGAATTTCCAGACGCGCAGCTCTCATGAAACTGGGCTTACTTCTTAACGGTATCGTGGGGATTTTTTTGGCTGTGCCGATCGTGCGTTATCTGCTCTCGCCCGTGACTCGCGAAAAAAAGACCGGTTATGAGTCGTGGCTTTCTCTAGGCGGCCTGGAACAGTTTCCCGCCGGTCAGACTCGTCTCGCCACATACAAGAATCCTGTGGTCAATGCGTGGGACGGCGAGACCGGCGACATCGCGTGCTGGGTTCGAAACGTGGACGGTCAAAAGTTCCAGGTCTTTGCCATCAACTGCGCGCACCTTGGATGTCCGGTTCGCTGGTTTGCTCAGTCGAATCTTTTCATGTGCCCGTGCCATGGCGGCGCTTACTACCAGGATGGTTCGCGAGCCTCCGGTCCCCCGGAGCGCGGATTATTCCAGTACGGTTACAAGATCGAGGACGGAAAACTTCTCATTAAGGCTGGCGAGATGCCAACCCCTGGCCAGCCCGTTGCGAAGAAGGCGGCAGAGAGGACGACGTGCGCCTGATCCAAAAAATCGGCGAGTGGTTCGATCTGCGGCTTCAGTTAGGCGAGTCCATTCGCGAAACCGCTGCGCACCCGGTTCCGCGCGATACCGCAAGCTGGTTCTATGTTTTCGGCAGCGCCGCACTGACGTGTTTCATGCTCCAGATTGTTACGGGCATATTGCTGGCGCTGATCTACGTTCCTTCCGCGGGGGAAGCGTGGAACAGCCTGCAGACGCTCAATCACGGCGTCTCTTTAGGTTGGTTCATAAGAGCGCTGCACGGCTGGGGTTCGAACTTCATGGTGGCAATCGTCTTGATCCACATGGTGCAAGTCTTTCTGTTCGGAGCCTACAAATTTCCAAGAGAACTGACGTGGATTGTTGGCGTCTTTCTTTTGCTCGTGACGCTCGGCATGGCCTTTACAGGCCAAGTACTGCGATTTGATCAGGACGCTTACTGGGGATTAGGCATCGGGGCCTCGATCGCGAGCCGCGTACCAGTGATCGGTCCTTGGGCGGTCAACTTAATGCTCGGCGGCCCAATCATTGCTGGCGCGACGCTTTCGCGATTCTTCGCGCTGCATGTTTTTGTCATCCCGGGACTGTTGATTGGTTTCGTCGGCGTGCACCTGTTAATGGTGCTGAAGTTGGGAATCAATGAATGGCCGATGCCGGGGCGCATCGTCCGGCGCGCGACCTACATGCAGGAATATCACGAACTCACTCATAAGCAAGGCATACCTTTCGTGCCTCAGGCGGTGTGGAAAGATATTTTCTTCTCCGGGTTTATTCTTCTGGCGATTGCCGTTTGCGCAGTTCATTTCGGTCCCTTTGGACCAAGCGGCCAACCGGATCCGACGATTATTCAGACTGCACCACGCCCCGACTTCTTTTTTTTGTGGCTATATGCTCTGCTCTCGTTCCTGCCCCCATCAGCGGAGACGCCCATCTTGTTGATTGGTCCCGTCATCGGAATCATCGTGTTGCTGGCGCTTCCGTTTGTAGCAGGCGAAGGTGAGAAGAGCTGGAGGCGCAGGCCCATTGCTGTGCTCACGATTTTGCTGGTCGCCGTCGGCCTTGGCACGTTGACTCATCTAGCTGAGCACACACCCTGGAGCCCGGTGATGGATGCCTGGAGCAGTCAGCCGATTCCGCCTGAATTCCTGCATGGCCGGACGGCCCTGGAGCGCCACGGTGCTCTGGTTTTCCAAGCCAAGCAATGTCACAACTGTCATTCGCTGGATGGTAAAGGAGGTCAGCGCGGGCCGGAGCTCGACGGTGTTGCTCTTAGCCTTACTGAAGATCAACTTATTCGCCAAGTGATCCAGGGAGGGGGAAATATGCCGGCCTACGGAAAAAATCTCAGTCCGGCCGAAACCACGGCGCTGGTGGCGTTCCTGGAAACACTGCATCCGGCAAATCAAAAGCCAGCACGCAATGCTTCTCAAATGGCCCTGGGCGCAAACGAGGCCTCGCCACGGTAAACCTCGCTATGTCCGAGTCCCACGCCCATCTGCAGTCGTGGCCAGTTCTGCCCGCCATCATATCCGCGATCCTGGTGACCACGGCGTTGATTTATTTGCGCGGCTGGCTTTCTCTCCGGAGTGCCTTCCCAAACCTGATCCCTAGCTGGCGCCTGGCTTCATTTATGAGTGGATTTTTTTCAGTGTGGGTTGCCCTCGCGTCTCGTCTTGCTACCCTCGATCATCGGTCCCTCACGATCCACATGATGAAGCACCTTCTGTTGATGACGGTTGCTGCTCCGTTGATTCTCGCAGGGGCGCCCGTGTTTACGCTCGCCTGCGGGCTCCCGAAGCTCTTCATTAAGAGCCATCCATCCTTCAGCGGTTTGCCCGCACAGTGGCTCAATCGCTTTCTTATGCATTCTGAGTTGTGTTGGCTGGCGAGCACGGCTGCAGTAATCGGATGGCATCTTCCCGTTGCATTTCAGTTGGGCATGCGCTCTCACGGGGTGCATGACTTGGAGGACGTATCTTTTCTAATCGCTGGCCTCTTGTTCTGGTGGCCTATTGTGCAGCCTTCGCCGGGTGCGACGCGGTCGCCGCGGTGGTCCATGGTTTTCTACCTCTTCCTTGCCACACTGCCTTGTGACATTCTTTCCGCATTCCTCGTGTTCAGTAACCGACTTGTATACCCGTTTTACCTGTCCACACGACAGTTGTTTAGTATGGCTCCTCTGCAAGACCAGGAATGTGCGGCCGCCCTAATGTGGGTCTGGGTAACGTTTGCGTATCTGATTCCTGCGGTGGCTATCACCGTGCAAATTCTCTCGCCCCCGGCTGCGGAATCGCAAGCAGCCATGCAATCAGGCCGGCAACGAATAGCAAACAGGCCAAGACGTCAATTAGACAACCGGCCCAAGGTTTCCCTGGCTGAAAATCACTACAGCCCAGGGGAATGAACGGTCGCAGCGTCCACATGCGGACAGTAAGTCAGCTAGCCGACGGTGCCAGCCTTGCTTACCAACTGAATCCTCAGCAGGACGAACTCACAAAGCTCTGCGCCAGAACCTCAAGTGGTTTGTTCTAAGTGCGAAGAGTGTTTGGAAATGCAAATGCATTCCTCACATCTGAAAAGGAGGCTCATATGAAGCCCATAGGCCGTACAGCAGTTTGCACCGTGCTTTTCCTGGTTGCGCTTGGTTCCGCATTTGCGCAGCAAGTCAAAACCGATTTCGATCACCAAGCCAATTTCTCTCAGTACAAAACCTATTCCTGGCAGGCAATCACGCCAGCAAATTCCCTCTGGGACGCCCGAATCAAAAGTGCAGTGGATGCCCAATTGGCAGCCAAGGGTTGGACTCAGGTGGACAGCGGTGGCGATGTGGCCATCGTGGCGATAAAGACTACCCAGACTCAGAGATCACTTCAGACCTTTTATGACGGCATGGGTGGCGGATGGGGCTGGCGAAGATTCGGGGGCGGAGGGTTCGGTGAGGCGACGACAACCGAGCAGGACTACAAAGAGGGAACGCTGGTCGTCGACATGTATGACGCAAAATCCAAACAGTTGATTTGGCGCGGCAGTGCCGAGGACACACTCTCCACCAAGGAGGACAAAAATGAAAAAAACCTCGACAAGGGCGTGGCGAAGATGTTCAAAAAATTCCCCCCCAACTCGGAGAAGAGCTAAGCATGAGGCTCACGCCGGATCGGGTGAGAAATGTTTCCGAATCTAAAAGGAGAAACTATGAAACTGCAAAAGACCAGAAGACACCAATTGCTGTGGTTGTTTATTGCTTCGGTTCTTGCCCTAACGATGTATCCGACCAAATCACGGGCCCAGATTATTGGGAACCTTGAAGCCGACATCCCATTTCAGTTTCAGGCGGGGAACGCCAAATTTCCGCCTGGTAAGTACGTCATCCACATGCAGGACAACTCCGATCTGACGATCATGGAAATAAGCAGCGCGGACGGCAAGATGTCCGCTCTCTTCGACGTCCGGGATGCTGAGGCCAACTCCGCACCGGCCAAGAACGAATTGATCTTCAATAAATACGGGAGTCGCTATTTCCTTGCCAAGGTGTTTGACGAAAGCAACTCGAACGGCAGCGCGGTGATCGAGTCGCGCTACGAAAAGCGGATCGACAAAGCGACCGCGGGAGCCCAGGAACACGTGGCGGCACGCCACCAGGGAAACTAGCACCTGAGTATGCTCGACCGGTCCGCGGTCTAACCGCGGCCGGCATATTTCCACCGATGGAAATTATGAACAGAATAAGTCGAAGATCGTTTGTAAGCACCGCTGCGACAGGCGTCGCGGTCCTGGCAGCGATGGGAACCGTAAACAGCGCCGAAGGCCAACTGGTGTACACCAAGTCTGACTGGAAACTAAGCGAGTTCAACCGGTTGGCGAAGAACCCAGCGCAGGTGAAACAGGTGTACGACGTTACCCGGATTGCAGAAGGCGGCTTCCTGAACAATATCAAGAACTCGCTGAATGGACTGTACTTCGGTTTCGGCGTACCGAATGAGCAAATCAAAATTGCTGCCGGGCTACATGGGCCTGCGGTCATGTTGAACTTCGATGACTTCATATGGAACAAGTATCAGATTGGATCATGGTTGAAGGTCACTGATCCGTCGACGGGCCAGCCGGCGGTAAAGAATCCCTTCTATCTAAGCAAGGCCGGGAAAGCGCTGCAGTATAGTTCAGAAAATCCGGACAGTCCCGAATCGCTCTACCAGGACACCAGTATCCAGGCGCTGCAGCATCGGGGAGTGAAGGTGCTCGCTTGCCATACGGCAACCGAAGAGCAGGCGCGGGCGCTGATCGCACACAACAGCCTGACACAGCAACCGGAAGAGATCGTGAAAGAGATGCTGGCGCACACCCTGCCGGAAGTGCTGGTTGTGGCGGCGATGGTGGCAGCAATCGCCCTGCTGCAGACAGAAGGTCATTACAGCTACATCACGGTATGACCCGAAAACTAAGAGAATGCGATGCAACTGTTCGCCGTGTCGATCACGAGCAACTGAGGCGTCCGTTGCTGCGTGAGTTTCGCTGATATTCAGGAGAAGGGTTCATATGGACTGGAGCAAGAACGGAGTCAAAATCGTACATGCCGACGAACTAGACATGAATACACCACAGACTTCTGGTATGACGCGGGCCGCCGCCATTACTCATGCGAAAGCCGGAGCTGCCACGTTGTGGGCTGGGACCATGGTCGTCCAACCTGATGCGAAGACGGGGCCGCACCACCATGGAGAGTTGGAAACCGTCCTGTACGTGGTGAAAGGACGAGTGCGGATGCGCTGGGGTGATCGATTGGAACTCAGGGACGAAGCCCGAGCCGGAGATTTTATTTACGTTCCCCCGTATGTGCCGCACCAGGAAATTAATGCTGATCCCAATGAGGAGTGCGAGGCCGTAGTCGTGAGGAATGGCCAGGAGCCGGTCGTCGTGAATCTTGACTTGCAAACACCAGAACCCGCCAGTGCTGGGCATCCAGGTATGCCCTTTCACCCTGATCGATGAGCCGAGATTTGGACCATCGAATTTGCTGCTAACGGTTACCCCCGGGCAAAGCGCCGAAGCCAACAATGGAAACTTTGGCGTCAGCACGTCCAAATTGCCGGAGGGAAATGCCTGCGCTTGCGGAGTCTTGCACGATTTGCCTCGAGATCTGGCTTCGAAAAGCACTTTCTGGATGCCTTAGCTGGAAGCGTGGTTGCTGGATTTCAGAGGGAAGCGAAAATAGGAGCCGCTCACAACATTCTGCGTCGCGGCCTCCAGTTCGTAACCGGCAGCAGGCGGAGCCGGGAGTTTGGGGGCGGGAGCGCGATTTCCCCCGGCGCGCTCGCGCCGGGTGGTGGCAATTTTGGCGGTGAGCAACAGCGCTAACAAGCTTGCGAGGATTATGAGGATTGCTTTCCAGCCGCTTAGGATCGGATCGTTCCCCATAATGGTGAGCGCGAAGAAGACGCACAACAGGTGCACACAGAACACCGGGAGCGAGGCCTGGCCAAGCATCACCAGGGGTCGGATCGCAAGGGAACTCAATGTAGAGCGAAACCTGATCGCCAAGACTGCGACGGCGGTGAAATCGATCATCCGGCCTACGCCAAAATCCCACTTATCGAGCAGCAAGCCGGACTTGCCGAATGTAACGATCCCGGCTACTTGCGCATACCGCAATAGTAGAAACAAGGCCGCTATTATCGCCGCCGGAGCTGCCATGTGTTTCACCCAGCCGAGACGTAAGTTTCCCTTGGCCCAACGCACGCCCAGCCACAGGCCGACTAACCACCAAAGCTGCCATGCCCAGAGATCAAATGCGCCCATCTCGTTCAACGGGATCTGCAGGCCGAATGCGCGGCCCTGCACGTGGTATACGAAACTTCGGAATCCGAACTGTGCGAACAGCCAGAGCGTGAAGCCCCCAGCGAGGGCATACTTCCATCCAAATCGCTTCCCCACGATTAGTGCGATGGGAGTCAGCGCCAGCAGTACGATGTAAATCGGCAGGATATCCAGCAGTGGCGGTCTGTACAGCATCAATGCCGCATCGATGAAAGCCCGTGTGCGACCCACAGCAAAGTAGAAGTCGAGAAGATTATGCACCGCAGGTGTGTTGCCGCGCGCCGCAATCGGGGCTTCTATAACGAAGGCAAACGCCAGCAGAAGCAGTTGATAGCAGTAAAGCTTTCCTGTTCGCGTCCCTAACTTCCGCCACATCACGCCGTAGCCATCTCGTTCGGCAATCCGGAAATAGATACGGCCTGTAAACAGAGCTGAAAGAAAAATGAAGCCCTCTGTAGCGGCGAAAAATCCAAGCGGCTGGTTGACGTACGTGCTTAGGATTGTTGGTAAGTGAGTGCAGGTGATCCACACCAGCATCAGGCCGCGCAGGGCATCGAGTTCTTCTATTCGCTGTGGCATCAGCTCCCCGTAATCACTTCTTTGCAAACCGGGCAGTGTCTCCGCTGAACTTCTGCAGGCCATGGAATTCCACGTATTGCCTGGCCTTCGGACCTTGCTACGTTTTCGCTCGCGTCTGGGCTTGCCATTCTGACCGAGAATGCCGCACCCATAACAAGAGATGCATTAGGAATGCCAAACTTGAGCGGAGCACGAGATCGCGGCAAGAGATTGAATGTAGGAAAAATCAGGATGGCCGCGATCGAAATCAGGTCCGGATACGCCTGCGTCCCATCTAGAGCTTGCGTCCCTCCGTCGACACTCGTCGGCCCGCAGTCATTCCGAAACAAGGACGTCCTAGGCGTGTGTGTTACGTTCGCCATTCAAAATTTCTTGCCCTTCCTACTCTGATCCCTACCACGTTGCTGAGCACTCCAAGGCCACGTTGATAACCGCTTCGATCCACATCACGGCTATGTTGGTCCACATCCGGAGCGTGGAGATAAGGCCTTCAATCGTTTCTACGGAAACGAAACGCGGGATGGACGCGGCCATGCAGGTGGCGGAGGCCACAGCTAGAAACAGCGTGCATGCGCGGCCGCGGGGCCGCCAGGTAGAGAGAATTTACACTCATTAGGAACAAGAACAGGGCTAAGTGTCTAAGGTTGCCACCTGTTTGGTTTGGCCACTCGACTGCCCCTATGTCATTGGCCACTCCCCCAGAGAAGAGGAATCAAGATGCGTGGAGACACGGCAGAACGGCTCATAAGTAATCTCAGCAGGGGGCTTTTCGCGGGGGACATAGACGCGTTGAGGAACTTCTTCATTCAAGGCGTAAAGCTAACGCAAGAACAGACGTATACCACGCTCGCCCAACAGCAACCGACTATCAATCGTCTTTTGTGCGCGGGGCTTATTGAAACGTCCAGTGTGGGTTCCGCCAAGACGCAAGAGTTGCGCCCAACGTTCATAACTCCCAGAGGACAAAAGCTGCTCAACTGCATGGGCTGAGGGCGGGCGAGTCCCCCGTGCCGTTAACTCCGAACTTTGCGGACTTAGCAGCGTAAGATGCCATCTGCCGCGATCTAAGTTATTGTATTGCGTGGGGGTCGGTTCCGAGCCCTCACTTGCTCCCGCCAATATTAGAGTTTGTTGGGAGTCGCGAGCGGCATCTGAGAAAGTTGTTGTGGCCAAATATTGTGGCCGATTTCGCCAAGGACAGCTGAGCTATGAAAATCGCCAAGGATATTACGGAACTGATCGGTCACACGCCGCTGGTGCGGCTGAACAAGGTGACCGAAGGCTGCGTGGCCGAGGTGGTCGCCAAACTGGAAAGTCAGAATCCAGTCGGCAGTGTGAAAGACCGCATTGGCGTCAGCATGATCAGCGAGGCGGAGCGAGCGGGAAAGATTCATGCAGGAAAAACGGTGCTGATCGAACCCACCAGCGGCAATACGGGTATCGGCTTGGCCTTCGTCGCTGCGGTGAAGGGGTACAAGCTGATCTTGACGATGCCGGAAACAATGAGTATGGAGCGACGCGTCCTCCTGCTGGCCTTCGGCGCCGAAATCATTCTTACGCCAGGTCCGAACGGAATGAAGGGCGCGATCGCCAAAGCGCAGGAACTGCTAGCGAATACTCCCAACAGTTACATGCTGCAGCAGTTCGATAACGCCGCCAACCCTAAGATTCATTTCGAGACCACCGGGCCGGAGATCTGGAATGACACCGACGGCCGCGTGGATTTTCTTGTCTCTGGAGTCGGCACAGGCGGAACCATCACCGGGGTCTGCGAGTACATCAAACCCAAGAATCCTTCGTTCAAAGCCGTAGCGGTTGAGCCGGCGGATAGTGCAGTGCTTTCTGGCGGAAAGCCTGCGCCGCACAAAATTCAAGGGATCGGCGCCGGATTTGTTCCCAGCATCCTTCGCAGGGATCTCATCGACGAAATAATTACTGTCACCAACGATGAGGCGATTCGCATGGCGCGGCGACTTCCTCTCGAAGAGGGACTGCTCGTGGGAATTTCTTCGGGCGCCGCCGTGACTGCGGCATTGCAAGTGGCGCGCCGCTCCGAAAATAAAGGAAAGCTGATTGTTGTGGTTCTGCCGTCGTTTGGAGAGCGCTACCTGAGCACGATACTTTTCGAGGAGCTTCGCACCCGGGCACAGCAGATTCCTACCTCCCCGCTTCCAAGCTGATTTGTCGGGGGTCCGACGAGAGCTCGGTTGCATCATAAGGTTGTCTTGATACAGACGCCGCCGAGGTACTTGTGGAAAACTTTCCTCATTCCCTACAATTTTGAGCGCAGCGGTAAACATGCGGGTGTATGATCGGGTCCAACCAGCCAGCCTAAGTTCTAAGTGCGGACGACTGCAGTCAGTAGGCCTGCAGGCAGTGCAAAACTAATTTTCATCGCTCGTGTTCTTGGGGGAGGAATATGAGAACGAGTCTGCGTGTTTTATTATGGCTGATCATTTTAGTCGTTGGAGTGCTGAGCTTTTCCGCCATTTCGCAAGGGCAAGCTTCCGCTGACTCGCAGGAATCCGTTCCGCTAACTACAGATTTCAGCCATCAACATCTCATCTTCTCCAAGCCCTCTACGCAGGATCAAATCAGCCGGGTCCAGCAGGACGTTCGCTATTGGCAGCAACTGTACCGTCGCGAAATGACGATGCCCTCACCGGCGGAGGAGCCTGGATCCAGCGAAAACATCCATCTAGGGCACGATTGGGCCGAGAACATGGGTACCGGCGCCACTGTGGGCGCGGGAAATTATCCTGCTAAGTATTCATTTTCGCTTACAACGGCCAACTGCAGCAGCGCCACTCAGCCCGATTTCACTGTCTTCAACACGGGCCTCACCGGGTCGCCAACAAAAGCCAGCATTGTTGCTTACGACAATCTTTATTCGGGTTGTACAGGGACCGTGCCCACAACTTACTGGGCGTACAACACCGGCGCCAAGATCGCATCCTCCGTGGCCATCTCATTTGATGGAAAGCAAGTTGCTTTTGTGCAAACGCTTGCAGGGAACGCGAGGTTCGTCATGTTGAAGTGGGTGGCCTCAACTACGCAGACTGTGACCAGTCCGGGCACTCCAACGGCGGTGACGAACGCAGCTTATCCGACCTGTACAGCTCCGTGCATGGCATCCATCACCCTCACCGATTCGGTCGGCACCGTTCATGACGACACGCTCTCTCCGGTCTTCTATGTGTACAGCCAGGATGCCGCGTATGTAGGGGATAGTTCGGGTTGGCTGCATCAGTTTACCGGAGTGTTCAAGGGAACGCCTGCCGAAGTGAGAACCGGAGGATGGCCTGTGCAAGTGAATGCCACATCGAAGGCTCTCAGTGTGGCCGTTCACGATCGGTCGTCGGGAAATACTTTTGTGGGAGATGCCGGCGGATTTTTTTATCGAGTGAGTTCCAGCGGAACCGTGACTGCCTCGGGCCAACTGGATTATGGCACTGGCTTCGTGCAAGGGCCAATTGTGGATGTGAGCGCGGGGGTGGTTTTTGTTTTCGCATCGAGCGACGGCTCCGGCGCTTGCACCGGCGGTGCCAACTGCAGCGCTGTCTACGTCCTAGCCTCCAACTTCGTGGCCGGCAACAAAGGAGTGAAGAAGGCCGTCGGCATTAGCACGTCCACCGGGACGACGCCAAACCCAATGTATATTGGCGGCTTTGACAGTACCTTCCTGAACTCAGCGACCGCCACGGGAAATTTGTATGTTTGCGGCAACACCGGCGGTCCCCCCACATTGTATAAAGTCGCGGTGGTGGCCGGCGCTCTCGGGACTGTAACTACTGGACCGGTTCTATCAACGAGTACTACGCCGTGTTCCCCCGTAACCGACATCCGGAATCCCAACGCTGCAGGAGGTCCTGCGGAGTGGTTATTTGTTAGTGCGGACGCCAACGGGATCGCAATGGGGTGCGCCGCGGGATGCGTCTACAACTTTAAGAACACGCCTTGGCAAAAGTCCACTGTATATGCCCTCGGCCAGGAAGTGCTGGATAGCAACTTCAAAATCCAAGTGGTCACGGCTGCGGGTACGTCTGGAACCACCCAGCCTGTTTGGGGCGGCGCGGGAACTTCCACGACCGACGGCACGGTTACGTGGTTCAACCAAGGGCCTACGACCCAGATCGCGACAGGAGTCTGGGTCCGTCTTACCCACTATCCGGTGGGCAGCACAATCCTGGATAGCAACAACAACCTGGAAACTGTTACCACGTCTCACGGAGGCGGCAATTCCGGGGGCACCCAGCCGACTTGGAGTACCGTAGCGGGGAGTACAACTGCGGACTCCACCTTGACTTGGACGAATGAGGGGCCGGTTTCCGCGTTTGGCCTGCCTTCCGCCGGTGGTACCAGCGGCATAATCATCGACAATATCGTAGGCTCGGGCACGTTATTGGGTGCCTCTCAAGTGTATTTTTCGACTTTGAGTAATCAAACTTGCGCAACGTCAGGTACCAATGGCGGCTGCGCAATGCAGGCGTCTCAGGCAGCACTAAAGTAGGTTGAGAGGAAGTCAAATATGGTCATCAATCATTCGTCCAGTGAAGGGCAGGAAGGCGCGGCGAAGAAAACCTATGAGAGGCCGAACTTTCGCTATGAGGAGGTTTTTGTGACGTCCGCCCTTACCTGCGCCAAGCAACCTCTTACACAAACTTGCTTCAATTTGTTACCGGCAAGTTCGTCATGAGACCACATAGCAATGATTTGGCCGCCAGTGCAAAGTGCGAACTTGCGGGCGAGGTTCTGCGCTCGTTTGACAGCCTCCGTTTTGCTGCAACGGGTTGGAGCATGTTTCCAACTGTTTGGTCCGGGGACACGCTGGTGGTGGAACGCGTGAGTTCCGATCGTTTTCGGGTGGGAGACATCGCGCTGGTAGGGCGCGAGGGCAGGCTGTGTGCTCACCGCGTTGTCTCTCTGGGGCGAAGTTCCGGCGATCGATTCTGGATCACACAGGGCGATGCGATGGCAACGCCAGATCGGCCAGTAATTGAGAGTGAGCTGTTGGGGCGCGTAACTGAGCTTGTTCGGTCGGGGAAAAGTATGGCGGTTTCCGCAAAATTGAGCGCGATCGAACGCCTCGCCGCGCAGATTACTCGACGGTCAGCGTTTGCGGCGCGCGTTTTCGTCTACATGATCAGCAAGTTTCGAACTCAAAGGGAATCGAGGCTTCCGTGCCAGGGGTAGCCGCACAAATCGAACGCTTCAGCGTAGTGATCGCCATTGGCGATGTCGCCATCCGGTTGAACACCATCGATGCGGATTTTCTGGAGATGCTGCACCAGCGCTACGATGGGTTCGTGAGTGCGGAGGCGCATGCGGAATTCGATTTGGATGTCGACCTCCTGCCTCCAGCGTTCCGCGGTCCGGATGCGGATCTCAGTGTTACCCAGCGTTCTGGACGATGGCTGCTGGATCGAGGCGATTTTCGCGCCGAGTGGGAACCTGCCACGCGCCACGGCAGCATTCGCCAGACTGCTAATCCCTACTCAATTGATGCCGTTCTGCGCATCGTGCACACGCTAGTGCTGGCAAAACAAGGCGGATTTCTTTTGCATTCTGCCAGCGCCATCCGCAATGGAAAGGCGTTTTTGTTTGCCGGTGTGTCTGGAGCGGGGAAGACAACGATTTCCCGGCTCGCTCCATCTGATGCGACTCTTCTGACCGATGAGATCTCCTACGTGCGCAAACTGGAACAGGGTTATGTTGCTTTCGGCACGCCCTTCACCGGCGAACTGGCCAAGATCGGAGAGAACTGTTCGGCACCGGTGGAAGCGCTCTATCTATTAGCTCAAGGGCCGGAGAATCGCATCGATCCGATCACTACCTCGGATGCCGCTCGCGGACTGCTGGCCAATATGCTTTTCTTTGCCGAAGATCATGAATTGGTTCAGTGTGCCTTTAAGGCCGCCTGTGATTTTGTTGACCGCGTTCCCGTGCAGAGGCTCACCTTTCTGCCGGATGCAAGAGTTTGGGAGATGATTGGATGAAAAAGAAACTCTACGTCGCGCGCAGTCCGCGAATCGCAGCCCGTAAGCTGGGTGAAGAAACGCTGGTCATGTCCGCTCAGGGATCGACGTTGTTTACACTGAATCCAACCGCGACCGTTCTGTGGCAGGCTGCGGATGGTATCACGGCACTCGATGCAATTGTCGAGCGCCACATATGTTCAGAGTTCGAAGTTGAGGCTGAACAGGCTATCCGTGACGCCGAGGCGCTGGCCGAGGATTTGGCCAGGCACGGCATCCTTCTGATTTCGGAGAAACCGATCTCCTCCACCAGAAACCTGACCGTTCAGGAGCAATATCGATGAGCTTGATGCATGAGATGGGCGAGCGGGCGCTGCGACTGGGCGTTCCCTTCAGCGTGCATCTTGATCTAACTTACCGCTGCAACGAACAGTGCGTTCACTGCTATCTCGATCACGATGATCACGGCGAGATGACCACTGCCGAAATCAAGCATCTGTTGAAGGAGATGGCTGATTCCGGTGTCTTTATTCTGACTCTTAGCGGCGGCGAGATTTTCCTGCGCAAGGACTTCTTCGAGATTCTCGAATACGCTCGCGACCTTACTTTCTGCATCAAGCTGAAAACCAACGCCGTACTGATCCGTGAAGCGCAGGCTGCGCGGCTGCGCGATCTCGGCGTCCAATCGATCCAGGTCAGCATTTATTCGCACCGGCCGGAGGTGCACGACGCCATCACAAAAGTTCCAGGTTCGTTGAAGCGATCGCTCAAGGCCATCCGCTTTCTCAAATCGCAAGGCCTCCGAGTCGTCATGGCGAACGTTCTGATGACGGAGAACATGCACGACTATCGCGGTACCCAAGCGCTAGCCAATGAAATTGGCGCAGAATACACGATGGATCCTACCGTCACGCCGATGATGGATGGCGGTCGTACCGTCCTGGAGTTGAACGTTGGCGAGTCTGACCTCCGGAACGTTTTTCGCGACGAAAATTTGATCGGCAACGTCGACGAATTCTGTGCCCCTCCGCGTGCTGCGAACGAAGACGACCTGAACTCTTTGCCTTGCAGCGCCGGCCACACTTCCTGTTACGTTTCTCCCTATGGCGAGTTTTATCCTTGTGTTCAATTTCCCCTGTCCTGTGGCAATGTGCGTGAGCAGCGTTTCATCGATATCTGGCGCCACTCTGAGCGGTTGAAAGAAGTTCGGTCGATCCGTCTTCGTGATTTGTCCAGTTGTTCCAAATGTGCGCATGGCGGGTCCTGCACCCGGTGCCCTGGGCTGGCTTTTATGGAAGGAAATATGCGCGGTCCTTCTACTCAAGATTGCGAGAAATCCTTCGCACGCACGGGCATTCCGTCGCTGAACCTGCTGTCGAAGAAGCAAGAGCAAGACAAAGACAAAGATAAAGATCAGGATTCTCCACCGCGCCTGGTGCAAATCCAGCTTGTTCCGGCGATCACTGGCCGCAGGCTCGCGGAAATGGGCGGCGGAGCTGTTTCGGCGATCGCATCCTAGCCCATTCGCTCCTTTCAACTACTGCCGTATACTGCTTCGACGTATGGCGAACATTCTCTACGGAGTGAATGGCGAGGGCGCCGGTCATTCCACGCGCGCGAAAGAAGTCCTCACCCATCTGCGAGATCAAGGGCACACCCTGCACGTGGCGTCATTCGACCGCGGACTACGGAATCTCAGCTCCGATTTTGATGTCACAGAAATCTTCGGCTTCCGCATCGCCTACGTGAATAATCGGGTGCGCTATAAACGCACTATCGCCAGAAACCTGATGACAATGCCGCAGGCGGCAAAGAGCGTGAAACGGCTCAAGGAACTGATCGCCACCTGGCAGATCAATCTTGTCATCACCGACTTCGAGCCGCTCACCTGTCACGTCGCGCACGGGATGGGTCTGCCGGTTGTTTCCATCGATAATCAGCATTGCCTCACCAATGCAGTCGTCTCCTATCCCAAGCAGTACCGGCGCGACGCTGCCGCCACGAAGCTGGTGACGCGGCTGATGACTCCCCACGCCGACGCTTATCTGGTCATTTCTTTTTTCACGGCACCGGTGAAGAAGCAAAATACTTTTCTTTTTCCGCCACTGCTACGCGAGGAAATTCTTAAAGTTGTCGTCACAGAGGGGGAACATATTCTTGTATACGTAACGTCTCCCGCCCCTTTGTTGGCCAAGACACTGAGTGCGGTTCGCGGTCGTTTTATTGCCTATGGTTTCGGCCGCGAAGGAGAGGAAGGAAACATCCTTTACAAGAAACCGTCGCTCGAGGGATTCCTGCGTGATCTCGCTGGTGCCAAAGCGATCATTGCGAATTCCGGATTCTCGCTGGTCACCGAAGCGTTACATCTAGGCAAGCCGTACCTGGCGATTCCTGTGGAGCACCAGTTCGAGCAGATCTTCAATGCTTACTGGTTGCAGAAAACTGGCTACGGAGCCTACTGGGAAGATTTGAATAAAGAGCGTGTCGAATCTTTCCTCTACAACTTGCCCGTCTATCGGGAAAAACTTATTGGCTATCCCCGGCAAGGGAACAGCGCGCTTCTGGCGAAACTCGACGCTCTCATCTTTCATTACACGACACCCTCTTCGCGATCAAAAGACTAAGACGGCCAAAACTCCGGAAGTCATCGGCTGAGTCTTAATATCCCTGTGGCCGCGCTCTCGGCTTCGAGTACACATCCCGTTCGTAACGCTGCTGCGACCGCCTTTCGCGCATAGCATTTGGATGACGATCTTGGTCTTCGCACAGGTTATAGGAAGGGCTTTGCATGAACACGAGATGCGGACATTTAGCTGTACTGACGGCAGCTTTCTTAGTTTGTGTCACCGCGACTGCTCAGGATTCGCAGTCACTCGGAGAAGTTGTGCGCCAGCAACGTTTGCAAAAGGAACAGAAGGCGGGCGCCCTGGGCAACGATGCCCTTGGATCCAAGGTAATCACGAACGAAGAAATTCCAGAGCACACAGAGGATAAGGCCGGGCCCGTTTCCAAGAACAGCAAACGCGAGGTTGTGCGATCTCCAGGTTTCAAAGGAGCAAAGCAAACTGCCCAATACTGGAAGTCCCGGATACAGGAGCAAGAAGGCCAGATCGCTACCTTGCAAAGAAGGATGGACGAAATTAATGGTTCTATCCGCTTCTCATCGGTCGACTGCGGCGCCAATTGCGTTGTGCGAAACGAGCGGCAGAGAAGCAAGCAGCAGCAGGTGGAGAGGATGCAAGGCCAATTGGAGGAGCAGAAGAGAAGTTTGGAGCAGATGCAGGACGCCGCCCGCAAGCAGGGATATGGCAGTTCGATATACGATCCGTAGCTGCGAGATACCAAAAGAGTGATGCCGCCTCTGCTTTCCTTTAGCTGAGGCGGCATTTTTTCGCCCGGAGGCTCAGAAGACGCTACTGAGTGCCGGTCTTTGTTGCGGTGTAGGGATTCGAATATCTCAGAACGGTGGAGAGGTCCGCACCGCGAATAATGCCTGCGGAGTGATAGAACAATCCCCATGAATCGATGGTGGAATTGTCCGGGAAGATGCAGGCGTCAAGCGAAACATCAGTGGTATTGAATTTCACCCAACCGCCCCCCGCGGCGTTGACGCCGCCAAACAAATCCGACCCGCCAAGTTGCGAACAATAGAACGAGGCGGGACTGCCTTGTCCAACGCCGTTCCACGGAATTTGAGCATAATACGCCAGCGCCGCCAGGGAAGGTTTTGTGGCTACAAGCGTACGAAGGGACACGTGAATCCGCGAGCCGTCGGAAGTCGACGTGTACTGACAGAAGTACTCAACTCCCGCAAGTCGAAGCCAGCTCTGGACGGGGCCGTTGGTGCCGTAGACCGGAATACGGGTCTCCACATTTCCGCCCGTGCTTGCGCAATACGCTTGGGCCTTCGACGCGGCGGGCAAAGTACTGGTTCCTTTCGCCGTTTGCGCAGTCGCGCTGAACACGGTTCCACACAGCACTAGGATTGCGATTCCAATAGCATCTCTGGTTATGCGCATCTGAATTCCCCTCTTAGAAGCTCGCTTCAATGCTTTGTTCATGAGCCGGGGAAGTCTATCACGGATGAGCCGTTCCCCTCCCGGTTTCTTCGGGGATACCGATTCCGGTTGAGGATTTGCCGCCCGCAACGATTGCCACGCAAGAGAGCCGACTGGTGGCTTCGTAGCGCCGTTTACCCCTAAGGTCTGACATAAATTTGTTTTCTTTTCGCATTCCCATCTTCCATGAAACGCCTTGGCGTGCGAGATTAGTTCTATGGCTCTGGTTGTCCGTCCTTCGCGCATTCATGCCGCCGGTGTGTTCACTACGACGCCGGTTCGTAAAGGTACCCGCATTGTCGAGTATTGTGGTCCGCGCATCACCCCCGAGGAGGCCGACAGGCTCTATACGGGCGCACCCCGCACCTATCTGTACGGTTTAGACGACGGCAAGACGGTGATTGACGGGCATGGAATCGGCGCCTACCTGAACCATTCCTGTGATCCAAACTGCGAAGTTGATGAGATTAAAAACCGCGCGTTTATCTTTGCCTTGCGCGACATCGGGGCCGGAGAGGAACTGCTCTGGGATTACAACCTATACGACGATGACGATCCCGCTCCCTGCCACTGCGGCTCGCCCAAATGCCGGGGCACCATGTACTCGCGCGAATGGATGGCCAAGCTGCGGCGCAAGGCCGCGAAGAAGAAGGCCAAAAGCAAGAAACAAAGTGAGCCACAGTCAGCGTGAGAAGTTGTCTTTCGCCCCTTCGGGGCTAGTTCCTGCTCCCGTCCTACCCACGGCTTGCGCCCCTTCGCAGACTCAGGGCAAGCTGTGTGCTGCATTCTTTTGGCGCTTCGCGGCTCAAACACACGGACGACCGGCTGTTCGTTAGACGCCTGCTCCAACCGGCTCTTGCATTGTCACCTTTTCTTCAGCTTCTTCCTTGAACGCGGTGTGGGTCTTGGCGACCAGCATGTAAATCGACGGCACCACAAACAGGGTGAAGATTGTGCCAATAATCATGCCGCTTACCAGCATGATGCCGATGCTGTTTCGAGCTCCGGCGCCGGGGCCCCTCGCTAAGACCAGCGGGAAGTGGCCGAAGACGGTGGCCGCAGTGGTCATCAGGATCGGACGCAAACGGGTATTGGCCGCGCCGGTGATCGCCTGCAGCTTGCTTAGCCCGGTTTCCTGCAAGTGGTTGGCGAACTCCACAATCAGAATTCCGTTCTTGGCGATCAGGCCGACGAGAGTGATTAATCCGACCTGGCTGTAGATGTTGAGCGTAGTGAAGCCGAGGAACGAGAACATCAGTGCGCCGGAGAGCGCCAATGGTACCGATCCGGCGAGAATGATGAAAGGATCACGGAAGCTCTCGAACTGGGCAGCGAGCACCAGGTAGATCAGGATCGCCGAGAGCATAAACGTGCCCAGAAACTTGCTGCCTTCAACCCGCAGCTGTCGCGATTCACCGGCGTAATCCACCGTGAACCCCTGCGGCAGGATTTGCTTGGCTTGATCTTCCAGGAACGTCAGCGCTTTATCGAGCGGCACATTCGGGGGGATGACGCCCTGAACGCGCACCGCATTCAACTGCTGAAATTTATTCAGAGAGCGCGGTTCGGTAGTGGTTTTCAGCGTGGCAAACGTCGAAAGAGGAACGAGTTTGTCGGCCGATCCTTTTACATAAATGTGCGAAAGCTGCTCGGGCGTCAAGCGCTCAACGCGTTGCACCTGCGGGATCACTTTGTAGCTGCGGCCTTGAATGCTGAAGCGGTTCACGTAATTCCCGCCCAGCATCGTCGAGAGATCCTGGCCGGCTTGGCTTAGATCTACGCCTTGTGAGCGCAGCTTGTCGCGATCGAAAACAACTTCGGTCTGCGGCTGGTCGAACTTCACATCGGTGTCGGCATAGATGAACATGCCGCTCATCATGGCCTTCTGCACCAGCTTTTCGGCGAGCTGGCTGACTTGCTCAGGCTCGGCGGCCGACGCGATCACAAAGTCGACGGGGAAGTTGCCGCCGCCGGGCAACGGCGGGGGGGTCAGAGGAATCACGCGAATGCCGGCTATCTTCGATAGCTTGCCCGAGGATTCAACAAGCAGTTGCTGCGTAGTTTTCTTGCGCTGGCTCCAAGGTTTGACGACCATGCCTCCGAAACCACCGCCGGGATTCGTGATCTGAAACAGACTGTCGCTCTCGGGGAACGAGTGATAGACGTTGTAGACCTCATTGGTGAACAGGTTGGTCTGGTCGAGCGTTGAGTTGGCGGAAGCTTGAATCACGCCGAAAACCACTCCCTGATCTTCTTGCGGCGCCAGTTCACGCGACGAGAACATGTAAAACGGGACCGCAAGCACCGCGACAATCACCCAGACGGTCAGCACTACCGGGCGATAGTTCAGCGTGCCGGTCAGCGTACGAGTGTACAGATGTCGTACGCGTTCGAATTGGCGATTGACGATGCCGGCGAATCCTCGCTCGGAATCCCCCGCCCGCAGTAACTTCGAACCCATCATGGGAGAAAGTGTTAGGGCGACGATGCCGGAGACGGTAACCGCGCCTGCGAGCGTGAAAGCGAATTCGCGGAAGAGCGCTCCCGTCAGGCCGCCTTGAATACCGATCGGCGCGTATACCGCGGCCAGGGTAATCGTCATCGAGATGATTGGCCCGACCAGCTCGCGGGCTGCGTCTTCCGCGGCGCGGAAAGGCGTCTTGCCCATCTGCAGGTGGCGTTCGACGTTTTCCACCATCACAATCGCATCGTCGACCACCAGACCTACAGAAAGCACGATCGCGAGTAGCGTCAGAAGGTTGATGGTGAATCCCGCTACCAGCATCAGGAAGACGGCGCCGATCAGCGAGACTGGAATCGCAACGATCGGAATCAGTACCGAACGGAATGATCCCAGGAAGAGGAAGATGACAACGACGACAATCAGCAGCGTTTCAACGAGTGTATGCAACACCTCGTTGATTGCGTCTTGAATGTAGGCGGTGGAGTCGTAAGGAATGCCTGCCGTCATGCCCGCCGGCAACTGCGCCTGAATTGCGGGAAGTTGCTTGCGCACTTCTTTGATGACGTCCAGCGAATTGGCCGTGGGAAGAACCCAGATTCCCATGAACGTAGCGGTTTCGCCGTTGAAGCGGACATCCTGATCGTAGTTTTCGGCACCCAGTTGGACGTCGGCGATTTCTCCCAGGCGAACGACCACACCGTTTGCCTGCTTGATGACCATCTGCTTGAAATCATCGGGCGTGCGCAGGTCGGTGTTGGCGACCAGGTTCACGGAAACCATGGAACCCTTGGTGCTGCCGAGCGCTGACAGATAGTTGTTCTTGGAAAGCACGTCGCGCACGTCAGAGGGCGAGACGCCACGGGCCGCCATCTGGTCGGGCTTCAGCCAGATGCGCATGGCAAACGTGCGATTACCGAGAATGTCGGCGCGCTGCACGCCGCTGACTGCGCTCAGCTTAGGCTGCACCACACGCGTGAGGTAGTCGGTAATCTGATTTTCGTCGAGGTCCTTTGCCGCGAAACCGATGTACATCGCAGCGAACTGTTGATCTGCCGTTTGCAAATCGATTACCGGCACCTGCGACTCGGGCGGCAAGTCGTTCTTGACCTGGGCGACCTTGGCCTGAATCTGGGTAAGGGCCGCGTTGGTGTCGTAGTTCAGCTTCAGGTGAACGATGATCGTGCTCAGGCCCTGAGCGCTGTTCGACTCCATGTAGTCGATGCCGTCGGCGCTTGCGATCACGCGCTCCAGCGGCGTGGTAATGAAGCCGCGCACCAGGTCAGCGTTGGCGCCAACATAGACCGTGGTTACCTGAATGATAGAAATGTCGCTGCGCGGATATTGCCGGACACTCAGCGAACGCACAGCCTGGAGACCAGCGATCAGAATGACGAGGTTTACCACCATCGCCAGCACTGGACGCTTAACAAATAAATCAGTGAACTTCATGCCATGCTCCTTACTCAGCCTGATGGCCGAGCTGGATCTCCTGCGTTAGCTTTCTTCCGGATTCGGCTTGGGACTGTTGGACGGTTGTACGCTGTTGTTTACCAGGACGGGCGCGGCGTTGCGGAGCCGGAAGGCCCCAGCGCTGACCACTTCGTCCCCAGCATTCAGTCCCGTGATAATTGCGACCTGATCGCCACGGCTACCGTCAATCTTTACGATCTGCTGGCGAACACCGCGATAAGTTTTACCCGTCTTCTCGTCCTTAATGTCGCCGACAACGAACACGGAATCCCCGGAGGGCGCGTAGTTGATGGCCGACGCCGGCAGAGGAATCACGTCGCGCGACACCCCCATCGGGAACTCGACTTGCAGGTACATGCCGGGACGCAGCTTCCCGCCAGGATTTGCCAGTGTGGCCTGGATCTGGATGTTGCGAGTCTGCTCGTTGATCACGGAATCAAGAGCAGTAATCTTGCCAGCGAACCCAACGCCCGGCAGGTCCGTGCTGGTAACGCGCACGCTGTGGCCGATTTTCATCTTCGGTGTATCCTGCTGCGGCACGCCGAAGTTCACATAAATAGGGTTGATGGATTGGAGGGAAACGATTGACTGTCCAGCCGCCAGATACTGGCCGAGGCTGATCTGGCGAAGTCCCAAAACTCCCGTGAATGGGGCGTGTATGGTTTTCCGAGCGATCGCAGCCTTGACGTCGTTGACCTGAGCCTCGGTGGCCTTTTGCTGAGCGGCGGCGTTGTCGTACTCCGACTTCGAAATGACGCCCGCCTTGGAGAGCTCCTCCGAGCGGCCATATTGAATATGGGCCAGATCGCGCTGGGCCTCGATGTTGGCGAGTTGCGCTCTTTCCTGCCGAGTATCGAGTTCGACCAGGATGTCCCCCTCATGCACCGCCTGGCCGGATTCGAAGTGAATCTTGTCGACGGTCCCCGGAAGATCGGCGCTGACCGTAACCCCTTGAACCGCGGCCGCCGTCCCAATGACGGACAAGGTTGAAGGCCACGTCTCCCGCTTCGCGACTACGGTGGTCACGGACGTGGGCGGCATCTGAAAGCTGGCGCCCGCCGCGATGGCAGTTTCGACCTGACGGTATTTTATGAAACCGAGCCCGCCGATAAGGGCCGCCATTAGCAATAACACTATGAACATTCTTTTCGCCATAGATTCTCCGGACAGTACTCAGCTACTAAAGACTGGGATATTGTTACAGCTTAAGATGGGCGCCACCAAACATCAGAAATATTGATTGAACGGAGTGCCGAAAGGATTCAGAAGCCTTCATCAGAATATTGGCGTCATCATGAAAACTTTTGCGCACCACCCGGCTAGCGTGACCTGCATCCCGCCCGGATCGCAACCCCGCCGTCCCCAAAATCGTGCCACCATTTGCGCCCATTTTTCCCCTTCATAAGTTAGACGAACGGAAACCGCCAAAATAGACATAGGCTACAAATTTTTTTAAAGAACGGGTCAAGTTCTTAGGTTGACACGCAGGACCTCAGGTCGAACCGGAACACTAGCTCAAATCCGTGCCTCCGCGAGTCTGCTAAATTATGCGATATGCCACCACAGCTCAACAAGCTTGCCCGCAACTTTGCCAGCGACAACAATGCCGGCGTGCATGCCGAGATTATCGAGGCGATCGCACACGTAAATCAAGGCCATGTCGTGGCTTACGGCGACGACCCTTACACTCGTTCTGCCATCAAGAAGTTCGAGGAGCATTTTGGTCCGGACATCGCAGTTTTTTTCACCTTCAACGGCACCGGCGCGAATGTTCTTAGCCTGCAGGCCCTGACCCGGTCTTTTCAGTCAGTGCTGTGCAGCGCCTACGCCCATATTTATAGCGACGAATGCGGCGCACCTGAAAAGCATACCGGCTGCAAGCTAATTCCCCTGCCGCATCAGGATGGCAAAGTCACGCTGGACTCGGTGCTCCACGCCTATCATGGTATCGGCGATGAGCACCACTCTCAGCCACGTGTTATCTCGATCACGCAGTCCACAGAAATGGGAACGGTCTACCAGCCGGAAGAGATTCAGGCGTTGGCCCGCTTTGCCGATGAGCACGAAATGTTCCTGCACATGGACGGAGCCCGCATTGCCAATGCGGCCGCCTCGCTCGGACAAACCCTCCGCGAGGCTACCCGTGATTTAGGCGTGGACGTGCTTTCCTTTGGCGGCACCAAGAATGGAATCATGGGCGGTGAAGCAGTTGTATTTTTCCGTCCCGAGCGGAGCCACGACTTCGCCTACCTGCGCAAGCAGGGCATGCAACTCGCGTCGAAGATGCGCTTCATCGCCGCACAGTTCGAAGCTTTACTGACTAACGATCTCTGGCGGCGCAGCGCCGAACATGCCAACCGCATGGCCCGCCAGCTGGAGAAAGAAATCAGCCGCATCCCGGGAGTCAGAGTGGTTTGGAAGGTCGAGGCCAACGGAGTCTTTGCCCAGATCCCGCGCCACTCCATCGAAAAAATCAAGCAGCAGTACTTCTTCTACACCTGGATGGAAGAGGAATCGATCGTGCGCTGGATGTGCTCCTTTGACACCACCGAAGACGATATCCGCAAGTTTGCCGAGGTGGTCGCTAAGGCGGTCAAGGGCTAAGAAAGCATGCGCTTAATGATTGCTTTTTGTCCCGCTTTTGACTAAATTGACCCATCCTCTAATACGAGCCTTTAGCTGCTTACTTTCCAGGAGTCGTTGATGAGCCGGAAGTGGTTTAGCGTTCTCGCCCTTATTGCGACCGCGACATTGTTCTTGAGCCTATCCAGCTGTGCTTACAATCAGCATCTGGTCTCGATCAACATTCCTGAGAAAGGTGGCACGTTTGGTGCGGCCGATCCCAGCCTGTTTTTCAATTTCAAGGCTTTCGGGACGTATATTCATCCACCGGAGACCAAAGACATTACGACTCTGGTGACGTGGCAGTCGGACAATCCGCAAGTAGTTCAGGTTACCGGCGCGGGCGTGGTTTCACCGAATCTTGGCTGCGGCCTCGGAAACATTTACGCCACCTTTAAAGACGGCTCCAACCAAGTGGTCAGCAATTCCGTTCCGATCACCGTCGAGGGGCCGGCCAGCTCCGGCTGCACTCCTCCTGGACCTCAGCCAATCCTGACTGTCAGTTTTGCCGGTACTGGAACTGGAACAGTCACCGGTTCCGGAATCAGTTGCTCGACTCCGTCGTCGTGCAGTAACCAATTCACGACCGGAAGCGCGCTGGTGCTGACAGCCTCCCCCAGCGGCACCTCGATCTTCGGCGGCTGGAGTGGCTGCAGCTCCACCAGCGGAGTCGATTGCACGGTCTTTCTTCAAAACAACCTAACTGTTACGGCTACTTTCAATCCCTAAAGATTGTACTCAAGGACATGACTACTCTGTCTCGCGTTCCCCGAGCAGCCTGCCCAGCGTAGCCCTGTGCTTATCCGCTTTTTTGTTTTTGTGAGGAACCACCTTCTCCACCGGAGGTGCGCCCACCCGCTCCCGAGCCAGTTCCTTGACGGCCTGCACCGCTTCAAACCGCTTAATTTTTTTCTTCTGCGCCATGGTTCACCCGCGACGATCTTCATCTTGCCATAGCTTTGTCCGGGGCAAAACTGTAATAATCATTATTCGCGGTTGGAAGGCGGAATGGAGGTCAGCGAAAGCGAGCCTTCTGCCGCCAGATAGTGACCAGCGACAAACAATTGCCCATGGAAGAACGAGATTTTTTCGACGAACGCACCGAACGGAAACCGGCAACCCTGAACTGTCCTCATTGCCAGCAGCCCGGCGAGTATGAAGTCACCTGGGTCGTGCGCACCAAGAAGCGCCAGCTTGGCGGACGCGCCGACGAGCGCGACCGTGCCCGCTTTGCCAAAGCGCGCTCCTATATGCTGCGCAAAGACGACCAGATGGCTTGCAAGAATATGCGCTGCCGCAAACGGTTTGAGATCTCCGGCGTGCAGTCGGTGGTTTTCACCGACTGACCGGCGCGTCGGCAGCAGTTGGCAATTAGCAATTAGCGCTCGACCCTCTTTACGCAGATATCAGCAATAGCGCTCCCTTTTTCCTCCCTCCCCATCCAGGCCAGGCTTGGCTAAATGCCAAGTGCTAATTGCCAACTGCTCATTTATACTGACAAGTTTGCCGCGCGGAACTCTTACGTAAGGAGTAACGTTTTGAAAATCCTGGTTTGCATGAAGCAGGTGCCGCAGAAAGACGCACCGCTTAAGCTCAACGACGCCGCCACCTGGATTCGCGAAGATGTCTCGTATGAAGTGAACGAGCCGGACGCGTTTGCCCTGGAAGAAGCTCTTCGTCAAAGGGAAAAGCACACCGGCGAAGTTGTGGTCATCACTTCTGGCCCGGCCCGATCGCAGCAAGTATTGCGTGAAGCCTTAGCCAAGGGCGCGGACCGGGCGATCCATCTAGAAGACAATGCCTTCGTCGGCCTGGACGCTTTCAACACCGCCAAAGCCTTCGCTGCTGCCATTAAAGACGAGAAATTTGATCTGATTTTCACTGGATTGCAATCCGACGACTACGGCTACGCGCAGACCGGCGTGATCCTCGCGGAACTGCTGGGCTGGCCACATGCCACGATCATCATGCACATCGAAAAGAACGAGACCGGCATCCGCGTAAAGCGCGAGCTTGAAGCCGGATTTTTCCAGTATGTCGATATGCCTCTGCCTGCTGTGCTGACCATTCAATCTGGCATCAACAAGTTACGTTACGCAACGCTAATTGGCATCAAACAGGCGAAGAACAAACCCATCCGCAAGATCGCGCTGGCGGAAGTGCAATCGGCGATTGGAGAGAATCTGCAGAAAATCGAGCGTCTTTACGTGCCGGAGAAAACCAAGAAGACCGTACACATCGACGGCACGCCAGCCGAAATAGCGAAAAAGCTGGTGGATAAACTTCGCAACGAACTGCGTGTGTTGTAAAAAAGTAGCGCCGGCGTCCCGCCGGCTGTCGTGCGGGCGTCTCGCCCGCACAGCGAGGATACAGAAGCTGCCCTTATGCCCGATGCCATCTTGGTAGTCGTCGAACAACGCGAAGGCAAACTCAACCGTGTCTCATGGGAGACCATAGCTGCGGGTCAAGCCATTGCCGCCGCGACCGGCTGGACTCTCGATGCCGCTATCGTTGGAGAGAACGGGTCCGCTCTTGCGGCTGAAGTTGCGGCCAAAAAAGTCACGAAGGTCTACGCAGTCGAATCGCCGAAACTCGAGCCTTACACGCCTGATGCCTTCGCCGCCGCGCTAAAACAGCTCATCGCGGCGAAACAGCCCAAGCTGGTGCTGATGCCGCATACCTACCAGGTGCGCGACTTCGTCCCAAAACTTGCCACTGCCATGGGGCGCACGGTCATTAGCGACTGCATCGGTTTCAAGCACGAGAACGGCAACCTGCTCTTCACTCGCCAGATGTTTCAAGGCAAACTCGCCGCCGACGTAAGCTTCGCTTCGGAGGCTCCGTGGTTTGCGACTTTTCAAAACGGAGCGTTTCGTGGCGATCAGGCAGAAGCCGGAGCCAGCGCGGCGCCAATCGAAACTGTGAAAGTTGAAATCACAGACGGCGTAATCCGCAACAAGCCGCAGGATGTGTTTAAAGAAGCGAAGCAGGCCGTCGACTTAACCCAGGCTGAAATCATTGTCTCGGTGGGCCGCGGCATCAAAGAGCAGAAAAACATCGAGATGGCCAAGCAACTGGCAGAAGCTCTTGGCGGCGAACTCGCAGCCTCGCGTCCCATTTGCGACAACGGGTGGCTGCCGATGGATCGCCAGATCGGCTCCTCTGGACAAACGGTCGCGCCCAAACTCTATCTCGCTCTTGGAATCAGCGGAGCCATTCAACACATTGTTGGAATGAAGGGCGCTCGCACCATCATCGCGGTGAACAAAGATTCCGAGGCGCCGATTTTCGAGATCGCCGACTACGCCATCGTGGGGAATTTGTTCGACATCGTGCCACCGCTCACTGAGGAAGTGAAGAAGGCGAAAGCGGGAAGTTAGCTGATGCTGGTTTTTCGCAAACCTATCGAAGGCGTCGAGCGCCCGCAGATGCCTGCCGATGTAGTCATCGTAGGTGGAGGACCCGCAGGCATGGCTTGCGCGCTGCGTTTATCGCAGCTCATCGAGGCGCACAACGCGCAAAATCCAGACTCGCAACTCAGCAAAGAAAACATCTACGTACTCGAAAAAGCTCGCGAGATCGGCCAGCACTGCCTCTCCGGCGCTCTCCTCGATCCTCGCTCCATGCGCGAACTGCTCCCGGGATTTGAAAAAGAAGCGCCGCTTGATGCCCAAGTCACAAAAGAAGCGGTCTACTTCCTTACCCAGAAAAGTAAGTTCAAACTTCCCATTACACCGCCTCCACTGCGCGATCATGGCAACTATGTGATCTCGCTTAACCGTTTCGTGAAGTGGATGGGCAGTAAGGTGGAAGAGACTGGCATCACCATCTTCACCGGGTTCGCCGGAGCCGAACTGCTGTATGACGGCGACCGTGTGACTGGAGTCCGCACCGATGACAAGGGCGTGGACAAAGAGGGCCGCCCAAAGTCCAACTTCGAGCCAGGCTATGATCTGAATGCCAAAGTTGTGATCCTCGCCGAAGGGCCGCGGGGATCATTAACGAAACAACTCGTATCGAAATTCGATCTCACCAAAGACGCGAACCCGCAGACCTACGGCGTCGGCATCAAGGAACTCTGGGAAGTTCCCGGCGGCCGCATCGCGCCTGGCGAAGTTATCTATACGCTCGGCTGGCCCCTAACCGCGAAAGAATATGGCGGGGCCTGGATTTACGGCGGCAAAGACAACATCGTATCGCTCGGTTTCGTCACCGGGCTCGACTACCCTGATCCACGCCTCGATCCGCAGCGCGTGCTGCAGGAGTTCAAAAAACATCCTCTAGTATCGAAGCTGCTCGAAGGCGGAAAGACGATCCGCTATGGCGCGAAGTCGATGCCTTACGGAGGCTGGTGGGCTATTCCCCCGGTGGCGGGTAACGGATGGATGATCCTCGGCGACTCCGCCGGATTCTTAAATTCCGCGCGGCTTAAAGGCATTCATCTCGCGATCAAAAGTGGCATGCTGGCCGCTGAGACCGCGTTCGAAGCTCTGAAGAAGGATAATTCGTCAGCCGCTATTCTCGCGGCGTATCAGAAAAAAGTCGAATCCAGCTGGATCAAAGACGAACTCTGGAAGGTCCGCAACATGCATCAGGGATTCGAGCAGGGGTTTTACGCGGGAATGTTCCACACTGGATTGCAGATGATCACCGGTGGCCGCGGACTACGCAACCGTTATCCTGCGCACGCCGGCCACGAGCATATGCGCAAACTCTCCGAACTGCCCGCCGACGGCGGCGATGAGGCGCACTTACTCGGCCCCGCCAAAGGCGACGGCAAGCTGATCTTCGACAAGCTTACCGATCTCTATCATTCCGGGACCAAGCACGAAGAAGACCAGCCCTCGCACCTTATTATTCACGACACCAATATTTGCAACGAGCGCTGCGTGAAGGAATACGGCAGCCCGTGCCAGAATTTCTGTCCCGCTAACGTTTACGAAATGGTCGACGATGCTACTCAACCCAGCGGCAAGCGCATCAGCCTGAACCCATCAAACTGCGTTCACTGCAAAACATGCGACATCGCTGACCCTTATCAGATCATCACCTGGGTCCCACCAGAAGGCGGCGGCGGTCCGAACTACGACGGCATGTGAGTTTCAGCGGGCGAGAAGTCAGATCTCGATCTTGAGGGATTGAACAAAACATGCTACTGAGGCCGCTCCGTTACTTCCCCCAATTGCTGCTGCTCGCAGCCCTTTCTGCTTCAGCTCAGCAGGCCAACATTCCGCCTACCGGCGATCCCGGTCTGGACCGGTACCGGGCTTCGCGAATCGCGGTTTTCACCGACGATTTTGGCGAACTTTCTCGCTATCGCGATGCCAACGCTACCCTCAAGCCGCCGGCGCCCGGCCAGAACCGCGTGGTTTTCTTTGGCGACTCAATTACGGATATGTGGAAGCTTGCAGAATATTTTCCCGGCAAGCCCTACATCAATCGCGGCATCAGCGGACAGACCACGCCGCAGATGCTCATCCGGTTTCGCCAGGACGTGATCGAGCTTTCTCCGAAGGTGGTTTTGATTCTTGCTGGCACCAATGACATCGCCGGCAACACCGGCCCCATGCGGCTTGAGGACATCGAAGCGAATTATGTGTCGATGGCTGAACTTGCCCGCGCGAACCAAGTCCGCGTCGTGTTCTCCTCGGTGCTGCCGGTACACAACTACAACCCGCAATCCCCGCGTCTCTTTGCCGGACGCCCGCCGGAGAAAATTCTCGCGCTGAATCGCTGGATGATAAATTACGTTGCCGCGCATTCCGATTGCTTCTATCTCGATTACTTCAGCGCGATGGTTGACGATAAGGGGTATATGAAGAAAGACCTTGCCGAGGATGGGTTGCATCCCAATGCGACGGGATACAAGATCATGGCGCCCCTGGCAGAAAAGGCAATTGCCAAAGCCTTAGTAAACCCAAACCCTTGAAACCTTTTCTTGCGCCGCAAGCTCTATAATGTGAGTGAGTTTCCGACCGCCCCCGCCTTCGGGAATACCCAGGCTGCGGCGGCGAGGGACAAGATACTCTGCGAGTTCGCCGGAGGATTCTGTCCCGAGGGTGCGAGCAGAAATGTCCGCGCCTCCCGCGTTCCGTAAGGAACGTTTTGGAAAGGAAGCGCCTGCCGGGATGTTTCCGCCTGCGTCTCTCTTCCAGAAAAGTCGTTAGTCGATTTGGGCGTTAGTCGTTGGCCAAGCCAGCGACATACGCGCCAGGGACCAACGACTGACGACTAACGACGTGCCTCTTCACGACAAATTCGGACGAGCCATCACCGACCTGCGGATCTCCATCACCGATCGCTGCAACTACAAGTGTGTCTACTGCCGCACCGGTAACGAAGGCGCGCTCTACGGCGACCTGCCGTTCGATGACTATTTGCGGATGGCGCGGGTGCTGGTGGGGATGGGAGTCACGAAGATTCGTCTCACCGGCGGCGAGCCGTTGTTGCGCAAGGGCGTTGTTGATTTCGTTCGCGAATTGGCGACGCTACGGCCTCAGATCCTGAAGCTCGCAGCTCCCTCCAAGCTTAACGGCACAGCTGAAGCCGTGCCCTTCCCGAACCGCTCCTCAAAGGCAGAGTGTGACAGCGAAGAACCGCTCGACATTGCGCTTACCACCAACGGCCATCTGCTGGCCGATCTCGCGCAGCCGCTCAAAGATGCCGGCCTCTCTCGCGTTACCGTTTCCATGGACGCTGTCGATCCCGACCGTTTCGCCCGCATCACCCGCGTGCCCAACGGATACGATCACGTGCTTGCCGGCATTCGCGCTGCCCGCCGCGCCAGCTTGTGGCCGCTGAAAGTGAACTGCGTGCTGATGCGTGGTTTCAACGAAGATCAAATTATTCCCTTCGGAAATTTCGCGCGCGAAGAAGGCGTCACCGTGCGCTTCATCGAATTCATGCCGCTCGAAGAGGACCGAACCTGGTCGCCGACAACGGTGGTTCCGCTCGACGAAATTCTGGCGCGCATGGCCGAGTACCGGCCGCTGGTTGAAATTCCGCACGAGCGCTCGGAAACCGCTCGCCGCTACCGCTTCGACGACGGCGTCGGCGAAATCGGCATCATCGCGCCCGTCTCGCATCCTTTCTGCGGACACTGCAGCCGCATCCGCATCACCAGCGACGGCAAGATCCGTACCTGCTTGTTTTCGGTGTGGGACCACGATCTCCACGCCCAAATGCGCCGCGGCGCCAGCGACGAAGAACTGGAAGGTTTCATCCGCGGCGTCGTGCAGAAAAAAGAAGAACGCCACCACATCGGCGAACCGGATTTCGTGCCGGCATCGAGAACGATGGTGCATATCGGGGGATGAGCACCGGACTTCGCAAGAGACGTCGCTTAACACGTCTTTTCTGGAGGTATTACCGGGACAAGATCCGGATGGGAACTCTACTGGTACCGATCGAAAACTTGGATACACGTGGCTTCGGTAACTGAGGGCCTCTTCGTTTAAGATCAAGAATGTGAACCTTCCGCGTCTCATGGCAATCCTGGCGCTTAGTCTTACACCTGGATTGTTGCTGGCTCAAACCCCTTCCTACCTCGGCTTCGACCGCAACGACTACCCTGGCGACGCCAACCTGCAAGCCTTGCACCGGACTTTCTCTTACGCAGGCTACTGGCTCAACAATCCTCCTGCCGAAAGGACGAACACATGGGCCGGCCATCGCGCCGCCGTCGACTCTGCCGGCTTCGGATTCCTCGTTCTCTTTAACGGTCGCGTCGATGCCGAACTCAAGTCAGTCGCCCACGCAAAAAAAATGGGTGCCTCGGACGCGCAAGCCGCCGTCGCTGCCGCGCGCGGCGAAGGCTTTCCCGCTCACACCATCATTTTCCTCGACCAGGAGCAAGGCGGGCGCATGCTCCCCGAGCAGAAAGCCTACATCTATGCTTGGGTTGACGCCGTTACTGCCGATGGATTCCGCGTCGGAATTTACTGCTCGGGCATCCCCGCAAAAGATGACGGCAACGTGGTTACGGCAGAAGATATTCACCAAAGCGCCGCCGGACGCCACATCGTTTACTGGGCGATTAATGATGCCTGTCCGCCCGCACCCGGCTGCACTTTTCCAGTTCACCCGCCAACCTCCACGCAAAGCGGTGTCGGTTTCGCTGAAGTCTGGCAGTTCGCGCAGTCTCCGCAGCGCAAAGATGTCGCAGCCCGCTGTTCGGGTTACAGCCGCGACGGTGACTGTTTTCCGCCGGGAATTCCTGCTGCGCAAAAGCTTCATGTGGACGTGAATACGGCCAACTCGGCTGATCCGTCACACGGCAGAGCGCGGTGATTAACAGTTAACGATCCGCACGCTCGATGCGCTAGAATAGGACTATCCAAATGTCTGACCGAACCTTCACTCTTGACGAAGCCCATTCTCTGCTGCCTGTGCTCGAGTCCCTGCTGCGCAGTGCAATCAGCAACAAAAAGATTATGGAAGAAGTTGAAGCCGAGATGCAGGCTCTGACCCATCGCATCTTTCTCAACGGGGGCACGCATATCGACGTTGTGGCGACAGCTCGACGCAAGGCGGAGCGTGGCAAGGCCGAACAGCGAGCCAAAGATGCTCTCGCGGAAATCGATTCCATCGGCGTGCAGGTCAAGGATATCGACACCGGCTTGCTCGATTTTCCCTGCGTTGTCGAAGGCCGCGTCGTGCTGCTGTGCTGGAAAATGGGTGAGTCCTCAATCACGCACTGGCACAGCACGGAAGAAGGCTTCGCTGGCCGCAAGCCTATTGATGAGCGCATCGCTCGTCCCAAGCGGACCAACTAACGAAACTCACTTCTCCGATAAGGTGAGTTGCTGAGGCTCCATTCCAAACATTCCAAAAGAGTTGCCTACGCGCAGCAACATACGACGACCTCTGGTGTTTACAGAGAAGGAACATGCATCGCCGAAGTTCCTGGTTTCAAGGCAAAATGTTGTGAATCGGCATCCGATCCAGGATCAATTTTAGCGATGAATTTGTCCGCGCTGCCGCTGCGAACTTTCGCGCAAGCGCACCGGGCATCGAGGAAAAGACCATGAGACTTGACCGTGCAGTTCGTTTCTTAGCCTTCGGACTTTTACTGCTGGTTATTCCAGCGGTTCTTTCTACTCCTTCTTCTGCTCAGATCGGGGTGGGCATCTCGGTTCGCATTGGTCCGCCGGCGCTGCCGGTTTACGCGCAGCCCATCTGTCCCGGCCCCGGCTACTTGTGGACGCCCGGCTACTGGGCATGGAACGATGATGGAGGCTACTACTGGGTGCCCGGCACCTGGGTGGTGGCGCCCATCGGCATGCTATGGACTCCTGGCTACTGGGGATGGGGCGGCGGCTTTTACGCCTGGCATGGTGGTTATTGGGGTCCGCACGTCGGTTTTTACGGTGGCATTAACTATGGCTTCGGTTATGGCGGCGTCGGCTTCTTCGGAGGAGAATGGCGCCACGGCGGGTTCTTCTACAACACCGCCGTGATGCATGTCGATACGGTCCACGTCACTAATGTTTACGTCAACCGTACCGTGATCGTGAACAACGAGTCCCACGTCGCCTTCAACGGCGGCCAGGGTGGAGTCGCTGCCCACGCCACTGCGGCCGAGGAAGCTGCGGCTCGCGAACCACACCAGGCCGCGCTTTCGACGCAGGTCCAGCACGAACATGCCGCCAGCCAAAACCGCGCTATGTTCGCGTCAGCGAATCACGGCGCACCCGCCGTCGCCGCGACCGCGCGTCCTGGCGAATTCAGCGGACACAATGTGGTCGCCGCCAAAGCTGCCGGAGCGCCTTACCACGCGCCCGCCATCTCTCCTAGGGAAGCGCGGGTTTCGGGTTCCGCATCCAATCGTCCGGCTTCGACGTCGACTGCGTCCAACCGGAGCAACATGTCGAATAACAACCGCGTGGGAAGCAACAATCGGCCGAGCTCACCCGCGAGTGGCGGTCATTCCAACGCGTATCATTCGTCACCTTCTTCTCCATCCCACAGCCAGGCTGCGCCGCGTACCGAGAACTCTCGCCCGCAGAACCAGTCACGGCCGCAAAGCGCGCCCAGACCGGCTCCGGCGCCCCAACACCAAGGCGCCCCGCGCGAAAAGAAACACAAAGGGTAGATAAGAGCGTAATCGTACAGGAATGGCCGGTGGCTGCCTGCAGCCCTGGCCATTCGTTTTTAGAATGCGGAACGAAACGGGCGGACGAAAGTCTTAGTGTGGGGAGAGGATGTGGGGCAGCTCCCGGCTGCGGGTTCCAGTTCAATTTTTTGCGCAAGCCCGCCCCACTGCACCGTTCTACGCACAGAATCGGCGTTAGCCGCGGTGGTTCCGTGCTGGCACGGAAAGTGCACTTGCGTGTCCGGCCCGAATTCTCTTCTGCTACAATTTTTTACAACCACCGCCGAGCGAAAACCGTATCCTAGAGACCTAGCTTGCTACGTCTTAAGTCGCGAAGGCAACCGGTGCAGCGTGGTAGATCGAACGACACGTTTTACGGCAATAAAGTCGAGCAGCGTAGTTCCAGCGAAAGGTTTCGACCCGAGCGCGGCGCACCCAAGGAGTCTGAACAACTATGTTATCCGCGAAAAATAAGCTCCGCGTGGTCTGCACGTTCGCCATGCTCGCAACGCTAGCGATCACTATCAGCTGCACCGGCTTTTTTCAGAACCCCACCATCTCCTCGATTTCGGTTGGGCCGGCATCGCCAACCATCGAGACAGGCAGCACCGGTAACACCGTACAAATGACGGTGTTTGGCACCAACAACGACGGCAGCACGACGAACAGCCCATCAGTCTCCTGGACCATTAGTCCAACCAGCGTGGCGACCATCTCTTCCTCCGGCTTGGTGACGTCGGCTAGCACCGGAACGGCAACGGTAACTGCAACCTCCAATCAGAATCCATCCATTACTGGTACGCAGACTGTGACCGTAACGGTTGGATGTATACAATCCATTAAGATACAACCGACAAGCGGACCTCCCTTGACCACGAATGCTCCGAGCGACTCCTTCACGGCACAAGCGACGACATGCAACGGCACCGTTGATGTCACTCCGGTTGCGACTTGGACTTCGAGCAATACGAGTCTAGCCACAGTCTCCGCTGGCACCGTCACGATGGTGGCGGGTAATACGACCGCCGGAACCGTAAGCATCACAGCCGCAATCGGCAACATCGTAAGTCCCGCCGTAACCATAACGGTGTCGCCGTAGGAAAGACTACGACAGGGTGCCCCGCTTCTCGCCTGGTTTGCGAGAAGCGGGAAGCGTATCGGCCCACATTCCTGGGAACTCAACTCAGGCATTAGGCTGTGAACGACCGGGCGCCGTATATCGGTGACCGAAGGCTACTCGCTCCACGCCCACTCGTAAGTTGCGATCGTCCAACAGCCAAGTATGATCGTAAAGGCGGCGGGATTTCTGTTGCTTCCGCCGGCCGACTAAACAACGACCAACCTATGTCAGACATTCGCTGCATTGGTATTGCTACCGGAGGCGGGGACGCACCCGGCCTCAACGCTGTCATTCGCGCTGCCACCAGGGCTGCCATCATCAAATATGGATGGAAGGTGATCGGCATTCCCGATGGTTTCGACGGGCTCATCTGGCCGGAAAAATCCTTCGAGCTCACGATGAAAGAGGTTTCCGGGATTCTGCCTCGCGGAGGCACGATTCTGGGCACTACCAATCGCGGCGACCCTTTCCACTACAAAACCGTCGAAAAGGGGAAGGAAGTGTCTCGCGACATTTCTGGCGAAGTGATTGCTAATGCCGCCAAGTTGGGCATCGACGCCATCATCAGCATCGGTGGCGACGGATCACAGAAAATCGGCTACGAACTTTTTCAGAAGGGATTGAAGATCGTCGGCGTCCCAAAGACTATCGACAACGATCTCTCGGCTACCCAGGTGACGTTTGGATTCGATACCGCGCTGCATACGGTCACGGATGCAATCGACAAGATTCACACCACTGCCGCTTCTCACCATCGCGTGATGGTGGTCGAGGTGATGGGCCGCGACTGCGGCTGGATCGCGCTGGAAGCCGGCATCGCCGGCGGCGCGCACGTCATCCTCATTCCCGAAATCCCGTTCACTGTCAAGCACGTCTGCCGCTGCATTAGCGAACGCGAAAAGTCTGGCAGACACTTCACGATCGTTGTGGTGGCCGAAGGCGTGAAGCTGCCTCCGGAGTTAAAAGAAAACCGCCGCGCCAGTCCCATCGCCAACCTGATTGGCAATGCCATCGCCGCGGGCTCGAAAAAAGAAGTGCGCATCAGCGTGCTGGGTCACATTCAGCGCGGAGGTACGCCTTCACCGTTCGACCGTATTCTGGCCACGCGTTTCGGCGTAGCTGCCGTTGACCTGATCGCCGCCGGAGGGTTCGGTATGATGGTTGCGCTGCACGGCGATTCAATCATTTCCGTCGACGTAGCCCATGCCATCGGTCATCTTAAATCCGTCGATCCGAAAGGCGAACTGGTGAGCGCGGCGCGCGCTATCGGTATTGGATTCGGCGACTAAAATCAATTTTGCGATGAATGCAGACGATTTTCGCCGCATTGCCCTCAGCCTCGAAGGAGCGGAGGAAAGCTCGCACATGGGCGCGCCCGATTTTCGCCTCCAGGGAAAAATCTTCGCGACGCTTGCCTCGCAACACCAGGGCTATGGCAACTTGAAGCTCACGCCGGAGCAGCAGGCCGATTTCGTCCGAGAGCTGCCAAAGGTTTTCCTGCCCATACCGGGCGGATGGGGAAGAATGGGAATGACGCACATTCGCCTTGCCGAGGCCAGCGAGGATGTTCTTGCCGGTGCTCTCCGTACAGCATGGCAGCTCAGGATGGAGAGAAATGCAGGGACAAAGGCAAAGAAGAAGCGCACGCTGCAGCGCGGCTGAATTTAGGTTTGCGATGGCAACTTTGTTCTTGATGCCAGGGCCTTCTTCGAGGTACTTTCGTAATCTCCCACCAAATGCCTGAGTCACGCTTCAATAGAAGCAGGTCTCGCATTGGAATTATCGACATGAATATTTTGGGATTATGCCTTGTGGTCCAGTTGAGCCTGGCATTCGGAGTGGCCGGACTGTTTTGGCCGCAAAAGATCATGCCATTTTTCGATGTGTTGATGTTTCCGTGGGCGGCCAGCCATCGCTCGGTGCGGGCCAACAGCATCGCGGCCCTGGGGCTATCGGCGCTGCTTCTCGCCCGGTTGCTCGCCATCATGCGCTGATCGCGGCGCAACTACTCCTTCATCATCGCGTCAATTAACGAATACAGCTGGCTGGCATCCGTCATTTCCACATACGGCCGCTCGGGATGCCGGCTGCTCACGATGTAAACGGTAGGCGTGTGTTCCAGTTTGATGGCCTTGCCCATGTCGCGGTCGGCATTTACCTCGGCAGCGTATTTGCCTTGCGGATCGACGACGAAGGGGAAATCCACTTTGTGTTCGCTGGCGAACTTCTCCGCATATCCGCGCAGGTTTTGCGGATTGATCTCAAGCTGGTTTGAAAATATGTAGTCGCGGAATTCGTTACCCAGTGCCTTTGAAGTTGAGTCGAAGTAGCGCGCCATGACGGCAGCATCATAGGACCAATTGTGCATGGGCAGCGGGAAATCATGCCGCACCAGGGGAATTTTGTAAGTCTTTGAGGCCTGCTCAAGAATCGGTGCCACGCGCCGGCATTGCGGGCACTGCAAATCCTCAAACACCACAATCGCCACCTGCGCGCCCTTGGGCGGACGCAACACTGGGTTCACCGAGTCAATTGCCGCCGCGAATACGCAGGCCGCAAACATTGATGCTAAGGACAGCAGCAGAGTGAATCGATTCCTGAAAATGTTTTTTATCATTGCCTTGATCATTGCTTTAATCATGCTCATCGATCAAAAACTTCTTCGCGGATTCACGGCACCTACTGGCTCAGATGCAAGGGAGCATAATCGCCGGACCGTTTCATATCTGGCTTTATGGTAACTGAAGCGCCCTGCGATGTCAGGAGCGCCTCAGACTTCTTCTTCAACGGGTGCATTCCGTATAAACCCTTCGTGCCGCGAAACTACAGCGGCAACGCGTTATAGTAAAAGTGACCTTGCTCACCCTCGCAAACATTGTGAAAATTTTCCGCCGGTCAGATTGCTTCCGGCTGGCCCTGCCGCTCGCGCTGACGGGCTTGCTACTGCTGGGAATCACCTCCTGCAATCGCAGAGGCCGTCGCGTGATCGAGGTCAATTACGTGTCGGCGTCGCAAGCCGGCCTGCGCGACCAGGTATCCACCATGTACAACCGCGTGGGCATGGTGAAAAATGGCGAACGAGTCGAGGTGCTGGAGCGGGAAAAACGATTCTCCCGCGTTCGCACCGCAACTGGAATCGAAGGCTGGATCGAGCAACGTTACCTGGTCGACCAGCGAACCTACGACGCCGTACAGAAATTGACCCAGGATAATGTAAGCGATCCGGTACAGGCTCCAGCTGTGCTGCGCAACGACTCGAACCTGCACCTTACGCCTGGGCGCGAGACCGAGCATCTTTACCTGCTTTCCGCGGGAGCGAAGGTTTCCATCCTAAAGCGCGCCACGGCCGAAAAGCAGCCCGGAGTAACGGCCACGCCTGCGAAATCCGGCAGAGCTTCTGGCGGAAAAGCATCAAGTGGTCCGGCGCTCGAAGATTGGTGGCTGGTGCGCGACGCCGAAAATCGCGTTGGCTGGGTGCTGGCGCGAATGGTGGATCTCGACGTGCCACTTGATATCGCGCAATATGCCGAGGGCCAGCGCGTCATCGCGTTCTTTGCGTTAAATCAGGTTGAGGATCGAGCCAAAGAAGGTTCTGACAAAAACGTTTCGCAGTATCTGTGTGCCGTCACCGAACCGCACGACGGCCTGCCCTATGACTACGATCAAGTCCGAGTTTTCACTTGGAACATCAAGAAACATCGCTATGAAACCGCTTACCGCGAACACGGTTTGAACGGCGTATTGCCGGTAACGGTGACGACCGGGGATTTCGATAAAGAAGGTACATTGCCCGTCTTCATCTTGCGGGTCAGGGACGATAGCGGCAAGGTTAGCGAACGCAAATACAAGCTGAACACTCCGATGGTGCACCGGGTGCTGGCGCCGGGAGAGCAGAAAGAAGCGCCGAAGTCAGCGACCAAGCATCGGCGGCGCTAGAGCGCTCGCAATTTGTTCGATTATTTGTTCGGCGGATTTTTCACGAATGCCGGCTGCTCGTCTGCCTTCCCGGGATTGTATGTAAGCGCAAACTGAATGCGGCTGGCGATCGGAGGATGGTCCCAGGCGAAAAACACTGCGAGCGGGTTTACATCCGGATATTCAAGCCACTCCTCGCCAAGAATCTGGAACGATTGTGCGGCAACCTGGCTTGAGTCGGGGAACATCCCATGAACGACCTCGAGTCCATATTGATCGGCCTGATGCTCAAGATGACGGCTGAAAGCATTGAGCATCGGGGCACTTATAAACAGCATTACTGAGATCGCCAGCCAAAGCAACGGTACGGAAGCCCAGTCACCGAGACTGCGAATGCCCCATGCCGCTCCCCATCGACTGTACATCCAGGCGGCAAGCCGGTAACTCAGATAAAAGAGAACGAGGAAAACGGACATCGCGAAGACGAATCCTTTGACAATGTGTCCGAGGACGTAGTGGCCCATCTCGTGGCCAAAGACGAACATGATTTGCGGAATCGTAAATTTCTGAATTGCAGTATCCCAAACCACCACGCGCTTGGTGGCGCCGAACCCAGTGACGTAGGCGTTCGACCCGGTCAGCTTCTCGCTGGCCTTCATTTCGTACATGCGGCTGGGCGGGATTTGCGTTCCAGAACGCGCGACTACCCTTTCAAGTTGCGCGACCAGTTCTGGATTCTTCGGTTGGAGCAGTTCATAGTGGTTGAACAGCGGATCGACCGCAACGGGGGCGATGAAAGTGAGAAATGCCACGATTGGCAGCAGCGCGAGCCAGAAATACAACCACCAGCGTCGCGGACGCTTGCGAATCACCGCGTAGAGAATCCAGCCTAGAACCGCGGAGAGGATCATGACCAACAGAAGTTGGACGAACCAGTCTCGAAACCACGACCCCCATTCCTGGACGGAAATTCCGTAGGAGCGGGAAACGTGGTGGCTATACACGCTGAGGGGCAGGGCAAGCACGGTCATTGCAATCGCAAATAACGGGACCGCGATCAACGCCTGCAAGAAACTATTGGAGGAAGTGCGCTCTGCGAGGTCGCGGAATTTTACCATCCAGCGTCGCCGGAGGAACAACAGAATCACGGCTAATCCATACAAAGGTGAGACGAAGAACAGAATTCCAGTGATGACGTAGAGGCCGCGGGCATTCTGAAGTTTGTCGGAGGGAAGTTGGTAATGCGTGATGGGCTGCGAAGAATCATGCGCGACTTCGGAGTTCGGAGTGGGTTGAGCGTCTGCGATGAATGGAAGAGCTGCACTCAAAACGCACGCGAGAATCAGTGTCAGAGAAAAGAAGAACAGCCGTGGCAGTCGCCTCATCGATGACCTCGCTGCTGGAAATACTATAGGCGAGAATTGAACTCCTGGCGGTTAGGTTTTCAGCAGTAGAAGTCCGCGATGCTCTTGACCACTCGACCCTGTTCTTCGTCGCTCAGTTCGGGGAACATGGGCAAGGCCAGCACTTCTTTCGCGGCGCGTTCGGCTTCCGGGAAGTCGCCTTCGCTGTATCCGAGATAGACGAAGCAAGGTTGCAGGTGCAGCGGGATGGGGTAGTAAACTTCAGTCCCGATCTTGCGGGCGGTCAGAAACTCGCGGAGTTCTTCACGGCGATAGGCACGGACGACATACTGATGAAAAACGTGATAAGCCGTCGCTGCAGTGTGGGGCAGTTGAATAGGCGCGGAGTTCTCACTCTCGTCGCCCGATGACGTTAGCCCGGCTGCTGTAAAAAGTTCACCGTACTTCGCGGCGCGCTGGCGGCGGCCGTCGTTCCATCGGTCCACATATTTCAGCTTCACGCGCAGGATGGCAGCTTGCATCGCGTCCAGACGACTGTTCCATCCAAACTCTTCATGGACGTATCGCCGTGAGCTGCCGTGATTGCGCAATCGGCGTATGTGTTCAGCCATCGCGGGGTCCGTAGTGGTCACCATCCCGGCATCGCCGTAAGCGCTAAGATTTTTTGTTGGATAAAAACTGAAGGCTGCGCACACGCCTATCGATCCTGCCTTGAGTTCCCCCCATCGTGCCCCAATCGCCTGCGCCGCGTCCTCAATCAAGGGCAGTTGGAATTCAGTCGCGAGTTTCTGCAGCGAGTTCACGTCCGCGCATTGTCCATAGAGATGAACCGGTAACAACGCCCGAAGTTTGTCATGCTGTCCGCCGCGCAGAAAAGTTTCGACCTGTGCTGGTTCGAGATTGAATGTGAGAGGATCGATGTCGGCAAACACCGGACGCGCTCCCGCCCGTACGATAGCGCTGGCTGAAGCGAAGAAACTGAAAGGCGTGGTGAGAACCTCATCGCCGGGCTGGACTCCGGCGGCGGTGAGAGCCAGCCACAAAGCGTCTGTGCCGGAAGCGCAGCCGACGGCCGCGCGCGCGCCGCAGAACTCCGCCAATTCGCGCTCAAAAGCCTCAACCTCTGGACCAAGGATGTAATGCTGCGAAGCGCATACCCGGCTTACTGCCGCCAACACTTCGGCCCGCACCTGCTCATACTGGTGCTGCAGATCGAGCATTGGTACGGAGTCAGGGACGGTCGCGTCCGCCTGGTGCGCTCCCGGCTTCGGCTTCGGCGAGTGGGGCTTGATGGAAGAAGTAGTCACTGAAACCCAGATTGTAGCAGGCAGGGTCGTTGTTCCACTGACGACGCTCGTCCCGGCCTTCTGACCTCTTCAGATGGATTTGTCGCTCTAGTCCGTTGCATGTAAATGTATGTAAATCCATAGAACTGTACCCTCGAATATCCCAATTACCGGACCAAACACTCTACGCCATTAACAATATGTTGAAAACAAATGCAGTTATGGGGGTCTGGTTTTGGAGTGTTAGTTGCAAAGCTAGAAGGTTCAGCAGTTTGTGTGTCTGCCGCCGCGCTTGTCCTTGGCGGATGAATTTTGCAAAGGTCGAGACGATCCCCCAGGCGCTGTAATCGTCTTGATTCTTTAGCCAACTAGAGAAGAACCAGCAAGAAAACGAGACATCGTTCACTTACCGGAGAGAATATATGAGGCGTGCGTCACAGAAGCTCGGGATGTTTGCAGTCTGTCTATTTTCCATGCTGCTGTTGGTTGCCAACCTGTTCGGGCAAGAAACCACCGGCGGCCTGCAAGGAACGGTAAAAGACCCTAGCGGTGCGGTGGTAGGGAATGCCGCTGTCGAACTGACTGGTACGTCCCTCGTCGGAAAGAAGAGCCTTACGACCGACAGCAGCGGCTACTATCGCTTCGCGAACCTGCCGCCGAGCACTTACACGATAACGGTGAAAGCCGCCGGCTTCTCTGAGTTGAAGCGCGAAGGCGTCGCGATCGAAGTAGGTCACTTTCCGACTCTCGATTTGACAATGTCGGTCGGCGCAGCTGGCACTGTGGTCGAAGTGAGCGGCGCGGCTCCCATCATTGACGTGACGACGGAAACCACTCAAACGAACATTACCCAGGACGTCGTCCAAGATGTTCCCCACGGACGCTCGTTCCAGTCGGTGATCCAATTCGCTCCCTCGGCTTCCAATGAACCTTTAATGGGCAGCAATCGTGCCAGTAATGGCACCGGTGCCGTTTCTCCGGGCAATGGTAGCAACGGCAGTGCCTTCGGATATTCAGTTGCCGGAGGGTCTGACTCAGAGAACTTATACTTGGTGGAAGGGCAGTCCACTGCCAACATCATTGGCGGCTATTCCCATACCAATGTACCTTTCGACTTCATTCAGGAAGTCCAAGTAAAGAGCGAGGGCATTGAAGCCGAACACGGGGGCGCGCTGGGTGGCGTGGTCAACGTGATCATGAGAAAAGGCCAGAACGCCTACCACGGTTCGGTTTTTGCCCAATTCGAAAATCAGGCGTTGGACGGGACGCCGGCGGTTGAGCAGCGTTACGATCCGTTAAGCACTCCTTCTTCAACCTCTTTCACGGATGCGGTCAATGAACAGGTCCAGGCGATTAAGCCTCACACCAGCGATGTATTCCCTGGGTTCACGTTTGGCGGTCCGATCCTAAAAGACAAGATCTTTTTCTTTCTTGGCTTCAACCCAGAGTGGAACGACTTCGAGCGCACTATAAACTACGGCCCGGCAAATGGCGGCAGTGTTCCTTTTAGTCAGAACACTCAGACCTACTACACCACTGCTCGTATTGACTACGCAGTAACCAATAAAATCCGCGTCTTTGGTTCGTGGCTTTACCAATACCAACGCCAAGCCGGCGAAAACCTGCCCCACTCGGATCTTGTTGGCGGTCTGTACAATCTCAGTACTGGCTGCTATGGTGCGCTCGGTTCGGGGGATCCGACATCTCCCTACTATTGCGCTCCCGGCTCCGGCGTTGCGCAGTCGGCATATGCCCACACCTTGGGCTATACGGCACCCAATCAAACCGTCAACACGGGAGCGGATTGGACCATTACTCCACGCTTGGTCTCAACAAGTCGGTTTGGTTACTACTTCGAGAATTATCGAGATTTTGGTTTCCCCACGAGCGGCAATTTATATGAATGGCAGAACAGCAGCATCTACAGCGGCGGTAGCTGTGCCAATGGCGGCTGCGATACAACCGGAGCCCAGTTGCCGGCAGCGCTGCAGCAATCGCAGTTTTTCATCAATGGCGCCATTGACGGTAACATGACCACCCGCAATGCCAACAAGGCAGTCCAATTTGACCAGGATTTCGCCTGGTTCAAGAGCGGATGGAAGGGCACGCACAACTTTAAATTCGGATATCAGCTCAACCGCCTTTCCAACAACATCCTTCAGGGGTATAACGAGCCGTACACTCAGATTTTCGCGGGATATTCTGGCACCAAAGCAACGGCCTATACCCCTGCTACTGGAACGGGCATAGCCAATTGCCTCGCCTTGAAAGCCACGCAACAGGCGGCCGGCGTTTTCCCTGCCGATGGGCTCTGTCAGGGCCAGTACGGCGTCGCCACAGTGTTCGACTTCGGGACCGGTGGCAAGGCTACCAGCTTTAACCATGGTTTCTTCGCCCAGGATGCCTGGACAATCGGCCATGGCGTGACCATCAATGCGGGCGTGCGCATCGAGAGAGAGTACGTCCCGGGTGAAGGCCTGTCGGGACCAGGCGTGCCGAGCCATCCTATTGATTTCTCCTGGGGCGACAAGATTGCTCCTCGCGTCGGCGCAGCCTGGGATGTCTTTAAAGACGGCCGGATGAAGGTTTTCGGCAGCTATGGTGTCTACAACGATGTCATGAAACTGAACGTCGCCATCAGTTCGTTTGGCGGCCAGTATTGGCAAAATTGCGCTTACGCGATCAATACTCCAACCCTGTCCGACATTAACCCTGTATTCAACAGCACCGGTCGCGACTGCGTCGGGGCCGCCGCTTCGAGTACGGCTAACTTCGGTCCTGGCGGGGGGACTGGGCTCACCTTCCTTGAAAATCAAAACCTACGAGCCTTTCCGACCACTTGCGCCACCTGTAGTTTTTCTCAGGAAGGTGTGATGCCGAACCTGAAGCCCTATCGTCAGCATGAGTCAACGTTTGGCATCGATTACCAGCTAAATAAAGGTCTCGCGTTTGAGGCCCGCTGGGATCGACGCCGCCTCGATCATGCGATCGAAGATTCGTCTATCTTCAACGCCGTCACCGGTGCCGAGACGTTCGTAATTGTCAACCCCGGTCAAGGGGTCAACAGTACCTTCAGCGGCTTCTGCAACTTCATTTACGGGGCTGGCGCCGGGGTGGCTTGCACCAGTTCCACCGGGGCATATCCGCCGAACAAGACCATCCCTGCGGCTCGCAGCTATGACGGTCTCGAGTTGCGCCTGATCAAGGCTACCAGCCACCACTGGTTCGGGATGTTCTCTTACACCTACAGCCATTTCCGTGGCAACTACACGGGCTTGACCAGTTCTGATCTGTCTGACGGCGGTTTGGCCGGCCGAAATTCGCCGAACAACAGCCGGGCATTCGACGAGCCGTACTTCTCGTGGAACGACAGCGGTAATTCTTCCAGCGGATTGCTCCCAACGGATCGTCCAAATAAGTTCAAGGGCTACGCGTACTATGAGTTGCCCGAGGGCAAGCATAGTTCGACAAACTTCGGGATCTTCCAATACTTCTATCAGGGGTCTCCGGTCTCGAGCTACGTTGACACGGGTTACAGCTACAGCGGTTCGGGTTCCGGCGGGTGGGACGTTTATCCGGTAAATCGTGGCAATTGGGTGAACGTGAGTCAAGATCCAACCACCGGTGCTTTCACCGTAGGCAATCCGTATGTGCGGCGGACTCCGTGGTACATCAACAGCGACTTCAACATCCAACAGAACTATAAGATCAGCGAAACCAAGGTTCTGAACTTCTCGGCTACGCTGACGAACCTTTTCAACCAGCACTCGGTAACGGCCTATAACGAACAGATCGACACCGGCGCGCAACAGTCGTTCACTTCTCCGGGAGGGAACTTCATTTTTAACGGAGTTCCTTTCTACGCGAGTGCGATGACCCCTTGGAGTGCCGGGTCGCCAGCATCCATACTCCAGCAAAACCTGACGAACAGCCCTGGCCTAGGTGCGCCAGTGCTGCTCAGCAGCCAGTACGGCCAGCCAATGTATTATCAGTTGAGCCGCACTATTCGATTAGGGGTAAAGTTCACCTTCTAGTCGGGCTAACACTAACTCAAAAGGGGAGCCGGAATTCCGGCTCCCTTTTTTCTCCGGTAAGGATCTACCTCCCGAACAACGGATAGTGGCTGGCCGCCCCCATAAAGAACAGCATCACCACTGACAGGAACGCGTTAGCTCGACTCGCTAAAAACGCTTGCCGTGCCATGGCCTTCGCTTTATCAGGCATCGGTGTACCGTTGGTTGCGTTATCTTGCGTCCACTGAATCAGGCGTTTCTGGATGCGCCAGATGACTCCCCACACGTTCAGCAGCATTACCCAGCCGATGCCGCCGCCAATTCCGATCGAAAGCAGACGGCTGCTCTCCCATCCGTGGTTGTTCCAACTTAGAAAGAGCCACGCTGCGACGGCAACCGCCACCGCATAAACTGCGCCGATGAATGCGCCATTGTCGAAGATGCCCTTACCCGGAATGAGGCACGCGTACAGGATTCCCCAGACGATGGTCCAGATCAGGAAAAAGCTGCCCATCACCGCGCCTACCGAGCCGCCGCCATTGTGCGCGTCCGCCCCAACGATATTTCCCCAATACGCCAGCCCCGCCAATACGGTCACCACCGCCGACATGCGAAACCACCACAGTGCGCGTGTCATAAGTGCAGGCATCACTTTGCCTTTCGTAGTGGCGTCCAGTTCTTTCATTAGCGGAGCATTCACCAGGTTGAAGAAATAAAGAAGGCCGATCCAGGTGATGCCAGCCAGGAAATGGATCCAGCGCAACAGCATCTCGACGTTAGTTTTAACGTCGGAGGGAATGTTGATTTGTGGCCCAAAGAAGGATGCGAGAGCGGAGATTGCCATGATGCCTCCTGAAAATTCACCGTCTGTTCTCTTTAGTCTGAGAAAATAACCGGTGTGCGCAGGCGAACTGCCTACGCCGGGATTGTACACAACCGCCTGACATCAGCAATTCAACGCACCTTCTGCAACAACTCCGGAAAGTGTCTTTTTGCCAACTTCCCGGTTGAAAAGGGACGGCGGACACCGTATGGTACTCGCAGCTACCTGTCAGGCGGCGCAGTTGCGAAAGCGGACTGTGAGAGAGGCAGGTTGTCCCCCCGTGGTTCTCATGCGGAAGCGTGAGAAACGTGCTGTGGTCTTGCGATTCGTTAGTCAGGTCAAAGCATTCAAGGAGATCGGCTATGGAGAGCAACAAGCCGGCGCAGAACATCCAGGATTCCTTTCTCAACACGGCGCGTAAGGAGCGGCTGAACGTCACGATCTACCTGCTAAGCGGAGTGAAGTTGACGGGCCGCATACGTTCCTTCGACAAGTATTCCGTAGTGCTCGAGGCCAATGGGCAAGAGCAATTGATCTTTAAACACGCCATCTCAACCGTGGTCATCGGTCGCACCGGTTCGCATGTAACGCACTTGGCGCATTCGGAGGCAAAACCCGCGTCCGCGCCCGGGAGTGCGGCGCCGACAGCGGCTTCGGCGGCAAGTGCCTCCGGCACCGAAGGGTAAGGCTTTTTCCGTTTGCGCAGTTCTCATCCCAAGAAGACCCGAAGTCGTGCGCCGGCGAAGGGACGTGTGCCCCTCGGCAGCGACACCGTCCAGCGGGACACTCACGAGCTTGCATTTCTCGTAGGGATTGACGTTCGCACGCGCGGCCGCGGCCAGGGCACGGTCACCCCCCAGGCCCAGGCTGCGCGAGATGCAGCCTCGGCGGGCGGCAACGGTGGAAAGTCTTTGCATCCGGCAAAGTCGAGCACCAACAAACCAAGCATCCCGGAATTTGACGCGGAAGAATCGCTGGCGGAGTTGCGCACATTGGCGGAAAGCGCCGGCGCGAAAGTGGTCGGCGAAATCCTGCAGCGGCGCGACCGTCCCGATCCCGCCACGTTGATCGGAGCCGGCAAGCTCGAAGAAATTGCAGGCGCCGCCGCATCGGCCAATGCCGATCTTCTTCTTTTCGATCACGACCTCACCGCCTCGCAGCAGCGCAATGTTGAAAAGATCGTCAAATTGCGGGTGATCGACCGCACCCAGCTTATCCTCGACATCTTTGCGCGGCACGCCCGAACACGAGAGGGCCAGTTGCAAGTGGAGTTGGCGCAGTTGCAATATATGCTCCCTCGTCTGGCGGGCCGCGGTATTGAGATGTCGCAACTTGGCGGCGGCATTGGCACGCGCGGTCCCGGTGAAACCCAGCTCGAAACCGACCGGCGCAAGATCTACCGGCGCGTCCGGCACGTCGAGCAGCAACTGGAAAATGTCCGGCGCATCCGGGCGCAACAGCGCCAGCGGCGGGAGTCAGCGCCGGTCGCAGTGGTGGCGCTGGTCGGGTACACCAACGCAGGGAAGTCGACGCTATTCAACGCTCTGACCAAGGCCGCAGTACTGTCCTCCCCGCGCATGTTCGCCACACTCGACCCCACCATTCGCTCGGTCACGCTGCCATCCAGGCGCAAGGTGCTGATGTCCGACACCGTGGGATTCATTCGCAACCTGCCGCACACCCTGGTCTCGGCCTTCCGCGCGACGCTTGAAGAAGTGCAGCGCGCGTCGCTGATTCTCCATGTCTCCGATGCCAGCAGCCGGCTTTCCGTCGAGCAGGACGCGCAGGTGGAAATTGTTCTCAAAGAACTGGAAGCCGAAAAGAAGCCGCGGCTGCGCGTAATGAATAAAGTCGATCTGCTCGATGTCGAAGTCGCCGAAGCTCTGGTGAACGACGCCCTGCTGGATGCGAAGACCGTTTATATTTCTGCCGCGGAAGGAATAGGACTGGATAAGTTGCTGGCCCGCATCGACGCCATGATCGAAGAAGACCGCATCAGCCGCGTCCGCCTGCGCATCCCGCAGAAAGAAGGGAAGACGCTCGCCATCCTCGAAGCCCAGGCGCGAATTTATTCGCGCAAGTACAAAGATGGAGCCGTGGAAATGGAGGCGGACGCACCGGCGTCGGTGGTGCGCAGAGTGCGGGAATGGATAGTAAGTAAATGAGCAAACCGGACCGGCCAAATTTAAATGGGCCGGCAACCAAGAAGCGGTGACATTCCTTGGCTATCGGCCCATTCGATCCTGAATTGGATCGGAGGTGATACTTTAATGCTAGTCCTCTTTATCCGGAAGTCAAGGATTAGTTGCATTTCTTTGCATGTCCTCCCGCCGGAGCCTTTATAAGGAATTTCCCCTATTTCGAGCTATTATCCATCTGCCGAAAATCCCTCAAAAGTGTCCCCTTTGCGTTGACATAAACTCCTTCGGACGTTAGACTTAACAGTTTTCAAAGCCCTCTTTTTCCTGTACAGCCGTAATTCATGGATGACACACTACGACAACTAGGCGAATTACTGCTCGGAGCCGTGCCGACCGTAATCTTCGTGACGTTGCTTTACATTCTTTACAACGCAATCGTTCACAAGCCTCTGCGCCGCGTACTTGAGGAGCGGCGCACAAAAACGGAAGGCGCGGTTGAGAAGTCGCGAGCCGACATCGCCGCCGCCGAAGCGCGCACGTCGGAATACGAGTATCGATTGCGCGAGGCGAGGGCGACGTTGTTCCGCGTGCAGGAGTCCCGCCGCAAGATGGCGCTGGACGCGCGTGCCGCCGCATTGAACGAAGCTCGCATGAAAGCTCAAGCGCAAGTGCAGGCAGCGAAGGCTGACATCCAGAAAGATCGTGCCGCTGCGCAGGATGCTTTGCAGGCGGAGGCACAAAGCTTGGCAGCGGAAATCATGCGGCGCGTTCTCGAACCGGCCGGGGCGGAACGTTGATGCCGCAACCTCGCATATTTGAGATTGCGATTCAGATAACGACTAAGATGATTGTCGGCAAATTCAAAATAATCGGCGCTGTCCTGCTGGCGATGCTCCTGCTCGGAACTGTGGGAACGATCCAATCCCGCGCGCAGGAACAATCCGCAACGCCGCAGAACCAGCACGCCGGCTCGGCACCGAGACACCGAGGGCCCGCCCAGGAACTGGCTCATGAAACGCGCGAAGCCGCCGGCGAGGAGGATGAGACTGCGGAGTTCAAACAGTCGCCATCGGTGAAGATGATCGCGCGACTCACTGGCTTGAGTCTGAACAACACTTTTCTATTAAGTAACATCCTGAATTTTCTGGTGATTGCGGCAATCATTATTTGGGCAGGCCGCAAATACTTGCCCGGCTTCTTCCGCGACCGCACGACTTCCATTCAGAAGGCGATGCAGGAGGCGCAGAAGGCCAGCGAGGAAGCGCGGCGCCGGCTGGCTGAAATCGAATCGCGACTGATGCGGCTCGATGGCGAAATTGGCATGATGCGCGATACGGCAGAGAAGGAAGCCGCCGCAGAAGAAGCGCGAATCCACGCGGCCGCCCAGGAAGATGCGCGAAAATTGCTGGAATCGGCGCAGCACGAAATCGCTTCTGCCGCTAAAGCGGCACGCCGCGAGCTGACCGCCTACGCCGCCGATCTTGCAGTCGCCTTGGCGCAGAAGCAGATTCACGTGGACGCCGCGACCGACCGCACATTGGTGCGGAATTTTGCCGACGAGTTGGGATCCACCGGCATCGCTGGAAAGGACGGGCATTAGCGCATGGCTTCGGTCGCCAGCACATACGCTCGCGCATTTGCGGATGTGGTATTGAGCGCGCGTCTCAGCGCGGATCGCTCCATTGCGGAATTGCGCATGATCGCCGGCTTGCTGGCCGAAAGTTCCGATCTACGACGGGTGTGGGAGAGTCCCGCAATCCCTGCCGAGCAGAAGCGCCGCGTGCTGGATGTAATCGCCGAGCGCGACGGAGTTTCGAAGCAAGTAAGGAACTTAATTGCAGTCCTGATAGATCACCGGCGAATACATTTTCTGGAGCCAATCATTACTCAGCTCGAGAAAGAACTCGATGCGCGTATGGGATTCGCCGAAGCGCAAATCACTAGCGCCCGCGAACTAGGTGACGCGGAAAAGCGAGAGTTCGAAACCCAGGTCGAGAAATTAACTGGCAAGAAAGTCCGGGCGCGCTACGGCCAGGATACCTCGCTGCTCGGAGGCGCCGTGCTCCGCATCGGGAGCACTATTTACGATGGTTCGGTGAAAGGCCAGTTAGAAAGGCTTCGAGAAGAAATAAGCGGCAATTAGCAATTAGCAGTTAGCATTTGGGTGGTGGGAGTTCCTGTGAGCCAAATGCTAACTGCTAAATGCTGACGGCTAATAGCTGAAAGCTCAGAGCTACTTATGGCACAGATCAAAGCAGACGAAATTACAAAACTGATCCGCGAGCAGATCGAGAACTACGAATCGAAGATCTCCGTGGACGAGACCGGTACCGTCATCACACTCGGCGACGGCATCGCCCGCGTCTATGGACTCGACAAAGTCATGGCCGGCGAACTTCTTTCGTTCCCGCACGGCGTCGCCGGCATCGCTATGAACCTGGAAGAAGACCAGGTCGGCGTAGTGCTGCTCGGCGAGTACACCGAGATTAAAGAGGGCGATGAAGTGAAGCGCACCGGGCGCATCATGAGTGTGCCAGTCGGCGAAGCCATGATCGGCCGCGTCGTAGATTCGCTGGGGCGGCCCATTGACGACAAGGGACCTATTGCTTCCGATCAGTTCATCGCGCTAGAGCGGCTGGCACCTGGCGTGATCGACCGTCAACCCGTGCGCGAGCCCATGGCCACTGGTTTAAAGGCCATCGACAGCATGATTCCGGTAGGCCGCGGCCAGCGCGAACTGATCATCGGCGATCGCCAGACCGGAAAGACTGCCGTCGCCCTCGACACCATTATCAATAGCAGGGGCAACGATCTCATCTGCATTTACAACGCAATCGGTCAGAAGCGGTCGTCCATTGCACAGGTGGTGAAGATTCTGGAAGACGCCGGAGCGATGGAATACACCATCGTTGTCGCCGCATCCGCCTCAGAGCCCGCGCCCATGCAGTACATTTCGCCCTACGCGGCAACCGCTATTGGTGAATATTTCCGCGACACCAAACGGCACGCGCTCGTTATCTACGACGATCTTTCGAAGCATGCCGCGTCTTATCGCGAAATTTCGCTGCTCTTGCGCCGGCCGCCAGGACGCGAGGCCTATCCTGGCGACGTATTCTATCTCCACTCGCGCTTGCTGGAACGCTCCGCCAAGTTGAGCGATAAAAACGGCGCCGGATCGCTGACCGCGCTGCCGATTATCGAAACCCAAGCTGGTGACGTTTCCGCCTACATTCCGACCAACGTAATTTCAATTACGGACGGCCAGATTTATCTGGAAACTGACTTGTTCAACCAGGGCGTGCGTCCCGCAGTGAATGTGGGTCTCTCTGTAAGCCGCGTCGGCGGTAGCGCCCAAATCAAGGCCATGCGTCAGGTTGCCGGCACGTTGAAGCTCGAACTGGCGCAGTACCGCGAACTCGCGGCATTCGCTTCGTTCGGCAGCGATCTCGACAAAGCTACGCAAGCCCAACTCAACCGTGGACAGCGGCTGGTCGAACTGCTGAAACAAGATCAGTTTTCGCCTCTGCCGTTCTCCAAGCAAATTCTGATTATCTTCGCCGGCACGGGAGGATTTCTCGACGATCTTCCAGTGAATCAAGTTCGCGATTTCGAAAAAGAATTGTACAAATACGTGGACGCGACCAACGCCGGTCTATTGCGGACGATCATGGAGAAAAAGATCCTCGACGATTCGTTGAAGGCGCAGCTGACAGAACTAATCAAGCAGGCCAAGCAGCAATTTGTAGAGTCACGGCAAGAAGTAGCGAAATAAGCGTTCGCGAACGACCAACGACCAACGACTGATTCATGCCAAACATTCTCGACATCCGGCGTCGCATCCGCAGCGTAGTGAACACCCGGCAGATCACGAAAGCCATGAAGGTGGTCTCCGCCGCGAAACTGCGGCGTGCGCAGGACCGCACGTTAGCGGCGCGTCCCTACGCTCAGATGTTAACGAATGTCCTGAAATCTCTCGTGGCGCGCACCGAAATTTACGATACCGAAACCGGTGCGCCGAAGCATCCCCTGCTCGCGCAGCGCGAAGAAAAAAATATTCTGTTGATCGTCGTGACCGGCGACAAGGGCCTGGCGGGCGCGTTCAGCGCCAACATCACCAAAGCTGCCGCCCGTTTCCTTGAGTCAAAGGCGGGAAGAAATATTGATATTGAAGCCATCGGCCGCAAAGGCCGTGACTTTTTGCGCAGACGTTATCCCGCAGCGCCGATTCAAACCCGCAGCTTGGCGGCAACGGAAGAATCGTTAGAAACTCAGCCTGAGTCGCGGGAGCGCGCTGGAGAAATACAGATTACTGGCGAGCACGTCGGTGTTCTCGGCAAGCTCGGATTCTCACAGGCACGCGACTTAGCCCAGAATGTGATTCGGCGTTACGAGCGCGAAGAGATTGATTCGGTTTACCTGGTATTCAACGAATTCAAGTCGGTAATTGCGCAGCGCCTTGTCGTCGAACAGATTCTGCCCATCGAGCAGGTCGGCGAACCGGCAGTGCGCTTGGCCGAGGAGATGTCGGAAGAAGAAAAGAAAAGGGCCAAGCAAGCCGCCGTGAGCGCGGGAGTCGGCTTGCGCTCCAGCGAAAAATCGGGGGACGAGGCGACGCAGTTCGGCACCTCACAGGTGGATTATATCTACGAGCAGCCGCCGGAAGAATTATTCCGCGCGCTGCTGCCGAAATATGTGGGCATCCAGATTTTTCGAGCGCTGCTTGAATCAGTCGCGGCCGAGCACGCCGCGCGTATGACTGCAATGGATTCCGCCACCAGCAACGCTACGGACATGATCGATTCGCTCACGCTTGTGATGAACCGCGCCCGTCAGGCAAAGATCACCAAAGAAATTATCGAGATCGTAAGCGGCGCCGCGGCAATGTAAGAAGCTTCTAGCTTCTAGCTAGTAGCTTCTAGAAAAACCGAAGTTGTGGATTTAGAAATTCGAGTTTCGCGTGTTTGGACGACACGAGCAGAACGATTTCGTTAGGAGCTAGAAGCCAGAAGCTGACTTTATGCCAGAAAACATCGGACACGTAGTTCAAATCTCGGGGCCGGCAGTCGACATTCAGTTCCCTGAAGGCAAGCTGCCGCCCATTTATGAGGCGGTGCGAGTGATCAGCGACGGCTTCACCGTCCCCACCCCGATCAACGTCGTTCTCGAGGTCCAGCAGCACTTGGGCGAGGGCCGGGTGCGCTGCATCGCCATGTCAGCCACCGACGGTATGGTGCGCGGCATGAAAGCCATCGACCAGGGGGGCCCAATTTCCGTCCCCGTCGGCCACGGGACACTTGGCCGCGTGATGAATGTGATCGGCGAGCCCGTCGATCAACTCGGTCCTATCGAGTACAAAGAGCGAATGCCGATTCACCGTCTCGCGCCTGCGTTCGATGAGCAGGCCACATCGGCGGAGATGTTTGAGACCGGCGTAAAAGTTATTGATCTGATTCAGCCGTTTTTAAAGGGCGGCAAGATTGGGTTGTTCGGTGGCGCTGGCGTTGGCAAGACTGTCGTCATCATGGAACTCATCAACAACGTCGCCAAAAATCATGGTGGCTTCTCGGTGTTTGCTGGCGTCGGCGAGCGCACTCGCGAAGGCAACGACCTGTGGCTGGAGATGACGGAATCCGGGGTGATCAAGCCGGGCGATCCCGCGCACTCAAAAGCGGCGCTCATCTACGGACAGATGACTGAACCTCCGGGCGCGCGTTTGCGCGTAGCGCTGACCGGCCTCACAGTCGCGGAATATTTCCGCGATGCCGAAGGCGCCGATACACTGCTTTTCATCGACAACATTTTCCGTTTCACGCAGGCCGGCTCGGAAGTGTCGGCGCTGCTGGGCCGCATGCCCAGCGCCGTAGGCTATCAACCAAATCTGGCGACGGAAATGGGTGAACTGCAAGAGCGCATCACGTCAACGAAGAAAGGTTCGGTGACGTCGGTGCAGGCAATTTACGTTCCCGCCGACGACTTAACCGATCCCGCGCCCGCTACCACTTTTGCTCACCTCGATGCTACCACCGTGCTTTCTCGCGCGTTGACCGAGATTGGAATTTATCCCGCTGTCGATCCGCTGGCCTCAACCTCACGTATTCTCGATGCACGCATCGTCGGCCAGGAACATTACGACGTGGCGCAATCGGTGAAACGAACACTGCAAACGTACAAGGATTTGCAGGACATCATCGCGATTCTCGGCATCGATGAACTTAGCGAAGATCAAAAGCTCACGGTGGCACGCGCGCGAAAGATTCAACGCTTTCTGTCGCAGCCCTTCCACGTGGCGGAACAGTTCACCGGTGCCCCGGGACGTTACGTGAAAATTGCCGATACGGTGAAGGGCTTCAAGGCGATTGTCGAAGGCAAGTACGACGACATCCCCGAGCAAGCGTTTTACATGAAAGGCCCGATCGAAGAAGTGCTAGAAGCTGCGGAGAAAATGAAGACCGCAGCGTAAAAAGCTTTCAGCGCCCCAACCGGGTGCCCCTGTTGTGGGTGATAGCTGACTGCTGAGAGCTGATTATGGACACTTTCCAACTCGAGATCGTTACGCCGGAGAAGAAAGTCGTAGACACGGCGGCCACCGAGATTCAGATTCCCGGCAAGAATGGCTATCTCGGCATCCTCCCCGGGCATGCGCCGCTCATCACCGAACTTGCTGTTGGCGAAGTGGCTTTCCGCGTCGGCAACAACAACGAAGAGCAGCGGCTCGCGGTAGCATGGGGATTCGCTGAAGTGCTCCCGGATAAAGTCACAATTCTGGCCGAGACCGCCGAACGTCCCTCCGAAATTGACGTCGACCGCGCGCGCAAGTCCAAAGAACGCGCTGAGCAGCGCCTCACCAGCGGCGACTCGAATGTTGACGTCGAGCGCTCTCTGAATGCCTTGCAAAAAGCGGAAACGCGGCTGGAAGTGGCAGGGAAGAGCTAACCGTTCTAATTTGTTCTGCCCGGAGGAAATTTTGCGCCCTCCTTCACTCTTTCGACGCTTGCTCTCACTTCTGCTATTGGCGCCTTTGTTCCTTGCGGCGCAACAAAAACCTGAGCGATCCAAACCTGAGCAGCCGCCGGCGCCTCTTGTGTCTCCCGAGGTTCGCGCCGACAAAACCGTGACGTTCCGCTTCCGCGCGCCAAATGCGAAGAGTGTTGACCTCGCTCTCGAAGGTGCCGAGCCGCGGGCCATGCAGAATGATGACCAAGGTGTGTGGAGCGTCACCATCTCTCCGCTCGTCCCCGATTACTACGGATATTCCTTCGTCGCCGATGGCGTGCGCCTCATCGACCCCTCCAACCATGTGCTGATTCCGAATTTACTTGCAACGGCAAGCGCCCTGCATGTTCCCGGACCATTGTCTTTGCCCTGGGAAGTGAACGCTGTACCGCATGGCGAAATCCATCATCATTTCTACAAGTCAGCGGTCGCACAAGACGATCGCGATTATTACGTCTATACGCCGCCAAATTACGATCCCGTGGCGAAGAAAACTTATCCCGTACTTTATCTGTTGCACGGCTATAGCGACGACTCCAGTGGATGGACGGCAGTCGGCCACTGCAACGTGATTCTCGATAACCTGATTGCGCAAGGCAAAGCTAAACCAATGATCGTCGTGATGCCGCTCGGCTACGGCACGATGGAATTCTTGCGTCTGGCGTGGGACGCATGGAGTCGCACCGAATTGCGTGACAGGAATTTCAAACAGTTCACCGAGGCGATGCTGACAGAAGTAATGCCACGAGTCGAAAGCGAATATCGCATCACCAAGGATCGAAATTCGCGCGCCATTGCTGGACTTTCGATGGGCGGCTCAGAATCGCTGCTAACTGGTTTGAACAACCTCGACAAATTCGCCTGGATCGGCGCGTTCAGTTCCGGAGGCATCCCCGAAGATTTTGAAAGAGATTTTCCTTCGTTGGACGCAAAAGCCAATCACCGACTAAAGCTGCTTTGGATTGCCTGTGGCACCGAAGATCACCGGATCACGTTGAACCGTAATCTGCGCCGCTGGCTGACGACCAAGGGCGTGACCCACGTCGACATCGAAACGCCGGGAATGCACACCTGGATGGTCTGGCGAAGGAATCTGGCGGAGTTCGCTCAGTTGATATTTCAATAGAGCAAAGCCACAGTCGCCGGCTACGGTACATTCACGCGATCCCGATTCTCCGATGGCACATAGTTGACCGCGGCCGTCCGTTCCAACTTGTCCCACGCGAACCTGCGCCCTTCCAGCGCCCGCTTAACCGTTTTGAATAAGACCACCGAGAATAATTGCCGATAAGCAAAACGCTGCAACCACACCTGGCTCAGCAGCCACGGATCTTCTTTATCGTCTGGACGCCTCCGCTCCAGCGCAAACGCCAATGCTGACGCCATAAAATCGATGACCAGAAATGCGAAGAAGAACGCCACCAGCTTATGAAAGCTTGCCGGATCGGTGGAGTCAGGATGGAAATGTTTTTGCACTAGATACCATATAGCCCCGAAAGCGAACATGATGTCGATCAGCGGCGAAACCAGGGGAAGCAAAATCTGGAAGATCACAATGTTGGGCAGCGCCACAAATCCTAGCGCTCCTTTGCGTGCGAACACCCTACGATGTTTGTACACTGCTTGCAGAATACCGAAGGACCAACGAAAACGCTGGCGCATCAACTCGTTCGCGTTCGTCGGTGCTTCAGTGTAGGCCAATGCCATGTCTTCGTATTCCACGCGATAACCGCGCCGCAACAATGCCATGGTGAGATCGGCGTCTTCCGCGACGGTGTCGAGTTGATAGCCGCCCGCCTCGCGCACGGCGGAAACTCGCCACGCCCCAATTGCGCCCGGCACCACACTGACCGCGCCAAGAACGTCCAAGGCCCGGCGCTCAAAATTCTGGCTCGTGATATATTCCAGCGCCTGCCAGCGCGTCCACAGATTTACGCGGTTCCCCACCTTGGCATTGCCGGCGATAGCGCCAACTTTCGGATTGATGAAATGCGGCACCAGGCGCGCGATGGCGTCGCTCGCAATAATCGTATCGGCATCGATGCCCACAAAGAGTTCGGCATCCTGAATGTGCTCGATGCCGTAGTTCAAAGCCTCTGCTTTGCCAGCGTTCGGCTTGGTGAGAATTAGAACTTTTCCCTCTGATGCCTCCGCGCTGAACGCCGTGCGTGCGACTTCAAGCGTACGGTCTTGTGAACCGTCATCAATCACAATCACCCGCAGGTTGGGATACTGGGAATTAAGTGCGGCACGCACCGTGCGTTCAATTACTTTTTCCTCGTTGTACGCCGGAATGAGAACCGCAACTTTCGGTTTATAGGAAGCGACTTCGGCGGGCTTCCCGAAGATTTTTTCCTGCACACGGTCGTAGACGGCAGCGGCTCCGATAAAAACCAACCGTCCGGTCATCAAAAGATCGCCGAGAAAGAAAATCCATGTAATGCTCAGCACCGCCACGTCGAAAAGCCAGAAACTGAGCCGGTCGAGATGCGCCGCCCAGCGTTGGCCCGTTGGCAATGGGGACATCACGTCGGCTCGCGTCTTCCCCAAGAGTTCATAAACCGGTGCGATCTCATAGCCCCGAGCCCGAATACCTTCGATAATCATGGGCAGAGCGCGCACGGTTTCCGCGCGATTGCCACCACCGTCATGCAGAAGCACGATGTTGCCGCAACGCGGATCGTTCGCTCCACAAGGCGGCAAGTGCGCTAGTACGTAACTTGAAATTTGCTCAGCAGAGTGCCGTGGGTTACTGCTCCAGTCGTTGGGATCGATCCGGTTCCCCACCGTGGTGTAGCCCATTTCTTGTGCAATTTCGAGCGGCCGCACCTGATCGGCAGTGTCCGGTTCCTCGTCAATCGCGTATGGCGGGCGTAACAGTGTGGCTCGAATGCCGACCAAGCTGGCGAAAAGCCGCTCGGTCAGATTCAATTCCACCTTCATGTAGCCGGCGGAAATATTGCTCACGTCAGGATGCGTGAAGGTGTGGTTGCCGATGGTGTGGCCTTCGTTGTAGATTCGCTTCGCCAGTCCTGAGAACTTGTCGGTCTGAATGCCGATGAGAAAAAATGTGGCGGGGGCGTCCTCGCGCTTCAGCACGTCAAGAATCTTCGGCGTCCAGTCAGGATCTGGACCGTCATCGAACGTCAGGGACACCTTATTTGGGCTGTAACCGTACCGTCCCACGCGGTAAGGTTCGGGCATTGACTGGAAAGTTTCATCCGTAATCAACTTCGTTTGCGGATCGATTGTAAGATCGCGGGTTCCCGGACTGGGACGGTCTTCAATGCGGAGAATCTCGCCCTGGCCCTCCATGTCCACATCCTGCCCCGGAGGCACGCTATGAAGTTTATCGGCAGCGCCGACGTCGCCAGGCATATCCCACACACGCCATATCGAACGGTCTTCGCCGCCCAATTTCCAAAGAGCGAAAGTCTCAATGCCCAGCGTTTGCGCCGCCCGCATGTGATTCAAAGCGGTAACCGCGTCGAGGAACCAAACGTCGTGGCGCAGGCTGCGCTCATCCAAATAACTGAAGTGAGGATTCAGCGCATCATCATCGTAAGTTACATCCTCGTCGGAGTCGCGCGCCGCTAACCATGCTTCCTGTACCGAGACGCTGCGATCTTTTTCATCCGGAGGCAGTTTGCCATGCTTCGGCTTGAGCACCCAATCGTAGCCATAATTGGCAATCGCGCAGATTAGTTTTTCTCGCGGTATCACGCTCACCGCAAACTTGAGATTCTCCACAAACCAATCTTGCGAGGAAACCGGCCCTGACGCTGCTCCAGGATAGTGTTCGTCATAATTCATCACCACTACGCCGTCCGCAGGCGCAGCGATGGCAGGGTAATCATAGTCTTCATTGTGCGCGGGTACGCTCACGTATAGCTTCATACCGCGCGCATGCAGATCAGACGAGAGTTCATTCAGCAACGCAACGTAACCCGGCTGACCTATTTTGGGGAATGCTTCAAAATCCACCATCAGCCCGCGAAAATGGTCCGAGGAAAGATACATTCCCACCTGCTGGCGAAACAGCGCTCGCGCCGCTGGATCGTTCAGAAAGCCTGTGATTCCTTCCACAAACTCGGTCCCGTCAAAGTTATTCACCATGGGGAAGACTTCCATGGAATTGTCTTCCGCCTTCAGTAATGGCATGACGCGGTCGTCGACCGAGCGCACGTGGTTGTTCTGTACGACATCAAAAAACTTGTTGGTCTGATCGTCCACAGCCTGCAGATGGCCGTCGGGAGTGAGGACGTGCAGCCAATCCGGATAGAGCAAATCAATCTGGCGTGAAAAATCGCGGAGAGAAGAAAAGCTGGCGGCGTCCCACGGAACATAAAATGCCGCGCGAATGCCTTCTTCTTGATTCAGTTTCACTTCTGAAGCTGCCAGCTTTGATTTGCGATGTGATCGGAGGGCCAGCTTCTTCTGCCGCTCGCGCGCTTTGTCTTTCTCGTTTTCCTTCAGCGCCTTGAAAACCCGCCTCTGGGGAGAGAACAGCAACTCGGGCAGCCGTTCATCCCGCAGCGTCGTGTAGACAAAGAAAATGATCAGCGCCGAGAGCGCCGCCACGACCGCGTCGACCAAACGTCGCAGGCGTTTCCAGCGGGCACGTTGCGGGTCGTAAAAGACGGGTTCGGCCATGAAAAGTTAATCGTTCATCGTATGCCGCATGGGGCATACGGTCAATTCCATCGGGACCGCCAGACAAAGGTAAGAACAGGGTAAAGGCGGAAATCCTACCCTATAAGATGCACTTTCTCTGACCGAAAGTCACGCCGACCGCGTATATTCTCTCCGTGCTCGAACTGTGGAGGAAGAATGCTCGGCTCTTTTTGGTGGCGGCCCTAGCGGGATTTGCACTGCGACTTGTGTTCGTATTTCACTTTCCCGCGGTGGTCGACGATTCGAGGCTCTATGCCGATATCGCTGAAAACTGGCTGCAACACGGCGTCTACGGCATTACAAATTCTGGAGAGGTCGTCCCGACACTTTCGCGCCTTCCAGGTTACCCCGCGTTCCTGGCCGGTGTCTTCGCCATTTTCGGCTGGAGTAATTTTCGCGCCGTTCTGCTGATCCAGGTTCTTATCGACCTGGGCACATGTTTTCTCATCGCAGACATCGCACGACGAATGATTTGTGACCGTGCCGCAAAGGCCGCTTTTGTGCTGGCCGCTCTTTGTCCGTTCTTGGCAAACTATGCCGCAGCCGCTCTTACTGAGACGCTAGAAATCTTTTTTAGTGCTCTGACGCTCGCTTTGGCGGTTCGCGGAATTGCCAGTCTTCGCGACCGTGCAAGTTCAATGCGGAGGTCAGTAATATGGCTGGGGAGCGGGCTTTCCGCGGGCGCTTGCATCCTCCTGCGTCCCGACGGCGGAATTTTGTTCGCTGCCATCGGCGCGTACTTGGTGCTGAGCTTGCTACGTCACGGTCTAGAACGGCGCAGCCCGACTTTACCTGAAACAAAAACTCGCTCCGACCAGCAGGTCGTTGCGATTCTTTCTGCGGCGATATTTCTTACTGTCGGTGCTTTCGGCCCGCTCGTGCCCTGGACGTTACGCAATCTTCGCACGCTGCGCAAATTCCAGCCGCTCGCGCCACGCTACGCCAACGATTCCGATGAACTTGTAATGGCAGGGTTCAATCGCTGGACCAAAACCTGGATCGCGGATTACACCTCAGTGCAGGAGGTCTATTGGAAGGTCCCTGGCGACGCCATCGACATTACGCGGCTTCCGAGCCGCGCCTTCGATTCCCCTCAACAGCGTGAGGAAACGCAGCAGCTCTTCGCCGACTACAATCAGGATCACGAAATGACTCCAGAACTGGATGCGCGCTTCGCAGCTCTGGCTGCGGCTCGCATTCATTCGGCTCCCTTACGCTATTACCTCTGGCTTCCGGCTTTACGCATTGCGGACATGTGGCTGCGTCCAAGAACCGAAATGCTGCCCTCTGACCCTCGCTGGTGGGAGTTCGACGACGATGCTGCCTGGCTCACCGTGAGCATTCTGTTCGGCGTCGTCAACCTGGTCTATATCGGAATGGCCGGTCTCGGGCTGCTACGATCGCACCAATTGTTTGGTGCAGGATTATTCATTTTGTTTGTGCTCCTTCGCTCGCTGTTTCTAGGAATTCTAGAGAATCCCGAACCGCGCTACACGCTGGAGTGTTATCCCGTGATTATTGTTGCGGCTAGCGCATTCTTGATTAATAAATTACATTCGTGCAATCCAAAAACCGAATAAACAACGCTTATCTTAAACAAAGGGCGTGAACCGCCCTATTTAAACGTTTCAGTCCTTTGAAACCCCTGAAGATTTTGCTTGAACTTTTTCGCCGAGTAGTTGCACAATAGCGCCCCATCAGTCCCCCGGGGTCTCAAATCCGTTTTATTCCTGGGAAAACAGAATCTGAACACAGCGCCCGTCGCGGGCGGAGGGGGCTTTATGCGTTTCAGCCTACGTGAAATGACTTTCGTGGTCGCGTGTTTTATTACTCTCAACGTCCTTGTTTCAGGGCAGTCCGCGACGACTTCGTTGCGCGGCACAGTTTCGGACAAGAGTGGCGCAGCAATAGCCAGAGCAAAAGTCACGCTCAGCAGCACCGATCGCGGCTTCACACGCACCATAGCTACGGAAGGCACGGGCGGTTATGAGTTCCAACAGCTTCAGCCAGGAATTTACCAACTCACGGTGGAAGCATCTGGGTTCCGCAAGTATGAGCAAAAAAGCATCCAGCTCCTGGTTGACACTCCAGCGACGACGAACGTCAAGCTCGAAATTGGAGCGGCCACAGAAGTGATCGAAGTCACGGGTGAGGCAGCGCTCATCAACACTACCGACGCCTCTATTGGTAATGCCTTCGACGAGCGGCAGGTAAAAGACCTTCCGATGGAAGGAAGAAATGTCCCGGACTTATTGTCTCTGCAGGCTGGGGTGACTTACATCGGGAACCGGGAAACGCCTAATGAACTTAATGTCGACACGCGCGGCGGAGCGGTGAATGGTGCTCATAGCGATCAAAGCAACATTACGTTGGACGGAGTGGATGTCAACGATCAGGTGAACGGCTATGCTTTTACCGCAGTCTTGCCGGTTACTCTGGATTCGATGCAGGAGTTCCGCGTAACCACCACGAATTATGGTGCGGATGCAGGGCGCTCCTCGGGCGCGCAGGTGTCTCTTGTTACTAAGAGCGGGACCAACCAATTTCACGGATCCCTCTATGAATACCTGCGAAATACTTACACCAGCGCGAATGACTACTTCGTAAAATCAGCCGAAGTGGCGAGCAATGCACCTAACGTGCCACCCAAGCTTATTCGAAATATTTTTGGCGGCTCGGTGGGCGGACCTTTCGTGAAGAATCGTTTTTACTTCTTCGCCAACTATGAGGCTGCCCGCCAGCGCGAAGGCGCGAGTGATTTACGAATCGTGCCGAGTGATGCGCTGCGGGACGGAGTCATCCAATACCAGTGCGCGGACCCAACACAGTGCCTCGGCGGTGCAGTGCAAGGGGTTAGCGGAACTCATACCATACCCGCGGGCTATTACGGTTTGACCCCAGGACAACTAGCCACGATGGATCCAAACGGTATTGGTGCGGATCCCGTGATGTTGAGTTACCTCCAGAGTTTCCCCCATGCTAACGATTCTTCTCAGGGCGATGGATTCAACTTCCTGGGCTATCGTTTCAGCGGGGCGATTCCGACCAACAAGAACTGGTACATTGCGCGTTTGGACTACAAGATCACCGCTAATGGCGACCACAGCCTGTTCTGGCGTGGAGCGCTGCGCAATGACAATCACTCCGATGCACCGTACCTGCCCGGTACTCCACCGCTTTCGAGCCTTGTGGATTTCAGCAAAGGATTCACAGTAGGCTACACTGCCACGTTGAAGCCCACACTGGTTAACAATTTTCACTATGGGTACACGCGGCAGAGCTGGGGCTTGCCGGGTAACAACGACAGCACGCCGGTGATCTTTTTCCGCGGCCTCAACGATAACAGCACGCCAAATAACTCCAGTGAGGCGATTACTCGGGGCAATGATTTTCGCTCCACGGTCAACAACTTCGTCGATGACATTTCGTGGTCCAAAGGGAAGCACACCATACAGTTCGGAACGAACGTTCGGTTCATCCGCAGCCCGAGGACCAATTTCATCAATTCTTTCCCTTCAGGAGTCACCAACGTTTCCGCGCTCGACACGGCTGGCTTCGCGAACACGACGAGCCCGTTTGATCCGGGTAATAACAACCTACCCGCGGTGGCTGCAGGGTTCAACAATTCTTACGATTATCCAACGATCGCCCTTCTGGGAATGGTTACGCAGTACAACGCGACTTTCAATTTCCAGAAAGATGGTACAGCTTTGCCTTTGGGCTCGCCTGTGACCCGCCATTGGGGCGCTGACGAGTACGAATTCTATGTGCAGGATTCCTACCGGATGAAGTCAAATCTCACCGTGAATGTCGGCCTGCGGTATTCGCTGTTTTCGCCGCCCTGGGAGACAACCGGTACAGAGGTCGCGCCCACATTTAGCATGGGGCAGTGGTTCAAGCAGCGCGCTGCGAACATGCGAAATGGCATCGGCTCCAATGCGGACCCCGCCGTAACTTTTGCCCTCGCCGGGGCTGCCAACGGAAAGCCAGGATATTACAACTGGGACTTTCACAACTTCGCACCGCGCGTCTCAATCGCCTACACCCCGAAGCCAGACGGTGGCTGGCTAAGAAATCTGGTTGGAGATGGAGACAAGACGGTCATTCGCGCCGGATTTGGCATCGTCTACGATCACATCGGCCCTGGACTGCTCTCAAGTTTTGACCAGAACGGGTCATTCGGTCTCTCCACGCAGTTGACTAATTCGGTGCTGCCTTCCGCAGCCACGGCTCCCCGGCTTACGAGCCTGACCAGCGTCCCAACTACATTATTCGATGGGACCACGCCGTTCGCGCCCCCCACTCCCGCAGGCGGATTTCCTTATACGCCGCCACCTTCCGGCTCCGGCCTGGGCATCTATTGGGGTTTGGATGATCAGATTAAAACTCCCTACACTTACGCGCTGGACCTCTCGGTTGGGCGGGACTTGGGCAAGGGATTGAGTCTGGAAGTCTCCTACGTCGGTCATCTATCGCATCGCTTGCTTGCGCAGGAAGATTTGGCGATGCCTCTCGACTTGGTCGATAAGAAATCCGGAGTTACGTACTTCGCCGCCGCGAACCGTTTGTCTCGTCTCTCCGCTGCCGGCACGCCGACTTCGTCAATCACACCCAGTCTAGTCGGGCCAACCGCAGCCTATTGGCAGAATATGATCGCACCCCTCAAGGCAGGCGATCAGTACAACCTGCCATGCTCCGGAAACGTGAATCCCAACATTAACTCGACTGCTCCTCCGGCATTTACCACCGATCCGCTTATGGCGGCCTATGATCTGTTCAGTTGCTACACCTACAACGAAACCACCGCGTTGTCGGCATTGGACTACGCCGGTTCGGACTTCAACGCGGCTGGTGTAGGTGGGATCGCCGGTATGCAGACGGGAGGAAGCGGTTGTGGTTACGCCTCCTGCCCTGCCAATTATTATCCGACCGTTCTTGGGCAGAATGCATATTTCAACAGCCAGTTCCACTCCCTGTATGCGTGGCGCTCTGTGGCCAATGCGAATTACAACGCACTGCAGGTGAATCTTCGCAAGAGAATGTCGCATGGCCTCCAGTTTGACGTGAACTACGCCTATTCCAAGTCGATCGATCTCTCTTCGAGCGCCGAGAGAGTCGGCCCCTGGAACGGTCTCGCCGGCGGCAGCAACATCATCAATTCCTGGAATCCGAATCAACTCCGCGGAGTCTCAGACTTCGATACCACTCACCAATTCAACACGAATTTCATTTTCGAATTGCCCTTCGGTAGAGGAAAAGCAATCGTCAAGGGCGCGAACGGATTTGCCAACGCGGTTATCGGTGGCTGGCAACTATCCGGCTTGGCTCGTTGGACCAGCGGATTCCCCGTCAGTATCTCGAATGGCAGCAGTTGGCCCACCAACTGGCAACTCGGCGGAGAAGCGACGCAAATCGCTCCCGCGCGCACGGGGCTGGTAAAACAGAGCAATAGTTGCGCTGTGCCTAATTTATTCCCGGATTGCACCGGGCCTTCAGGCATTGGCGCGTTTCGGCATGATTATCCTGGCGAATCGGGCGGCCGCAATCAGGTGCGAGGGCCCGGCTTCTCTGGATTGGACGCTGCTCTGAGCAAGAGCTGGGACATGCCGTTTGCCGAACATCAGCAACTGAAGTTCCGATGGGAAGTGTTTAACGTCCTCAATCACACCGTATTCGATGTGGGGTCGATCACGAACGCGATCGATCAATCGGGATCTTTCGGGGCTTTCAGCGGCATCCTCACCAATCCGCGCGTGATGCAGTTCGCCCTGCGGTATGAGTTCTAGTGAATAGGACCAGAGACGGGCGTTCGGTTGCTTAGACGGAAGTTACCTATGCCAGCGGCGAGTCGCTCATGCGAAACCGGGTCCGGACGTGTTCTGAAATGAGTTCGATGGCGGAGCGATTGACCACCGGGTCGCTCTGGGCCAAATACTTCATGGCTTCCACCAGCACGCGCTGTCCATCAACATAGCGAGGGTCGGAGGTGCGCACTCTGCGCTTGGTGCCAAAATTTGGGGCGACGGGAATGGTAAAGACCTTGGCCATGTATAAGCTCGCTATGAATTCCTAAGGGCAGTATAGCGCCCAGCGTTCCTTTTTTAGAATACCTTCTTGTGCTTTAAAATCAATCATTTACCCCCGAGGCGAGACAAACTGCGTCTTGCTCGTCGTTTTTAACTGGAATACCTCGTTGCCGATCTTCGCGGGGATCTTTATCCCTGAATACTTTGCCAGCCGATAATCCCCTTGGGTCTGCATAAACTTTTGCTGAATTGAGATGCCGCGCGCGAGGTCAATCCAAAGAAAAATTTTCGAAAAGGTGCTGCGCATCTTTTCGCTCTTCGGAATCAGTTGCAACTTTGCGGTGACGATGTTGTCGACGGTCTCTTCGCCCTCATAACTAACCTCGAAGGTATTCTTAAGTTCCTGTCCACTGCCACCGAAGCCCAGAACGAGATAACTCTCCAGTTCGTTACGATTGCCGCCCGCCGGATAGGACATGACCTGCTCGATCTTCGGCTGGTAGACCTGAAGCTTGCCGTTTTTGTACAGGACAAACTTCCGATCAGGCTCCTTGATGTCGGCCATCATCTCGATTTCTTTTCCCGCCCGCCGATAGTGGACCGTCCCTTTCTGGGTATCGGTTTCGTCCACCACTTTCTGGTATTGGTCCCAGACAAAATCGGCCTGCGCCGTTTGGAAACTGGCGGCGGTCGCATCCATTTTTTTCAGAACCTTGTCGAGTGCGATATCTGGGCTTTGGGCGGCAGAATAGATCGCCGCTACCAGAATCAAAATGCCGAAAAACGGGCGCGTTCGTGTCATGGTTTTCGTTTCACCCAGACCGTGTAGCCCTGTATCTTGCCCTTGCGGTCGGATACCGGGACGTACCTTACGATGGACACTTCTCCGGAAATTGGTTCGATTACGCGCAGTAGTTCACTCCGGACCGTGCTCTCGTCTCCGGCGGTCAGGGCGGACCCATCGATCTGATAAACCAATCCGCCGGCTCCGTCCGAAGTCACAACAACGCCCGTAGGATGCGGGTTCACCGGCATTGGTTTGTCATTGAAGTTGATGACCCGCGGCGAGAAGAAGACGAAGATCAGAATCAGCGTGACCATGATGTCGTAATGCAGCGTGCCACGCTCGTGCTGCCACAGTACATAGCTCCGAATTGTTCGCCACGCGCCATTCATCGGTAGCGAAGACGCGCCCGCGGCAGTCGTGCTGATATCCACACTTTGCAAGTCTAGTGACCCCGTTGTTTCTTGGCAATGGAGTAGCTTCTAACCCATGGCTTCTAGCGCTAGGGCATCCGCTGAAAAGCTCGGCTCACAGACTAGAAGCTAGAAGCTTTTTCGCGTGATCCGCTCCGCGCCGATGTATGCCTGCAGCGCCTCCGGAATCAGCACGCTTCCATCCGCCTGCTGATAATTTTCCAAAATCGCCACCCAAGTCCGCCCTACAGCCAATCCGCTTCCGTTCAGCGTGTGGACGAACTCCGTCTTATTCTTGCCCTCCGGCCGATATCGGATATTGGCACGCCGTGCCTGGTAAGACTCAAAATTCGAGCAGGACGAGATTTCTCGAAATAACTGCTGCCCCGGCAGCCACACTTCAATGTCATATGTTTTGGCCGATGACGGACCCATGTCGCCGCTGCATAACGCCACCGTGCGATAGTGCAGGCCGAGTTTTTGCAGCACCGTCTCGGCGTTACGCGTCAGCTTCTCGTGCTCTTCATACGAATTCTCCGGGCGTGAAAACTTCACCAGTTCCACCTTCTGAAACTGATGCTGTCGAATAATGCCACGCACATCTTTCCCATATGAACCTGCTTCGCTGCGAAAGCACGGAGTGTACGCGGTGAGCGAAATCGGTAAGCGCGCGGCGTCGAGAACTTCGTCGCGATAAAGATTCGTAACGGGGACCTCCGCCGTCGGAATCAGCCACAAATCTTTATCTCCATGCGGAACGCGAAAAAGATCAGCGGCAAACTTGGGCAACTGTCCCGTGCCATACATCGATTCGGAATTCACTAGGTAGGGTGGCAACACTTCCGTGTATCCATGCTCGCGCGTATGCAGATCGAGCATGAAGTTCGCCAGTGCCCGCTCGAGTTTCGCTCCGAGATCCCAATAGACGGCAAAGCGCGCACCCGTGAGTTTCACCGCACGTTCCAAATCCAGCACGCCAAGCTCAGCCCCCAACTCCCAATGCGGTTTGGGAGTGAAATCAAACTTGGGCGGCGCGCCCCAACGCCGCACTTCCACATTCTCTTCCGCGCCATGCCCCGCCGGGACGCTTTCGTGCGGCATATTCGGAATACCCGAGAGAATTTCTTGCAAACGTGCATCCAGGTCAGCCGCAGCCTTCTCCCGCGCCTGAATCTGCTCGCGCAAATCCTTCGTCTCAGCAATCGCAGCGCTAGCGTCCTGGCCAGCCTTTTTCAGTTTAGAAATATCCTCAGAAGCCCGGTTGCGCTGCGCCTTCATGGTCTCAGCTTCCGTAATGGCGTGCCTCCGCCGCGTATCCACGTCGCGGAAATCCTTGAGCACGGCAGCCGGGTCCGCACCGCGTTGGCGCAGCATCTCTTCCACTCGGGGCAGGTTGTCACGAACGAAATTCAGATCAAGCATGGGAATCAACTACTTTATCGGAAAATAGGCGGAGAATGCACCTAATCCCTCGGATAGTCGATCTTCTCCGCGCATTCCGCACCTGTTCTCCGTTACCTCCTCCGCGCTTCAAGGTTTCCGGTGAAAGTCAAAACAACCATCGCGGAGCTTCTTGGAGAAACGCCCCTGAGTACGGGAGAACTTGAGTCGCGATCGGTTTCGCGGCCACTGCTCCGCTGTGTAAACTACCTTGGCCATGAAATTTCCCCTCTGCCCCCTTGTCGCGCGCCAGTGTCTCGCTCTTGCCCTTGCAGTGAGTCTTGTCCTCTCCACGATCCCAGCCAGCGCCTCTGCCTACAATGCCCACCCCAAGCTGGTGGTCATAATCGTCATCGACCAGTTCCGCGCCGATTATCTCGAACGCTACCGCGACCAATTTCCCGAGGGCGGATTCCGCCTGCTCCTCGACCATGGCGCCAACTTCACCGACTGCAATTTCGACTACGCCAATACCCGCACCGCTCCCGGCCACTCCACTCTCTTTACCGGCGCTTATACCAACGGACATGGCATCGCCGCGAACGAATGGTGGGATCCCACAAAAAAGAAGATGGTGACGTCGGTCGAAGATGATAGCGTCAAATTGGTCGGCGTCCCGGACGACGCAAAGACTAAGTCCGGCGCTTCGCCGCACAATCTCCGGGCCGACACGCTGGGGGACGAACTCAAGCTCGCCACCCAGGGAAAATCCAAAGTCTTTTCTGTGTCTTTGAAAGATCGAGCTTCGGTGCTGCCGGGTGGTTTCGCAGCCGACGGGGCCTACTGGATCGAGCCGAAGTCCGGCGGGTGGATTACTTCCACCTACTATCGTCCTGACCTGCCCAAGTGGGCGCAGGATTTCAATGGGAGCAATCGCGCCGCAAAATATTGGGATCGCGACTGGAAAAACAACAACGGAGACGTGCTCCGCTCAACCGCTCATCGCAAGGGAAAAAATGGCAACGACGCTGGCTTCTACGAAGTGATCGGTTCGACTCCATTCGCCAACGAATACGAACTGGAATTTGCCAAAGAACTGGTCGTCTACGAAAATCTCGGCGCTGGGCAAGCCACCGATCTCCTCGCCATCAGCCTTTCTCCGAATGACATTCTCGGCCACCAGGTCGGCCCCGATTCTCCCGAGATGGCCGCCATGGCGCTCGCGCTCGATCGCGAACTCGCCGACTTTTTCGCCTTCCTCGGCCATCAAGTCGGCCTCGCCGATACTTGGATCGCGCTCTCCGCCGACCATGGAGTTTCACCTCTTCCCGACGCCGCCAAGAAGCTCCGCGTTCCCGCCGCCAACCTGGGCGCGGGCAAACTTGAAGAGCAGATCAATGCGACGCTCGCGGCAAAGTTTTCCCCCGGTCACCCAGCTTCCTACATGAAATTCGACTACCCCATGGCATGGCTCGACCAGGATGCTTTCGCTGCCGCTCACGTCAAGGAATCCGAGGCCGAAACTGCCGTAGGCGAGGCGATGAAGCAAGCCGGACTGCTGCTCGATTACTTCACGAAATCGCAACTTGCCGGCGGAGCAGCCCCCAATACTCCTCTCGGCAGGAAGTACTTGAACAGCTATTCGCCCGAAGGCGGCTGGTATGTAATGGGCGTTCCCCAAATCTATACCGTCGGGTCAGCCACGGGAACCGACCACGCCTCACCCTTCACCTACGACACTCACGTGCCTCTGGCATTTTATGGACTGCCGTTTCGCCCGGGAACCTATCGCACCCACGCCGAACCGATCGATCTTGCCGCCACGCTGGCATCGCTATTGGGCATCAACGCGCCTACCCACTCGGTGGGACGCGTGTTGACTGAGGCCCTTGCTCCCCAGAATCATGGGGAGAGTAGCGAGGTTCGCGAACCCTCAGCCCCGCGGCGATAACTCTATTCTTTCGGGATGCACGCTTTTAATTTTTGGCTAGTTTAATTTGCGAACATACATTCCGTTTGCGGGGAAGAGTGTCCGCCCCGCAGGAGTGCTGGCAGTGAGGGACTAGAAAACCAACTTCAGGCCCAGCTGAATTTGGCGCGGAGGATAAGCGGCATTGGGCCTCAAGAAATTTTGTGGCAGTTGATAATAGCCAGGATAAGGAGCCAGTCCAGCGACAGTGGAGGTCTGGACAAATGTCGTGGCATTGACTGTCAGGCCATTGCTGGTGATGGCGACGCGCTGATTGTCGCGGTTGAATAAGTTGAAGGAATCCGCGGTAAAGTCGAGACGGAAGCCTTGGGCGAGATGGATTTTTCGCACCACGCGGAGATCGGCGGAGGCATAGTCGGGACCGGTGAATCCGTTGCGGCTGTAGCCGGGAAGCCGATCGTTGAGGTCGTTGCCGTCCTGGTTGGGATCGCCGGCCACGCTCGCGTTCACCGGGCGTCCGCTGCCAACGTTGACGATGCTGGAGACTTTCCAGTCATTAAAAACATGGCCGAGAAGCTCGTGTCCACGGTGAAAGGGACGAGGCTCAGCGGAAAATGCTGCGACTAAGCGGTTGCGCTGGTCGGTAACGCTAGGCCCGCGCTCGCCGACGGGATTGTAGGAATTCTGCACGGTGGCGGGCGAACCGGCGATCAGGGCGTCCTGCCCGTCGTCAATCGCGTGGGCGTAGGTGTATGACAGTCGAAGATAAGTCCCGCGGGCCACACGCCGGTCGATGGAGAGCGTAGCGCCGTTGTAGACGCTGGAGGCGGCGCTCTGGAACACGTCGACGGCTCCAAGTTGCGCGATGGGGCGTCCGAGAGGATTAATGCAGGGCGGAAACGGGCAGGTCAGCGATTGTGTGTACTGCCAGGTAGCGAAGGAATCGACGGTGTAGTATCCCCACTGAAAACGGAACCGGTGGAATCGAAGATGGGGTAAGTCAATGCGACCGGCGGCGGAAGATTCACGTCGAGCGCGCGGATCAAGTGCTCGCCGTGCACATACAAATAAGAGATTGCGACGGTAGTATGGCTGGCAACTTCGCGCTCAAGAGTCACGCTCGTCTGCTGTACCCGTGGAGTAACGAAGTTAGACGCAAAAGCCGAAATGTTATTCGTGACGCCGTCAGTAAATCCGGCGGGAAGCGAACACGATGCTGACATCACAGGGCAGGCGACCAGCGGGTTGGGGTAAGTGGGGAAGACCTGGTGGTCGTAGTAACTTGAGTTGTTGAGGAAAAGGCTCGAGTTCGTAATGCCGTTTTCGGTGGCGATGGCGGAGTTGTAGATCTGGGGAATCCGGACGTAGAACAATCCATACCCGGCGCGGATAACCAGAGGATGCTCGCGCCCGATGGAGTAGGCAAGTCCGGCGCGAGGGCCGAAATTGTACGGCTTGAAGGGTACTTTGCCGGAGGGTGGAAATAGCGGGTTGGAAAGCAATCCCGCGCTGCTGAAAGTTTGAAGATCCCACCGGACACCCAGATTTACGGCTAAGTGGTTCGTAACCCGGATTGTGTCCTGGGCGAAGGCGGCGTAATCGTTCGAATCAGGGTGCGATGCCGCTTGTCCGAAATTCTGCAGATAGTAGTGGGGCACTTCGTGGGCGTAGGCGCGGAGTGGACTGAGAGGAAGCCCAGCTTCCATTGGGGCGAAGGTGAAGGGGTCGACTTTGATCGGATAGAAAAGATATTCGCCGCTCTGCTGGCTCGGAAAGAAATCGTAGATCCAGGTCAAAAGAGAATCGCCTCCGAACTTGTAGGAGTGCCGGCTGGTATCGAAGCTCAGAGTTTCGGCAAGCTGGGCGCGGTGTTCGCGCGTAGCGCGCGGAAGCAGGTTGGAGCGTCCGATAGCGTCGATAATGGTTGGGATCTTAGTAAGAGTGTCAGTGCTATTGGTGTAGGACTGTTGCAAGTCGCGCGAGAACTGAAGCCGCAGGTGGCTGATGAGGCGCGAGGAGAGACCAGACGTCAAAGAGAGAGAAGCGGTTTCGGTGGCGACGGTTTCTTCGCCATTGTTGGAAATGGAGTCATAGCTCAGCGGACTGCTGGGGTCCAGAAACACGTTGTTCGCTCCCCAATATCGCGAGGTATTGACGCGGAGGGCGAGTTGATTGCGCGGCGAGAGATTGATGTCGAGCTTGGCATAAATAGAGTTTCCCATCTGGCCCGCGGGATATTCTCCGGCGAGCGAAGTCAGTTGAGCTGCAGCGGCAAAGACCAGGGATTGGTCGCTAGCTTCATAGTCGCCCGGGGTATAGGGTCCGGTGCCAGCCTGCGGGATGACCTGCGAACTGCCATTCAAGAATTCCACGACGTCGGGGACGTGGAAGTAATGCTGATCGAATCCTGCGAAGAAGAAGATTTTATTCTTCTTGATGGGGCCGCCGATGGTGCCCCCGGCCTGCTGCTGCCGGTTGTGAGGACGGAAAGCCAGGAAGGAGTCGGCGGCCCCGAACGAGCTGTCGCGCAAAAAGTAGAATCCCGTGCCATGCCAGTGGTTTGATCCCGATTTGGTGACTACGTTGACGACTGCTCCGCCGGATCGCCCGAGCTCGGCGCCGTACGAGTTTGAAGAGACGCGAAACTCCTGCACCACTTCGGTGGAGAACTGGTATGGAGCGCGGTAGCGCCCGCGGGCCTGGGCGAAGAATGCATTGTTAAAGTCGCCGCCATCGACCAGAAAGCTGTTCTGAAATCCGCGCAAGCCGCCAAATGAGAGGTCGCCGTTCGTTGCGGAGGTCAGGCTCCGAGGATCTTGAGTCACGCCGGGCGAGAGCAACATCAGATCGGAGAAGCGGCGGCCGTTGAGTGGAAGATCCGCAATGGCACGCTCGTCGAGCAGGGTCGAGACGGCGGTGGATTTGGTGTCGACCAGTTGAGGCGCGTCGGTGACGGTTACTTTTTCCTGCGCCCCGGCAACGCTGAGATGAAATTCTATTTCGGCGGCGCCGCCCACGTCGACATGAAGAGTCGGCGTGACCTGGGCCGCCATTCCCTGAGCGACGGCGCGCGCGGTGTAATCGCCTGGAGGCAGTAGATCGAGTGAGAAACGCCCTTCGGCGTCGGAGACAGTCGAGTGGCGCGCCCCAGTGGCCCCATTTACGGCGACGATGGAGGCTTGAGCGATGCGGCTGCCGGTAGGGTCGAGGACGGTGCCGCGAATGGCTCCGGTAGCGGCGTCCTGGGATGAAGCCGGCATCGAAATCAAAATGCAAACCAGAAGAAACGAAGCGCGCCGCATAACGAGTCCCACCTATGGTTAGGATGAGGCTCGGAGTCGAGTCCCGCGCGAATCACCGGAGGCGAGCGGGGTTGGGAAACCAGACTCTTTGTAACACGGCAGAGTTCAAATTCATGGTGATGGGTGAGTTCTTTTTACGGAGACGTGCCATTCCGGGAAATTGGCTTTACGAACAGTGCTGCGGGCGTGCTATGTTCAGTGTTCCGCGGGCGTCGGCATAACGCGGGCCCGCCGGCATAAGAAAGATATGATTCGCTCCTTTAAAGGTATGAAGCCGGTAATTCCGGCAAGCTGTTACGTGGACGATTCCGCGCAAATCATTGGCGACGTCGTGCTGGGCGAGCACGCCTCGGTGTGGATGAACGCGGTACTGCGCGGCGATGTCTACGCGATCCGCATTGGCGCGCACTCGAATGTGCAGGATTGCTGCGTGCTGCACGGCATGAAGAATCAATATGGCGTGACCCTGGGCGAGTACGTGACGGTTGGGCATTCGGTGACACTGCATGGGTGCGTTATCGAAGATCGCTGCCTGATTGGGATGGGGTCCATTATCTTAAATGGCGCGAAGATTGGGGCGGGGTCGATTATCGCCGCTGGGACGCTGATTCCGGAGCGGACGGTGGTCGAGCCGGGGTCGTTGTGGATGGGATCTCCGGGAAAATTCCGGCGCAAGCTGGATGAGAACGATCAGGAGTCGATCATGCGCTACGCGCGGAACTACTTGGGATATACGGAAGAGTATTTGCGGGAACGATGAGGCCCTGCGTCGGGTCTCAGGGGAAGCAAAGCGTCCCGGAGGGACATTTGATAATAGCCCGGCGTTTTCAACGCCGGGTTCGCATGAGGGGCGGGAATCAGCGTCCCGTTAGGGACGCCTGAATCGGGACGATCAGGCACGTTTCAACCTTGCCTACGGCACGGGCTCCGAAGGGCGGTTCACCCGCCGCTGAAGCGGCGGGCTACTATCAGAGGTCCCTCCGGGACCAGGAACGGAAGATCGGGAACTCAATGATTAAAGCGGTACGAGGAACGCGCGATCTGCTGCCGCCGGAGACGGCGCTGTGGAATTTTGTGGAGTCCGCAGTGCGAGATGTATTCCGCGCCTACAACTTCCAGGAAATTCGCACGCCGATTTTCGAGCCGACAGAATTGTTTGCGCGCGGCGTTGGAGAAGACACCGATGTTGTTTCGAAAGAGATGTACACGTGGGAGGATGGCGAGCGATTCAACGACAAAAAGATTATGGACGAGTGGCTAAGGGCGAACGAGTCGGACGATCCGAGCCATGTCCAAGCTGGTCGCGTGAATGTTCAGGGAAGCCCACCGTTCTTAGCGAAATTGAAGGAGCTCGGAGTCCAGCTCCAAGTCTGGCGCGGCATTCAAGTCCCGAGCGGCGCCTTGGCTGGGCGGGTTGAATTCGTGGCCTTCAGGCCCAAAGTTTCTTCTGATGCGATAACCGCGTTGATCGAAGCTCGCAAAGTCGCCAAAGGCCAGTACTCGCAGGATTTCGGCAACCTTGCGATCCTGCTCCGACTCGTGGTTCCGGATGAGGCAGCCAGGAAATCCCCTTGGGTTGCGAGCAAAGACATCGAGATTGAAGGTTTCGCTGGGAACTATTTTTCAAGCTCTCAATCTCTCACCCTCCGTCCAGAAAACACAGCCGGCGTAGTCCGCGCCTACATCGAGCACAAAATGTGGGATCGCGGGCTGAACAAGCTCTACTACATCGGCCCGCAATTCCGCCGCGAGCGCCCTCAGAAGGGCCGCTACCGCCAGTTTTATCAGATCGGGGCGGAGGTGATTGGCCCGCCATCGGCGGGCAGCGAGTCTCCCGCGCGCGATGCTGAAGTTTTAGAAATGCTTGCGACTTTGCTAGATCGCCTCGGTATTACCGGCTGGAATCTGGAATTGAATTCTGTCGGATGTGCCCAGGATCGCGCGGCCTTCAATGAGGCGCTGCGCAAAGCTTTGGAGCCGGTAGTAGGGACGATGTGCGTGGACTGCCAACGCCGCGCGGTGACCAATCCGCTGCGCGTGTTCGATTGCAAAGTGCCGGAAGATCAGCCGATCATCGACACGCTGCCGCGCATCAGCCAATTTCTGGATGAAGGTTGCAGAAAGCACTTCGAAGCGGTGCAACAAATTCTTACCCAGGTGGGAGTTCGATTTTCCTTAAACGACCGCCTGGTGCGCGGCCTCGATTACTACACGCGCACGGCATTTGAATTCACCCACGGAGCTCTGGGCGCGCAGAATGCGATTCTCGGCGGCGGCCGCTACGACGGATTGTCCGAAGCTCTGGGCGGACCGGCAGCTCCTGGCATTGGGTTTGCCATCGGCGAAGACCGCCTCGTAATGTCGCTGCAGGCATCCGCTTCAGGTGAAAGTGTATTGAAAAGGCCGGACGTGTATGTGGCCGCACTGGGCGCCGGCATGAACGGCGAGGCGGCCCGGCTGGCGCGGGAGTTGCGGCGTCACGATCTGGTGGTGGATCTGGGGGATGAAAACTTCCGCTTGAAGAAATCGTTTGAGGCGGCAACCAAGGCGGGCGCGAAATATATCTTGATCGTGGGCGAGAATGAAGTGAAAGCGGATGCGTTCGCACTGAAGAACCTGGCGACCGGCGAGCAAGTGTCGGTTCCGCGCGCGCAGTTGGCACAGAAGATCCAGGAGTAGCCGTGGGAAAGATTCGTTCAGAAATCGACGACGTTGCCCGTAAGTTTATCGAGGCGCAGAAGATATTTTTCGTCGCTTCAGCGCCGCTGGATGCCGGCGGGCATGTCAACCTCTCGCCCAAGGGGTTAGACACCTTCCGAATTCTCGGGCCGAGCACGGTCGCTTACCTCGACTTCAACGGCAGCGGCGTAGAGACCATCGCTCATCTGAAGGAGAACGGAAGAATCGTTCTAATGTTTTGCGCATTTCAGGGTCCGCCCGATATTTTTCGTCTTTATGGACATGGGCGCGTGATCGAGCCGCATGAACCGGATTTCGCGGCGCTGGCGAAATCTTTTTCCGCATCCGAGAATGCGCGGTCGATCATTCTTGTCGCGATCACGCGCGTCCAGGATTCCTGTGGATATGGCATTCCTCTTTTTAAGTATGAAGGGGAGCGGACGCAGTTGCAGGCGTGGGCGCAGAAGCGCGGAGCAGAAGGCTTGAAAGCGTATCGCCAGGAAAAGAATCGCAGAAGTATCGATGGGCTTCCCGGAATTTTGGAGTAAATCACAGCGCGTTGTTCGAGAGGGATCTGATGAAAGTTTGCCATGCGATGTCCGCGGTCATCCTCTTGTTAGCTAGTGTCATCCCAGGGGTCGCACAAGATCCTGCGCCTGCCAACTTGGCCAGTCCGCTGGAGCAAGCCCTGGTTGCCAGCGAGAAATCCCTCATTGCAGCGAAGAAAAAAGATGACGCCACCCTTCTCAAGCGAATCGTGAGCGAGGATTTCTCGCTGGTGGGCATCGATGGGCGATTGCTTCAGCGGCAGGAGGCCACTGGAGATCTGGGCGATTCTGAGTTGGTGGAGTTGACCCCTTACGACATGAAGGTTGTGGCTGCGGGCGACGGAGCTGCCATCGTCACCTACGACGCCATCGTGCGCAAAAAGCCCGAAGAGGACCAGGGGCCACCGCCGCGATATCAACATTTCACCTCGGTATGGGTGAGGCAAGGCGACACTTGGAAGCTGAAGTTTCACCAGGCGACAGCGGCGCATTGGGGAGACTGGTAGGGACTGAGGCCGGCCATCCCGGCACGATCATCGTCTCCCACCGTTTATAATCCTCGTTCGACATTCTTCTGCATTCTTACGATAAGGACACAACTTGCTCGATTTCTTAGGCGATCTACGGCGCACGCATATGTGCGGCGCCCTGCGCGTTTCCGACGCAGGCAAAAAGGCTGTGCTGATGGGGTGGGTGAACCGGCGGCGCGACCACGGTAATCTGCTCTTCGTCGATCTGCGCGACCGTTCGGGAGTGACGCAGGTAGTAATTAACGCCGAGCGCAACGCTGCCATTCATGACAAATCTGCCGCCCTGCGAAACGAGTACGTCATCGCTGTGGTCGGCACGGTGAAGCTGCGGGATGCCAATACTGTAAATCCAAATATGCCGACCGGCGAAGTGGAATTGATAGCGGAAGAACTGCGAATTTTGAACGAATCGAAGCTGCCTCCGTTTCTGCCGTCGGACACGGCTCTGACTAACGAAGAGACGCGGCTCAAGTATCGATATATCGACCTGCGCCGCGACGTGATGCAGTTCAACATCGAGTTGCGGCACAAAGTGGCGAAGGCCATCCGCGATTATTTGTCAGCGCAAGGCTTTTTTGAAATTGAAACGCCCTTCATGACGCGCTCGACTCCCGAAGGCGCTCGCGATTATCTGGTGCCCAGCCGGGTGCAGCCTGGGACGTTCTACGCGCTGCCCCAATCGCCGCAATTGTTCAAGCAGATCCTGATGATTTCCGGCTTCGACAGGTATTTCCAGATCGTGCGCTGTTTTCGCGACGAGGATTTGCGCGCCGACCGCCAGCCGGAATTCACGCAAATTGATTTAGAAATGTCCTATCCGCAGCCCGAGAGGGTATGGGAAGTTGTCGAGGGATTCTTGAAGTCGGCGTTTGCAGCGGCTGGATCGGAAATCAAGACGCCGTTTCCGCGCATGGATTATGACGAGGCAATCCGCCTCTATGGCATCGACAAGCCGGATTTGCGGCTGCCCGCGTTCACCGATGTGCGGGAGAGTTTCTCCGCGGAAAATTTGCAGGAGCTGGCGATCAATGCGAATTTGCCGGTGATCGCGATTCGTACACCGAAGGTTGGAGAACTCTCCCGCAAAGAACGCGACGACATAAAGCCGATGTTCAACCCGAAAGGCGGTGCAAAGGTATTCGAGGACTTCAAACGCATTGGTAATAAATTCCCTGAGGCCGCCGCAGCAATTGCCAAAAAAACCGGGATGGAGGATGGCGATCTGATCGTGATCGTGGCTGGATCTCTACCAACCGGATCGGCTCCAGCCGAACCACGCATGCCGAGCTCGGAGCACCGTAAGGTGACGCCTCAAGAATTGGCGATCTACGCTTCCGCAGGAGTGTTGCGCCTCGCGCTGGCTCAAAAATACGCCGACCGGCATGGGATATTCAAAAAGAGCGGCGATGCCGCAAAAGACTTCCGCTTTTTGTGGGTGACGAACTTTCCCATGTTCGAGTGGGACGAAGCCGACAAGCGCTGGAACGCGGCGCACCATCCCTTCACCTCGCCGCACGAAGAGGATATGGCGAAGCTGGAGACGGGAGTCGAGGCGTTGAACGATCCGTTGTCGCCGCTGAGCGCGGTGCGTGCGCTGGCTTACGACGTGGTGCTGAACGGAACGGAGCTGGGCTCGGGCTCGATCCGTATTCATCGCCAGGACGTGCAGAGCAGAATTTTTCGCGCTCTGGGCATGACTGACGAAGAAGCACGTGCACGCTTTGGATTCTTTCTGGAAGCGCTGGAGTATGGCACGCCTCCGCATGGCGGGATTGCGCTGGGACTCGACCGTATTGTGATGATCCTGGCTGGCGCCGAAAGCCTGCGCGAAGTAATTCCATTCCCAAAGACGGCGCGCGCCGTGGATCTGATGGTAGATGCGCCGACGCCCGTCAGCGAAGCGCAGTTGAAGGAGTTGGGGATTGCTGTGAAGAAATAGCCTATGGGTGGCGCAGCGCTTCAGCGCTGCGCCACCCAAGAGCAGAAAATCAACGCCGCGGTTCCAAGTTCGGAACGATCGCACGTTAGCTACCTTGCCTGTTTTTGCAAGGCTGGGTTCTTCAAGCCCGCATAACCCCAACCAAGAAATCCACAGCGACCCTGTGACATCTAACCTTGCGCCCCACTCCTGATTCGTCCCACAATCAAACCAAACATCTACTCGCTCTCTGACAACCGAATAGGAACAGCTAAGTCCAGTGAATCCAATATTTTGCGGATAAAATCTTTTGATTCAAGATTTTAGCCGGATTCAAAGCAGATCGAAGCTCGTAAGTCGCTGATTCGAAATAATTAAAAGATTCGATCTTGATTTTTTTCTTCGGACCTGAAGGTCTGGAGCAGATGGAATCAAGCGGGACGCTGCTTTTCTTGCGCCCGACCGGGTTGGTCGATCATCTGTAAGGGCGCTGCTTTCTACGGGGAGAATAGATGAGCGATCTGCGCTATCCCATTGGCAAGTTCAGTTACGGCAGCCCGCCCACGCCGGAACAGAGACAAGAGCTCCTCCATCATATCGAGCGAGCACCCGTCCAGCTGCGCCAGGCAGTCAACGGACTCTCGCCACAACAGCTCGACACCCCTTACCGTCCTGAAGGCTGGACCGTCCGTCAAGTCGTGCACCACGTCCCCGACAGCCATCTGAACGCATACATTCGATTCAAGCTGGCCCTCACCGAAGACGAGCCGACGATCAAGCCTTACGCCGAAGACAAATGGGCTCGGCTGACTGATACGGCGGCGACTCCGGTGGAAGTATCGTTGACGTTGCTGGATTCTTTGCACGATCGCTGGGTTCGGCTGCTACGGTCGCTTCAAAGCGAGGATTGGAAGCGAACTTTTCGCCATCCCGAACTTGGCTTGGTCACGCTTGAGAAGAATCTGGCAATTTACGCCTGGCACGGACGCCATCACGTGGCCCACATTACATCGCTGCGAGAGAGAAGCGGCTGGTAGGAATCGGCTTCCCGCTTGCCGGCTCCCGGAAGTGCAAACGAATAGAGCATGGTCGCAGCTGCGGCAGCCGGCAGCCGGAACCCGGACGCCGCGTCTAACTCATGCCCACCTTCCACAGCAAATAACTGCATGCCTCCCGCAACACTGCATAAGTGCGCTGCACAATGTTATGCGGCCGCGAGCCCGGCCGGGGCGCTACATACACCGGACCGATGCCCTCATGCTGCAGCAGTCTCTTGATGCGGAATACGTGATAGGCGTCGCTGACGGCCACGCAGCTGTGCAATCCGTTGGCGCGCATGATCACCGCCACTCGCACCGCCGATTGCGCAGTGTCAGAGCCTTGAGTTTCAGCAATCAGGTTGCGCTCGGGAATTCCGCGGTGCTTCAAATAGTCGTGCCCGACCCCGCCTTCGCTGAAGCTGGGATCGGCGGCAGCGCCGCCCGTCGTAATGACGACGGGCGCGATGCCTTGGCGAAAAAGATCGAAGGCGTGATCAAGCCGGGCGCGCAGTACCGGAGAGGGATGGCCGGCGTACTCCGCCGCCCCAAATACGACAATCGCGTCCGCGGGGTGCAGTTCCTGGAGCGATCCTTCATGCGCAATGTGAACGCTGGTCACTGCGAGGAACCCTGCCAGCGCCGCCAGCAGTGATCCCTCAATCCACAGGAACAAGAAGCGCCGTGGATGCCGGTTCACGGAATCGTCGCTCATCCGTTGGCAAAGAACGTGGATATTTCATCGGCAGGAATCGCGCCTTCGCGGATGATGCGCCAGCGTGTCCCTTCGTCGGTCAAGTCGATAATGGTGGAAGGGATGTCACGTGGAGATGTTCCACCGTCCACGATAATGCTGATGCGTCCCTGGAGTTGGTCGCGGACCTGCTCGGCGCTGGTACACTCCGACGCTCCGCTCAAATTAGCCGAGGTGGCCGTGATGGGAATAGCCGCCGCCGCCACCACCGCCAGCGGAATTTTTGCATGCGGTACGCGCAGCGCCACATTGCCGGTATTGGCCGTTACCTTTAGCGGCAAACGCGATCCAGCTTTTACGATGATCGTCAGCGGTCCGGGCCAGTATTTGCGCGCGAGCGCGTAAAATTCCTCGGACAGCGACTTAGCTAATTCTTCAGCCTGGTCCACGCTCTCAATGAGCAGCGACAGGGGCTTGTGACGCGAGCGGGTCTTAATGTCGTACACGCGATCGACGGCACGCAGATTAAAAGGATCGGCGGCCAGCCCGTAGAATGTGTCGGTCGGCATGCCCAGCACTTCGCCCGCGCGAATCTGATCGGCGGCGTACTTTACCAATGAGATCTCGGGTGTTTCGCTACTGATTTTTAGGATTTCGGCGCGCACAGCGCTCCCTTCATGAGTGCTTCTTACCTGAATTATTTTGCCGTGGAATCTACCATAATACGGCAAAGAGCGGCAAGGCGGGTGGGCGGCGTATTATCAGTCATATTCCCAATGAAAAAGCCCTCAGAGAGCGCGCTCAGTGCGCAGCACAGGCTGCGCCGAATTGAAGGACGCCACAACCCGCTGGTCAAACAGTTGCGCCAGGCATTTTCGCGCTCGGAACTCACCGACGGTGGAGACTGCGCCATCGAGGGCTTGCGCATATTAGAAGAAGCCATTCGCAGCGGCCTGCGCTTTAGTGCGGTGTTCTTTCGCGAGTCGGCGCAGGACCGGGCCGACCGGCTGCTCCCGCAGATTGGAGCCCAGGTCGAGACTTTATTATTACCGGACAAGTTATTCGACAGCCTCGTGCCCAGCGAATCTCCGCAAGGCGTAGCTGCGCTTGTGCGCCTTAAGGAATTTTCGCTCGACGATGTGATGGATCGGATGCAAGTCGGCCCCATCGTTGTGCTGGCGGGATTGCAGGACCCTGGCAACCTCGGCACGATTCTGCGCTCAGCCGAAGCGTTTGGAACCGCGGGCGTGGTGCTGGGCGAAGGAACCGTCAGCCCGTTCAACTCGAAAGTTGTCCGCGCCTCGGCAGGATCTGTCTTTCGTCTGCCCATCGTCCACGGGCAAGCTTCCCGGCACGAAAAATCCGGAACCATAAAGCTGGAGGAGATTTCACAGAAGCTGCGGACCCAGGGCGTTCGCCTGATCGCGACGTCGTCGCACAAGGGGACACCGTTAGATCAAGCTGATTTGAAAAGTGCAACCGCGATCTTCTTCGGAAACGAGGGTGCCGGGCTCCCCCGCGAAGTGATGGCCAGGATGGGGGAATCCATCGTCATCCCGCACACCGCGCAGGTGGAATCTCTCAACGCCGGCGTCGCCGCAAGCATTGTATTGTATGAAGCCGCAAGGCAGAGAAAGAACGCTTCTAGCTTCTAGCTCTTGGCTTTTAGCTCAAGGCTAAAGACGAAGAGCAAGGGCTGGTTATGGGACTTTTTCAACCCATCTCGAACGTCGATAAAGCTATCGACCGCACTCGTCCTCTTGCCGATCGTATGCGGCCACGCACGCTCGACGAGTACGCGGGGCAGGAGCACCTGATCGGCCCTGGCAAGCCCCTACGCACGCAGATCGACCGCGACGATACCGGTTCGCTCATTTTTTGGGGGCCTCCGGGCACCGGCAAAACGACGCTGGCGAAGATTATCGCGAACCTGACCAAGGCGGAGTTTATCGAGTTCACCGCAGTGCTCGCCGGAATCAAAGAGATCAAACAGGTCATGGCGGACGCCGAGCGTGCACGCCAATATGGCACGCGCACCCTCGTATTCATTGACGAGATTCACCGGTTCAACAAGGCCCAGCAGGACGCTTTCTTGCCTCATGTGGAAAAAGGGAACATCCGTCTGATTGGCGCGACCACCGAGAATCCGTCGTTCGAGATCAACGGCGCATTACTTTCACGCTGCCGCGTCTACGTGCTGAAGCCCCTGACTGAAGATCAGATCGTGCGACTGCTCAGGCGCGCGCTGACAGACGAGGAGCGGGGGCTCGGTTCGATGAAGCTGCGAGCATCCGACGAGGTACTTAAAAGAATCGCCAGCTACACCAGCGGCGACGCGCGCAGCGCCTACAACGTGCTCGAAGTAGCGGCGGGCCTGGCGCAGCAGGCCGGAAGCGATCCCCCCGAAATCACGGATGACATTGTTCGCGACGCCCTTCAAAAGCGCACGTTGTTGTACGACAAGGCTGGCGAAGAGCATTACAACCTGATCTCGGCGCTGCACAAGTCGGTGCGCAACAGCGATCCGGACGCCGCGCTCTACTGGCTCGGCCGCATGATCGAAGCGGGCGAAGATCCGCTCTACATTGCGAGGCGCGTGGTGCGTATGGCGGTGGAAGATATCGGCCTCGCCGATCCGAATGCGCTTTCACTCTGCATGGCCGCGCGCGATGCCGTCGACTTCATCGGTATGCCGGAAGGCAATCTCGCGCTGGCGCAAGCAGTCGTCTATCTCTCGGTCGCGCCGAAGTCGAATGCGCTCTATACCGCATACGGCAACGTGCAGCATGACATTGAACAGACCGCGGCTGAACCCGTTCCCCTCCATTTGCGCAACGCGCCTACCGGGCTAATGAAGGGGCTCGGCTACGGGAGGGACTATCAATACGCCCACGATGTCGAAGGCAAGGTTGCCAACATGCAATGCCTGCCCGATAACCTGCTGGACCGCGTCTATTACCATCCGACAAATGAGGGCATCGAGAAGCGCATTCGCGAGCGGATGGAGGAGATAAAAAAGCTGCGCCCCGCCGTCGCTCGGAATAAGTCTTCACAATCCAAGAAAGAATCTTAGCCAGGCAGAATCTCATCTCATAAGCAGCGTAAGTGTAGAGTTCTGTTCCCATCTGGAAGTTGAGGTTAAGGAGGGCTGAGTCTCATGGCTACGACCCCAACCAGCAGCGCCGACGTCGTTCCCGTTCGGCCATTGCTTACCGATCAGGTGGAAGATCTGCAGCGACTCCAAAAAGCGGCGCAGAAAATCACTTCGATCCTGGACCTCGATCAACTCATCGATAACATTGTTAACGATGTGGCGCGTTCCTTTGGCTGCGTGGAAGCGAGCATCTACCTGCATGACGAAGAGCACGGCGAGATGTTGCTTGCTGGCGTGCACGGATGCAGCGTAAACCACAAGGGTCATTGCCTGAAGATTGGCAAGGAAGGCATGGTCGGCTACGTGGCTTTGACCGGCCAGATGCGCTACGCCCCTGACGTTCGCAAAGACGAATATTACATCGCGTGCGAGCACGCCACGCTTTCCGAAGTCGCTATCCCTCTGCACGTTGGCCAGCGCCTGGTGGGCGTCTTCACCGCCTCCCACACCGAGTTGGATGCGTTCCCGCGCCAGCAGTTGAGGCTGCTTCAGGCGCTGTGCGATCACGTGGCCGTTGCGATCCACAATGCATGCCGCTTCAAATCCGAACGCGCGGAGCGGGAAACCATGAGCCGCGAGGCGCAGGAAGCTCGACTGATGCAGCAGGCGTTGCTGCCTAAATGTTCGCCTTACATCCCCGGCTTTGTGATCTCCGGTCTCACCGTCCCCGCCGGCGCGGTCGGCGGAGACTGGTACGACTTCATCCCATTTCCCGATGGCCGCCTGGGCCTGGTGCTGGCGGATGTTTCGGGGAAGGGCACTGCCGCAGCGCTTTTGATGTCCGCCACTCGTGGAATGTTGCGTTCACTGGCAGAAGCTTCCTGCACTCCAGGCGAGGTGTTAACCAAGCTGAACCGTTTGTTGGTCGAGGATTTTCCCGCGGGCAAGTTTGTTACCCTGGTCTATGCCGTGCTCGATCCCCCAAGTCGCACGGTCACCTTTGCGAATGCAGGACATTTGCATCCTCTGTTTATTGATGGCGCCGGTGCGCAGTTCCTGGAGACAGAGCGCGGCCTGCCTCTCGGAATAAGCTGCGGAGATTATTCTGAAACGTCCGTAACTCTGTCGGCAGGTTCACGGCTTGTCTTTTATAGCGATGGCATCACGGAGGCGGTGGACGAGGAGGAGCAGGAGTACGGCCTCAAACGGCTCGCCGAGCACGCGACTGGCTCTTCGGCCTCAGCTGTCAGTATCGTGGACGATGTGCGGGCCTTCTCGAATGGTACCGTCGTGCGTGACGACGCCACTGTCGTGTTTGTTGGAGTGGGCCGCTAACTGCCGGTTTATCCGAGACGCGCCCTGTGATCTTTGAGAATGCAGCGATCCATCACGACGAAAATCCCAGCCTTGCGCGCCTTGGCGGCCGCGTCCTCGTGAAACACGTCCTCCTGCATCCAGACAGCAGGAACCTTTAATTGAATGGCCTGATCCACAATTTCTTCAACGAACTCCCGCCGCCGGAAAATATTCACGATGTCGATCTTCTCGGGAACGTCGAGCAACGAAGCGTAGGCCTTCTCGCCCAGACACGATTCGATTCGCGGATTTACGGGAATGATGCGGTAACCTTGGTTCTGCATGTAGGCAGTGACGCCGTAGCTGGGACGCATGGGGTCGTTGGAAAGCCCGACCACAGCAATGGTCTTTGCTAGTTTAAGCAGTTCAGTAATCGGATCGCTCTGCGGTACAGAAGCCATGTGTTCTTTTTCTATCGCTTGTTCGCCATATCCAGCTTCTGCTTATACATTTTTGTCGCCAGCTTGCGAACCGTCTCGGACACTTCCTTATTGGCGGAGATATTCTTCAAATCCTGTGTTTGCAGATGCTTCATCAATCCTAACCCGAGGTCGAGTGGGGTGCGCGGGTTCGAAACTAAGTTGCGCACCACGATGTAATTTTTCATAAAACGCCGCTTCAGTGGAATCTGCCGCAGGACGGCTTCCAGCACGTTCTTCTGCAGAGCAAACTTTTCGACTTCGCCATCGGAAATTTTAGGAGCATCCAGCACCGCCAGCGCTACTACCTTGGTTCCGTCGCGGATCAGAATCGACCGCTCTTCTTTATTGCCCTTCATGGCCAATTGAATACGGCCCTTTATATCAAGGCGGTTGATCTTCTGCACTGAGTTGTCGCGTTTAGAAGGTTCAACGAATGTTGCTTTGGTGGCCGCGCCTGGCGCAGCGGGCCCGGCAACTTTGCTTTTATCCGGTTCGCCATCGCCCGCTAGCTCTGTCATCGGTCTGTTTTCATTTACCGGGAAATAGCCCGGCCCCAGTAAATCGACGATGCCGCCAACGGGTTGAAAGGGTTTATCTTTTTCGGCTGCAATCTCTGCCGCATGCTCGGCAAGATAGGCGGAAACAGCCTCATCGGGAACGTCGTCAGCTTCTTCATCGGCAATGGGGGTGGACTCGTGGATAGGTTCCGCGGCAGCAGAGGTAATACTCTCAGCACCGGGGGCTGAGGCTTCGCTCGCATTTATCAGTTTGGCTACAGTAGCCGCTTCGTCGCCCTTCAGGTAAGGGTTTGATCTCAGACAATCCAGCACCCCGGCGGAAGTCCGCACGCGCGGACTTTTCAGCATAGTCTCAATGGATTCCTGCGATGCCGAGATGGCGAACTTGGCTAACTGACTATCCGCCACAGAGGGATTTTCCAACAATGCAGGGAGAAGCTTGGGACGAATATTGTCCGGTGCGATTAGATAATCGAGCACCTCGGGCGATGTTTTTGGATCAGAGGCTGCGGCCAGCGAAGCCTTCTCATCCCACCCGGCGAGCGTCAGGCGTGCGACCTCGCCGAATATCTTATTGTGTTTTGCGAGGTAGACAAGAATCTCGATGTTTTCCTCGGCTGAAACCGAAAGCGCCCCCTTCGCCGCAAACTGCATCATGTTCGAGGGCAACTTGGAGGCGCGAATTAGTTCGATCGTGCTAGGCATTTGTTCAACTCCCGGTTCACATCCCGGAACTAGCAGGACGAGCCGGACCCACGCTGGCTTCGAGTTCGCGGACCGCGAGTTCCAACTCCGTAATCAATCGATTCGGCGTGCGCCGAAGAAATTCTTCCAATAAACTCCGATAGTACCAAAGAGTTCCGTCGCGCCCGCCGTTGAAACGCGCCCATATTGACTCTCCGAATTCCCGGTAGTCGGAAAGAATCGAACGTACATTATTCAGCTTATCCGCGGCTGAAACCAGGCGGGTTTCGGCATCCGCCTTCTTCAGATGCCGCAGATAAGTCTCTTTACGTTCCCGCCAAGGCGGCTTAGGATCGGTAAAAGAGTCCGTGCAGCCATCGACAATCTTCGCCACCCGCGGCCCGAACCGGCGCCGCACCTCTTTCAGGATGGGGAGGCCGCCGCAGTCTTCGACAACATCGTGCAGCAGCGCCGCGATCGCCATATTTTCGTCGCCGCCAAATTCCAGCACCAGCGACGTAACTCCCATTAGGTGCGCGATGTAAGGAATTGTTGAAGCCTTCCGCGTTTGTCCGGAGTGCTTATCCGCCGCAAAAAGGAAAGCTCGCCGAAAGCGCGGACCAAGTTTCACCGCTGATTTCTTTTTCCCCGCCGTTCTTTTGGGTCGCTCTACCTTCACGCTTGCTTCTCCGCGCGTCGCGCCTGCAAATATGCCCGAATGAAGGGCTGCAGATCGCCATCGAGCACGCGATCCACGTCGCCGACCTCCGCTTTTGTGCGATGGTCCTTGATCATGCGGTATGGCTGCAAAACGTAGGAGCGAATCTGCGAGCCGAAGTCGTTATCGAGTTTTGAATCCTCGATCTTCTTCGACGCCGCGCGCTTTTTCTCCATTTCGAATTCGTACAGCTTCGAGCGCAGCATGCTCATGGCGCGTTCGCGATTCTTATGTTGCGAGCGTTCGTTCTGGCAACTGGCAACCAGACCGGTGGCAAGGTGGGTGATGCGCACCGCCGAATCTGTGGTGTTCACGTGCTGCCCACCCTTGCCGCTGGAACGGTAAGTATCCGTACGAATGTCCTCGGGCTTGATGATTACTTCAATACTATCGTCGATTTCTGGAGAGACGTACACGCTGGCGAATGAGGTATGCCGACGCTTCGCCTGATCGAACGGCGAAATCCGCACCAGCCGATGTACTCCGATCTCACTGCTCAACAAACCGAACGCATACTCGCCGTTAACGGCAAAGGTCGCCGACTTCAGACCCGCCTCTTCGCCCGGCTGGTAATCGTAGAGGATGGTTTCAAATCCCTGCCGCTCTGCCCAGCGTAAGTACATACGCAGCAGCATATCGGCCCAGTCTTGAGATTCCGTGCCGCCCGCACCAGGATGAATGGTGACGATCGCGTTCAGGGCGTCGTTTTCGCCGGAGAGGAGAGTCTCGGTCTCAAGCTTGTCGACCAATGCGCGCAACGAGTCGAGCTCGCGGCGCAATTCACCGTCGACACTTTCGCCTTCTTTGGCCAATTCGAAGTAAGCGGCGATATCGTCACTGCGGCGGGAGAGGTCGGCATCCGTAGTGAGCAGGTGTTCAAGACGTTTCTTCTCGCGCATCACCTGCTTCGAGCGTTGCGGATCAGACCACAAATTCGGGTCGGAGGACTGCTTCTCGATTTCGGTTAGTTGCGGACGGAGCTTGTCCGCGTCAAAGATACTCCCGGAGTTCGCGTACTTTCTTGCCGAGAGACTGATATTCCTGTTCGAACTCTTGATTCATGAGGATGTTTCTGCTTTCTTGCCTGCTTTTACGTGAAGGGTGAAGCGTGTCAGCAGCGCCGCTACTGAAATTATCGCACAGAGCCACGCAAACCAGTCTCCGTGCCGCGTGTAGAACGTGGTTACGGAAGTGAGAGCGTAAGGGGCAAGCAGCACGCCGCGTTCCTTGCGCGGAAGGCGCGCAACTGTGCGTCCGTAAGGATCGATTGAGGCTGTGACCCCTGTATCCGTCGCACTCAGGATCCAGCGGTCATTCTCAATGGCACGCATGCGCGTCTGATTCAGGTGTTGCGCATAGGCGCCGCTATCGCCATACCATCCGTCGTTTGACAGATTAACCAGCACCTGCGCCCCGTGGTTCGCGAACTCACGCACCTCCCCGGGAAACACGGACTCGTAGCAGATAAATACTCCGAGTTTTGAATCGCCGGCAACAAGCGGAGCTCGCGACGTTCCCATCTGAAACGATCCCACCTCTTTGGTTAACCCTCCGGCAAAAGCAAACAGTCTGGGAAACGGCAAATACTCTCCGAAGGGGACCAGATGAATTTTGTCGTAGCGCGCAGTCCAATCGCCCGCCGGATCGATGAGCGCCGCCGAGTTGAAGACTTCAGAAGCCGACGTGCTGCTGTGCATTGCGGGAATATTCCCTATGGCGCCAGTTACTACCCAGCTGTGGGCGTCGAGTGCGGTCCGGCTTACGGGCTCGCGAAATAATGGATCGCTGGTAAAGAACGGTGCAGGAGATTCTGGCCACACAATCAAATTAGTCTTGCCCATCTTTGAGTCGGCTGCCGCGTTTGAAGCGGCTGTGATGCTGAGGTCGGCAAGTTCACGTAGTGTGCGCTGGAAGTTATCGCGCGTCCACGTCACATCCACTGGGATATTTTCCTGCACCAGCAGCGCTGTGCGATCCGCCGGAATCGTGGGAGCCTCGACCAGCCTTCCCGCTTGAAGCACCGCCGCCGCTGCCAAAGATGCGATCAGTAACGTGCTGCGCCTTTTCTTCGGCACCAGGAAGGCCGCTGCTACCGCGACATTCACCAGCATGATTTCAAACGACACGCCGTACACACCAGTCCATGTCGTAATGCGGCTCAGAGACATGTTGTCCACTTGCGCGGTCCCTAGCAGGTTCCAGGGGAAGCCTGTGACCAGCGTCCGGGCTAACTCGACCGCTACCCAAAGAAACGGGGCGGCTACGAGGACAGTGCGGTTGTCGCGGCCAGGTCCCGCCGCCAGGCTCAATAGCAATCCGAAAAAACCATGATAAAGACCGAGGTACAGGCAGAAAAGAAAAAGCGCCAGCAGAGCGAACGGAACACTGAGTCCGCCATACTGGTGCATCGTGTTGTAGATCCAGTAGCACGTGCCCGCGTACCAGAGAATTCCGGAGGTGTAAGCCAAAAGAAAAGCTTGCATCGGCTTTGCAGGTTCAAGATTGACGGAGCCGTTGATCTCCAAGGCCCCTGCTGGCCGGGCCCGTAACAATGCCACGATCAAGGGCGCGAACGCGACCCAGGAAAAAATGTACAGGCCGGGAAGAGGGAAGAGAAGAACTTGCAGCAGCGACGAGAGACCCACCAACAACCAGGCGCTGGAATGAATTTTTCGCACTGGGAAGGATAACAAAGGCAGTCTTGTCATTCCGAGCGGGCTTCCCGCGAGGAATCTGCTTTCATCGCGAGCAGCACGGAGCTCCGCACGAACTCGACAATCTCAGGCGTAATATACGGCGGCGGTGCGATTCGGAATACTGGTCTGTTCGCCACTGGCTTCAGAGAAACAGCCTGCCATGCGGTTCCGCGAGTGGTCGAGTCCTCGTGAAGAATCACGGCACTGGCACGATCCAAAAACTGCTGCGCGGAGGTCTTGAAATCTTCTGTGCCGGGGTCGAGCACGGTCAGATACAAGTCCGGCCGCAAAAACTTCAACACGCTGTTGGATTCCACGATCACATTGCGTGACTGGTCCAGGCGCTTTCTCAGTGCCGGCATGGCTTCCGCGAGCCTGCCCTGTTCCGTCCGCACCCACAGCGCTCGCGCCGCACCCGCCAGCAGAAAGCGGGAAGTGTCTGACTCACCGCTTCGGTCTCTCTCTTCCGAGATCGCCCAACTGTGGTCGGCGGTCGCACAATCACACGGCGCTCCATTCGCGGAACAGACTCCATGCCCGTATTGCGTAATTTTTACGGCCGTCCAGTCGTAATGGCGCAACGCGGAAATCACCCCGGCAACCACGCTGGTCTTTCCCACGCTTCTCGAATGCCCGCCAATGACGACGATTGCCACCTCTACCTCTTTTTCCCCAGCCGCGCCAGCGCCGCCAACTGCTTCAGGTATTGCCGCACCGGCTGCGCCGGAGTTCCCCAGAATGCTACGCCTTTGCCACGCAGAACCTTGTTGGGAAGCACTCCGCCCTGCCCGCCCAGCATTACCCCTTCTTCAATGCGCGCATGCTCGCCAATGCCGACCTGGCCCCCTAGCACAACATCGTTCTCGATCACGATGCTGCCAGAAAGCCCGGTTTGCGCCGCGATCACCACATTCTCTCCGATCCGGCAGTTGTGGCCGATGTGCACCAGGTTGTCGATCTTCGCTCCCCGTCCAATACGCGTTTCGTCGAGCGCACCGCGGTCGATGGTTGTATTGGCGCCGATCTCGACATCGTCTTCTATTATCAGCCTACCCACCTGCGGGAATTTTTCGTAGCGTCCGCTCTTCGCATCGCGTACATATCCGAAGCCATCGCTTCCGAGAACCGCGCCCGCGTGCACCACCACGCGATCGCCTAGCGTCGTGCCAGGATAAATCGTGACGTTCGGATAAATCTTGCAGTCCCCTCCCATTTTCACTCCGCGCCCAATGACGCAACTTGCGCCGATCCGTGTGCCCTCGCCAATTTCAGCATCTTCGGCAATAACGGTGCGCTCCCTGATAACCACTCCCGGCGCCAGGCGTGCGGAAGGATTCACCACAGCGGTCGGGGAAATTCCCACTTCCTGCCCGTCGTGATTTCCATCTCCTAGAAAACGGGCCGCCCGCGCGAAGGTCAACTTAGGATGGCTGCTGATCAGCAGCGGTTTGCCCGTTGATTCCGTGGCAAACCGTCCCGCAATAACCGCGCCCGCTGCCGATTGCAGCGCCCGCACAAGATATTTTTCTTCTTCTACAAAGACCAAATCGTCTTTCGATGCGGACCCGATACTCGCCACGCCACTAACCAGAACACTGCCATCCCCTTGCAGCCGGGCTTCGACGGCGTCGGCAATCTCTCGCAACGATCGCTTCATGGCTCTCACTCTATAGCAGAGCCCCAACGTGACGAAAGTGCTCGTCCCAGAGCCTGCTGGCCTCTGCAGCGCGCAGGCCTACAATCACGCTATGGAACGGAAAATCTTCTGGATGGTTTTCACGGTGCTCGGCCTGCTCGCGGATTTTCTTCTGCCGCTCTGGTGGGGCTTGGCCGCGACCATCCCTGCCCTCTTTGCCGCCTGGTGGGTGGCCTACCGGAGCGAGTGGTTCTGATTACGGGACGTCAGGACGTCTGCGTCATCGTAAAACTTTCGCCGCTGACATTACATCCAGTGGCGCCGGTCACCGCCCATGTGCCGGTAATCGAACCCCCGGAGAACGTGGTCGTGTTGATAGCAACATTTCCGGTCACGGTTCCGTTGAGCGTAAGCGTGTTGCCCCCTGACTGAACGGTGTACGTGAATGTGCCGGTAACGGCATTGGTTGTGGTGTTGGTGGTCAAAACCATCGAACCGGTTTGGCTTCCTCCGGTAATCGGGAAGCACGTCCCGCTTGTAAGAAACTGAAAAGAAGTGATGTTTAGCGAACCGTTGCCGTTCACTGTGAACTGCGTGGTAAAGCTGAACCCAGAGGCCGAACCGATCCCACCCGACAAATCCGCGCTCCAGACTCCAGTGGCCGTCGGCTGAGTAGATGTCGAGCTGCTGCTGCCACAACCGTTAAGCATGAGCGCAACTACCAGCAGAATTGCAACTTCTTTCATGAAGGGTCCTTGTTCCTTGCGCTTGAAGATCCTAAGATTGCGGACGCGCGATTTTCTGCTGCAAGACTACAGAGATGCAGGCCGACAGGTCAATGGATGTAAGGCGTGAAGGGACTTTCTTAACCTGCATTGTCACCCGAGCGGAGTAGCGAAGGTTCCTGGGTCGATTCAGTATGTGGTCGAGGTTCGCCGCTCAATCGCGGCAATCGCGACATGCCTGCGTTCAATCACGACCTCGAACAGAATGCGCCAGTTTCCCACGCGGCGGCGGAATCCGGGTAGGCCTCGCAGCTTGCGGATGTCGCCTTGAAACGGATCTTGTTGCATCTCTGCCAAAGCGGCCATGATGCGCGCCTGGTCACCCGCAGGAATCCGCTTAAGAGACTTTCTTGCGGGACCGGCGAGGACGACGGTCCATTCCATTGACAAACTCCTGCAGCGTTATGGAATCGCCAAGTCTGTAAGCGGCCATCCCGCGTCGATAGGCGCGTGCCTCGGCCGCCGTTGGCAACTCAGAGGGAATTAAGCGCGCCGATAGATACACCCGCAGCGCCTCCCGCACTAGCTCCGAGCGCGTCCTGTGTTCGGCCTTCATGGCTCGATCTATTTCCTTGGCCATCGCTGGTGGAAGGGACACCGTGAACGTCGTGGTTTCGCGCATGGTTGTTACTTTGTCATACTTGATCTTAAGCGTCAAGCTGTTTCCACTGCCTACAGACCCTCGAGATCCTGCCAAACACTTCGATCCAGCGTGTTCACACTCGGATTGTCCCGCCGATAATGCACAGTCACTGCCTGCCCAATGGGAAACCGCTCGTGAAAATTGACGGCTGACGTGCCGACGGACCAAAAAGGACGGCCGGCTTCACCGAAGTACGATCCATCTCCGAGCAAAAACCGATACTCAAGACGTAAGCGACCGCTTCCGCCCAACATGCGAACGGCGGTAAGTTCACCCTCGGTGCTGGGCCATCGCCAATAAAACAAGAGCGAGATGTAGTCATATAGGTCGCTGAACATATCTCTCTACCGTGACTACGCTCCGCGCTTTCCTTTCAACTCCGCCAGCAACTGCTCAATGCGATCCTCTTTCTCCAGCGCAGCCAGACGGTCTTCCATATTGTCTCCGGCAATCTCCGACTTCGCCTGTCCCACGGCTTCGGAATGCGCTACCTTCCTTTTCATGCGATCAAAGGCGGCCGCTTTCGATCCATCGCCCATAGCCAAACGGGCGTCGCTGGCCTTGCCTACGGCGCGGGCGCGGCGATGTTGCGCAATCAGTAGATCGGCCTTGGTCTGAGCCTCCGTCAGTTTCTGTTCGAGCTGGCGCAGAGCGGACTTTAGATTTTCCACCTGGGCCTTCTGGTCGAACACCTGTTGCTTAAAACTGTCGCTCATCTCGCGATAACTTTCCACTCGCTGCAGGGAAGCGCGGGCCAGGTCGTCCTGCTTCTTGTCGACCGACAACTCGGCCTTGCGCATCCACTCGGCGACTTTGTCTTCGTTCTCTTTCTGCTTCTTCTCCAGCAAGTGCTGATCGGCGATAGCGATCGCGACCTGAGTCTTTACCTGCAGCAGTTGATTCTGCATATCAAGAATCACCTGCTTGATCATTTTTTCCGGCTCCTCGGCCTTGTCGATCAGGTCGTTGAGGTTGGCCCGGACTAACGTGGAAACGCGCTCTAGTAATGCCATGATGGACTCCTTTTCTGTAAGCTTCTAGCTTCTAGCCCCTAGCTCCTGATTTCGTTTTGCCGCTTCGCAATTCGGGCAGGTCTTCTGCCGCGAAGTGGCGCCGATTGCCATTCCGATCGCGATACCAATGCCCAGCCAGATTGCAACATGCCCGGCCAGAACTCCGGCAACCGCCCCTAGCGCCGCTCCCAGCGCGATGCCTAATCCCGTATGTTTCGATTTGCTCGCCATAACCCACTCCAAGTGCGCTCGCCTCGCTTCGCTCGGCGGGACGGGCGAATGCGCCCGTCCCCACAGAAGGACCTCTGACCCTTACTTCGTTGCATCCACTACCGGCGGCTTCGGCGACTTGTCCCCCAGCTGCCGCACCTTGCCCAGCAGTTCCGACAGCGGCATGCCTGAGAGCGTTTCGAACAACGCCGGGACCTGCGCTGCCATCTTGGCAATGTCACCCGTGATCTTATTCATTCCAGATGCGTCGCCATTGCCAGTAGAAACGATGGTGATCTTGTCGACGTTGGCCAGCGGACTGGCCAGCGCCTTTACGATCTCCGGCATGCTGGTGAACAAACGGTCGATCACTGCGGCCTGGTTGTATTCCTGATAGGCCTCGGCTTTCACGTTCATGGCTTTGGCTTCGGATTCGCCTTTCTTGAAAATGATTTCGGCTTCGGCTTCGCCCTGCGCGCGTATCGACGACGCATGACCTTCGGCTTCCGCGATCAATCGCTGCTTCTCCGCCGCCGCCAGTGTTTCGATCCGCTGACGCTCGATCTCCGCTCCCTTCAACACTGTCGCAATAAGTTCTTTTTCGCGCCGGTTGATTTCCGCTTCCTGCACCTTGACCTGCTGCTCTTTTTCGATCTGTTGCACCTTCACCTGCTCGGCAATAACCTGCTGCTGCATGATGTTGGTCTGGATGTCATAAGCCTTGTCGGCTTGCGCCTGCTGCCGTTTCGTGACTTCCAAAAATTGCGCCCTCTTCACTTCCAGGTCGCGCTGCGATTCCGCCTGCTTGGCCAGTGACAACGTCTCTGCCAGCACGCGTTCCTGGTCCGCCTGGGCCTTGGCCACGGCCGATTCCCGCTGCGCCAGTGCGCGCTTGATGGCGGTATCGCGATCGGCTTCCGCAGTGGCAACGTCGGCATCACGCTTGATGCGCGCCACGTCCGGCTTGCCCATGTTGGTGATGTACTCATTCTTGTCACGGACTTCCTTAATGGTGAACGAGATCACCTCCAGGCCCATTTTGTTCATGTCTTCGGCACAGGTGCCGCGCATGCGGTCGGAGACCATCTCCGGCTGCTTTACGATCTCTTCCACTGTGAGCTGGCCAATGATGCCGCGCAGATGGCCTTCCATCACCAGCCGGATCAGCCCTTCACGCTCCTGATCTGATTTGGTCAGGAACTGCTCGGCAGCCGTAAGGACTGACTCGCGGTCGGACTTCACTTTGATTTGCGCGACCGCTTCGACCGTGACCGCGACACCTTGCTTGGTGTAAAGGTCCTGTTGCGGCGCCACGTCGAACGACATCAACTCCAGGGACAGATCTTTGCAGATCTGCACCATCGGCAGAACCAGCGTGCCGTGTCCCTGCACCACCCGCGTCCCGCCCAGGCCGTACACGATGAGCGCTTCGTGCGGCCCCGCTTTGCGATATAGCCTGGCCATTCCGCTCATCAGGAACAGAAGGACCATCACTCCCAGCCCGGCGAAAATCCAAATCTCCACCATCTTCGACATTTCGAACATAACGCCTCCTCCTACGAATGCAGTTTCGTCGACTTCATCCGCGACGTGTTGCCGATCCCCCGATCGAATTACCTACAAACTCACTTGCCACAATCAAACCTGCGGGAACGCTTACCTCCGCAAAAGGTTTGGCACGCGGCTCGAGATTGCGTTCTACGATCCAAGCATTCACGTGATAGACGACACCCAGCACGACATAAAAAACCGCAACCAGAGCCCACGTCGCAAGACTTGAAGGAGCGGCGCGCCGCACCGCATAACTCGCAATCGTGAAGACCACCAGCAGGAAGGCCGTCATTCTTAGAGCAAGCGTGCGAGATCCTTCCCGCGTGGTCCATCCGTTCGGTTGCCAATTGGCGTCAAAGTGGACCGCAATCCGCATGGGGAGCCGATCCCAGGCTCGCGAATAGTTCAGTGCAGTCAGCGGAAGCGCCAACCACGCCAGTCCAACTGCTGCTTGAAAAAGCTTTCGTTCCATAAAGCCTCCACGTTGCGAGAAGTTCAGCATGCCGAGGACATATCGCTACCGGTCTTCCGACATCTCGCTCCACAGCCGGACGTAAGCAATTCCTTTTTCGTAACGCGTGGCCACCACTTCTGTTCCCTTGGCGATGGCGCTACCATCGTCGCTGCGTGCGCCACATACGCGGCGCGTACCCATCTGCGTATAGATAATTTCGCCAGTGCCGCCCTCGCGAATCGAACTGGAAACTCTGCCGAGGACACCCACCATTTCGTAATCCGCCGGATCCATATTCTCGTCGTTCGAGATGAGGACCTTGCTTAGAAACAAGAAAACAATTCCGCCACCAACCAGCCCGCCGGTGACCGAGGCCAGCAATCCAAAACCAACCCATAAGCCGGAGTAGCGGGTAAGCAGATATCCCGTGCCGCCGAACCAGGCCAAAAACGCGGTCAGGGTAACGAAGTTGAACGGCGAAACCCCGTCGGACTGGCTGGCATGCGCCGCCGCTTGCGGGCTTCCTGCAATCGGAGCCTGAGCCGATGTCACCGGCGCATGCGCCGCTGGCAGGTGTGCACTCCCGGCGTGCCCGTGAAAATGCGGCAGATGAAGCCGGCCCGTCCGCGAGCCTCCGAACAGAAACGAAAAGAAACTGAAGCAGAAGCCGACCGCGAAACAGATCAGGTAGAAGTCCGCCCAACTCACGGAATAAGTCATCGGAGTCTGCTCCCTTCTGTCTTCGCGATACGGCTGTTATTTCCTCGGGGGTGATTTTCGCCGTGGCGTTTCGTGGCATGCGCCAACTCAGGCCTTAGCGCTTCCAAGAGTCTTTCCGCCAAACCTGGCGTATCCAGGATCACACCCAATAGCAAGAGGCAACGCCTGGTATCTTTCTCTCGCGCGGCTTTGATCAGCACTTCGCTCACTTCCGGATCGCTGACAAAACGCTCCGAACCTTGCAACAACCAGACATCGAGCTGACCTTCCGTCGTGCGCAAATCCGAAGTTAGCTCCGTGTGGTATCCCTCGGGATCATCCACGAGAAATCCGGGATGCACCTTGAAGAACTTCGCCAGCAGCGCTCGCGACGACTGCGTCATGTGCGGCCGCGCGCCGCTCTCGATCTGCGACAAGTAAGACTGGCTGATAGTCTGCCGCAGTTCCTGGCGGATGGCCTTCACCAATTCCTGCTGCGTGATGGATCGTCCCAATCCACGCAGGGATCCTTCCACCTCGCGCAGGTAACGGATTTTCTCTCCAACCTTCATATTGTGTATCGCAATATGTATATTGCAATATGCGATGTTAGTCAAGAACTGGATTTACCCTGTTTGCAGCAGGTTGAGAGCTGAATATCTTGGCTTGATGGATTTCACCACACGGATAACCTGTGTGAGGCTAGAGTCCGGCTTCGATGCGCGAACGGGGGTCGAGATAATCGCGTAGGGCGTCGCCGATGAAGTTGAAAGAGAGCACCGCCAGCATCACCGCGAGCGCGGGAAAAACCACGAGATGGGGCGCATCGAAGAGATGCGCGCGGCCATCGTTGAGCATCGCTCCCCAGCTGGCGGTCGGCGGAGGGACGCCGAGTCCGAGAAAACTCATGGTGGCTTCGGCGAGAATGGCTCCGGCCATGCCGATGGCGGCTTGCACGATGACTGGCTGAATGATGTTGGGCAGAATATGGCGCACGATAATGCGGAGATCGCCGGCGCCAAGGGCGCGGGCTGCTTCGACGAATTCGCGTTCGCGGGCGGCGAGGACTTGTCCGCGAACCAGACGAGCGTAGCCAACCCATCCGCCGAGCGAGAGCGCGAGAACGAGATTGAAGATGCCTGGACCACGGAAGGCCACAAAAGCAATCGCGAGCAGAATTCCTGGAAACGACAGGAACGCGTTCATCAGCACAATGTTAATGAAACGATCGATGGCACCGCCGTAGTAGCCGGCGATGGAGCCGATGATGAGTCCAAGGGCGAGCGAGGTGATGACAACGCAGCTTCCCACGAGCATGGAGATGCGCGCTCCATAAACAATGCGCGAGAAAATGTCGCGGCCAAGTTCGTCGGTGCCAAACCAATGCGTATGGGATGGATGATCGAGTCGTGCGGGTAGATTGATGAAGGCCGGATCTTGCGGCGCAATCCGAGGAGCGAACAAGGCGAAGACCACGAAGACGATAACGAGCACAACCCCTGTCGCAGCCAGCGGGTTGTGGCGTGCATTTCCGGCAACCAAGCGACGGAACGAGATGGCGGCAGTTGACAAAGGGGTTGTGGAATTCTACTCGTTAATAATTCTGCATGACATTGATTCTGAGCCGTTGCGCGTAGGCGCCACGTGATGTCAAGGGATAATTACCAAGTCAAAACCTAGACAATAAAGGAGTTGCATCCATTAATTTGGCACGCTCGATAACTTCCGCCTCGACCATGATGGGCTAATTGCGAATGGATGGCAAGGTTACATGTCACAGGAGGACTGTGGAATTTTAGCGCTCCACCCTTCTGTCCAAAATTGAACTGTCCGCCGATGCAAAGGCCTGCATCATAACTTGAGCCCAATTCAAAACCAATGGAGGAAACATGAAGAGTTCGATTCTTGCAGTACTAGCTTTCGCAATGATTTGCACGGCGGGTGCGATCGCTCAGTATGGGCAAGATCAGCATGATCAGCAGGCCCAATCTTCGCATCGCGTGAAAAATACGAATGTCACGGGATATGTTCGGAAGGATGGCGACAATTATGTAGTGGAAGATGACAAGGACAAACAGCGGTACCGCGTCCAAAACTCTGAGGCAGTACGAGAGCACGAGGGGCATCACGTCAAGATCAAAGCTAAATTGCACGAAGACGATCGCTCATTGGAAGTCAATCGAGTGAACCGGCTTCGAGAAGACGGGCACCATCAGTAAAAACCGTTTGCAGCAGGATCGCGCTCGGTCCCGCGAGGGACGGCAGCCTCTTTACCTCAGCTAGAGACCTTCCGCTGGACAGACTAGCCGCCCGTCAAGGTTATGATGGGCGGCTTCGTTTTGAGCCTCACAGACGATGGTTGGGTGGCCGATAATCCTTGCCGCCGCGTCGGTCTTGAACTCACCCTCAGACTGTGTTCTCATGAAAGTACCGACCGAATCTTCGGTCGGCATACGCGCCACAAACCTCCACCTCTAGCGCACATTCTGAGGAGAAAATCATGAGCAAAGTCTCGTACATTCCCAAAGACTACAACTCCGTTACACCCTACCTGATCATCAAGGGCGCAGCCCAGGCGATCGAGTATTACAAGAAAGTTTTCGGAGCCACTGAAACCGTTCGCATGAATGGCCCGGACGGCAAGGTCGGTCACGCCGAATTGAAGATTGGCGACTCGCACATCATGCTGGCCGACGAGAATCCCAGCATGGGGGAGGGGCACACCAGCGCGACCACCGTTGGCGGGAGCCCCGTGAGCCTGTATGTATACCTTCCCGACGTCGACAGCGTGGTTAAGAAGGCGGCGGCGGAGGGCGCGAAAATCCTGAAGCCGGTGCAGGACCAGTTCTACGGAGACCGAAGCGGTTTCATTCGAGATCCATTCGGACACCTGTGGGGCGTTGCGACTCATGTGGAAGATGTATCGCCCGAGCAGATGAAAGAGCGGATGCAGAAGATGATGCCGGCAGCTTAGTTTGGTTGGAAACTAGAGGCGGGGCGGGTTGCCCCGCCTCTGGCATTCTTGGTTGTTTCCCAAGCCTAGGCGCTCTGCGGCTGGTGTTGATGACGCTCAGCGCTCAAATCTTTCCACGATGGATTCCTTGACACGACGAGGGCATGGTGATGCCCGTGTACAGGGTCTTCGAGCGGTTCGTCATAATATAGACAAAATACATAGGTCCTTCGCGTAGTTGTTCCCGGCTGTGCTGGAGCTGCCGGGGCTCAGGATGACAAATCTGGGGACGCATGTCAGCGATTAATGAACTTTGCGGCAGTGGAAAACTAGCCTGCTTTTATGCCTTGTCATCCTGAGCGCGTTCTTTGCGCGAAGGACCTATGCAGTTGGGCGACGCCAGTGAAGTGGACGGATGGCGATTGGAATTGGTTTAGGCGCTCTGCGATTGGTATTGATGTCGCTCGTACCACTCCTCGCTCAAATCCTTCCAGGCTGGATTGACCGAAACGATGAGAGCAATTTTCTTGATGCGCAGCCAGCCCTTGATACGCTTCTCGCGTTCGATGGCGTTGTGAACGTCTTCGAATCGCTCGAAATAAACAAGCCGGTCGAGTTTGTATTTTGCGGTGAATTCCGAGCCGGTTCCTGTCTTGTGTTCACGGACCCTCCGCACGAGATTGTTGGTGACGCCTAGGTACAAAGTCCTCGAACGGTTCGTCATGATGTAGACAAAATACATAGGTCCTTCGCGTGGTGGTTCCCGGCCGCGCTGGAGCTGCCGGGGCTCAGGATGACAAATCTGGGGACGCATGTCAGTGATGAATGAACCTTGCGGCAGTGGAAAACTGGGCCTGCTTTTATGCCTTGTCATCCTGAGCGCGTTCTTTGCGCGAAGGACCTGTGCAGTTCGGGTGCCACTAAGGCGAACGGGAGGCGCTTTGTTGCTGAAACGCGACATCACGCTGTCGAGTTTGCAGCGGGCGGCGGCTTTGGTGGGGCGGCGGGTGGCGATTGAGTTGGTTTGACGTGGCCGCTATAAGCCCAGCCACGTACCTTCCCCATTGCCAGCACCTCAGGAAATATCATTGACTTGTCCTCACTGCCGGATCCTCGGATTCGCTACCGAATACAACACATCCGTCAAAAAATTCACCGCGACATACGTCAATCCAATCGCGAGGATGCAGCCTTGCACCAGGTAGTAATCGCGGTTCGAGATGGCTTGGATGGTGAGGCGGCCGATGCCGGGCCAGGAGAAGATGGTTTCGGTGACGATTGCGCCGGCGAGCAGAGCGCCGAATTGCAGGCCCAGCACGGTGATGATGGGGATCATGGCGTTGCGCAGCGCGTGGCGGTAAACGACGGTCCGCTCGGGCAAGCCTTTGGCGCGGGCGGTGCGGATGTAATCCTGGCTTAGCTCTTCGAGCATGGAAGTGCGGACCATGCGGGTGAGGATGGCGGCGAGCGCTCCGCCCATGGTGACAGCTGGCAGCACGAGGTTGGCGAAGGAGCCGGCGCCGGAGACGGGGAGCCATCCCAGCTTGATGGCGAAGAGAAGAATCAGGATTGGTCCTAGCGCGAAGTTGGGGAATGACAGGCCGAAGAGGCTGACTACGCTGAGCAGGCGGTCGTCCCAGCGGTTGCGGCGCTGGGCGGAGCGTACGCCAGCGGGGATCGACAGGATGATGGCCACGAACAGCGAGGCCAGCGTGAGTTGCAGCGTGTACGGATAGCGCTGAGTGAGCAGGCGCGTCACGCTTTGGTTGTAGCGGAACGAGGGGCCGAGGTCACCGTGGAGGACTCCGCGCCAGTAGTGAATGTATTGTTCGCCGAGCGGAGCGTCGAGGCCGTAGGCATGGCGGGTGGCTTCGATATCGGCTGGTGGTGCGCCTTCACCAAGCATTTGCTGGATGGGGTCTCCGGGGACGAGATGGATTAGGAGGAAGACGAGGCTTACTACCAGCCAGATTACTGGGAGGGTATAGAGGACGCGTTGGAGAAGCAGGCGCATGGGGTCAGTGGGTGGCAGGACACTCGGCGCCGTCGTAGAAATTCCTTGCGGAGCCGCTGTCGGTGCAGGCGTGCAAGGGGTCCTTCGCTCCGCTCAGGATGACAGGGTTGTGGGACTTATTGCAGCACGGTCCGACGGCCATCTTCAATCTCCGGTTTGCTTCGCGATCTTGGCTTTGGCATCGATGCTTTCGAGTTTCTCTATCTTCACTTTGGCGATGCGATGGCCTTCCATTTCTTCGACGGTATAGCGATGGCCTTCGTATTCGAAGGATTCGCCGAGATAGGGAATGCGCTGCAGGCGTGCGAGAACGAATCCGGCGAGGGTTTCGAATCCAGCATCGCGTGGCAGGATCAGGTCGTGCTGGGTTTCGAGATCGCGAATGTTTACGGCGCCTTCGAGCAGCAGAATAGATTCGTCGGCCAGCGTGGGCTCTGGAGTCGCGATGTCGAATTCATCTTCGATGTCGCCGACCAGTTGCTCAAGAATGTCTTCGACGGTGATTACGCCGGCGGTGGAACCGAACTCGTCGACTACGACGGCGAGGTGGCGGCGGCGCTGTTTGAATTCATCCAGCAGCTCCGCCAAAACTTTTGTTTCGGGGACGACGAGCACATCGTGCATGATCTGGCCAATCTGCGTGCGCGAAATACGCGATGCCACGGGCTGGCCAAGATTCACCAGCTTGAGCCGCACCCAGCGGACGAGCTCCTTGTAATAAAGAACTCCGACAATGTGTTCAGGCCCGCTTTGCGGATCGTAAACAGGAATGCGCGAATGCTGGCCTTCGACCACGCGGTTCAACGCCTCGTCGAGCGTGAGATCGGAGGGCAGGGAAAAAATATCCGGACGAGCGACCATGACTTCGCGAACCGTGATGCTGTCGAGTTCGATGGCATTGTGGATCATTTCTTCCTGCGACTCAGGGATCTGGCCGAACTGGCGGCTGGCGGTGACGATGAGCTTGAGCTCGTCGGGCGAGTGGACGGCGCCGCCGCGGCGAGCATCGCGCGCTCCGAAAAGTCTCAGCACCAGGCCGCCTGATTGCCGCATGAAAAAAAGTACGGGGCGTGCGATGGTAAGAAAAGCTTCCATGGGAGCAGCCACGGCGAGGGCAATCTGCTCGGCGCGCTGCAGGGCCAGGGTCTTCGGCACAAGTTCGCCCAGCAGCACGTGCAGGTAGGTGATCAGGGTGAACGCGATAACGATGGCGATGCCGTGGGCATAGACGGCAGCGTGAGGAACTTCGTGAACAAAGCGAAGGGATTCTACCAGACGCGCGACCATGGGTTCGCCGATCCAGCCGAGCGTGAGGCTGACCATGGTGATGCCGAGTTGCACTCCGTTTACAACCTCGTCGAGATGCTGATGCAGGCGCTGGACGATGCGGGCACTGATCCGGCCGGACGCGATAAGCTGTTGAATGCGAGTTTCGCGCACGCTGACCAAGGCAAACTCTGCGGCGGCGAAAAACGCGTTCGCTGCCACCAGGAGAAGGATCAGCAGCACCCGGAGCAGCACAAAGGCGATCATGGATGCGCAATTCTAACATTCCAAAGGGGCTGGGGCGATATAAGTGGGATCGAGAGGATTCCTTGAATTCTCTAACACTGAGGGCACGGAGACACACAAGGTAAATCTTTCGACCTGGCGGGCTACCATTTTGCTATGTCGAGGGTCTAAGTGAGAGGTGGCCAGAGACTGCCAGGCCACCGTCCACTCGGGTTGAATTCAATATTTTCGGAACAAAGCTAACTTTGGCTGCGTACAAGAGACTGGAGAGCGCGAGACGGCTCTACTTTCGGCAAGCATTCCCAGCGTGCATCAGGAGGCAGTTGTGAACGGAAACGGAAATAAGAAAAAGCGACGCAGACTTTTTATCTATAGTGGCATCGGGCTGGCCCTCGTCCTGGTGATTGCGATCGGAGTGTTTGCGGCCACGCGCGGTGGAACCAAGATTGATCCTTCGAAGCTGGCGAAGGTTGAAAAAGGCGACCTGGCCAAGAGCGTGGTGGCGACCGGCAAGGTGACGCCGATTATTAAGGTCGAAGTCAAGTCGAAGGCTAGCGGCATCGTGAAGAAGCTGCTGGTGGATTACGGCGATCGCGTAAAGAAAGGGCAGTTGCTGGCGCAGTTGGACAAGATCGAAATCGAGGCCCAGGTTGAGCAATCGCGGGCTTCGCTGGAGGCGGCTGATGCCAACTTGAAGAGCACGCAGGCCGATCTGGAGCGCGCCAAGGTGGACGCGGAAGGTCCGGATGTGCCGTTGTTGAAGCGGGCCTACGACCGCGCGACCAGCATGGCGAAGGATGGGGTAGTCTCCGCTTCGGCGCTGGACGATGCGGAGAAGAATTACGAGCTTGCTCTGAACAAACAGAACGTATCCAAGGCGCAGGTGACTGTTTTGCGGGCGAAGATTGCGCAGGCGGAGGCGCAGGTGGCGCAGGATCGGGCGAATCTAAAACAGCTTGAGGAACAGCTCAACTATACCGATATCGTTTCCCCCATCGATGGCATCGTGCTGTCGCGCGATGTGCAACTGGGCGACGCGGTCAGTTCGATTCTGGTGTTGGGATCTTCGGCCACGCTGGTCATGACACTGGGCGATACCAGCGAGGTCTATGTGAAGGGCAAAGTGGATGAGAGCGATATCGGCAAGGTCTATCTTGGCCAACCGGCGCGCATCAAGGTGGAATCGTTCAAGGACAAGTCCTTTACCGGAAAGGTGACGAAAATTTCTCCGATGGGCGTTGAGAAAGACAACGTCACGACATTTGAAGTGCGGGTTTCGATTCAGAATCCGGGAGGGGAATTGAAGGCGGAGATGACCGCCAATGCGGAAATCATTCTCGAAGAACACAAGAACGTATTGCAGATTCCCGAAGGCGCCATCATGTATGACAAAGATAAGAAGGCTTCGGTGGAGATTCCCAATCCGAAGGGAAAAGATGGCAAGGATAAAATCGCGGTCAACATCGGAATCTCTAACGGCGCGAAGACCGAATTGCTCAGCGGGTTGAAGGAAGGCGATCAGGTTGTGCTGCAGTAGGAAAAGCGGCTGTCGGCTTCCGGTTCCCGGTTAAAAACGATCTAATCCGGTTGCCGGATGCTGGATGCCGCTTCAAAATTCTCGGAGTCAAACGACATGAATAATCGATCTATCTCCCGAGTTTGGATTTCGATTTTGGCAGTGCTGCTGACTTGCAGTTTTGCGGTCGCTTCCACTCCGCAAGGCACATTCGAGAAAACGTTTCAGGTCAGCGGGCCGGTCGAATTGGAAGTGCTAACCCATTCCGGAGACATCATCGTCCAGAACGGCGGAGCGGGCTCCGTCACCATCGTGGGCAAGATTTTCGTTGGAGACCGCTGGCTCGCGGGAAACCGCCATGCTGACGTGAGCGACATTGAGCAGCATCCTCCACTGCGCCAGGATGGGAACAGCATCCATGTGGATTACGTGAATGCTCGAAACATTTCGGTGAACTATGAAATCACGGTGCCGGCCGACACCACCATCCGCACTCACAGCGGCTCGGGAGACCAGATTATTGAAGGCACTCACGGTAATGCCGACCTGCAAAGCGGGTCAGGAGATATGAAGCTGGCGCACCTTACGGGAGAGATTCGCCTGCAGACCGGTTCGGGCGACGTGCGCGCCCGCGAGATCTCAGGGCCAATGCGCGGCGGGACGGGCAGTGGAAATATCGAACTGGAAGAAACTGCCGCGGGAGATATTGATCTGCACACCGGTTCGGGCAACATTACGGCGCGGGGCATCCAGGGCGCATTTCGCGCCGATACTGGCAGCGGAGACATTACGGGTGAGGGTACGCAGGCGGGTGCGTGGAACATTCGAACGGGATCGGGCAATGTACATGTGCATCTGCCAGCCAATGCCGCCTTCGATGCGGACATCTCCACCAGTTCAGGCAGCATCAATGTGAATGCACCAATTACAATGACTGTGCAAGGACGAGTGCAGGAAACGCGCAGGTCGATCCAGGGCAAAGTTCGCGGCGGCGGCCCATTACTCACTCTGCGCACAGGTTCGGGCGACATTCATCTCGACTAGCACTTCGGGCTGGCCTACTGGCGCAGATCGCCTCCAGCCGTTAGAATGTGAAATTCCACGCTGCGTGATTCGCAATCTTTTTCTGGGGTGACAATGAGTTCTCTTCGCGTGGGCCGGTTGGCGGCCATGGTGATTCTCACCCTGCTGTGTCTGTCATGCGGTCAGGTTTACCGTCCCGTCGTCATTCCGCTGACGACACAACCTCCGACTCCTTCCGGCTTTCACACGGTCTTTGCGATTAGCGCCAATATCGCGTCGTCCCCGGGTGGAGCGATGCAGATCGATGTTGCCGGGGACAGCATCGCGGCGGAAACCCCCAGTTCCGACCGAAGCGCGCCAAATCTGGGAAATAATCCCACTTACGCTGCCATTCTTCCCAACCTTTCCCGAGTGTTTGTCGCGAGTGCGGGCAGTGTTACGGCCGGCGGGGTCGATGTAGTTTCGTACTTCTCGCCCGAGTTCCAGTCCACCGTCGCATCCGGGTTGGGGGCAGTAAGCACGATCGGTTTGCCGCCAGGCTCACAGCCTGTGTTCGTGAATACGACTCAAAGCACGGCTTTGTACGTCGCAAACTACAACACCAATTCAGTTTCTGCCGTCAACACCACATTAAATGTTGTCAGCAACACCGCCGCTGTGGGGGTAAACCCGGTGGCTTTGGCCGAGACGCCAAACGGCCTCAAGGTTTACGTGGCGAACCAGGGTGGCAATTCAGTCAGCAGTTTGAACACTGCGGATCTTTCTCCAAACTCGGTTACCGGTTTCACAGGGAGCACTCCCGTTTGGGTGGTGGCTCGCGGCGACAACCAGAAAGTCTACGTGCTCACACAAGGGGACGGACAGTTGGTCACCATCGACGTTGCCACCGACGCTGTAACCAGCAGTCTTCCAGTGGGTGCGGGAGCGAACTTCATTTTCTTTGATTCCAACCGGAACCGCCTCTATGTGACGAATCCGGTGACCGGCGTCCTGAATATTTTTTCCGACACTGGCGGACCGAACGATACGCCAACTTCGCTCACGCCTCAGGGAATTACGATCCCTGGGCTGAGTGCCACAACTACGTTTTCATGCCAGGGATGTAGCGCTCCGGTTCCAGTTTCAGTCACGGCTTTAGCCGACGGCAGCCGCTTCTACGTAGCCAGCTACCAAACGGCCACCTCGTGTCCTGATCCATTGGTAAGCGGCTCTTGCGTTGTTCCTAGTGTTTCCGTGTATGACGCCAATAGTCTGGCGCTCAAGAGCACAATGACCTTGCTGACCAATCCACCATTTTCGGTGAGTTCCAGCGGTCAATATCAATACGCCGTGCCCGCACTCACCTCGTGCATGCCGGCTTCTTTGTATACTCCCAGCACTACCCGCTTCCGCGTGTTCACCACGGCTGCCGCCGACAGCAGCCGCGTCTACGTAAGCATGTGCGATGCGGGCGCCATCGCGGTGATAAATACCACTGACAGCAATGCCAACAATCCCAGCGGCACCGGCAATCCGTCGGATACGCTGGTCACCGACCTCCCGACAGCGTTCAGCGCCGGAGCTATTCAGTCGAACGGTGAGCCGCCGAATCAGAACCCAATTTTCCTGTTAACGGGGCAGTAGAAACTTAACCACCGAATGACATCCCTCGCTTCGCTCGGGATGACACTCGGGGGTGGATGATTAATTGCGGGGCCTGCTTCTAGCTTCTCGCCACTACTTCTTCTTTTTGCGCTTCTCTCGCCGCGTAGTGGGAATCGACATACTCATCCAAAATGCCGATAAACTCGGCCACGATGCGATCCCCTTTCAGGGTGGTGAACAGGCGTCCATCCACGTAAACCGGGGCCTTCGGTTCTTCGAAAGTTCCTGGGAGCGATATGCCGATGTTGGCGTGCTTCGATTCGCCGGGGCCGTTGACCACGCAACCCATGACGGCGAGCTTCATTTCTTCCACGCCCACGTAGCGTCCCTTCCAGGTCGGCATCTGCTCGCGCAGATAAGTCTGAATCTGCTGCGCCATTTCCTGGAAGAAAGTGCTGGTGGTGCGTCCGCAGCCGGGGCAAGCGGTGACTTGCGGCGTGAAACTGCGAATCCCCATGGATTGCAAAATCTGCTGCGCCACGCGGACTTCTTCGGTACGATCGCCACCCGGAGCCGGGGTCAACGAGACGCGGATCGTATCGCCGATACCTTCCTGCAACACAACTCCCATAGCGGCGCTGGAAGCCACCACACCCTTCGCACCCATTCCAGCTTCCGTGAGGCCGAGATGCAGCGGATAATTACAACGCGCGGCGAGCGCGCGGTAAACGTCAATCAGATCCTGCACGCCGCTGACTTTTGCGCTCAAAATAATCTGGTCGGGGCGCAGTCCAAACTTCTGGGCGAGATCGGCGGAAGTCAGTGCGCTCACCACCATGGCTTCCATAGTGACGTCGCGAGCGTCTAGCGGTTCAGCGAGCGCGGAATTCTCATCCATCATGCGCGTGAGCAGGGCTTGATCGAGCGAGCCCCAGTTCACCCCGATGCGGACTGGTTTCTGATACTTCACCGCGACTTCGATCATGGTGCGAAAATTCGAGTCGCCGGTGCGTCCAATACTTGAGTTCCCGGGATTGATTCGATACTTCGCAAGATCGCGGGCGCATTCGGGATACTTGGTGAGCAGCACGTGCCCGTTGTAATGGAAGTCGCCGATTATCGGCACGCGGACGCCCTGCTTGTCCAGTTCCTCGACAATGCGAGGAACAGCGGCAGCCGCCTCTTCGTTATTGACCGTCACGCGCACAAGCTCAGACCCAGCCCGAGCCAAGGCAGCACACTGCTGCACGGTGGAAGGGATATCTGCGGTGTCGGTGTTCGTCATCGACTGCACCACTACTGGTGCATCCGAACCGACGCGCACACCACCAACGACGGCCGTAACGGTCTTCCTGCGTGGAATCATAGCCATGGGAAGCTTTATTTTAACACCGGAAGCAGGGTTTGTGAGCCTTTCGGAGGGAGGCATACCTACGGCTTCGTTGAACGAAGAGAGAGCTTGCAACAGCGCGCCGGAATCGCTCACCATACTTGCACACCAAAAGGAGGTTCCCATGCAGCATCATCGAATCCAGGCAACCGCGATCGCTCAGAAAGCCAGAGCCGGGCGCCGCGCTGGTGCGCCGGCACCGCAGTGGCCAAGTTATCAGGGCGTCTCTCAGTTCGTGGGAACCAGCCCAAGCGGACGCGCGACTGTTTATGTCGATCCCACGCTTGGTGCTGCTGCGCTGCAAAATGCCCAGGACCTGGTTAACGATGCCGACCGGGTAGCCAACGCCAACGACGCCATCTTTGGGACGACGGGCGGCGCCGTGAGCGTGATTATTTTTGCGCTCGGTGGCGCAACCGACGGCACCGGCGGCGCTGACCACGGCGGTTGCGATTACACCACTGGCAATGCGATCGAAGTCTGCGCCTCGTTCGGAAATTCAGCCCGGGTATCGGCTCTGTTTGAGGCAGAGTTGAGCGAGTGCTCTATGGGCGGGAATCTCTGCGGCGTCAGCACGGGAGAAGCTCTCTCTCGCTGGTGCGCGGCGCAAGTGGGAAACAATGCGCTCTCGGACTTCGCAACCGCACCCACATGGGCGCAAGATGGAATGCCGGACTTCGTTGATAAAACCGATCCTACCGACCAGAATGCAGACAGCACCGGTTGCGGCATGGCTTTCTTGTCCTGGCTTCTCAGCCAAGGCTACTCGTTAAGCAAGATCGCCCCGGCAATGGTCGCGTTAGGTGACAGCGGAACGCTCGCGCAACTCTACGCGAATTTGACATCGTCGCCGGCGAGCAATGCCTGGTCTGCTTTTCAGTCGGCCATAAAAGCTCTGCCGAATGGGGTAACCACGGATGACCCATTCGGCGGCGGAGCTTAGATTAGCGGATTAGAATACGGTTAAGGCAGCCGATCCATCAGTCCCGGCAGAGTCTTCATCAGATCGTTATAAATCACCATCACGGCGAAAAGTACGAGGAAGACGAATGCAGCTTGATAGACGCGTTCCTTGATGCGCAGGCTGACGTCGCGGCGCATGAGCCCTTCGATCAGCAGAAACAGGATCACGCCGCCATCCAGAATCGGAATTGGCAGCAGGTTAAAGATGCCAAGGTTTAGACTGATTCCCGCAGTCAATTCCATCAGCGGAGTCCATCCCTTTTGCTGCGCCGCGTAACCGGCATCCTGAGCAATACCAATTGGCCCTGAAACCATGCGAGGCGAAACTTTGCCCTGAACAAGTTTCTTGGCCAATTCCAGAATGAGCAACGAGTATTTCTTGTTCTGCTCGAGCGATAGGCTAAGCGCTTGAGTGAAAGGCAAGGTAGTCACCTTGGTCTCGCTCTTGTTGAGAAACCCCAGGCGGTATCGCTGTTCCTTTGGGTCCTCAGTCTTAGAGAGCACGGGCTTCAGATTAAAGCTCAAAGTTTGAGCGCCACGAATCACGGTGAGATCGACAGGTTTATCTTTCGTTTGTTGCAAGCGCTCAATCATGCTTTCGATCGAAGGCAGGCTCTGGCCATCGAGGGCAACAATGCGATCACCCTCCTTGATGCCAGCCTTGTCCGCTGGTGTGCCGGTTTCAACCCGCCCTACCACAACTGGCTCCTCCGGATACCAGCCAGCAGAGCCTACTTCAGACGTAGTCACGGCCTGCGGCACAATGGTTTTCTGAAATACCTGTGTCCCGCGCTGAACGGTTACGGTCAGGGGCTGATTGGCGCTCAGCCACACGCGAGGTTGCAGTTGCTCCCACGTAGGGTTGTCAATGTTGTCGACCTTGACGATCCGGTCGCCGGGTTGCAGGCCGGCTTGAGCTGCGGGCGAGTCGTGCTTCACTCCTTCGATCACCGCTGGTTTATCGAGAAAAACCGGGTATTCGTAGTGCACCATGTAAACCGTGGTGAGCAGGAAGATGGCCAGCAAAATGTTCATCGTGGGCCCGGCAATCGCGATTAGAAAGCGGTGAAAACGCGAGTGCGACATGAACTCGGCGGGATCGCCGGTGCGCTCGTCCATGGGATTCTCGCCGCTCATCTTCACGTACCCGCCCAGGGGGATGGCGCTGATGCGATAGTCGGTGTCTCCCTTGCGAAAGCCGAGAAGCCGCTTTCCGAACCCAATGGAAAACACTTCTACCCGGACCCCTAGCAATTTGGCGACAGCATAGTGCCCAAACTCGTGGATCAGGATCATGAAGCCCAGAACTACCGCGACCGCAGCGACGGAAATAAAGAAATCAGACATAAAAGAAATACGGAAAAACTCCCCCGTTTAGATTCACCTGTTGGACTTACTGCACTTACTGCACCACGGATGCTGCCCGCGGATGCCCGGTTCTTTTCTTGTGCATGGTTAAAACCCGTTCTTGAGCATATCGGCGTGCTTCGGCATCGGCTTCAAGAACCTCCGCAATTGAACCCAGCTTCCCACAATTAGATGCCAAAACCACGCTTTCGATTATCTTCGGAATTTCATCGAATCGAATATTTCCATCCAGGAAAGCCGCAACCGCTACTTCGTCGGCTGCATTCAGTGCAACGGTCTTAGCCCCGCCTGCCTCCGCCGATTCATACGCTAAACGGAGACAAGGGAATTTATTCATGTCTGGGGGGGAGAAGTCCAGATGACGCAAGTTACCCACCGGAAATCGCATATCCGACTGAATCCGCTCAGGATATGTTAGCGCATATAGAATCGGCAAGCGCATATCAGTCACCGAAAACTGAGCAAGTATGCTTCCATCCACAAACTCAACCATGGAATGGATCGTGGATTGCGGATGCACCAGGACTTCTACCTTAGCGGGCGGCAGATGAAAAAGTCTGCACGCTTCGATCACCTCGAAGCCCTTATTCATTAGGGTCGCCGAGTCAATCGTGATGCGCTTTCCCATCTTCCACGTGGGATGGTTGAGCGCCTGCTCGACCGTGATGGAACTGAAGTCGGACCGGGGCGTATTCAAGAAAGGCCCGCCCGAAGCCGTCAGCCATATGCGCTCCACTTCTTCCATGCGCCCGCCGCGTAAGCACTGATGCACGGCGTTGTGTTCGCTGTCGATTGGAAGCAGAGGTTTACCTTGGCGTCGGGCCTCTGCGGTGATCAGTTCGCCTGCCGCGACCAGGCACTCTTTATTGGCCACGCCGACGGTCTTTCCCGCCTTAACCGCTTCGTATGTGGCCTCAAGGCCGGCCACGCCCACGATGGCGCTGACCACAAAATCGACCTCGGGATGGGTGGCAACTCTCACCGCGCCGGCCGCGCCATGCACCACTTCAATCTCGCTTAGTCCGGCTTGCTTAAGGCGCGTGCGGAGCAAGTCTGCGTCAGCTTCCAAGGCCACCGACACAATGCGTGGCTGCCATCGCCGCGCCTGCTCGAACGCGGCTTCCAGATTCGAGCCTGCAGCTAGCGCAACAATCTCAAAGCGCTCCGGATAAGATTCCGCGACGCTCAGTGTGCTGCGCCCGATGGAGCCGGTGGATCCGAGGATGGCAACGCGTTTCATGCTATGGAAATCGCAACCTGTGAAATCGCAACCTATCAGTAGCGCGACCGACTTCCTATTTTACGCGCTACCAGGGACGAGCGGGCGGGAAGAGTGCAACGGCGTAGAACCATAGCACCGGCACGGCAAAGAGCAGGGCGTCAATGCGGTCAAGCATGCCTCCGTGGCCGGGAAGAATCGTGCCGGAATCTTTCACTCCCGCGCCGCGCTTGATTAACGACTCCACCAGATCGCCGAGCTGCGCCGCAATGTTCAGTGCGACGGTCAGCAGGACGATTGGCAACCACTCCGGCTTCTCTAACCCGAAGAGTCCGTCGCGACGCTCAATCAGTCCCATGCGCAGCAGGAACGAACTGATCGGCAAGGCATAAGTAAATAGCAGGCTTCCCACCAGAAGGCTTGCCGCTACTGAAGCGGCCGCTCCCTCCCATGTTTTCTTGGGGCTGACGTGTGGTGCCATCAAGTGCCGGCCAAGGGATCTGCCCACAAAGTAAGCGAAAATATCACCCGCCCAAACTACGAGTAACAAGTACAGCACCCAGAACGCTCCTGCGATCTGCTGGCGAAGTTGCACCAGCATCGCCATGGGCAAGGCAATATAAGTGAAGGCGAATACCGAAGCTGCCGCCGCTGGATACGCTCCGCTCATCTGCGTTCGGCGCAGGGTAATTGTCAGAAACACAAAGGGCGCAAGTGCGCAGGCGAATCCCGTTTCCACCACGAACTTCAAGGCGGATAGTTGAGGCGTGTCCGAAGCTGCGTTCGCAGCGAGCAGTAGAAATAGCAATCCTACAAAAATGTAAGTCGGCAGGCGCATCGGCTGTACGCCATAGGATTCCGTCAGCTTTAGAAATTCCTGAACTGTGATCAGCGCCACTGCGGCTGCCACTACCGCCAGCACCGGCACGGGCGCGCGCAAAACCAGCAGCATGACTATCGGAATCAGGACGACCGCGGTAGCGATACGCTTCAGCAAGGTGCGTCCATCTTATCTAACTCTTGTCATTCCGAACCGGGCGAAGCCCGGTGAGGAACCTGCTGTAGCACTCTTCGCAGTAGGTGGGAATCTATTTGAGGACCTTGGCCGGTTCGGCATGCGCGTCGCCATGGTTCAACCCGCCATAGCGCCGCTCCCGCTTCTGATACTGGGCAATTGCTTCGAGTAAATGGAATCCACGGAAATCGGGCCACAGGGTGGACGTGACATAAATCTCAGCGTATGCCAATTGCCAAAGCAGAAAGTTGCTGAGCCGCATCTCGCCCGAAGTCCGCACGACCAGATCCGGGTCGGGCAGGTGGCGCGTGTAGAGGTGATTGGCAACGGTCTCTTCGTCGATCCGCAAATGTTCGACACCGCCATTCTGTGAGGCGGCATTGACCATGGAACGAAACGCGTCCACCAGTTCGCTGCGCGCGCTGTAGTTCAAAGCCAGCGTCAACACAGTTCCGGTATTATGCGCCGTGCTGGCACGCGCCCACTCCATGCGATCCTGCACATCTTCCGGGAGTTCGTGCTGCCGCCCGATGTACTCCAGACGAATATTGTTCTTATTCAGCGTGGGAACTTCCGCCTTCAGATAGCGGCTCAGCAACCGCATCAGGAAATCGATTTCGCTCTGGGGTCGCTTCCAGTTCTCCTCGGAAAAAGCATAAAGAGTAATGGCGTGAATGCCGATGCGAGCCGCCGTCTCGACCGTCGAGCGCACGGCTGCAACCCCGGCGCGATGCCCGGCCACGCGCGGCATGTGGCGCCGTTTCGCCCAGCGCCCGTTGCCGTCCATGATGATGGCGATGTGCTTTGGGAGCCGCCCTGGATCAAGCTGCCGGTAGACTTCCGCTTCTTTCCGGTCCAGTCCGGCGAGAACTTTGTGTTGCAAAGTGATCCCCTTCGGATAGAAGCTACCACAGCAGGGAAGCGGTTGCAATGAGGGGAAGAGAACTTATGCTCCCGCACCGTCGAACAGTTCCGGCCAACGCGAGGGTGCCGGCTAAACTTGGTATTCTGTGGCTAGGCATGCAGGAAGGAAAGTCCCGCACTTTCGATCGATGAGAACTGCGATACTCGACTCATTAAGAACGACCGTCCTCCTCGCAAACAGACATGCGTGCTGCATCTGTCAACGAATCGACGTGCAAATCCACCATATTGACGGCAACAACTCGAACAACGACCAGACGAATCTGGCAGTCCTGTGCCTCCCGCACCATGACAAGGCGACAGCCCCTCCGTCGTTGACGGCGAGGCTGAGGCCCTCAGAGATAAGCGCGTACAAGCAGTCCTGGGAAGCGGAGTGCGCCGCGGAATCGATTCGGCTCGCTAGGTCGCGAACAGCCTTTTTCATGGTCGATTACAAGAATGCGGAGCGCATCAGGCAACTGTTTGTCCAGCTTACTCCAAGCGAGTATTTCCACGCCTACGCGCTGTTGAAAGATCAATTCCGGCAAGAAGATGGACTCAGGAAGGAACAAGGCTTCGACATTTCACTCGAGCCAAACACCTCCTGGAACTATGTGACGCAAGAGCTTCTTGAATACGTCCGAAAAGGTAATGTTCACCCACCTTGCTTTCGTGAATGCAAAACACACCCTCTCGATCCCTTGTACCCGCGTGGTTTCTTCAGCAGTGGTGAGCCAGCTTTTGCTTACTACGATGTCTGGTGCCAAATTATGACGCGCGCAATCCTGACTGCGAGAGGGTCATATGACATCGAAGATTTGATGCGTGTGAGAGATATATCTCGATTGTCACTTGCAGGCAAAATTATCTCCTTCTCCGGGTCCCTTCTCGGCAAGGTGGCCTTCCCTGACCAGTACGCCGAAAAGCCAGTTAGCAGCACGACCCTAATGGTCAAAGGACGTCAACAGACGTGGCGGGCGGAATTGCAATTGAAGACTCACTACATTTACTCCGTCACCGCAACTGGGTCTCTCTCCGACGGTCGATCTAACGGTCTCCTCGTGATGCGTGGCATCGAGCGAGTCCAAGAGAGGGCCCGGACAAGAACCGTTGAATTCTCATGTACGCCCCTGATCACCGGATGCGGCGGCGGTGGCCCATTGGGAATCCCCAGGGAATCTAGAACGAATTGACTTGGCCTTACTTCGCTTCCTCCGGCACGATCTTCAACTCCAGCTTCTCCGTCAGCCTCAGTACGGTCAGCGAGCAGCTCACGCCTACGCGAACATCCGTCAGCACGCGATGAAGATCGTCCACACCAGCGACAGGCTTGCCTTCCAGCGCCACAATAACGTCGCCATCTCGGAGCCCCGCGCCCTTCGCCGGACTATTCTCCTCGACCGACAAAACCAGCGCGCCCGATTCCTTCGGCAAATCGTAGAAGCGCACCACGCGCCGGTGAATCGGCACCGTCTGCGCCGAGACGCCGATGTAGCTCCGGCGAATCCGCCCATCGCGCAACAGGCGGCTCGCTACGAACTTCGCAGTATTGATCCCGATGGCAAAACAAATTCCCTGCGCCGGAAGAATCGTTGCCGTGTTCACTCCGACCACCCGCCCCGCGGAATCCACCAGCGGACCGCCGGAGTTGCCTGGGTTCAGCGCCGCATCCGTTTGGACTACATCGTCAATCAACCGCCCCGAATACGATCGCAGCGACCGCCCCAGCGCGCTCACCACACCCGCCGTCACTGTCGACTGAAATCCATACGGGTTTCCAATCGCAACCACGAGTTGCCCCACCCGAAGCTGCTGAGAATCGCCGAGAGCGGCCGCAATCAGGCCGGGCTCATCCACGCGCGCCTCGTCTATGCGAATCACCGCCAAGTCGCTCGCTGGATCGTCACCGATCGCCGTTGCCGGCATCCGTCGCCCGTCCGCCAGCGTCACTTCGATGCGCCGGGCATCATGCACGACGTGGCTGTTCGTCAGAATCAGCCCGTCAGGAGTAAATACAAATCCCGAGCCTCCGCCGCGTCGTTCGCGCGGCTCGCCCGAGCGCGTGCGGCCGGAAGCCGTGTGTACCTCAATATTCACCACCGAAGGACTTACGCGTCCAACAGCGCCGGTGACCGCGCGAGAATACGCGTCTAGCAGGGAATCATCGAAAGCAGGCGTACGCGCAACCGCCGCCGCCTCTGGCTGCCGCTCTTCCTGGGAACCATTGAGATCAGTTTGGTTCACTGCCGAGGGAAAGACCGGCTGAGCAGAGAAAGCATTTCCAACTTCTTCGTAGTTCATGCTGGATAGATGAAAATCGATCTCCTGCGGATTCACGGCAGCTGAGCCGGAGCAGAGCCGCGAAGCAGCGAAAGAATGCAGCCCACGGCGTAAGCTGTGGGAATACGCGGAGGGGAAACCAGCCCCGAAGGGGCGAAAGGCACGCATCTATCCAAAACAAAAAAGCCGGGACCAAAATCGGTCCCGGCATTGAGTTGGCTGGTTGCCCGGATAAACTCCGTGGATAGAGCAGCCGCCTTCGCCGGCCCGGACAGCCGGGTGGCGGCTGTCTCCACATGAAATCTTCCTACGCCGTCCTTCGCGGCCGCACCGTCAAATCCCGCAACTGAGTCAGGACGCTCGACATCTGCATCCCGTTCAGCTGCGAAACAAACGGCAGAATCTCCGCGATGAACTGGTCTTTCACCAATTCGCTGATCTCGTCCTGGCGGCTCTTTTCTCCGCCACTCAGCAGTTCCGGCACGGTCACCTCCAGGGCTCGCGCCAGCCGTTCCAGGGACGACAGCGTAGGCGTAGCTTTCTCGTTTTCAATTTTGGAAACGTAAGTTCGCGGCACCGACATGCGTAGTGCCAGTTGCCGCTGGCTCAGCCCGCTTCGCAGTCTCAGCGAGCGGATCGACGTTGCCAGGTTCAAGTGTCCCCGCCCGGTGCCGGGCATGGGCATCATTACGGTAGGCGCAAGCACCACGGGTTCAGGCTCTGGCTCCTCGTCCATGGACGAGTGGCAGCGACGGCAATTGTTATTCACCGTACGGAATTGAACCAGCAGGCAATGATCGCAACGGACGACTTCCCTAGAATCTACTGGGGCAAGGTTCGTGGCCATCGGGTTGTGGGAGTGCCAGAGCGGGCTACTCCTTACTTTTTACTTTTGGAACCTTAATAAACTGGGGGAGAGGTTCCTACTGCAGTGCCAATCTGCGGTACTAGCCCTGTGGATGTCAAGGTTAAAATGCATGAAGCCGCAAGTTGCGCCGGTGAAAACCAAAACAAAGCGGGGAGATCCCGCGGAAGACAGGCCAAAAGCATGATAGATCGTGAGTCTGCATGGTGTTTACTAACTGAGTTCACTCAATCGGAAAGTCTAAGCAAGCACGCGCTGGCAGTAGAGGCCTGCATGCGCGCCTGCTCGCACAAGTTTTCGGGTTCGGAGAACTCTGAGGCGTCAGCAATGGGACTATCCAAAGAAGACCTCTGGGGCATCGTCGGACTCACTCACGACTTCGACTACGAAAAATATCCCAGCCTCGAAGACCATCCCTACAAAGGCAACGAAATCTTGAAGCAGCGCGGATGGCCTGATGTAATTATGCGGGCCATCATGTCGCACGCCGAATACACCGGCGTCACCCGCGATACTCCCATGGAAAAAGCCCTCTTCGCCTGCGACGAACTCGCCGGATTCATCACCGCCGTCGCCCTGATCAAGCCGGGAAAATCTTTAGCTGAAGTGGACACGAAGTCAGTGAGAAAAAGAATGAAAGACAAAGCCTTCGCCCGCAAAGTGAACCGCGACGACATCATCACTGGCGCCGCCGCTCTCGGCGTGGATCTGGACGAGCACATCGCCTTCTGCATTGAGGCTCTGCAGGGGATTGCTGATAAGTTGGGATTGGATGGCAGCGCTGTCGTTCGGGTGGAACCGGCTCTCTGACTTGGTTCAGAGTGGCAACTCGGCTTGCTCAGCGGATTGCCTCGGCCACCTTCCCGCTCGCAATCAGCTCCGCCAGCCTCGTGAAGTCCTTGTACATCACGCGGTCTTTTTCCATCGTCGGACACACTGACCGAATCGCAGAATGCGCCGCCTGTCCGCGTATCGAACTCTTGAGCGGAGAAAGAAAGTCGAGGGCCTGAGCCACCGCCATGGCTTCAATGGCGAGAACATTGCGGGTGTTCTCGACAATGCGCCTCAGTTTGTTCGCCGCCGTCATGCCCATAGAAACGTAATCTTCTTTGTTGCCCGAGGTTGTAATCGAATCCACCGACGCGGGATGCGCCAGAACTTTATTTTCACTCACCAACGCCGCTGCCGTAACCTGCGGCATCATGAAACCTGAGTTCAGCCCCGCACCTTGTGCCAGAAAAGGCGGCAACCCCTCGCTGAGCGCAGGATTCACCAAGCGCTCAATTCTGCGCTCGCTGATTCCGGCAAGCGCGCTCAATGCGATCCCTAAAAAATCCAAGGCGAACGCTAGCGGCTCACCATGAAAATTCCCCCCCGAGATAACGTCGCCCTCGGAATTCTTTGCGTCGGTGATAAACACCAGCGGGTTATCCACCGCGGAGTTCGCCTCAATCTCAAAGACCTCGCGGCAGTGCGCCAGCGTATCGCGCACCGCGCCATGCACCTGCGGAATGCAACGCAGCGAGTAGGCGTCCTGCACGCGGCCGCACTCGCGGTGCGACTCGCGAATCTGGCTGCCTTCCAGCATCTTGCGCAAATTCGCCGCGGTTTTCATCTGCCCGTTGTGCGGACGTGCCTTATGAATGCGCTCGTCGAACGCCGCATCGGTTCCTTTCAACGCGTCGCAACACAGCCCGCCCAGCACGTCAGCGGAATCCACAAGCGTTTCCGCGGCCAACAGCGCAAGCGTGCCTACAGCCAGCATGCCCTGTGTACCGTTGATCAGCGAGATTGACTCTTTCGCCTCCAGCACCAACGGCTTAATCTGCGCTCGCTTCAGCACGTCAGCGCTCGTAATTCGCGCGCCCCCAGCATCCACGCATTCGCCCTCGCCAATCAAGGCCAGCGCCAGATGCGCCAGCGGAGCTAGATCCCCACTCGCGCCCACGCTTCCTTGCGACGGCACGAAAGGCGTGACGCCACGGTTCAGCATTTCGCAGAGAGTATCGATTACGACCGCCCGTACGCCCGAAAATCCCTTGGCAAGAGAATTGGCCCGCAACAGCATCATGGCCCGCGTCTCCGCCACTGAAAGCGGCTCGCCAATCCCTACAGCATGCGAACGCAAAAGATTTACCTGCAATTCGCGAATCTGCTCACCGGCAATGCGCACGTCGCTGAGCTTGCCCACGCCGGTCGTGATCGCGTACGCCAGAGTATTGCTGGAGACGATATCGTCGACGACAGCGCGCGCCTGGTCCACAGTTTCGCGCGCATCGGCGGACAGCAGCACAGGCCGACGCTCGAGCGCTACCTCGCGCACCGCTTCCAGAGTGAGGTCGTTACCGCTGATGTGAAGAGCGTTCAAGAGGGCTTCCCGTTCTGCTTTCCGACCGCTGCTCGAAACGCAGTCAAATATTTTTCCGGCAAAACAGCAATTTTCATCTCCGCATCCGTGACGATGTGGGTCGTCTCGCCTTCCGCCAGCAGTAAGCCATCCGAAGCTCGCCGCAATGTGTAGCCAAAGTGAACCACCGAGTCACGCACGTTCAATAATTCAGTTCTCACCACGATCTCTTCGTCGTAATGCGCCGGAGCGCGATAGCGGCACTTCGCCTCTGCTACCGCAATAAAGCGGTCATCCTTGCTCTCCATGTCGCGATAAGAAAAGCCCAGCTGCCGCAGCAATTCGACGCGCCCAACTTCAAACCACACGAAATGGTTGGAGTGGTAAACCACTCCCATCTGATCGGTCTCCGCATAGCGCACGCGCAGCCGGGTCTCGTTGACCGCCTGCGGCTGAGGTGAATTCATTCCTTGCTCCAAACCGGTTTGCGCTTTTCCAGAAACGATGTAACACCCTCGCGAAAGTCCGGAGTTGTGCGCACCGCGGCATTTTCGCGGACCGCAGCTTCAATCTGCACGTCGAGTTCGGCACGGGCATGGTCGCTGAGCAATTTCTTGGTCGCTCGTAAAGAAGCAGGACTGTTCTCCATCAGCAGCGCTGCCAACTCCCGGGCTCGCGCCATAAGATTTTCTGGTGGTACGATTTCGTTCACCAACCCCATGCCCGCCGCCTCCTCCGCGCCAATGATTCTTCCCGTTAGCAAAAGATCGCGGGCCTGCTTCTCTCCCACCTGCCGCAGCAAAAAGGTTGAAACAATTGCAGGTACAAACCCGATGCGCACTTCGGTATAGCCGAACTTAGCTTCCGGAACAGCGAGAGTGAAGTCGCACAGGAAAGCCAATCCCGTGCCGCCCGCGATGGCCGCACCGTTCACTGCCGCAATTGTGATTTTGGGAAATTCATAAAGCGATCGAAACAGCTGGACCATCGTCTCCGAATCTTTCAGGTTCTGTTCGGGCGACCGCCCGATGAGCTGTTTCAGATTGTCGAGATCCATCCCTGAGGAAAAAGCTTTGCCAGCGCCGGTTAGAATAAGCACCGTCGCGTCAGATGTTTCCACTTCCTTCAGTCCGCGCAGCAGATCGTCAATCAACTCAAAGCTGATTGCATTGCGTTTGTCCGGACGGTTCAGCGTGATTGTCGCGACGCCGGAATCGTAAGCGATCTGGATCGTGCCGTAGTTCATATCAAGAACTTATTCATCGATGACAGAATATGTGTAGCGCGAGCCCATCTCCGCCGTAGCTCGCAGCAAAGTGTCCAGCGGTTTCAACGGTGGCAATTCCGCGCCGCGGTGCTTGAGTGCCTCGATCACCTTCTCCGTCGCAATGTTCCCGACCAGCGCATCCTGCGCGAATGGGCAACCCCCGAGCCCGCCGATCGCAGAGTCAAAACGGCGGCAACCGGCATCGTAAGCAGCAAGAATCTTTGCCTCGGCGTGCTCGGGACGGCTATGCAAATGCACTCCGATCTCAAGATAATCGTACTTCGCCATCACCGCGCCGACGAGCTCACTGACTTGCTCAGGAGTGGCCATGCCCACGGTATCGGCCAATGAAATCATCCGCAGGTTGTCAACTTCCATCAGCGAGATGGCTTCGATCACTTCGTCCACGTTCCACAAATCGCCATACGGATTTCCGAACGCCATGGAGATATAAACGACAACATCAAGCGCGGCGTCGTCAGCTTTTTTCTGGATCTTTTCCAGTTCTTCGAGCGCCCCCTCCGCGGACTGATTTTGATTTTTGCGCAAAAAAGTCTCCGAGATGGAATACGGAAATCCCAAAGTCTTTACCGCACGCGTCTCAATGGCCCGCTGGGCGCCCCTTTCGTTGACCACGATGCCGATGATTTCCACGTCATCGGGTGGATCAAGTTCTTTCAAAACTTCTTCCGAGTCCGCCATCTGCGGCACAGCCTTCGGCGAAACGAAGGAAACCGCATCAATGTGCTTGAACCCCGCGCTGATCAAAGCCTGTAAATAAGCCCGCTTGATGTCAGGCGGAATCTGCCCCTTCAGCCCCTGCCAGGCATCTCGCGGGCATTCAATCAGTTTGACGCTGTTCGACATATCAAAACCTGCCACAGATCACACGGATGCTCACGGATCAAACCTCTCAACAGGAAAGGCTCAGCAATGTTGATTTCTTATCCGTGTAAATCCGTGGCAAATCACGTTTGTAGCACTCCCACCCCAAACGCGGCCACGTCCGGGTTCAGGGCCGCAGCCTCAAGGGCCTGCGTAATCGCATCCCGCGTCTCGATGGGATCGATGATTTTATCGATCCACAATCTCGCCGCGCCATAACGCGGATCAGTCTGCTCGTCATACGTGCGCTTCACTGATTCGTACAGCTCTTTCTTCTCTTCTTCACTTAACTTCTTGCCGCCGCGTTCCAGTTGCTTCATCTTGATTTCAACCAATGTTCCCGCCGCCGAATCCCCGCTCATCACGGCATAACGCGCCGTCGGCCACGCAAAAACAAATCTCGGATCGAACGCCTTCCCGCACATCGCATAGTGTCCGGCACCGAACGACCCGCCTACGATCACTGTGATCTTTGGCACCACTGAATTAGATACAGCATTCACCATCTTCGCTCCAGCTTTGATGATGCCGCTCCACTCCGCATCGCGGCCCACCATGAAGCCGTTCACGTCGTGGAAAAAAATCAGCGGAATCAGATTCTGATTGCAGTCCATGATGAACCGGGCAGCCTTCTCCGCCGATTCGGTATAGATGACGCCGCCAAACTCGATCCGCTTTTTCCCTTCGTGATCGATCTGCTGAGCGTGCAGTTTTTGATTAGCGACAATTCCCACCGCGAAGCCGCCAATCCGCCCGTAGCCGCAGATGAGCGTCTTTCCATACTCCGGCTTGTATTCATCGAAGCGGCTGCCATCGAGCACGCGCGAGAGAATCTCTTTCATGTCATAAGGCCGCGCAGGCGACGAATCATAAATTCCGTAAATCTCTTCCGCCGCTAACGCCGGCTCGACAGGCTTCTTGCGATCCCACGGAGACTGGCGGCGATATCCCCACTTTTCCACGATCGAGCGAATGCGCGCCAGACACGCCTGGTCATCCGGTTCGCGGAAATCAACGGTGCCGCTGATGGCCGAGTGCATGGCCGCGCCGCCCAAATCCTCCGCCGAAACTTTTTGTCCAATCGCCGCCTGCACCAGCGCCGGTCCAGCTAGAAACAAACCGCTGCCGTCAGTCATCAGAACGTGGTCGCACATCACTGGAAGGTATCCGCCTCCCGCCACACACATACCCATGATGGCTGCGGTTTGCGGAATCCCCATCGCCGACATCACTGCATTGTTGCGGAAGACGCGGCCGAAATCGTCAGTATCGGGAAAAACATCTTCTTGCAGCGGCAAGAAAACGCCGGCAGAATCGACCAGATAAATCGTTGGAATACGATTCTCGATGGCGATGTTCTGCGCGCGTATCACTTTCTTCGCAGTCATGGGGAAAAACGCCCCGGCCTTCACGGTCGCGTCATTGGCAATGATCATCACCATTCGCGTATGGATGCGGCCCATGCCCGTGATCACGCCCGCCGCCGGCGCCCCTCCCCATTCTTCGTACATCCCGTGGGCCGCGTACACACCGAGCTCAAAGAAACTCTTTGGATCGACCAGGAGTTCAATCCGTTCGCGCGCCGTGAGCCTACCTTTGCCATGCTGGTTTTCAATTGCCTTGGCGCCGCCGCCTTCGCAAATCTTTTCGTCTTCATTGCGAACTCGGGACATTAGGTCTGCCAGAAAGCGCATATTGGCCTCGAACCCCGCCGAAGTCGGGTCGACCTTCGTCGTCAGGACGTTCGCTACCTTCGACGAATTCTCCGGGAGGGTTTCGCTGCGGTCAGCCATGGAATATGAATTATCGATGAAGAGTTCGGACTGTTTACGGTATACCACTGGCGCGGCAGCGCGCAACGGATGGCCTGTCCGCCGCGAGAGTTAAAACGGAACTCTCCGGGATCGGTGATCCGCGACTAGCAGGATTGCGAAAACAAGAGGGCAACGCCTATGTTCTGTCGATCCATCCCGCGAGCCTGCAGCCATCGTCTTCCAGCAAAAAGGTCCCCGCGCCGAAGCATTCTCCGAAGATGCGATGCGATTTAAGATCGCGCGCGGCTCGCGAAATCCATTGCTTTCCGACTTGATACTGCGCCGCAGTGAACCATTTCTGCGGCAGAACTTCAACCAATCCAGCGCGTAAGTACAAGACGAATATCGCGAACGCAGGATCGTCATTCGACATGGCTTTGTAACTGGTAGGTACGATCAACTCGTCAACCAGCGCCAGTTCCGGCGGCACATCGATCTTGTGCGTTCCCCCGCCTAACGTTAGTGGAACTTCGAAATCGGAGAGAGGCGGCGTTGTGGAGTAGATTCGGTCAGAAGATTGCTTGAACCAACCCGCAATCTCAGCTAGATCAAACGCCTTCAACTGGTCTGGATCGAATCCAGTCAAACGGATGCTGCGTCCTTCAGGGCACCAGACTCCGAGGTATTGCTCAGATGCCGAGAATGGCCGGCAGTATGTATTCAATGCCAGTCGGGGCCTATTGGGTTCCTGTTCCAGAGCGAGCGTGACCACATATCCAAGCGGCCCTTGCTCGCCGTGATGTGTCCATACAAAGCGTTGTCCGGACACCGACCGGAATGCCGGGAACGTCTTCCAATACCAGGGCGCTGGACCCACGACGCGTTCAAGCTGTTGCCGGAGACTAGCTAGATTTGGAGCTTGCATGCAGAAAGGAAGCTTTCAGTTGGAAAGGCACTTACGATTTTGTTATGGGTCGCATCTGCGACCCTCAAAGCGGCACGCCTGCACCCTTCACATTGGCGCGAATAAATTTCACGATGTCATCCATCGCCGTCCCCGGCTGGAAAATCGCCGCTACACCGCGTTTTTTCAGAGCTTCGATATCCTGGTCCGGAATAATTCCCCCCACGAGGACCAGAACATCATCTATTTTGTTCTGTTTCAGCAGATCCATTACGCGCGGCACAATGGCGTTATGAGCGCCCGAGAGAATCGACAGCCCAATGACCTGCACATCCTCCTGGAGAGCTGCACTCACAATCATTTCAGGCGTTTGCCGCAAGCCGGTGTAAATGACCTCCATACCCGCATCGCGCAGTGCACGGGCAATCACTTTAGCGCCACGATCATGCCCGTCGAGGCCAGGTTTGGCTACCAATACGCGAATTCTGGAATCAGTGGGCATGAATGTCCCGTGCCGTTTTAGATTTCAGTACCTTGCGTAGAGGCGCCGAAAACTTCCACAGGAGTGCGCACACAAGGAAAGTCTCGCCGACCCCCGCGATGCTCCACCTGTGGCGCAACCTGAGGTCCGTCAGTTGTGCTCCAATCATGAGGCCAAGGAGGAAAATCATCAGTAAAAAGCTGACCACGGTTCCGCGTGTAATGTCGGGTTTGTTCCGTATGTCGTCAAGCTGTGCAAACATAGCCGGATTATACGAGAAGGGCGGTCAATTCTCACTCTGTAGGCCGGGGACCATGGGGCTTCTTGACAGGTGTCCTCCGCGGTTAAAGAATTTCAATATCCAGACTTCTCCACAAGTACCAACACGCCACGCTACGATAAGGTTCCCAGCACTTCGCGATTTTCTCCATCTGCTCCGGGCTTGGCAGCTTGATCTTCCGCTTGCGCACCTTTTTTCTTGTCGTAGATTTCTTCCCCGCTTTCACGCGCGCCGAATCGAGATAGTGTCTGTGTATTGCCGTGCGCACGCCGAAGTCACCCGTCGGCAGGATATTTTCGCGCTTTAGCGAGAACATCAGAAACATCTGCGCGGTCCATACTCCAATGCCTCTTACCTGAGTCAGATGCTCAATTACCTCTCTATCCGGCATTTCGTGCAACCGTTCGAAATCCAGCAAACCCGCAGCCGTCTTCGTTGCCAGATCTTTGAGATACGACGATTTCTGCTTCGACAAGCCCGCGCCACGCATCTGTTCATCGCTGAGTTTGAGGATCCGCTCCGGTGTCAGCGGTTCACCAGCCAGCGCGCCAAAGCGCTTGAAGATAGTTTCGGCAGCCTTGCCATTTAACTGCTGGTAAATAATCGCTTCCGCGAGATGTTGAAACTCCGCCGGGCCAAACTGCATGTGGCACGGCCCAATGCGTTCGATGATTGAACGCAAGACGGGGTCGGACTTTTTTAAATGCCGGACGGCCCTTCGCATAGACCTCGATCTCTAACACGACCAACGGCACGTAGACGAACAAGAACCGGGATTGTTATCCGTCGCCAACTCACAGCGCCCCGCAGCGTGCCGCGTGGATTGGCGCGGCCGGGATCATAATTCGCTTTTCGCAACCCTCGCCCGGCTCAACAGCGATCCGGAGGGCAACCAGAATCATCCTTTGACTTTGCCGGGGGGAAGCTGAAATCCGATGCGCACTCGCGGCGGCTCTTCGGGGATCATAAGTTCCTTGATAGCTTCAATCAGATCCTGAATTGTGGAATCATGCGTGTCCAGACGATTTTCCAATTCATCGATCTTACCTGCAAGGCGCCGGTTCGTGGCCAGCATCTCGCGTAATCGCACAAATGCTCTCACCACAAAAACGCTCATCTGTACCGCCCTCTCCGAATTAAGCACGGTTGCCGCCATGATCGCTCCGTGCTCGGTAAATGCAAAGGATCGGTATCGGCGCCCACCGTGTGTCTCACTTGAGATCACAGTTTGTGATCTCAAGATTTCGTCCTCTTTGGCAGTGAGCTGAAATACGAAGTCGGAAGGAAATCGTTCGCGGTTCCGCTTTACCTGCTGGTTTAGCTGGCGAACTGGGACTCCGTAGAGCTCCGCTATGTCGGTGTCCAAGATCACTCTCTGATGGCGAAGAACCAAGATGCGCGATTCCACGGCTGAGGCTATTTTTACTTTACGTTTCGGCATCCTGAGCAGCGTTGCATTTTTGCTTTTCTTCATTTTGAGATCACAATTTGTGATCTCAATCATAGTCTGGTTCAACTGCAATGGGTTCCTTGACAACGAAAAGCTCTTACCCGCTTCCCATTTTGATACCCAGGGCGGCAACTCGATTAAACAACAATTCCGCATTCCATTACGTGACGCTTACCTCGGTATAAGTTCCGTACACCCCACGCAGCGCCTCGCAAATTTCTCCTACCGTCGCATACGCACGGACTGCATCCACGATGTAAGGCATCGTGTTCGCCGCGGAAACTCCGTCGTTCGAGTGCGCTTTTGGCTCTTGCGCTGCGGCTTTCTTCAGCGCCCCAAGCGCACGGTTTACTTCATCGTTCGAGCGCCTCGCGCGCAGCGCTTTCAGCTTCGCTGTCTGCTGCCGCGCTACAGTCTCATCGATGTACAAAATGTGAGGAGATTCTTCCTTGATGGCAAACTCGTTCACGCCCACTACGATCTTTTCCTTCGCCTCGGCGGCGCGCTGGTACTGGTAGGATGCTTCCGCGATCTCTTTCTGCGGGTAGCCCCGTTCGATCGCCCTCACCATGCCTCCCATACCGTCGAGCTTGCCGAAGTAGTCGAATGCACCCTTCTCCATCTCGAGCGTGAGATTTTCCAGGAAGTACGAACCTCCGAGCGGATCGACCGTATGGGTCACTCCGGATTCGTAGGCAATGATCTGCTGGGTTCGCAACGCTATGCGAGCCGCTTCTTCCGTCGGAAGAGCCAATGCCTCATCGTAGGAGTCGCAGTGCAGCGACTGTGTCCCGCCCAGTACGGCAGCCAAAGCCTGCAGCGCCACACGAGCAATGTTATTCATCGGTTGCTGCGCTGGCAGCGACACGCCCGCGGTTTGCGTGTGAAAACGCATCAGCCAGGTGCGCTGGTTCTTCGCTCCAAAGCGCTCTTGCATGACGCGCCCCCAAACCTTCCGGGCGGCGCGGTACTTCGCAATTTCCTCGAAAAAATCATTGTGCGCGTTAAAGAAAAAGCTGAGCCGGGGAACGAAATCGTCCACGTCGAGGCCGCGGCGCCGCGCCCATTCCACATATTCGATGCCGTCATACAAAGTGAACGCCAGTTCTTGTAATGCAGTCGAACCAGCTTCGCGAATGTGATAACCGCTGATCGAAATTGTGTTAAAACGCGGCGTGAACTTCGATCCAAATTCGAAAGTATCAATCACCAGCCGCATCGACGGCGCAGGCGGATAGATATATTCCTTTTGCGCGATGTATTCCTTGAGAATGTCGTTCTGAATAGTGCCGGAGATCTTTTTCCAGTCCGCGCCCTGCTTTTCCGCTACCACCAGGTACATGGCCCACAGCACTGACGCGGGCGAATTGATCGTCATCGAAACCGTCGTTTTTTCGAGATCAATGCCTCCGAAAAGTATTTCCATGTCTTCCAGCGAATCAATCGCTACACCGCACTTGCCAACCTCGCCTTCGCTTGCGGGATGGTCCGAGTCGTAGCCCATCAGCGTCGGTAAATCGAAGGCGACGGAGAGTCCTCCACCGCCATGTTCCAACAGATATTTGTAGCGCTGATTGGTTTCCTCCGGAGAGGCAAATCCAGAGAACTGCCGCATGGTGTAAAGCTTGCCGCGATATCCCGTGGCGTGAATGCCGCGGGTGAATGGCGGTGCTCCCGGATAGCCGAGATATTTTTCTTCGCTCCAGTCTTCAGGAAGATCCGCCTCGGTGTACAAACGGCGTACCGGAACTCCAGAAATCGTGGTGAAGCGCGCATGTCCGTGCTCGTCAAGATTTACGCCCGTGGGCGCGCCGATCGGCTTCTCAGGGGATTTATCGAGTGTGGGCGCAAGCGTCTCTTCCGCCCACCTCTTCTCGGCATTGGAAGGACGACGATTCTCAAAAACGTCTGCAATCGGGCTTTCCGCGACTTGCGGTTTCGACGGCTTTTTCTCCGGCATGAGGACCCCAGTGTTCTGTTGTGATGATAGGGAAGCGAGCGCCACCGGGCAAGGCGAATGAATTGCAATTAGAACGACCGGTCGGTCAGCTACTATTATTTTGATCGCTGCGATCGAGTTCCCATGCCTTTGCATATTTCCACGACACGTAGCCCGCGTGATAAAGATGCAGCAGTAATCCTTCACGGCCATCAAGAAATCCTAGCCGCACAAAGTAGTTATAAATAAACGTTGCCAGCGGTCGCAAAATGATGTTGACGAAGCTGAAGCCACGGTGGCCTTTTGCAATCGCTAACTGCGCGCCCAGCGATGAATATCGATTCATGTGGTTTAGATAGAGAGTGAAAGTGGGATAGGTGTAGTGAATGAGAGCGTTGTTGAACTGCTGCGTCTGTTGCGGGACGTCTGGCTTCAGTTCGCAGCGGTCGTGCGGGTCGTGGCCGGTGACAAATCCCTCTCCGCGCTTAAACAGTCGTAGTTTTGGATCAGGATAGAAACCACCATGACGAATCCACCGGCCTAAAAATAAGTTTTTGCGTGGGAGTTTATAGCCATGTGCGGCGTTCGATCGGGCAATGGCGGCACGAATCTCTTCGGCCAAGCCCGGACTTACTTCCTCGTCTGCGTCCAGCAGCAGCACCCAATCCTTGGTGCATAGCTCGATCGCATGCTGCTTCTGCGCCACGTATCCGCGCCATGGTTCAACGATAACTCGGGCCCCGTATTCTCGCGCGATCTCGCAGGTACGATCGCTCGAGCCGGAATCGACGAGCACGATTTCATCGGCCCAACGGATGCTCGCCAGAGTCCGACCGATGTTGGCTTCTTCATCCATCGCCACGACGGCCACAGAAATGGTCATACGGAATTGCTGATTGTTGAATTGCTGATTGATGACTACAAGCCGAAAACCGGTCTGCTCCTCAATCATTAATCAATAATCATCAATCAGCAATTACCTCCTTGGCCACTGGTTTGCGGAACCGCAATTCGGAAAGCAAGAACACTGCCAGAATGAACAATTCGGGTTCGATGGGATGCCGGTAACGCGCATGCGGGAATACGAAGTAATAAACCGTGGGATAGGTTGCAACCAGACCGGCGAAAAGCCAAGCCCCGGGCCGTTTCTGCCGCAACGCACGTCCCATCCCCCAGATGGTCAGGACTGATGACGCGAGGAATAGCGAACTGCGAAAATCCCACGGAGCCCGGCTGTCGGTCGGCCGCGGCACCCCATTCCAATAATAGAAAAATCTCTTCATGCTAATGACCGCAAATCGTCCCGGGTGTTCACGGATCCAATCAAAGACCAGTCGCCTGCACTCGGCTTCATACGCAAGTTCCCCCATGCGCTGGAACTTCTCAAGTTCGAGTTTGTTGAGATTCGGTTGCAAGGTCGCAAACAACATTCCGTCGGACATGTTGTTGTTACCAAGCCGAAACTGCAACCCAAAATCGTCGCGAATAAAAACAAACCGTCCAAAAACCTCATAATTTCGCACCAGCCACGGGGCGAGAACCAGAAAGAACACGAATGAGGAAAGCGCAACTCCTCCCAACGACGGCAGGCCGCGCCGATATCTTCGCCGCCATATCCACAGGCCGCAAAATGGCAAAAACGACAGCGTCGCAGGATTGGCCAGCGCTCCCACTCCCCATAGCGCGCCGAACAATATCCATCCTCGCCAACCAGGCCACTGCTCCATCTCCAGCGAGACCAGAAAGATCAATGCCAGCATCAGCGGAGTGAACGTCGTGTCCCATATCCAGTGAATCGACCAGTACCAGACATAAGGGTTGAACGCCCATGCTCGCGCCGACCAAAGCGCGACCCTCGGCCTAAAACTTTTGTACGCGATCAGATAAACCGGGATTGTCGTGAGCGCGGCAAAAAGACTGTTGATGGATAGCAAAACCCATGCCGAGGCGTAGCTATAAATACCGAAAACCTTGAAGACTCCTGCTATCAGGTAGGGATAGAGCGGCGGTTCCCATGCGCTGGGACCGGTATTGCCTTCGTACGGACTGCTGAAACCATGCCCCTGCGCGATGGACCGGGCCACGCGACCCATTTCCCAGCCGAATCCGAAATGATCGTCGCCAGTCCGGGTGTGATATTGGCGGAAAACTCCTATCGCGGCGATCTGTAGGAGAAGGGAAAGTATGACCATCCAAAAAATAGAGCGGGGGATGGCAGGCAGGCTCGGTCGTTCCATCAGGGGCGAGTTTATCAGTTCTCAGGCGACCCCGAGGTCACCGTACACGGTCGTCGATAGGAAACTCTCTGAACAGTAAGGTGTCCCTCGATCAAGGGCTATGACGGCGGAGGCTGCTTCGGCGGCGGTTGCTGCGCGGGTTGTCCGCCCTGCACAACGTCCGGCCGTGGTGCCACATAAGGAACTTTGGGCTGGTGTGTAACTTGCCCTCGCGTCGCATCGGCCACATCAATGCCGGAGTGATCCAGGAGCAACCCTGTGGCGCGATCCAGTTCAATACGCGACTTTTCGTAAGCCGCCTTCGCCGACACCAGATTGGACTCCGATGTGGTCAGCGTTGAAGCATCCTGCAAGATCGCAGTTTGCGTGGTGAGTCCGACTTTCAATTTTTGCTGGTCGGCGTCGAGCGTCTGCCGCGCCAGATCGACCGCCGACTGTGCCGCCTGCACGGAAGCGCGATTCTGCTTCACGTCAAATTGCGCGTTCCGCACTTCGATGCGAACCTGATTTTCCAGTTGGTGCAGCCGCACCTGAGCCTGCCGGTATTCCAGTTCCGCGCGCACCTGGTTGGCCTGTGCCTCTCGATTTCGCAACGGAATGTTTAGCGACAGTCCGATCCCCTTGTCGGGCGCGGTCGAGTTGACCAGTTGATTCAGGGTCCCGCCGTAGCCCACGTTATTGCTGGTTTGAAATGGTGGCGGGGCCTTTGCCGGATTAAAACAGAAAGTGCTGCTGGTAGTGCCACAAGTTGGAATCGCCGAATTCACTGAGCCCCCGACTCCCGAACCCCCGTAATACGCAAAAGCATCCAGCGTCGGCAGCAGGGCATTGCGGACAGCCTTGCTGCTAAGGTCGCGAGAATTGAGATCGATGCGCGACTCTGCGAGTTCCGCGCGGTGTTGCAGAGCGTCGTTGATCATGTCCTGGATCGGCACCACACCTTCTTCTTGCGGCACCTGCATCGTAGAAGTCGGTATCACCTCCGCTTCGGCGAGCGCAGGATCTTCGATGGTGCGGCTGAGTGCATTCTTCATCAGGAGTTGCTGCAGTTCTAGATTGTTCTGCGCCACAATCACGTTCTGCTGATCGGTCGCGACTGTGCTTTGCGAGCTGACCACCTGGATTGGCGGTACTGTGCCGACTTGCGCTTGCCGCTTTGAGTCGTCCAGAGCCTTCTGCGCATAGGTCAGCGCTTCCTGCTGCACCCGAACGTTCTCGTATGCATATACCAGATCCCAGTATATATTCTCGATCTGATCGACCGTGGTGATGATCTGCAGACGAAACGCGACATCAGAAATTTCCCGATTGTTCTTGGCGATGCGGATGAAGCGCAGATTCGGTCCCGGGCCGAAGCCCTGCAAAAGGTTTTGCGTGATCTTGAACTGAAAGTTTGACGCCAGGTCGGGGGTCAGCAAACTGGTGGGACTATTGGTAGTGACGTGAGTGTTGTTGAATCCAACTGACAGCGCCGTGCCCCACTGAAAGCCTTGTGTGTAGGCCACATCGGAGGTGTAAGTATTTTGCGCCAGCACCGGTACTGGACTGAGAGCGCTGGTCGATTCGGTATTGTTCTTGTCCAGCTGCAGGGTTCCGGTAAGTACTGGATCGAAGCTGGTGATGGGCGAGCCGATGCCGAGCGTCGAGCTAACCAGGCCGCTGGTGCCGGTTCCAGCGCCTCCCGCAGCAACCGTGGTGCCGCCGGTTCCAGAGCCTACCGTTCCACCCAGCCCGCCCACTCCGCCTCCCGGAGTATTCTGCACAATGCCGGTATTGATGCCAAGAATATTTGCCCCAGACTTGGCCCGCAAAAGGTCCGCAGCCGCAATGTTCAAATTGTAGCGGGCAATATCGATATCAAGATTATTCTCCAGCGCCAGCGCTACCGCGTCGTCAATCGAGAGATAAATCTTTCCATCGCGCATGAGCGAATCGATGCGCGGCGAGTTGCCAAAATCCGGTTGCGCCAATTCCTTCGGCAAGTAAGGTTGGATGAGGTGAGGAAAAGCCGAGGACGATTTGGAATAATCCTGTAAGTGAATTTCCTGCGGCTTGGCTGGGGCTGGAACCGGTTGCGGCGCCGGCGCCGAGGGAACGTCCTGTGCATGCAGGACGGACAATTGCGGACAGGCGCATATCAAAACCGCCAAGCACGTTAGCCACAGGCCTTGCCGACAGCTTGCCGCGGCCTTTCCAAGCGAAGCAAAAGACATGATTCGTCTCCTTGAATAGGGACAGTCGCGCACCTGGGTGAAAGTGAACGACAGATTTCGAACTTTGGATGCAAGAATTATGAAAACGCTGCTCCATCTTAGCGGGTGCTAGCGGCGGAAAGAGCCGCAGATTGTAAAGAATTGTTGGGAAAGAACCACTGAAACAAAAAAGGGCGCAGCCGCAGCCGCGCCCTTTCCGAACATTAAGGCCTATTGGGGCTGCTGTTGCGGAGCCGACGTCCCCGGCGTCGGCTGAGCCACCGCTGGCAATTCCTTGCGAGGCGCGATATAGGGCACGCTCGGTAGGCGCGTGACTTGGCCTCGCGCCGCGTCATCGATGCTGATGCCAGCATGATCGAGCAGCGCGCCGGTTGCGCGGTCCAGTTCGACTCGCGACTTTTCGTAGGCAACCATGGCATTTACCAGAGTCGATTCCGCCGTCGCTAACTGGCTCTGATACTGCAGAACCAAAGTGTTCGTCGAAGTGCCGAACTGAAATTTCTTTTGCTCCGCATCCAGCGATTGGTGTCCGAGTTCCACCGCGGCCCGCGCCGAATCCACGCTGGCGCGATTCTGCTGCACCGCATACTGCGCGTTGCGTATCTCGATTCCCACCTGGTTCTCGATCTGCTGCAGGCGCATCTCCGCCTGGCGATACTCCAGTTCGGAGCGAATCTGCACCGCTTGCGCCGCCCGGTTGCGCAGCGGAATGTTGAGAGAAAGGCCTAAGCCTTTGTCGGGTGCCGTAGAAGTTACCATTTGATCCCAGGTTGACCCGATGCTGGTGGGCGCGACGGCGGGAATTGCGTTCGGACCCGCGCAGAAGCCCAGCCGGAGCTGCTCTGGAGTCTGATTCGCGCAGAGGTTATTCGGGTTTTGCGCGCCGCCGAGGCCAGATCCAGAGTAATACGCGAAGAGATCCAGCGTGGGAAGAAGGGCGCTGCGCACTGCTTTATTGCTCAGATCGCGGCTATTGAGATCGATGCGAGACTCCACCAACTCCGCCCGATGCCGCAGCGCATCACTGATCAGGTCCTCGGTCGGAACAACCTGCTCCTCTGTCGGAACATCCATAGTTGAGATCGGGATGACCTCGGCATTTGCCAGTATCGGATCCTTAAGAGTGCGCGTCAGAGCGTTCTTCATCAGCAATTGCTCCAATTGCAGGTTGGTTCGTGCTGTGGTTACAAGTTGCTGATCCTGCGCCACAGTGCTTTGCGCGCGCACCACTTCGATGGGAGCAAGGCTGCCTATCTCGACTTGCTTTTTTGTGTCCGACAAGGTTTTTTGGGCGAAGGCCAGCGATTCGTTCTGCACGCGAACGTTTTCGTATGCGAAAACCAGATCCCAGTAAATATTCTCGATCTGATCGACCGAGTCGATGATCTGCAGACGGAAAGCTACATCGGTAAGTTCGCGGTTGTTCTTGGCGATGCGAATGAAGCGCGTATTGGCGGGGAATCCCATGCCCTGTAACAAGTGCTGAGTTAGTTGCAGGCGAAGAGAGGAATTGATCAATGGGCTGTAGGTGTTAAAAGGAATGTTCGTGGTAGCGCGACTATTGCTGAACCCGACTTGCAAGTTCGTGCCCCAGCTAAAACCTTGGTTGTACGCAAAATTCACCGTGCCCGTGTTTTGTGCAATAACCGGGACGCCGTTAAACAAGCTCGACGACACGCTCTGGGCGTGATCTTCCTGGAGCGTACCCGTGAGTATTGGATCGAAACTGGTGATGACCGGCCCGAAGCCGAGCGTGGAACTTACCAAACCGTTGGTGCCGGCGCCGATTCCGCCCGCGCCCAGGCTCGTGCCGCCAGTGGAAGCTCCAGCAGTCGCGCCTATGCCGCCAACACCGCCGCCAGGGGTGTTCTGCACGACACCTGCGTTGACACCTAGAATGCTGGCGCCAGCCTTCGCACGCAGCACGTCAGTGTCAGCGATGTTTAAGTTGAAACGCGCAATGGCGATGTCGAGATTATTTTCCAGCGCCAGCGCGATGGCGTCATTCAGCGAGAGATACAGCTTGCCATCATGCATCAATGAATCAATGCGCGCCGTATTGGCCAGGTTCGGTTCACCCAAATGCCGCGGCTTGTAAGGTCCAATCAGATTGGGAAAGTGCGATACCGGCTTCGAATAGTTCAGTACCGGCAGCTTACCCGTCTCCGGCGTGGTTTGCGGGACGGGCCCAGCAGGTGGCTCCTGCGCCGAACCTGTGATCACTAGCGTTGCGAATAAAAGGGTGGCGATAATCAGCCGGATACTCGAGGCTAAGCGTGCGAATGGCATCTACTCTTCTCCGTTCATGAACCTTGTTAAAAAGACCTGGTAACAGCTAAAGACGTGGTTGCAAACGTAAGGTAACCCGATTCACCCGAGAGAAACTTCTACTCAGGCATTGATACGGAACTCCAGTGGTACGCAACTCCGCACCATGGATACGCAATCATGGATACGCAACTAGCGGTACCGGGGTTCCTGAAAAAATACGGGTAAGCCAAAGCTTTCAACAACCCATCGGCGCGGCGGCGCCCACTTCGGTTCCCGAACCTCTCCGGCTCCCTGGGACTTTCCAAGCCACAAATATGTTCTGAAACAGTTTAAACGAGGTTGGGATGTAGCGTGTGCGCAGCGGCACTAATGGATGGTCTGGCAAGAGGTTTGGAGCAGAAGTCACACCCGCGAGAACTGCTAAGTGGAACTTAGCGCGTGGACAGCGGGGGCATGCGGGCGCGGTCTCTGTCTGCCGGGACTCCTCGCTCTGACGGGGGCTCACGCTTCTTCTTTCCTGGTTTATCCGGATCCGCAACGTCCGCGCTCGAAGTGTCGCTGTCATCGTGCAGAACGATGTTCAGCAGGGAACTGTGTACAAACACATTATTCCCCGCTCCGTAGTTGATGAACCCCAGGCGCCTGAATCGGTTCATGAAGAAACTCACACGCGAACGAGTCGTTCCCACCATCTCCGCCAGAGTTTCCTGGTTCAATCGCGGGATCAACATTTCCGAAACCCCTTCGGTGCCGAAGTGCGCCATGAGCAAAAGAATCCGCGCTAATCTCTTCTCGCTGGAGTTGAAGAGTTGATCGATCAAATCGTCCTGATACCGGATATTTCGCTTCAGTAAATATTTTAAAAACAGGGCCGACAATTTTGGTTCCCGGCCCATGGTCAGCACCATGGCCTTTTTTTCGATATGAAGGATGTCGCACCCGGTCATCGCGGTTGCCGTTGACATGCGCACCTGCTGTCCCGCTAGGCCGCCTTCCCCAAAAAAATCGCCCTCCCCGATGATGCCAAGCGTGGCCTCTTTTCCAGCTTCAGACACTACGCTCAACTGTATCTTTCCCTTCCGGATAAAAAACAATCCGTCCGTGGGATCGCCCTGCGCAAATACCGTATCTTTCACTTCGAAGGACAGGAAATCCCTGCCCTTCCCAGTGGTCGAGAGAAAAGTATTAGGGTTAAACGCAATTCTCTTTTTCGAGCTGTCGATTGCTTTAGCCAGGGAGCCATCCTAAAGATATAGATTCCACCAGTGTTAACTATCCGGCAAAACAAGAGTCAATACTGGTCAATAACGCTCACATTGGCCAGATTACGTGTGCCGCACAACTTGCAACTTTCCAATAACCCCCGTCCTGCCATATTCAGAAGCTTTTAGTGCGCGGATCTACTTTCCGAAAGCAAGACCTGCGAACTGCGTTCTCGCGTCCTGACGATTGCCGACTGGAACTCTCGTCCAGGCATGTGTGCAATTTTGCTCAGACGTTGGAAATGCGTGATGGGATAATTTCAGCCAATCGGAGTATAGGAATTGTTCTAATTCCCTTGCCGCCCAGGAGGACTCTATGTGGAATTCTAAGTTTAAGGAGATGGCCCTCTCCCATGCCCAACTGGAATCGGTAATCCTGGAGCGCACTGCCGAACTACAGATCCTCTCCCAGCGCCTGCTCAAAGTACAGGACGACGAGCGCCGTAAGTTGGCTCGTGATCTCCACGATAGTACTGGTCAAACCTTGGCTGCCCTGAAAATCAGCGTCTCGTTCCTGCAGGAAAAGTGCCAGGAGGATAGCAACATTATGGCCATCGTCTCCGACGTCGCGCAATTAGCCGACCGGGCTATCGAAGAAATTCGTACGATGTCATATCTGCTTCATCCGCCGCTTCTGGACGAGATTGGTTTTGCTTGCGCCGCCGAGTGGTTTATCGAAGGCTTCGCCAAACGTAGCGGCATCGACGTCACTGCAGACCTAGCCTCTGATGACAAGCGCCTGCCCATGAATATTGAAATCGCCCTTTTCCGCGTCTTGCAGGAGAGCCTGACGAATGTACATCGCCACTCCGGGGCGTCGCAGGCAAGCGTCAGTTTTCGGCGCCAACCCAACGCAGCGATTCTCGAAGTAAGGGATTTCGGAAGCGGCATTCCAGCCGAACGTCTGGTGCGGCTTCGTGAAACCAGTGCGGAAACCGGCGTAGGCCTAGCCGGAATGCGCGAGCGTTTGAACGAACTGAATGGTCACCTGGAAATCGACTCCGATGATCAAGGAACCGTCTTGCGGGCCATTGTCCCTTTATTCGCAGTATCCCTGGTGAATCACTCCGGAAATGGCGAAGAGATGATGCGTCTGCAAGCGTCCGATGACGCTTGTGAATCGCAGACTGGAGTCTCCTCGGAATAGGAAGGCTTCGAGTATTTGCTGCGGGAACATTTACAGTCGCGACGTAGTTCTACCCTCGCACGCTAATTCTGGAAAACGATAGGACGGCACGCGACGAAATCGGCCGGCCCATCGACATCGCCGGACGGAAAGTAGTAAAGATCAACATTCTTTTTACCTGCGGCAACAACTGCTGAGATTCGCCGCTGTCGGAAAGAATTCTGTAATCCTGAACCCGCCCATTCCGATCCACATATGCTTCAATAACCAACGAATCCGTGTTCATCGAACTCAGAGTCGTCCCGAAGACGCTTTGCTGTAACTCTGGCCCGGTATTTAAGACCAGGGGAACGTCTTGATTATTCGCCTGCAGCTGTCCGGGCATCGCCAGGATCGCCGTCACTAAACCAAAGATCAACAGGGCGCAGATTAAGCCCGCCGTCGCCGGTACCATGAACGCATTCAGCGTATTCTCCATCCGCAGCCGCAGGCCTTCGTAGCGTGGCCGCCGCGCCACAGCTGCCTCCCGCGAAATGGCTAGACGCAGCTTCAGCCCAAGATCTGCCGGCTCCTGCACCCGGCCAACGCTCATCAACATCTGTTGCGTTTGCCGCAGCAATTTGAATTCGCGCATGCACCCATTACATCTGTCCAGATGAGCCTGCACCGCCTGCATCTCGGTCCCGGTGACCGCTCCATCGAGAAAAGGCGATAGCAATTCCTTCGCTTCCGTGCACTGTATGGCGCGCTTCATTGTCGTGAATTTCTCCGCCATGTACTTCATGGCATCACCTCGACCCTTCTACCCCCTGCAGCAACCCGAGGCGCGGAACTCGCCTCTTTGTCCGGTACCGTCAGCCCCAGTTCTCCACCTACTTCGCGGACATACGGCGCCAGTCGCTGTTTAAGTGCCTGCCGTCCGCGCGTCAATCTTGACTTCACAGTCCCCAACGAGATCTGCAGAACCTCCGCGATCTCTTCATACGACATTTCTTCCAGGTCGCGCAGAATCAGCGTCGTCCGGTAGGGTTCGGCGACCTTCCTCAACTCCGCGTCCACCCGCTGCTGCACTTCCCGGTGCGCCACACTATCGAAGGGCGAATCGCGCTGATCGGTCATCGCGTTCTGCATCGCTTCATCATTGCCCGAAAATCCATCCGAGTCCGGTGGTTCAATCGAAGTCTCTTGCGCCTTATGCCGGAACCACCATCGCTTCCGGTTCGCAGCTTCGTGCAAGGCAATGCGGTAAATCCACGTCTTCAAACTCGACTCGCCGTGAAACTGATTCATGCCGCGAAAAACTTTCAGGAACACGTCCTGTGTGGTATCCGCCGCGTCTGCCGGATCGCTAACCATTCGATACACCAGCCCGTACACCGGACGCTGAAATTCGCCGATCAACCAGGCATAAGCCTCTTCCGAGCCGGCTTTCAGCTCCGCGACAACCGCCGCTTCCTCGACTCGTACTCCTATCGCGCTGGCCAATTCTCCCAAGGTCTCTCCGGCGATACCGCTTTCTACCATCTACCAGGACGATTATAGGATCACCCGCCCCATTCCGAACCGAAAAATTGCTGGCCAGTCGGTTCTTTCTACCAGCATAGACTCCAGCCAACTCTCGCGAGTTCCAGCTTATAACGTTTTATTCCCAATATTGCTCCCCAGTAGTAACTCCCACTCATGACCTTCAGAAAGCATCCAGAAAATACGACCGGCAGTTTTGGGGTCCGGGAATCGGGGGTGGCACAATAGGAACATCCCCCATAATCTGCCGATTTCCCACGGAAATAGCTTGACATTCACACTGCTGTAACAGTATCTAGGTCGGCATCCGCCATTGCGCGCGGTTGGAGTGCATTGGAGATTCCGGGGCGACGCCAAGAACTCCTGCCCGATGCTCTGCCGGTTAGCGCTCTCTTCTACAGACAGAATCAACCGGAGCGCGTGGGAGATTCATTAAAGATCCATCACAGCACGTCTGAATATGACCACTCCAGAGTAGGGCCCGAACGCGGATCTTTATAAATCTGTCATTGAGCAAACGGTCTGAAACCTATCCTCGGAGGCTGTACCCAATGAAACGACGCGTCTCGCGCTTGATCGTCCTCGCCGCCGCCGTTGCTCTGGCTTTATCCGCCATGGCGCAGCAGCAGGAAAACCATCCACCTAATAACAATGCTCTCGTGTTGTTGCTTCAGTCGAAGGGAATCTTGTCTTCCAGCGACGTCGCCAGCATCAATCAAGCATCTACGCCGGATGAAGCTAGCGCGCGGCTCGCCAAACTGCTCGAGGAAAAAGGCTTGATCAGCCAGGCGGAATACACGTCGACCGTCGCTCCTGCGAACGCCGCAGCCCTGAGCGTAACGCCTGTCAGCCTGGAGCCCTCGAAGGCCCATCTCTCAAATGCGGTCCTGCATCAGCAAAGTCCGGCTCAAACCGGTCAGACTCCTATCGGAACTCCGCCCACCCCTCCCGAACGTCCCGGGATATCCGCAGTGGCTCCGCTCCGAGTGCTGCCCATTGACGCGCCCAAGCAGGGCGGAATGATTCCCGACATCCATCTTGGTAGCGGCGCCAACATTAAGCTCTACGGGTTCTATAAGGCGAGCGCTATTTCCGATACCGCCTCCAGCGGCGGTGCTACTTTCGGCAGCCAGGACTGGCCACTCCCGCTCCTGCTGGGCGACACCACTGCCGCCACTCCTGACCACAACCCCCAGGTGCATCTCAAGGCGCGCAGTTTCCGAATAGGCATGCAGACGGAATGGGTTCCGAAGAATTCCGGCTTCACCATCACGGGGCGGGTGGAAGGCGATTTTGAAGGCGACTACACCGACGTCAGCAACCGCAACATCAGCAGCGTCCGTTCCAGCCAGTTTGGCCTTCGCCTCGCCTGGATGCGCCTCGACCACAAACTCGGAGGCCTGCCCTGGTTCGCGGAGTTCGGCCAGGATTGGTCTCTGCTCTCATCTTCTCTTCCAGCCCTTTTCGAAACTACTGGCCTCGGCGTCGGTATGGGTACGTTATATGAGCGCATTCCCCAATTCAAAACTGGCCTGCAATTTCACGCGGGTGATCTGAAGATTCAGCCTGAGGTCGCCCTCGTCCTGTCGTCGCAGGGATCCTCCGGCCTTACCACTGACCAGCACTTGCGCTTCGGTGATGCCGTTGGCGCCCAGTCCGATCAACCTGGAGTGGAAGCCCGCGTCGTCTTCCAGTTCCCCCTCTCCCACCATTGGAAGGGCGTGGCGCCCGCTCAACTGATTTTCAGTGGTCACCATTCCCGCATGAATGAACTGATTCCACATGCGAAAGAGGCCTCCAATACCGTGATTTGTGAAACGTTCGGTGCGCCCTGCACGGTAAGCATCTTCACCAGCGCCACCGTTCCGAATAACGGATTCGACAATGTGCAAGCGTTCCTAGGCGCGTCCAACTGCCCAGCGACAGGGACGTGCACTCTATTCAACCTCTTCCCCAGCGGAGCGCAGGTCGGCAATCCACAGAACATCTACACCGGGGAAATTCAGTTGCCTACTCCCTGGGTAACTCTGGTCGCAAAGTTCTATCGCGGAAACGACATGCGGTTCTTCTTCGCCGGCCAGCTTAACGACGTTTTCAACAACCTCGGCGCGCTGGCAGATCCAGGCGATGCGAATGGCATTTCAGAAAGCGGACGCGCCATTCTGTTCGGTTGCGCGGGTGGAGTCAAAGACAAGGTGCTGGTGAATACCTCGGACTGTCCCGGCACTCCCGTACTACCCGCGAAACTGCAACCAGTCGGCGGATCAGGTGGATTCGCGGAACTCAGCTTCCCGCTCTCACGGATCGTTCACGCTGATCCCGAGGGCGCCAATTCCGGGTGGATCCTCCACCTGCAATGGGGAACAGACCGAGCCAACTACGCCGACGCCGCGAAAGGTAATCACCTCGGCCGCACTGACCTCGACACAGCTTCCCTCACTTATCGTCTTAATAAGTGGGTGACGTTTGTGCACGAAGCCAGCTACATCGTCACGTTCACCGCCAACAACCACGCAGCCAACGGAACAGTCACCCCGGAATACCTCCAGTTTGGCCCTACCCTGACCCGGCAGGCTCACAACTGGCGCAACGAGTTCGGTCCAATCTTCACCTTCTAACTAACTCGTTCCAAAACTAAAACTCCTGCGCGGCCTCCGCGCAGGAGTTTTCAATTTCCGTCAATGTCGCCGGAAGCCGGAAGCCGGAAGCCCGAAGCCGGAACCCGGAAGCCCGAAGCCCGAAGCCCGAAGCCCGGAACCCAGAAGCCCTGCTCTAACAGCAGCCCATCTTCACTTCTCCCGCGGCAGTAACCGGCGGTCCAAACGCCTCCTGCGGAGCCGGAGCTCCGTTCATCACCGCAATCCAGCGCCTCACGGCATCAAACAAGACTAAAATCACGCCCGCAATGAAGATGCACATCAATACCGTGTCCATGTAGCCCGTAAACACCTGTCCCGGCTTCGAAGTCAGCGGCCAGAAAATATTCTTGATCGAGAGTACTCCCGCGCTCAGCGTGGTCACGCCCACGAAGCACATCGGAACCGCCGTGATCCACGCATATTTCTGCTTCCCCATATTGATGAGAAACGTCGTCGTCACGGCCAGCGCAATCGTTGCCAGCAGCTGATTGCCGGTTCCAAACAACGGCCATATCGTGGTGATATTCCCCGTATAAATTAAATATCCCCAGCCCATCACGACAATGAAACTGGTGATCAGATTTCCCGGCAGCCACGAACTGTTACCGAATGGCTTGTGCACTTTGCCCATCAGCTCTTGTAGAACGTAACGGGCTACGCGCGTTCCCGTGTCCACCGTCGTCAGTATGAATAGCGCTTCGAACATGATGGCGTAGTGATACCAGTAGCCCATCAGAGTTGCCATCCCCGGCAGCCCGCGGAAAATCTGCGCCATGCCGATCGCCAGTGAAACTGCGCCTCCCGTGCGGCCCGCGAGTTTCTCTCCCACTTCGCGCGAGAACATATCGAGATTCACCGTACTTAATCCCAGATGGCTGAACACCGCCGGAGTGGTGTTGATGGCGAAATAATCGCCCTGCGAAAGCGAGCAGGCCGCGATCAGCGCAAGTACCCCCACCAATGACTCGCAAATCATGGCGCCGTATCCGATAAAGCGTGCGTCCGTTTCCTTGTCGAGCATCTTCGGAGTCGTACCCGAAGACACCAGCGAATGAAATCCCGAAATCGCTCCGCAGGCAATCGTTATAAAGAGGAAGGGAAACAGGCTGCCTTTGATAATCGGCCCGCCGCCGTGAACATACTGCGTGAAGTTCGGAAATTGAATATTAGGATGCACCACGAACACGCCGACCACCAGCACCGCAATCGTCCCCAGCTTCACATAGGTCGAAAGATAATCTCGCGGCTCCAGGACCAGCCACACCGGAAGCACCGACGCCACCAGCCCGTAAATTCCCATCAGGATCGTGATCTCATGCGGCGTAAAGGTAAGCGCCCCGGCCCATGAAGTCTGCGCCACCCAATGCCCGGCAACTACGCTGGCGAGCAAAAGAACCACGCCAAAAATGCTGGGACCCACCACATTGACCTGTCCCGCATGACTCTTGAACATCCACCAGCCCATGATCACGGCGATCGGGATAGTCATCCCGATCGTAAACACTCCCCATGGACTATTGGAAAGCGCATTGACCACTACGATGCCGAGTCCTGCCAGCGACACTAGAAGAATAAAGAGCACCGCGATCATCGCTACCAGTCCGGCAAACGGACTGATCTCCGTCCGCGCCACATCCGCCACCGAACGCCCCTTGTGCCGCACCGATGCCACCAGCACGGTGAAATCCTGCACGCAACCGCACAGCACCGCCCCGACCAGAATCCATAAAAATCCCGGCGCAAATCCAAACTGCGCCGCCAGCGTCGGCCCAATCAGCGGCCCCGCTCCCGCAATCGCCGCAAAGTGATGTCCAAACAGCACCCACTTTGGCGATGCCACATAGTTATGCCCATCGGGATAAACGTGCGCCGGAGTTGTGCGCCGGTCATCCAGAGCCATCGCCTTTGCCGCAATGAACGCACTGTAATAACGATAAGCAATCGCGTACACGCACAACGCACCCAGCAAAACCGGGAAAGTGTTCATCAATCACTCCAAGAGACGCAGGAGGGCTCATCCTGCCGTCCTAATCGAAGGCATCCTACACCTATTTTAGAATGCGGCACAAACAACTTTTGTTGCATGAACACGCGCTACAATGTCGGGCAGATTGGCGTGAAGTTATTTTTCACATGCGGAGAGATTCTCATGTGGGGACACGCCGCCCTCGCTGTCCGATCGAGCGCTCGATGGTTTTCTGATCTCGAGGCAAGTTCGACTCAGAAAAGGATCGCAAATGCACATGCCACAAAATCCGCAGCCCGCTGCCCAACTCGCGGTCAAAGAGCACGGCCTGGTCCGCTTCGGTCTCACCCTCGCCAACTGGAGCGAGCGCTGGTTTCCCGATCCTCTTGTGTTTGCGCTGTTAGGAATCGTTGTGGTTTTCTTCGTCGGCCTGCTGCTTCATCAGAGCCCCGCGAAACTCGCTATTCAAGGAGGAAAGAATTTCTGGGCCCTCGTCCCTTTCACCATGCAGATGGTGATGATCATCGTAGGAGGTTATGTCGTCGCCTCCACACCTCTCGTTTACCGCGCCATACGCGCGCTGGCGGCAATTCCAAAAACACCGCGGCAAGCCGTTGCCCTGGTCGCATTATTTTCCATGCTAACCTCGCTGATATCCTGGGGCTTAAGCCTGATTTTCAGCGGACTCTTCGTTCGCGAGCTCGCCCACCGCGTCAAAGGCATGGACTACCGCGCCGCCGGGGCCGCCGCCTATCTCGGCCTTGGAGCGGTGTGGGCCATGGGACTCTCATCCTCCGCCGCCATGCTCATGGCGACCAAGTCTTCGATGCCGCCATCTTTATTCAACATCAGCGGCCTCATCCCGCTCACCCAGACTTTATTTTTGTGGCAGAGCATCGCCACCACTGCCATTCTGATCGTCTTTTCAGTCCTGATCGCTTACCTCTCCACGCCCTCGCCCGAGAACGCGCGCACCGCAGAATCCTACGGCATCCAGTACGAGCCCATCCGGTCCAGTCTTGAGGTGCGCAGCAAGCCAGGGGAATGGCTCGAATACAGCCCGCTGCTGAATATTCTGGTCGCCACTCTTTTGTGTTGGTATCTCGTTGACGTCTTCCGCACCTCGCCGCAAGGAGCGCTCGCCGCCCTCGATCTCAACACTTACAACTTGATGTTTATTACCATCGGCCTTCTTCTGCACTGGCGTCCCAAGCGGTTCATGCGCGCCGTCGCGGAGTGTATTCCCGCCACCGGCGGCGTGCTCATTCAATTTCCGTTTTACGCCGTGATCTTCGGAATGATTGTCGGCACTGGCATCGCCGACGCACTGGCGAAAGTGTTCGTCTCGATCAGCACTCACAACACTTATCCACTATTGGTCGCGATTTATTCCGCCGTCCTCGGAGTCTTTATTCCATCCGGCGGCAGCAAGTGGGTCATCGAAGCGCCATATGTTTTGCAAGCTGCAATCTTGCACCAGGTTCATCTCGGTTGGGTCGTCCAGATCTACAACGCGTCGGAAGCGCTGCCCAATCTAATCAATCCTTTTTGGATGCTCCCGCTCCTCGGAATCCTGAAACTTAAAGCCCGCGACATCGTTGGCTACGGCGTCCTCCAGTTAATCGTTCACATCCCAGTCGTCTTCTTCCTCTGCTGGCTCTTCGCCCGCTACATTCCCTATATTCCGCCAATGAAATAGGCGATTGTGTGGAGTTGCGCCCTCGCCCGCTGCCGGAAGTCCAGGCATTTTATTGATCTCAGATTTTTTACAAACTGTTCATCTCCTGGTCGGGCTGGAATGGCATCCATTCTTCACTCATTCCATAGGAGGTAGTCCGTGGCACGAACGTTCCGTAGCGCACATCTGCTAGTCCCTTTGGCTCTCTGCCTGCTCCCCGCCAGCCTGGCATTTGCCGACGGTAGTCTGACCAAGGTCAATCACATCATCATCGTTATGCAGGAAAACCATTCCTTCGACAATTATTTCGGAGCCCTCCCCTACGCTCCCGGTAGTCCTTATCACAGTGGAAATGGATCCTGTTCCAGCACCGATCACAAATGTGTCGACGGCCTCGCTTGCACCATTGCAACCGACGGCAGCCTGCATTGCATCAACAGCAATCTCGACGACGATGGCAGCACCGTCTATGCGTTCCACAATTCTTCCCGCTGCGTGCTCCCCGACCTCGATCACGGATGGTTCGGCACGCACTTGGAAATGAACTTCAAAAATCCTAACGCCACGCTCACCAACTCTTTGAGCGACGGCTTTGTCCGCAGGAACGATTTAACTGAACAGAACGATAACGGCGAGAGCGCCACTGACGATCAAACGATCGGTTTCTATACCCAGGACGATCTTCCTTTCTATTACAGCCTGGCCCAGACCTTCGCCATGAGCGACCGGCAATTTGCTTCCGTCCTTGGCCCCACCTTCCCCAACCGCTCTTATCTGATGGCCGCAACTTCCTTCGGCCACCTCACCACCAACGACACCGTCCCTCCTCCGGGAGGCTACAAGCCGATCACCGGCACGATCTTCGATCTCTTCGATAAACACGGAGTTACCTGGGGAGATTTTTTTGAAGATGCCCCGCAATCCGCAAGTTTTCGTCCCACCGATCCCCACAACCTGCCCCTCACGACCTTCATGCTGGAAGCTTCCGGCGTTGGTTCACTGCCGCAAGTTTCTTTCGTGGATCCCGACTTTGGCATCGAAGGTCACGCCCTCGAAGACGACGAGCATCCCCCCACCGATATTCAGCGCGGCCAGTATCACGTCTCGCAGATCGTGAATGCCGTTCGCAACGGTCCGTTCTGGAAGGACTCAATCATCTTCATTCTTTACGATGAACACGGCGGCGCCTACGATCACGCCAAGCCGCCCGCTGCTCCGCAAAAAGGCGCGCGCACTCCCGATGGAATCAATCCCGGCCAGTGCGAAGACTTGTCCGCTCCCCCCAACAGCGAGCAACCCGGCCAAGGCGCCGAGTGTTCCTACAACTTCACCAGCCTCACCGACACCAGCGTTCTTGATGCAGAGGCTCTGTGCCCTGCTTTAACTGCCAATCCCACCGGACCGTATCCCAAGAGCTGCGCCAGTTTCGATCAACTGGGGGTTCGGGTTCCGTTGATCGCCGTCTCTCCATTCTCTAAACCCAGCTATGTCTCCCACCAGATCGGGGACCACACCTCAATGCTCGCTATGATTGAAAAGCGTTTTCTGAATTCCGGCAACAAGCCGCTCTATCTCACAAAACGCGACCAGAACGCCAACGATCTGGAGAGTATGTTCGACTTCACTCATTCTCCGTCGTTGAATACGCCGGTGGGCCAGGCGCAGCCGCCGGTAAGCGACTGCACTCCGCAATAAATTGTCTTGAGGAATAAATTAACTCTGGGATGCCCCATTTTTCGTCTCTTGCGGGAAGTGGGGTTTTCTTCGAGGGCGGCCTCCCCGAGTTCGTCGAGTTCGAGCTTTCTCGGTTGTTACGTTTTTCCCTGAGCCGCCGTATTACCGAATTAGTAATCGGGTATCGACCCTATTGCCCGCGTGTTTTTTTTCTCTTAGCGTTCGTAACACTTCGTTCGTGGGTGTGCCCCAGCCGATCAGTAGAGCTGCCGCCAACCCTCAAACTGTTTTCTGAGTGATCTGATTTTCGCGACGCCCTCAGCGTCTTCCCTCACTCTTTCCGCGGAAAATAGGAGCCCCCAGCGCCGGGCAACGCCGAATTCTACTGGCGAGTCTTCCATAACATCGCCGCGCATTCGGATTTTCAGGCAGCAACCATCCGGCATGCTCGCTGAACTCCGGCCAGGGACGAAGCCAGCCTTTTTGGCTTTTGCGCACCTATCCTCGCGAACAACGACTCACGAAAGAGGTAATTTATGACTCGCCGACGGTTGACCGTTATATCGGTCGTTGTGCTTTGTGTCGTGGCGCTATGCATGTCAGTCACCGGAGGAAAAGTATCGGCCCAGAATGCAGGGTCGCCTCCGGAGCCAATCTACAATCCGTACCCGCCAGGGATCCTTCCTTCTGATTTGCCTTCAGAACTAGCCAGGGTGCTGCGTGAAGTCGATGGCATCGAAGCTGAAGCCATTCGACAGTGGCACGCCATACCACCTCCGATTGTGACCGGTAACCCGCCCATCCTTCAAAATACCGGTGTTCCCTTAGTCGAAATACTCGGCAAGCTTATGAATTACGACAGGACGATCTCGCCCAACGAAAACAAGGCGTGCGCGTCTTGCCACATGCCATATGCAGGCTTTAGTGGGCCGATCCCGTCGGTGAATCTGCTGATGATCGCCTACCCCGCATCGGCTCCCTACCGGGCTGGCAAGCGAACGGCACAGAGATATACTTATTCCAGCTACTTCCCTCCACTGCAATACAACGCCACCCAGGGCGCCTTCTTCGGCGGAAACTTCTGGGATTCCCGTGCGACCGGATATTTAACCAGGGCTCCCGACGGCGAGCAGGCACAGTTTCCTCCCGTCGACCCTAATGAGATGGCCAACCCTGACACCGCCTGCATCACGTACAAGCTTTCCTTGGCTCCATACAAATCTCTCTTTGAGGAGATTTGGGGTGCCGGGTCGTTGAGCAGCATCACTTGGCCCGCCAATGTCGCGTCGATCTGCGCCACTCCGGGAGGAGCGGCCGTGTTTGGCACGAACACCCAGCCTGTGGTCCTGAGTACGGCAGACCGCACGCTGTCCGACAATGATTACCTTCACTGGGCGGCCTCGATTAGCGCCTTCGAGCACAGCCTCTCGGTTAGCCCGTTTACCTCGAAGTTCGACGCCTTCCTCAAGGGCACCTACACGCTGACAGCAGAGGAGAGCGCCGGCTACGACTTGTTCAAAGGGAAAGGCAACTGCAACTCGTGCCACCTCGACGGAAGATCAACCGCCCCCGCTCCAACCGCTCCGACTGCTGTGGACACGGGCGTTGCCGCCGATGTAACTCCAGTCTTTACCTGCTTTGGTTCGGCCAATCTCGGTCTGCCGAAGAACCCAAGGGACTCCTTTTACTATGAGACCACGCCGGATTCCCTGGGATTTACGCCCAATCCGGCAGGGTTCACTTACACCGACTTGGGATTAGGAACTTTCCTCAGGAGCGGTTACGGTTCCGCTGCCAACCCCAACTCGGCTTGGACACCGTTCGCATCCACCTCGGACGGCCAGATGCAAACGGCTACGGCGCGCGATGTGGCCATGGTGCCGCCACAGTGTCCCACTACCGAGGCACCGGGCCCCTACTTCCAGAAGGAGTTCTTCCACAATGGCTACATCAAGAGCCTGAAGCAACTCGTCCACTTCTACAACACGCGCGACGTGTATCCGTTCCCCGTTCAGTCCGGGGAGTGCCCGGCAGGAACCGTGGAAAAGGTGACCTGCTGGCCCGTGCCCGAGGTCACGGCGAATCTAGACATGACAGTCGGCAAGCTCGGTTTAACGGATGCGGAGGAGAATCAGATCGTCGCATTCCTCCAAACCCTGACTGACGGCTACACTACGGCGTTCCCTGACATCGGTACCTATACCGGAACTTGCATGTCGGGCGGTAACGCCTCAACGCAAGGGAACTCAACAATAATTTCCGCCATCAAGCTCCAGGAGCTTATGAAGCAGCACTAAATGGGGGAAGGAAACAAGGCGCATGGAGTCACATCCATGCGCCTTGATTGGTTTTCTATGTTCACACGACGTTATGCGATCTCCAGGAGGTCCAGGTATGAATAGAGTCCACGCAAAGCTACTTTTGATCGCTGCTGCCGGCAGCCTGCTTTTCTCAAACTCCGTCGTCGCTCAAGATAGCGCGTACACGCCCAAGATACTTCCTCCTGCACCGAGAGCCGCGCGCGTTCGGATCATGCAGGGGCCAGAGCTCGAAAGGGCCGACGATAAATCCGCCATCATCACGTGGACAAGCAGCAACCCTGGGGGCACGGACGAGCATTTTGGAGTCGTACATTACGGCACGAATCCCATTGAACTTGGTGACACAGCGAAGTCACACATCCGCCTGAATCAGACCCATTCCTATACGGTTTTTCGCGTACGCGTCGAGGGCCTCGCTCCGCGGACGACGTACTACTATACGGTCGACTCGATGGAGGGCAACGGCAGGAGCGACGGAGTAAACAGCCCGGTCAAGTACTTCAGCACGCGCTGATACCAGGCTTGAATCTCACCGTCTCGAAGGAGTTGCCGCGCAACTCAAGCAGCCGAATTCGTCCCGCAATATCCATTCGACAGGTAGACCCCTGGGCCGCTCCCGGCAACCCTGGGACTATCTCCTGAGCTCTAAATGGCGCACCGGGAGCCCGTTTCCGGGCGTAAGCAATCCCCCAAAGAGGTAACTTTCAATGTTGTATAAGTCGCACTTCGCGGTAGTGGTAAGCGCGTGCCTGCTTTTCTCCGCCGAGTTCGGCACGGCTCAACAGGGCGCAACTAATTTCTCGGCATCCAACGCTACTCAGGTAGTAAATATCCAGCAGAACGGCTCAGGGTATGCTCTGAAGGCATTCACCAATTCCACCGGCCCGGTCGGCGCGATCTTCGGCCAAGCCTCCGCCACGAGCGGCTTCAACAACGGAGTCTGGGGTCGCACCTACAGTACCGCGGGTGTCGGCGTTCGCGGCGAGGCCTTGGCCAACACTCAGGGCGCTAGCACTCCCACCGGCGTTGCTGGATTCAGCGATTTCAGCTTTAACGGGATTGGCGTTTACGGCCATGCCCACTACAACGGATACGGCGTCTACGGCATGATTGATTCGCTCGACTTCTCCGGCGCCGGAGTCTTCGGACGGGCCGGCGGCTCCTGCTGCGGCATCCCCGGCCTTTTCCAACAGGACGCCGCTGTCACCGGCGGCTACAACATAATTCTGGTTGGGCAATATCTCGATGCCAACAAGCAGGCTCACCAGGTCTTTACCGTCGACAGTAACCAAATTAGAGGCAATTCCTTCGTTGCGACGACCGCCGCTTATAACGGCGATCTCTTCGCCGGTCTCGCTCCTGGCGGTTCCTCAAACGTCTTCCGTGTGGATGCAACCGGCGCTGTCTACGCCGATGGCGGCTACCACACCGGAGGCGCCGACTTCGCTGAAGCCTTCTCTGTCAAAGGCGCCAGCACCAGTTACGCTGCCGGAGACGTCCTCACTATCGACCAGTCCGCCACTCGCCGCCTCACTCGCTCATCGCACCCTTACTCCACCTTGGTCGCCGGAATTTATTCCACCAAGCCCGGCGTTCTCGCCAGTCCCTATGCCATGGATCAAACTCTCAAGTCTGACATTCCTCTCGCCGTCGTCGGCGTCGTTCCCTGCAAAGTGACCACGGCCAACGGCGCAATCCATCCCGGAGACCTCCTCGTCACTTCCGCGAAACAAGGCTTCGCTATGAGAGGAACCGACAAGAACAAAATGGTTGGAGCCGTTCTCGGCAAAGCCCTCGAACCACTCCCCAACGGTGACGGCGTCATCCAAGTGTTGGTCACCCTGCAATGAAACTTACGGATGCCCCGTCCCTTGTCTCTCCGTTCCTTGGAGAGGCAGGGCGGGGATAGTGATCTCGCCACACCATCCGCGATGGTTTGACGAGGCCACAACCCTGTGCCACACTGCTGCCGGTGTTTCCTTTCATGCGCCGCTTTAGCCTTCCGCCCCTCATTCGCGATTCCCTGACGCTCTCGTTCCTGATCGTCTGCTGGACTGTCGCGACATTGGCGCAAGGGGTGAGTTCGACAGTAGGTCCAACGACAGACAACGGCTTGCGGGATTATGCCTCGTTATATACCACGACCCCCGGGACCGGTATTGTGGTCGCAACCGTCTCCGCCGAAAAGAAGAATGTTCACCTTGATCGCCAGGCGTTGCTTCAATTGCTAAACCGGTCAACCCAGACAGCGACTTGGCAGACCACGAACGATATTGCGCAAGGAGCGTTTCAGGATCAGGTTTCACAAGGAGTGTTTACCAACGTCGCTTACGGAGAATACGACATTGAAGTGAGCGCTGTCGGATATCTCAGCGAGCGCCGTCAGCTGCAAGTGGTAAATTCCTGGAGCCCGGTACAACTGAAGTTCACCTTGAAACGGGACCCCGAGGCCGTCAACCTTGATGTGCCCGATACGGCGATCTCCGCGAAGGCGCGCAAAGAGGTGAAGCGCGGCGTCTCCGCGCTCAAGTCGAACAATCTGAAGGAAGCGGAAAAACAACTGGGCGCAGCCTATAAGTCCGATCCATCGAGTTCGGATGTGAATTTTTTGCTTGGCTATCTGTATTACGAGAAAAGCGACTACGGGCGTGCGGGGGATTACCTCCGTTCCGCCACCAATATCAATCCCAGAAACACGCAGGCGCTGACGCTGTTGGGACGTGCCGGATTGCAACGCCATGACTATCCCGCGGCGCGCTCCGCGCTGGAGTTGGCCGTGATGGAAGATGGGGATAACTGGCAGCCCCACAATTTGCTGGCCGACACCTATCTTCATCAGGGTAACTACAACCGCGCTCGCGATGAAGCGCGCGTGGCTATTGAAAAAGGGAAAGCTCATGCCAGTCCAGCGGAGTTGGTGCTGGGCGAAGCGCTGGTGAATTTAGGCAACAACAAAGAAGGAGTCGAGGCCCTGAACAGGTTCTTGCAAGAGGCGCCTCTTCACCCCATGGCTGGCCAGGTGCGCGGCCTGATCGCAGAAATTGAAGATCATGCTGCCAATCCCGCAGCGGCGGCGGCTTCGGAGGATACAGGTCCGCCCAAGTTGATTGGAGTGGACCCACTAGAGGCTCTCAGCGCTCCGGTACTTTCTGTGAAGTCGTGGCAGCCGCCCGGCATCGACGATACCAAACTCAATGTTGCCGCGGACATGACCTGCCCCACCGGGAAAGTCATCGACGAATCCGGGAAACGCGTGCAGGAATTGGTGGAAGACGTGTCGCGCTTCGCCGCGGTTGAAGACCTCTTCCATCAGAGACTCGATGCCTACGGCCTTCCAATTCGCACCGAAACCCGCAAATTTAACTACGTCGCGTCAATTTCGGAGCAGCAACCAGGGTTCCTTTCGGTGGATGAATATCGCTCCGACAAGCTGGGATTAACCGGCTATCCCGACGAGATTGCCAGCAGCGGATTTGCTGCGCTGGCGCTGGTGTTTCATCCCCACATGCGCGACAACTTCGCGATGCAATGCGAGGGACTGGGAGATTGGCGCGGACAGCCGACCTGGCTGGTGCGCTTCGAGCAACGCGACGATCGCCCCAGCCGCATTCATAGCTACAAAGTCGGAGCCCAGGTTCACCCGGTGAAATTGAAAGGACGTGCCTGGATCACCGCCAACAAATTTCAGATTGTGCGCATTGAATCAGAGCTGGTGAGCCCCATGCCGGAAATCCAGCTGCTCAGCGAGCATCAGGTCGTGGAGTACGGCCCCGTCCCGTTTGCCAGGAAAAATACGTCTCTATGGTTGCCCAAGAGCGCGGAAATTTATTTCGACTTCCGCCGTCGCCGCTACTACCGCCGCCACAGTTTCGATCACTACATGCTGTTTGCCGTGGACTCCGACGAAAAACGCAAAGAGCCCCAGAGCAAACCTGCCGATCAATCAAGCGCGAAGGAAGAGAAGAAACCATCGTAGAGATGTTTCTTGAACGGCTGGCCCGCACACTCCTTCCTCTTTCTGAAGGGGGTGAGGTCTTCCCCGAATCGGCGGAGCAGAAGACCAAGGCCGTATTCCCCTCACGTTTCCGTGGCTAAGGCTTCCACCAGATTGGCGGCAGAGGCAACTTTGGCAAGTGGAGCCGCCTTAACGCTTGTCCGATTTCCGGCGCAAATTCCTGGGTAAGATTCTCTATGGCAAAACCAGTGAAGACCGTCAGGCTTCGCTGGCCCGCGTGGGTGGTATTGTTCCAACCGTCGGGAAGATAGGCGTTACCGACAAAACCAGCCGCCGCCGCGCCCGCGAAGTTTCCGAAAGCAGGAGTGGAATGGCCCCCGTCGGTCTTATCAACGAAGGTGAACCCGAGAGCGTGTGCCGCTCTACCGAACGCAGACGTACTCGTCGATCGCGAGTAGCGCGGATCTTCATGCAACAAAGCGTCCGTGGAGAAGCGGGTAAAACTCTCTGCCGCGCTGCGCGCATATAGGTTTCCGTAGTTGCGCCCGAAGGCGCCCGCGCCGTCTTTCCATTCGCGCGGATAGCCGCTGAGCGGGTTGGCCATGAATAGTCCGGTCCGGAACGCCGTGGTAAACAGCGTACGGGGACCGAATACAGGTTTTTCAAAATAACTGAATTTCTCGCCAACGGTCATGGGACCCTCCTGCCTGCTCATGGGCACGTGTCCCAGGCTGAACGCGTCCACTGCGGTTGGCTGTACGCTAGTCTCCGGCTTCTGGGATCCAGCTTCCTGGCCCTTCGCCTCGCCACCTTCTTGTGCCTGTGTTTGATCGCCGGTTTGTTTAGCCGCGATTGCGGACGGCGCATCGGGAAATGATTCGTCGGTGAGTTTCGCCGACTCTTCCGTCGAACCCGACTGTGCCGCGGCAATCGAACTCAGACCGCTCTGAGCGCAGAGTGGAAGAGAGCTGGCCAATAATACAAAAAAACAGCTGGATAGTTTTCGCAAGTTACGTCTCCTGATGTGGAACTATCGTCGACCGCATGAATGCCGGCGAACTCTGCCAGCATGCCGCGATAGTTTCTGATCAGAACACGAGTTTCGTGAAGGTGCCTTCACAATGAGTCAAGGAATGTATCAATACGTCACTTTCCGTGACGCTTGGTTACATTCCGGGCTTCCGGCCGTTGCGCCCGCTTCTAATGAGATGTTGACGGAGATTTCCTCCTCGTCGAATGTCCTCAAATCTCCAATTCGCCGCAGCGCGCGATTTCGTGCCGTGATTACCTCATGGCGGGTGCAACTCAGCAGCAGAGAACACTCGTGATCGGAAAAGTGTTCGAAAACCGATAGGACGAAGACAAAGCGCTCGAACGCCGGAAGGTTAACAATTGCGGCGATCTCCGCCCGCAGGTAGGCAGCACTCCGGCACGCCGGGGTGGAATTCAGAATGGGATTCCCTCCCGCCGGACGTGGATCGCTCACGCGTATGGCGTTGTGGATAATCGTGCGCCGAGTCCAGGTGTGCGCCCACTCCTTGAAAACTGAGGTGCCTCCGGCAGCGTGCTCTAGACTCCGGACAAAGCACATCTCGGCTTTTTCACCGTCTGCGGTGAGCAACACAGAGAGCAGGTAGAGGCTGTTCATCTCTTCCTGGAAAATTCGACAGAAATCTGCGCTGGTGGCGTATGGCGTCGGTGTCGGTTTCGCAACCTGCTTGCACTTCAGCATTTTTGCCTCAGTCTTTCTGCAATGTATTCAACGGTCAGTTTGTTCGTGTGGGCGCAACCCGCCAAGCCCGGAAGCATCTGATCAATCACATCACGAAATTGTGGCGGGAACTGTCGAGACTTGTCATTGCAAGCAACAGTACGTCACAACTCCGTGACATTTTGTTACGTTGCGACCTTCTCTCTTAGGTAACAATAGATGCCGTGGATCGCGTTCTTCTCATTGACGATGACGCAGAGCTGGGTGGAATGCTGCGGGAATACTTGCGTCGTCAGGGCGTGACCCTCGACGTCGCACTGAGTGGAGGCAAGGGTCTTGAGCAGTTCCAGAAAGAAACCTACTCGCTCGTGTTACTCGATGTCATGCTACCCGGCCGCAACGGATTTGAAGTGCTGCGCGAATTGCGTCAAACCTCGCGAGTAGATGTCATCATGCTTACCGCGCGCGGAGAGGACGTCGACAGAATCATCGGCCTGGAGATGGGCGCCGATGACTACCTTCCCAAGCCCTTTAATCCCCGCGAACTGGTGGCGCGAATTCGCGCCGTGCAGCGAAGAAAAGAAAAGAAGGGGCCGGAAACCCGGCTTCAGGCCAACGGCATCACGCTCGATAACGCGGAGCGCTCGGTGCGTTGGCGGGGGCGTGACATCATCCTCACAACCGTTGAATTCGAGGTGTTGAAAAGGCTTTTGGAGTCTGCCGGCCAGGTGGTTAGCCGCGAGGACCTGGTGCGATCGGCAATGGGGAAAAGACTTCAACCGTTCGACCGAAGTCTCGACATGCACATCAGCCGGTTGCGGAAAAAATTGGAAGGCGCGGGCGCCGATTCGTGCATTAAGACGGTCCGCTCGACGGGCTATCAACTTGCCATTCTCTCCAGTAGCGATTTGACGGGGATTCGGGGCGACTGACCATGCGCAGTTTTTGGATAAGAATCTTTGCAACGTTCTGGATCATTGAGATTCTCACCATTGCCGCTCTTGTAGGCATGAGAGGCAGTCTCGAAAATTTCACTCTCCATCCCCTGTCCGAGAAAGCCCTGACCTCGATGGCGTTCTCTGCGGAAGAGGCGTACCAGGCGGGACAGTGCGACGAACTCAATCCTCTGTTGCGCCGGTTCGAACGCGTGTACAAAGTCATTCCACATCTCTTCGATGAAACCGGGCACGCAGTTTGCGGCGACGCTGTGTCGCCCGCTGTACAGCGCGCTGCTGAAAAATCTCACTTCTTCGGACTGAAACACGTGGCGGAGATCATGCGCGGTGTGGTTCCCAGCCGGAATGGTCAGATCATCGCGGCGATCCGTATCAACCCTGACCAGAACGCGCCCTTCACTTTCGTCGTCGAAACTAACCAGATTCCCTCCTGGCTTTTCCGTTTCAAGGGCGAGCTTGCCATTTTCGCGGCCATTCTTTTTTCTGGAGTCCTTAGCGCTCTGCTTGCAAAAATTCTAGTCCGCCCCATTGGACAACTTCGCCGCACCGCACAGGAACTAGCTTCGGGAAACTTTAAAGCGCGAGCGAAGAACAGCAGGCGCCTCCCGCCCAAAGGCGATGAGGTCGTCGCACTGGTCCACGATTTCAACCGAATGGCGGACCAGATTGAATCCCTGATAGGAGTGCAAAAGCAGTTGATTCGCGATGTCTCGCACGAACTGCGTTCTCCGCTTTCCCGCCTCAGCGTTGCCTTGGAGTTGCTCCGGGAAGACACCAATGAGCAAAGCATGGTTCATGTGGAACGCATCGAGCGCGAGACCGAGCGCCTGAATCGGCTGATCGGCCAGCTGTTAGAGCTCTCCCGCATGGAAGCGCTGGATGGCGTCGGGATCAGAACCGGAATAGTGCAGCTCGATGAAATTGTGGGAGAAGTAGTTTCCAATGCTGCTTATGAAGCCGGCAGTCGCGGCTGCAATGTCCGGGCGGCGATTCGTGACCGGGTTACGGTTCACGCCAATGCGGAGCTGCTTTCCAGCGCCATTGAAAACGTGGTAAGAAACGGAATTCGATACACTCACACTGGAACGGATGTCCTGGTAACTCTTGAGCGCCAGCGTCAGCCGGGCGCATCTGCCGTAAAACTCACTGTAAGAGATTTTGGCCCGGGCGTTCCAGAAGATGAGATCCCATCCTTGCGTGTGCCCTTCTATCGGATAGACCCAGCCCGCTCCAATGAAACCGGCGGCACCGGTGTTGGGCTGGCAATCGCAGATCGCGCGGTCCGGCTGCACGGCGGTTCGCTTGCCTTTAGAAATCATCCTCAAGGCGGCCTCGAGGTAACTTTGCAATTGCCAATCGTGAATCCGGTTCTTGACCAGGCGGTACAGACTCCATCCTCGATCGTAATCTGAATCCGCACTCCGGCGGGTGGCCCAGGCTCTTGAACTGGCTGGCATCAGCGCTACGCTGGGTGCCCATCCTCGCGTTTTTTGCGAGGGTCGGAGACGCGACTGCCGGCACAGCAGCCCCGCTTCACCGGATTGCGATGTATATACCTCAGCTTCTCAACCCCGCTTCTTCGTCGTCCACACATTGAAATCGTAGAAGTCGGGCCTGCCAGTACGAGGTGTGCAGACTCGCGTCTGTAAACAATGAACGCTGGCGAGAGTCCGTCCGCTTCTTCTTTGGCGAAGAGCGCTTCTTATTGTCCATGTCCCACCTCTATCGTCGCCGCAGTTTTCAGCAAGGGGATAAACCCGGCGTCGATCGATGGCTTTTAGCTTCATACCTCAGCGGATAAGTGCTGACAAAGTTACCTCTTCCCCATCACTAACCTTATTCACTGTGGCCCGAACTACCGAACACAGTAAACAGCTGATACCAAAATGGGAAAGTACATCACAATCTGGCCATCCTTGTGACCTACCTCCTCGTTCTAAACAGCGTCTTATTACTAGGTTGCGACAAGCGATCAGGACGTCTCAACAGTAACTAAGTCGGTTCAGTGTTAGATTCCCTGACATTGATCTGAGCAGTATTGAACAGATTCGTCAAAGAGAGTTCGCTACATTGCTCGTTGCACACATCGATTTATCAGCGTGAGGCAGTAGCTAAGCCGAGAGGACAAAGATGAAGGTTATGTCTAGAGTTAACAATCGTACGATATGCTTCATAACATTTCTATTGCTTATGGTCAGCGCTGCCTGCAGCGATCCTGACAAGAGCGGCAATAATCCAACCGTAACTCCGCCTACAGTCACTTCGGTCGCTCCAATAAGCGGGTCTGCTGCTGCATGTTCCAACTCTATCGTTACTGCAGTCTTCAGCAAGGCGATGAATCCGGCTTCGATCGATGGCTCAACCTTCACGTTGACCGCTTCAGGAGTCGCCGTGCAGGGAGTAGTTACCTACGACGCCTCCAGCGACACGGCGATCTTCACGCCCGCGAACCCCCTCGCTCTGAATACGCTATATACGGCAACGATCACTACCGGCGCGCATGACATGTTCGGAAATTCGCTGGCGGGCAATTTTGTATGGACCTTCACTACTGCCGCCGTCGCGTGTCTACCACCCGCCCCGCCTGTTTCCGTGGGTCCCCCCAACGCTTCGGTTGGAATATGCCAGAACACTGTAATTTCTGCCACGTTCCCCCAAGCCATGGACCCTGCCACTATTACGGCTGCGACCTTCACAGTATCTCCGGGCGTAACTGGAACGGTTACCCATGATCCAAGCAACAAGATTTTTACTTTTTCACCATCCACTAATCTTGTTCTCAACAAAACTTACACCGTCACAATCACCACGGGGGCCAAAGACCCGTTCGGTAACGCTCTGGCGAGTAATTATGTGTGGACCTTCACCACAGCCACTTCTGCATGTGCGACGCCACCGCCTCCGGCTGTGATTTCTGTGACACCTCCCAACGGGGCAGCCGGTGTATGTCCCAAAACGGTAATCACCGCGACATTCAATGAAGCGATGAATCCTGTAACCATCAACACTACGACCTTTACGGTGGCGCCTGGTGTAACCGGCACTGTGACGCTGGATGGTACCGGCAAAATTGCGGCGTTCACCCCATCAAGCAATCTTGCCCTCAGCACAACCTATACCGCGACCATCACTACTGGCGCGCAGGATCTAGCTGGAAATCCTTTGGCCGCTAACTATGTGTGGAGCTTCACCACGGCTACAAAGGCCTGTCAAACGGCTGTGCCCTTGGGATCGGCGGCAAATTTTGTAATTCTCGCCGGCTCCACGGTCACTAACACTGGCCCGACGATTATCGCCGGTGGAAATGTGGGACTAAGCCCTGGAAGCGCTGTCACAGGGTTTCCGCCGGGAACACTTGTTACGCCGGCAGTAATGCATATAACCGACCCCACCGCTGCACAGGCGCAACTTGATTTGACTACTGCTTACAACTATGCCGCGGGACTTCCGGGAGGCGCTGTTTTGCCCGGAGACATGAGCGGTCTGACGTTTACTCCTGGCCTGTACAAGACTTCGAGCACGGTCATGTTATCGGCGGGTAACGTCACGCTCGACGCGCAGGGGAATGCGAATGCTGTTTTCATCTTCCAGGTCGGATCCACTCTCACGACCTTAGGAAGTACCCACGTTATTTTGGCTGGGGGAGCTCAGGCTAAGAACGTTTTCTGGCAGGTCAGCAGTTCGGCGACCTTAGGAACGAACTCCGTCTTCATGGGGACAATCCTGTCGCTTCAATCCGTCACGTTGGATACCGGCGCAGCCCTCACCGGTAGAGCGTTGGCACGCAATGCGGCGGTCACTTTGGACACCAACGCCGTAACCGCACCGTAAGCAGCGTGCAATCCGGTAGCGGGCCGGCCCTACGCTGGCTCACTACCGGGCGGTCTGGAAGAAGAATTTCAAGTCATCAAGTTTTGGAGGAAGTTTTCTATGTTATCTCGCTCTCGGCGCCTTTTTGGCAGGATTGCACTTATGCGGTTGGCAGTACTGACTGTGCTTTGCAGCATCGGCACGTTCGCAGCGGCGCAGGATCAGCCTGCCCCTAAATGGGAACTCTTCGGCGGGTACTCCTATTTGTATCCCGACGCTGGCGTGCACGGTCTGCTTCCCGGAGGATTGCTCCCGGCGGGCAGTCGCTTGGAATCGAATCCGCGGGGCGCTGGCGCCAGTATCACTTACGACCTCAATCGCTGGTTCGGCTTGACTCTCGATAGCAGCATCGATTGGGGAAGTGGCGAAGCCGGCGTGCCCAAGAGAATTGACGATGCTGCATTTTCCAATCTCTCCTTTGGCCCCAAGGTGACTTTCCGCCATCGTCGCGTCTCTCCGTTTATTGAGGCTCTCGTCGGCGACCACCGGCTTATGCCTGATGCCTTCCACGATATCGACAAGCTTGGGTTCATGTTTGGAGGCGGCTTGGATGTCAACGTTTCCCGGCACATTGCTTTACGGCTATTCAGGGCCGATTATGTAATGTCCAGCTACCGCTACGGTCCCCCGGCCTCGACTCCAAGCACGGATCTTACGGGCGTACGGCTCCAGGCAGGACTCGTATTTATGTGGGGCGGCAATCGCACTGTAACTCCGCCCAGCGCAGCCTGCTCGATACATCCCGGCGAAGTTTTTGCCGGCGAACCTGTGACCGCAACTGCCAGCGGATCGAATTTCAATCCCAAACGCAAGGTTACATACACCTGGAGTGGCAGCGGAGTTAAACCTCACGAAACTGGCGACTCCACTCTCGTTGACACCACCGGCTTGCAAGCTGGGGCATACCAGGTTAGTGCCAGCTTGAGCGATGGGAGCCAGGCAGGTATTGCCTCCTGCACCGCCAGGTTTACCGTGAAAGAGGCGCATCCGCCTGTGATTTCATGTTCGTCCGAACCAGCCAGCGTGCTGATAGGTGGAACCTCAACTATAACTTCGGTTGCTAGCAGTCCGGATGGCCGCAGCCTGACCTACAGCTACTCCACCAACCTCGGAACAATTACCGGCAATAATTCCACCGCCACCTTGGACACTGCGGGTACGCAACCTGGGACAATTACTGTTACCTGTAACGTGAGCGACGACCGCAGTCAGCCGCTTACGGCTTCTGCCTCAACCATGGTGAACTTGCAAGCGCCACCCCCGCCGCTTCCTGACGTCGCCGTCATCGCTGCCATTGAGAAGAGGCTTGCCCTTCACAGTGTTTATTTTGCGACTGCGAAACCCAGTCTCGAGAATCCCGATGCCGGCCTGCTTCCCAGCCAGGAAAAAACTCTGACTGCGCTAGCCGGCGATTTTCTGATCTATCTCCAAGCCAAGCCTGACGCCCGCCTCACTCTGGAGGGTCATGCCGATCCCCGTGGGTCGGTCGAATACAATCAGGCGCTCTCCGAGCGGAGAGTGGACCGTGTGAAGCGCTTCTTGTTAGCACTGAACGTTCCCGCCGCCAACATTCAGACTCAGGCGTTTGGGCAACAGCAAAACCTCAGTGACAAACAGGTGAGATCCGCTGTCGAACATAATCCCGAGTTGAGTCCGGAAGATCGACAGAGGGTACTCCGTAATATGAGGACGATTATTTTGGCCAGCAATCGGCGCGTAGACATCACCCTGAGTAACGCCGGCCAGGCTCCGCAAGAGTCTGCCCGCGAGTTCCCATTTAACGCCGCGGATTCCCTGACGTTGCTGAAAGAGGAAGGAACCAAGAAGACATCAAGGCCCGCGGCCAAAAGAAAGGCAAAGCCGAAAGCTCAACAATAGACCTGACCGAATGCGCAACACGATAAAACGGCCGGTCGAGCAACTGGAGTGATTACGTTACATAGTGGGTTGGACCATTACTCTTGGACCGGTACTACGCGTTCGACCGTGGCGAGTGGCCCACCCTTCGCTTTTTGAAGGGTGGGATTCCAACAGTTCCATCCTGCTGGGATGTTTCTCCGACTCTCTATTCAGCCCCCGGATAGTCGATTCTTTCCATCCGCCCCCGCATTTCCGCTATTGAATTCATCCTCAAGCATTTAACCCAAAAATCATTGCGCCGCCCCCACCCCTCTGCTAGCCTTTTCATGGACTTCTTTTCGTCGCATCTTGCATGCATCGTTTTGCCTGCAGCTGCTGCTTGCTTTGATCCAAAATAGAATAGAATAACGGGATGGTTAATCGCTGCTCCCGCGTGATCGTTGCAACCGCGTACAGCGCGCCTTCCAAAGCAGAGTCCAACAGAAGTCCAACGCAGTTTCTTAAGGAGAAATAATCTTGGCAGCAACTTCAAAAACAAAAAACCGCATTTTATTCACTTCCGAATCCGTGACCGAAGGCCATCCCGATAAGATCGCCGACCAGATTTCCGACGCCATTCTCGACGCCTGCCTCGCCGACGACCCCTCGAGCCGCGTCGCCTGTGAAACTCTCACCGCCACCGGCCTCGTCGTGATCGCTGGAGAAATCACCACGAAAGCCTACGTCGATTTCCAAAATGTAGTCCGCGGCACCGTCCAATCCATCGGATACGATAACGCCCTCCACGGCTTCGACTGCAACACCTGCGCCGTAATCTCCAGCATCAACAAACAGTCCGGCGACATCGCCATGGGTGTCGACACCGGCGGCGCCGGCGACCAGGGAATGATGTTTGGGTATGCTTGTGATGAGAATGAGGAGTTGATGCCGACTCCGATTTCTCTGGCGCACAAACTTACGATGCGGCTCTCGCAGGTGCGCAAAAATGGAACGCTGCCTTTTCTCCGGCCCGATGGAAAATCCCAAGTCACAGTTGAATATGATGCGAACGGCAAGGTGCTGCGAGTGGATGCGGTTGTGATCTCCACGCAGCACGCGGAGACCGTTACGAATGACGAGTTGCGGGCGGGGATTTTGCGGCATGTGATTCAGGCGGTGATCCCGGCGCATCTGCTTGATGAGGATACGAAGTACCACATCAATCCCACGGGACGGTTTGTGATTGGCGGGCCGATGGGCGACACCGGCCTGACTGGGCGCAAAATTATTGTCGACACTTACGGCGGCATGGGGCGTCACGGCGGCGGAGCATTTAGTGGCAAGGATCCAACGAAGGTGGATCGCTCGGCCGCTTACATGGCGCGCTACATTGCGAAGAATATTGTTGCCGCGAAGCTGGCGGACCGGTGCGAAGTGCAGTTGGCTTATGCCATCGGCGTCGCGGAACCGGTGAGCGTTCGCGTGGATACGTTTGGCACGGAAAAGATGGATCCGGAAGTTATTCCGGATTTGATTCGAGCGCATTTCAAGCTGACGCCGCGGGGAATTATCGAGTCGCTGAATTTGCGGCGGCCAATCTATAAGAAGACTGCGGCTTACGGGCACTTTGGGCGCAACGATCCCGATTTCACTTGGGAAGCGACGGACAAGGCGGCGCAGCTGGCCAGCGATGCGGGAGTGCGGGAGCCGGTGGCGGCGCGCAAGTAAGCGGTCATTCCCTCATCTTGGTTGTCATCCCTCGCTTCGCTCGGGATGACAAACTTGCTCGGGATGACGACGCACTTTCTGCATGAGCCGAAAGTGCCATTCCCCTAAGAGTATTTTGATCCGGCGATGCCAGCTCGGGTTCGTGTATTCTGACAGAGCACTCGTATCCAATTATTCTTCGTAAACACAACACAATTTCCGCATGAAAGCGCCACAGGAGGCGTATGTCAACAGCAGCACAAGTGAATAGCGATATTAAGAGTGTGGAACTGGCCGAAATGGGCAAGAAGCGCATCGAGTGGGCGAACCAGTCCATGAAGGTGCTGCAAATTATCCGCAAAGAGTTCATCAAGAATCAGCCGTTGAAGGGGATTCGCATCTCGGCATGCCTGCACGTTACGGCAGAGACCGCGAATCTGGCGATCTGCCTGCGCGATGGCGGAGCCGACGTTGTTCTCTGCGCGTCGAATCCGCTCTCCACGCAGGACGATGTTTCGGCCAGCCTGGTGCGCGATCAGGGCATTCCCGTCTTCGCCATCAAGGGCGAGGACAACGACACTTACTACCAGCACATCATGGCGGCGATCGATCACAAGCCGCAGATCACGATGGATGACGGCGCGGACCTGGTGACGATTCTGCACACCAAGCGGACCGACGCTCTCGACGGCGTGATTGGCGGAACGGAAGAGACGACCACAGGCGTGATCCGGTTGCGGGCGATGGCGAAGGAAGGCGTGCTGAAGTTTCCCATTGTCGCGGTGAACGATGCCGATACCAAGCATCTGTTCGACAATCGCTACGGCACGGGACAATCTACGATCGACGGCATAATTCGAGCGACCAACTTTTTGCTGGCGGGATCGAAGTTTGTGGTCGCCGGCTACGGCTGGTGCGGACGCGGGCTGGCCAGCCGCGCGCGCGGCGCCGGCGCGGAAGTGATTGTGACGGAAGTTGATCCGACAAAAGCTCTGGAAGCGGTGATGGACGGCTTCCGGGTGATGTCGATGACGGAAGCGGCGAAGCTGGGCGACGTGTTCTGCACGGTGACGGGCAACAAGAGCGTGCTGACCAAAGAGCACTTCGGCCTGATGAAAGATGGCGCGATCATTTCGAACTCCGGACACTTCAATGTGGAGATCGATATTCCGGCGCTCGAAAATATGTCTTCGTCGAAGCGCACGACACGCGGTTCAGTGGACGAATATTCGTTGAAAGACGGGCGCAAGATCAATCTGCTGGGCGAGGGACGGCTGATTAATCTGGCGGCGGCGGAAGGGCATCCCGCGTCGGTGATGGATATGAGCTTTGCCGACCAGGCGCTCTCGGTTGAGTACATGGTGAAGAATTTCAAGACGCTCGAGAAGCGCGTTTACAAAGTTCCTGACGATCTTGATAAGCGTGTGGCGAAGCTGAAGCTGGAGTCGATGGGGATTAAAATTGATAGACTCTCGCCTGAGCAGGAAGAGTATTTGGCGGGGTGGAGCGAGGGAACGTAAGGGCTCTGGCCCAGTGTTCAGTTCTCCCGCCGGGGCGGCGCAGGCCGCTCCGTTTGCTTCTCTAGCGGGGGTCTTCACCGCTAGAGATACGAATGTACGGGCTGCCCACCTTCAGTCAAATGGTGTTTCAGTTCTGAACTTCCCATTTCTACCCTGGATGTGAATTGTGCCGCCGTCGGAGATTTCCCGGGCCCTTTCGATTGCTTCGGCTTGGGTATCCAAAACAGCGGATGCTCTATCGGCGTTGGGTTTTGTCACGGCCCAACCGTTCTGATGGTGAATGACGAAAACCTCCTGGTGCTTGCTCATTAGCGGTAACTCCTTCCCCCTCAGCGCGAGAATAGTTCACATGTCATCTTCACGGAGCCATGTCTATTGCGCGACCCGTGAGCCGGTTACAATGTCCGCTCCCATGGGCATCGCACTTGCTTCCGCGTTTGTGAACAATCCATCAAAGTGTGCCAGCAGCATTTCAACGAAACGCCCGTGATAAATGGCGTAGAGTTCTGTGGTGACATTGCCGTTGGTCGTTGGAAGCGTCGTCAGCTTCAGCGAGGCGAGTCCTACCGAGGGGCGGAGCCAAGCTCTCTTGTTCCACTGGACGGCACTGTGAGTGAAATCGCCGTCTTTGTCGTACTCCCAGGTCTGGATGTGTTTCTGGTCGATCTTCCTCTTGATAGCGTCGAGCAAGCCTTGTGGGTTGCTCGTCTCCACATTGATGGCCATGTTGGCTCCTTTTGATAGTATTCTTATCGCAGTGCCTTGCGATCCCCGCACCACGAATAGTGACTTATTTTTCGTTTATAGTCAACGAAAATTTCGCATATGTACTCCTGTAATCTTGTTCCTTATTTATCAACCACTTAGATTCGCATTGGGGTTTCCGTATCGTCAATGATGTGGCACAATCTCAGGTACAGACCACAATCGGGAGGACCAACATGGCAAATTTCGGACAACGACTACGCGATTTGCGCCGTGGTCGTTCACAGCGGGAGGTAGCTGAGGGCTTGGGAATTCCGCCAACGACCCTGTCCAGCCTCGAGAGCCAAGAAAATATTCCCCGTGGAGATCTGCTGAGGAGGCTCTCGGACTTCTTCAGAGTTCCAATAACGTATTTCTATCCGGAGACGGAGACTCCTGTTGGCCCAACCGACGCGGCTCGCGAGTATGTAAAGCGCCTGCGACAGCCTGAACGCGGAGCGGAGACCGTTGCGACCCTGTCAACTGTTCCACTCGACGACGTGACGCGGAAAAAACTGGCGGAACTAATCAAACGAAAAAATGACCAAGTTTCGAACAAGTAGCGAAAATGCTCTTCAGATGCCGGCCCGCGAAGAAGTCGTCGAGGCACTGCTCGACGAGGCGGGGGCGACTAAACTGCCGACCGATGAAGACAGGATCCTCGACTTCTTGGATCTAAAGCAGCTCAGTTTCGACTTCATGCACGAGGTGGATTTTCTCCCGAAGCAAGGCAACAAAACACCGGAGATACGCGCTGCCCTCAGCCTTAATGATCGCGTGGTTGTTACACAGTCAGGCCTCAACGAGAAGCGGAAGAGGTTTGGCATTTTCCATGAAATCGGTCACTTCATCTCGGAAGAACATCGTCGAAAACTGTTTAACGTCAATGTCCACGCGGATACCGACGCCACGCTGAGTTGGTGGACGAAGATCCGAATGGAGCGAGAAGCAAATGAAATTGCCGCCGAATTGCTATTTCAGGGGCAGCGATTTACAAGAGAGTCACTAGACCAACCAACCTCAGTCAAGACGGTTCTCCAGCTTGCGCCTCAGTACGGAGCCTCATATGAGTCGGCATTGAGGCGCTACACCGAACGCCACCTATTACCGGTTGCGTTGATCGTTTCCGACCAGGTGCCGAAGACATCCAATGAACATTCCGATGAGGAGCAAGAGTTCACCCTGCAATACACCATTACCTCCCCAAGTTTCCGCAAGATATATTTTTCCGGGTTGGAGTCCGGCGACGCGCTGAGAAGATCCGACTTTTTCGGGACTGGTCTTTTTCGGAAGGATGTCGTCGAGCAGGAGCTCACGGTCGAAGCTTCTGGCGGTCGCTGCTGGAAGTTTGAAACGGAAGTCTTTACGAACACTTACAAACTCTTTCAATTTATCGTGAAGCCCTCGTAAATTCGTCGGTTCGTTCTTTGAAGGGTGGGATTTGCCGGGTGCCGGTGCCCGACCCTTAGCTTTTTGAAGGGTGTGATTCCACGGTCGCGTCGTGCTTGGGTATTCTCCGACGACTCTCAGATCCCGGCGATGCGGGGAGAACTTCGTGAGGCGGCTGGAATTCGGATAAGAGTGCAGGGGTCCTTCGGCGCAAACAACGCGCCTCAGGATGACAGAGTAGTTATGGACGGATACCTCAGCGACTGAAGCCGGGTTTCTTTTTTGGGGCGCGCGGTCGGCACGAGTGAACTCGTGCCCTTCCCGGTCAGGGTCAAAGGCAGCGGACAGGAGTGTCCGCTCCACACAATCGAAAATCCCCACTTCTCGCAAAGGACGCGAGAAATGGGGCACCCAGCATCACAGGAGCATGTCTACTAAAGTAGACGTCTACTTTAGTAGACTTTACGATCGTCCATCGACATGTAAAAGTGGAGTAAGTTCCAAGAATTGCGCGGCCACTGAGGGCCGCGTTTTTCGTTGGGGCGTAGAGCGAACAGCAGATTCCTCGCTCGCTCTCTCCGCGCTCGGCGCGGCTGCGAGCGGCTCGGAATGACAAGGTTTATGGGTTGCGGCGAAGTTTACGGGAGGAGCGGTATGCGAAAAAATCGGTGGGCAGGGCGAGTGATCAAGAATTGCAAGAGGCGCGGGGAGTGGGCGGAGCTGGTGTTTGCGGCGCGGGCGATTGAGCGGGGGCTGCATTTGGCGATGCCTTGGGGAGAGTCGTCTGGTTACGACTTTACGGTGGATCAGGGGGATCGGATTGTGAGGGTGCAGGTGAAGTCCACGATATTCAAGGAAGGGGTATCGGGGTATTCGTGCACGCTGAAGGACAGCAAAGGTCCGTATAAGAAGGGGTCGTTTGAGTTTGTTGCGGCGTATGTGATTCCGGAGGATGTGTGGTTCATCCTGCCGGAGAAAATAATTCGCGGGATGTGGAGTGTGGGGTTGTATCCGAAGCTGGAGAGGGCGAAGTATCGGAGGTATCAGGAGGCGTGGCATTTGTTGTGCGGAGAAGCGCCTGGGACGATCGCGCACATTCAGGCCTGCGCGGAAGAGCGGGTGCTCAGTCCCCGGTTTTCAGTTGTAAATCACGCGGGCTGGACAGCTCCGTTTGTGCTGGCGGCGCGTTTTTTCCGATGGAAATTCGGCGGAACGGGAATTCGCACCGACTACCGTACTTGGGCGACCTGAATTTCAGGGGCGCACCTCGGCGGCTGAAGCCGCGGTGCATTCGTTAGGGCTTTACGCGGCGCTGAAGCGCCGCTCTTCCACGGGATTGCCTGGGTCCGTGCGCGGGACTTGCGAGATCAAAATCAAGATCAGGGTCAAAGGCAGCGGACAAGAGTGTCCGCTCCACACGAGCATGGCTGATGCTGTAGAAAAATAATTCAATCCTGTCGATCTTGTGAGTGGCCGTTCGACGAGTAAGTGGAGGCGGGGAACGGGCTTCCACGGAGGATGGGCCAATGCGATGCACATGTTTCGAGCGCGCTAAATTCATTGCAGGGGTAGGACTGGTTGCGGCCGGCGCGTTTATTTTGTTTGAACATCTTGATCGGGCCGCGGTTTTGTGGGGAAATGTTTTTAGGACCTTGGGGATCGTGCCGGCTGTCATCTTTGCGGCGTCGCGAGTAGCGCGGGCCTCCGCAGGTGAGCGCCGATTTCTGCAGGATTTTGTCGAGCAGGTAGTGATAGCGTCCTGGCCGCTGGTGTTGGTGATGGCGGGAGCGGTGTTGTCGCGGGATGGCAGGGCGGATGAAGGCGCGTCCCTGCTAAAAAAAGATGGTGAAGGTGTCGATCCCGCCGGCGGGCGTTCGACGTTAAAGTAGAAGTAAATCTCAGCCGGAATAAGGAGACGGGAATGCGATGCATCGTGATGGTGAGGGCCACGAAAGATTCTGAGTCGGGCGTCATGCCGCGGAAAGAATTGATCGAGGCGATGGGAAAGTTTAACGAAGAGCTGGTGAAGGCCGGGGTGATGCTGGCCGGGGAAGGGCTGAAGCCGAGTTCGAACGGGAAGCGCGTGCACTTCTCGGGCGCGAAACGGAGTGTGATCGACGGGCCGTTCACTGAGGCGAAGGAGCTGATCGCGGGGTTCTGGTTGTGGCAGGTGCGGTCGATGGAAGAGGCGGTAGAGTGGGTGAAGCGCTGTCCGAATCCTTTCGAGGGAGAGTCGGAGATTGAGATTCGGCAGGTGTTCGAGCCGGAGGATTTTGGTGCGGAGTTCACGCCGGAACTGCGGGAGCAGGAAGAGCGGCAACGCAAGCAGATGGCTCGACAAAAATAATTTAGGGCTGTGTCGATTTCGTAGTGATTGGTTCGACGTTCTTATAGAGCCGGATTTTGATCGACGCAGTTTCTGAAAATCTGGCTTGAAAGAAGAAATAAAAAGGAGAAAAGACGATGCGATTCATGATGATGGTCAAGCATGCGGAACTCTCGGGTCCTCCGCCACAGGCACTGATGGACGCGATGGCGAAACTCCACGAAGAAGCGGTGAAAGCGGGCACGATTCGCGGAAGCGGGGGACTTGCTCCCTTGGCGCAGAGCACGCGGGTTCGCCTTTCGGGCGGGCAGATCAAGGTAACCGACGGGCCTTTCACCGAAGCCAAGGAAGTGATTGGCGGCTATGCGGAGTTTGAGTTGAAGTCGAAGGAAGAGGCCATCGAAGGAGCGGTGCACTTTATGGAACTTCATAAGAAACATTGGCCGGGCTGGGAAGGCGAGACGGAAGTTCGGCAGATCTTCGGGCCGGAAGATTTTTCCTGTAAAGGGCCATCGCTCACAGCGCAGAAGCAGGCTTCATAACAGCGGGCGTTCTGGCTTGCATTGATGGACTAAAGCGTGATGTGATCGGTGGCAGTGATGGCCACCGATACACATCGCGCAATCGACGCGGTCTGGAGGATGGAGTCGCCCCGGCTCATCGCCGGGCTGACGCGGATCGTGCACGATATTGGGCTCGCCGAAGATCTGGCGCAGGATGCGCTGGTGGCGGCGCTGGAGAAGTGGCCGGAGTCCGGGGTCCCGGACAATCCGGGCGCATGGCTGATGGCTACGGCGAAACATCGCGCCATCGATCACTTCCGGCGAAACACGCGGCTGGACCGCAAGCATGAAGAGTTAGGCCGCGACCTTGCGGCGAAAGAGATGGCCGTGCCTGATCTGGATTCGGCTCTCGATGACGATGTGGGCGACGATCTGCTGCGGCTGGTCTTCATCTCGTGTCATCCGGTGCTTTCAACCGAGGCGCAGGTTGCGCTCACGCTTCGATTGCTTGGAGGGCTGACGACGGAGGAGATTGCGCGTGCTTTCCTGGTTCCGGAGCCGACCATTGCGCAGCGCATCGTGCGGGCCAAACGAACGCTTGCCGAGAAGCGCGTGCCTTTCGAAGTTCCGCGCGGAAGTGATTTAGGGGCGCGGCTGTCGTCGGTGCTCGGGGTGCTCTATCTCATTTTCAACGAAGGCTATTCGGCGACTGCCGGTGACGACTGGATGCGGCCGGCGCTCTGTGAAGAAGCGCTGCGGCTGGGACGCATCCTGGCCGGGCTTGCGCCACGAGAGCCGGAGGTGCACGGGCTCGTGGCACTGATGGAAATTCAGGCGTCGCGTTCGAAGGCGCGTGCGGGGCCGAAGGGAGAGCCGATCCTACTCTTTGATCAGAACCGGGCGCACTGGGATCAGCTGCTTATCCGGCGTGGGCTTGCGGCGCTCGAAGATGCGGAAAAAATGGGCGCCGCGCCGGGTGCATATGCATTACAGGCTAAGATCGCAGCGTGTCATGCGCGAGCACGTACGCCGGAGGAAACTGACTGGCACCGCATTGTGACGTTCTACGACGAACTTTCCCAGGTCAGTCCTTCGCCGGTGGTTGAACTGAATCGCGCCGTTGCGGTCGCAATGGCCTTCGGTCCGGCGGCTGGACTTGAACTTGTAGATTCGCTGATCGGAGAGCCGTCACTGCGGAACTATCATCTGTTGCCCAGCGTGCGCGGCGACCTCCTCAAAAAGCTAAGCCGCTTCGATGAAGCTCGCGCGGAATTTGCGCGTGCGGCGTCGCTCACACAAAATGCACGCGAGCGCGAACTGCTGCTGGAGCGCGTTCAAGAATGCGGAGGACGTGCGGGGCCACCAGATCCGCGGTGACTGCGATTCAGAAAAGGTTCAGGGTGGGGAGATAAAACAACAGGGGACGGCTTGCGCCGTCCCCTTGCAGCGTGGGGGTGGAACAACTTTGAGGTTTCCGGCCCGCTTAGTTCATCCCGGGAACCCTCCTGAGGAGGACATCAGATCCGAAGTTGGGTGGCTTCGGAAAAGTGAATCTGCCGAGTTGGTTAGTAACGCCCCTGTTTCATCCACAGCCGAACCTGATCCTCAACGGAAAAAAGATGGGCGGGTGTTCCCACAAACTTTGATTCGAGCGAAAACGCGTGGGCTTCAAGCGGCACAGAAAAATGGAGTCTGGTGTTTACGAAGCTGCGCACGAAGAGACTGGAGTAGCGTGCGAGGCCGAGGAGTTCAAACTGGACGGCATGCACCAGGCCATGAAACAAGGTGCGCTCGGTCACCGCTTCGTTGAAGACGATGACATCGAGAAAGGTCAGGGAGTGCATGTGAGTAATTTCAGGCAGGCTCGTAAAGCCCAAGGCTCTGGCTTGCTCGTAAAAAGGCGGGTTGGGAACGCGGGATCCGTCGAGTTTAACGATTTGCACGCGCTCAAGCATGTCGGGCGAAAAGTACCCGCCAATGAGCGCTTTTTGGTGCTGCGTGAGCGGGGCGGCGGAATGGAAGTAGCGTTCACGCTGCTCGCGGAGAAAGGAACAGACCAAATCTATAGCTTCGAGGATACGGTCTTCGCTCAACCGCGTTGGAGCTTCGGAGGCGGCTTCCGCAGCAGGAATTTTCCTTTCGATGGATGAGTAATACTCGCTGAGCGCTAGGGCCGCGTGCACGGACTTGCGCAGGATATCGCGCTGGCCGAAGCGGGCCAGATCCTCTGCGGAAAAACGAACACGGAGCTGATGTGCAGCGGAATGCGCGCTAAGCAATTCCAGCTGGGCGTGGCGTAATTCGGAATTCAAGGTGACGATGGCCACGCGATCGTCAGGGTTCTCCCATGAATACATCAAGCAACTCCTGGATATTTGAAATGCGGAAGGGGGCCCGGTGACTTGATAAGTTATACATTGTTATGTTCACAATGTCAACATAATAGCAAAGTGCGGCAGAAGGCAAAGTTTTGTTTGGACTATACAGTGTTATGTATACGTTGTATACATAATCAAGATTCGATATTTCTCTGGAGGTAACGCGTGCCGCGACGACCGGACCCTGACCTGGAAGGCCGAATTCTAGACGCCGCTCAGAAACTATGGAAAGAAGGCGGCGAGAAGGAGCTCACGATGCGGACCGTGGCGGAAGCAGCCGGGACGAATACTCCGGCGGTCTACCGGCGCTTCCGGGATCGGGACGATATCGTCCGCGGGCTGATACAGCGAACGCGACTGGAGTTCACGGCGCTGATGGAGAGAGCCGCCTCGCCGGAACAGGCCGGCGAGTTTTATGTAGACTTCGCTCTCAGCCATAGCCACGAATACGAGCTATTTTTTCAGCACGAATACGAACTGTTTTATTCACGGCGTTCGACCCATATCGGGAAAAAACCAGGCCGGCCTGCGGTGGAGATTATGAAAGGTAAGATTGCGGAAAAGCTGGGAGGGGCTCCCCACGATTACGCGCGGCTTACTGTAGCTTTGTGGATGCTGGCACATGGAGCGGCGATGCTCCTGATTTCAAAATCGATCCTGCCTCAGGAAGCGAAGAGCGCTCGTGCGGTTTTTACACGTTCGGTGCGGGTCTTGCTGCATCATTGCGATGAAGTGGCCAGGCGTTAAGGTGGATGGCTCGAGTAAGCAGTAAATTCCAGTTCCCAGAGCGATGTTCATTTCTTCTGAGAGGGAACTCACACAGGGCTGTTCTGAAACCCAAAGTTTGCCGATAGACAGATAGAGTGAGCGAAAATCACTTCCTCTGGAAGATAATGGATCGTAGGGAAGAACGGGCCAAGCATTCGGAAAATCGGCGAGAAAGAGTGACTGCGATGATCAAAATTCTGCTCGCGGAGGACAGCAAGTTTTTGAGAATGGCGACGGAGCGTGCGCTCGCCCGTGCGGGCTACGAAGTATGCAGCGCGGCCGACGGCGAGGAAGCTCTGCGAATGGCCCGCGAAAAATTGCCAGACCTGATTCTGCTGGATATGTTATTACCCAAGATGAGCGGGCCAGACGTGCTGGCGGCGCTGCAGAACGACAGTTTGACCAGGGCGATTCCGGTCGTCGTCATCACTGGCATGTCACAGAAGAATGCGGAACGGCTGCGGAAGGACGGGGCGATGGGATTCCTGGAGAAATCCGCTCTCGAATTGGATAAGGGATCGGAAAAACTTTTGACGGCGGTACGGGAAATTCTGAAGCAGGTAGCCTCTGAACGAACGCGAGCCACGACCGCGTAGAATTCCTGCGCGTTTATTAATTTCGACCTGACGTAGGGCTAGCGGAAGTATCCTTCACCAAATCCGCCGAAATCACGTGTTCCCCGTGCGTGGCTGACCAGCCGGCAATCCCTTCGCCCATTGACGCGGAACTGGCTATTGATTCGAGGTGGAGGATGGAGTCTGCGCCAGTTTAAGTCCGGTGGCGTCGAAGACGTAGATCTTTACTTCTCCAGAGTTTCCTTGAGCGGGAAACTCTTTGCCGTTGAGGAGGAAACTGACTCCAGCGGCGTTCCCAACTCTGACCGCGATCTCGCGCGTTGCCCGCACGGAAGTATGTGCAGGCGCGATAAGGGTTTCGTGGGCGATCGGTTTGCCGTCGGCGGTAATTGAAACCCACGTCGTCTCTTCGGCTCGGATCGTGAGGCTGAAAGTTGCTGCCGGCTTCGCCGTGGGACTGGTGGCACTTTCACTGACGAGTCCATCAGCGCCGGAAGAGGGCACAGGGGGTTTGGGCGTATTAGCCGTCGCGGACGTTTGGGTGGATGTGGGCGGCGGCAATGTCGCGGAAGAGTTTCCGATGGAAGGTTTTGTTGCGCTGGAGGGGTGCGCGATCTTCGGCGAAGGTGCGGTAATTGAACTTGCAGCAATCGAACTTGCGACCGGAGGCGAAGCTTGCACTGCTGGCGCCGAGGTGGACGAAGTCGAAGTAACTGCTGAGTTTGCCGGGGACTCCTGGTGACGGTGATACAACAAGGCTGCCAGACCAACGATCAGAAGGAGGAGGGCAGCTGCGCCCAATTTCCTTCCGAGAGAGAGACGAAAGGCAGGTGCATCCGTGCTTTCGGTGGAATTCTCCGTAGTGGGTCCGAGCGTAATGAAACCTGGCATTGAGGCAGTGTCGTGCGAGCGGCTTTCATTTTCAATACGTGCTGCGGGCTGCGAATCTTGATGAAATGTGTCTAATTCGCGAACCCCCTCTGCGCGGTCGCTGTTTCGATCTCGCTCCTGAGAGTCGTGATCGCGGCCACCTTTATTGGGACGCAGGTGATTGCGCAGCGCTGCAAAGCCGGGCAACTGATGGGGGGGCTCACGGTCCTGGTTGCGACGGTCCTCGTTTCGGCGATCTACATTTCGGCGATCTTGGTTGCGACGGCGTTCGGCTGTCGAAACATCGTGAACGCTTTTACCTTTGCCATCGCCGGTTGGGTGATCGCTGGCCGGGAGGATGTGGTGCCGGGAATCCGTGGGCCTGACGGGAGGAGTCGTGCTCGCTGGGTTACGGAAATCAGGCAGAATCTTCTGAGACTGCACCTGACTCTCGCGCAAAGCGGCGAGGTAGTCGGTGATGGTTTGTTCCTCGTCCAAGCCGACTTGACGGGCATAGGCACGGACGAAGCCTTTGTTAAACACGCCGCCGGGAAGCTGGTCAAAGTGTTCCTCTTCCAGTGCGCGGAGCATGCGCGTGCTGATCTTCGTGGTGTTCGAGATGGCGTCGAGCGCGAGTCCGCGCTGTTCGCGCTGCTTGCGAAGTTTTTCCCCGAAGGCTCCCAAGGCCGGCTCCGGCGAGCGCAATTACACTTTCGCCCGCATCCAGACGGAAATAATCATAGGCGAATACGAACGCTTATGCCAGAAGTGGCTGAGTGAAGAGGTTACCGGAGTTCGCGGGGGAACAGATTCGCAGGGGACAGATTCAGGGGACAGGGAGATGACAAGTTAAACACGGGGCACGGGTTCAGAGGATCGGGTAATGAGTCGCGTAGTTGAAGATCGGTCGAAAAGGCTTTCCCGATTGTTCTGTGTCCTCGTTATTGGGATTGTTTTTGCAGAGCGATGGTGAAATTCGCCTGGCAGGTCTTGGCTGGATCGTCGAAGGCGGAGCCTTCCCGGGCACCTTCGGAGGCACGGAAGAAAAGTCCCTGCTTGGTTTTTTCGGGGAGGCCGGTGAAACGGGCTTTGCCGGCGGCATTGGTCCCGACTTCGAGATCCAGCTTGTGAGCGCTCAGGAATCCATATGCGATGTGTACCCTGATCGTGGCCGCATAGACGGGCGCACCGGCAGCGTCGGTAATAATGAAATCAGCGGTGCAGGGACCGATGCCGCCGTCGATCACCGGCACGGATTTCGGGTCCGGAGTAGTTTGGGCTCGCAGGGAAGGCAAGAAGAGCATGGTCAGCACGGCCATCGATAGCACTATTCTTTTCGGGAAAGCGATGTGCATGAGCATGAAGATACGCTGGTAACGCTATAAATTCATAAACCGCGAGGTACACGAAGGTACACTAATGGAACCGCGGGCTGAAGACCTGCATGCCGATTACACGCCGTGACCGGAAATCGTCCCGGCATTGGCATTAGGGGTTCAGGTTACCAAGGTTCGTTGCTCGGGCGACGAAGCAGCCCTATAATTTTTGGAACTGTTACTCCGTCCAGCCGAAATCAAGGAACTGAGGTCAGGGAACCAGGAATGTCCGAGGGCACCGGCACCCAATTAACCCGTCATAGCCAGGAACTGACCATCTTCCACGATGTGGCCAAGGCGCTGACGTCGTCGCTGGATTTGGACTCCATTCTGCAGACCATCATGGAAAAGATGGCGGAATACTTCCGACCTGACACCTGGTCGTTGCTGATGGTCGATGAAGTCCAAGATGACCTTTACTTTGCTATTGCGGTAGGCGATGCCGCCGAAGCCCTGAAGAACGTTCGCCTGAAAATGGGCGAAGGGATTGCCGGGTGGGTAGCCAAGCACGGGGAACACGTGATTTCGGCGGATGTGGAGAATGACCCGCGCTTCGCGAAGCGCATCGATGAGACCACGCAGTGGGAAACGCGGTCGGTGATCTGCGTGCCGCTGCGGTCGAGGTTGCGAGTGCTGGGCGTGATCCAGTTGGTGAATGTGGATTTGGCGCAATTCAACGAGCAGGAAGTTTTCTTTTTGCAGGCGCTTTGCGATTATGCGGCCATCGCCATCGAGAATGCGCGCTGGGTGGAAAAGATCCAGGAGTTGACGATTACCGACGACTGCACCGGACTCTATAACGCGCGGCACTTGTATAAGACGCTGGATACCGAGGTCTACCGTTCCTCGCGGTTTGGGTATGAGTTCAGCGTGCTGTTTATCGATCTTGATCACTTCAAGTCGGTTAACGACACTCACGGACATTTGATTGGCAGCAAACTGCTGGCGGAGATTGGGTATCTGGTGAAAGCGCAATTGCGATTGATTGATTACGCTTTTCGCTACGGTGGAGACGAGTTTGTTGTGTTATTGCCGCAGACGGGCAAAGATCAGGCGCTGGTGGTGGCCAAGAGGTTGCGCGACGCCCTCCGCGCCAGCAACTTCTGTCGCGACGAAGGGCTGAATTTGAATGTGCGTGCTTCTATTGGACTGGCTACTTATCCGCATGATGCGCGGGATACGCACGACATTATCCGGCAGGCTGACGAGATGATGTATCTGGTAAAAAACACGACGCGGGATAATATTGGGATCGCCCAGCGCGGAGTGATGAAATGAAATTGAGTGATTGGCGAACGGGCCATTTAGCGATTGAATAAAGAGATATTCAATTGTCCAATCGCCAGATTGCACAATTGCTCAATTACTCCTTCGTCTTGGGTTTCGGCGGCGCAGTAGCCTTCACATCCGGCTTCCACGGATTGGCATTTGCGGGGGCGTTGGGATTTACTCCGAAATCCCAGACGTAGAGGTTCATGCCATCGCCTCCTTTGGTTTCAACCAAAACATATTCTCCGGGGGCCAGATCTTCCGTGGGAGTGAGTTTGAGCCAGCCGCCGCTCACCCGATCAATCGTGGTTTTTACATAGCTTTCATCCTGGCTGACTTTGCCGGTAACGGCGCGCTTTATATTGCCTACGATGCGCTTGCCGCCCTTTACCTTGGCATGCACGATGCGAAAACGATCAAAGGGTACGAGAGCCTGTTGGGGTTGTTGCGGTTGCTGGGGGCCTTCTCGCTCGCCGCGCGGAGCGTCGAGGCTGGGTTCAGATTGCTTGGCAGATGCGGTTTCGCCGGCCGGCGGTCGATTTGAAGCTTCATCTTCGACGTTGATGTAGATAGACGGTACAGATACGTGGGAATGAAGTTGAGCGTGCTCGCCTTCGAGTTCGATGGTTTGTTTGGCGCTGGCGATGGGGTTAATCGCTCCGCGAAAGATGTTGCCCTTGGTGTTGCGGTTGATGTCGCCCTCGGTTTGCTGCAGTTCAATAAGTTGGGGCTGGCCTTGAAAATTATCGAGCAGGAAGACGCCGGAATCTTCTGGGAGGCGTAGGCCGGGCGCGACTTGGGGAAGGTGAGACTCCTCGGCTTCTCGCTCGGCGTCAGTCTCTTTGTCGAGAGCGGAGGCTTCGGGGATGGTGGGCCCGGCGGCACGATCTTTTTCGTACTTTTCAGTGGCCGGCCAGTCTACCAGTGAAGAGGGAAGCTCTTCCCATTCGTCGCGCTCGGCGCTCTTGTAACGTACGCGGTCACCCTTCACTTCATATTTGGTGACGAGTTGATAGGAACCGTCTTTGAGGATCAATCGGTGCGAAAGATCCTGGGCGACAGAGGGAAGAGCGAGAGCAAGACTGAGCACCGCGAGGGCGATGGCGGTGAACAGGGAGGTTCGGCGTGGGAGTGATGAGGTTGTGGTTGAGTGAGACATGCGTTTATTTGGATGCGTCCGTTTTGATTTTATTAGCAATAATCGTCCGACGAGAGGTCGATTCCCTAATGGTACGAACTTCGATGCTACAAATACAAAATTGGGATTGACTCGCCCATGAATAGGAGACATAATTCCGTCCGCACAGTGCAGTAGTGATCTTCTTCCTCGGTTCAAAACGAACGCCACTTGAGCTGCGCTGAGTAGTCTCGGCCTACTTCTGAACGCAAACCTTGAATACAGGAGGAAAAACTTATGCGGCACTTCCGTTTTGTTCTTGGGACGTTCGTACTTTTTGTCGTTGCTCATCCGCTCATCGCGGCCACCTACTACGTCGGGAGTTGCAGGGTGGGAGCCTTTACCACGATCTCGGGTGCGCTGGCCGCGGTCCCCGCAGGTTCCACGATTGATGTCTGCCCGGGCACTTATAACGAGCAGGTTCACATTCAGCAATCGGTAACACTGCAAGGGATCGCTTCCGGCATTTTCGCCCAGCCAGTTATTGGTTCGCCTGCGACCGGGCTCACGGCAACTACGACTTCAGACTTCGGAGACATCTTGCCGTACCAGGTGTGGGTCGACAACACCTCTGGTCCCGTGAATCTCACCGACATTACCGTGGATGGATCTGGCAACGGAGTCGCTTCAGGTCCTTGTGCATCGGTTGGCTATGTGGTGGGCATCTTCTACCAGAACTCTTCTGGGACGGTGAATCACGTCACAACTCGCAATCAACAGGGCAATGGATGCGGGGTGGGGATCTGGCTCGAAGGAGGTAGCACGAATCCCACGGTAACAGTCACCAACAGCAGCATCCATGATAACGATTACACAGGAATCAACGCGGAAACAAATGCTTTAACACCTGAGCTTACGACAATCATTAAGGGGAACTACGCCAACAGCACGAACTATGCCATGGCTATCTACTATGGAACCACGAACACGGTAACAAGCAATTCTGTCTCGTCCGGCTTTATCGGGTTTGCGACCACCGGGGGATTAGGTTCATTTTCCTCGAACACTGTCATGGATAGCTATTACGGTATCGCGGCGGGTGGTCAGATGTCGATTACATCGAATAAGGTGATCAACAGCTATCAGGCCGCCATTGTTTCGAATACGTCGAATGAGTTGATTCAATCCAATTCCATCATGAAAGCTTCTGTCGGCATCTCGTTCACCTGCACCGCTGACAACAATGTGAACCACAATAGCATCACCGATGTGAGCACGGGACTCGATCAAGTGCCTGTGTCAGTGACGTCCGTTAACTCCTATTTTGATGTCGCTACCATCCGTTCTCAGGGCAGTTGCTGAGCCGTGCCAGACCTCTTGGCACAAGGCGACTGCATGTCGGCTGATCCTTGGTGACCAATGGTGGCAGTTGAGGCCACTGGTCAGAACACGTCCGACAGCGAGACTGCAGCGCAGTACTTAGCGCTCCGCTCGAGAGACTACTCGCCCCTGCATTGGAGCGTGGTTGTCCAGACGAGAATGCTGTGGGTTGGGTCAACGAGTGTAATCGCCTGGGTTCAACAGTCATTCTTTGCTACAACTCCAACTAGTTTATCGGGGGGACTAGTGGGAGGAAACGGGTGAAGACCAGTGGGCGTCACGGAACTTCCATTGTCCCGCGCGATACTCTGCAAGTCCGGTAAAGTATCCTGTTTCGGTAACGCTGTGCCCGGCGGTGTCGACTTGAATCTCGCGCCATGAGACCGCGACGACGGCGAACTCGTTTGTGAGCGGATCGACGCGCAAATCGTCTCCCCACTTCAATTCAATGTGACGGATGGTTTGGGCAAACGTGCGAGTCCCTTCCTGCGCCGCAGCAGCATTCGGGAACGCCATCTGGCCATTGACGACCATAAAGAATGCGGGACTCGCATCAAAATATTTGATCCAAGCCGTGGGGCCATCCTGAGTGACGGAATGCGAGACGGTTTGCATGAACGCGCGCACGGCTTGGTCGACCGAGGAAGCTCCGTCCGGGGTCACCGAGTGGGGATGGCTAGCGCCAGCAGCGCAAAGAACGCAGGCTGCCAGCGTGACCGCCAACAGCAGAGAACGGATTCGCAAGTTGCGCGAAAGGAAAAGAACAAGAAGAATGCGAGTCGAAGACCACATAGAAAACCTCCGTCGACGGCCCGAGCCGGAATAGGGAGATATAACAAAGGGAATCTAGTGCGTCAATTGATGAAAAATCGCCATATCACTCATTGACCCGCAGTAGGGCGGCTGCCCCTCATCCGACCAAAATCGTGCGCGAGCATTGATGGAACTATCCAATTGCGAGATAACCCGATTCGGCAATCACGAGTGCGAAGGCGGGTTGCACGGGGAAGGCTACCTCCACGCTAAAGTGGTTACTGAATTTGCCTTCAGTGGAACCGCAGCCGCCATATTCGTGAGCCGGAGTTCGATTGTCCGCGCAGGTCCCGTGTTCGTTACAACCAGTATTTGCTGGCCGTCTGGATTTTCCAGCGCAACGTGCTGCAGGCCGGCGGCCGTGCTCTGGGAGTCAAAGCGGCGAGCCCCTCGCCGGATGACGAGTGCGTAATGCGCAAACGCCCAGTACTGTCCGCTACGGGTTATCTCCCTGGTCTGCGAATTGATGGTGACTACGCCACCACAGGGAAATGGTCCAATGTTCGGGTGACCGCGTTCATCGAGAGCCAGGTTCCATGCCGTGATGGAGCGGCACCAATTGTTCAGCACCGCACTGAAAGTTCCCGCCCACTTGCACCAATCCGTGAGATAACCAGGATCCGTGTAGTCCGGTCCGCCTTCCGTCCAATGCATCTCTGCATCCGGATAGACGTCATGAACCTTGCTCATCATGTCGGGAGTGCCGTAGTAGCCGTGCCAGGCGACGGCGCTGACGTATTTACGAAACTTGCCATCTTCGAGCGAGTCCACGACGCGTCCCCACAAATCGTAGTTGTGATCCAACATCCAGATCTTAGTTGGTTGTCCGGTGCGTTCCAAAAGTGGGCCTAGATGGTCGCGCACAAATTGGATTTCGTACTCCTGCGGCCAGATACAAGCGGGCATTCTGCCATCCTGATCGGTGTCGAGCTCGTTCTGCGAAGTCAGCGCTTGCACGGGCACGCCTTCGGCTGCGTAGGCCTGGAGGAATTTGAGATAGTACTGGGCGTAAACCGGGAAGTAATGATTGCGCATCGAGCCACCCAGCATGGAGTTGTTGAACTTCATCCAGCCGGGCGGGCTCCATGGACTTGAAAAAAGGAACAGGTCAGGATTCGCCTGTCGCGCCTGGCGCAGCATAGGAAGAATGTATTCGCGATCGTGCTCGATGGAGAATCGCGTGAGCTCCGGATCAGCTTCGCCGTCGTCGTAGCTGTAGAGTTTCGTCGAGTAATCGCTCGATCCAACGCAGATGCGGCCAACGCTCAGTCCCATTTCTGTCGGATGGAAAAGTTCATGGAACAGTTTTTCCCGGGCTGCAGGAGCGAGTTGATTGAAGGTGTAGCAGGCAGCGTCGGTAAAGGCGCCGCCGAATCCCAATATCTCCTGGAACTTTATGCCGGGGTTCAAGCGGAGCTGATCGGTTGCCGGTGTCGCCGCTGCAGGGCGCCAAGTGGTTTGAGGAGCGGCGGCAAAACGTTGGTCGCCAGAAGTTTCCCAAATCGAAATCTCCGGACTGCGCTTCGACAGTTCGTTGTGGTACGAACTTCCTGTTGTTGCCGCAGCCGCTGGCCGCACCATGTCAGGAACAACCGCTGCGGCCAATCCCAGGGCAGAAATTCCGAGAAAACTTCTTCGCGAGGTTTGGTTGGTCGTAAGCGTCTCCTCTAAGTGAATGTTTTGCGCTGCGAGTTTATGCGGCTTTGAGTTTCCTGGCTATTATCGTCCCATGGGGACGATCCGCCAACCCGATCTAGCCGACGTGGAAAAAGGCCACGAACCGAGAAGAGACAGCCTCGGTCGTCGGGCCGAAAACATAAGGCTTTTGCGATTGCATGCCTTTCCGGCGGGCGGTATACTCCGCATCTACTAGAGCCCCGACAGCGCATTCGTCGCTGATCTCAGAAGACATGATGTAGGGAAAGGAACTGCCTTGAAGAGACTCTCATGTGCCTTGTTCTTGTACGCGACTGCGCTCGCGACGCTACAACCAGTCTCCGCTCAGATCCAAGGTCAATGGGTAAGTACCGGGACGATGCAATCGGCTCGCGAGCTACACACGCTGGTGCGGATGACGGGTGGGAAGGCTCTCTCGATAGGTGGAGCGGACAACAGCGGTAACATTCTCAATTCAGCAGAGATCTATAGCCCCACGACTGGAAAATGGACACTCACCGGCAGCATGGCTGAGGCGCGGGACCAGTTCGCCGCCGTGGTGTTGACGAATGGAAAGGTCCTGGTCGAGGGCGGAGTGGGCACCGGCAACGTTATCCTCTCGAGCGCCGAACTCTATGACCCGACGACCGGAGTCTGGAGTTCAGCCGGTTCTCTGTCTGTGGCTCGCGCTGGGCATACGGCTACCTTGTTGCCGGGTGGAAAGGTCTTAGTGACCGGCGGCTGTACGACGCTCGCCTGCAGCCCTGCCATCGCGGCTAGCGAACTCTACGATCCCACCTCCAACACCTGGTCTACCACCGGTAGCCTGAACACGGCTCGCTATTCTCACACCGCCGTGCTGCTGAAGACCGGTAAGGTGCTGGTCGTCGGAGGTGCCGGGTCCCTTACTTCCTGCGAACTGTACAGCCCAACCAAAGGCACCTGGACCAACGCTGCCAGCACAACTGCCGGGCGCTACCTCAACACCACCACGCTGCTCTCGGACGGCAAAGTGCTGGCCGCTGGCGGCGCCAACGGCAGGTTTCCGGTAAATTCAGCGGAAATCTACGACCCGATTGCGAATATCTGGACGCTCACAGGGAACATGTCGAGCGGGCGCTATGCTCACACGGCAGCACTTCTTCCGGACAGCACCGTCGTGGTGGCGGGAGGGATAGGGCAGTCCATCAGCTGCGGAAAGGATTGCACGAGTTACATTCCTTTTTCAAAGGTAGAGATCTTCAACGAGACTGCCGGCACGTTCGCCGCTACAGCACCCCTGAGTCAAGCGTTGGCGTATCATTCCATGACTTTGCTGACGACAGGAAGGGCGCTGGAGAACGGTGGTATCGGGACCACCGCTGTCTGCTGCGTGGTTGAGAGCACGGCCTCGTTTTATACCCCGCTGACCCTGACGTTTTCCGCTTCCAGCCTGAACTTCGGCCTTCTGCAGATCGGACTCAGCAGTCCGTCGCAGACGGTGACTGTGACCAACGTCAGCGGTCACTCGGTGGCTTTCACTTCCATCGCGAGCAGCGGCGACTACTCCCAGACCAACACCTGTCCGACAACCATGACGGCCGGAACGAGCTGCACGATTAACATCACCTTTACACCCACTAAGACTGGAACCCGCAGTGGAGCGGTGACCCTGAAAGACAACAGCCCGGGGAGTCCCACGCAAACCATCAGTCTGACCGGAACCGGTGAAACGCTGGCGTTAGGATTTGCGCCTGCGTCACTCAATCTCGGGAGCGTGGTAGTCGGCTCAAGCATCACTCAGAGCGCGACCTTAACCAACGACGGCGCAGCGGCGGTCAACATCACGGGAATCGCCATTTCACCTGCGAACGGCACCTATACTCAAACCAACAACTGCCCAGCCACGCTCGGCGTGCAGCAGACGTGCACGTTCCAGATCGTGTTCACACCGCCGGATGTCTTCACGTACAAAGCGACATTGTCGATCGCGAACAGCGCAGGTGCCGCGGCGAGTCTGCCGTTGTCGGGCACAGGGTTGGACTAGGAAGGGCGTTGGCCGCTGTTGGTCGTTGTTAGTCGCTGGTCCAAATCTCCGTTTGGGCTCTGGCTTTCAGTCGATGGGCGGTAAACGTCTGTTGACATCAACCATCAAGGTCAGCGTCCCCGCTTTGCCCGAGCTAAGTAACTTGTCGCATAGGAATCCATCGTCCAACTTGCGGTCGTGTGGAGATGTCACTGCGTGACGCGGAGTACCTTCGTAATCGAGGCTCCTCAATAGACAAGCTAGACTGGAAGATGTATCTAAATGATCCAGAATTTCCATGTCCGTTTGGCTGCGGGTTTCCTCGCCATCGTAGTTGCGTTGGTGGCGGTCGCTGCCTTGTCATACCGAACTGCACAAAACCTGGTTACAGCCAGTGTCTGGGTTGCTCATACCGATGAGGTGATCGCAGAACTGGAAGCGACGCAAAATAGCATGGCGGAGCTCGCTCCCGAGCAACCCTTATCTGAAAATGGCGACTTTCGTGAGCATATTTTCCATTTAGCAAGATTGATCTCGGACAATTCACGCCAGCAAGCACGCATCTCACAATTGAATCTAATTTCCGGTGGTAAACTCGCCGCAAACGATCAACGAAGTCATGTGCTGAACATTATTCTCGAAATGAAATCGGAAGAACAAAGCCTATTGGAGAGCCGGACCTCGCAGGCTAACAAAATCTCAGGAGCGACTCTAAACGCGATCACCGCCTTTTCCGTAATTGCTGTGCTGGCTTGCGTTTTTGGATATTGGGGCACGGTTAGTAACCTGCGTTCCCGGGAGAGAGCAGAGAAGGCGCTCAGCGAGAGTGAATCCCGCTTGAAAAATTTGCTGGCCAAAGAGCATGACCTCGCCCGCATCGATCCACTCACTACCGTTCCCAACCGCCGTGCATTTTATGAAGCGCTCGATAAAGAGCGGGTGAGAAGCGTCCGCTATCACCGGCCTCTTACGATTGGATATATCGATCTCGACAACTTCAAGAAGGTAAACGACTCTCTGGGCCATGCGGTGGGAGATGAATTGCTGGTTGAGGTGGCTGCGGGATTGACCAGTAATCTGCGTACCAGCGATTACGTCGGGCGTCTTGGCGGTGACGAATTCGCGGTTCTCTTGCCCGAGACTGATGCGACCGCCGCAAAACTAGTACTCAGCAAACTTCGCCTGCGGCTCTTGGAACAGATGAAAGCTCATAGCTGGAAAGTGACCTTCAGCATAGGTGCCGCGACTTTTCTGGATCCGCCTGATTCGCTGGATGTGATCATTCGCATGGCTGACGAAACTATGTATGCCATCAAGGCTCACGGCAAAGACAACGTTTCGGTCTCCTTGGTCGGGTAGGTTGGACCTGCAGTAATCACCGAGCCCCTTGGTCAGCGCTAGACCGATTTCCAACGGGGAGCAAGTCGAGCATAACGGCCTTCAGTCACGATGCCCAAATGGCTAATGCCTTTCGTGGTATTACGGAACTTTGAGGCTTCAATCGCCGTACCCTTCAATGCAGCTGGAGGAAGCGGATCGAGCGCTTTTGGCCACACGCCTGGGCCCTGGCTTGGCGCAATTTCGATGATTCCGACGGGTGAATCGGGGGCTGGTGATCGCGCCGCAGCATCATACAATCTTGAGTGGCTTAGCCTGCCCTCTTAAAAACTGTGCGTCTATAGTTTGCATCTATAGTGAACAGTACTAATGTGAGTCGACGATGCGGACGACGCTGGACATCTTCGCGCAGATTTTTCGCAATCTCTGGGCGCACAAGCTGCGCTCGTTTCTCACCATGTTCGGGATCGCCTGGGGTGTGGGGTCCTTACTGCTGCTGGTAGGAGTCGGCGAAGGCTTCCGCTCGGGCAACAAGCGCGAGCTGGCGGAGTTTGGACAGGACATCATGTTTTTGTTTCCGGGGCGGGCACCGGCGGTGAAAGGCAACATGAACTCCGCTCGATCCTACCTGCTCACCTATCGGGACTACCTGGATATCAGGCAATTGGCATACGTCCGCAACGCCTGCCCGATTATTTCCCGCACCGATCTGCACCAGGTCAGCGAATTTGCTAGCGGCAGTGGCGAGATTCTGGGTACAGAAGCGCAGCTAAACGAGATTAGCTATCTTCCGCTTAAGGAAGGGCGCTGGCTCAATGAATTGGATGGAGCGCAGCGACGAAATGTAATCGTCCTGGGAAACGAGTTGTTGAAGACGCTATTTCCCGGGCGTCCCGCGGTTGGCGCATTCGTACTGCTGAATGGCATCCGATTTGAAGTGGCGGGCGCCATGCCGCACCTCGGGCGCGGCGAGAACATGTGGCTGAATATGCGTGGATACATCCCCTTCCAGGTGATGGCCAGCAATTTCCCGCTCAAGGGCGAAAACCATCAGAACTCCATTTCCTTTGTCGAGTATCAGCCGCGGGTCACGGCGGAGCACTTGCTGGCCCAGGAAAAGGTTCACGAAATTATTGGCCGGAATCATGAATTCGATTCCACCGACGAAAACGCTTATGACGAGTGGGATACGATTCAGGAATCGAAGATGGTGGGGACAATTTTTAATGGGATGAACCTGTTCCTGGGAGCGGTGGGGATGGTCACGCTGGCGCTGGGCGCGATCGGAGTGATCAATATCATGCTGGTTGCAGTGAGTGAACGCACGCACGAAATTGGTTTGCGGAAGGCATTGGGCGCTACCAACCGGAACATCCTCTTTCATTTCCTTCTGGAAGGATTACTTCTTACGCTTGGGAGCGGACTGATTGGTATGTTCCTGGCGGCGGGCTTGATGGTGGCAATGGGAGGAGTGCGGGGGCCACAGGGATTCGATCCGCCCAAATTGGTGCCGATGTCGGCCATGCTGGCAATTGGCAGTCTGTCGCTGGCTGGAGTGATCGCCGGTCTCTATCCGGCGCGCAGAGCCGCCATGCTGCAGCCGGTGGAAGCGCTGCGGCAGGAGTAATGTGATGTTCCGTGATCTGTTCCACGAGGCCTACGACGCCATGCGTCACAATCGGCGCCGCACAGCTCTCACCATGCTGGGCATGGGTTGGGGAATCGCAACGGTCGTCATGCTGCTGGCCTATGGCGATGGTTTTGGCCAGGCTTTCGCGAATATTTTTGCGAATTTCGGTACGAAGCTGACCATCGTGGTGCCGGGAAAAACATCCATGCAGGCCGGCGGCCAGAAATCGGGAGTTCAAATCCGCTTCACTCAAGACGATGTCGAGGCGCTCGCCACCAACCTTCCCCAGGTCACGCACATCACGCCGGAAGTCGAGAAGCAGGTTAACGTCCAGTACGACACCAGAGTATTCACGTTCCCGGTGAGCGGGAATGATCCAGATGTAATTTCGATTCGCGCCCTCAAACTGGGCCCGGGCCGCTTTTACAACATGGAAGATCAGAACCAGCGCGCCCGTGTAGCGGTGATCGGTTCGGAAGCCAAAGAGAAATTATTTTCCGGACGTAACGCGTTGGGGGAACACATCCGGCTCGATGGTCTCAGCTTTGAAGTTGTCGGCGTTTTGAGCGCCAAAATGCAGGAGGGAAATGACGACATAAACCGCGTAGTTTACATCCCCTTTACCACGATGAGCGATCTGAAGGATACGCACTACCTCGATACCATCTGGTTTAACTACGATACACCGGACTACGAGCGAATCGAGCCGGCGGTCCGCTCCATCCTGGCCTCGCAACATAAGTTTAGCCAGACGGACCATCAGGCCGTGAGAGTGTTCAACCTCATGATGCAGCTTCATCAGTTCGAAATCATCTCACTCGGGTTGAAAATCCTGATGGGCTTCATCGGCACGCTCACGCTCGGCATTGGTGGGGTTGGGCTGATGAATATAATGCTGGTCTCGGTTACGCAGCGGACGCGTGAGATTGGTGTGCAGAAAGCGCTCGGCGCGCAGCGTTGGTACATTCTGATGCAGTTCCTTGCCGAAGCGCTGACCATTACGTTCATCGGCGGAGTCCTGGGCGTGATCCTGGCATATGTAGTGGCGTTTTCGGTGGGAAGGCTTACCTTATACAGCGCGTTTGCGAAGAACGGAGAAGCGGGCGATATACGGCTGATTATTGCTCCGGGAACGCTGATCGCGTCCACTCTTATTCTCGGCGCGGTAGGACTGATCAGCGGGATGGTGCCGGCTTTGCGGGCATCGCGAATGGATCCGATTGAAGCCTTGCGCCACGAATAGCGGCTGACATTTTCGAATGGTATGACATCTAGAACTGCTTATCCTCGACGATCTCTGTCGATAAATCGCTATACCGTTCATTGACCTGGGCCAGCAGTTCTCAACGAGTGAAATCGCTGATTGCGACAGGTGTTTCAAAACCTGCCTGCATTTCGCGGTTACCTCCGTGATCATCGTGATTGTACGGATCGCGTACCGATTCGCGCGCTCCAGCCGAAAATCTTTTTGCAATGTCGCGAACAGATCAGATGGGTGTACAATTCTTCCCGTCCTCCCAGTCAACAGCGAAAATCCCACCTAACAAACGTCGCGCGCAATCTTTCACGACGCACTGGAATGGGGCGGCTTAAGCATTCTTCTGGCATTTTCGGTCCGCAACTTCAACGAACAGGAGGATGGTCACATGTTTAAGGCATATCGGTTCTTGGCGATGTGTACGATCGGTGTTGCATTTGCAACATTGTCAATCTCGTCGGCTCAGGTTTATACGACTATCGACTTCCCTGGCGCGCTTGCCACCACTCTCAACGGCGGCCCTAACCCGCAAGGTACCAGCATGGGTAGTTACACGGACACCTCGGGTGTCACTCATGGTTTCGACTTAACCAGCAAAGGTGTATTCACGTCGTTCGATCCTCCGGGCTCGACCGCGACAACTCCCAACTGGATCAGTCCCCAGGGAGAGATCGTCGGCAGCTATCTCGACGCCAGCAATGTAAGTCACGGTTTCACTCTGACTGGGAGCACCTACACAACGGTTGACTTCCCGGGCGCGGCGGGAACCGTTCTCACTAGTCTCAACCCCTCGGGACAAATGTCAGGATTTTCTTGCGTTGTGGCTTCGTGCTTGAGCGGTACTTTCCACAGTTTTCTGGTGTCCAAGTCAGGCGCGTTCACCAGTTTCGATCCACCCGGCGCCACCAGCAGCACGGCCAGCACCGTGATCCCCTCTGGTGCGGTCGTCGGCGCTTACACAGACAGTGGCGGAAAGGGTCACGGATACCTGCTCTACCACGGAACCTACACTACGATTGATTTTCCGGGCTCCATTTTTACGTTTGTCGGAGCAGCCAACCCCGAGCAGCAAAGTGTAGGACTCTACACCGATACCTCAAACGTCAGCCACTCATTTCTGTTGAGCAATGGCGTTTTTACCTCGTTTGACCCTCCCGGCGCCGTCTTCAGTGATGCCTCGGGGATAAATCCTGGCGGTATTATCGTCGGTATCTACGTAGATACCGCTAATATTGTGCACGGATTTGTCCGGACGCCGTAAGCGACGAAAGTTGGTCTGGCCCGCTTTCTTAATGGCCTCTCGTCAATGCACTCTTCTGCATTGACCTGAGGCCATTCTGGTTTCGGGCTCCGTAAACTTCTTTGGACCTCAACAACCCCAGGAAAGAGTGGTTCGGTTTGTAGTATCCTCGGCATGTCGATATTCTGTTGCACGCGTGACGTCACCGGCTCCGACTCAATGAATTCAAAACTTATCCCCTGTTCTTACGTGCTGTCTATGCTGCTGTGGAGTGCTGCAGCCTTCGGTCAGACGGCTGCTGCTCCCGCGACTCAAGTTGGCGCTCAATATTTAGCACAAACAAGTGTGGCGAGCGCAGCGGCGCCGCAGGGCGCGGCTGTTTCGTACGCTTCGGTGTCGCAGGTGAACGGGTTGCTGTCGCAACTGGAGGCGACTTCAAAGGCCGCGCAAGACGATCTGACCAAGCTGCGCATTGAGAAATGGAAGACTGACGGGTCTACGAAGAAACAGACGCTTACGAACGTGGATTCGATCCAGCGCAATTTGCAGACTGCATTGCCGGAGATTATTGGCCAGTTGCGCAATTCGCCTGAGGACCTGTCAGCAACTTTCAAGCTCTATCGAAATCTGGATGCCCTGTACGACGTAATGGGAAGCGTGGCGGAATCGGCGGGAGCGTTCGGGCCCAAAGACGATTTTCAATCGCTGTCGAATGAGTTGAGCAGTTTTGAGGGAACGCGCAGACAGTTGGCGGAACGGCTGGCGAATCTGGCGGCATCGAAGGAGCAGGAAATTGCCCGGCTGAGGACCGATTTGAAGACGGCACAGGCGATATCGGCGACGCCTCCGAAGAAAACCGTCGTGGATGATAACGAGCCCCCGAAGAAGCCCGTGAAGAAGAAGCCTGCGACGAGGAAGCCGGCTACCACTGCTCCTGCGACCACGCCTGGGCAGAACCCTCCAGCGCAGCAGCCTAAACAGTAGGGACTAAACAATAGGAAAGCGGCGGCCGGAGTCCGGCGACCGGATACATCACAAAACTGCCCGCACCGTAAGGCGCGGAGCGCACTCCGGAAGCCGAATCTGTTACCCTTCCTTCCGCATCAAGATTTCACCCGAGAACATCCATTGAGAACATCCGGCATGAACTTCCACATGAGCATTCCGGCGATTGTGTTTGGACTCGTCATCATTGGCGTGGTCCTGCTGGATGCTTTTGAGACTGTCGTGCTGCCACGGCGCGTGACGCGTCAGTTCAAGCTCACAGCCTGGTTTTACCGGCGTACCTGGATTCCCTGGAGAAAGATCGCGGGCCACATCAAAACACCTTCTCGGCAGCAGAGTTTTCTCGGCTATTACGGGCCTCTGTCGCTGATCATGCTGATGGCGTTTTGGGCTGTGGGTCTGATCTTTGGTTTTGCGCTCTTGCAATACGGCATTGGCGGTCATGAACAATTGGGGAGCGAGCCCGTCACATTTCCCCGGATCCTCTATCACAGCGGCGAAACGTTTTTCACGCTGGGATATGGCGACATTGTTCCGACGTCGGCCGGGGCGCGCGCTTTGTCGGTATTCGAAGCAGGAATGGGATTCGCATTTCTAGGCGTGGTGATTGGATATTTACCGGTAGTGTATGGGGCGTTTTCCCGGCGCGAAATTCAAATATCGATGCTCGATGCCCGTGCCGGTTCGCCGCCAACTGCCAGCGAGTTGCTGGTCCGATTGGCGGGTCGCTCCGAGGAAACAGCCATCGATCAATTAGTGTTGGATGAAGTCCTCCGTGACTGGGAGCGCTGGGCGGGAGAATTGCTGGAGAGCGGCCTATCGTATCCGGTATTGAGTTTTTTTCGATCGCAGCATAGCAATCAATCCTGGCTGGGTGCGCTGATGATCATGCTGGACGTGACTTCTCTGGTGCTCACCGGTATTGAAGAAATTCATCCCGGGCAAGCGCGGCTGACTTTCGCCATGGCGCGCCACGCCGCGGTGGATCTGGCTCAGGTGGTGAATGCGCGTTACGATCCGAACGCTGCGGACAGAATGACCGAAGAGAACTTCCAGTCTTTACGAGAAACCTTGGCAGGCGTGGGATTGAAATTAAAGAGCACGGAAGACGCGCGCCTGAAGCTGGCCAAGTTGCGATCGATGTACGAACCGTACATCCATTCGACGGCGGTGAATCTGATGGTTGCGCTGCCTCCATGGCAGCATCCATCGAAGACACGCGATAACTGGCAGGCGGGGCCGTGGGATCGAATGATTCAGGCAAAAGGCCTGGCGGTGTTGGGACAGAAGCCGGTGCATCCGCAGGCTGTCGAGGATCATTTTTAGCGCGACTCCTCCTATTTAGCGACCTTTGTCGATTTATGACTGAGTCGCTCCAGCACCTGCAATAGTTTCTGAACGCGCTGGAACTCCGAATCGTGGCTGGACCATGAGAGGAGCACATCGGGATTGATTCCTTTGACTTCGTTCGAACCGTCGGCGCGAAAGCGGACGCAATCCGGCATCTTAAGTTGCGCTGCGGAATTTTTCAGTTTGGCAGGGATCCCACCGTCGGTGTAGCCGCAGCCTGCTCCTCCCGTTACTTCGCCGATGATCGTAGCAGCGTGATTATCCTGCAACATAGCGGCGAAATACTCGGCGGCGGACCAAGTATCGCGATCGACCACGACATAGAGAGTTAACGCCTTGGGATTCTCGGCGTAGGCATAACGGCTCGGGTAGAACAGATCTTCTTTAGATTGAAGTGAAGCGAGGCTGTCCGCCTTCGTGTAAGCGACGACTTCTCCTGATGTGAAGAGTAGGTTCTTGACCAGCATCGAGCAGTTGAGATTGCCAGTTTCCCAGACTGTGCTTGTATCGCATGTCCGCTGGCTTTCATCGATTGCTTTTTCGAGCGTGTTGGATGCGCGCTCCATAGAAATCGGCGAATCGGTGCGGTTCTTCTGATCAATTTGAACATCTCGCAGATGTTCTTGAAGCAGCTTAATCCAGTGTTCGTGTTTGACGAAAGCCATCTTCGAATCGCGCAAAGGCACGCGGCTAAGGGCACGAGAAGCGGGCTCTACCCAATCCGAGCCGCCGCCATTATGGGTGATATCGACCAATAGCGCGGTGGCTCCCGCCAACCGCAGGCTCTCAGCCCTTCTCCCAAGTGCAGCTGTAAGCAGATTGGCGGTGGTAATTTCCACTCGGTCGTCGCATTTATCGTCGCAGTCGGCGTTGTCTCCCAACTGCAATTGCTGTACTGCCTGTTTACAGAACTCGGGATAAGCGTGCTCGCTCAGAAGGCCGATGCGAAGAATGCCAATCGTGGTGCCGTTTCCTAATCGAAGAAGCCCACCTGGGAAAAAATTTGATTCTGCTGTTTTGGACGATGAAAATTCCGGCACCACCGGGAAATTCAATCCCGGATGAAGATTGTTCCGGTAGCCCAGTCGATCACACAGGGTTTGCGGCGTACCGTCCGAGGGCTTGCTCCGTGTGCCGCTTTTCAGCCATTCGATCTCCAAATGACCATCCCCGAAGCTAGCTAGAAACTTCTCGATAATTCGACGAGCCTCAGGCTCGTCGGTTGCTTGCCGCAGCTTGGCTTCGGTATCAAGGCGCAAATGCGGCAGGTCCATTCGTCGATCGTTGACCGCCGATTCCAGATTCGCATAGTGCGAAGACATTTCGGAAATGATCTGATGGAGGTCCTCGATCCAGGGCTTGGGGTCGAAACTTTCGGAATGCGCAGCGTTCGTGCTCTGAGAAGAAAACGTACAAGTTATCGCCGCGAGAATTGTGAGAAACAGTCTTAGCTGCATCCAAGCCTCGCCGGTTAAATTTGTTCAGGACATTTTACTGCGGGATGTCAAGAGGGCCGAAGCCATCGAACCGCGTTCCAGCCGCCGCGTGCTAACATCCTTTTTTCGGTTTTTCATTAATGAAACACATTGGCGAGAACGTAGTGCGCATCGAGGCGAAAGCCCTGCACGCGCTGGCCGACCGCATTGCGGGGCCGATGGATGCAGCGTTTCAGCAGGCGGTCGAGCTCATGTTTTCCTGCGCGGGCCGCGTAGTAGTTACGGGGATGGGGAAGAGCGGCCTGATTGCGCGGAAGGTTGCGGCGACGTTGAGTTCGACGGGGAGTCCGGCATTGTATCTGCATCCGGTGGAGGCGCTGCACGGGGATTTGGGAATGGTGGTGCGCGGGGATGTTGTGCTGGCGCTGTCCGCGAGCGGGGAGACCGAGGAGATTCTGGCGCTGCTGGCAACCATTAAGCGGCTGCGGGTGCCGTTGATCGCCATGACCGGGGATGAGATGGCCCGACCCAAACGAGTTTCTACTTTGGCGGCGGCCGCTGATGTGGCTCTCGATTGTTCGATTGCGGAGGAAGCGTGCTCGCTGGGACTGGCGCCCACGGCTTCAACTACAACCATGCTGGCATTGGGCGATGCGCTGGCCGTAACGCTGAGCGAGAAGCGCGGGTTCAAGGAAGAAGATTTCGCGAATTTGCATCCCGGGGGGAAACTCGGAAAGCGACTGGCGCGGGTAGAGTCGCTGATGCACGCGGGAGAGGCGCTGCCGTGCGTTCGACCTGACACAAAGATGCCCGACGTGATCTACGAAATGTCGCGCAAGAAACTGGGCGTGACCGCGGTGGTGGACGGCGAAAAACTTGTGGGCATCATCAGTGACGGAGATTTGCGGCGGCTGCTCGAAAAGCGTGGGAAGGATGTGCTCGATCTGACGGCGGGCGAGGCCATGACGAAAAATCCGCGGACGATTACGGCTGGGGAATTTGCCGCGACCGCGCTGGCGCTGATGGAAGAAAAGAAGATTACTTCGCTGATGGTGGTGGATGGCAAGGGAAAAGTGGAAGGGATCGTGCATTTGCACGACCTGTGGAGCACGGAATTAGTCTAGGAATGAAAAGGTGATTTATGTACCACTACGATCCCAATACCGCGCTGGAAGAACTGACAGAAGAAGCAACGCTGCCGAATCCCGTGCACGTGCGAGACATGATGCTGCGCAAGAAGCTCTCGGCGGACAAGTCGCTGGAATTGAACCGGCTTTTCGTCGAGTATCAGAAGTTCTTCGGGGAAACGCAGAAGTTGGGAAAAGAGATTCTGAAACAGCTGGCAGGGTAGGCTCAGATCGGTGTGCGATCCAGCGGAACGATGAATTGGATACCCTGAACGTGTCTTCCTTGGAGTCGCTCGTCGTTTGTTATGAAAAGATCCACGTTAGCGTTTGCGGCACAAGCCAACTGGATGGCGTCCGGAGCCCGCAGGGACCTCATTGAACGCAACTCCGCATAAATTTTTGCTGCTTTCAGATCGAACGAAATCATTACCGCTGCGTTTGAGATTGTATGTTCATACTTTGTGCAGAGCTCAGTCTCGCCCCGTTCTGAGGGTTTCACAAGAATTTCACCGAGGGTAAGTGTTGACGTCAGCAATTGATCGCCCCTCGCGAGCATTTTCGAACGAAGCTGCGCCACAGCCTTTGATAGGTTTCCGTAGTCCTCGAACAGATAAATAAACAAGTTAGTGTCCCAAAAAATTCGGCTCATTCCCAGCCCTCGCGCAATCGGCGCACGTAATCGTCGGCATGCTCATCAGCCCATAGATTCTTGCCTGATCCGCGCAGTGCCAGCAGCGGATCTTCTTTGGAGGCATTATTGGTCGCGGCAAGAGACCAGTCGCGATACCAGCTGATTAGTCCGTTGAAGCCAAATGGAAGATCTTCACGTTTCGGTGTGATCTTAGCGCCCTCGCGGTCGGGGTGGTATGCATCACCATTGCGGAAAAGACGACGGCGCCCCGGTGCAGTTTCGAAGAGCATGCGATAGCGACCAGGATTAGGTGGACGGTTTGCAACGCAATGCTGAATGACATGAACGTACACCCCTCGTCGAAACGGCTTGCACAGTCCTTCTTTCTTTGCTTGCTGAACAATCTCGTCCACAGCAAAGTCTTGTGCCTCCGGATGTGCGCGATGCAGCAACGCCGCGGCAACCCAAACTTCGTCTGCAACCTTAAGCTCAGTTTCAATCGCCGTGTTTGCCATATTCTTCCCTACTATTCAATAGTACCAAGTAAATAGTAATTGTCAATTATGATATAGTACCGAAAGTATTCAAGCTCCTTGTAGTCCCTCAGTCAGCCACTACCAAGTTCCTCTCCTCCTGCTCTTGTTCTTGCTTGATCATTTACAATGAACAACTTCCACTTGAGACCCCTTATGCATCGATGGTCAGAACTCTTCATTCCCACCCTGCGCGAAGCTCCTGCTGACGCGGAAGTTGCCAGCCACAAGTTTCTGGTTCGGGCAGGCTACATTCGCCAACTCGCGGCGGGCATTTACTCGTATCTTTTTCTCGGCAACCGGTCGTTCAACAAGATCATGGGCATCGTGCGCCAGGAGATGGACAAGATCGGGCAGGAATTTTTTCTGCCGGCGCTGCATCCGCGCGAGATTTGGGAGGCCAGCGGGCGCTGGTCTCTCATGGGCGACAACTTGTTTCGCCTGAAAGACCGCAAGGGCGCCGACATGTGCCTGGGCATGACGGAAGAAGAAGTAATGACGGAGATCGCTCGCAAAGAACTGCGCAGCTATAAACAGTTGCCGCAGATCTGGTATCAGATTGCCACAAAATTTCGTGACGAGCCGCGGCCGAAGGCCGGCCTGCTGCGGGTGCGGGAATTCATGATGAAGGACGCCTACTCCTTCGACATCGATGCCGCGGGACTGGACGTTTCCTACAAGAAACACTACGACACTTATCGCCGGATTTTCGACCGCTGCGGTCTGAAGTACATGGTGGTCGAAGCGGATTCCGGCGCGATGGGCGGAAAGGAGTCGCACGAGTTCATGGTGCGCACCCCGGCGGGGGAAGATCAGATCGTGAGCTGCGACGGCTGCAACTATGCGGCGAACCTGGAGAAGGCCACGTCGAAGCTTGATCCTGTGGAAGATTTGAAGTCCGAGGGGGATGGCAAGCCGTTGGAGGTTCACACTCCGGGACAGAAGACGATTGAAGATGTAGCGCGGTTTCTGGGCGTGTCGCCGAAGAACAAGATCAAGACTCTGGCGCTCATGGCGGAGGAGAAAGATGAGAAGGGCAAGCCGCGGTTGCGGGCAATTGTAGTGCTGATGCGCGGTGACCATCAGTTGAATGAGGCGAAGCTGAACGGCGCGGTCGGACAACCCACGCGTCCGATGGATGAGGGCGAGATCAAGGCGCTGTTTAAATCTCCTGCGGGATATTTGGGGCCGATCGGGATTGTGTGGGCGAGAGACTTGAAGAAAGATGCGGGGCTTCCGCTTCTGCTCGTCGATGACGCCCTCGAAGGCCGCAGCAACCTGATCGCAGGCGCCAACAAAGAGGACTACCACCTCAAGAATCTCACTCCGGGGAAGGACTTTCATCCTACGGCGTATGCGGACCTGCGCGCGGTAACGGCGGGCGAGGGATGTCCGAAATGCGGCAATGCATTACGGATCGATACGGCGGTCGAAATTGGTCACATCTTCAAGCTCGGCTACCGCTATACCGAGTCAATGGGCGCGCGTGTGCTGGACAAGAACGGCAAGGAGGTCACGCCGATCATGGGCTGCTACGGGATTGGGATCGAGCGCATTCTGACCGCTGCGATCGAGCAGAGCAATGACGAAAACGGATTCTGGTTGCCCTCAGCGATTGCGCCCTTCGAAATTGTCGTCACTCCTACGAATGTGAAAGACGAAAGCTTGCTGAAAGCGGCCGTTGATATCGCGTCGCGTCTGGAAGACGCTGGGTTTGACGTGATCCTCGATGATCGCAACGAACGGCCCGGGGTGAAGTTCAAGGATGCCGATCTGGTCGGAATCCCATACCGAGTTACGGTCGGAAACAAGGTTACCGAAGGTACTGTGGAAGTGGTTCTGCGCTCGACTCGAGAGGTACGCGATGTTACGATCGCCGCGGTAGTTGAATATTTTCAAGGAACGCTGCGCGCCAAAGCATGATTCGCTGGGGTGGGCAGCGCGGTTTAAAGCTATGGGAGCCATTAAGTTACTACTCGGACTGCTTGCCATCGTCGCGGTGGTCGTATCCATGTTTCAAATCATTCCGCCGATCATGGGCAATTACAGCTTTCAGGACGACCTGCGGACCATCGCCCTCATGGATGGGACAAATCAGCAGAAGTCGGAGGAAGACGTCCGCAACGATGTGCTCCGAAAGGCCCAGGAGCATGAGTTGCCCATCGACGCCAGGCAGGTGACAGTGCATCGCATCAACACGCCGGGTATCGCCACTGTTTACATCGCGGCCGATTATGCGGTCACGGTCAATCTGCCAGGATATTCCTTCGATATGCGCTTTACTCCAAACAGCGGCAATAAAGGGTTTTAACTACAGCCGCCTGTGATTTCAGTAATTGGGTTGGCCAGTAGAACTTCCCGCGGACGTTCCTGCCAAGAACCGCCATCAACCTGCCAGTTTCGACAATACGGGTTATTGATACGGTAGAGACCTGCATGCACTCCGGGGCTCTTTTGTTTTCGTAGGGGGCGGTACAATAGAGGGATTCGGATCGCAACATCGCCCCTGGAAAATAACTTGGCCATTAAGATAAAAATTCCGAAAGTCGGAGACCGAAGCGGCAGGGGCCGCTACGGGCTGCCGCGCGATCCTGTGATTCGAGCCGCCCTGATTGTCTTTTTCGTATTGGCGATCAGCTTAGGTGGTTTATTTTGCTACTTCTACATTAAATACGACCGGATAATTGCGCAGCGTTTTCGGTCCCCGGTGTTCAGCAATTCGGCAAAAATCTATGCCCTGCCGCGGACGGTTCACGACGGCGATAAGGCGAACGTAAAAGAAATCGCCGCGCTCCTGCGCCGCGCAGGATATTCCGACAAAGATGGCCAATCCCAACTGGGTACGTTTCATCTGACCCCCGACGCTATCGAGATCACCCCCGGGCCCGAGAGCTATCACAGTCCGGAGCCGGCGCGCATCTCTATTCTCGATGGCGAGGTCGACAAGATCAGCAGCAAAGGCACGGAACTCTCCGCCTACGAACTGGAACCGCAACTAGTGACGGCGTTGTTCGATTCCGAGCAGCGTTCCAAGCGCCAGGTAGTAAAGTACGACGAAATTCCCAAAGTGATGGTGGACGCGGTGCTGGCCATCGAAGACCGGCGCTTCTTTGAGCACAGCGGAGTGAACTTCGTCCGTATGTTTGAGGCAGTATGGGTCGACGTCCTGCGGCAACGGCACGAGCAGGGCGGTTCAACCATTACCATGCAGCTCTCGCGGGGCTTTTTTCTGACGCCGGAGAAAACCATCCGCCGCAAGCTGACCGAGATGCTGATTGCCGAAGAGTTGGAACAGAAGTTCAGCAAGCAACAGATTTTCGAGTTTTACGGCAACTGGGTGAACCTCGGGCAGCGCGGATCGTTTGCCATTAGTGGATTCGCCGAGGCATGCCGCGCATATTTCAATAAAGATTTAAAGGACATCACGCTGCCCGAGGCAGCCCTGCTGGCTGGCATTATTCAGGGGCCAAGCCGGCTGTCGCCTTACCGGCATCCTGAGCGGGCGCTTGACCGTCGCAACCTGGTGCTGGATTCCATGGTCGACACCCACGCCATTACCCGCGACCAGGCCGACAAGGCCAAAGCCGCGCCCTTGAAGCTTGCTCCCCCGAACGTGGAGGCCAGCGATGCCCCGTATTTCGTGGACATGGTGAAAGACACGCTCATCAACAAGTTCACCGAGCATGATCTCAATGAAGAGTCCTACAAGATTTACACCACGCTCGATCCCGACCTGCAAAAAGCTGCGGCGCAAGCGGTTGAAACGGGTATCAAGCTGGTGGATGACCAAGTCAAAAAGCTGCGCACGAAGAAAAAGAAGGTTGGCAAAAAGATAGAGACTACCGTGACTCCAGGCCCGCAGGCGCAAGTGGCGCTGGTCGCGCTTGATCCTCATACCGGTTCCGTGCTGGCTCTGGTGGGTGGCCGCGATTACGGCATCAGCCAGTTAAATCACGCTTTGTCCAGGCGGCCGACAGGATCGATTTTCAAGCCCTTCGTTTACGCCGCGGCGATGAATACCGCGCTCGATGGGTCGCAAACTGTGATAACTCCGGCTTCCATGGTGACGGACGCGCCTTCCAGCTTCGCCTATGGAGATCAAATCTACGAGCCGCGAAATTACAAAGAGGAGTATCACGGGGATGTAACGCTGCGCTACGCGCTGGCCATGTCACTCAACAACGCAACCGTGAAGGTGGCGGAAGAAGTTGGTTACGACAAAGTTGCGGACCTGGCAAAGTTGGCGGGAATCACTTCGGTGAAGGCAACGCCGGCGATGGCGCTGGGATCCTACGACGCGCCTCCGCTCGACATGGCGGGAGCCTACACGTCATTCGCGAACAATGGCGCCCGCCTTTCCCCCATCCTGGTGAATTCCGTGCGCAACACCAAAGGCGACGTCATCGCAAACTTCAAGACCGACCAGCGGCAAGTGCTTGACCCGCGCATCGCCTACATTATGACCAGCATGATGGAAAGCGTGATCAATAACGGCCTCGGCTACACGGCGGTTCGCTTGCGTGGATTCGCTCCGCCGGCCGCCGGCAAGACAGGAAGTTCGCATGACGGCTGGTTCGCGGGATACACCTCAAACTTGCTGTGCATCGTTTGGGTAGGCTACGACGACTACAGCGATCTTCGACTCAGCGGCGCACAAACGGCCGCACCCATCTGGACCGAGTTCATGAAGAAGGCGGCCGCCATCCCGCAGTACTCAGGAATGAAACCGTTCTCGCAACCCACCGGTGTAGTGGACGTGCAACTCGACAAGGCCACCAACCGGCTGGCCACGCCCACTTGTCCGGACGATTACGTCGCCGCGTTTGTAGCCGGCACGGAGCCACGCGAGACTTGCGATCAACAAAGCGGAGTGGTCGGATTCTTTAACCGTATCTTCGGAGGCGGGCCCAAAGTGTTGCCGCCTCCATCCCAGGCAGCTAGCGGGCAGGAGGCCGAAGATCCCAAGAAAAAGAAGGGCCTCTTCGGCAAAATCGCCGGCATTTTTAAGGACGACAAATCGTCGACGCCTCCCACTAAGCCGCCCGACACCATCGAAACTGCACCGCACTGAGACCAGTCTTCGAGTTGAAGAGTGTCACAGATTTCTCTCACCGCCGGCCACCAGCGAACTCACTATGCTTACCGTCGCTCTTATGGAATCTCTGCAACGATGTTGAGAAATTGACGGGCTGTTACGATCTGAGTGTTGGCCCAGTTCGCCGGAAAATGCTTGAGATTGCCGGTCACAAGATAATGGGCGCGTGCGGCCTGCGAACATTCCAGAAAGATGTCGTCGTCCGGGTCAGGGCAGGCGCGGACCTTCTCGGAAGGCTTGATCCAAAATCCATTTTGCCGGATAGCGCGGAGCGCCTGCTCGATGAGCATCTCGCGGCGGTTTAACTTGGGACGCCGGATCACTTCTTCGTATTCCGCATAAATCTCGCCGCTAACGCAAAGTTGCGCTTTGGTTCCGCCTAACGCCGTTAGAAAAGTCAGAGCGGGCAAGCTTTGCGGTTGCAGTAAAGCGGAAATCAAAATATTCGTGTCGAGGACGACCCGAATCATTGCTCCGAGGGCCGGTGTTCACGGGCCTTTCGCGCCGCCGCTATTTCTGCGTCGATCTCTTCCGTGGAGAGCTGATCTAGACCCTGTTCCTTCGCACTCTCCCAAGACGCCTGCAGCCATTCCGGAGCAGACACAGGAGCCGTGGTGCGGATACTAATCTCCTCATTCTCGGCGATGGAGCGTCCCAACAGACTCTCGATAGCTGTCCTTTGGTCCTGCGATAAGTCTTTGACCTTGTGAGTCATGAGCGTAATCCCTAGCGCTAGTCTAGGGCGACATGGTGCCGTTGTCACGCGGAATTGTGTCTGGCTGCGAAGCCCGCAAACTAGCAGTACGCGGGGCTTGGCCAGCGCCCATATCTACCGGACAGAAGATTTCCAAAGCCGCACCAAAAGAGATAACGTCGTTCCTGCATTGAATCGGCCTATGATCCGGTAAGAACAATCAGTAGGAGCTACGCACATGGCAGCAAATCAGGTTGTGCTTTACTTCAACACGCAGCAGGACGCCTTGCTTTTTACGCTGGCAGCCAGTTCGGTAATGTCAGCGGAAGGACAGGTTCCTAACAGCAAGGCGGCGGTCAAGGTTGCGGAGGAGATTTGCAAAGCCAGTCGAATCACGACTGAAGGTGTTCTCAACGTCACGTGAAGGGCGGCAAAAGATGATTCGAAAAGCTGCGCTGCAAATAGGAGTCCCCGCGCTACTCGCCTTCATTGCATGGAATGCGTACCTCGGCGTCGACCATTTAAAACGCGTGCAGAAGAGTGCCGCGCTCACACTTGAAAGCTCCGCAATCCAAGCGGAACTCTCCGGTGTTTTGAAAGACGCGACCGATATGGAAGCAGGTCAGCACGGATACCTGCTGACCGGGAACCCTGCGTACTTGCAGCCTTACATTGACGCGAAGGGCAGGATCGAAACGGATTTCGCAAGCCTTCGCGCGGGACTCGCCAATCGCACTCGGCGCGAACAATCGCTCGAATCGCAGTTGGAATCTTTGGCGAGATCAAAGCAGGGCGAGATCGAACGTTCTATAAGTTTGCGCCAACGGGGGTATCGCCGCCGTTCGTTCCAACTCGTCGACACCAACGAAGGCAAAGATTACATGGACGAGATTCGCCGCATTGTGTCTTCGCTATCCGCAGCGGAGAGCGGCAACTTTGCGAGATTCGACGCACAGAGGATTGCCGCGCTCAAGAACGTATTGTCGGTAACCATCGTCTCGAATGCTGTCCTGCTGGCGCTGGCAGCAAGCCTGTTCTGGCTGACCCGCCGCCACGAGCGGCTGCTGGCAGAGGAAGCCTCGCAGAGCAGAACCGAGCTGGCCGTACGGGATTTGCAGTTGGAAAAACTAACCTCTGCTCTTTCCGGCCAGGCCCGTTCCAACATCGTCGCCATCAATATGAACTCCCGGCTGCTGCTGGAAAATTACGGAGATTTCCTTCCCTGGCAAGGCCACGAATATGCCGAGCAGATGAATGAAGCTGCCGTACAAATGGAACTACTCCGGCAAGATTTAGTGAGCAGCCGAGCCTGCTAGGGCGATGGGAAGGCAGCGTAGCGTTTTATTCGAGCGGCTCGATTCAGGGGACGCAGCCCGTCGCTCTGAACCCCGCTCCGCTGTAATCCGCATTCCCTACCACCACATTGTTGTCGTTGATGCCGTTCACTGCCGTCTGCGTCGAGGCCGCTGGGTCGCTGATCTCGATGAAATTCCCATTCACTACTACAAAGCCCTCCCGAGGCCGTAACGGTGCGAAGAGCACACATAACATCGCCCTAAGGTCTTTGTTGTCAAGATTTTGACCTCTAAGCTCTTTGGCCTCAAGATTATGCAGACACTTTTTGCAGAACCCGCTCCCAGCAAGGCTTTCACAGGGTATGGGGGGAGCAGGCAAATTATGCCGCTTCGGGGAAGAACGCCAGACCTTTATTTTCAGCGAGAAATCCGTTCCGGTTCGCCGCCGGCGCGCAAACTCAGATTTCTTCGCCGCCATGTCAAAACTGTGGCAGAATGGCTACGTTGGAACTGGTGGCCTGGGGGTGTGTATGTCCTGCCGGAAAGCCTGCCTGATTGTTCTTCTGATTTCTTCGACTGCGGCACTAGCGCAAGTCTCTCACTCCGAACAAGTGCAGATCGCTCCTCCGCTTATGCGTGGCGTTGATCCGCCAGCTCCGGAAGCGACCGCATCTGCCCTGGAATTTCAAGCCGACCGCCTGCGCGGGGAGAAGCTCTACCTGGATGCGCTCGACTACTACCGGGCGGCGCTCGCCAAAAAGACGAATGACGCACACCTGCTCAATAAGATCGGCATCACTGAGCTGTTGATGCAGCGCTACAAAGAGGCGAAGAAAACCTTCGAGCGCGCCATCCATTACGACCGGACATTCGCCGACGCTTACAACAATCTGGGCGTGGTCTACTATGAGGGCAAGAAATATGGACAAGCAATAAAGCAATATCAGAAAGCGATTGGCAAGGACAGCAGTTCGGCGTCGTTCTTCAGCAATCTCGGCGCGGCATATTTTTCGAAGCGTGAATTCGAGCCGGCCGTGGTGGCATATCAGCATGCGCTCGAACTGGATTCGGAAGTGTTTGCGCGCACTTCCAGAAGCGGCGTGCAAGCGCAACTGCCCAGTCCCGCCGATCGGGCCCGCTATAACTACACCGTGGCGAAGTTGTACGCCAAGATGGGATTCTCGGAGCAATCGCTCGAGTATTTGCGAAGAGCAATGGAAGCCGGCTACAAGGATTTGAAGAATGTATACAAGGACGTGGAGTTCGCCGAAGTAAGAAAGAGTCCGCGCTTCACCGAACTTATGGCTTCAAAAACCCCCGGGATTCCGGACTAGCAACTGCAACTGACGAGTGAATTCTTGCTCGATTCCATCGCTGCGAACAGTTGTAAGTCGTGTACAAGAATTACAAAGTTTTACAAAATTAGACGGAACTTGATGCGGTTCTGCGGTCTAATCATGGCACATACTCCTGAAAACAACAGGGTGAGTAAGGAGAAACGGTAGCCCATCGGATGCTGACCCGAGCACGCCCCAAGCAAGCATCCGGTGGGTTTTTTCTTTGCAACTTTTAGCTGTTAGCTCTAGGCTTTTAGCTCAAGAACAAATCGCCTCAAGTTTTTCGTTCCACGAACCCAGTTGATTCTTAAGCTAAAAGCTGACAGCTAAGAACTCCGCGACCTCGGGCAGTTTCTGACACCGGCGAAGCGCGGCTGTATAATTCAACTTGACGGTGGGAATAGCTCAACTGGTAGAGCACCGGACTGTGGCTCCGACGGTTGCGGGTTCGATTCCCGTTTCCCACCCCAGATTTTCCTTCCCTAGAGCGCTTCTCCGAGGCTTTAATTTCGTGAATCACGCAGCCTAAGAGTTCCAATTCCAAGTCCCAACTTTCCCGCGTTTCAGCCGTTGGCGTAGACCTCCGCTTAGAAAAAAAACGCGAAAGAAAGCCGCTGGCATCTCCCGAAGGCTCATGGTAAAGTGCTGGGTTCTCGGGAAGGCGAATGAAGCGGATTCTTCATCCATTTCGAAGCTCGCTGCGGCAGCTTGGGCCGCTGGAGCAGCGCATGCTCAATGGCTTGTGGGCGAAGCGGAGCGCGACCGTCCGCGAGCTCATTGACTACTGCTGCCAGGAGCTGGCTTACACGACCGTGATGACCACGCTGGACCGGCTGTTCAAAAAGGGTCTGCTTACACGCTCGGAAGAAGGGAGAGCGTTCCGCTACGCCCCGCGCTTCAGCCGCGAGGAACTGAATCGCGAAGCGGCGGGACAAGCTTTGCTTCAACTGCTGGATGCTAGCCCTGCATCGTCTTTGCCGCTTTCCTATCTGGTGGAAATACTGGGTGAGCGGGACGCACAATTGCTCGATGACTTGCGAGAGCTGGTAGAACGCAAACGCCGCGAACTGGGTCAACGTGAACCAGGTCAAAGAGGAGTCGCCAGGAAGGAGACAAAGTAATGTTCGCCGCGCGAGGGATTTCGGTTTCTCTCTCCATCTTCGTTCTGGTCTATAGCGTCTTGTCGGTGGCGATTTTGTGTGTGTGGCGCAGGGTGTGGGTTTGGGGACATCGGCATTCCGCGAAAAGTTGCGCTGATTTGCTCTTCGCCTTGCGCGTTGCCCCTCTCGTGGTTGCAACCGGAGTAACGCTGGTCCTCGCCGTGCCTTCATTCCTGCTGCTTGAACCCCGCACCGTAAATGAATCGCTGGGCGGACCCTCCGTATGGCTGGCCTTCAGCGGCATGGCTGTGTTGATGGCGGGAGTGTGGAACGCGGCCATTGCACTGATACGTGCCTCGCGAACGGTTGCGCATTGGTCCACCGGGACAAGCGCAACCGTGACAAGCGCAACCGTCACAAGAGCAACCGGGACAAGCGTGACCGGTCCGAACATGAGCGATTCGAAAAAATCAGTTTCTGTCTTGCGCAGTTCGGCAGGCGCTCCCCCTCTGATTACTGCGGGTATTGGCCGGCCTAGTGTTTGGTTGTCGCAGGCGGCGGAATTTGTCCTGACCGAGCGGGAACTGCAGAGCGCACTGCGGCATGAGTTTGTGCATGTGCGGCGCCGGGACAATTTAAGAAAGCTGATTCTGCGGCTGGTGGCGTTTCCTGGTCTGGAGCGGCTAGAAAATGCGTGGCGCGAAGCTACGGAAATGACCGCTGACGATGCGGCGGTATCCAGCATTTCTGAAGCGCTGGACCTGGCTGCGGCGGTGATTAAATTATCGCGGCTGGCGGCGCTGCATCCGCCCGCCGAGTTAACAACGGCTTTGGTCCACAGTCCGGCCGGATCGGTGAATGCGCGGGTGGAAAGGCTGATAGCCTGGAAAGACCGGCGGAATGACCGGCCGCAAAACCGGTTCAACAGATATTCTTTCGGATATGCGTTCTGCGCAGCTGTTGCGGCAGTGGCTGCACTCGCCGTGAGCTACAGCGCCCTGCTGATTCGCATGCACGCAGCAACCGAGTGGCTGGTGCGGTAAAAACAGACGCCGCGGACCTGCTCGCACGGCCACTCTCGGCTCATGCAGCCCGACGGTGAGCAGGAGCTTCGCTCCTGGTGAAGTCAGCTCCCGTAGCAGCTCGCTCGATTTCCGCGTTAATCTCCCCGCCAATCAGAAAAGCCAGTCCGGTAACATACAGCCAAACCAGAAGAATCATCACCGCTCCAAGCGACGCGTAGGTCGCGGTATAAGTATTGAAAAAATGCAGGTAGAGACGAAATCCAGCCGAAGCGGATAACCATAAAACTGCGCCAAAGATTGAACCGGGCATCCCCCAGTACCAGCAGCTCTTCCCCAAACTCGGTCCGCAATAATAGATCATCCAGAAGGATACGACCGCGAAAACAGCAGCTGCTATCCATTGCATTCCCTTCCAGACTAGTACGACGGGATGACCCAAGTTGAGCTTCAATCCGATCCAATCGACAAGTTGGCCGCCGGCCAGCAGAATGAATAAAGCGGCGAGAAGGAGGATGGAAATCGCAATCGTCAGCCCAAGTGCAGTGGCCCGAATCCTGAGCCAGGAGCGGGATTCGCGCACGCGGTAGGCTGCGTTCAGCGTAGTGATCATTGAGCTTATGCCGCCAGAGCCGAACCAGAGAGCCAGCACTATGCCAAATGTCAGCTTTCCACCAGTGGAGCTTTTGGCCAATTCATTTGTGGTTTTGTTCAATAATTCAAAGGCTGAGGGCGGAAGGAAATCGGCGAAATACGAGAGCAGGCTGGTTTGTAACTCGGAGCTGCGAGAAGCGAACAACCCGAACAATGAGAGCATGAACAATAAGAGCGGAAACAGAGCGAGCAGGAAGTTGAAAGCCAACGCGGAGGCATAATCCAAGAGGTCAGCTTCATCGACAGCATGCACGACCCTCTTCGTAAGTTCCCAAATGCTGAGGCCGCCCAGCTTCCAAACCGATACGCCGCTACCTCTCGTCATGATTTCGGAGGCTGCCATAAAGATTAGGCATTGCAGGCGAAGTGGCTAATCTATGATGCGGAAGCTTCGTCTCTCGGCCGAGGAAAAAGTGTCCCGCTTACGAATGTGGGATTGACCTCTAGAATGTCAATCGAATGCCAATCTGCGCGGCAAACGGAATGCCAACGGTAGTGCCAGGGCCGAAGAAGTCCCCTAACGCGCCGCCAGGAATACGCAACTGATTCAAGCTGGTAATGGGCTGCAGGGTGGTGCAAGCCGCGTTCGTGCAGACATCGGTGATGTTTCCGGCTTGCGCATCACTGATAGGAACCATCGTAAGCGCTCCTACATTGGTTACGAAGTTGGCGCCGGGATTGTTGCGGTTAAACAGATTAAAGAATTCGATGAAGGGCAGAATTTCCCAACGGTCGTGAAGGTTTATGGGGCGGCTCACCCGTAAATCCGCCTGGATGTAAGGCGTCCCACGGAAGGCATCGAGCGGGGTTTTCACTCCGTTCACTGAAATCCGATTGCTGCCATCGATGGTGGTAATGGTGAAAGGGCGGGAGCTCTCCGCTTGCGTCAGTGTTGTTAGCTCGAATCCCGCAAGCAGATGAAGGGTTCCGGCGAGGACGAAGCGGTGACGAACATCTTCACCGGATGGGCCATAATCGCCGGGGGCGAAAGCATTCTGCGGATCGCACACCCCGTTCACATAGTCGAATAGTTCGCCGAGTACGCAGCCCCAGGTCTGCGCCTTGGCAAGCGTGTAGTTCGCAGTCACGCTGAAATGGTGCGTTACGTTGCCTTGCAGACGCAGCAGGAGCGCGTTATAGCTTGAGCGATTGTCCGACCTGAAAACCTGCGCGTCAGAAAAAGTGTAGGCGCGATACGCGTGATTGCCTTCTTCGTGAGTGTAATCGGCGCTCAACGACCAATTCGCATTGAACGCGTGCTGCATCCCTGCGGTTGCGTGCAGCGCGTAAGGGGTTTTGTAGTTGGGATCGATTAAAGCCGCCGGAGGGTTGGGTCCTCCGTTGACGGCTTGAAATGCAGTTGCCCATCCGTTTTGAGCAAGGTCGTTATAGAAGAGGCCAAAGCCAGCACGGAGCACCGTTCTTCCGCTGGCGCCTGGAGAGTATGCGATTCCGATGCGCGGGGCGAATTGCTTGCGATCGTCATGAGGCGTGCTCAGGGGAAATCCGAGCGAGGGCAGCAGCGAATAGGAAGGATTCTCGGCCTGGCTGCGGCCCGAGGCCAGAAAGAGACCGAAAGTAGTTTGATAACGCAGGCCGTAATTCAACGTGAGGTGACGCGTTACACGCCAGGAATCTTCCGCATAGAGTGCAAGTCGCTGGACATTCTGCGAGAAACTCCCGTCACTCGCGGGGGTGATGGCGGCACCTGCCAAATAATCCGCCGTGAATTGAAGGGGATTAGTGAGATAGGAACTGGGATCACTTGGAAAGGTATACAACGTTTCCTTGTTCCCAGGAAATGCGCCGGCAAGAACAGGTTCGTGAATGAAATTGACGCCGAACTTCAGGGCGTGGTCGCGATACTGATGGCTGAGGTCGTAACGCAACTGATACTTTTCCTGGTTTCGCAGGGAAGGGAATCGAGTGATGGGAGTCCTGAATTGATTGTCCCCGAAGGTTTCGAAGCCGGAGACAGTCGCCGAGGTTGAGCTGAAAGGAAACGCCAGCGCGAAGCCCATCGTCGAATTGCGCGTTTGCGTGAGATGCAGCTCACTGGCATCGAATACGAACGTGCCAAGCCATGTCGAATTAAAGGCGTAGGTGTTGCTGATGACGGTGTTCCAGTAGTTGTTGTGGGCGGTGAGTCCTGTGGATGGGAGCGTGGCTTGCTGCACCAGCGCATTGCGCGTGATGTAGTTGTCGACGGAACTTCGCAGGAACCATTGTGACTTTGAGGATTGTGACCAGTCGAAGCGCAGCGAACCGATGTAATCGCGAAAAGGAATAGGAACGTTTTGCGGCACGGCGATGGAAGCGACGCCGGGAATCAGGCCATCCGAGGCCAGTTGCGCCAGCGCATCAAACTGCTCGGTGCTGTTGGGACTGTAGGCGATGCTGGCGTTTTCGTGGACATACTCCAGGCTGGAAAAGATCCAGAGCTGGTCTTTCTTCAGCGGTCCGCCAATTGTGGCCACATAATTTTGGCGCGAGAAGGGCTGCTTGGGATTGTTGGTGCAAACTCCCGCAATACAGGTCTGCGCCGGATTCTCGATAGGAAATCGCGCATTCAACGCGGCTGCGCGCTCGTAGAACGCGCCACTGCCATGCCATTGGTTAGTACCGCGCCGGGTGGTAATAACAACGGAGCCAGCGGTAGTACCGCCAGTATCAGCATCTTCACCAGCGGTACGCAGAGCGAATTCCTGGATTGCCTCGGGAGAAAAATTCTGCAGGAAGCCGCCGATCCAGTCGTCTGAGTTGTCAGCGCCATCCACCGACAGTTCGTTGTTCAGACCTGAGCTTCCGCCGGTGGAGACTGCCGTAATACGCGCCTTGGTTGGGTCGGAAGGTTCGACGGGCTCGGTGCCAGGAATCAGGTAAGCGATGTTCGCAAAGCTGCGCGCGGCGAGGGGCAGAGTCTCCAAGTCCTGGCCGGTGACTATACCTTGATGGACTGCGCTGGCGAGATCGACGCGTTGGGTCGTAATGGAAGAAGGTTCGGCTTGAACTTTTACAGTCTCTTGCACGGAAGATGGTTTCAGCGTGACTGAGATATCGCGGACGCTGGCAACGGCGATGGATACGTCGGTTTGTGCGGGATCGAAGCCTGCAGCAGTGATCGTGATGTGATAGTTGCCGGGCCGAAGGTCGTTGATCCGGAACTCGCCCCGGTCTTCGCTAACCGTCTCGCGCTGGACGGCGGAGCCCGATGATTGCGCCACGATTCTGGCGGAGGGAATACGGGCGCCGGTCGCATCCTGCACGGTACCTCGCAGCGATCCGCCCGAGTTTTGGGCTTGAAGGATTGCCGTCACTAGGAGCAGGGTTAGCGTCAGACCGAAGGCTCTGGAGAGCGAACTGTCTTTCATAGTACGAACATAGTGTGGATAGAGTACGGGATCGAGTGCGACAGAAGTTACGTTAGAGCGCAAGGCCACCTACTACCAGAAGCCGTTGGGCTGGTTAGGTATCGAGGATTTCGTAACGCGCTAAACCCAGGTGGAGCGCGGGAATTGCGTCAATCCGACCAGTGCTGCGGCTTGCGGTCCCAGCGATGTTTTTTTAATTCACTGAGCAGGGCGGAATCGAGTGAGCCAGCGTCGCTGGCGGAGATGTTTTGGTGCACATGCGCCGGATTACGCATGCCAACGATTGTGGTGCTTACGGCCGGATGCGAAAGAATGAAGCGCAGGGACATTTCCGGCAGCGTCATGCCAGCGGGAAGAATTTTCTTCACCTTATCGACACGGTGAATCGTGTTCGCCAGATTTTCTGGGCCGAAATATCCGGAACGCCAATCGTCTTTCGGGAAGCGGCTTTCAATCGTCATCTTTCCGCCCAGGCTGCCTTCGTCGAGAGGCACGCGCGCGATCACGCCCACGTTGAGTTCCTGGCAGAGAGGGAACAAGTGTTCTTCGGGCGACTGATCGAAGATGTTGTAAATCACCTGGACGACATCGACTAATCCGGTGCGGAGCGCTTTGATGCCATTCTCCGGTTCCCAGCGATTCAGGCTGATTCCGAAGTTGCGAATCCAACCGCCGTTTTTCAGTTTTTCGATAGTTGAGTGAAATTCGGGATCGCTGGCCCAACTGTCATCCCAGACATGAAATTGCAACAGGTCGATGGAATCAACGCGAAGCTTCTTTCGGATCAAGTCGGCGTACTTGATGACATGTTCCGCGGAAAAAACGTCGCGATATTTATATTGTGGCAGCGCGGGCCATTTGTCATTGGCGGGAGGAATTTTCGATGCGGCATACAAGCGCTTTTTGTTCCGCGCCATGATTTCGCCGAGCAGGGCGTCGCTTTTACCATCGCCATACGCCCATGCGGTATCGAAGAAGTTGCAGCCCGAGTCGACGGAAAGTTGCAAGGACTCGATTGACTGCTGGTCGTCGGAGCCAGTCCAGCCGCTCATTCCCCATAATCCGTAAGCGATGTCGCTGACTTCGAAACCGGTTCGGCCCAGCTTGCGGTATTTCATGAGATTAGTCCTTGAACAGTCACAAATTTATGAAGGCTGTGAACTTGATATCGTAGCAGTTTTGGCCGGAACACTCTAAACGACGCCAATCCGGTCATTTCCCCGGATGCTGATTTTTCGATACGAAGCATTCAGATTTTGCGGACCCGGGGCCGGCCTCTCAGTGTTTCAATGAACCTAGTTAATAAACAACGTAAATAAACAACGTAAATAAACAACGACAATCAACAACAACGTGGAGGTATCGATGAGCGCACAATACCCTAACCCCCCTAAGTCGCAGTATCGCGACGATGAGTTGCAGGCTCCCTCGTCTCGTTTACAGGACGAGAAAATATCGGACGATTCGGGTACAGAAGCTAAGAGCAACAGCGCGCTTGCGCCTACGGGATTGAAGAATCCTTTCTGGAAGTAGGAACAGACGAAGGAAGTAAGGGATGAATAGGGAACACAAACGCTTGTCATCCCGAGCGTAGCGAGGGACCTTGGTTCTTGCCTCACACGGCCATTTTGTCGGCGGATGCAAACACCAAGGTCCCTCGCTGCGCTTGGGATGACAGTTCGCAGCGCGGCATGGAGTGTTAAGGGGCGTCAGCGCAGGATTGGCAGGCTCAGGCAGGGACGGAGCGCGAAGGCCTGCGTGGACATTTGCTCGAGCGCAGGGTGTAGTTGCGAATCGCGGCAGGGCTCTAGCGTGATTACAAAGGGCAACGCATTTTTATCGAAGCCAGGTTTTTGCAGGACGGCGTCGATGTTCAATTGATGCGCCGACAGGATAGCGGCGAGACTTGCGATGATCCCGGGCTGATCTTTTACCCAGAAGCGCAAGTACCAGGGAGTCTCAAAGTCGCAGCTTACTTTCGGCGATGCGAGTTGCATCGGCGGGCGCGAGCGGGGTCCCGCAGATAGACTTTCCGCCACAAACATCAGGTCTGAGACGACCGCAACGGCCGTGGGATCTCCTCCCGCGCCCGCGCCCAGGAAAGCCATGTCGCCTCCGTAATCCCCCGAAGTTAAAACCAGGTTTAGATTGCGCTGCACGCGTCCGAAGGGCGACGCGGCAGGAACCAGGCTGGGTCCGACCTCGGCGAATAACGTTTTCTCTTTCAATTTGGCGCGCGAGATTTGGCGGATGGTACAGCCAAGCTCGGCGGCGTAGTCAAAATCGACCGCGTCGATAGTGCGAATAGTGCGGGAGCGAATGTCGGCGGGAGAAACGCTGGCGTGCAGTGCGGCGAGCGCGAGGATAGAAAGTTTGGCGCGGGCGTCGCCGCCGTCCAGGTCTTCACTGGCGTCGGCTTCGGCGTAGCCGCGAGCCTGGGCTTCTTCGAGCGCCTCGCTGAAAGGGATACGATCGCTCTCAAGGCGGCTGAGAATGTAGTTGCACGTGCCGTTAAGAATGCCCGCGATACCGTGCAGACGATCGCCGGAGAGGCCGGTGCGAAGGGCAGGCAGAACGGGAACACCGCCGGCGACAGAGGCTCCAAACTCAAGCTGGCAGCCGTTGGCGCTCGCCAGTTGCAGCAAATCCGGGCCGTGGCGGGCGATGAGCTGTTTGTTGGCGGTCACGACTGATTTGCCTGCCTGCAAGGCGGAGCGCACGAATTCTTCCGCCGGCACCAGGCCACCAATCAACTCAATGACAATATTGACGTCGGACTTGAGAATCGCGTCGAAGTCTTCAGTCCAAATTACGTCCCCCGGAATCCATGACTGTTTTTTGCGAGCGACATTGCGATTGTAGATGTGCGTCAGATGGAGCAAGCGGTCAGTTCGTTCGCAGAGAATCTTGGCCACCGGGCGGCCTACGGTTCCGAAGCCGATCAGTGCGACGCGGCACGGAGGGCTACGCTCCACTGCATCGGGATTAACGTGCTGCGTCTTCTCTGTAGGAGTTTTGCGCAAAGATTCGCTCCGAAAAACCAAGACTCATTTTTATCACACATGTTTATCAGACATGCTGCGTTAGTCTGCGCAAAGTGAGAGTAACCGAACGCGGTTGGGCGGCTTGCCGGGCAGAGTCCGCATCAAAGTTGATAAGATAATGCGATCCCGCCGCAGCCAGGCCAGACCTTCCTGCGAGGAATCACAAGCGGAACCATTACCAACGGCGACTCTCGTCTCTTCATGCCGAGCGCTGCGGTCCGCCACCACGCCCGGTTACGGAGGAGAATGGATGATTGGAAAGTTCGCGAGTGCGCTGTCGCTGTTGGTTTTGGTAGTTTTGCTGGGGGCGCACGGAATGGCTCAGACAACTCCCGCCGGGGATGCTGCCGGGTCGACGCCGTCTGCCAATCCGAGTCCCGCGACGCAAACACCCGCGGCTCAGACGCCGGCACAACCGGCCCCCAGCGGTCAGGAACCGGCGGATGAAGAATCCACTTCGCGGCCCAAAAGAGTTCGCAACTATAAAGCCTGGAATTATAACGTTGGTGTGGGCGCCAACCTGGACAGCGGCACGACGAAAACTTTCGTGAGAGGCGGCGGCTTTGCGGCTACGGCCGGAGTGGCGCGCAACGCGAATAAATATTTGGGATTGCGCGCAGATTTTATTTTCGCGGACCTGCCGCTCCGAGATTCAGCTCTGCAACTGGCGCAAGCAAACGGAGACACCAGTTATATGCTGGGGGTCACGCTGGATCCCATCATCAATTTTTCTGTGACCAGCAAATATGGCGCGTACGTTCTATTTGGCGGCGGATACTACCATCGCACCGGAAGCCTGAGCTCCGACACCACAGTTCCGGGTTCTCCTTGTAATTCGTTCTTTATCTGGTGGGGAACATGTTTTAATTCCAGCTTGCCACTAAGCGGCAAGTTCACGGATTCCAGCCAGAACCAGTTCGGATACAACTTTGGCGGCGGCGTAACCCGCAAGATGCCGAGCGGGGTGGAGCTTTATGCGGAGTATCGGTTCACGCACGGATCGCACAACGGCATTACGACGGATGTGAGGCCGATCACGATCGGAGTGCGCTGGTAGCTTGCGTTACTCGGGATTCGTGCGGTAGCTCCAAAGATTTTCTGCTCTGTACTGCAATTGGACAAATGAAGAAGCTGCGGTCGGCTGCGAGACTGTCGCCGTGGAATTAGCTTCGATTAAAGCCGCTTCGACAATGTTATGGGCGGGCGCGAGCGAACAGGCAGGATCGGTAGCGTCGGCGTTTCCAGTCAAGAGCATGGCTTGGCAGCGGCATCCGCCAAAATCTTGGGCACGCTGATCGCAACTGCGGCAAGGCTCCGGCATCCAGTCTTCTCCGCGGAAGCGCTGGAAGGACGGCGAGTGCTGCCAGATATCGTCGAGAGTCCGGTCGCGAACATTTTCAAAAGTGAGCCCCGGAATGACTTCCGCAGCGTGGCAAGGAAGAACCTTCCCCGCGGGATTGACGAGCATCAATCTACGTCCCCACCCTCCCATGCAGGCCTTGGGAAAGCGCGCGTAGTAATCGGGGACGACAAAATCAACACGAATGCGTCCGGCAAGACGTTGATCCGCGGCGGCAACGGCTTCCACTGCTTTATCGAGCTGTACGCGCGAGGGCAGGAGCGCGGCCCGGTTCTTCAGAGCCCATCCGTAATATTGAGTGTGGGCGATCTCCATGCGCTCTGGTGCGAGTTGCTCGATGAAAGAGATCATCTCATCCAGGTGGTCGATATTTTGACGGTGGATGACCAGGTTCACGGTGAATGCAACCTTGTAGAGGCGGATTAGGCGCGACAATTCAATCTTGTGAGCGTGGGCCTTGGCGCCGGCGATCCAGTTAGCGGAGTCTTCGCGAGAATCCTGAAAACTGAGTTGGATATGATCGAGTCCGGCATCGACCAGAGCGTTGAGCCGCGTTTCGGTGAGACCGATGCCGGATGTAATGAGGTTGGTATAGAGTCCCGCTACGCGCGCGCCGGCGATGAGTTCGGTGAGATCGGGACGGGCTAGCGGCTCTCCTCCGGTGAAGTGGGCGTGCAGCACTCCGAGCTTGCCTGCTTGTTGAAAGACATCGATCCACTGTGTGGTGGAAAGCTCCGAAGAGACCGCCGCCATCTCAAGAGGATTAGAACAGTAAACGCAGTGCAGCGGGCAGCGGTGCGTGATCTCGGCGATAAGGGCTAGCGGGTTTGGGATCATTAAGGCTGCCGTCAGATTGTGACTAATAGTCGACGATCCGCTTATGTCGCAATTGTTCGAGAAATTGGCTGATGTCGGCGCGAATCTTCGTGGGATCGGCGTCGGCGAATTGGGCCTGCAATTCTGCGATGATCTGGCCGAAACTGCGCTGACCGTCGCAGTGCTCGAGCACTTGCCTGCCTGTCCCCTGCAACTTGATCGCGCCTTCGGGGAAGAGGATTACGCGGTCCTGCTCCGTGCCACCCCAGCGGCACCCAGCGGCGAGACGCGGCTGGCTGGAATCCTCTGGAGGAGCCATGCTAGCTGACCTCGATGCGGAATGCTCCCGGCGGAGGCCATCCCGGTTCAACGTAGGCGAAGTAGAGTGCGTCGAGTTGCGCCCACAGGATGTCGCATTTGTCGCGCAGGGCCTGGATTGACAACTCCTGCTCGGCGCGGGTTTTCGCGTGGTCGTAGACGTAGTTGACCGCGAACTGCGAATCTTCCGGAGCCTGGTAAAGCCGGGCTTCGAAATAATCCAGCCCTCCCGCGAGCCAGGGATAGTGCTCGCGCAATTTTTCCACGCGGAGAGTAATCAGCTTCGTTGAAAACAATTCCGTCAGCGAAGAAGCGACGGCTTCGAGCAGAGAGCGGCTGCGAACGATATTCAGATATTCGTTGACTGCGAAGCGGGTTGCGGGAAGAATGCCCTTGCCGGAGCGAACCTGGGCGGAGTCAAGGCCGGTGGCCTCGGCCAGCTTGATCCAGCGCTTGATGCCGCCCTCGCTGGTGGCGTCGCCATCGTGATCGACAACGCGCTTGCGCCAGGCGCGGCGGAATACCGGGTCCGGCCCGCGCGATAGGATGATCGAATCCTTGATGGGAATGATGCTCTGATAGTAGTAGCGGTTTAGCGCCCAGGCCTGCAGTTGTCCGCGGCTGAGCTTGCCTTCGTGCATTAATAAATGAAACGGGTGCTGGTGGTGATACCGCTCTTCGCCGACGACCTGAAATTGCGCGCGTAATTCTTCCGGCGAAAGCAAGGGGGCGGCCTGCGCTGTGGTTTCGGTATCTACAGATCGAACTGCCATCCATCCTCCGCAACTTCCCAGCCCGCGCCCCGCACTTGGCGATATTGAGGACTCACCTCGTTCAGCATGGGATTCGTGTTGTTGATGTGTAGGAATATTTTACGCGGGCTCCGCAATCCCGCCAACTTAGTCAGTATATTTTCGACCGGGATATGGCCCATCTGACGGGCGGTTTGACCGCCGCCCTGCACGCGGATCAGTTCGTCGTCGCTCCAAAATGTGCCATCAAAGAGTAGAACGTCACAGGCATCGAGTTGTTGAAGCAGGGCATCGTCTAATTCGGGTACACCTGGCATATAGGCCAACCGCGCTCTGGATGGGCCTTCGATGAGGAATCCCAGGGAAGCTTCGCCGGGCACGAATTGCGATTGACGTGCGGCGCTGACGTAGGCGGGAAAATGCGCGCTTAGTGACCAGGCTTGGCAGCGTAATCCCGACTCTGCGCCCTGCGCGTCGGAGAGATGAAATTGTTTGCCGGGTTCGAAGTCGGTCCATGCTGTTTGATTGGGGATTCTCTGCAGCATTGCGAACATGGAATTATCTTCGTGAAGAATGCGGCGGACAGAAGCAGTAGTGTGAATGCGCAGTGGTTGCAGTTCACGCAGCAGGAGAAGACCGAGAACATGGTCGAGATCGGCATTGGCAAGCACCACGCCTTCGATCGGTGACTGGCGCAACCCTTCGCGCGGATGCAACTCGGGCGTGGCTTCGATTTGCGCGCGCAAGTCCGGCGATGCGCCCATAAGAAACCATGTTCGGCCGTCATGGCTGATAGCAACTTGCGTCTGCGTGCGCGCTTTCCCGGCAAAAGTTCCGACTCGAACAGCGCTGCAATTCGCGCAGGCGCAATTCCATTGCGGAAACGCGCCTCCGGCAGCGGAACCAAGAATCTTTACTTTCATCTCTGCGAGTTTACAACCTGGAATCAATCTTGGAAGTGGTTTGGCGGGAACGGTCTCGCACTACGCGGGATGACAGAAGTTGCAACTCTTCGGGGAATGCCATCGAATAAGTGTGAAGAATTCTGCAACGTCACTCGATATTATGAATTCATTTCCGCTTTCTGCTTGCCTTCGGGTTCCTTATGATTGCATACTGCGAAAGGCCCGTCCAATGCGGGTTTTCAGCCTTTCCCCCGCCCTCCCCGTTTGTGGTATCCGGCTACCAAATAAAATTGCATCTATCCCTGTCCGACCGCAGCTGCGCAACGTAGCGGATCGACATCCCAAAGCCTGACATCGGCTGAAAGATTTTCAAGGCCAACTTCTCCTGCCATGTCGGTGCCCGGTTTGCCGCACCACACAATTCGGAATTGCGCTTTCGTTCCCTGATAGAGAATGTCGATCACGTCGCCGGGCTTCAATTGCGCGTCCACGCATTGAAGTGTAGCCCCGCGTCCGCTGATGGAGCGCAGGCTGGCAGCTTGAGTGAAAGGGCGGGAATACGTATCCATCCCCCAAATCTGGACGGGGAGGTCGACGAAAACACGCGATTGGCGGCGCCGGTCCATGCGAAGCTCCTTGACTCAACCACGGTTTCGAGCCGCAGTTTGTAAATCAGGTTCAACGCATGTTAGGCGCGGACAGTGAGGAAACAAAGGTAACCACGGTCACAGATGGAGAGTGCCGAAAGTTTCCCGAGCAAGGTGGAGGCATCAGTGGCGCGACTTTAATCGAGGTCGCCAAGCGAGCAGGCGCCGGGGCCGCGCGGGTCGCCGCAGGAACCGCAGCCTCCGCTGGAAGCGGGCGCGTTCATCGAGCCCTTAGCCGAAGTGGCAAATACACTGAGCTGCGGACTCAACTTTTTGCTTTCGCACTTTGGGCACTTGGCTTTGTCGCGGCCAAACACCAGCGCTTCGAACTCGTGCTGACATTCCTGGCAGATGTATTCAAAGATTGGCATGCATCACTCCAGTAGACGGGACTGTCCTTCCATTAGAATCAATTTGTGGGAACTTCGCAAACTGAGGCGGTAACGCCCGCACCGGAAGCATCAGGTATGACTGCGAGCGCCTTGACGAAACAGCCGGCCGCGTTCGTGCCCTCCGTTTTCCGGCCACGCTCCTTGTTGAGGGGGGGGCATGTGCAGACTCTCGCGGCTTTCTTTCCTTCTCGCCGAATCCGCTTGCCTGAGGCGGAACGACGCCTGATCGAAGTAGAACCTGGCGTCTCAGTGCTTTGCCTTTGTCACTGGCAGAAGGATCATGGCGCGCTGACGCTGATTGTGGTGCACGGATTGGAGGGATCGAGCGAATCCCAATATATGCTGGGGATCGCGCGGAATGCGCTGGCCGCAGGAATGAACGTAGTGCGAATGAACCAGCGGAACTGCGGTGGAATGGACCACTGCGCCCCCACCCTTTACAACTCAGGCCGTTCGGCGGATGTGGCTGCGGTGGCGCGGAATCTGGTGGAACGGGACGGAATTGCTGGCTATGTGCTGATTGGATTTTCCATGGGCGGCAATCTGGTGTTGAAACTGGCCGGGGAGTGGGGAAGTGAAGGGCCAGCGGAGTTTCGAGGAGTGGCGGCGGTGTGTCCGGCGGTAAATTTAGCGGCTTCGGCCGACGCGCTGCATGCGCCCTCGAACCGCGTTTACGAATATTATTTTCTGCTGCAGTTGTTCCGCCGCTTTCGGAGAAAGGCACGATTATTTCCCGGTAGCTTTGACGCTTCACGCCTGCGCGGAATTAAAACTTTGCGAGAGTTTGACGACCGCGTGACCGCCTACTACTGCGGTTTCACCGGCGCCGACGATTACTACGCCCGGGCTGCCGCTGCGAACGTGATCGAACACATCGCGCGGCCTACGCTGATCATCCATGCCGCAAACGATCCTTTTATTCGTCTGTTGTCCGGTACGCGGGAAAAAATCGTCTCCAATCCCCACATCACCTATCTGGAAACTGAAGACGGCGGCCATTGCGCCTTCTTCGGAGAACGCGATGGCGATAAGGCCTACGACGGGCGCTGGGCCGAACGCGAAGTGGTGGAATTTTCTAAGCAGTTTCGATAGCTCCGCTCAGAAAACGGCGGGACGCAGCCGAAACTCCCCAGAAGCGTGGAGTTGGACGCAAAGGAAAGATGCCATGAAAGTCCCCTAAGTGGTCGCGCCACTAACGGGCTGGCTCTGGCGGCTTGGAACCCATTGCCCCCGGGGGTTGTGAAGATTCATGCCCGCCTGTTGACCCTTGAAGCCGATGCAGAATCTCAGCGCCGCCACCCTTCAGCCTCGTCCGCAGGAAGGCGAGCGTAAGCATGGCGAGAAAGATGCATAGCAATCCCAAGGACGCGATCCGGATAGTGCCGCTGTGTTTCGGCAGGATGGAGGCCCGCCCGTAAACGAATTCGAGATGGACCCAGTAGACAAGCAATGACGCCTGGCCCAACTGAATCAAAGGACTGAAACCCCACTGCGCGGCGCCCCAACGGCACCAGGCATAGCTCGCAGTCAAAATCATCAGAAGCATTCCGACACGAAGCCATAAAAAATCGGGACTGGTGTGCCAGTAATCGTACGCGGCATAAAGTTGATGTGGTTGTGCGTCGAACCAGAGCGCGGCTGCAATCAACACGATGCCAGCCGCGCCTGCGATAAAGAAGATCGCAGCTTCGCGCTTGCGGGCCCACTGGCTTTGCAGAATGAATCCGGCAGTGAGCCCGGCGAAGGCAAAAGCGGTCCAGGGAAAAATCGGAAATAGCCATGGCTGCGGAGTGCCCAGATTGTGCACGCCGTTGATGTAGGATTCCAGCGGCCACGGCAGCCAGTTTGGCCTCCAGTTCGTCCACAACGGCGGCGTCAGCAGGGAAATCAGCAGAGCAGTTCCCGCAGCGGAAAGAATGATGGCTAGCCGCATGTGCGCTCCGCGGTGAAGTGCTAAGACAAGCCAGCAAAGTATTCCCATCAGCATCATCGACACGCCGATCGTGTTCAGCACATCGACGCGCAACAGGTCGCTGAGCGGCGCCCAGCCCCAGGCGATAATGTATTCCTGCAGGCGAAACAGCAGGCCAAAGGCAAAGATTTCAGCGCCGCGGCGGATGGTGGCGCGAGCAATCTGTGCGGGCGCAAGATTTTTCTGCCGCAACTTGTCGGTCACTAAGGCGAATGAAATGCCCGCCAGAAATAGAAACAAAGGGGCGGGAAATGTTCCTCCCAGTTGGGAATACATGAAAAACTTGCTCTGACGCGCGCCGGGGCTCAGCCAGGAATCGTAACAGTGAGTCTGAAACATCAGGACGCAGGCGAGGCCGCGCATCCAGTCAATGTAAGCGAGGCGAGATGGAGCGGCGTAGCTCAATGCGACACCGCATGATACTCCACCCGGAGCTTGTGATAAATTTTGCTAAGGGGCGCGTAGCTCAAACGGATAGAGCACCGGATTTCTAATCCGGTGGTTGCAGGTTCGATTCCTGCCGCGCCTACCAGAATCAATCAATTGCGACAAACAGCCTCGTCGCAAACACCGCAGGTCCGCGACGAAGAACTTCAAGGTAGACGTTGCCCGCCTTTGCCAATCGCAGGGCGAGTTGAGCGATAGAAGGCTATCGGTACTGATAACTCGCTATACCGGAAACGACCCCGCGCCGATGCGTCGCCTATCCGAGATTACGTTTCAGATACGAATTTCATGCGAGTCCTTTGAGGCACTACTCTGGATGGTCGAACCGCATTCGGCTCCGTGGGGACGCGATGTGCGGGTGATTATTTACAGCAATGGGGAATAAAATGACCGCCGCTTGGTTTACCCTAGTGTGCGTGTCGGAGGAGAGCTTGCTATCGGGTTCGTTCGAGCAGCTGGCCATGCCCCACTTCGAGCGGCTCTATAACTTTGCTTGCTGGCTAACGCATGATCGGCAAGAGGCAGAGGATCTTGTGCAGGAGACTTATGCCAAAGCACTTAAGGGATTTTCTTCATTCCAGCAGGGCACGAATTTTCGCGCCTGGATTTACAAGATCTTGCGCAATGCGTTCCTGACATCCCGTACTGGGCTGAAGGTGACGGCAACCGTCCCCCTTGATCTTGAAGGTGACGAGGAAAATCTGCCCAAGATTCGGGAAACGCCGGAGAGCATCCTGTTGCAGCGTTCGGACCGGGAGCTGGTGCAGAAAGCCCTGGAGCAACTCCCTGTCGCCTATCGTGAGGTCCTTCTGCTTTGTGAGGTCGAAGAGATGTCGTATCAGGAAATTTCTGCCACGCTTTCCATTCCGATGGGGACGGTGATGTCGCGCCTATCCCGTGCCCGGCGGGCTTTGCGGACCAGCGTGCAGACGGCGCAAGTTCAGAAGATGCAAGGGGCCTGAGCCCAGAGGTTAATCATGGTCTGCGAAACTTGGAATGACAAACTCGATGCGTACCTTGACGGTGAGCTTCCGGCCGGCGAGGAGCGGGCGTTGGGCGAGCATCTCCAAGGGTGTGCCGCTTGTGCCGCCGAGAGCTTAAGCAGGGTTCAACTGAAGCGGGCTGTACACGATGCTGGGCAGAGATTCACTCCGGACCCGGCCTTCCGGGCACGCATTCAAAAAAACATCGTTGCAAAACAGCCTGCTCACTGGAGCCGGTTCTGGCTTCCTGTTCTTGCAACCGCAATGGTGTTGCTGATTGCCGGAGCTATTACTCTCCGGGTCAATAGCGTACGGAGAGGCGAACAACAGTTGGTGAGTGAACTGGCTGACCTGCATGTTGCGACGCTGGCCAGTTCTAATCCAGTCGATGTAGTTTCGACTGAACGGCACACTGTGAAACCGTGGTTTGCGGGAAAAATCCCTTTCACTTTCAACCTGCCCGAGTTGAAAGACTCTCCGTTCGTATTGATGGGCGCCAAGGTTAGTTATCTCAACCAATCTCCGGGAGCGGAACTGATTTTCAGCGTGCGCCAGCATCGGATTTCGGTTTTCATTTTCCAGGAGCGAGCCTTGGGCTCCCTGCGTGCCGATGATGCGGCGCGAAGCGGCCTCTCATTCAACGTGCGGAGCTGGAGTCACGATGGTCTTCAGTATTTCGTCATTGGTGACGCCAGCGCGCAGGATCTCGATAAACTGAGCGAGCTACTTAAGGCGGCTGCTTAGCCGCTGCTTATAGGGTCGTCACACACTCGGGCTCTGTTGTTGGTAGCGGCCACGCTACCTTGAGTTCCGAGTCACGGCGCGAGTTCTTCTTGATAGGAGTTCCCCAAGTTTCAGTTCAGCGCCAAGCCTGCGTATCGCAGTACTCCTCATTCGACAGATTAGCTAGCAAATTAGTCAGACCAACATCCGCGTTCTTTGGTGGTCCCAACTCGGAGATGTTCGGCGGGTAATTGCGGGCCACATGGAATAAAGGGCCGGCAAGTTCGTTATCTATGGCGAGACTCATTTCACAGGAGGCGGTGTATGAACAGGATCAGCGGAAGCAAATTCGGTCACTTCAACTCAATGGCATTGGCACTTGTTACCACCGTTTTGATTGCGACGAGTGGAGCATCGGCCAAAGATCACAAAAGCAAAACAGTAGACACCTCGGCCCGTGTGGTCGCTCATGTTCCGTTCGCGGGGTTGTCGACTGTCGACATGACAATGCAGACAAAGACAAACGGCAAGTATTACCTCTATGTGCAGCATTCAAAAGATCAAGGTATCTCGATTGTCGATATCAGCAAGCCTGAGCAGCCGAAGGCCGTTGGGGTAGTGCTATGGCCGAATCCAGCCGCGTCCAGCAGGATGAACGTGACGGGTGATTTGGCGATCATTGCGGAAAATGCGACTCTCCCTCCGCGCCGTAGTGCGTCCGATGATGATCTTGTGTTTTGGGATCTGTCGAACCCAGCGGCTCCTCGAGTAGTGCGAAAGTTCTCCGGAGTCATCAAGTGGCTTCAAGATGAGCGGGACTTTATTTATGTGTTGAACGGCGATGGACTTTGGATAGTGTCACAGCCGGCGGATCAAAAGCCGGGGAAAAACGACTCGTCAGATAGCAATGGCGGATGAGTACTTTTCGGGGAGCAGGACGGCAAGTGACGATGACAACTTTCGCGTAATCAAAAAAGGAGCAGAGCGATGGTAAATCCTTTCGATCTCAAGACCGTGCTCTTGGCAAAGCACGCACAACATGTAGTGCTAATCCATTTTCCAATCGGCTTGTTTCTTGCGGCAGTGGCATTCGACTTCTTGGCTCTGTGGACCAAGCGCCGCGGCCTCGCGGACGCGTCGTATTACAACCTGCTGGGGGCGGCAATTTCAACGTTCCCGGTTATCGTCACGGGGCTGCTGGCGTGGCACTTCCAACTCGAGGGGCAGAAGGTGAAGGGAATTCTGTTGTTGCACCTGGTCCTTGCGGGCGTGTCAACCGTGATGATCTGGATGGTGTGGTGGGTGCATTTCCACGCTCGACGCCGGACGGTCTACCTTCCGACCTACCGTCTGGCCATTGAGTTGTTGGCAGTCGGTCTCGTGGCATTGACCGCACATTTGGGAGGTTTTCTAAGCGGCGTAAACGGACCTGGCTAGAAGAATCTAAATCCTCCGGTGAACAATTCAGAGACGGTAACCCTCCCCACCCCATCGCGAGTCGATCGAAAGATGTAACGAAACGAACGACTGATAGTTTTTACCAAAAACCTACACAAGCGTTACATCTTCCTGACAAGCGCTAAACTTTTCGAAGCTACCTTCTTCACAGCAGACCGTCGCAGTGCGAATCGGAGGGGGCCTTCTACTTCGATGAGGAAGGATTGTAATTCCGGTCTCAGGAAGAATTGCTTGTCCTTCGAGTTTTTGTGGGGAATAAAAACGACTCGTGCTGGTTATCACCTCAGAACGTCACAATCCACGGAGGGCAACATGGCCAACAACAAACAAGATCTTATCGATCAAAATTTGCAAGACCTCAACAACGACGGCGTTGATCGTCGGGGATTCCTGAAGTGCATGGCGTGGGCTGGTACCGGCCTGGTCTGGACCATGAGCGGCGGCATTCCGGTGTCCCGGGCATTCGCCAAAGGTTACGGCAAAGATGCCGCCAAGAGCGGGGACTTCACCTTTGTGCAGATAAGCGACAGCCACATCGGTTTCAACAAGCCAGCGAACCCGGACGTCACGGCCACGCTGCAGACGGCAATCAATAAGATCAACGCGATGCAGCACAAACCAGACTTCATTATTCACACCGGTGATTTGAGCCAACTCTCGAAGCCGAGTGAGTTCGACACGCTGGACCAGGTATTAAAAGGAGCATCCCCGAAACAGATTTATTTTGTGCCGGGTGAGCACGACATGCTGAGCGACAACGGCGATGAGTATCTACAGCGCTATGGGAAGGGTACGAAAGGAACCGGGTGGTACAGCTTCGATCAGAAGGGCGTGCATTTCGTCGGTCTAGTGAATGTTGCAAATCTGAAAGCCGGCGGCATGGGATCGTTGGGTCAAGACCAATTGGAGTGGCTTGAAAACGATCTCAAGGGCCGCTCTGCGAGCACCCCGGTCGTTTTGTTTGCGCACATTCCGCTGTGGACGATCTATCCGGATTGGGGCTGGGGAACAGACGACAGCGAGCAAGCGTTGTCTTACGTCAAGCGTTTCGGTTCGGTGACGGTGTTGAACGGACATATTCACCAAATTATGCAGAAGGTGGAAGGTAAGGTTTCGTTCCACACCGCGATGTCGACCGCGTTTCCTCAACCTGCACCGGGATCAGCTCCGTCGGCCGGCCCGATGAAGGTTCCAGCCGAGCAGCTGCAGCAGGTGTTAGGCATCACCGATGTGAACTATGTGGTCAGCGGTCGCAGCCTCGCAGTGGTCGATTCGCCGCTTGGCGCATCGAGCCCTTTGGCTTCTGGGAAAGAAACCGAGTGGTAATAGTCGCCCAACACGATCAACAAAATCATCGAAGTTAGAAAGGAACAAACAATGGCAACGAAAAATGTATGGATTGCAGGTTTGGTACCACCCGTAATGCTCGCAGTGCTGCTGTTGACGGCGGCATCGCCTCGCGTGAAGGCAAATGATGCGGCAAACGCCGAGGTTAAAATCGATAACTTCAGTTTTGGGCCACAGTCAGTAACAGTGCCTGTCGGCGCCACAGTTACCTGGACTAACCGTGATGATATTCCCCACACGGTGGTCAGCACGGAGGGCGTGTTCAAGTCCAAGGTGCGGGATACCGACGAGAAGTTTTCCTACACATTTGCCAAGGCCGGAACATATCCCTATTACTGCACGATCCACCCGAAGATGACCGGACAGATCGTGGTGCAGTAACACTCACAATTCCAGCTAATTTCAAGAGCGACTCGAACAATATGGCGGCACACTCAGCACAATTCGAAATCAGAGCAGCAGTTAGCGATGACCTGGATCTTGTCCACGCTAGCAAGGATGGCAACGTGGCCGCTTTCGAGCAACTCGTAAAGCGATACGATCGCAAACTTCTACGAATCGCTCAAAGCGTCACTCACAACAAGGAAGATTCCCAAGACGCCGTTCAGGAGGCGTTCTTGAAGGCCTATCAGAACCTGAGCGAGTTCCGCGAGGCTTCCCAGTTCTCGACCTGGCTGATTCGCATCACCGTGAACCAGTCGCTGATGAAACTTCGAAAGCAACGCACCGCAAAAGAAGTATCTCTGGATGAAGATTTTCAGAGCGATGAAGACGTACTCCCGTTGGAAGTGGCCGATCGGGCGCCCAGCCCTGAACAAATCTACGGGACGTCTGAATTGCGAAATACATTAATGAGGGCCCTGGAAGGGTTGCGGCCAATCTTACGAACGGTCTTCGTACTACGAGATGTCGAAGGACTGTCAATCCATCAAACTGCAGAGGTATTAAACGTTAGCCAGACCGCGGTGAAGGCTCGGCTATGGCGGGCTCGGTTGCAGCTTCGCGAACGGTTGAAGCAGTATTTCAGCGGCCAAACCGAATCTGCAGCAGCAGGGTCATGGCCCGGACGATTCGCCGGCGAGGAGCTGAGAGCGCAAGAGCTGGCATGAGAAATTGCCGACGGGGGTTGACAGAGACAAACGATTCTCAAAGGGAATCGAACCGAGATGGCCACCTCCTCCCTCCTTTTAGGCTCGAGCAATGTTTTCGTCAGCACTTCATGTTGATGTCGCTACGGCTTGCTTACGAAGTAAGCGTGAAGGTACGAATTTACAATCAAATGACATCCCGTCCGTATCTCACCGTTGATCACAGCGTCTAATTCACATAGGTAGCCACACACGAGTAATAAGTAAGACGCAGATATGTGTCTGGCACTAACTGGGTTGAGCATACGTCGTCATTCGACGGAGTGCTGCATTTACACAACATTACAAATAGGAGTATGGAGGATAACGTGAAAACAACACTCTTGTCGTTTGGACTACTAATGATATTAGCAATACCTTCAGGGCTGCGGGCCCAGCAGGCCGGCTATTCGCAGACTAACTTGGTCTCGAACACAGCCGGCGTGGCGACCACAACAGATTCTCAACTTGTGAACCCCTGGGGCATTTCCTTTGTCCCAGGGTCGGACTTCTGGATCGCCGACAACAACAGCGGCACGTCCACACTCTATGACAATCAAGGCAAGAAAGACACGGGTCTCGTGGTGACCATACCCGGCGCGACAGGCAATCCAAATGGCAATTGCAGTCCTGGCTGCCCTACGGGTAATGTGGCTAACGGAAACGGCGTTTACTTCGGTGGCGGCCAGTTCATTTTTGATACCGAAGACGGGATCATCGCCAACTGGACTGGCGCCAGCAATACGGCAACGGTAGCGTTTGATAACTCGGCCAGTGGCGCGGTTTACAAGGGTCTGGCCTTGGTCAACAGCACTTCTCTTTTGGCAGCAAATTTCAATAGCGGCAAAGTTGACGTTTTCGATCGCAACTTCAACCCCACTTCGTTGAGCGGTTCATTCACCGATCCAAATCTACCCGCGGGTTTTGCTCCTCACGGCATTCACGTCATTGGAAACCAGATCTATGTCGCCTATGCGATGCAGGATACGGCAAAACATGACGCTCAGCCTGGCGCGGGCCTGGGGCAGGTCGATATTTTTGACGCGAACGGTAATTTCGTAAAGACCTTCGTCGCGTCTGGCGGCCAACTCAACGCGCCTTGGGGAGTGGTGGCAGCTCCGGCTACCTTCGGAGCTTTTCCAAACGCGATTTTGGTCGGAAATTTTGGCGACGGCACTATCAATGCATTTGACACAACCGGGAAGTTTCTGGGCCAGCTCACTGATTCTTCCAACAAGGTGTTGGTCAATCCAGGCTTGTGGGACATGGTATTTGGCGGAGGCGGCGCCTCTGGTGATCCAGGCACTCTTTATCTCACCGCGGGAGGCGGCAACCAACCCAACTTCCCCGCGGGAGGCAGCACAACCAGCGTCTTCGCCAGCGTTATCGCAGCAGCCGCGGTCGGGACTCCCGATTTTTCGCTGAATCTATCGGCGCCCAGCGCGACCGTCGCACCGGGCGGCGCGGCTAGTCTTATGATCAGCGCCGCATCGGTCGGGGGATTTAATGGGCAGATTTCGCTAAGCTGCTCTACAGCCGCGGGTTTGACCTGTGCTTTCAATCCTTCAACTATTTCCCCCGGAGGAAGTGCGTCGTCCTCAACTTTGACCGTCTCAGTCGCGTCGACTCCACCCCCTATGGGTTACGGCATCGCGGCGCTGCTGCCTGGTCTGGGGCTGTTCGGAACGTTGCTCACGACTCGCAAACGCAAACCGATCTCACGCAAGAATATCTTGTGGATGAGTTTGCTTGGCCTGCTGATTGTTGCCTCGTTATTCGCCCTCGGTTGTGGCAGCAGCAGCTCGAAACAACAGACGACAGCGCCGGGATCTCAGGTGACCTTGACAGTGAAGGGAACATCTGGGGCACTAAGTCATTCTGCTCCTGTAACTATAACTGTCAAATAAGACCATCCTCTTGGTAAGGGCGCATTTCGGTGCGCCCTTACCGCAAGAGGTAATCGTTGGCAAGCACGTGGTCCCCTTTAAAAGTTTCGCGCTCGTCAGTATCGCAGTAATTGTCTCCGCGAGGTTGCAAAGAGTTGACAATCAAATGACATCCTCTCGGTATCTTGCCACTGGGCCGCTGCGTCTAAGCGTTGAGTACTGCTGGAAAAAAACCAAAACAAATGAATTGGAGCGCAAACCATGAAAGAGAAGAATCCTCTATCTGTGGTGGTGTCTGAGACAGACTCACCTGAGGCAAGTCAGTCTGCAACCGAAGAAAGTGTTCAACGTCACTGGCAGGGGGTAGTCAAGAGGCGTTCATTCCTCAAGGGCCTGGGAATCGCCGGTGCAACGCTGTCAGCGGGAGCCTTCTTGGGAGCTGAGAGCAACGCGCAAGCCGCGCAAAGCTCGGGCAAGCTTTCCCGAGGCGACGCTGCCCTGTTGCGGTTCGCAGCGGCGGCTGAACTCATCGAGGTTGACTTATGGCAGCAATACAACGAGCTCGGAGGAGTCCAAGGGGGTAATCCGGCATACATCGCCGCACTCAGCAACCTTGATGGCGATATGGCGCAATATATCGCCGATAACACCGATGATGAGATCAGTCATGCGGCCTTCCTGAACGCATACTTGATTTCCAAAGGGGCGGAGCCGGTTGATCTGGATGCGTTCCGAACTTTGCCCAGCAGTCAAGCGACCGGAGCCAAGGATGTCGGAAGATTGACCAACCTTATGAAGCTCAACGTTGATCTAAGTTGGTACACACGGTACCGCAGCACAAAGAATCCGGATTTAGGGGCGACGTTCAAAGGACCATTTACCATTGAGAACCAGCCCGCCATACCTCTAAACGACAGCGATACTCCACCTGATCAGCCGCAACCGGTGCCTCCGGCTAACCCGCAAGAGGCTCGCATGCAGGCCATCGCAAATACAGCGGGATTTCACTTTGCATATATTGAGCAGGGTGGAGCTAGTCTCTATCCGACTCTGGCCCTCAAGGCGACGGACCCTGAAGTTCTACGAATCCTCATCAGCATCGGAGGAGTCGAGATCGACCATTTCGGGCTTTGGCATGACAAGGCGGGCAACGCAGTGAGTCAGCCTCTAGCTGGCGTAACTGATCCAGTTACTGGGCTGACCTTTCCTGATCTAAATGCCCCTAAGTCAGAGCTCGATCAAACGAACTTGATCCTGCCTGAGCCATGCGGGTTTATCAACAACAATCTACCCCAGTGCTCCGTGATTCGACCAACGCTGACTCAGAACGGCGGCGCCGTGGCCACAATCAGGTCTTTCACTAAGGATCTCTTATTCCTGGGTCAGTCGGAGGTGTTCTTCAGCCTGGTTAACAAGTTGGCGACCGAAGCTGATTCAGTCCGACGCGCTTTGTAATTGTTGCAGCCCTCCCCTTGTTGTAGGCAGACGCTGCATCTGGTCACGGTTGCAGCGTCTGCATTGTTGTCGTGTGATAGTGGAGATTGTCTTATCAGATATGAAGGAGGCAGTATGTTAGAAGGACTATTTCAACCGACGCATCTCCTGATGATTTTCGGAATTGCCTTACTCGTGTTCGGGCCAAAAAAACTTCCTGAACTAGGCAAAGGAATCGGGGAAGGTATCCGCGGTTTCAAATCGGCCTTGAAAGCTGAAGAAGAGAAGCCTGTCAGCACCAAAACGCCCGTTGTCGACGACCCGTCCTGACCCCAGCCCTTAATCAAGTTGTGAATCGGGGCTTTTAGCGCAGTGGTTTGTTTCTGTGGGGCTCGGAGGCGGGAACGTATCCCTACTACTGCACCATCCACCGGAAAATGACCGGGCAGATCGTGGTGCAATAGGACTCACAATTTAAGCTAATTTCAAGAGCGACTCGAACAATATGGCGGCACACTCAGCACAATTCGAAATCAGAGCAGCATTGAACAATTTGCACGCGCTCTCGATGATTTCTCCTTTCATCTCGGCGCGATAACCCGGCGGACAGGGCATAAATTTCCCCTTATTCAGTCTGGGCCTAAAAATGTCTTTGGTGGAGTCCTCAGGAAGAAATATTACCTTGGACGCGGCAAGCTGGCATGCACTCTCCTAACGCTTTGTGACGAGACCGTCGTAGGTCAAACCTGGCTCCCCAACATTCGGTCCAGATTGAATGCGGCACTGATCAGCGCCAGGTGTGTAAAGGCCTGCGGGAAATTGCCCAGCGCCTCGCCTTGCGGCCCGGTTTGTTCCGCGTAAAGCCCGAGATGGTTGGCATAGCCGAGCACCCGTTCAAACAACAGCCTGGCATGATCCAGTTTTTCGGGATCTGCCTGACCTGCTCGCGTCAGCGCCTCTACCAGCCAAAAGGAGCACATGTTGAAAGTACCTTCCTCGCCCGGCAGACCGTCGATACGGGGTTGCGGCGGATAGCGATAGACAAGGCTGTCGCTGACGAGACCTCCATCTCGCGGATTCTTGAGGATGGCGTTTATGGTGCTGATCATCCGCGGATCAGTGGGCGCCATGAAGAACACGAGCGGCATAATAAGGAGCGACGCGTCCAGGTCTTCGCTGCCGTAAAATTGCGTAAAGGCTTGGCGCTTCTCGTTCCAGCCTTGGGTCATTACTTCTTCGTAGATACGATCACGTTCGCGCATCCACTTTGCCCGGTCCGCTGGAAGCGCACGCTTGTCAGCCAGCCGAAGGCCGCGATCGAGCGCCACCCAGTTCATGACTTTTGAGTAGACGAAATGTTCCTGGCGATTGCGCATCTCCCAAATGCCGGCATCAGGAAGCTGCCAGTTTTCGCAGATCCAGTCCAGACGCTTGCGGATCTTCACCCAAACGTCATAGGAGGTGGGACTGACGTACTTGTTGGACAGGTAAAACGCGTCCATAAACTCGCCGTAGATGTCTCCCTGGAACTGCGAAACGGCTGCATTGCCGATGCGAACGGGCCGCGACCCTCGATACCCTTCCCAGTGATCCAGCGTTTGCTCGGGAAGCTGCGTGCCGCCCTCGATCGTGAGGACGACTGCGCCGGCGGTTTTCGGATTGACGTGTTTGGACGCATAATCTCTTATCCAGCTCATGAAGGCAGCGGCCTCATCTCTGAAGCCGATGCGCAGAAAGGCATAGACCGTGAAGGCTGCATCGCGGATCCAGGTGTAGCGGTAATCCCAATTGCGAGCGCCTCCGATAACCTCGGGCAAACTTGTGGTGGGCGCGGCTATGATGGCGCCGGTGGGTTGAAAAGTGAGAAGCTTCAGGGCCAAAGCTGATCTTTGTACCTGATCCCGCCAGCGCCCATGGTAAGTGCAAGAGGAAAGCCAGTCGTGCCAGAATTTCACGGTGCCTTGTAGTATCTCCTCGGCCTCTTTCTCGGACGGCGGACAGGGCACACCGTCGGCACAATCGTCCCGAAGAATGAAGACTTGCGATTTTCCTTCGGCGAGAACGAACTCAGCACTTACTCCGCCTTGCCCATCCTTACTGAGGGGCACGCTGGCGGAAAGCGCCAGGCTCAAACTGCTCCCTTTGAATGTTGCTCCGTGAGTCTCGATCTGGGTGTCGTGGATCTGTCGTCCATAATCGAAAGCCGGACGGCAGGATACCGAAATGGGTACAGCCCCCCGGACACAGCGTATGCGACGACAAATACGATGAGCCCCAGGCGAGTCGGAGGTTAAACCCACCGGCATGAAGTCTTCCAGTTCGGCGATTCCATCCCCCAACAGGAAGCGCGTAACCAGGACGTTGGTGGAGGGCCAATAGAACTGCTTGTGTCGGACAACATTACCGCCGGCGGAAATTTGGAATCGGCCGCCCTTTTTGTCATCCAGGATCGCTCCGAAAATGCTGGGCGAATCAAACTGTGGGTGGCAATACCAGTCGATCGAGCCGTTCATACCCACCAGGGCAACCGTGCGCATGTTGCCGATGATTCCGTAATTCTCGATAGGCCGATAGGACATCGCTGTGTTTCCTTCCTGTGGTTCGAATTAGTGTCCTCATATAGATCATGCCCGCCGATAAATAATTACAAGCGTGCCAATTAGGCATCCATCGTATGCAGCTCTTCGGATGGTAGGGGCGTCAAGATTTCTGCTGTGCCAGCCATAGACATTCTCCTAGGTTCGAACGCGCGTGCGGAACTCTGTAACCGGAGTGAGCGATGCGCTTTCTACAGCCTAAACGGTTCTGACATGGAAGAAAATATCACTTAGAAAGTTGACTCCCGTAGATTCCCCCGATATGGGGAAGGAAGATGGTGCGCAGCGTCTATGCCATCCTGGGCAGCTGATCAATCCAATCGAGCAGTTGAAGACGACAGTCGCAACGGTTCCGGGAATGGCCGGAAGCGATAACAGCCGTCTAAGGCGCTTCTCCTCCGACCATACTAATTGTCAAGGCAAGGTGCGGGTGCGAGCGCCATCGTTTGCGCCGCATCTTCGCTTTTGAAATCCACGACTCGGATGGAATCCTAGGAACTGTCCGAATTCTGCGAGTCCAAAGAGAGGATCAACTAGAAGGCGTATTTCTTTATGTTGAGTTTCGTCTTGGCGGTTCGCACCGAGCGAACTCGCAGAATTCTGACACCTTCTAAGATTCTGTCGCTCCAATTTCCTGTCCAATCCCTGTTTTCAATGAAATCCGATTGGGCCCTCGGTTGCACTACTACTCATGACCGGCTCTGCGACGGAAGCAATGCAGTGGGGTGCAACCGCGACTGCGACATAGGTCAAACGGCCTGATCGATGACTTTCAGGATTGAGACTGCGGCACGAGGAAGCTCCACAGTGTTTATCGTGAGTGGCCGACTCGAAACACAGGTGATAGCTGAATTGAGCAGGCTTTTTGAAATTCAAACGGAGCGGGACATTGTTTTAGATCTGAAGGACGTTGGCGTAATCGATCGCGAGGTAATGGGCTTCTTCCTGCGTTGCGAAGCGGATGGCGTGAAGCTTGAGAACTGTCCTTCATATTTACGCGAATGGATGGAAAGAGAAAAAGGTTGAGAGTGGAATCATCGTGGCAGTGACGCCCTCGTCGTTCGGCCGGACTGAAAAACAAATGAGAGGTACACACGAAATGGAAATGAAAGATACATACAAAGCGGTCGAAGTTTCAGCACCCGGCACGCTTCGAGTAGTAGAACGACAAGTCCCCGAGCCCGGACCAGGCCAGGTTCGTATTCGGGTGGAAGCATGTGGAATCTGTCACACCGATGCGGCCACGGTCACTGGAACTTACCCAGGCCTGACTCTGCCGCGTGTTCCGGGACATGAAGTCGTCGGCCGTATTGAAGCTCTGGGCATTGGAGTGTCCAGATGGAAAATCGGTCAACGGGTTGGAGTCGGCCTAATTGCCGGAGAAGACGGGGTGTGCGAACCGTGCCGGCGCGGGGACATCGTAAATTGTCAGAACCCTGTGGTGTCGGGAGTAACTGTAGATGGAGGATATGCGGAGGTGATGATCGCTGAAGCGCGTGCCCTCTCTTCGGTGCCGGATGAACTCACATCCGCGGAAGCCGCACCTCTTCTATGCGCGGGCATCACCACCTACAACGCTCTTCGCAATGCCGGATTGCGCGGCGGAGATCTGGTAGCTGTGCAGGGTATTGGTGGCCTGGGGCATCTTGGCGTCCAGTTTGCCCGGCACATGGGATTCCGTACTGTCGCAATCGGAAAGGGACGCGACAAGGAAAAGCTTGCAAAAGACTTGGGCGCGCACGTTTACATCGATACTGCCGTGGATGATGCCGCAGCGGTGCTGCAGCGTATGGGCGGGGCGAGAGCGATTCTTGCAACGGCCCCCAGTGGTGATGCGATGGGGCCGCTTGTGTCCGGCCTTGCAGTGCGCGGCAAGCTCATCGTAGTGGGGGTGCCGGGGGACCCGATCCAATTAAATGCATTCCCGCTCGTGTTTGGAGGGCGCTCGATCTATGGGAGCTTGACCGGAACTCCGATCGATAACGAGGACACTCTGGCCTTTAGCGTCCTCGAGAGCATTCGGCCGATGATCGAGACACTTCCACTCGAACAAGCTGCCGATGCTTACGCTCGCATGATGCAAGGCAAGGCACGGTTTCGCATGGTGCTAGTCCCGAAAAGCGAAGCGGCTTAGAGCGCGCACAACGAAGGAGATAGTTGATGAACGAACTGCTTGCCAGAATTCTTGAGGCTCACGGCGGAAGAGATCGCTGGAATGGTTACAACAAAGTTGAAGCCACAATTGTGAGCGGCGGCGGCCTATTCGCACTCAAGGGAGCGCCTCAGGACTCAACTCCGCGCCGCATGACTGTTTGGTTGCATGAGGAACGCTCGTCGGTCGTGCCATATGGGGCTCCCGATCAGCGCACCATGTTCACGCCAGATCGTATAGCCATTGAGAAGCTCGATGGCAGAGTGGTTGCTGAGCGCCGTGCGCCTAAAGACTCGTTCGCGGGTCACCAAATGAGTACTCCTTGGGACGCACTCGATCGGGCCTATTTCAACGGCGAAGCCGTATGGACGTATCTCACCACTCCCTTCCTGCTTGCCAGGGATGGCGTGCGAGTCGAGGAAACTCAGGCCTGGCAGGAGGGCCAAGAGACGTGGCGCGTATTGCGCGCATACTTCCCTGGTTCGATCGAAACCCACAACCAGATTCAGGATTTTTTCTTCGGGGAGGATTTGATGCTGCGCCGCCATGACTACAGGGTGAATATCGCGGGCGGCTTTAAGGCAGTGCAGATGACGTCGGATTACGTGGAGGCCAACGGCATTCGTTTGCCAAGCAAACGGCGCGCGTACACGCGTGGATCCGATCGCCGGCCGATCCTGGAAATGCTTATGGTAGCAATCGATTTCAGCGAGGTACAGTTCCAGAAATAAGTTTTCAGTGGAACAACCTTTGCAAGGAGGTTGACCGAACGATTGGGTAAGAGAAAGGAGATTAGTATGTCATCGAAACTAAAGAGCAACGTAAGTAAGGAGTCCCAAGCGAGCTCCAAGCAGGTGGAACCGAGAGAGGCTGCGGGGAAAGACGCAGCGCTTGAAAAGGAAATCAGACGTCGCGCATACGAAATCTATCTTGAGCGCGGCGAACAACCGGGCAGCGAGTTAGACGATTGGTTTCGAGCCGAGCGCGAACTGGACGCTAAGGTGCTCGCGCAGGCGAGCTAGGAAGCGGATTCCGCGAAATGAAGGGCTGAGGGGTGATCGCCATGGCATCAACGAGAGGAGTTCAGAGATGAGATCCCAAAATTCGACAGATAAGATCTTGGCGGGTGCCATCACTGCGATGGCTCTGTTTCTCGTAATTGGAATCAGATCTGTAGGCCGTGCCGAATCGAGGGCTTTGCACAGCGAAATACCTGCGAAGGCAGGTGACACGACGCAGGAAAAAATCGCTCGGGCAATGTCTGCGGGACCAGATGACATTTCTGAGTCCGCACGAATCGTCGATAAAGATGCGCAAGGCAAAACGGTAATTCTGCGCCAAGGCAGCAACGGCTTTACCTGTATGCCGGGTAACCCGAGCGTTATAGGCGACCCTCCTATGTGTGCGGATGCCGCATCGATGCAGTGGGCGGCCGACTTCAGCGCTCATAAGCCCAAGCCAACGAACAGTGTCCCGGGTATCACTTACATGCTTGCCGGTGCAACTCAACGAAGCGATTCTGATCCTTATGACACCACAAGCTCTCCCATATCCGTAGGTCCGCATTGGATGATTATGTGGCCGTTCGATCCGAACACCACCGGCTTGCCGACCACACACAAGCCGACCGGCGCCTACATCATGTGGGCTGGATCGCCATACGCACATGTGCACATCATGGGACGCCCATAAGGATTATGCAGAGAAGAACTTTTATGAAAAAGTTGGCGTTCGCCCAACTGATTGCCGGCGTTGTCACCTACGCCCGAATGCCGGCATCGCAGAAGTCAAAGTCTGATGATTACCCCCTTCTCAAGGAGTACGACATCGCTACTAATGGCATCTCCTTGCACGCAACTGAGCAAGGGGAAGGACCAGCCGTTCTTTTCTGCCACGGGTTTCCGGACACTTCCTATACGTGGCGTCGACAGATGAAAGCCATCGCATCAGCCGGATATCGAGCAGTTGCTCCAGATATGCGCGGCTACGGGCGCAGCTCAGCTCCGGAGGACGCAACCTTATACACGCCGCTGCATACGGCCGGTGATCTAGTTGGTTTGCTGGATGCGCTGAGTATCCCCAGCGCTGTCCTCGTCGGCCATGACTGGGGTGCAGCTCATGCGTGGAACGCTGCGCTGATGCGTCCTGATCGATTTAAAGCTTTGTTCTGCTTGAGCGTGCCTTACGTTCCGCGTGGGGATGTCAGTGTCTTCGAGCACATGCGGAAGTCCGGCCATGAAAACGACTTCTACATGTTCGCGCAGATGCGACCGGATTCCGATCGAATTTGGGCTGACGCCGCAGTCACCATTCCGGGGGTTCTGTATTGGGCATCGGGTTCTGCTCCAGCGGACAAGCGGTGGAGCCCTATGGATCCTGCGCGAAGCCTTTATCGTCCGGCTCCAGGGCCGTTGCCCTCATGGGCGGAACCAGATTACGTCGCTCATAACGTCAGTGAATTCCAGCGTACCGGCTTTCACGGCGGCCTGAACTACTACCGCGCCGCCGAACCTTATTTCTATTTATCCGGTGCTTGGAAAGGCGCGAAAATCACCCAACCTTCCTTTTACATTGCGGGGAAGGCGGATGGCTTGGGGGTGCTCTATCCACCCGTCGAAAAACTTCGTGCCGGCCTCCCCGGTCTCGTGGGGAATCTCGAAATCGACAATGTGGGCCACTGGGTACGACACGAAGCCTCTGAAGAGGTCACTGACCAGCTCGTGAAGTTCCTGCGAACCGTAAACCCAGTCTAAGACGTGCCGGTCGATTTCCTGGCCCGCCAGAATCAGCCTGAACGCACTTGATACCTTTGGTTACGCGAGGGCATCAAATGCGACATGGCATCTGCAGCCCACACCTCTGATCTGGCTCGGCAAGCGCAGAACGTTCGCCTTGTGGTTGACGCAATCCCGACCCTCGCGTGGTCCGCTCGTTCGGACGGATCCGCTGATTTCTTCAACCAGCGCTGGCTCGACTATACCGGTCTCTCAACCGAACAGGCTCATGATTGGGGCTGGACGGTTGCCCTTCACCCGGACGACGTGAATGGACTCGTGGATTACTGGCGATCGGTTCTGACTTCTGGCGCGCCAGGTGAGATGGAAGCGCGCTTGCGCCGTTTCGACGGCGTGTATCGTTGGTTTCTTTTCCGTGCGACCCCCTCTTTCGACAGCGATGGAGAGGTTGTCAAATGGTTTGGGACGAACACCGACATCGAAGACCGGAAACGGGCGGAATGCTTGCTTGCCGGAGAGAATCTCGTTCTGGAAATGACCGCCAAGGGCAATCCTCTAGAATCTATTCTCGAAGCCCTGTGCCGAGTTGTAGAGCAGACCGCCAGTGGATGTCTCTGTAGCGTCCTCCTGTTCGATCCAAGTGCCTCTGAAATCCAGCAGGCTGTTGCCCCCAGCCTCCCATCCAGTTATAACGACCACTTCCCAGGCATACCGGTGGATCGCGAATGTGGACCCTGCACTCAGGCAGCGCGTAGCAAGACACAAGTGATTGTCTCGGACGTGGCTTCGGACACCCGATGGGACACGTATGGATGGCGCACATCCGCATTGACGCATGGCCTAAAAGCGTGCTGGTCGACCGTTATCCTCGCCTCGAATGGCCTTGTATTGGGTACCTTCGCGATCTATTGGCGCGAGCCGCGCAGGCCAAATGAGCAGGATCAAAAGATCATCGAGCAGATTACGCATATCGCGGCGGTTGCGATTGAGCGTAAGCGCAACGAGTCGGCGCTCCATGGGAGTGAGGAACGCTCTCGTCTGATCGTCGACACCATTCCGGGGTTTGTGTTCACTTTGAGCGCCGCAGGAAAGGTCGAACTTCTCAACCGCCAAGCCTTGGAATATTTCGGCACGACGATTGAGGAATGGAAAAATTCGCCCAACTTCGGGCATGTCCATCCGGATGACCTTCCCCGCGTAATGGACGCGTATCGTGGTTGGCTCGAAACCGGGCAGCCGCAGGATCTTGAGCTCCGCCAGCGGCGTGCCGATGGTGTGTACCGCTGGTTTCAATCTCGCGCGCTCCCCGCGCGCGATCTGGATGGTCGTGTTACCGGCTGGTACATATTGTTGACTGACATTGACGACCGGAAGCGCGCCGAAGGTGAATTAGCGAAGGCCTTCGAAGAAAAAGCCAGATCCGAAGCTGAGCTTCGAACCATCATCGACGCCATACCTCAGCTGATCGGCGCTATTGGAACTGATGGAACCTTTCTGTTTGCAAATCGGGCAGTTCTGGAGTACACCGGCCTGACGAAAGAAGAAATGAAGTCGGGGAACTTTCGTCAGGTTTTTCATCCGGAGGATTTGGAGAGATTGCGCGATGAACGCGCTGCGGCGCTCGCGCGAGGGGGCCCATTCGAGTACGAACTACGAGTGCGCCGAAGCAGGGACGATCAATATCGTTGGTTCCTGGTCCAATACAACCCGCTGCGGGACGAACAGGGAGAGATCATCCGCTGGTATGCGACCGCCACTGACATCGACGATCGCAAACAGGCGGAGGATAAAACGCGGCAAGAAAACTTCGTGTTGCGAGAGCAAATCGACCAGGTCTTCATGTTTGAAGAGATCGTGGGCTCCTCCCCGGCGTTGAAGACAGTCCTTTCGAGCATCGTGAAAGTTGCTCCTACTGATTCTACGGTGCTGATTACGGGCGAAACAGGTACCGGGAAGGAACTCATTGCACGCGCCATACATAAGCATTCGCAACGTGCAAACAAGGTTTTTATCAGCGTAAATTGCGCCTCGATTCCTGGTTCGCTCATCGCATCGGAATTGTTTGGCCACGAGAAGGGCGCGTTTACCGGTGCTCTGCAGCGCCGAGAGGGTCGCTTTGAGTTGGCGAACTCCGGCACAATTTTTCTCGATGAAATCGGCGAGCTTCCCGCGGAAGCTCAGATTGCATTGCTTCGAGTGCTCCAGGAACGCCAGTTTGAAAGAGTGGGAAGCAGCAAGGTCATTTCCACTGACGTCCGAATTATCGCCGCTACCAACCGCGATCTATCGGCAGCGATAGCCGCACGTGGTTTCCGAGCAGATCTCTTTTACAGATTAAACGTCTTCCCCATCGACGTGCCGTCTCTTCGGGATCGGAGGGAAGACATTCCGATGCTGGTCGAGTACTTCGTGAAGCGTTATGCGGAGAAGGCGCGAAAAAAGAAGATCAGCAAGATCGACAAGAACACGCTCAAGTTATGCCAGTCCTATGATTGGCCAGGTAATATTCGTGAGCTGCAAAATATCGTCGAGAGATCCGTAATCCTCTGCACCGGGGATACCTTTTGGATCGATGAGGCCTGGCTTTCAACCCAAAATGCACCTCGCACCGGATCGTCGAGCCCACTCACACAGAACCTCCGGAATTATGAGAAGGAATTGATAGAAGGCGCTCTTGCGGAAACCAAAGGGAAAGTTGCTGGGCCTCGCGGAGCCGCGGTCAAGCTCGGGATTCCGCCGTCGACGTTACATTTGAAAATCAAACAGCTCAAGATAGAGAAACGCATCCTCCGGTAAGCCCTTCGTTCAACTCGCAGAATTCTGAGAGTTTCTAAGATTCTGTCACTCCAATTTCCTTTTCGAAGCCTGTTTTCAGCGACATCCAAATTGGACGTACGGTTGCAATAGTTATGATCGGTGATCGCTCACCAAATTGAAATTCAGAGCAGAGCTTCATAAAAATGAAAAGCACAGACAAAACAGCGGAAGTCACAAAGACACCGTTTACCTGCGAACTCGTTACGATCCATTCGAAAAGGTCGTTTGCGGACTTGATCAGCCGTATCGAGAGTACATTCCAGCACTATGACGCCGAGACTTTGCGCGACCTGACGGCCGACGGAGATTCGGAAAAGTTGGCGGCGTACGTGAAGAAAGTCGGTGAGCCGACGGAATTCGCGATTTTCTATTGGCTCGACCAGGGTACAACGCAGCGATTGGCGGGAATCCCGATTGAATCCCGGTTCTACCTGTTTGGCAATGCGACTATCGCTCAAGGCCTGTTCAGGTACTCCGAACGGGCCGGCCTTGGAGCCCCGGTGCGCTTCTGTGTCTCGCAAAGAGACGGGGAGGACGCGCGTATCGACATCGATCTTCCGACCTCGTTCTTCAGCCAGTTCCCCGAAATGAGGGATTCGCCGGTTCCACAGGAGTTGGATGATCGCATGATTCCGCTTCTGCGGAAGATCGCGAGTTAGCGGCGCCTGTCAGGAGATGTTGAGGCGATGTTTGAAATGAAGCTAACTGTATTTTGTCTTTTCGTTGCGCTCACAGCTGGCGCTCAGATCGCGCGTGGATTATCGGGCCAGCAAGGGCGGCGGCGGCGAATTTCGAATTCTCCGTGATGAAACCGGACGGAAACAGATTGTATCCAATGACCCAGCTCTAGGAGACCTATACATGACAGATAAAGCGGAAGATCCAAGAGTTAGGAGGGCCCGCCTCTCCGGACCTGAACATGTGACCAAAGACGCGACGGTTGCTGAAATAGCTGCCGATGGCACCATAACCGTTCTCGTCCAAGGAACGAATGAGTGGGTTTGTACACCGGGAAACGAAAACAAAATCGGCGACCCACCCATGTGCATGAACCCGATGGGTATGCGATGGATGATGGATGCCATGCAAGGAAAGCCGAAGCCGACGAACACAGCGCCCGGAATGATTTACATGCTGTGTGGCGCCACACAGAGAAGCAATACTAATCCTGGGGATAAGACCAGTCCCGCTATTCCCATAGGCCCGCATTGGATGATCACGTGGCCTTTCGATGCCGCGGCAAATGGCCTTCCGAACACGGTTCGCGACAAAGGCGCTTGGGTGATGTTTGCTGGAACTCCTTACGAGTATTTGCACGTCTGCGGTGACCCCTGGGAAGGCAATGAATATCACGATGGCGATAAGGCGGTTTGGACCATGTCTTACGCCCATCGCTGAAGGTCGACAGCCACGGATTCCATCGGGCCCTATTGGCGTGCATTCATCTCGACTTTCGCGCCGACCATCGCGACTGTTTCTGCCTGGCTTGCGATAAGGAGCGACGGCGCTCACGAACGGGCGGGGAACTTGTACTTTCATCATCTCTTCACATGAATTGACGATGTGCACCAGTGAGAAGTCATCTTGCGCGAACCCTGGGAAAAGTTCTTTCATTCGGTCAACGGCCATTTCTCGACTTCGTCCCACCACCAATGGTTCGTCAAGTGGGGATGCGCCCCTTTTAGCGCTAACTTGAGCTGGGTGGCTCAGATTTCATCTTGGTTCATTTTCGAATGAGTATGTAACAATCCGTCACGTAAATCTGCCTGGAAATGAATAGCAATGGCTGATTTCTCAAGAAAAAGCAGTGCGGCCATCCAATGTCGTCGCACACTTTCTTTCGATGCTGTTCCGTAATAACATGAGGAATGCTGGCCACTGAAGAGCAGTCGAATGGTGCCGCACTTGTCATCCAAGAGCTTCGCAAGTCATTTGCAGACGTTGTTGCGGTGAACGGCCTCAATCTTAAGGTCGAGCGCGGAGAGTGCTTCGGTCTGCTTGGTCCCAATGGCGCCGGCAAAACCACGACGATTGAAATCTGCGAAGGGCTCATTTCCCCGGATTCTGGCACAGTCCAGATGCTTGGACACAGCTGGCGCGACCATGCCAACGAACTCCGCCAGCGTATTGGTATCCAGTTGCAGGAAACGCAATTTCCGGAAAAACTCACAGTTGAAGAAGTGATACGCCTCTTCCGCAGCTTTTTTCCCCAAGGACTTACTGTCGAGCAAGTAATCACAATGGTGCAGCTCGATGAAAAGCGAAAGTCGCGTGTCGGCGGCCTTTCGGGCGGTCAAAAGCAAAGGCTGGCGATGGCTTGTGCTCTGATAGGAGATCCGGACCTGCTATTTCTCGACGAACCCACCACGGGTGTATGTTGCGGGCTCGGGATTTCAGGCTTGGACGATCAGCGTGAATTCTTTTTACTCGCCGGTCATTTACTTTCAGGCAGAGCTGGGGCATAGCGTGGTCACTCGCGGGCCTTACCGCATCCTCAGGCATCCCGCCTATTTCGCGAATATCGTTGCTATTCCCGCGAGCGCGCTCGCTATTGGCTCATGGATAGCCTTAATCCCAGCCACGATCTTCTGCGCCATTACGGTATGGAGGGCACGGAGAGAAGACGCTTTTCTCAAACAGAATCTACCCGGTTACAAAGACTATATGGAAAGCGTTCCAGGCGGCGTGTTGCCCCGCCTATCATTCAAGCTGTAGTTTGTACTTATACAAATCGAACAGACATTCAGGCTACTCGCGAGCCCAGTTATTCTCCCGATGACTTTGAGCTAGCCGGGACGGATTCGAATTCTTCGGCCATCCAGTGCTGCAGGGCTGTCATATTCTGCGGCCGACCGAGGAAGTTCTTGACCAGGTCGTTGGCTGACATGGAGCCTCCCGGTTCCAGCACGATGCGGCGGTAGCGCATGGGAGCATCGCCAGCCAGCAGATTCTTGTGATCGAATTGCAGAAAGAAATCTTCCGCGATCACTTTGTCCCAGAGATAAGTGTAATAAGCGGAGGAGTAGCCGCCGAGGTGTCCGAAGGATGCCCACATGTGGGTTTCCGGCAGGGGAGTAAAGAGGGTATAGCGGCGGTTGGCTTCGAGTGTGACTTTATCGAGGTCGACATTTTCAGGGCTAGTTTTATAGATGCCATAGGAAATGGCGGTGAGCGCATTTTGACGCGCGATCCAGGCACCGCGTCCAAAGGCTGAGGCGCGGTTGGCGCGAACCACGAGGTCGGCGGGAATGGGTTCGCCAGTTTTGTAGTGCCGGGCAAACTTGGCGAGGACTTGTGGGCTGCGAATCCATTCTTCGAGCATCTGCGACGGAGCTTCCACGAAATCGGATTCCATGCTGATGCCGGTGATGCCGGCCCATGATTGCTGGCCGCCGAGGATATGGTGCATGAGATGTCCGAATTCGTGGAAGAAAGTTTCCACGTCGCCATAATCCATCAGGCCAGGATCCGTAGCGGTGGGCACGGGAAAGTTGCATACCAGAATGGCTTCGGGAAGTTGCTTGCCGCGAATACCATCGAGCACCGGCGCCATTTCGGCGTGGCTGAACTTGCCGGGGCGTGGGTGCATGTCGAGATAAAAACGGCCGATCGGTTTGCCGCTGTCGATGACAATCCAGGTCTCAACGGAAGGATCCCATGAGGGAACATTCAATTCCTGTTGGAAGCTGACATGGAACAGTTCCGCGGCAGCGTCAAGGATCCCCTGCTTCACCTGCACGAAAGGAAAATAAGGACGCACCGATTGAGAATCGAAATCGTACTTGGACCGGCGAACTAATTCCAAAAGGTAGGCTCGTTCGTAGTCCCAGATTTCTTTTGCCCCGGGATCTGTCTTCTGTTTTTCGGCGAGCAGCATTTCAAATTCACGCTTGGCGAGCGGCAGGGAAGAGTCGTTCACCTGCCGGATAAAGTCGGCAATGTTGCTGCCCTTTGCCATCATCTTGTCGGCGGCGTTGTAATCTGCCCAGTTGGAAAAGCCGAGTAGCGTGGCGATTTCGTAACGAGTCTTCATCAGGCTGGTGAGGACTTCCTGATTTTTCGGGTACGCACGAGTGTTGAAGGCGACGGCGAGTCTTCGACGCAGGGCATCACTCTTCGCGAAACTGAAGACGGGCAAGGCATCGGGGTAATCAGTGGTGATATGGATCTTGCCATCGGCTGCGGGCTTGTGACGCTCGATGTAATCCTGCGGCAGGCCATCGAGTTCCGAGGGATCGGCCTCGATTGTTTTCTGGCCGTCGGAAATATTGCGATCGAGCATGGATTGCTCTTCGGTGGACTGATCGTTGAGTTTCTTGAGACGGGCGCGGGTAGCGTCGTCTTTGTCGACCCCGGCGAGACGGAATTCCAGAAGCTGCCGTTGAACGTAATAACGCGTGGCGGCGTCGACCTTCGAAAGATCGAGGGCGGCGAGCGCATTATAAACGTCGTGGTTCAGAGCGATTGCCGTTTGCGCGGCGCTGACTTTCGTGAGCATGGCCGTGGCGTGATCGCGGAACGCAGCTTCGGGATGGACCTGCTCCATGAGGCCGGCAAGATATCCGGCGGAATTATTCTGGCGAACGGCCTCGTCATAGGGAATGAGCGTGTTTTCAACTGTGCGCGGGCCTTTCGCAGCGATCAAAGTATCGATCGCACGCTGGCCGGCAGCGAGGCGGTCATTTTCGATTTTCTCAAAGGCGGCTACATCTGGCTTGGACGCCCACATGGTGGGTTGAGATACGTTGATACTTTGGGCTGAAACAACGGCAACGAGAAAGAATGGTAGGCAGACGAATGCCAGGCGCGCAGCAAGCAACATGCAAAAACCTCGTGGAGAATCTAAGAACCGAGTAAGCCGATTTGAAACGAGTTCGAAGCCCGGTCAATTGTTGATGACGGCGTCTCGCGATGTCAAGGGTAACGCGGAAACCTTGCCGTCAACAAGACCGAGGCACAATGTCTTGTATTTCTAACGTCTGACTAACGTTTTGCCACGCATCGGGTCTAATTGCTGGGGCAGGCTCTATGTTCGGGATTTATCTGAGCGCCCGATTGCTAAGTCTAAGGATCCGATGCGCGTGTACAGACTTATTTCCCTCAATATTTTGTTATCGGCCGGCCTCTTTCTAATATCTTGCGTTCATGCCGCCGGTGCGGCAACTGAAGTGCGAATTGCGCGCGTAGCAGCCCCGCCGCGCCTTGAAGATTTCGAGGACATGGCGCCGCGCGGTAACTCGGCGCAGCTAGCCAAGGTCACAGATTTTATCCAGCAGCAGCCATCCGACGGCAAGGCTGCGACGCAGCGTACCGATGTCTACCTGGGGTATGACGGGGCAAACTTGTACCTGGTCTGGGTCTGCTGGGACAAAGAGCCACAGGCGATCCGCGGACATCTGACCCGGCGGGAAGCCGTCACACCGCCCGACGACGACTACGTTGAACTCACGCTGGATACTTTTCATGACCAGCGTCACGGCTTCCTCTTCGACGTAAATCCGCGGGGAGTCCAATCCGACGCGCTGTGGACTGAAGACAGCGGCGCGGACTATTCCTACGATACCGTTTGGGATTCCCGGGCGAAGGTGACTGATAAAGGTTACATTGTTTGGCTATCGATTCCGTTCCGCAGCATTCGGTTTCATCCCGCAAATGAACAGGTGTGGGGCGTGACATTGATGCGCTACATCGCGCGCAATGATGAATACGATTACTGGCCGCGCGTTTCCAGCCGGATTTCAGGCCGTCTGAATCAGGAAGCTCTCATCACCGGCGTGGCGGACGTTTCACCCAGCCGCAACATGCAGTTCAATCCTTATGGATACTTGAGCGGTTTGCGCACTCTGGATGATCGCGATCCTATCCAGCCGCGTTTCGACAACCGCAATCTTCAGGGCAAACTTGGGCTCGATTCGAAATTCGTCTTCCATGACAGTCTGGTGCTGGATACGACGATCAACCCGGATTTCGCGCAAATCGAATCGGACCAGCCTCAGAACACGGTAAACCAGCGGTTTGAAGTATTTTTTCCAGAGAAGCGGCCATTCTTCCTGGAGAATTCAAATTTCTTCAGCGATACAAACATTGGCGTGTATCAAACGTCGCGGATACTTTTTACCCGGCGCATCATCGAGCCAAGTTTTGGGGCCCGCCTCACTGGGAAACAGGGGCCGTGGAACGTGGGATTTTTTGTCGCCGACGATCGCTCACCGGGACTTTTCGTTCCTGACTACAGTCCGCTGAGCGGCACACGCGCTTATTTTGCGGTAGGCCGGGTGAGTCATGATATCGGCGATCAAAGTAGCGTGGGCGCGGTGTATGTGGATCGCGAATACAACGGTAACTTCAACCGGGTTGGCGGACTGGATGCCAGCTTCCGCCTCGGCAAGAATTGGACTTCCTGGTTTCGCAGCCTGGTTTCTTCCACCTATGCAACCAGCGACGTTGTTTCTGCCGTAAATACTTCCAGCGGTGCCGGCAACACGATCGCGCCTCCGGCGATCGGCTACACGTTCGGGCAGGACCACGAAGCGGTGCTCAATGGGATTGGTCGGCGATTCTCCTACGAATTGATGTTTCAGGACATTACGCCCAATTTTCACACGGATGCAGGCTTCGTTCCGCGAACCGATATCCGCCACGCCGCCCAATACTTTCATTTCTATTGGCGGCCGGAAGGGAAGCACCTCGTATTTCAGGGTCCTGAACTCAACACGCATGACATCTGGGATCACAACGGGATTGGCCTGCAGCACATTTACAGTGGCGACTGGGTGTTTTACTTCCGCCATAATTTGCTTTTCGCTCCGATCGCCGGCATCGAGACGGACGTGCTGCGCCCGGTGGATTTTTCCGGCCTGCCCGCTGATCACAAGTATGCGCAGGATCAGGTAGGCCTGGTGGTAAGCGGCAGCCCCTCGCGTTTGATCACGTGGCGTACAACAGTTGTTCGCGACGGGACAGTCTTGATTGTCGTACCTACCGGACAACTGCCAATTACAGGCGACGAACTCTTTATCAATCACACCATGAGCATCAAGCCAACCGGGCATCTGGAAATCGACAATACCTACATTCTGGATCGGGTGCTCAATGGCGCCGCGCACCACTCCTCGTTCAACAACCACATCATCCGCAGCCAGTGGAATTATCAATTCACGCAGGCGCTTTCGCTGCGGACCATCTTGCAATACAACGGGCTGCTCGCCAATCCGACCTACAGTTCACTGCAGACCACTAAGGATCTCAGTCTTAACTTCCTCATTACTTATCTCGTTCATCCCGGCACCGCGGTATATGTTGGCTACAACAGCAATTTGGAGAACCTCATCCCCGGCCTTTGTCTTCCGGTGGCGGGACAATCGGTGGGATGCGATCCGAATGGCGGCGGCCTGGTCCGCAGCAACGGGTTGATCAATGACGGGCGAGTCTTTTTTGTCAAAGTCAGCTATCTTTTTCGGCGGTGATTCTTTCGCCTGAAAATCCTCAGGTACGGGATACTATCGCCAGTGTTTTATTTGCGGCCAAAGTTCTGCAAGAGTGGCGAATTTCGGGTTACGGCAAATAAAGACGTCGATTTGCTTTTCCAGAGCGTAAGGATTATCGGCGGATGTGCCGACATATTCGACGTGTTCCCAAAGCTCTTCGAGGCGTTTGCGGCTGTCATCGAGCACGATCATGCAATTGCCCGAATAACCGCGCGGTCCCCAGAGAAACCAGGTTTGATGCCCGCTTAACGAGCGCGGCAGGCCGTAGCGGCGGCCAAGGAAGTCGATGGCGCCGGCCTGACCGTAGTCCTGAGCGAAGATGCCACAGTCTTTGCGGTCTGATAGCGGGATGCGATCCCAGGCGACAGCAGTCTCGGCGACGATTTCCTCCCATCCGAATTGGTCGGCGTACCACTGCGGCAGGACAGCGCGGGCGTGGCTGTGTTCCATCACCGGCAGCTTCATGGGCAGAGTTTTTGTGTAGGCGATGAATTTGTCCGGAGAAAAAATGGGGACTGCCACGGGAGCCAGGTGTGCGCCGCTAGCTAGCAATAAGATGACGATCACGGGCTTGAGCCAGCCGTGGCGCGGGCGAGAATTTTGCTCAACTGAAGACTCGCGGCCCTCAATGAAGGATTCGATCACGACCGCACCCGCCGCCAGCAGCATGGGATAAACCGGCGCCAGATAGTAATTCTTCCCGTGAAGAACAAAGAACATGGTGAAGCAAGTCAGGTAGCACCAGCCGAGAAAGCGGTAAGGTTTGAGGCGCGCGGAAAAGAGGAGCCCAAACAGTCCCGCCAGCCAGATTGGCGCGGCGAAAGGGTGAACCAGCAAAGTCTGCTGAAAAAAATATTGTGGCAGCGGAAGGATTACGTCGCGCCCCTCGGCACGAATGTTGTGCATCAGTTCGACGAATGGCCAGTGATAGTGGATGTTCCACAAAAGATTAGGCAGGAAAATCAGGAAGGCAGCGAGGCCGCCCATCCAAATCCAGGGATTAAGAAAGATACGGCGTTGCGGGGTTAAGAGAAGGCCGACGACGATGCCAAACCCGAAGACGGCGATGGAGTATTTCTCCTGCAGGCCGAGCCCGGCCACGACTCCGAACCAGAGCCAGTAGCGAGGATTGTTGCGCTTGATGGCGAGGATGGCAAAGTAGGCGCAGCCCATCCACAGATTGGGTTCGAGGCAGTTGGTGCCAAGCAAGCTGCCGTTGGAAAGATACTGCGGCGCAATCACGATGGTGATCGCGGTCAGAAGCAGAGCGAAGCGGCGTCCGCCGAACTCGCGGGCGAGGACGGCGGCCTGCACAACCAGAAGCGAAGATGCTAGCGCCGGAATAAAGCGAATGGCGCGGAGCGAATCTCCTAAAACAGCACGGCTGATGTGAATAAGAAACGGAATCAGCGGCGGTTGGTCCACATATCCCCACGCCAGATGATCGCCGCAGGAGATGTAATCGAACTCATCGCGAAAGTAGCCATAGCGGTTGTTGAAGTAGATGTGGAGGAGCAGTTTGGCCAGGGCGATAGCGGCGACAATCAGCATGCCTCCCGCGAAGAACGACTTGTGTGCATTGCGCGGTAGAAAGGAAGTTGTGTGTGTGCTGGCCATCGGGAGGCAAGGATAAACGGTACGGCACCTCCATGTCATGGAACTTGGCACTGTGCATGTGCCCTACTCGCACAAACGAAGGTAATGTTCCTTGTTGATTACCCATTTTTGGTGCCGATGGGCTTATGGTAACGTTGGAATTACACATCTCCATAAGGCTTCAACAAGGTTTTAGTCAACGTGTCTTTAGAGACTCGCAAACCGGGATACCACATCGCGTGGAAAACGGTCACGTATCGCAGCGTGGTGCTGCTGATCATGGCTGGAGCCGGGTTATTCTTGATCGCGGTACGGCTCACCTTTCCGCAATTCACAGAAAACAGCTTCAAGACGGTCGGAAACATTGCTGACAAGGCATTGCACCGCGTGGCAGGTATGGCGCCGGCGGGGGGCAGCGGAATATCGACTGCGCAGCAAGCCCACTTCACGGCGCTGGATGGCACGGTGCGGATTAAGAAGAGCAGCGGCAACAGCTGGGTAGCGGCAGACTACAACGTTCCACTCGACAAGGGCGACGTGGTGCAAACCGGTTCGGAAGGTATGGCGAAGGTGGTATTCAACGACGGGACCAGCTATACCGTGAAGCAGGATTCGCTGATCGTAATTGAAGAGAATTCGGCCAATGACCAGCAGCAGACGAATGTGGCCGTGGCGGTAAGCACTGGAACGGTGGATCTTTCGACTGCAACTTACTCCCAGGGATCGAAATCACAGGTGATTGTGGCGGGCGCGACGGCATCGTTATCTCCGCAATCGACCGCCCAGGTACGCAACGATCCCAAACTTGATCAACACGAAATTCTCATGAAGAAAGGTACTGGCGAGGTTTCGCGTAACGGACAAACGGTGCAGTTGGCGAATTGGGAAAAAGTCAGTTTCAAGGCGGCCGAACCGCGTATGGAGAAGGCAAAGGGTACAGGGCCGCCGACACCGATTTCCCCGGCCAACATGGCTCCGATTTTCACCGCCGGCGAGGCTACCAAGGACGTGGAGTTCTCCTGGACACCGATGGCAAATGCCGTGGCTTACCGGCTGCGAATCTCAAGGAACCCTTACTTTTCTTCTACTCTAGTTGATAAAAGAGTGAACACTGCGGATGTCTCGGTTACGAGCCTGGGCGAAGGAGCGTATTACTGGGTAGTCCAGTCCTACGAAGCGTCGGGGAAAGAGTCGGTGGAGAGCGAGAAAAACCGTTTCACCATTATTTCCAAAGGAAAACAAACGGAGGCCATCGACTTGGAACTCGATCCCTTCATCCAGCATGGTCACGTCATTGAAGTGGCGGGAAAGACCCAAGTCGGGGCCAGAGTGATGGTGAATGGACGGGAAGTCCCCATGGTTACGGAGGATGGAACGTTCCATTACTTTACGCCGCCCCTGGCACTCGGTGAAGCTGTAATTACGGTAACTGCGCAGACGGCACAGGGTGGGGTTAATACGCAGCAGAAGAAGATCATCATTCAGTAAGTGAGTCCGGTTAGGTTCGGCTGCGAAGTACGTTGGAAGGCAGAAATGGGGTTCGGTCCAACAGGACAGAACCTTCGGTTCCGGCAGAGTTGCCCGGCCTCTCATAGACTAAGAGAGGGGCATCTGCGCCGGATGGCGCAAATCGGGTTCGCCCGCTAAACAGTGCGATCAAAGTAGATCGCGAGAAGAGTTCGTCTCATGTCAAATAACGGATTTCATTCTTCACGTTCTCACAACCTGAGGTCACTGTTCAGCTTGTTCTCAAGCGACCTGGCCATCGATCTTGGCACGGCCAATACACTGGTCTATGCGCGTGGCAAGGGCATTGTGGTGAACGAGCCCTCAATCGTCGCCATCAACAAGAACACGGGCGAAGTGGAAGCCGTGGGCAAAGAAGCAAAAGAAATGCTTGGCCGGACGCCAGGAAACATCGTCGCTATCAAACCAATGAAGGATGGCGTGATTGCCGACTTCAAAGTCACTGAGAAGATGCTGAACTATTTCATCCAGAAGGCGCACAACCGCAAAATGCTGGTGCATCCGCGAATTGTGATTGGAGTGCCATCGGAGATCACGCAGGTGGAAAAGCGCGCGGTCATGGACTCCGCCTATCGCGCCAAAGCAAGTGAGGTTCATCTGGTGGAACAGGCGATGGTGGCTGCGATTGGAGCCGGGCTTCCGATTACTGAACCTAGCGGCAACATGGTGGTTGATATTGGCGGTGGCACCACAGACATCGCGGTGATTTCGTTGAGCGGCATCGTTTACTCGCGTTCGGTGCGGATGGCGGGCAATCAGATGGACGAAGCCATCATGAATTATCTGAAGCGGAAATATAACCTGTTGATCGGCGAGCGCACGGCCGAGCAGATCAAAATGGAAATCGGTTCCGCTCATCAGCTCGACAAGCCGATGACGATGGAGATCAAGGGGCGTAACCTTATCGAAGGTGTGCCGAAGACGATCACGGTGGATGATGGCGAGATTCGCGAGGCCTTGAGCGAATGTGTTTCGACGATCATGAATGCGATTCGCGTGGCCCTGGAGCGCACTCCGCCGGAGCTTTCCGCCGACATCAGCGACCGCGGTATTGTGCTCACTGGAGGCGGCGCTCTGCTGAAAAATCTGGATAAGCGCATCCGCGAAGAAACCGGCCTGCCAGTTTCAATCGCCGACGATCCGCTCTGCAGCGTCGTGTTGGGTACGGGCAAGATGCTCAGCGACTTCAAGCTGCTGCGCAAGATTTCGATTGAATAGTAAACAGTACCGGGTACCCAGTACCTAGTACCGAGAAAAATTGCGCGTTCACTGGGTACAAGGTACTCGGTACTAGCAACTGTTATGGAATCCGTACTCGGCCGCTACCGTAATCTGACCATCCTTGTAGGGGTGCTGTTTCTGCAGGTGCTTGGGCTTGCGGTTCAGGTTAAGCGCAGCGTCGATGCCGAACACACCAGGCTGATCCGCATCTGGGCGGTGGATGCGATTACTCCGTTGGAGCGCATACTCGTCTGGACGCAGAACAGCACGAATAACGTTTGGCACAATTATTTCTTCCTCCGCGGGGTCCGGGCCGAGAATCGCCAGCTCAAAGAACAGATTCAGCAGATGCGGTTGGAGCAGGTTCGGTTGAACGAAGATGCTGCCCAGGCCCGCCGCCTGCAGTCCCTGCTGGCTTTTAAAGAACAAGTCGTCATGAAGACGGTTCCTGCCCAGGTTATTGGTTCGAGTGGAAGCGATCTTTCCCGGTCCATCTATATCGACAAAGGTTCCAACCAGGGCATTGCCCCGGACATGCCGGTGATTACGTCGGGTGGGATCGTGGGCAAAGTATTGCGCACGTATCCGTCGACTTCTCTGGTGTTGATGATCAACGACCAGAGCAGCGGCGTCGGTGTCCTACTGGAGAAGTCACGGCTGCAGGGCGTGTTGCGGGGAACTCCGGAAGGCGAACTGGTTCTCGAACGAGTTATGAGTGATGAGCAGGTCACTCCTGGAGAAACGGTTTTGAGCAGCGGTGGCGACCAGATTTTCCCCAAGGGATTTCCCGTCGGGACGGTCATGAAAGTCAGTCCGGGAAAAGAATTGTTTCTGAACATAAAAGTGCATCCGGCGGCAGATTTGAGCCGGCTGGAAGAAGTATTAGTGTTGACCGAAAAGCAGGAACGCGAGGTAGTCGCCGAAAGTGGGGGCAAGGTGCGAGCGGCAGATATTCTCGCGCAGCGGCTGCCTTCGGTTCCGGACAAGCCCGCGACCGTTCCGGGCGCGCCGGTCGCGGCAACGGGAAAACTTGCCGGCACCGCCGCTGCAGGCTCAATCCCCAGCGCGAAACCAGGGCTTAACGGCGGCACTAAACCTGCAGCCGTCGCTGGCACTGGGACTAAGTCAGCGGAACGTCCTGCCCTGAGATTAGCCCCGGCGAGCACTACCGCCGAAAGCCCAGTCGTGAAATCCTCTGATTCTGACGCGAGCAATGGCCGGGTGCCCTCGGACGGAACCAATCGCGCTACGTCCAGCACGACCAAGACTCCGGAAAAACCTGCAGCCGTTCCCTCTAATCCTTCAACACCGCAATCAGGTCCTCAACCTGCCGCGGAAAACAATCCTAACTAGCGTGCCTATCACTTACACATCAGGGGAGCAGATTGAAGTTTACCGGTTCAGTATTCCGGTGACAGTCGGCGTGCCGCTGCTCGCTCTGTTTCTACAAGCGTTTCTGCCGCGACGAATTTTTTCCATCTTCGATCTGCCTCTGCTGGTGACAATCTTCTTCGGCATGGCGCGGCGCAATCCGATTTCCGGTTTGTTTACCGGAGCAGCGATCGGATTGGCGCAGGACATGCTGGGTCCTTATCCGATCGGAATCTATGGCATCGCCAAGACGGTGGTGGGCTACCTGGCTTCATCTCTGGGCGCCAAACTGGACGTCGAAAACGCAGGAGCCCGGTTGCTGATCACGGTGGCGTTTTACCTGGTGCATCAAGCGGTTTTCTTCACGGTCGCCCGGGGCATGGTGAACCTTACACTGAATTGGAGCTGGAGCCATGGGATCTTGTCTGGGCTGGCGAATGGGATCGTGGGCATGGTGTTGTACTTCGTGTTGGACAAATTTAAGCAGAGAACGTAAAGACGGGTTTCGGGCTTCGGCTTTCGGGCCTCACCCCGGCAACCCTTAAAGATAGTTGCTCGGTCCCTGGCGAGATGGTACGTGACCTTCGTTTCGCAGCGAGGTCTATATGCCCGGCTAGCCGGGACTACAATAAAGCTGAATTCCATTTGAGAGGATGAAGTGGCATTAGCCTCAGCTCAGGTTTGTCTGCGCGCCTGAACCCTGAGACCCGAAGCCCGAAGCCCGATGTTCGGACGTGACGATAAAGTATCGGAAATCCGCCTGACGGTGGCGCAGTACATGATCCTGGCCATCTTTCTGGTGCTGGCGTACGGGCTGTGGAGACTCCAGGTAATGGAGAGCGGCTATTACGCCTCGGCAGCTGAGAAAAACCGCATTCGAAATGTTCCGATCCTCGCACCCCGCGGCAAGATTCTCGACCGCGAAGGTCGCACCATCGTAGAAAACTATCCATCATTTTCGGCGCTCCTCTTGCGGGACTCTTCTCGTGACCTGAATGCCGATGCGGATCTGATTGCACAAGGCCTGCACCTCGATCCCAGTGAAGTGCGGACTCGTATCCGGCATTTCTCGTCCATGCCGCAGTATCAACCGATCTTCTTAAAAGAAGATATTACGCAGGATGAGCTGGCGTTCATCGATGCCCATCGCAACGAACTCCCTGAGCTCGACACCATCGTGGCCCACCGCCGTTTGTATCCTCGCAACGGGTTTATGGCCCACCTGATCGGCTACGTCGGCGAAGTGACCGAAGACATGCTGAACCAGCCCCAGTTTGAGCTTTATAGTCCGGGAGATGTAGTCGGAGTTTCCGGCGTGGAGCGGCAGTACAACAATGAACTGATGGGGACGAACGGAGCGCGGCGGGCGCTGGTAAACAGCCACGGCCGCGAAGTGGGGCTGCTGGGAGAGACGGAAGCTATTCCGGGGAAACAATTAAAGCTGACCGTCGATATCGATCTGCAGATTGCAGCCGAGGAAGCGTTGGAAGGAAAGAATGGTGCGATTGTCGCGATGGACCCGCGCACCGGCGAAATTCTCGCGATGGTGAGCCGGCCGTCATTTGATCCCAATGATTTTGCGGTAAGGGTCTCACGCGATCAGTGGAACAAGTTGGTGACTGATCCCGACAAACCGCTGATGAACAAAGCGATTCAGGCCCAGCTGGCTCCCGGTTCGACTTTCAAAATCATCATGGCGGTAGCGGGATGGCAGGAAGGTATCGCACAGTCTCTCCACGTAGACTGCACGGGTGGGGCGGAGTTTTTCGGACGACGATTTGGCTGCTGGGTGAAGGGCGGCCACGGTCCCGTGGACCTGGAAAAAGCTATCTATCAGTCTTGCGATGTGTTTTTCTACACGCTCGCGGAAAAGCTTGGGATTGACCGCATTGCCAAGTACGCCAGCGCTCTTGGCTTGGGACAAAAAACCGGGATCGACTTGCCCAATGAAGTCAGCGGCGTCATGCCCTCGGAAGAGTGGAAGATCCGCAACTTTAAACAGAAGTGGTTCGCCGGAGAGACGATATCCGTTGGCATAGGGCAGGGTGCGGTCGCAATCACGCCGGTGCAATTGATCCGAGCCATCGCGGCGATCTCGATGGGCGGGCGGCTGGTTGTGCCTCACGTAGTCGAGCCTGAAGGCCTTCCCCCCAGCTACGTAGAGACGAGTCACGTCACCGAGACGAAAAATATTCCCATCGATCCGAGCGGGTGGGCCTTCATTACAGACGCCATGTCGCGGGTTCTACTCCCGGAAGGCACCGCTCCTTCGGCGCATGTACCGGGGATTGATATAGCCGGGAAGACTGGTTCGGCGCAGATCGTCTCCCTGTCCACCCGGGCGAAGTTCAAAAACAGTGAAGCCCTGGCGCAGAACGGCTGGTTCGTGGGATTCACGCCGCGGCGAAATCCCGACATCATTGTTTGCGTGCTGTTCGAAGGCGGGGAGCACGGGAGATTGGCGGCGCGCCTGGCAACTCAGGTCCTTAAGGCTTACGTTGACAAGCAGCGGCGCATACCCAATAAAATCGTGGAGCAACCAAAAGGGGATGGCAAAGTCGACATAGGCGCTCTCTGGACCATGCCCGAAGGCAAGAATTTGGAAGGCGGGCGCTTTTCTTTGAAACTACCGAAGAAGCGGTCGGTCCTGGCGACCGCTGCGCCGGGAATCTCGAGTACCCAGTACCTAGTAACAAGTACCGGGAAAATGCAATGAAGGTGCCGGACAAACAAGTCGGAGAAGCGGAAACGGAGGCGCTTGCTCGGTACTCGGTACTGGGTACTCACTACTCATGAGTCGCTACGTTTCATTTCGCGATTTTGACTGGCTTCTACTGATCTTTGTGCTGATGATCTGCGGGCTAGGCGTCATGGAGATCCAGAGCGCCACTGCGCATACCAAGTTTGCGGGCTCTCACATTCGGCAGATTTACTGGGTATTGGGCGGCGTGGCGGCGATGTTCGTAATCAGTGCGGTGAACTACCAGGCGCTTCTGGACAGGATTCACTGGTTTTATATCGCCGGCGTTGCCTCTCTGATGGCGGTGCTTTTGCTGGGGCAGAAATATCTGGGTGCGCGGCGCTGGATCAAGATGCCCGGTGGAAACCACTTCCAGCCTTCGGAGTGGGTGAAGCTGATTCTCATCCTGGCGGTGGCAAAGTATTTTGCTGACCTCAGGCATCGCGAACTTTCATGGCCGGACTTCATTAAGGCGGGAGCCATTGTCGGGATTCCCATGCTGATGGTTTTGGCACAACCGGATCTGGGTACCGCCCTGACTTACGTCCCGATCGCGGTAATGGGTGTATTCCTGGGCGGACTGCAATGGAAACAAGGATTGGTAGTTGTGCTGCTTGCCGCAGTGGGCATCGGAGCGGTGTTCTTCACCCCCCGAGTTCATGTTCTGAAGACGTACCAGAAACAGCGTCTGACTAGTTTTCTTGAACCCGATGCCGATCCCCAAGGGTCGGGGTATCAAGTTACGCAATCCCTGATTGCGGTTGGTTCGGGAGGGCTGTGGGGTGGTAAAGGCTCGCAAACACACGGGGCTTTCCTTCCAGTTCCACAAACGGACTTCATTTTCGCGGCCTTTGCCGAGGAGCACGGATTCGTCGGCGCTTTGGGGGTTCTGCTGCTATACTTCATTGTGCTGATGCGTTTGACGCAGAACGCGCAAACAGCGCCCGACCGCGCTGGCACGTTCGTGGTGATGGGTGTGGTGGCTGTGCTTAGCTTCCATATTCTGGTCAATGTCGGCATGGTGGTTGGCTTTATGCCGGTCACCGGAATACCTTTGCCGTTAATGAGTTACGGCGGGTCTTCAGTGTTGTTTATGTTCCTGGCGCTGGGAATGGTTATGAACGTTCGAATGCGCCGCTTTGTGAATTAGCCGGCCGAGCCGGTTAATTGAGGGGCATTTTAAATTCCCGTTTCTTCGGAACCGGGAAGGAAGTAAGAGCAGTTGCTGCGCCGACTGGCGCAGCCCCAAAAATATCGATCGCCCTCGCGTAAAGAGGGCATTTCACCGGCTAGTTGAGCAGTTGAAGGCCGGGCAGGATTGAAGCTATAAGGCTGCTGGCAGGGAAACGGCCCCCCGACCGAAAACGGTCTGAGAGTGCGGTCACAAACCCCGCAGCTAAAAAGCGAAAAGTGCAGAAGATACCCAAGCTTGTGCAGCGGACTCGGCCCGGAAGAAACCTTCCCCGCCCCAGCCGTCCCCCGTGCGGGGCCAGTATCGCGACGCTCGATCCTCCCGTTTCCTTCCTTGCTCATCCCCGGTGAAGCCCGCCCGACTTTCTTAAGTTAGTCGGGGCGGGACCGGAGTCTCCATGAACAAAGAGTTATTTGTCTCTTCTACCCCACACGAAACTAAGGTGGGTCTGGTGGAAGACGATCTGCTCGCGGAAATCTACCTCGAGCGCGAAAATGAATACACCCTGGCAGGATCCATCTACAAAGGCCGCGTAACCCGCGTGTTGCCCGGCATGCAGTCTGCCTTCGTTGATGTTGGCCTGGAGCGCGACGCCTTCCTGTACGTCTCCGACTTTATGGAATTGGAAGAGCACGACGAGGACGTGACCGACATCGTGCCCGCAAATCGCGGAGTGCAGGATATGCGGGTGCAACCTGCTAGAGGGGAACTAACCTCCTCCGATGGGCCATCGGCGGCAGGAACAGAAGCTGCCGACGCTCAAGCGAGCTTCGAGAATGGCCCGGCGCAGAGCTTCGAAGAGACTGAACAAAGTGGGGAGATGCAAGCCTCAACTGGCGTTTTGCCGGATGCCGCCAATACCGCTCAGGACCGGGAGCGGGGAGCGTATCGCGGACGCCGCCGTCGACGCGGTGGCCGTCGCGATGGCCGCGGTGATTCCCGTGGCGACGGGCGCGATCGGGCGCCAGAACAGCGTACCGCCCGCCCTTCCACAGAAAGCGTTCCTTCGCCCGCTCCTCCGGCTCCTCGCCTTCAGGAACCAAAAAGAACCCAGTCGTTCGGACCGCCTGCGGGATACCAACCCATTTTGCTCCCGGGCGAATCCATTTCGAAATACCGCGGCATGACGCAGACGCCGCCGATACAGGTGCAGCGTCCCAAAGCAAACGAGATTGAATCCACGCCACTGAGTTCGGCGGACCCGGGTGGCACGCCTTTTCCCGACGACGAACCGATCTTCGCCAGCGCTACACCGAGCGTCCCCCAGCCATATCTTCAGCACGAGGAGTCACAGCATCCGCAAGAGGATCACTTCCGAGAGGATCACTCTCGAGACGATCACTCTGAAGCCGAGCCTACCTCGGCTGCATCGTCTGTGGATTGGAACCGTGAATTTCGCCTGCCTCAGCCGTTGACCGAGGCCGTTCCGGCCGAGCCCGAAAGCGAAGCGAGGTCGCAACAGCAATTTGCCGAAGAACAGTTGGTCGAAGAACAAGAGGAACTCGTTCAACCTCGACCCGAGCGTTTCGTTCCGTCGCCGGCTTCGGTGCGAGAGCATGAGACTGCGGCCTTTGCCGCTCCAGGGACGATGGAAGAAGAAACCATCGAGGAAGAAGAAGCGGACACCGTTGGCTATGAAGAATCGTCTGATGAAGGATACGACGAATTCGAAGAAGAGACGCGTGCAGCAGGTCAGACAAGTTCGGAAGGTGGGCGGCACGAGTTTTCTGATGTTCGCGAGACAGTTGCCGAGATCCATATGTCGTCTTTGACGGACTCAGGAATTGCGCCGGCTGCCGAAGGCGGGGTTGCGGAAGGCGAGGAAGACACCGAGGAATTGGAATTGGAAGAAGCGCAAGCCGAAGCCGAGGCCATGCTCGATGCCGAAGCTCGTGGCACCGGCGCGGTCGATGCCCGAGCCGAGGTTCGCGCACCGGCGGCGACCGCCGGTTATACCCAGCGCTCTCCCCGTCCGCGGCCCGGTTTCGACCGCCAGCGCGGCGGTGGACGCCGCGGTGGTGGACGCCGCTTCCCGCGCCGCGAGCAGCATGATATTCCGAAGATCAGCGACTTGCTGAAAGAAGGCCAGGAAATCCTGGTACAGATCGCCAAGGAACCAATCGGAAAGAAAGGCGCGCGCATTACCAGTCACATCGCGCTCCCGGGCCGCTTCCTGGTTTACATGCCAACGGTGAACCACACCGGAGTTTCGCGCAAGATCGCCTCCGACGAAGAGCGGCAGCGATTGAAGCGCATCGTGATGAGCGAGCGTGAAAACGGACACGGCGGTTTCATCGTCCGTACCGCCGCGCAAAACGCGAGCGAAGACGAATTGCGCGCCGATATCCGTTTCCTCAAAGGCTTGTGGAACGATATCAAAACGCGAGCGGAAGCTTCCAAGCCGCCGGCGCTGATCTATCACGATCTCAATGTCGTCGAGCGCGTGCTGCGCGACCAGGTCACCTCGGACTTCTCCGTGATCTGGGTCGACACCGAACCGGAATACGAGCGCATTCTGCGTTTCTTCAATCGCTTCCAGCCCGCGCTGGTTAAGCGCGTGAAGCTTTATACCAAAGAGACGCCGCTATTCGAGCAATTCGGCCTCGCCGAGGAGATGAATAAGGCGCTCAAGTCGAAGGTCTGGCTGAAGAGCGGCGGCTACATCGTCATCAATCAGACTGAAGCGCTGGTTGCCATCGACATCAACACCGGCAAGTACGTGGGCAAGACCTCGCGCCTCGAAGACACGATCGTCAAAACCAACGTGGACGCGATCAAGGAAATCGTCCGCCAGATTCGCCTGCGCGATCTGGGCGGCATCATCATCATCGACTTCATCGACATGGATGAGCGCCGCAACCGCCAGCGCGTCATGCAGGCGCTGGAAGAAGAACTCCGCCACGACCGTGCGCCTTCAAAAGTGCTGCAGTTCAACGATTTCGGACTGGTCGCTATTACCCGCAAACGCGTGAAGCAGTCACTCGAACGCACGATCGGCGCGCCTTGTCCGTATTGCCAGTCCACTGGCTACGTAAAATCTCTGACCACCGTGGCGAATGAGATTTACGTGGAGATGCGCAAGATCGCCAAACATTTGGAGCGTGAAGATGTGATGCTGCGCGTACATCCGGATGTCGCAAAAGAATTAAAAGGAAATAACGGACGCCTCTTGAACGAAATGGAAGAACTGACGAAACGGACCATTATCGTGAAGAGCGATCCGGCCTTGCATCAGGAGCAGTTCGATATTAACTAGCTGTCAGCGATCAGCCGTCAGCTATCCATGCCCATGTGGGGACAGCCGCCCTCGGCTGTCCGCCCGGGCGCAGCCCGGTAGCTGCCCGCGCCACGAATAAATGAAAGTGAAGTGAAAGAATTCCCCCAGCGTTGCGCGATTCAACAGTTCCGCGCTTCCCAGTCGAACCCCTCAACTGCGGGAACGTGGGTGAGCCCCGGCGCACCAGTACTGCATTTTCGCGCAGGATGGTCGTGGCTGAGCCTTTCACATCAGAGAGCCTGAGATATGCGCCATTGTCTTCCACGTCCCAGCCGAGAAATGGCATTTTCAAGTACCAAATGCCACTGTATAATTACATCTATGACCACCACTCTAACCCTCGACAAAGCCGGACGAGTCGTCCTGCCCAAGCCGGTTCGCGACGAAATGCAGCTCCGCGCGGGCGATTCGCTAGAACTGGAAAGCTCGGAGGATCGCATCGTGCTCCGCCCGCGACGGGGAGGAGTTGGGCTGCACCAGAAGCAAGGGATTTGGGTGTTCGGCGTCGGGGAGCCGATCCCCGCCGGAGCTACCGATGAAACGCTGCGCCAGATTCGCCGCGAGCGTGAGCTGAGCTTTATGGGCAATCTCCCCGCGCGTCGCCCGCGACGGAAGAAATCCCGGTGAAATTGTTCTTCGACACCACAGTCCTGGTTGCGGCGCTCCTGCCCGACCATCCCCACCACGCCCGCAGCTTCCCGGTGTTTGCGTCTGCGACTCGAAAGCAAGCGGCTTGTGCGGCCCACAGCCTGGCGGAAGCGTACTCAACGTTCACCCGCTATCCCGGAAAAGAACGGATGAGTGCCGAAGCTGCAAGCTTGGTTTTACAAGGAATCGAGCAGCGGTTTACACTGATTTGCCTTGACGGCGATGAGTACTGCGCCGCCATACGCCGCATGGCGCAGCTGGGAATCGTGGGCGGGGCAGTGTATGACGGCCTGGTCGCGGCATGCGCACTCAAGGCACGAGCGGATCATCTCTACACCTGGAATGTGCGCCATTTCGATCTGCTGGGCGCGGAAATACAAAAGCTGGTCGCTACTCCGCCGGCCCTCTAGCTTCCCGAATGCGCCATAGCCTTCACCGCTAGATCCGTGCGGATCCGCAATTTTTGCGCGGTTTGGTCGATGGCTTCGGACCAGGCCCCGTCCTCAATCTTCTCGGCCAGCTTCGCGACTCTTCCCGCTTCTTCGGTGGTGTTGCTGGCGATGTCGAGCAAGACGACGAGGGCGTCTGCGTGAAGTTTCCACAATGACGACATGCTTTGGCTGCGTTTAAGCTCTTCAAGCTCTGTGTTAACGCGTGCAACACACGAAACCAGGCGGATCAGCGTGCGAGCGACATCCGCGCGCAAGCTCTTTTCCTCGAGGAAGCTGGCGTTGTAGGCCTCAACTTCTTCCACTGTCAGTGTGAGATTGAAGAAACGCATGGGCACGACTCGGCGATATTTCGGATCCGCCACACGCACAAACACTCGGATCGATTCCTCGACTCGGCGTAACTTACCTTCTTCGGCAGAGATTTGCTGTGCCGTGACGACCGGAGGCTGAAATGCCTGTGCGGGGATTTGTTTATTGGGGGTCACACTGCGCACCGGTTTCGCAGCGCTGGCCGCCGATCCCGAGGATGGTATGGCGCTGCCGGCGTTGGGCGCGAGCAGCGCCTTGCGGATCGGTGGCCTGCGATCGAGTTCTTTTTTCAGGCGTGAGACTCGCCGAAATTTTTCCAACGCACCGCTGTAGTCGGCATCGAGCATTTCCTTCTGCTCGATTGCGGCCACATGTTCGACGGTGACTTCCACGCCGTCCACGGTGCTGAGAATGCTGCCACCCATTTCGTCGAGAGCCTGGGCGAATTGCTTGATTTCTCCTAGCGCCTTGGTAAAGAGTTGATCGAAGCGTTCGCCGAACGCGGCATTGTGGGCGGCTACAGTCGCCAGCACGCCGGGGTGATAGAAAGAGGAATCCAGCCAGCGCTTCAATTCGCGCACTCGCGAGACAATGCCGGAATCCATGAGCGCATTGAAATCGCGATAACGGCTGATCTCTTCTCGGAACGGATCGAAGTTGCGGAGCAATTGCACGTGCTCTTCGGGGAGCGAAGGCACGTCCGTATCGGCAAGGATTTCAATCAATGCAATTTCGAATGGAGAGAGCGGCAGTGATCCATCCAGTCCATAGCCATGTTGTTGCCATTGGCCGGCAACCCGCGGATGGCGATAAAGGAAAGTCGCAATTAGATCGGTTTTATCGCGATTCACTTCGCTGGGTTCACGCCGCTTCACAAAATAACGGAGCAGGGCTTCCGCGACTTCCGAGTCTGTGTCCGGCGTAAGCGCCTGTCGCAGCATAGCGGGTGTAATCGCCATATCCAGAACATGCAGCCAGCGGTACATCCGGGAAAGAGTTTCCGGAAGGTCGTCCTCCGATTGGCGGAGCGAGGCTTCATCCAGGCCTGTCGGGATGGGCACATCACCACCAAGCGAATCCCGCATCAGCTTCTGGTAGAGACCCTGGACCGTCGCCAAGATCGATAATTCAAATTTAAGGTCCTCGGCCAAAAAACACTCCCGCGAGTGAGATCTCCCCGTCGCTTGAGGGATTCTTTACAGCTGTTTAAGTAAAGACGAAAGTCACACCCACCCGCAAGTTACTACCGGAATGTTTAACGCCGAGTCCGCGGAAGTGCATGGACTTTCGCGTGGGACTCCTTTACAACGAGGCAGGAGATGGAGCACCGGTTCTTCATTTTGTCGCACCGCCGTCGGCTGACGAGGTGCCAGCTACTTTCTTAGTGCCTTCAGAATTTCGCGCGCGGCATTCGCTCCCGAGCCTCCGGTCAATCCCGCTCCCGGATGCGTGCCGCTGCCGCAAAGATACAGGTTTTCGATCGGAGTGCGGTAGCGCGCCCAATCCAGCAGCGGACGCATAGTAAAGAACTGGTCGAGCGCGAGGTCACCGTGGAAGATTTGGCCGCCGGTCATTCCATAAACTTCTTCGAGATCCAGCGGAGTAATAATCTGATGATGCAGGATCATCTCGGGCAGATCCGGTGCGTACTGCGCGAGCGTCTGCACAACGGTTTGACCGAGTGCTTTGCGCTGGTCTTCCCAATCGCCTTTCAATTTGTAGGGTGCGTATTGCATGTAGATGGACATCACATGTTTGCCATCAGGCGCAAGTGTGGGATCGATCAGCGACGGGATGGTGGCTTCAAGATAGGGTTGGCGTGAGAAATTGCCGTATTTAGACTCGTCGAAGGCGCGCTCGAGATAGTCGATCTCAGGGCCAATATGAATGCGTCCCTTAAGAGCGGAGCCATCTCGGTTTTTCAAGGCCGTGAAAGTTGGCAGGGCTGAGAGTGCAAGGTTGACCTTTGCGACCGTGCCATTACGGCGGTAGTGCTGCAGTTTCTGCACGAAGTCGGGAGAAAGATGAATCGGGTCGGTAAGCTTGAGCAGCGTGCGTTTTGGGTCGGCGTTGGAGATTACCACACTGGCATCGATTTCTTCGCCCGTGCCGAGCAGCACGCCGGTTGCTGCGCCGTCCTTCACGCGAATCTCGATGATCTCCGCCCCGGTGCGAATCTCGACACCGGAAGCCTTCGCGGCGGAAGCCATGGCGTGAGTAAGCGCGCCCATTCCGCCAGCGGCGAAGAACGCAGATCCCACAGGGTGAGAATCGCCGGCGGCGCGGATCAGCAACTGCAAGCTGCTGCCCGCTGACCACGGGCCCAGAAAAGTTCCGAAAATTCCACGCGCCGCAACGACGGCACGCAGTAATTCAGTTTCGAAATATTCCGCGACCAGATCAGCCACCGCCATCGGTCCCCAGCGCAGGACGCGATACAGGTCTCTCTTCCCCAGATTCCGCAGGGCGCGTCCGGTCTTGAGCATGCTCCAAAGATCGCCCCTGCTGGGGTGATCGATATCAGGCGGAGTGGTCGCAAGCACTTCGGCGATTACTTTGCTGATTTTGCCCAGAGAGGTTGCGAACTCTGGATACTTGGCTGCATCCTTCTGCGAGAAGGCAGCAATTGCCTCTGCCGATTGATTCCGATCCTGATACATCGAAAGGGCGCGCCCGTCGGGCGAGAGAGTGGTGACGCAGGTCTCTGGCGTGATGAATCTGAGGCCGTGTTTTTCCAGTTGCATGTCACGGACGATGTCGGGACGAATTGGACCAGCACTGTGCGCCAGCGTAGAACAGCGAAAGCCAGGATGAAATTCGTCGGTGATGGCCGCGCCGCCAACTTGGAAACGGCGTTCAACGACGAGAGGCTTGAATCCCGCCTTGGCAAGGTAGAACGCGGTGACCAGGCCGTTGTGGCCTCCACCGATGATGACGATGTCGCGCCGGTTGGATCTGTTCTCGGGCATGGTTATGCCGCTCCCTTGCTGTCTTTCAGCATTTCGAGAGCTGCGAGTCGTCCCGGCGCACCCATGATTCCGCCGCCCGGATGCGTGGCCGAACCGCACATGTATAAATTTTTGATCGGAGTGCGGAAGCGGGCGTAGCCCGGTGCGGGACGCAAGAAGAAAAGCTGCTCCAGAGAAAGTTCGCCCTGGAAGATGTTGCCCTCGCTCAATCCCCATTCGCGTTCGAGGTCGAGCGGGGTGATGACTTGCCGGTGCAAAATGATGTCTTTGATGTTGGGGGCGTATTCGGCAATGGTGTTTACGACAGTATCGCCGAACGCTTCTTTCTGGTCGTCCCAGTTCAGGCCTGGACGAAGCTTGTATGGCGCGTATTGCACGAAGCAGGACATGACGTGCTTGCCCGGCGGCGCCACTGAGGGATCGGTGAGGGAAGGGATGACCATGTCAATGTAGGGGCGGCGGGAGAAATTACCGTACTTGGCGTCGTCGTATGCGCGCTCCATGTACTCGACTGATGGCGAAATCGAGATTGCGCCGCGCAGGTGTGGCCCCGGCCCCGGCATCGCCGTGAAGTTCGGCAGCGCGTCGAGAGCCATGTTTACCTTGCCGGAGGAGCCGCGATATTTGAAGCGATTGATGTCCTCGAGAAAATCGGCAGGAAGATGTTCGGCTTCGATGAATTTGTTGAACGTCAGTCGCGGGTCGACGCTGGAGGAAATTGTGTCGGCATAAACTTCGTCGCCATTGGCGAGGACCACTCCTTTGGCCTTGCCGTCTTTCACGATGATCTTCGCGATGGCGGCTTGCGTTCGAATCTCGACTCCGGCTTCGCGGGCCGCGTCGCCGATGGCGTTTGAAATTGCTCCAGTACCGCCGCGCGCGAATCCCCATGCACGGAACGCGCCGTCGATTTCTCCCATGTAGTGATGGAGCAGAACGTAGGCGGTACCCGGCGAGCGGACGCCGAGGAATGTACCGATGATGCCCGATGCAGACATTGTTGCCTTGAGCACATCCGTCTCGAACCATTGATCTAGAAAATCAATGGCGCTCATGGTCATGAGCTGGACCTGGTTGTATTTGTCATTGCTCGACATGCCTTGGAAGCGGCGTCCGATGAAAAGAAGCTTCATCAGTTCGCGCGGGTTGAGCGTGTTGGGATCGGGCGGGACCATGCTGAGAATCGGTTTCACAAAGCGGCACATGGCTTGCATGGCTTTGCCGAATTCGTCGTAGGCTTCGGCATCGACGCGGGAGTGGCGGGCGATCTCGCGATGAGTCTTGCCATGGTCGTTCACGCGCCATAGGTAATCTCCGCTGGGCATGGGAGTGAACGTGCCATCGAGCGGGAGGATTTCGAGGCCGTGGCGAGGCAGATCAAGGTCGCGAATGATTTCCGGGCGCAGTAGCGACACCACGTAGGAACACACGGAAAACTTGAACCCGGGAAAAATTTCTTCGGTGCAGGCCGCGCCGCCGAGAATGTGGCGGCGTTCAAGCACCAGAACTTTCTTGCCGGCGCGCGCCAGATAGGCGGCGTTGACAAGGCCGTTGTGGCCGCCTCCGATTACGATTACATCGTATGAATTAGCCATAAGCGCTTAGCCTTTAGCGGGTGCTTGCTGGTTGAGAGAGGGAACGAGGAATATTAGCGCAGTTTTGGGGCGCGCGTTAGAGACCGCTGGGAAGGACGCTCCAGCTGCGGAGGACATTCGACAATTTTGGCATCAGAGAGCGCATGGCTGAAGCTCGAAGCGTCATTCTATCGGGAACGCGAGATTTTGTCTGCAAGATTTGCAAATAGAAGGCGTCATCCCGAAGCTCTCGCCCCGCTGGAGAGAACGCGGGTCTTCGGGATGACGCCTTTGTGGAAGGCTCCGGCGTATAATCCGGGTTCGGCTTAATTTTCTTGAGGTCAATCCTTTGCCCCTTGGAACCGCCTTCCACGAGAGAACTTTCCCTCTTTGCCACAGCCTGAATTACCGCGAGTGGTCGGGATACTACACCGTAAGCGTGTATGAAGTGCATCACGAGCATGAGTACAATGCCATCCGCAATGCGGCGGCGCTGATCGATATTTCACCGCTCTACAAGTATTTGATCACTGGCAAAGACGCGACCCGCCTGGTGAACCGCGTGATCACGCGCGACGTTAATAAGGTGAAAGTGGGGCAGGTGATTTATTGCTGCTGGTGCGATGAAGAGGGCAAGGTCATCGACGATGGAACGATCTCGCGGCTCGAAGAGAATGTTTATCGCTGGACGGCAGCCGATCCGAGCCTGCGGTGGTTCCGGCAGAACGGCCTGAACATGGATGTGCAGATCGAAGACATTTCCGAGAAAGTTGCGGCACTCGCGCTGCAAGGGCCGACCTCGGCAAAGCTCTTGAAATCCGTGGCCGAAGCCGACATCGCGAACCTGAAATATTTTCGCGTCACCCACGGCAAAATTGCAGGAGTACCCGTGGACATCTCGAGAACCGGTTACACGGGCGATCTGGGATATGAGATCTGGGTGCCATTAAAAGAAGCGAACGATGCGGTGAAAGTTTGGGATGCGCTCGCGGAGAAGGGCAAGCAGTTTGATCTGCACGCTGCGGGCATGCTGGCGCTCGATGTGGCGCGCGTGGAAGCCGGCCTGCTGCTGATCGAAGTGGATTACAGCAGTTCGAAGAAGGCGCTGATTGCTTCGCAGAAATATTCTCCGTACGAGCTTGGATTCGGCAAGATGGTGCATCTGGAAAAAGAAAATTTCATTGGCAAGCGAGCGCTGGAGCAGGACGCGAAGAATGGCGTCGCCCGGCAATTTGTTGGTGTCGAAGTCGATTGGACCGATGTGGAAGCGCTCTACGAGCGCTATGGATTAACACCGGCGGCGCCGAGCCAGGCTTCGCGTGCGGCGGTGCCGTTGTATGCTGGGGAAAAGCAGGTAGGGAAGGCGACGACTACGAGTTGGTCACCCATCCTAAAAAAGATGATCGCCCTTGCCAGCGTCGAGACCGAGCATGCGAAGCTGGGGACACAGTTGCAGATGGAGATTACGATTGAGGCGATCCGGTTGAAGACCAATGTGAAGGTGACGGCGATGCCGTTTTTCAATCCGACGCGGAAGACGGCGACGCCGGTGTGATGTTCTGGAATTATGACTACTCGAGTTGAGCGGCGAACAGTTGATCTCTCTGGCTACCCTGACTTGGTAGTGATTTACCTCGGAATGCGCGTGAATCGCATTGCGGGGATCAAGACGCTCATCGGATTTGGACCCAAAATATCTTCTTCGGTTGAGGCGATGCCCGACGGCTTGCTGCTGCACGAAAATTTTCTCTTCTCATTATTTCCCATGCACGCGGGTATGAGGCAGTATTGGCGTGATCCAGAGTCCCTGCTGAAGTGGACTCGCTCGGATCCGCACAGAGTGTGGTGGCAAGACTTCCTGCGGGATGCCGGTGGAACCGGTTTCTGGCACGAAACCTATTTTCGCCGTGGTGGCATGGAAGCGATTTACGACGACGTTCTGAAGCCAATCGGATTTATGAAATTCGCGCCGGCGGTCCCTGCGCGCGGTCCGATGTTCGGCGCAGCCGCGCGTGGCGGAAAAGAATCCGCGGCAGCGCCCGTGTTGTCGGAAGCGGAACTGTACGGGGACCCACCGAAGAAAGAGAGCTGAAGAAGGAGTGCTGAAGAAGGAGTGCTGCTGGACAATCCCTTTCCATGAATAAAAACTTCTGTACGAGTCTGATCGATGACCCAAGTTTTCTCGACGCTCAGACCAGTAATTCTGCCCAAATGCTTGAGCCGGGAAACAAAATTTATTCGCTTAAGAGCTCTGAATGGAAGGGATTCGTTATCGGCGGAATCGTATCAGTCACTGAGGATAACGGCGAGTCGTTCGGGCCCAGTTCTCTGGTCAACGATCCGCCGGTTCAGAGGTGGACACTCGACTAATGACGCTGTAGAACTCCACGCTTGATACCGGCCGCCTAGCGCGGAATGTAGTCATCCAGCAGCGGACTCACCGCAGAAGCAAATGGTAGGATGCGCTGCTGAGCGGCGGTCGCTGTTTCGCCTGGAAACATATCGGTGGTGATGCGCACCAGAGCGCCGTCGCTGCGGTTCATGCGAATCGAGTCCGCCACCAAATAGTACTTGGCCCAGTATTCGCTGGCCACGCCACGATCATGCGCCCAATACCAATACACTACTAACTTCCGCGCGCCGGCTCTGGCGATCACGTAGCGGTTGGCGGGGAAGGGCTCGTGAGCGGGCAGAGAAAGGGTAACGCGATTGTTCTCTTCGGGATTCCATCCTGCTCCAGGCAGGCAATGCTGCGGAGAGTGGATGGTGTCACCAGCTCGCTGGCTGGGAAAGTAGGCCAGAAATAGATCGATGGCCGGCAATCTCTGAGCCTGATTCTGATAGACGCGTTCCATAAAGTCGCCAGCACCAAGAATGTCGAGAGTTTGCTTGTCTAACTCGATCTCGGTGCCGTCCCAGCTTCCGAGCTGTGCGGGAAACGAAGACAATGGCAGGCGACGGGGAATGATTTCATTGCGACCGCGCGCCTGCAATAGGATCGCCGTCAAGGCGATCAGCGTCACGGCCAAAGAGAAGCGCAGCAGTCCGGATCTTTTCATGGTTCCGTCGACTCCTCGCGCCAGAAGATGCGAACGACGTGATGCAGAAGGTAGAGCATGACGAGCGAAACCACAAAAATCAGCCATCCCGAAAATTCATGAAAGAATCCCTGCGCCTTCTCAGGATCCCAGTACTGCACCAGTAAGCCCGTCCCAACGATACGTAAGCTGTTGGCGGCAACAGCAATCGGAATCGAGGCCCCAGCTAACAGGACGCGTACGCCGACTTTACGTTCCATCAAATAACCATAAATTACGGCAAGCGTAGTCAGGGACATCAGCGAGCGGATCCCGCTGCAGGCTTCGGCCACTTCCAAAGCCATGGCCGGAAGAACGATGACATTACCTTCCCGTAGCACAGGCACTCCCATCCAAGGCAGAGTGGTGCTGGCGACTTTCGAGGCCAGTAATTGCAGGGGGAATGTAATCTGGTTGAAGACAATTGCTGGAACCGGAATCATCAGAAGCAGGAACGCCCAGGGGAATATAAGGGCGCGAAGAAAATTCCATCCCAGAAAAAGCACGATCAATCCCGCAAGCACAATCAGTAAGGACAACCGCGAAAGAAAAAGCTCCGCGCCCATCTGCCCAACGATAAGTACGCACAGTCCGAATCCCAGGAACAATAGCCCGGCCCACGAGGGCCGCGGGTTCAGCCCGCTTAACTTGTTTCGTTCCTGCCAGATCACAAATGCGGAAAATAGAGGAACGAAAAAACCATGAGAGTAATTGGGGTCGTTCCACCATTGCGAGACCAGATGAGCGAGCGTTGGCATATATAGCCAGAGCAATACGCCGGCGATCACGACGGCTTTCCACCACGAGGGCCGCGCCGGTGCAACCGCGGGCAGACGTACGCGTACTCGTTCGGATTGCAGCACTTGGCTCACTGGAGATGGCTCAATTAACCCTGGGGGATACCTTCAGCATATTCGAAGCGGCAAGCGCCCGCAATCAAAAGCCTAACCGCTGGTAATCACCCGGGGCCACCGCCGCAGGGGGGAATAGCCGGGGCGCGTTACGAGATTGAACAAAAGAAAACTGTTCGTCCAGGCTCGAGCGAAAGCTCCGTTTCCATGGCATTGAAGAGAAAGGAGTTGGGGTATTATTGCCATTCGTAACCGTTCAAAAGGAGAAAGCGGTTACCCTTGATTGGGTAAATACTTTCTCTTTTGTGGGGAAACGTGTAGGTTAACGTGAGTAGGTTTTTCTCCCTCCCATGCCGGATTCTGGCTTATATACTTTTGAAAACAGGGCGGTAACCTTGGATTTCGATCTTTCCCCGTCAGGGAGATTTATGGTATGTGCCGTGCTCTTACAAGGCTTCTGAAGTCTGTCGGATTCTGAGACTTTTGTCCGCGAGAAAAGGACCTTAGATGGAATCACATGTCCGCCGAAGCGTGGAAAACGGACACACCGCAATGCCCCGACAGCCGCTGAGAGTGGACTTTGTCGAAGGTACGAGTCCAAGCATGCGCAGCGTGGAAGCCATTATGCGGGAGGTCGCGCAAAGTGAAGTTCCAGTGCTTTTGCTGGCGGAACGCGGTGTAGGCAAGAAAGCCACGGCCCGCAGGGTCCATGATCTTTCCCGGCGCGGCAAGCAGACGTTTCGCGTTATTTCTTGTGCGCAACTCGGTCCCGAAAAATTCGAAGATTCGGCGGAGCCGGCGGACTTGATCGGAGCGGGCACGGTCTTCTTAGAGGAGTTGGCGGAACTGAGCGCCGAGGGCCAGGCTTGGTTGCTTCGCGCTTTGACCAAGGGCAATGGGAACGGCAGTCGCGCTCACGGCCTGGCTCGGCTCATTAGTGGAAGCGCTTGCGATTTGGAAGCAGAGGTTAGGGCGGGGAATCTTCGCGAGGACCTTTATTACCGCATCAGTGGAGTGTGCTTGCGGTTGCCGCCGCTGCGCCAGCGGCGGGAAGATATTCCGGTGCTCATGGAACACTTTCTGCGCAAATACGGCCGCGATTTTCAGCGTGCGGTGCCGGGATTAAGCGAAGAAACACATCGCCTGTTTCAGGAGTACTCGTGGCCTGGAAATGTGAGGGAGCTGGAAAATGCCGCCAAGGCGATCGTGGCCCTGGGAGATGAAAGGGTGGCGATGGGCGGGTTGCGTGCCATGTTGCTGCGCCCGGATGTGGGAACCAACGGTGTTCGAGTTTCTCTGAAGCAGGTGGCCCGCGCCGCCTCGCGCGAAGCCGAGAAGGAAATTATTCTGCGCGCGTTGACCCGTACTCGCTGGAATCGTCGCCGCGCCGCCCAGGAATTGCAGATCAGTTATAAGGCTTTGCTGTACAAGCTTAAACAAATGGGATGCTCGGAGTATGGGGCGACTTAGCTCGATAGGAGAGCGCATGACAAGAGTAGCAAAGTTGGCGTGCCTGGCGCTATTAGGATTGGTTACCGTTGGAGTGCGGGCGCAGGACGAGCCCCACCCAGGTTCCGACAAGGCTCAAAAGGCGCCACCAGAAGTTCAAGCCTCCGGGCAAGCCCCGGTCGATTACATCATTGGGGCTGACGATACGCTGCACATTACGGTCTGGAAAGAACCCGACATGAGTGTCACTCTGCCGGTGCGTCCCGACGGGAAAATTTCGATACCTCTTCTCGACGATGTACAGGCTGCGGGTATGACTCCCATGCAACTCGGGACTTCGATTCATGACAAATTAAAAAAATACATCGCTGACCCGCGTGTGACCGTGGTGGTGACGGCGATGAACAGCCAGCGAATTTTTGTGCTGGGCGAAGTGGTTCATTCCGGTCCGATGCCGTTGCTGCCTCACATGACGGTGTTGCAGGCCTTATCGAGCGCGGGATTTACTCAGTTCTCCAATCTCAGGGCGATTTACCTTCTCCGGGTGGGGGAGAACGGCCAGCAGATCAAACTGCCATTTCACTATAAGGATGCAATCAAGGGACGGGATACGCAACAGAATATCGTTCTGAAACCGGGAGATACGATCGTTGTTCCGTAAGCTTGCTAAAAGAAAAAGTGGAAGAGGAATAAGGATGAACAAAGGCCAAATCATTTTGACCCTAACGCTGACCCTGTCTGTGGTCAGCGCGGCCTGGGCGCAAGGCGACGAACCGCCTGCGCCTTCCCCAGCACCCGCCTTTGGACAGGAAAATCCTGCACCTACGGTGAGTGAGAACCCGCCCATATCCGCCATCGACCAGCCGTCGCTCGAGCCCCACTCTGCTCCGGAGAGTTTCCTGCTACCCGGCCTGCATTTCAGCGAGTCCGTGGATTCTAACGCCGGCGACACTCTAGGCGGGTCAACCGTGAGCCCAGTCACGCGAGGGTTAGGCAGCCTGACGCTGCAGAAGCTCTGGAAAAACTATCAGGTAGCAATGGATTACATCGGCGGCGTGATCTATTACGACCAGAAGGGCCTCGGGTTGCAGCAACTGCAGCAATTCGACATAGACAACAGGATCAACTGGCGGCGCGGGCAATTGGCCATTCGCGATTCATTCAGTTACCTTCCCGAAGGTAATTTTGGTTTCGAAGCCTATGGCGGGAGTGGGGCTTATAACTCAGGGCTCGCGAGCCTGGGCTCGGGCATGCTTGGAGCCGCTGCTTTCGGCGGACAGACCAGTTCGTTCAACGGTGGAAGCGGCATCTCCGTCGGTCAGGTGCCACGTCTTACGAATTTGGGATTAGCGGATATCGTTGAGAACCTGAGTCCGAAGTCCTCAATGACGCTCTCCGCTGGCTACGGAATCGTACATTTCTACGGTGGCCTTACTTCCTTGACCGGCACCCCTGAGAACATTGCTTTCATTGGTAGCAGTGAAGAGACTGTACAAGTCGGCTATGACCGAATCCTGAATCCGAAGGATCAGATCGCGCTGAGTTATGGGTACCAGGGCTTTAATTTTTCTACCGTCGGTACCGCAGTGCACTCGCACGTTTTGCAGGCCATGTACGGTCACCGCATTTCCGGGCGCATGGATTTCACCATCGGCGCGGGACCCCAATTTACTCATACCAGCGACGTCGCGTACGTGTGTACTTATCTGGGCATTCCCGTGGAAATCCCTACGAGCAACTGTTCGAGCATCGGAGGGAATTTAGTGGGTGTGTCCCAGATCGCCAACCACACCGGTGTCGCGGGTCGCGTTTCGATCCGCTACAAATTTCCAAAAACGTCGCTCTCTCTGAGTTATGAGCGCTTTAATACCAGTGGCTCCGGACTTTTCGCGGGCTCGCGCAGCGACATTGTGAGTTTCGCGGCGCAAAGACCATTGAGCCGCGTTTGGGATATTTTTGGGGACCTGGGCTACACCAAGAACAGCCGGCTTCAGCTTGGCGGTTCTACCGTCAACGCGAACAGTTTTAGCTATTTGTATGCCGGAGCAGGGCTGCACCGGCAGTTCGGACGTAATTTCCGAGGATTTTTGAGTTATCAGTACAACCACATGAGCTTCGATACTGCGTGTCCGGTGGCGCCGACTTTGTTCAGCTCTGCCGGCACAGTGGGGTGCAGTAACACGTCTCGGCGTCAAGTGGGTTCAATCGGACTGGATTGGACTCCCCGGCCGATCCGGCTTGACTAATTTTTGAGGCTGGCCCTCAACGGCCAGCGGAACGGGTACCGAACAATATGGAAAATCGCGAACTGACGATGGACGATTATCTGGCGATGTTTCGCCGCCGGATCAAGGTGATTCTGATCCCTGCGCTGCTGGCGCCGTTGGCCGGATTCATAGTGTCGTACGCTTTCTCGCCTAAATACACATCTCAGTCGCTGGTGCTGGTGGAAGCGCCAAAGATTCCAGATGCGGTCGTGCAGCAGGTATTCACCGAGGACCTGACGCAGCACATTGCCACGATCGAACAGCAGGTGCTGAGCCCGAGCCGATTGCGGCCCATGGTGGATCGCTGGGGCTTGGCCAAAGGAGGCCAGAATGTCGACGATGTGATGGACAACATTCGCCTCAACATGACGATCCAGCCGGTGATCACCGATTTGTCGCAGTTCGGTTCGGGCCCCAAGAAGAAGCCCGGCCAGCAGAGCAGCCCGGTGCCTGGATTCAACGTAAATTACACGGCATCAAGCGCGCGCGAAGCCCAGCAAATCTGCACCGACCTGACTTCGATGCTGCTCGAAGAAGATCTCAAATCCAGGCAGGATGCGACCCAAGGTACAACTCTTTTCCTCACCAAGCAGGTGGAGGAAGCCAAGCAGAATCTCGACGATCTGGATAAGAAACTCGCAGCCTTCAAGAACCAGCACATGGGCCAGCTTCCTGGAGACGAAGATAACAATATGAAGATCCTGATGGGCTTGAATTCGCAACTGGATGCGAATACCCAAGCCTTGAACCGGGCGACTCAGGACAAGGCCTATACCGAATCGATGCTCGCGCAACAACTGGCGGCATGGAAAACAGCGTTGTCCGCGACCAATCCCCAAACCCTGCAAACCCAGCTCTCACAATTGCAGGCTCAACTCATCGATCTGCAGGGGCGCTATACCGAAGATCACCCGGACGTGATCAAGACCAAAGGCGATATCGCAGAAGTGAAAAAGCAATTGGCGGCAATCAATGACTCGTCCACGAAGGCAACCGATCCGGGAAGCGAGAAGGGATCGGCATCGGAGCCACCGGAGATTCGTCAACTGCGGCTGCAGATTCACCAATATCAGGACATGATTACGCAGACGACGCGCGATCAAAAGAAACTTCAGCAGGAAATTTCAATTTACCAGGGACGGGTATCGTCGAGTCCTTCCGTGGAGGGCCAGTACAAAGAACTTGCTCGCGATTACGACAACGCTCAAAAAGTTTATCTGGACGACTTGGCCAAGCAGGGCACCTCGAAGATGGCGACCCAGGCCCAGCAGCAGCAGCAGGGAGAACAGATGGCGCTGCTGAATCCCGCCAGTCTTCCGGATTCGCCGAGTTTTCCGAACCGGCTGTTGTTTGCCGGCGGGGGATTAGGCGCCGGTCTGGTTTTGGGGCTTGGCTTGACGCTTTGGCTTGAGATGCGTGACAAGAGCATTCGCACTGAGGCGGATGTCGAAGCCGCCTTGGGCCTTCCGCTTCTGGTTTCGGTTCCGTGGGTCATAGAAACGGTCGCAACAAACGGCAAAGGCCACTTCTGGAGTCGGAAAAAGGGAGTGGATGAGAAGGAAATGGCAAGGCTGTAGGTTGGAGTTTCTCAGGGAAAGACCATGTACAAAGAGTTTTATGGCCTACGGGCCAATCCGTTCAACGTCAACCCCGATCCGCGTTACTTATTTCTGACGCGGCATACCGAGGAAGCGCTGGCCTGCCTGACATACGGCATCCAGAGCCGCAAAGGATTTGTGTTGCTCACCGGCGAAGTTGGGACGGGCAAAACAACCCTGATCAATAAGTTGCTGGAGTGGTTGCGCCTGCAGCAGGTGGCAACCGCCTTTATCTTCAATTCGCGCCTGAACACACCCCAGTTCCTGGATTACATGATGGCGGATTTCGGTATTCTATGCGACTCAAAAGCCAAGAGCCAGATCTTGCTGCGACTCTACAACTGGCTGCTGGATCGATACCGCGCGGGCGAGACTGCGGTGCTCATCGTAGACGAGGCGCAGAACCTTAGCGATGAGGTGCTGGAAGAGATCAGGATGCTGACCAACCTTGAGACCTTCACTGAAAAATTGCTGCAGATCGTTCTCGTCGGCCAGCCCGAACTGGAGCAGAAGCTGAAGCAGCCACAACTGCGGCAACTACGGCAAAGGCTAACGCTCCGCGCCAAGACGCATCCGCTTACCTTGGACGAAACCAAGGCTTACGTGCAGCAGCGGCTGCGAATTGCCGGTTCAAACGGCCAGGAGATTTTTGCCCCGGAGTCTTTGGTAGCGATTCACCGCTATGCCAACGGCATTCCGCGAGTGATCAATCTGCTGTGCGAGCATTGCCTGGTAAGCGCGTTCGTCGATCAACAGAAAGTAATTGCTCCGGCTGTAGTCGATGGAGTGGCCCGAGATTTTGATCTAGGAGACAGTACGGCGGCAGGTGTTATGACGGTGCCGGTCGCGGCAGCCGGCGCGGAGAAATTTGATTTAGTGGAAGCCTTGCGGTCGCTGGCCACTTTAGCCGACCGCTTACGCGATGAAGAGAAGGACCTCCCCAAGGAAGGGAAACTATGAGCAGAATTCATGAAGCTTTGAAAAAAGCAGAACAAGAACGAGCGGTATCGCAGGGAGGTTCAGCGCATTCCAGTTTCGCAACGCCCGAGAGATCTGAGCTGCCTGCGAGGACGATCGATGAAGATCCTTCCGCAACGGTCGCAACCGGGGTCCCTTCTGGAGGAATTCCACTTACGTCGGCTATGCCGTCGTTTGCAAACCCTTTCGGTCTTGACGCTTTATTGGCGCGCTGCCCGCAACTGCAGTGGAAGCCCGATGCGACGATGTTGTTCTTCAACGGTGACGATTCAGCCATCGGTACTGAGGAATTTCGCACCCTGCGCTCCCGCCTCTATCACATGCGGGAAAAGATGACGCTCAAGAAACTGCTGATCACCAGTGCGCTGCCAAAAGAAGGTAAATCGTTCACTGCGTCAAACCTCGCGCAGGTGTTGGTACGGCAACACGGACGCCGGGTGTTGCTGATCGATGCCGATTTGCGCGGTCCACGCCTTCATCTGATGCTGGGCACGACGGCGTCCCCAGGCCTCTCCGATTACCTTCAAGGCAGGAGCGACGAGTTTTCGATCATGCAGCGCGGTCCCATGGAAAACTTGTTTCTGATTCCTAGCGGAGACGAAATCTCTGATCCCGCGGAACTGGTGTCCAACGGACGGCTGAAATTCCTGTTGCAACGGGTGGAGGCGTTATTCGATTGGATCATCATCGATTCGCCGCCTGCAGTTCCGGTGTCCGATGCCAGCGTTCTGGGCAAGAGCTGTGACGGTGTGTTGATGGTCGTGCGTTCCAATGCCACACCCGTCGATATGGCGCGACGGGCGCGAGAAGAATTTCCCGATCAGGCTCTGGTAGGGGTGGTGCTGAACGGAACCAATAGTGCTTCCACCCCCTATTCGCGCTACTACTACGGGGCGTCCGGAAAAAATGTAACTGAGACGAAGTCCTAGAGGAAGACAGAAACCGTGATCCGGCTGTTCAAAGTCTATTATCCGCTGCGTACGCTCGTTCTGTTGGTGGGCGAAGCCATGATTGTTTGGCTCTCGTTCGTCATGGGAACCATGTTGCAGAATCGGGAGGACAGCTGGCTTCTGCTCAATGTGGAAAACGGCTATGTGAAGATTCTCGCGGTCACCGGCGTGGTTTTGCTCTTTTCCCATTGGTTCGATCTTTACGATTCCTCCAGCGTGGGAGCGAAATGGGATCAAATATTTCGTCTTTTGCTGGTTCTCGGATTTGTATCGCTCGCGCTGTCGGCGGTCGGTTTCCTTTATCCGAACATTATGCCTGGAAATGGGTCGGCACTGGCTGGACTCATTATTCTGACCTTCACTTTACTAGGTTGGCGCGGGGCTTATTTCTGGATGGTGAAACAACCCTTCCTCCGCGAACGAGTTTATGTGCTGGGCACCGGAGAACGCGCGGAACGCCTGGTGACGGGTCTGCGCGAACGTTCAACTCTGGGCATCGAAGTTGTAGGGTGGACCGGCGATGTTCCGGGCGAATTGACCCGTGACACCGTAGCGTCACATCTTCTTGGCGTGGCGAGAGAGAAAAAAGGTGTGCATCGCGTAATCGTCGCCATGCCGAACCGTCGCGGAACTTTGCCGGTGGAAGAATTACTGGAGCTTCGCCTGGGGGGCGTCAAAGTGGAAGAGGCAACCTCCTGGCTGGAAAAGATCACCGGAAGGATTGAAGTCGAGCAGTTGTATCCCAGTTGGCTGATTTTCGCCGATGGATTTCGCTTTAGCAGCGTCTTTCGGCTGCTTCGCCGGATGTTGAATTTTACAGTTGCCCTTATGGGGCTCATTCTTTCTCTGCCTTTGCTTCCTTTCATTGTGCTGGCGGTCCGGATGGATTCCTCTGGCCCAGTGTTGTACCGGCAGCAGCGCGTGGGAAGGCGCGGTCAAGTTTTTTACTGCTACAAGTTTCGCACCATGCGGACGAACGCGGAAGCAGACACCGGTGCGACCTGGGCTTCGGACGATGATCCGCGAATTACCCGCGTGGGCAAGTTCCTGCGCTCCTCGCGCCTCGACGAAATTCCCCAGTTGTGGTGCGTGCTGAAGGGGGATATGCATTTTGTTGGACCGCGGCCGGAGCGTCCCGAGTTTGTCGAGTGGCTGAGCAAAGAAATTCCTTATTACGGCGTACGCCACGTGGTGCGGCCAGGCATCACCGGGTGGGCGCAGGTGCAATACAAGTACGGGAACACGCTGGCAGATGCCCGCGAAAAGCTCCAGTACGATCTGTTCTATATCAAGAACGCCTCGCTGGGCCTGGATTTTCTGATCATATTTCAGACCGTTAAGATCGTACTCCTGGGACGGGGAGCGCAATGACCTGGGTGTTCTGGGCCTCCGCTCTTCTTATCGCCTATACCTACGCGGGTTACATGGGCTGGTTGTGGTTGCGAGCCCGTATTCGGCCCTGGCCGGTACTCCGCTCCCAGCAACAACTCTTTATTTCCATCGTAATGGTTGTCCGCAACGAAGAGCAGTGGATTGAGGCAAAACTGCGAAACCTGCTGGAACTGGACTATCCGCAGGCGCTCTACCAGATTGTGGTGGTCTCGGATGGATCGACAGATCGCACGGACGCTATTCTGCGGCAGCACGCGGAAGATCCGCGAGTGCAGGTTGTGATGAACCAGTTGTCCCGCGGCAAAGCCTCCGGATTGAATGACGCGACCTCGCTGGCTGCGGGCGATGTGGTTGTCTTCACCGATGCACGGCAGAAAATCGAGTCTGGCGCCGTCCGCCTGCTGGTGGAAAACTTCGCAGACCCGCAAGTAGGTTGCGTGAGCGGAGCGCTGATGCTGGGTAATCCCGAATCGGGTGAAGCATACAGAGGAATGGGCCTGTACTGGAGAATCGAAAAAAAGATTCGCGAACTGGAGTCGGCGTCAGGTTCGGTGGTTGGGTCGACCGGCGCTCTTTACGCGGTGCGGCGAAATTTGCTGGTTCCAGTGCCCGAGGGGACCATTCTGGATGATGTTTACATTCCGATGCACGTGGCACGGCAGGAAAAACGTGTGATCTTCGACGGCAGGGCGCGCGCGTGGGATAGTCCGAACCTCGGTGGCGGCCCCGAATTCTCGCGCAAGGTGCGAACGTTGAGTGGAAATTATCAACTGATGCAACTCGCTCCGTGGCTTATAACCAGCCGCAATCCGTTGTTGTGGCGGTTCGTCAGTCACAAGTTGCTGCGTCTGGCAGTTCCTTTTGCGCTCACGGCAATGCTGGTCGCTTCTTTGTGGCTGAACGGCGTTGTTTACCGGGCAGCACTGGTTTTGCAGTTGGCTTTCTACGCGCTGGGCCTGTTGGCTCTAGTCCGATTGCCGAAGCCGAGCATCATAGCAGGCGCGGGCGATGCGGCCGCGACCTTCTTGCTGCTGAACACAGCGGCAGTGGTAGCGTTCGCTAATTTTGTGGCCGGACGAAAACCCGTCTGGAGTCGATGAGAATGATTTGGCCCATGTGCGAATTGGCTAATTCCGCAAAACTACGTTCGTCGGCAAAGTCGGAGCAGAAATGAACCACAACGCACCGAGAATAGAACCGGCTCGGAAATGGGCGCCCTCGCGCCAGACGCGAAGCACTCTAGCCTATTATGCCCTCGTTCTCTTCTCGTTTATTTATTTCGTTCGACCGGAAGATTTTATTCCCGGGCTCGACGTCATTCCGATCGGGAAAGTTACGGGCGCGATCGCTTTGCTGGCGCTGATTTTCGCGGTTCCGGCCACTCGCCGCAACAAGCTCACCATCGAACTCAAGGTTTTGCTCCTGCTTCTGGCGCATATGCTCCTGTGTGTTGCATTTGCATCGTGGCGATTCGGCGCTTACGACGCGGTGGTCAACCGATTCTCTAAGGGCGTTATCGTAGCGATCCTCATCTACATGGGAGCGACGTCGGTCAAAGAAGTCCGGAAGTTGCTTGCGATTCAGGCCTGGACGATCGCTCTGGTGGCGATCGTTTCCTTGGTTGTGCACCATACGGAATCCGGCAGACTGGTGGGCATCCAGAAAGGCATTCTGGAAAATCCCAATGAGTTGGCGATCAACGTCGCTATTACTTTTCCGTTGTGCGTTGCTTTCTTTTTTTCGGCGACAAAACCGGTCACAAAGGCGTTTTGGGCGGTCGCTCTTCTCTTCATGTCTTTGGCGATCGTTGCCACGTATTCCCGTAGTGGCTTGATTGCGATGGTGGTGACCATAGCAGTTTGTGTTTGGGAATTTGGAGTTCGAGGAAAGCGCAGGGCCGTATTGGTCGCTGCGGTCTTCATGGGCATCGTTGCAGTTGGCGTCGTCCTGGCGACTCCGAACTATTTGACACGCATCGAAAGCATGGTCCGCGGCAATATCGAAGGCTCCGGTGACAGGGGGTCGCTCGAAGCGCGCCAGGAACTACTGATGGACAGCCTGACGATTATGGTTCACCATCCCCTGCTCGGCATTGGTCCGGGAAATTTTTCCAGTTATACGCTGACTTGGCGCGTGGCTCACAACACCTACACGGAGTTGGGAGCGGAGACGGGTCTGCCCGGTCTTTTCCTCTTTCTGCTATTGCTTACGCTCACGATGCGCAAGATAAGGCGAGTGCGAAGCTTACCCGGCTATCAATCGAGCGAAGACATACGCTTATGGACCAGCGCTCTGTGGGCGGCGATGGCGGCTTACCTGGCGGGGGCTTTATTTTCCTCGACGGAATATAGTCTCTTCCCCTATTTCATGGTGGGCTACGTCTGTGCGGTTTACCAGATCGCGAGCCTGCCTCAGGACGCGAAAGGTTTCCCGAAGGATGAGCTCAGAACGGGAGGTAGACGTGAATTTAGAGACGGTGCAAAAGACGAACGCGAAATCGTCTGGACTCGCTAGCGAAGTGCTGGACATTCTGCGCTGCCTGGCTTGTCGAAGCAGGCTAGATCAGCGTGCCGGTGAATTGGTGTGTTCGAACTGCGGGAAGCAGTACCCCGAACTGAACGGCGTAATTCGATTTGTGGATGCGCAGAATTATGCCGGTAGTTTTGGATTTCAATGGAAAATCCATGCGCGGACCCAGTTGGACAATGCCAACAGCCAACGCTCCGAGAATGCGTTTCGCCAGCGCACTGGATTTCGACCTGAAGACCTGGCTGGCAAACTGGTGCTGGATGTTGGTTGCGGCATGGGACGGTTCGCGGAAGTGGCGACGCGCTGGGGCGCACAGGTGGTGGGCATCGATCTGAGCGTTGCCTCCGAGGTCGCAGCCCAGAACCTTGAAGATCGCGACGCTGCCATCTTCCAGGCGGATGTTTTTCAACTGCCGTTTGCCGAAAACAGTTTCGATTTTATTTACAGCATCGGAGTACTGCACCATACCCCAAGTTGCGAGCAGGCGGTTAAAGTTTTGCCCCGACTGCTGAAGCCCGGCGGCCGCCTTGCCGTCTGGCTCTACAGTTCCTATAACCCCTGGTACCGGATGAGCGACGTCTACCGCAGAGTGACCCGGAGGATGCCGCAGAAATTGCTTTACAAGCTTTGCTATGGGGTAATCCCACTCTACGGCGTGCATCAGGTGTTGAGGAAGATTCCGCTTGTCGGCAGGCCGGCCAGTGCAGCGGTGGCTTGGCTGATCCCAATGTCGTTCAACAAAGATGCCGAGTGGCGCGTGCTGGATACTTTTGACTGGTACTCGCCGTGGTATCAGTCGAAGCATTCATATGAAGAAGTTTTCCGATGGTTTGAGAGCTGCGACATGGAGGACCTCCGTGTGGTGGAGGAACCTATCGCGGTGAACGGCCGAAAACCCTTGTCATGATTTTATTCTGACCTGAAAAGCAGGGTCCGGCTCTCGACACTGCCGGTAAACTTAAGCGGCGGCAAAGTGCGATGAGCAAAACCAAAAATCGGGCGGCCAATGTCAGCGCAGGCAAACCTATTCCGAAGGCTGCAGCCGCGCGTGCGGAGGCGTCCGGAATAGGGATGCGCTGGTTCAGTAAACTCGCGTACGGGCGATGGCTTCCGAGTTATGCCTGGCAGAGACTTACTCGCTCAACTCCCAGCGGGAAAGTGCATCTGATCTTTGCGCTCGCCGACCATTTTGAGCCGGCAATCACGCCACAAGGCGGCCGGGGCCGCGCCCTCTACTCTGAACAGGAGCGCCGAGTAGAACACTGGTGTGCCGAATATCCGCGTGCGGTCGATCAATGGCGCGATCACGAAGGTCAAAGGTTTGCGCACACCTATTTTTATCCGGCCGAGCAGTACGACCGAAATTTAGTAGATCGTCTCGCCGGGCACTGCCATTCCGGATGGGGTGAACTTGAAATCCATTTACATCATGGAATGGATGCGCCCGACACTGCCGAAAATACTCACCGCGAACTTGTGGCGTTCCGCGACGCCTTGGTGCGGAATCATGGCTCGCTTTGTTTCCTGGATGGCTCCAGTGAGCCCCGTTACGCGTTTGTTCACGGAAATTTTACGCTGGCGAATTCTGCCAGGGGCTACGCCTGCGGGGTCGACAATGAAATGGAAGTTCTCGCGAACACAGGCTGCTACGCCGATTTCACGCTGCCGACCGCGGCATTCCATCCAGCGCAGGTCGCAAAGATAAACTCGCTTTACGAGTGCAGCCTTCAGCTCAAGACACGAGCTCCGCATCGCAAAGGCCGCGATCTGCGGGTGGGCCGCTCTCCGCAAGTCTTCCCCATTAATGTGCAAGGTCCGTTGATGCTCGATTTTGACCGGCGGGCGCGGAACGGCTTCGCCCGTGTCGAGAATGCCGCGCTGACGGGACCAAACCCTCCTGGTTTGCGGCGCCTCCAGCTTTGGAAGAAGGCTGCAATTTCCGTTCAAGGTAGACCCGACTGGCTTTTCATCAAAATTCATTGCCACAGTATGGATCCACATCAACGAGAGTCTGTGATGGGCGAATTCATGCAACGCTTCCTCAGCGAGCTTACTGAAGGGGCACAGGACCGGCGCGAGATCATTCATTTTGTCACTGCGCGGCAAATGGTGAACATCATTTGGGCGGCCTGCGATGGCCGCGAAGGCAATCCCGGAGATTACCGCGATTACCGGCTGAAGCTGGCTCGCGACTTGTCGGATGTGGCGTGGAAAAGCGCCGATTCCCAAACCAGCGTGAGAAGATAGCGCATGTGCGGAATCGCGGGCATCGTCAACACGGCTGCCGACCAACGAGTGGAAAGCGCCGCCGTTCACCGCATGTGCCAGGCAATCATCCATCGCGGTCCGGATGACGAAGGCATTTTCGTCAAGGACGGCGTAGGGTTTGGGATGCGCCGCCTCAGTATCATCGATCTGGCTACCGGCCACCAGCCGGTGTTCAACGAGGATCGGTCGGTCTGGGTGGTTTTCAACGGAGAGATTTACAACTTCCCGCAGCTGCGTGCCGATCTACAAAGCCGGGGGCATCGGCTGGCGACGCACACAGACACCGAGGTGATCGTCCATCTCTATGAGGAAATGGGCCGCGATTGCGTTCATCAACTGCGCGGTATGTTTGCCTTTGCTTTGTACGACGAGCGCAGCAGGAAAGTTTTGATTGCCCGCGACCGCCTGGGAGAGAAGCCGCTGCATTATGCTTTCGACGGTAGGCGCCTATTGTTCGGTTCTGAGATAAAGGCGATCCTCGCGGTAGCCCCAGAACTCGCGCAGGTCGATCGCCAGGCCCTGCGACAGTATGTGCAATTCGGGTATATTCCTGATCCTGCGACTTCCTTTTCAGCCATCAAGAAGCTTCCGCCAGGGCACTTGCTCGAATTAGAAAATGGCAAGCTGTCGGTAAGCCAGTATTGGGATCTGCCGGAATACGGCACACATTCGCCAGCCAGCGAAGAAGAATGCCTGGAAGAGTTGGAACAACGGTTGGAGGAAGCCGTGAAAATGCGGCTGATCGCCGACGTTCCGCTGGGCGCATTTCTCAGCGGGGGAGCGGATTCCTCGACCATCGTGGCGCTCATGGCGCGATTGAGCTCCAAGCCGGTAAAAACCTTTTCGATTGGGTTCCGCAAGAAAGATTTTGATGAAACGCCTTATGCCCGGATGGTGGCGGAGAAATTCAGCACCGAACACCATGAACTGATTCTTGAGCCCGATGTGGTGAGCTCGGTAGACACTCTGAGTCATTCACTGGAGGAGCCGTTCGGAGATGCATCGGCACTGCCAACTTACTATGTTTCGTGTCTGGCGCGTCAGCATGTGACAGTCGCATTGTCGGGGGATGCTGGCGATGAGATATTTGCCGGGTACAATCGCTATCGAATCTGTTTGCAGGATCATTCTTTCGGATGGATACCCGACTGGATGCGCCGCATTTATCGTGAGCGACTACACAGTCTGGTTCCGCGTAGCATTCCGGGACGAAGCTTGACTTACAGTATTGCGCTACCCTGGCCTGAACGATATATCGAGGATGTTTCGCTACAGCCATTACAGCGGCAGATGGGTTTATTTTCTGAAGATTTTCTGAGGGGCGCTGCAGGCGATCGCGATCCATTCGATCAGTTCCGCGATTATATCGAGCGAGCGCCTGCAAGCGAGCCCCTGACCCGTCTGCTTTATCTCGATTCCAAGACGTACCTGCCTGCGGACATTCTTACTAAAGTAGACCGCATGAGCATGCTGACTTCGCTCGAAGCCAGAGCTCCCATGGTGGATCACATTTTTATAGAGTGGGCGACGGGTCTTACCTCGAAATGGAAAATGCGCGGCAGGGAACAGAAATACATCCTGAGAAAATTGGCTGAGCGGGTCGGAGTACCGAGAGAGGCTCTGTATCGTCCCAAGCAGGGTTTTGCATTGCCGTTAGTGCATTGGACTCGGCACGAATTGAAAGACCTCATCGTGAGCGCGCTGCTGGAACCGCGCACCCTGCAGCGAGGCTATGTGAATCCGCCGGCGGTTCGGCAGATGCTGGACGAGCATTTTCGCGGACGTCGCAATCATGCTGGGCAAATCTGGCGGCTTCTCATGCTGGAACTCTGGCACCGGAATTATCTTGAGAAGATCCACACCATGCATTCCGTGGGTGGTGCAGAGAGTGTGGTTCCGGTGAGTGGAGGCAGCGCGTGAAGCCGGAGGCTTCGCAAATTTGCGGATCGAAATCCGACCGGCTGAATTCGGAGCCGCAGAGTGAATCCGGTTTCGGCCAAGCGGTAACCGCTTCGGCGGCCCGTGCGCCCGGAGTTTTTCTGATGACGAATAGCTTCCAGACGGGCGGAAGCGAACGGCAGTTTGTTGAGTTGGCACGCGCTTTGCATCCCGGAATGTACCGTATTCAGTTAGGCTGCCTGCAAACTAATGGACCTCTGCAAAAGGATATTGGACCGGTAGAACATTTTGATCTGGGAGGCAGCCTGTATCGCTTGCAGTCGATGCGCATGCGCTACTGTCTGGCAAACTACTTGCGAGGATCTGACATTGACATTGCCCATGCCTTCGATTACTACACCAACCTGGCGTTGATTCCATCCGCCAAGCTGGCGCGTACGCCGGTGGTAATTGGAAGCCAGCGCCAATTAGGCGACCTGCTTACTCCCAATCAACGTCGCGCTCAGCTTGCGATGTTCCGATGGGCGGATTGTGTGATCTGCAATTCGAAGGCAGCAGCGGAGGGTCTGCGCATGCAGGGACTGCGGGCAGACAAATTACGAGTAATCGGCAATGGTCTCCCGCCTGCGGCTTTCGCTCAGACTGTGCCCGTGACGCCGCGGCGCCCCGGCGTTTTCAGAGTGGGAATGATCGCGCGCATGAATGCGCGCTCCAAGAATCATCAGATTGTACTGAGGGTCGCGGCTCGCCTGAAAAACCGGCTCAAGAATTGTGAGATCGTTTTTGTCGGAGATGGACCACTGCGACCGGAGTTGGAGCGCAAGGCAGAGGAATTGGGCATCAGCGATATGGTGCAATTTCTAGGCGACCGGCGAGATATCCCGGCAATCCTTGCTTCTCTGGATGCGACTGTACTGCCGTCAGCTTCAGAAAGTCTTTCCAATGCCATTCTCGAGTCGATGGCGGCCGGTGTGCCCGTGATCGCCAACGACGTGGGTGGCAACGCAGAACTGATTTCTGACGACCGAGGAATTCTGCTCCCGCCGGAGAACGAGGAAGCTCTCGAACAGGCGTTGCTGAAGATCGCCGGTGACGCGCCGCTACGTGAAGCTATGGGGCGAAGTGCGAAAATCTTCGCGCACGAGAATTTTGCGATCGAACGAATGCGCCAACAATACGACGGCCTCTATGCGGAACTGCTCGATAAAAAAGGCTGGCGCTCGAAATCATCGAATACGCGCGTTGGCGAAGCAAGTTTCCACAGGCCTTTGCGCGTGACCATAGTGGCAGCCTCGCTGCGCTACGTAGGCGGCCAATCCGTTCAAGCCGACTTGCTGTTAAAGCATTGGCAGAATGACGCTGACGTCTTGGCTGAGCTCATACCCATCGACCCTCCATTTCCGCTTGGCCTCAAGTGGGCGGAAAAGATTCCAGTTCTGCGAACCCTGGTGCGAGAGCCCTTATATGCGCTCGCACTGTGGCGCGGACTGAAGGAGGCTGACATCGCGCATGTTTTTTCCGCATCGTACTGGTCGTTTTTGATCGCGCCAGTTCCCGCATGGCTGGTGGCGCGCCTGAGAAAAACAAAAGTATTGCTCCACTATCACAGCGGTGAGGCTCGGGATCACTTGCGCAGGTTTCGCACTGCTTCTTCTATTCTTCGTCGGATGGACGTGATCGTGGTCCCGTCGGGCTATTTGGTAGACGTATTCGCCGAGTTTGGCCTGAAGGCGGAAGTCGTACCGAACATCTTTGACCTTTCGCAGTTTTTCTTCAGACAGCGGAAGCCGCTTCGTCCTCATCTGGTGTGCACGCGCGGCTTCCATCCTTACTACCGCGTCGACTTAGTAGTGCAAGCTTTCGAGAGCGTTCAGAAAGTGTATCCCGAGGCCCGCCTCGATCTGGCCGGCGGCGGCCCGATCGAAGGAGAGATTCGCGAGCTCGTTCAAAAACGCAATCTCTCGGGCGTGCGATTTCTCGGAGTGGTCGCGCGGCCGGAAATCGGCAGAGTATACGAGGCGGCAGATATTTTTGTGAACGCATCCAGCCTCGATAACATGCCGGTTTCGATCCTGGAAGCTTTCGCCTCTGGCACGCCTGTGGTGAGCACTGCTCCTGAAGGAATGAGCTACCTGGTTCATCACGAGCGGACAGGATTGCTGTCCCCACCCGGTGACGCCGCGTTGCTTGCGGAGAATATTTTGCGGTTGCTAAGAGATCAAGAGTTGGCCGCCCGACTGGCAGCGAATGCCTACGATGAATCCAGTCGTTATCGCTGGTCCGCCGTGCGCGAAAGTTGGCTGGCTGCGTACCGTGAGCTAATGGCAGGATCGCAGAACGATTCACGCAACGCAGGTTCTGCAAGGACGGAAGTCGATGCAGGAGAAATTTAAGACGGACGTGAGACTGAAACCTGAGACAGAAACTCCCGCAAGAATTGCCCCCGCCACAGCGAATAGGGCGCCGGTTTTCGTCCTGGGCTGCCCCAGATCGGGCACCACCGTGCTTTATCACATGATTTTGTCGGCGGGAGATTTTGCGGTCTACCGGGCGGAGTCGAATGTTTTTAATCTGCTGGTCCCGCGATTCCGTGGAATGAAATCTTCCGCCGATCGCCGAGAGCTTCTGGATGTGTGGTTGAAGAGCAAGTTGTTTCGCGTTTCAGGGTTGGATGCGGGCGAAATCAGAACCAAGCTGACGGCAGAGTGCCGTGGAGGAGGCGATTTCCTGCGAATCGTGATGCAGGAAATTGCCAACAAGCAGAAAGTTGCGCGTTGGGCCGATTGCACACCTGAGCATCTCCTCAACATGGAGCAGATTAAACGTGAAATACCTGAGGCTTTGTTTATCCACATTATTCGCGACGGTCGCGACGTCGCTCTTTCTTACGCCAAGCAGGGATGGTCTTATCCATTGCCGTGGGATCGTCACGATCGCCTTGGAGTTGCAGGATTGTATTGGGAATGGATCGTCCGCAAAGGCCGTGAGCAGGGAAAACACTTGGGCAAAGACTATCTGGAAGTGCGCTTTGAAGAACTGGTCGCAAATCCACAACAAACGTTGTCGCGAATTGGTTCGTTCATTGATCACGATCTCGACTACGAGCGCATTCAGCGCGCTGGAATCGGGTCCGTCAGCCAACCTAATTCTTCATTTACCGGCGAATCAGAAGGGACGTTCAATCCCGTTGCCCGGTGGAAGACAAAAATGACTGCCGAAGAAATTGCCGGCCTTGAGCAACTGATCGGGGACGCTCTCCTGGATCTGGGATACAGTTTGGCTTCAAATACTAAACATGCTGTAAGCCTGCGGGCGGCCCGCATGCGGGCAACCTACCTGCCTATGTTTGAAGCCAAACAATTGCTGAAGCGAACTCCTCTCGCTAGATTCGTTCATCTTGATACCATTGAGATTGAACCAGAAGCTTCCGTTTGAAATGGTTTCAGAGCTAACCGGAGGTCACTCATAGCAACTCTAATCTTGGAGCGTAGTCACGCCATGGGCACCGATTTAGTTGCGCAATCCTCCCCTGCGAATTCGTGAGACTCCCCTTCCAGACATACCCTGTGCCACAACTCCAGGTTGAGCAACCGCCAGATACGATCATAATGGTCGCGATAGTTTGCGCGATGTTCGCGAAAGAGCTTCTCTACGGCGGCGCGCTTGAAATATCCGCGGTTCATGCTGCGAGGTTCCAGAAGCAGCTGCTCGATAGAGTCAAGCTGAGCCCCAGCGAGCCAGCCGCTCCAGGGCGTAGGGAATCCTAACTTTGGCCGGTAAATGATGGAGTGAGGAAGCAAATCCTCCATCGCTTTCTTCAGGATTTGCTTACCCGCACCACCACGGAGTTGAATGCTATCCGGAACGCGCGTGGCCCACTCCACCAGCACGTGATCGAGGAACGGTACGCGGCTTTCGATTGAGGCCGCCATGCTCATGTTGTCTTGCTTCATCAAAAGTTCGACCAGGTAGGTTTTGATGTCGGTGTAGAGGAGACGCTGAAGCACCTCTCCAGAAGACTTTTCCCAGAAGCCGAGAACGCTGCGATAGGCGCAGCCGGCCGCGATCTCATTTGTAAATTGATCGGTTAGCAAATCATTTTGATCTTTTTGATTAAACGCAGAAAAGAAATTGTCAAAATAAAAAGATGCCCACGATTCTCCATCAAGGCCGACAAAAGTATGAGAAAGTTTACGCCGGGCGGTGGCGTTGATCACCGTTGAACTAGCGATAAAATCGCGGAGATGACGTCGAATCCCCTTCGGAACGAGACCGCGATAGACGCGATCGAATGCCAAATTCTTTAAAGTGAAGGCGTAACGCGAGTACCCGCCGAGGGTCTCATCGCTTCCCTCGCCTGTGAGAACCACTTTTACGCGCTCGCGAGCCAATTCGGCGACAAAGTACAACGAGACGCTGGAAGGCCAGGCAATCGGTTCATCTTCATGCCAGATCAGTTTCGGCAGCGCTCCAAAAAAATCCTGCCGGCTCACGAAAACTTCGTGATGCACCGAGTTCAGATGCTCGGCCACGGTGCGGGCATAGGGTAATTCGCTGTAGGTTTGTTCGCTGTAACCTACGGAGAATGTTTCGACCGGCTCGCGCCTGATTTTTGTCATCAGGGCCGCCACTGCACTTGAATCGAGGCCGCCGCTTAGGAATACACCGAGAGGAACATCGCTCATCAAGTGGCTGTTGACGGCCCCCTCGAGCAGTTCGCGATAAGTGTCGACGTAGTAACGCTCGTCCTGAACCTTATCTTCAGAAGTCTGCGGCAAATCCCAATACTGCTCCATTTTCAAGTTGCCGTGTTCATCTATTTCAAGACGGTGGCCGGGCATCAATTTCTTCACGCCGTCGTAAAACGTTTCATCTCCTGAGAGATAACCGAAGGCGAGAAACTCAGGCAGGGTGCCACGATTGAACTCGGCGCTTACGCCAGGGTAGGTCAGTAGAACCTTGATCTCGGAACCGAAGATAAAGCTGCCCGGTGTGAGTCGATAATAAAGCGGTTTGATACCCAAGCGGTCGCGGGCAACAAAAAGAGATTTTCGCTTTGCATCCCAGATGGCGAAAGCAAACATGCCGCGCAGATGCAGGACGCAGTCGTTTCCGTATTCCTCGTAGAGGTGAACGATGGTTTCGGTGTCGCTCTGCGTGCGATAGTGGTGGCCGCGGCTGATCAATTGCTCGCGCAGCGCCCGGTGATTGTAGATTTCGCCGTTGAAAACGATCCAGATCGAACCGTCTTCATTGCTGATGGGTTGATGTCCGGTAGCCAGGTCGACAATGCTCAGTCGGCGCATGCCGAGGCCGATCCCGCCCTGAATAAAGAACCCGTCGTCATCCGGACCGCGGTGGGTTATGACGTCGCACATCCGCCGGAGAACTCCGGAATCGACCTGCGCGTCTTTATCGAATTCAAATATCCCTGCAATTCCACACATGTTGTCTTTAGCTACTTTCGTTTCGGCCGTTGTGGTCAAGACACAGGATCGAGGACTTCGAAATCTTTGATCACCGTGTCATCGACTACGCTGCCATCGGAAGAGGAAGCCTGCTTCGACCCGGCACGGCTTATCCATTCGAATTTCTGCGTATGTGCCGGATGCGAAATGAACCGTTTGCCGCGCCACTCGCCGAAACTGCCAGAAACCATAATAACGTGCTGAACCCGCCCACCTTCCAGTTTGCAATAGAGCAAGCTGGCATCACTGCTCCATGGGCCGCATGTCCAGGAAGAGTTTCCGGTCCCAAAAAATAAGACTTCCGTAGTCTGAAGGGTCTGGCAGCGATAACCGCGAACTCCTCCGACACGGCTTTCACCAATCGCAGAAAATGTGCATATATTTGAAGGCTCGACCATCGGCAATAGCAGCACGGCGCAATCTTCAGGCAGGGTTGCCTTCGCACTAATGCGGAGAACCGGCGCAACCTGTTTTGAGCCATACGCGGGAGATACAAAGCCTTCCGTAATTTCTGAGGTCCACACAGAGGTGCGATCGATCAGCAGCGCAAGGTGGGTGCGTGGCTTTGTCGAGTGAGCGGAAGATTCAGCGAAGACAAATCCTGGTAGAGTTTTCACTTCGATATCCGGGGCGAAATGCCAGAAAGTCTCAAGCAGATGGCTGCCTTGGCCTTCCGCGACATCGCGAATAAACCACAACCCCCCCTGCACGTGAAACACAAATCGACGATGCAGCACCGGTTCCAGAAGCCGGCGGTATCCATCGTGGCTGGCAACAAGCAAATTAAAAGTGTCGCCTTTCAGCCAAGTCTCGGCTTTCACGTTCGGAATCGAACTCCATGCAAAAGATCCTTCAGAAACAGCCTGATCGAGGCTGTCAACTTTCATTGTGTTGTGAGCAGCGGTGCCGCGGAACTGGTTGCGCTCTTCTCCGTCCGAGATATAGCAGTAGGCGCCGGAATCGATCAGAAAGCGCTCTCCCTCGATCGAGAACCGGATACTGAGTGCGTCGGCATGCCCGTGGCCGGAGTTGCCCGTACCTTGCGGTCCTGCATCGATCATAAGCTGTTGCCGATTGGGTTCGCCGTCATTGATTAGAAAAACGCCGCCGGATTCGAAGGCTTTGGACGATTTCTCGGTTTGCGCGGGTCGCTTGCTGAGAAGTTGAATTGCCTTGTCGCCAAAAAGCCATATAGCTTCCTCGGTCACATTTGAAGACGCGTACCGATCGCGATCGTAGATAATTGCACCGAGGGTCAAGGGATCGGTCATGCACTCGACTCGATTCCGTCGCGGATTGAAGACCCTGCCTCCGTCATCATCGCCGAAACCCTCAACTGCGCCGGTTTCGGATAACGCCTGCACCACATCCAACATTTTCTTTAACACCGCGTCGAATTGCTCTGGGATGGCAAATCCGTTCTTGCTCGCAAGAATTCGCGCGTGCAGGAAAAAATCGAGTGCGTAAACGTGGTAATAAAGCGACTGCTCGAAGTAAACGCCATCGGGGCGGACCTGTCGTTCCGATTCCTCTAGAATAATCGCCCATCCGTTTTGTTGCCAGCGTTTAGCTTCAGCAATCTCGGGGTACAGCGTTCCGATGAAAAAAAGTGCAACGCCTTCCCCGATGAGATGCGTGTTGGGCGAGAAGTAGGTCGATAAATAGCGTTCAATGTATCGACCGTTCGCTCTGAGAGCGTGAAGGATGTCTGTGTGAAAGGTGGGAGGCAGGTCCTGAGAGACAGCCAGAAGATTACCAACCCAGATCCACGACAGGCTGCGGAATGCCACTTCCAGTGAGCTCGCCCAGTTGATGCCGAGCGGATAGGGGTTTGCCTTCCGCCAGGATTCGAACTGGGCCACGATTTCAGCCGCATAAGCGCTATTGCCGCTCAACAACGAAGCTTTGGCCAGCGTGACCAGGTGCTGGTGGCGATTCAGTTCCCAGATGACTTTGTGATCGCCGACAGTTTTAAAATCGAGGAATTTAAGCTTAAACCATGGTCGCAACGGGCTTCGCTTCCCGTGGACGACGTCAGAATGCCAGTCGATGTCTTCACCATAGTCGAGCTTCTCATACCCCAGAAGACGAAACTCGTGCCGACAAATTTCATCTGCTTCGTGAAGAATTGCTTCTGCTTCATTAGGCAGATGCGTGCGCACCAGCGATGCGCGATGCGCAATCTCATTCTTATTCGACTCGAAGAAAAAACTGGCGTTCGCCGCATCCCGCGGCTGGAGATGGCCCCTGCGGGGTTCAAAGCCGGAACGATAACGCAGAAGATCGAGACGCTTTGAAACCTCCTGGCCTAGTCGCGTGCGCACTTCTTGCCACTTCATGCGGCGCAGACGTGCCCATTTGTTTTGCCCTCTAGACCCCACAAATGCATGTTACCGTGACTGAGCGAAGGATTGGGGAACAACTATTGGCGTTCCGATTACCGTCGTCCAGGAACCGGCGAGTGAAGATACACCGGGTCGGTACTGTCGTGCGGTGATAACTGACCGACACGTAACGCATCACTGGTTATCGATTTCAGAACTCGATTTGCGCTCGCGCCCGAGCATCAAAGCGCGCAGGGAATCGTAAGCAGAGTTTCCGAGGACACTCTTGATTGTATCCCTGGCTTTTTCGCGGAACTGTATTTGGAAGAGGCCGTGGCCGCGGCACGCCCGCATCAATTCGTCAGTCGTGGTACGGTCCAGCACCGCAAAGCGGGCAAGCGCAAACGGATTTGTTCCGGCAAAGTTCACCCCCGTGCGACTCGTCGCCATCGTTTTGAATCCGGCCGCCTTTACTGCGTCGACGACACGTTGATTCCATCGCCCGCCGGGACACGAAAAATGATCAACGGCGACGCCAATGAGACGCTCCAGGCGGTCTTTCGCTCCTTTCGTCTCTTCGCGAAGCCGATTGGCGTCGATGTCCGTGAGATAGGGATGGGTCAGCGAATGGCACCCGATCTCAAATCCGAGTGAACTCAGATCGCGAAGTTGCGATTCAGATAAATAGCCCGGCTTGCCCACGAAGCCTGCGGTGATGTAAAAAGTGGCGCTGAAGCCTACATGTTTTAACGCGGGCGCCGCGAACAGAAGATCTGACTCGCTGCCGTCGTCAAAAGTAACGCCCACGCTTTTGCCATCGAAAGCCTGCATTGCCTGGGTAACATCCTTGCCGCACCAACCCTGCTGTGCGAGAGTTTCAATCTGAGTCCGAAACTCAGAGGCTGGCACAACGTAGCGTGTGTATCCGGGCTCGGAGTTACACAAAGCTCTGCCAGTTTGAGCGAGCTCGTGATACATCAAGAAAATAGTGCCGGGTTCAGCCATTAATAGATCCTAAACATTTCTGTCATCCTTCTCTCCGGAGGATGCGTTCCAGAAAGCTGAGCCAGTCTCCCAGTTCTGGCAAGGGATCCCGCCACTGAAAGTTATCGTGGAAAGTGCCAGGCAGAGGCGTCATTACTGCCAACAATGTGCTTAGGCGCCCGGGGTAGGGCATAGGATAGCCTGCTGGCGCTCCGCGCCACACTTCAACCAGATGACGAAAATCACCCAACAACCAGCGGCACAAAACGCCTGTTTGAAAATGATTCATCGCTTCGACGTCTTCCGTTTCCGCCATTTGCGCTACCCAGACCGGAAAATTCGCGCCAGCATAGCACGCGAGGGGCAGGGAATTCCAAAAGCGCCCATTCACTTCCATGAAAACCGGAGGGCCTCCCGGAACTTGCCTGAACTCAACCATCGCAGCGCCGTGCCAATGCAAGGCTCGCAGAATGGCCAGAGAATGTTCTCTGGCTTGCGGGTCTGGTTCGACACTCACGCGCAGAGCGCTGCCCGATCCAGTGGGATGTACATCCCGGATGCGGCGATGCGCGAACTCCGCTCTTAATTCACCGTGTTGCATTAAAGCGAAATATCCAGTGCCTTCGCCTTCCGAAAATTCCTGTACCAGAATGTGGGAGCAGATGTCTTTCATCTGCAGAAATGTGGCCATCAATTCCTTGGCGTTTCTGACATAGCGTGGCCTTCCAGTTGTCCGCAACGCCCCATCAGAACTCATTTCCACCGAACTTCGTGGTTTCATAACCGCTGGAAATTTCGTGATTCGGCTCGCCTCAAGAGCTTGCTCGGCGTCGCAGATTACGGTTGTCTTTGGAACCGGAACGCCGAGAGAGGCTGCCAGACGAACTGTCTCCTCTTTATTGAACGCGAGAGACACGTCCGCATGAGAGGGCAAAACCAACTTTGCGCCAGCCGCGAAAAGTTGCTCGCGCTGGGCCGATAGCGGCAGGGTTGTGGCTTCCGTCATCGGAAGGACCAGGGTGCCCGGCTTCTCTGTCAGCATTTCCAAAATGCGCTTAATGAAACCCGCCGCGTCTTTTTGTGGGGACGGATATTGAAACGTGCTCTCGCAAGAGCGAGACCAGCCCGCCTTGGACCACGCGCTAGATTCGCCAACTAGAACCCGATGGCCTGCGCTCGCCAGCGAACGCACACTGGCCACCGCCTGATTCTGGTTCCCATCGAGCACCAGGATTCTCATAACTGTACTGACGATGCTTGAGTATTCTGGGAGCGCGGCCCGCTGCGAAAGTTGACCGCAGCTTCACTGAGTACATTCGAGAAACGGCGTGCGATCTGCGACCAGTCGTAGCGCGCAGCTAAAGCAGCGGCGGCTTGCTCCAAACTTTGGCGCAGCTTTGGATCACGCAGAAGTCGAAGGATGCTGTCGGCAAACAGCTGCGCATTGTCGGCGATCAACAAGTCGCGGCCGTCGGTTACATCCAGGCCTTCCGCGCCGATTGAAGTGGAAACCATTGCCTTTGCCATAGCCATCGCTTCGAAAATCTTGAGCCGTGTACCGCCTCCAATGCGCAGGGGAACGATCACTACCGTGGCGGCGCGCAAATAATCGATGACCGAAGCTACCGTTCCGGTCACTTCAACCGAAGCCGAGGCCAATCGTTGCACTCGCGCATTCGGATTTCGGCCGACAATCTGAAAGCGTGCGTCCGGAAAATTGACCAGAACCACGGGCCAAATCTCCTTGCAGAAATATTCCATGGCATCAATGTTGGGTTCCCAATCCATGGAACCAGTGAATACCACCAGCGGGGGAATGCCCACGACCGAAGGCACCACTTTATATTGCTCCGTGTCCACGCCCGTTGGGACGACCGTGATGGGACAACCAGGAGACAACCTCAGCATGGTATCGCGATCGTTTTCAGAAACTGCAATGACGTGCTGAAATCGTTGCAACGAGCGGGTTTCATACCGCGCCATCTTTCGAGCCTCGATCGCGTACGAGAGCTTTCGCAACGGGTTCTTTTCCTTGTCGGCCATGCGCCGCCAGAGCATGGTTTCCACGTTGTGCTGAAATAGCACGACGGGAATTGAAGAATCGAGCGGGAAGTTCAACGAAGCAGAAAGAAAGTCGCACACTGCAACGTCGAGACTACCAGCCTTCAGCCATTCTGCGACTGCATCCTGCACCTTACGATGCGAAAACTTTTTTACCGCATATGGCGCGGAAGAAGGGAGCCGAAGAAGGTAGTCAACAGACTGCGCGATGCTGCCCTGTGGACCGGCGAGATGGATGGGTTGGGCTCCCGGCAGCAACTGCCTGATGGCTGTTTCGTACGCCGCATCCTGAGGTCCGCCGTAGTAGGAGAGAAAAACAATCTCGTGTTCTCGCGTCAGGTGTCGAAGAATGTTGAAGGAACGAATCTTGCCTCCAGTGTCGACCGGCAAGATTTTTCCCGCCTTAACCCAGTGTATTTTCATCCTAGTGAACTACCAGCAAATCCCTTCATAAGGCATGTTTACAGCTGGACGCCTCGACTTCTCAAGATTCACCAAGTCCACCACGAAATGATTGGGCCGGAGATGGGAGTTCAGGGTTTCTCGGCTGATTCCCCGCGTTCCGATCACGACAACTTCTGCCTGAGCCAGGACTTCTTCGAGACTGGAACTGAGGAGCGAACCGATGTGGGGAATCACCTCTTCGATGTATTGTCGGTTCGACCCGATCAGCCGTCCCAAAGATACGTTGTCGTCCCAGATTTGCAGAGAGCAACCTTCACCGATTAAACGCTTTACCAGTTGGACCTGCGGACTCTCGCGCAAATCGTCGGTGGCCGCTTTAAAACTCAGCCCCAGCATGGCGATCTTTTTTTTACCCGTGTTCAAGACGATTTGGAGCGCACGGTCCAAGTGGGCGTCATTGCTTGGCAGAATCGATTGAAAAAGAGGCAATTCGAGATCGAGTTCTTTAGTGCGGTAGTTCAAAGCGCGAACATCTTTGGGCAAGCAGGAACCGCCGAAGGCGAAACCCGGCTTGAGGTAGCTTGGCGAGATGTTTAACTTGGTATCGGCAGCGAAAATTGCGATTACAGCTTCGGCGTCCACTCCCAGTTCTTTCGCCATGGTTCCGATTTCGTTGGCAAACGAGATTTTCACCGCGTGCCACGCATTGCAAACGTACTTCACCATTTCGGCGGAACGGAATGACGTCTCGAAAACCTGCCCCGGCACGTTGGCATAAACTTCACGGAGAATCTGGCTGTGCGCCGAATCGGCCGCGCCGATTACAGTGATTGCGGGTTGCAGAAAGTCCGCCACCGCAGTGCCTTCGCGCATGAATTCTGGATTCACGCAAACCCCGAAACCTTTGCCCAATTTCTTGCCACTGGCTTTTTCCAAAGTCGGCACGACCAGCGTCTCTGCCGTGCCCGGTAGCACGGTACTGCGCAATACAACGAGATGAAAGGTTTCTTTTTTCCGGAGAGCCTCGCCAATTTCCTGGCACACCGGCGCAATGTGCCCCAAGTCCAGCTTGCCATTTCGCATGCTTGGAGTGCCTACGCAGAGGAACGAGATCTCGCTATCCAGGACGGCTTTTTTCGCGTCACTGGTCGCCTCCAGCCTTGAAGCCTGCCGGGAGCTGGCGATCAAATCCGCTACACCCGGTTCAACAATGGGGCTACGCCCAGTCTTGAGGGCTTCAACCTTGGCGGAACTGAGGTCCACTCCAATAACGCGGTTTCCTTGATGCGCCAGGCATGCCGCGGTCACCGTTCCTACATAACCCAACCCAAAAATGCTGATTGCCCGACTCATTCGAAGTTTGTCCCCTTCCACTGCGTTCCGAATTCAAAGATAGTCGAGTGCGCAAATTCCGGCAATTGCCGCGCTGTGTACCGCACCAGTCAAGGACTCGCCTGAGGATTTTGGTGGGAGGAATAAGGCAATGGAAACAACGAGGTCTTCAAATTACCGATGCAAATCCGCAGTTGTCGGCTGCAAGATCGTGTGCTTTCCAAATCCCCCAGGTATGGGTCGACGATCTCACGATACTGCCACGGTTGTTCTCCATAGGCACTAAGCATAAAAATCTTGCTCTGCGATGCCGGATAAAGCGTGAGCAGTTCGGTTTTGTTCTGAAAATCCATAGCCAGAATGCAGTCCGCTTGCTCGACCATTTCCGGAGTGAGCAGTTTTGCGCGGTGCTCAACCAAAGAAATTCCCAGCTCCGCCGACGCCTGTTGCGCCCAGGGATGGGCTTCCCGCCCGGGGCTCGCATGCAACCCCGCTGAGACGATTCGAACTTGTTCCTGCACTCCTGCTCCCATCAGCGCTTGCCTCATGAGGAATTCCGCCATCGCACTGCGCATGATGTTGCCGAAGCACACAAACAGGAGAGACCGCGAAGATTCTGGCGCCAGACCCTGATTCGATTTTCGTATTCCCATCGCATCCAGCAGGCGCAACTTAGCGTATATGCTGCCAGCCTTTGGCCCAAGCCGAAGAACGAGATTCCCTTGTTGCACCAGGAAATCCGGCACGAACTTTCGAAGTACGTCTTTGGACGCCGCAGTCGTCGTCCGCGCGGGAGTAGGCATCAGGAGAATGATCCTCGGCGGTTCGGACTCAACTTGTATCTAGGACACGGCATCGAACTCCAAGTCCTCAATTGATCGTGGCGGCGAATCGTAAGCAAGTCGCGATGTTGTGTTTTCGCAATAAATTAGTTCTTTCAGTTTTGCTAGTTTGCGCCCGCAGTGGCCGCATGCACTGCATCCCAATCCGCACCAAGGTCCTTCCCGTCCGTGCCTTTGCTCTTGTACGGACTGGAGGGCTCCAAGCGATAGTCCCCGCCGTTGCCGCCATTGTACTTGGCAAATCGAACCGCTCCGGGCGACGAAGGAAAGAAGTTTCCAGGCGGCCAGCTTGACGCAGAATAAGCGGGGGGAGCGTCGATAATCGCGTTCGACGCAAACGTATAGTTGATGAAACAAGCGTCAAAAGTCGTCCGCGGGGTGTCGTGAAAGGCGCAGTTCACCGGCCCCCCGCCGGTTGACCATACGGGATACTTGCCCGCGGACACGATGCTGTTAGTAAGGACAAAATTCTTCATCTGCCCACTGGCTGCGACCATGTCGCCGACCACCAATAGCATCGACGGCGGGAACGCTGTGACGTGATTGATGGTCACGTTCTGCAAAAGCGGAGCTCCCGGGTTTACTGAGATCTGGGCAAGTTCACCTGGCCCGTTGTACCTCTTAGGGTCGATGTCGTCGATTACGATGTCGTGAATACTATAGCGCTGCCCGTCGAGTGCAGCGCCGTTGTCTGACAAAGCATTCGCAATCTGCAGCCCGCCCCCCACATGGCTGACGAAGTTGTAGCGAATAGTCACATCCGTGACTTGGCAAGGGGCGCAGCCCCCTGGATTTTTCGGTGTAAGCAAAATGGCAAAACCTACCTGAGTGAATCCTCCCCAGGAGTTCTCAAGAATATTTCCCTCAAGCAAAACCCTTTGGGCATTTTTAAGTTCAAAGAGATTCTTGACAACAAATGGATTTCCATTGGTTCCGCCAACGTATCCCGGTTCGCCTTTCATCCAGGTCAGCGGTTTGAACATGTGATTGTGGCTGACCTCGATGTCCGCCGGGACCTTGGTGGCACGGCCTCCGCCGAAAATGATGCACTCTGCTCCAGCTTCCAGAAAGTTATTTGTGATCTTGTAAGGTCCCATGGGATTATCGCCGAGACCTCCGGAGATTGCTTGCGCATCCGCGCAGGCACTGGTCTGGGCGATGCAGTGAAAATCCGTGAAGTAAGAATCCACAACGGCGGTATAGCGCGCTCCGCCCAGCAGAATACCTCGAACCGTCGTGTCTTTAGGGGTTCCGTGAATCCAAAGACGATCGAATACCACGTGATCCGCTGGGCCTGAAAATTGGATCAGATTGTAAATTTCCGCCGGAGATGCGGTTCGCGTCACCTCCAAGCCGATCAGCCGGTAATGGTTGGCGCCCGATGAGAAGGTAAGCGGTCCCGAGCCGCCCCTGCCATTGAATTCAATCTTAGCCAGGAGGTTTGCCGTAGTTGCACAGTTAACCTGAGGTCTGCCGGGCAGAGACGGCACTCCGGCGTAGCAAGGAGTCAGACGAGTGCCTTCTGGCGGCAGACTGGAGTCGGGAGAGCTGGTGCGGATGATGATCCAGTGCGAGTCATCGCACTTCTTGTCGGGAATCACGAAGTTCCCGCTAAAAGTTGCGCCAGCCTCCAACCGTATGACATCGCCGCAGGATGCGCCGGCGAGAACCTGTTGCAGATCCTGCCCGGAACCAACCGTCCAGGTCTTGCCGCCTGCGGGGGTATTGCGCAACGAACTATTTACATATTCCCTTGGCAATTCGGCAGGACCGTCGAAATGCCTGCCGCTGGATGAGGGAGACTGGTCCGCAGCGGAATGTGCGGAAGCCGAGATCGATAAAAAGACAAAAGCGATCCACAAAGAGGCAATGAGGCCGGCAGAAATCTTCATCCTCGGCGAATACCGCTCACGATAATCCACACGCAAAGTCTATCAGAGGGTCTGGGGTCAAACTTAAGAGCGGAGGCGACTGTATCAGGCAAGACATGTTGCTCCGCCGCGAATTTCCGCGCGGCGGAGCAACTCTGCTTTGGGACTATTCAACCCCAGCAATCGCGGAGTTGATGGCATCTATATCTGCTCCGAGGTCCTTGCCATCGGTTCCCTTAGCCTTATAAGGGCTGGAAGGCAGCAGATGATAGTCTCCGCCAATTCCGCCGTTATAGTTGACGAACTGTACATTTGCCACCGAGGCCGGAAAATAGTTCGGAGCCGGCCATTTCGTGACGGGATAGGCACTGGATCCCCCGATAATGGCATTATTGCTAAAGATAGAATCGGAGAAACAGGCGACGAAGGTAGTGAGTGGGATATCGTAGTAGGCACAGTTCGTCGCACCGCCGCCGGTGGACCAGATCGGATAGGTGCCGGCATTTCCCAAGCTGTTGGTGAAGATGAAACTCTTCATCTGAGACGAGGTTGCGACCGTATCGCCCACCACGAACAATGTGGATGGCGGGAAGGCTGTGACATGGTTGATCGTCACATTTTGCAGCAGCGGAGCTCCCGCGCTCACCGAGATTTGCGCCAGTTCGCCCGGTCCGTTGTACTTTGTCGGGTTAATGTCGTCAACCACCAAGTCGTGGATGCTGTAACGCTCCCCATTCCGCGCAACGCCGGTGCCATTGCCTCCCATAGCATTGGCGATCTGCAGGCCGGCGCCAACATGGCTGATAGTGCTGTTGCGAATCGTGATATCCGTGACCAGGCAGTCTGGGCAAACGTTTGCTGTTCCCGAAGCCTGGTTCTTCGGAGTCAGCAAAATGGCAAACCCCACCTGCGAGAAGCCGCCCCAGGAGTATTCCATGATGTTGCCGCCGACCAGAACCCGCTGCGCATTTTTCAGCTCGAGAAGATTCTTTACCACAAAAGGATTCCCGTTTGTTCCGCCAACATATCCAGGTTGTCCAGCCATCCAGGTCAAAGGCTTGAACATGTGGTTCTGGGTGATTTCAATGTCGGAAGGGGTGGCCGTTGCCGCACCGCCGCCAAACATCACGTTCTCCCCAGAAGCTTCAAGGAAGTTGCCGTTAATTTTGTAAGGTCCCATTGGGCCGCTGCCCAGGCCACCACCAATTGCTTGAGCATCGCCGCAAACTCCGGTGACCGAGACGCAGTGAAAATCACTCAAGTATGAATTTACGACCGAGAGATAAGTGGCTCCCTCGAGCCAAACGCCTCGGTTGGTATCATCCTGAGCCGTGCCATGCATCCAAACACGGTCGAGAATGAGATTGTTGGCCGCGCCATTCGCCGCAACCGACGCCAAGGCATACACAATTCCAATGCCGGTAGCGCGCGTAATTTCCAGCCCCATCAGACGGTAGTGGTTTGCTCCCGCCGCAAACAGGATAGGACCGTTGCCTGAATTGCCGTACGAGGTCATTACCAGCTTAGCCAGAACGTTATTCGTGGATGTGCAGTGCAATGCGGGACGGCCGGGAAGCGACGAAACACCCGCATAGCATGGTGTCATGCGAGTTCCTTCCGCGGGCAGCAGCGAGTCGCTCGTGCTGGTTCGCACGATGATCCAGGAATTATCATCGCAATTCTTGGCCGGGAATGTGAACATTCCGCTAAAAGTCGCACCTGCTTGTAGTTGAATAGTGTCGCCACAATTCGCGTTATTGAGGGCGGTTTGCAAATCTCCCCCAGCATTAACGGTGGTTGTGTGGCCCGATGCGGGAGTATTGGACATGGCAGAATTGATGTAAATGCGGGGAAGTTCCGCAGGCCCGTCAAATCCGCTGCCGCCCGAACCGGAACTCGAGACCGTGAGGCTCAAAGCTGCGGTCGCGGAACCTCCCGAAGCGTCGGTAACTTTTGCGGTAAGAGGAAACGATCCTGTTACAGAAGTGGTTCCTGCGATGATCCCGCTGGACCCTTGCAACTGAATTCCCGTCGGCAATGTTCCGCTTGCCAGGCTCCACCGGTAAGGCATTGTTCCGCCCGTTGCCGAGAGCGTGGCAGTATAGGCCGTGCTGGCATCGGTCGCCGGCAGCGAAGTGGTTGAGACCGCTAGCCCAGGCGGGGGATCTTGGGTAGCTTGCGGAATTACTGTCACCGTGGACGATGCCTTCGCACTCGTGGTCGGATCGCTCACGCTCACAGGACTGCCGGAGCCTGAAACTTTGCTGGTGCTGACCATACCCGGTGCGCTGATGACGATCGCTTTATTTGTACTGATGGCGGTGATTGTGACGGGGGTATTGCTGGTCACTTTGGGTGCCGTGAAGAATCCGCTGTTCGAAATAGTTCCGGCGCTCGCCGACCAAGTTACGGCAGTATTGGCCGATCCGGTGATGCGGGCAGTGAATTGCAATTGTTGCAGCGACGACAGAGTTGCGCTGCCGGGTGAAAGCGAGATTCCAGTTGAGTAGCTGTTAGGAGAAGTAGTTGCTCCAGTTCCAGTTTGAGAAGGTAAGGAACTGCAGGCGGTGGTCAGGCCGGCAAGGCATAGCAAAAGCGACACAACGACAAAATTCTGGATAAGATTTCTATCACCGCGAGAGCATTTTGCCACTTCCAAGCGCCTGGCTTTACACATTGTAGGATAACCTCGTAACGGAGTTGGGGGGACATCGTTCGAGCCCTCAACTAGCAATTTACAGAGGGCGAGAGTTTGGTGGGAGATGACTCAGGTACACGTCCCCTCAGGCCACACAAGTACATTCCGGATGTACCATGCACTTCCGGGTTTGAGATTCGCCCAAAATGACAATCCATATCGATAGCAAGCATTCTCACGGCACGACTCGCTTTGCCATCCTCCACGAATTTCCCGATCCGCAGATCGAGTCTCGGTGGAGGGAATTTTTGACGCGGGCTGAATTCCCCGCACAATACGAGACCCCAGAGTTTTTTCTTGAACCCTACTGGATCGGCCAAAATCCCTTTGCTGTTCTTGCTTTCGATAATGCGAAAGTGATCGGAGTTCTGACCGGACTTCGTTACCGCGACGAGGTGGTTTCAGGCTTGCAATCCCGCCCACAGGTTTGCCTCGATCCGAACGCCGACCAACTTCTAACGTCGGAGATTCTGGCAGAGGGTCTTATGAGCGAGGCTAGAGGAGCCAACTTGATCACAGTATACAGTTGGGCGACCACGCCGCTGCCGGGTTTTCCACAGCGGGGGTTCGGTCTTCGAGAGTTGGAAGGAGCGGTAGTGCTCGACCTGAGTCCCGGAGCAGACGCCGTTTTCGAGAATTTTCCCAAGAACCGGAGGCGAGACATCCGGCTTGCAATACGAAACGGCATTGAGGTGGCGGAGGAGACTACCACCGAGGATTTACACGCGTATTGGGAAGTCTATTCGACCTGGCGCAAAACTGACCGCAAGCAAATCCGTCACGACCGCAGCTTCGAGAGTATAGAAAAAGTTCATAACATGCGGGGTAATCACCGGCGATTTCTCGCCCGGTATCAAGGCAAAGTGATCGCCGCAGCGGGCGTACGTTTTTATGCCGGCAGTGTGATCGAATACGCGAACAACTGCTCTCTCGATGAATTCATGAAACTGTTGCCGAACGATCTTTTATTCTGGAGAACCATCGAGTGGGCCTGTCGGAATGGCTTTAAGAGATATTCCCTGGGCGGCGCACATCAATTTTTGCGAAAATGGGGCGGCACTGTCGTTCCCATCTATCGGTACCGGTTGGACCGCACGCTATTTCGCCGGCATGATCTGAAGGAGTATCTTTCCGGCAAAGCGAGAAAGCTACTCGGCCGCATGCCCGCGGCGTGGCAGGAGAGAATCAGAAAAGCATTCAAAAAATAGCCGCGCGCACCCATTTTGAGCTGGAACGATGCTCTGGTTGGCTCCTTAAGTCGATTCGAGAGCTTCCACACCTCGCATCGCAGGATGGATACCGAAAATGATGTTGATGCCGTAGGGTTCCAGATCGATTTCCTGCAGACACACTTTCTCCTCGATATCGTAAAGAGCGATGTGCGTAGGTCGCTCTTTTTCCTTAAAAGCGTGCTTGATCCACAAAATGTTTTCGGTGAATTTGGTCTTGCGGACCCGCGTGAATCCTACCCAGACCTTTCGGTCATGCACCGGGAAAATCCCGCGGCACCACCCCAGTAAAACGTCCTCTTGATGGCGAACCCGGTGGATTTCGCTGAGATCGATAATCTCGTCGATCGCAAGTGAGGCACGATTGGCAATTACGATTTTTCCGTCCACTGTCGTGAAATAAATCTTGTCGCCACAGACCAGTCCGTCGTGAGGTCTCTGCACCTCAATATTGATTCGCTTGCCCGGAGTTGTCAGGCACACGGCATCTTTCTGCGAGAGCCGCGTGACCCAGACATCCTTGCCCAATTGGAAAACACTATTTGGATGTGACTGGTGGGGTTTCGTGCTTTCGACTTTTCGGTAGTCGACATCCCGCGAAAAGCGCGACCAAGGGTCTTCCCCCAGCACATTCCACTCCGCCAGCACTCGTCCCTCGGGTGTGAACAACACCACCATATCGAGACCGGTGCTGGCCGCCAGCAGGTTGCCGTCGGGCGTAGGGGCGACGTGGTGAAGATCGTTAAAGCAGGGCAGTGATACGTAACCGATCCGTTTGAAACTCGGCACTTCGAAGATCAGAACCTCCGTCGAGGTGCATGTGTACAACTTGTTCCCAACCAGTGAGGCGGACTTGAAGGTATGCGACGCTTCGTCACTGCTGCGCGCTTCAGGCGGCGTCTCGTATTCAATTTCAACCTTGGCAATTCCGGTTGAGGTATCCAGGAGCAATATCAAGGCAGCCTCATACAGGCGTTGCTCCTCCTCATTCTTGAATAGCGATTTACGCTGGCGTCCTCCGAGCAGATACAGGAAACTCATCGGGAAAACGGCCTTCCCAAGGATTCGCCGTTCTGACGAGGCAAAGCGCACGGCAGCGCTAGACTTTCATTCGATGAATGGACGGGCCGCGATGCGCTAAGAAATTCGATCTTGTCGGTTGGGTTCGAAGTCATCATCGGTAAAAATCGGCGCTCGAACATCGAGAATATCTGAGTACATTGAGTTTGAAAAGTAGCGTGCGTCAGAGAATGCTTACCAGAGTGCAGAGCCGAGGCTTCTCGGACCTGATCCGCTCCCAAATGTCGAACTCTCATACCATCCTTATGAATAATTAGTCGATCGAATCGTGCTATACTCTAGCCGCTTTTCCCGCCGATAGGAGATGTCCTATCTCTATCCGATCCACAGTCGCCCGACTGATGCCGCCAAAGTTGCGCCGTCATTCCGCCGTCCGAAAGGCGGCACACGCCGTCGAAGTGAGTATCGACACGCTGCGTCATTCCGTGGCAACCGTCCTGCCTCAAGTGATCCAACCCGATCCCAGAGAGATTTACCTTACCCTCACCGCCAACTGTAACCTTCGATGTATAGGCTGCCGGTACGGACGAGACTTTATGCCGGGCGCTCAACTGCCGTGGCCTATCCTCAATGGGCTGCTGGAGGATTGCGCAGCTTTCGGCATAAAAAACGTGCGCTTGTACGGTGGCGAGCCCCTGCTGCACAAAGACCTTCCTCGAATCGTAGAACGCGCTGTCAGTCTCGGACTTCACCCCTGGCTAACCACCAACGGCATCTTGCTGAAAGATAAAATCGACGCGCTTTATGGCGCCGGCTTGCGCGCCATCAGCATCGGTTTCTACGGTACCGGCGAAGAGTATAACGATTACGTGCAACGCAAGGAGCAGTACCGAAAATTGGAACAGAGCGTGGAGTACGTCCGTGATCGGTATGGAATGAGCGTCGATATGGTACTGGGTTGGGTGCTGATGCGGCCGACCTGCACTCTGGATTCGATCCGCGAAACCTGGGCGTTTGCTGAACGTTTCTCCACCCCGATTGGGGTTAGCCTCATCCACTATTCGCTGCCTTATTTTACCGAGGGTCCGGATGGGATCCTTCAGTTTCACGCCGAGGACCGGCCGGCAATCGACGCAGCCGTGTGCGAGCTCATCCGCTTAAAGCAACTGCGCCCAGAGCTGATACAGCAGTCTCTAATGGCCCTGCGCTCGATTCCAGACTGGCTGATCAAGGGTCCCGACATGAAGGTTCCATGTGACCGCTACCGCCTGCTATGGATTGGCGCGGATGGCACGGTGCAGTTGTGCTATGTAACCTTCAAGCTCGGCAATCTTCATGAGAAACGGCTCGCGGATCTTTTGTTCACGGAAGAACATCACCGCGCCGCGCGCGATGCTTACGCGTTGCGATGCCCGAACTGCCACTGCAGTTACCATAAGCGAGTTGAAATCCATGTCCCCAGCCGATTGAAGTATTCCTGATCCGACAGTATGCAGCGGCCCACATTTTTCATGATAGGCGCACCCAAGTGCGGCACCACCGCGCTCTACTCCTGGCTAAATGCGCATCCCCAGATTTGCATGTCACAACCGAAGGAACCTCAATTCTTTGCCGAAGACATCTTCGGGCATCAAAGAAACATTACAAATCTCGAGGACTATCTCCGCTGTTTTGAAAATAAAACGGCCATAAAACAGGTGGGAGAAGCATCCACGTGCTACCTGGCTTCACGCTCTGCGCCCGAGCAGATAAAAACATTCAGCCCTAACGCGAAGATCGTCGTCATGTTACGCAATCCTATAGAGGTTATGTACTCGCTTCACAGTGAGCGCGTTTTTAGCCATATGGAAACAATCAGCGACTTCGCTTCGGCGGTGGACTCGACAGCCGAGCGGACTTGGAGCGCGGGCCGTTTTCGAGGCCAGCCGGTTATTCGCCCTTCGTATCGCGAAATGGTGCGCTTCTCGGATCAGATACGGCGCTACATGGATCTTTTCGGCCCCAGTTATATCCACGTCATTCTTTTTGAAGATATGCTCTCCTCGCCAGTCGAGGCCTACAAAGGCACACTCGACTTTCTCGGATTAGAGTTTGATCAAAGAGGCAGCTTCGAGTTAGTGAACGACAACAGACGCGCCAGAAGTTTAACCCTGCACCGATTCGCTCGGCACCCAGGCAAAATAATTCGACATCTAGGACACTTCGTACTCCCGAGAGCGGTCAGGGCATATATTTCTACGGTGGTGAATGGTTTTAACACGGTACGGGGACCCCGGCCAGCGCTAGAGGCAGAGCTGAAAAGACGCTTGACCAGGGAATTCGAGCCCGACATCCAGAGCCTGAGTGTTCTGCTCGGGCGCGACCTTTCAAGCTGGTGCAAAGATTGATTCCGGGAGTGATAAGCAAACTATTTGCCGAACGGTTCGCGCGTCATCACAAACCAGGCCACGCCGACACCATATGCCGCACAGCCAGCCATAAGATTGATGAGCAGTTGCGGATAGTGATGAGCATAAAAACATCTCTGCATAATGAGCAGGACCAAAATCATCGGCGCACAAAGCACTACCGGGAAAAAGTACGCATCCACAAGAAATTTCCTGACCGGAATATCAAGCTGGCGACACATGTGCCGCGGCAAAAAGAACAGCGAGGTGCACAACAGAGGGATTGCAGTGCCGATCGCATCGCCTACAATTCCGAGAGGCCGAACCAGCGCGATACTCAAAATCACGTTGGCAACGCCTTCCATGAGCACAACATATGCCAGCGTTTTATGCAGGCTCATTCCGAATAAAATACGGTTGGACGTCGATTGAGCCTCGTAGAGCGCCGAGGGAATTAGAAGTATGAGAAGGATGATGTAACTCGACACGTAACGCGGTCCTACCCACGCTTCGATCACCGATTTGCCCATCACCACGAGAACGACCACCATGGGGAACATGACCAGAGCGCAGGCGCGGTTTCCGGAAATAAACATCCTGCGTAGTTGAACGTAGTCTCCTGTCGCGTGGAAATGACTGGACATGGGTGTGAAGACATTCGCCAGGCTGCTCACGACCTGGCCGGCGTAATCAACCAGCCGGCCTCCGATAGAAAAATATGTGATTGCCGATGCCGAAAGGAAACTTCCAATTATGACGGCGTCCGTCTTAAACCTCAGTTGCATCGCCACAATAATGATGAAAGTCACTGAGCCATAATTGGCCACCTGCTCGAAGGATTGCCGATCCACGTATTTCCATCCATACGGGATAGCCAAGAGACGATGCGCGATGAGCGCTCGAACCATGGCAGCAATCAACGGCAACGAAACCGTGATCAAAGCTACGCTAAGAAGTCCAAAACCGTGCCGAAGGACGTAGATGATCAAGACGGCCCGCACCAGCGTCGCGACGATGTTGGTGGAGTTCATCACATAGAACTTCTGCAATCCCTCGAGGATTCCTCCTGAGATTCCAAGGGGAAAACCGAGAGCCAGGGAATAACCCACCATCAAAAACAAGACGCGGGCTGGCTGAAGAAAACCCGGTGGGATGTGAAAAAGCCGGTCCACATAATAGCCGCCTAACACCGTCGGCACCATCAACACGAGCGCAAGACAACTGTAAGTGAATAAGCTGGTGTTTATGAGGCGTGCGAGTTGGTCTTTATCGCCGGTAGCCTGAAACTTGGAAACGTAGCGAACCAGAGAAGAGCGAATTCCGAAATCAAATATCCCGTAATACCCGGTCAACGAAAAGACCAGAACCCATAAACCGAACGCCTCATCCCCGAGGTGGTGCAAGATGAAAGGCGATAAAAAGAAGCCGACGGCAATGTTCACGCCCAGGCCTGCCCAATTCGAGGCCACATTTTTGAGAGCTCGAATCTTCAGGCTCATTCAGTTCGATCCGATTCAGACGGGATCCACGCAAGTCGATTGGGGCGTTTGAACATATTGAAATGATCGAGTAAACGATTCAATTTCAGGTTGGCATAAAGCGCCAATGCTGTCTAGATTACTGGTCCGAGTCGGAAGGGAAGCAGAGGGGCCGCAACTGGACGCGCTTTTGCTCAACTGGTCGCCTCGCCGGGTCAGTCTTTCATTGGCCAGTCCATTTGCCCGTCGCCGCGTACACAAAGCCGCCACATGACCGCCGCCTGCGACTACGCAGAACCGGCAAAACTGCTATCTTTTTCGAGTTCTTGCTTCTACGATAAACATCTCGCCGGCCGGACCCTGAGCCCTGTGAAACGAAGGCTCTACAAATCCACAACGCTTCAGTACAATCCTCATTCCGCGCTCCGTCTGAAACGATTCCGTCCTCCCGTTGATGAACCCGACAGTTGTGCCGGTCCAGTGGAACAAGAGTCCGTTTGCCATTACATAAAGTCGAAACAGCGTGGGAATCGGTCTAGGAAGCGCAATGTTGCGGAGTTCAGCGAGAGTGAAGCTGGGCAGATGCAAGCTAAGAGACACTCGGCCGTCGGAAACGAGAATCCGCTGAATTTCTGCGAGGGCGGTCGGAATGTTCATGTAGGGAAGAGCCACCGCAGAAATTACGCGATCGAAACTGTGGTCCTCGAAAGGCAGCCGCTCACCGGCTCCATGCAGATAAGTGCGGGTCGGAAATCGCTCCCTCGCAATAATCAGGCGGGCTTCGTCGATATCCAGGCCCGTCACCTCGTCGGAAGCCGTGATGCCCCATGAAGCGAGATCCAGCCCCGATCCGCACCCTAAGTCTAGAACTCGCATAGACCGCGCCACAGCCCCCGCAGGAGTTTGCATTAAACGCCTGGCCGATCCAGGATTATACACGCGCAATTTTGTAATCCCAGCGGTAAGTTCTTCCACCAGTTCGTTATTCACACATTCGTAAGAGAGGATTGGTTTCCGTCCGCTGATAACTCAGACCCCGAAGGGCAATCAGGCGCAGCGGGTTTCGGGCAACTGGGTGCGGCAAAAGGGTCAGTGCGCTTAACGCGCCTTGTTTCGGAGCAGTCTGCGAGCCGTCTCGCCGACGACTGACGGCGTGCTACGGAGCAGCGAGCGGGCCGTGTCGCCAAGACTTTCCTTCAAGTCATGCCGACGAAAAAACGTACGGTCAAGGCGATAACGATGAACGGGCGCCACGGTGCCCCCAAACCGCAGAAGGAACTCGTGGGCGCCTCCCAGAGAATGCCGCCTAAGTCCTTGGGCGCAAGCCCACTGGATTCCCCTCCACTGCAGTAGGTCATTCGGTTTCAGATGTATGAACTCGTCGAGCGAACTGTTGGCAGCAGACTCAAATAATCCGCCGGGGAAGAATCGGAAGATGTTAATAGCAATTACTTTGCCTGAGAGCGACGCGAGAAAGAGCCGTCTGTTATTCCTAAGGCTGACGGTTTTCTCGAACGACTCGAAGCTCCAGTCTCCTTGTACTTGCTTGCGTTCGGTCCCGCGCCAAGCCGAATACACTGTGTGAGCATCAACGATGTCCTGCGCCGTAGCAGCTTCTCGCACTTCCACTCCGTGCTTTTCAGCGAAACGAATGTTGCGGCGCCGGTCTTTGGTGAACTCCTTGAAGAGAGCGTCTGCTCCACGAGTGAGGTCGAGCACTACGCTTCCCAGCAATTGACGGCGGCGGAAACCGTGCCTTGAGAAAGGGATAAGATCAAGCGAGGACCAAGCGTAGACGCTGATAAGGTCTGCGTCACTAGCCTCAGCCAATAATCCCTGGGCCAACGTGTCGAGCGTTGCCGCGACTTCTGTGCCGTCTGTATTGATCTGGGGGCGTGAAAGGAGTCCGGACAGGACCGTTCTGTCCAAGTGAAATCCCGTAAGTGCTCCCTTGACCCGATTGCCATCAAGGGCCAGGACAGCAAAGGGTCGATTCCCCCGCCGGAGCGGATCGAGGAAGTATTCCGGAGAATCGTAGTGGGACGGAACTTCCACACGCTTCAGATACTCGCGCCAAGCTTGCTCCAAGTCAGGCGAGGGAAACTCATGCAGGATTTTAAAGTTCATGTTTGTTAGTCACGCTCAAGGGCTAGCCGCGTGGGCACGTGTTCGAGTTCGATTGATGCACTCGTTTGCTCTAGGGTACCGTGACGGTAACGTTCCCAGCGTTCTGGACGGTATTTTCGGAAGTTGCCTGCACAGAGACGACAAATGTCGTGGGAGCGCTGCCACCTGGGCTTGTGACAGGATGACTGTTGCCGCCGCAGGACACGCCGAGGACAAGTAATATCAGAAGTACGCAACCTAGCAGTCCCCGGCCCTGCCTTGTACTCGAACTGGCGGGGAAAATCAGCACACCGATTGCGAGACAAGCCCAGCTCGCGAAACCTGCTACCGACCCCACGCTGGAAGCGTTGCCCGCCGGGCGCGTCACCACGCTGATGGTTAGCGTCGAAGATGTTCCTGCCGTCGATGGGACGACGGACGCTGGATTAAGGGTGCACGTTGTTCCCGATGGACTCGCACAAGTGAGAGTGACCGGATTCGAATAGCCTCCTTGAGTGGTGACTGTAACTCCGACGGCCGCGGACTTTCCGACTTCCAAGGTTATGCTCGACGATGAGAGGCTTGCCGCGAAATCCGCAATCGCCAGATTTGCTAAAGCTGTTTTTGTAGTGACGCCATCGCTTACTGTGAGTGAAAAATCATAACTGCCCACCGGCAGCGATTGGGTCTGCACTTGAATCTGCGTGCTCCCAACCGGAACAGAGTTGGCCACGGTGCATACCGCGGGTGAAGGCAGCCCCGCGCAGCTTACTTGAAACGTAGGAGCGTAATTGTTTGTAGTGGTGATGTTCAATGTAAAGCTAACTGACTGATTATCCAGCGCGGTTATGCTCGGCGGAGTGATCGCTACGCTGAATTGGGGGGGAATAGCAACGGGAACAAATGCCATGTCGTCTATCCCCGGTGACAGTACGCGCTTTAGAATGTTATCGGTGGGAACGTTGTACTCGGTCAGATGCTGCAAGCCCTCCCCGATGTATAAGTTCCCCTGCCCGTCGGAGATGACTCCGTCAGGCGTAACCATGTTGCCAGTCTGCAGGAAAATCGGAGTGCCCAAAACGGGAGGCGCGCTCTCCGTCAGAGGAATTTCGATGAGACCATCGCCCAAAGTACTGACCCGAGTTACCCAGAGATTCTTGGAAAATGCGTCGTACACCATGCCGTCGCCGCCATTTAGGTTGAGAGGGGGCTCGAGTATCAGCGTCTGCAGAATTGCACCGGTCGTCGGGTCCAGCTGGCAAACCGTGTTGTGCGACACTATCGCGAACAGGTTTCCTGCGGGATCGTATGCCAAGCCATCCAGAGTTAGCCCGATCGGTGTCGAGGGAAAGATTGTCGCAGTCCCACTGGCGAGGTTGTAACGCCCGAGCTTCCCAATGCCGTAAAGCGACACAAGGATATTTTTACCTTCAGGATCGAATACCAGGTCGCGAGGGTAGCCCGATGGGAAGGTGGCGAGCACAGAGTCCAGACCGGTATTCGGATCGAACATCTGCAGCGTGCCGAGAGGAGTCACGGTATAAAAAATTTGGCCCTGGGCATTGACGATGACACTGTCTGGTCTACTCCCAATGTCGTAGATATCGGTGACTGTGCCTGAGCTGAAGTCAACGAGATCCAACTGCTGTCCCGGTTCACTTGTGACGTAAAACATCTGGGCGGTGGAAATGGAGCCCAGAATGAGTGGTAGGAAAACTAGCAACCCTGCCCAGCGCGGTCTCTTCATCGATCCTTTATTCCTAATTTCAGGTTCGGTCCTAATTGGATGCAAGCACGAACACTTCCACTTGGCATCTAACACGAGGCATCAATAAGACTTAAAGCCCAGCAAAACCAAAGACATTAGAGGCCCAGCTCTAAAAGAGCCGCTAAGCCTGCGTCCGATGTGCAGAATGTTTCTCATGCAGAGAAGGCCATGGCGAAACTTATGCACGGGCGACGTCTGGTAGATGAATCGATCCTTCAGATGCTGAGTTGAAGGAGGAAACGAGTAGCTTTTGACCAGGAACCCGCGCCTGAGTTCCAAGCAAGTGGTCTTGACAGATTTATGTTTTCTCGGCAGCGATCCGCATATGCGGTTCCACGAGGGTGAGCAAGGGTTCCCTTAGGAACGGCCCGCTCGCCAGCAATCCCGACAAAAGGGGATCGCGCCGGTTAGCAACGAGATCGGTTTTTTCCAGAGTGCTGACAAATCCACATGCGCTCTGCACCAGGGCCGCTCCAGCCACCACATCCCATTCGTTTTTCGGGGTTAGAGTAAACGTGACGTCAGCCAGTCCGACTGCCACCAGGGCAAGCTTATAAGCCACCGAGCCCATGGGACGAATATTTAGATTTGAATTTTCGAACACTTTCCACTCCCCGCGTTTTACTTCGCTGCGGCTGGCGAGAACTAGAGCGCCGTCCAGAGTTTTTCTCTGGCTCGGATGCGAACCCTTGCCGTTGTAGGTAACGCCGGAGTCGATTGCCCCGAGGAATGTTTCGTCAGTCGCTGGATTGTAGATTCCGCCAGCTACCGGACGGCCATCTTCGACGAAGCCGATCGAGACGCAGAATTCTGGAATGCCCTTGACGAACTCACGTGTACCATCAAGCGGATCGACCACCCAAACCCGCGAGCGTTGTAGACGCACCGGATCGTCAACACTCTCTTCTGAAAGCCACCCCTCTCCATCGCGGAGCAATTCCTTTCGAAGAACGGCGTCGAGCGCACGGTCCGCTTCTGTCACTGGGTCGTGTCCGACTTTGTATTCGGTTTCAATCGCTCCCGGCGTAAAGCGGGCAAACACCGCGCGGGACGCTTCGAGCCCAGCGTGAATCCGTTCCAGTATTTGAGCGTACGACTTTGAGTGCATAGTTACCTGGTCTTCGAAAATTCCAATTACGAACGATGCCCACTACACAACGACTCAAGCCATTAACATGCGCGCCCCGGTTGTGAGCAGGACCGCACAAAGAATGCGTCTGAGCCACGGAACCGGAACCCGCGTACTGAGATAAGAACCTACGAGTCCTCCTGGGATTGAGCCGATTAACAAGGCTCCGACCAGATTCATGTCTACATTGTGCATTCGAAAATGAAGCAGGCTCGTGACCCCAGTAAGGATCAAGGCATGCACAATGTCGGTTCCTACCATAACTTTCGGCTGAAAACTATAGAACAGCAAGAGCATCATCATCACAATGCTGCCCGAGCCTACGGAAGTGATGCCCACCAGAAAGCCCGCCACCAGTCCGATCAGCCACATCCAGGCGAAAGACTTAATGGTCGGCGGGCGCACCGCGGCACGATCTTCAATTTTCTTTTGGAAAAACAGAAAAGTTGGAATGCAAATCAGCAACACCCCGACTGCGACGGTGATGAAGTGATTGACGCCATTTCCGTAGACGTTTCGGAGATGAACGAGATAGCTTACCCCCAGATAAGATCCTGGAGCACTGCCGGCAGCGAGCGCCAAAACAACTTTGCGGCGAACCGTACCCTTACGTAAATGAACCCAGCTAGCTCCGATTTTAGTGACGAAGTTGAAGAGCGCGTCGGAGCCCACGGCGCGGATCGGCGGTACATGCAAACCAAAAATGAGGATCGGGAGCAGCAGAACGCCGCCCCCGAGCCCCGTCATTCCAATGAGGGTCCCCACTCCAAAACCCACCAGGCTCTTAATCAGCAAATCCATGACAATACCGGCTCCTGCCTCTCAATCGTTCGTTGGCATTTGCCGGAGAATGTTTAGACCGACTCCGCCGCGGTTCCGATGAAGCCTTCCCTCTCCAGATGCAGAATAATTTCCTGCGCTGCTTCTTCTGGAGATAGTTCACCGGTGTTGATGGTGACCTCGGCGTCAGCCGGAGCTTCGTAGGGATCGGAGATGCCCGTAAATTCTTTCAGGATTCCCGCGCGCGCCTTGGCGTACAAGCCCTTGCGATCGCGTTGTTCGCAGACTTCAACAGTGGTTGCGATGTGCACCAGAATGAACCCGCCGTAGGGCTCGATTAATTGCCGGACATATTTGCGGGTCGCATCATACGGCGCGATAGGCGCGCAGATGGCGATTCCGCCGTTCTTCGTGATCTCCGATGCAACGTAGCCAATGCGCCGAATATTAATGTCGCGATGCTCCTTGGAGAATCCGAGTTCGGAAGACAGATTCTTACGAACCAGATCGCCATCGAGCAGCGTTACCGGACGTCCGCCGGTTTCCAGGAACTTCGTCAGCAGAACGTTAGCGATCGTCGACTTGCCCGACCCGGAAAGGCCGGTGAAGAAAATCGTCACTCCTTGTTTGTGACGAGGCGGGAAGCTGCGGCGCAATTCGGCCACGACTTCAGGATAGGTAAACCAGGCGGGGATGTCCCGGCCTTCGTTCAGACGTTGCCGGAGCTCCGTGCCTGAAATATTTAATACACGATCGCCCTTCTTCACTTCGTCGTCAGGAACGTATTTATCCTGATCCTCGAGGTAGACCATCATGTTGAAAGGCACCATGGTCACGCCGATGTCGGCTTCGTGCTTCTTGAAAACTTCCTGCGCCTCGTAGGGACCGTAGAAAGGTTTGCCATCGGTATCGTTGCCGGGTCCAGCGTGATCGCGGCCCACGATGAAGTGGCTGCAGCCGTAATTCTTGCGAATCAGAGCGTGCCAGATTGCCTCTCGCGGTCCACCCATGCGCATCGCAAGCGGCAGAAGAGAAAGTTTGGCCGTCGACTGCGGAAACTTGGAGAGCAGAAGTTGGTAGCAACGCACGCGCGTGTAGTAGTCCACGTCGCCGGGTTTGGTCATACCTACTACAGGATGAATCAACAAGTTGGCTTCAACTTGCTTCGCCGCGCGAAACGCCAGTTCGACGTGCGCGCGATGCATAGGATTGCGAGTCTGGAAAGCAACTACTCGACGCCATCCCACGCGCGCAAACTCCGCCCGCAGTTCGGCGGGAGTCAAACGCAAGTTCCTGAAATCGTAGTGGGAGGGAATCTGCAGCCCTTCCACCTTGCCTCCGACATACCACGGATTCGCCTTGTTCATGGCGTAATCCGCACCGGGATGCTTCGTGCTGGTGCTGCCGAAAACCGCTTTGGCTTCGGCTTTGCGGTCAGGTTGCCAGACTTCCTCTACATTCAACACCGCCAACATCACGCCTTCCGGATCGCGGAGTGCGACCTTGCTAGTGCCAGGCGTAAGTTTTTTGGCAAATTCCTCGGTCACATCGAGGGTGACCGGCATCGGCCAAAGCGTTCCGTCGGCCAGCCGCATGTTATGACAAACGCCTTCGTAGTCGGCGCGGGTCATGAATCCGCGCAGCGGAGAAAAGCCGCCGGTAACGAGCAATTCTAGATCGCATAGCTGACGGCCGGTCAGGTCCCAGGAAGGCCATTCTTTGGAATGGGCCTTCAATTCGGCGATTCTCTGGGGTGCCGCGGTGAGTTCAACAAGTTCTCCGCCGTGCGGCGGAATGAGATGGCTGGTCGAAGCTGTCAAGTGCGAAGCCTCCTGGATTCTACAAGTCTATGTCTACTAAGTTTATTATCTTTGCTTGGATTGCTTTCCCAGAATTCATCCGGGCCCAACAGTTCCGATTGCAGATTCTTACGGGGAGGAACCTCGAAAGATTATGCAACAGATTAACACTTCCGACCCGCATTACGAAAGCTTACTTTACTCTCTGCGAATCAGCCTACCTGCGAGCCATCGCCAGCCGATCGCAGACCCCCGTTTTTCCCCTAAGTGTATGAAATTAATATCCGCACCGCCTGTTGGATATTTCGGAAACATGCCTGTTGTCTGCATCGAACAAAATTCAATGCCGGTAGAGCCTTTCAACTCCAGCCTACAAAGAGCCGGGGATAGCGATGGACGACTACCTCGCGCCGCTGCTCCAGTCCTTCAAGTGCCACCCCCGGCCCCAAACGCACAAGGCTGCGACATAGCCTTGGCCAGCAGGTATCTCCCGCAGCGACCAGAGCGCAGCTTCGGATTTATTAGGGCGGGTCGAGAGCAAGGCATTCCCGTTTTCCGGACCGACAGAGACGTCGAATTGATGCAGTGGAAGCGATAAACCATCGCCGGTGGCTTTAATGTACGCCTCCTTGCGCGTCCAGCAGCGAAAGAACGACTCGAACTTCTTCTCCTCCGGTAAAGATCGGAGTTGTTCCTGTTCATGCGAGGAAAAAAATCTACTGGCGATAGCTTCGACTTCAAAGTCGCAGCGCACTTGTTCCACATCGACGCCGATTTCTCTCTTGCGCGCAAAGGCAAACAGCGCGATTCCGCCCGAATGGGAAATGTTGAAGGTAATACCGCTGTTCGCACTTCCTGGCGCCAGAGATGGCTTTTCTTTCTGCGAGTAGATAAAGCTCAAGCTCTTCGGCTCAATCGCGAGGTAGCATCCCAGAATTGTCCTCAACAGGGCGCGCGATGCGACAAAACGTTGACGGTCCGCGAAGAAATGGAACCGTGAAGCGCGGTTCGATTCGTCCGGGGAGAGTACCTTTTGCCAACGCGATTCGTCACCGCGGATTGATTCGAGATCCACTCGCCAGACTTGTACTTCGTCTTCAGGAAGCGCGAGAGGCGACGCAAGGGCAAAGTCAGCATCGACGATATTCATGGATACTGTCATACGGATCAGCTTTACGAGTAGAAGTCCATCTGCACGCCAGCGACTCTTCTACTCTGCAGGGGGCAACTGACCGGGCGTGCCAGGCGCGAGCCCTGTGACATCAGCCGGCATCGCCTGGGACGCAATTGCCGGTTCCGTGATGCAATACTTCACCAGGCACCAGAGTGCGCGCACGCCATCCTTCCACTGGATCTTTTTGCCCTCTTCATAAGTCCGGCCCCAGTAACTGATGCCAACTTCATAAATGCGAAGCTTGCGTTTCGCGATCTTGACAGTAATTTCGGGTTCGAATCCGAAGCGCTTTTCCTCTAAGGGGATGGATTGGATCACTTCTCGCCGGAAAACCTTGTAACAAGTCTCCATGTCGCTGAGGTTCAGATTGGTCAAGGCGTTGGAGAGCAAAGTAAGAATCCAGTTGCCCACGGAATGCCAGAAGTAAAGCACGCGATGAGGCCGGGAGGAGAGAAAGCGCGAACCATAAACTACGTCAGCCCGCCCCTCGATCAACGGCTCCAGCAGTAACATGTACTCTGCTGGGTTGTACTCGAGATCGGCGTCCTGGATGACCACGTAGTCTCCTGTGGCTTCGCGAATTCCGCGGTGCAGAGCCGCGCCTTTACCCATGTTCATGGGCTGAAGTGCGACGCGAATTTGAGGCCGTTCCGCCTGTAATTGCTCCAGAATTTCACGTGAGCCGTCGGTAGATCCGTCGTCCACACAAATCAATTCAATCTCCAGAGGAACGGCGAGCACTCTGTCAACGACCTGCCGCAGCGTGGCCCGTTCGTTATATACCGGCATGATGACGGAGAGTCTCATGGTTCATCCGTAGTGTAGTGGAAAAGCAGGACGCCGAGGAAGATAGCACCAGTAACAACAATAAAATTGCGGCCGGCAACGAGAAGGTTCGAGTATTAATCTCGACTCTCAAGCCGAAGATGCTGGCGCAGGATTGCCACAATCCTTGGAGCTGCCTCGCCATCCCAAAGAGGAGGACGACGGAACGGCATCACCGGATTCTGGAGAATGGAGTGAGCCGCCTCCAGGATCCGATCCGGATTTACTCCGATTACTTGATTGGAACCGTACTCCACCGTCGCAGGCCGCTCCGTATTCTCGCGCAAAGTAAGACAAGGCACGCCGAGGACGGTGGTTTCTTCCTGGATTCCGCCGGAATCGGTCAAGACAAGACGCGCATGGTCGTTGAGCGAAAGGAAATCAAGGTATCCGAGCGGATCCAGCGGCACGATTCCAACCCTGCCGGGCGCCTCATCAGTGCTTAGATAGTTCAGCAACCCAAAACTCTCGATGTTCTTTCGAGTTCGAGGATGAATCGGGAACAACACTGGAAGCTCGATGGCAATGGCGCTGACCGCCCTGAGAATTCCCTCCAGCGTCTCGGAATCATCCACGTTAGAGGGCCGGTGCAGAGTGAGGACGGCGTAGGGACGGTGCGCGGAGCCGTTTTGCCGCAGTCCCAGCCGATCAAGCAGCAATGACCTCGCCGCCAATTGGCGGTGCCGCAGAAGGCAGTCGATCATGACATTCCCGACAAGAAAAATCTTCTCTGTCGGAACGCCTTCATGTTTTAAATTCTCGACGCCACTTTGCTCAGTTACGAAAAGCAGAGTAGACAAAGCGTCCGTCAGTTTACGGTTGATCTCTTCCGGCATAGTCATGTCGAAGCTGCGCAGTCCAGCCTCGACGTGAGCTACTTTGATTCCGAGCTTCACGGCGGTGAGCGCCGCGGCGATTGTGGAATTTATGTCTCCCACAACTAAGACCAGATGCGGCTTGTAGGCGATCAGAACCGGCTCGACGCGCTTCATGATTTCGCCAGTCTGAACCGCATGGCTGCCGGAACCAGTTTGCAGATTCACATCCGGTACAGGAAGGCCCAGATCCGAAAAGAAGTTGCCGGAGAGTAGTTCGTCATAGTGCTGGCCGGAGTGCACCAGGCAGTGCTCGATGTCGGGGAACTTTTTCAATTCCTCGACAATGGGCGCGATTTTCATAAAATTGGGTCGCGCCCCCACCACGCTCAGAAGCCTGATCATTGGGAAATTCCTGACGGGAGTCACAAGAGATTCGTGGCTCTAAAAACAGTGTAAAGCACCTTCCTGGTTTTATTTCGAATGCAGGCGCTGCGATTCCTCAATGGTTAGGGCAGGGCGATCCCAAGTGGGCTGAAACTTGCACTCCCATCATTTAAGCCCTCTTTGGTCTCGGGTCCATTGTGTAAATTGTTCAGCACTTACCCGTAGGCACAGCAATTTTAACCTAGGGTATTTACCTGAGACCAGGGCCCGCGTGCTGCGTGCCCTGTGGATTAACTAAGCTGTGCACAGTCCTCGAAAAGCGGCTCTTTGCGGCGGCGATTGCCATCACACATCGCAGCGGATGTAGCACATTCATCCCCGCGCTTCAGAAGACGACTGAACGCCCCACTTTACGGGCCTTTCGCACGTCGACAGCGTCTCCGTAGTCAGGAGCGGACCTCTTCTCCTGAAGTTCCACGAGGGAATGCGGAATCTAGAGTGCCCTGCAAGTGCCTGTGGAAATTGATGTTCTTAGGTCACAGCTATTTTTCTCGCGAAGTGGCATTGTGGATGCTACTCAATTTGAAATATCCCAGTTGAGCACAGTTCGGGGGGGGCAAATTTAGATCCCAGGGGGTTGCGATGGCGGAGCAGTCCGTCCGGCTAGGACCGCGCGAACAGCAAATCGTCGAGTTGCTTTTACAAGGCTGTGACAATGCAGAAATCGCGAGCCAACTCAAAATGGCTCGCAGAACCGTGAAGGCTCATTTTAACCGGCTGTTTCTTCGTTTCGGAATCACCGGCGGAATCAAGCGAGTGAAACTCGCAACGCTTTTATATAGGAGGCAATCATGTTTGCAAACGAACGTTACGGTACCCGCGTCCCCAGTCAACGCGAAAACCGAGTCATCGAGCTTGTCGCCCAGGGCTTGAAGAATCGGGATGTCGCCGATGCGATTGGCACAACGGAACATGTAGTGAAGAATTATCTTCGCGTCATCTATGACAAGCTCGGGCTCTGGAACCGGGTGGAACTTGCACTGTGGTATGAATCGCGCAGACAGCAGCCTCAACTTCCGTCTTGAGTCGCGTCGCCGGACGAGACCGGATTGGAATATGGGCCGGCAGAATATGGGCCGGCAGGAGAATCCTGCCGCCCTTTCATTGACAGCCGAAAGCCTGCAAGTTACGAAGCCGTTCGCCAGCCGAGGTTTTTCCCTTGCGCGCCGCCACATCCAGCAGCAAGCGCGCCTGATCGCAACTCTTGGGAATACCATCTCCCCGTAAATACAAATCAGACAGAACCATCGTCGCCGCGAGATTTCCCTTTCCTACAGCCTTCCACAACCACTGGGCGGCTTCTCTATTATCGTTGGCCCCACCGTGACCTCGGTTCAAGTATTTCTCTGCGGTAGCCAACTCCTCGGCTCCGCTTGACTCCGTAGCTCCAACCGAAGAATTCGCGGCGACCGAAACAATTCGAGGGGATGGCGTTCGTTCCATTGCTGCCGCTTGAGTTGACCGCGAGCCAGTCGCTGGCTGGTTTTGGTTTTCGACCGAACTAGCGCGAGAAGTCTGATTAGCATCACGGGACGCAGCGGCCGCCGGAGGGGGTTGTACCGGAGTTGCAGCGGGGGCATCGGCCGGCGGAACACTTCGCTTTGGTGCTGGTTCTTGCGTGGCTGCCGGTGTAGCCCGTGATGGTGCGGCCGGAATTACACGCGAGGGCACGGACTCAGAGGTATCTCCCGAAGAGCCAGGCATTCCATGCCACGCCGTGTAGAGCAATCCGCCAAGAACGAGGGCCACCGCGATACCGACGTAAAGCCGGTAACGATAGGGCACCGATTCCGATTCAACGGCGAAACTTGGAAGGTCTGTTTCGGGCATAGACCATTCTCGCTGAGGGGGATCATGACGCGAATAGCCTCCAAAACTGAGAGCAGGTTCCGCCGCATATTCGGTGGAATAATTAACGCCCGACGGGCCTGGCTTACTCGATGATTGTTTCTCGTTCCAGTCCTCTTCTTCCACGGTTTCAAGAGCCGGCGCGATTTCAGCCTGGAATTTCAATTCGTCTTTGCGCGGCGAGGATTGCAAGGACGCGCCGCACATTCCACAAAATTTCTGTTCCGCCGGGCTTTCGGCAGAACATACGTCGCAGGTTCTTGTTGACCCCACCGCAGGTGGAGCTTGTCTCTGGTAATGCGCTTCGTCGCTCAGAGGTTTTGGCTGTTTCGTCCCCTCGGTTTTTCTTGCCTTATCCTTTCTTGCTTCATCAATGCCCGCCTCAATCGCCGAGGACTCCGGCGGCGATCCACTCCTGAGTTCCCGAACTAAGTCAGAGACAGCCTGCCCGCGCTTCTCCGGTGGACTGGTGAAATATACCTCCGCCCAGCGTCCCATATGCGCTCCCAGCAGCGGATTCAGCAGCGGATTCAACTCGGGGTCCGGCAATATCTCCCCGTCGACTTTGTCACCATGAGCCACTGGCATTCTCCTGAACCGGGACTACATATGATTGCACTATCAGCCCGGAAGGTTGTCAAATGGGATGGCGCGGATCGTACAATTCAGCCCAGGGAAACGTGCGCAAGTCAGTTGCACGCCTTACGATATGCCGGTTCGAACTGATCTAACTGTGCGTCGCGTTGGCTGGTAGTCTTGCCTTTGGGCGTCTTGCCGTACAAATCGGAGCCCGGGCAATAATAAAGGGCGGTGTGCAAATCGACCCACACTTGCGTATCAGGATTGCCTTTGTACTCGGGAGCATCGGGAGCTTCTGCGAGCCCCATGCTAATCAGAAGTTTGTCGAATGCAGAGAGATCTGCGTTCGGGTCGAAGTGCTTACGGTGACTCGCAGAAGTCGTCGATCCTTGTCCCGTCGCCCCGACCGAGTGGTCGGACCAGATTCCCCAGCGAATCACGGCTATTACCAAAATAATTGCGAGGCCAAGATAGAAATCGCCGCGCCGCGAACGCCAGTAGCGGCCAAACGCTCCCGCTTCGCGTTTGCCGGATACCGATTCCAGAAAATCGCGTGCCCTCGCGGCGGAACTCCAAACAATATCTTCTTCTAGCTGCTGCGGCAGAGCAAGCACAGTAGAGTGATTCTGCGTGGGGCTGTGGCTGAGCCGGTCGTTCGACGATACCGCGGTCGGATCGTCGTCAACGCCTTCGCCGAATGAATCTCCCGGCGGAGAATCCGCTTCAAGCTCCGCTCGAGAAGGAGAAAATGGAGAAGCAGAAACTTGAGAAGCAGAAAATGGTTCAAGCTTGCCAAACGGTCCTTCTTCTTGAACGCCTACGTCTGCCTTCCCGGAATGATCCGTAGTTTGATCTGAAATCCAATGCGTCCCATTGCCGCCCGCCACATTCCCGTTAGGAGGCGTAGCTGCAACAGTTTCATGATTCGCCTGCTGCATGTACCATGCGGATGCCGTTTTGCTCTGCATACTCGTTGATTCGTCGGCACCGGCCCGCGGGGCGCCGCATTTGCCACAAAATTGTTCCTCAACCAATAAATTGTTGCCGCACTTCCAACACGGGAATTCTAAGGCGGAGGCAGCCCTGGCGCTCACGCTTGTCCCAGACGCGCTCGGGGAGAGGCCCTCCGTGACGGTTGCCAGATTCGGTTGCAGCCTCTCAATGGCCGCTAGCATCGTAGATCGTTCCGCAGCCATCGAGTTTTTTAAGCTCAGCTCGGCGTCTCGGCCAATTGCTTCCGTCACAAGTCCCGCCATCAGTTGGCAGGTATGGATATCCTGCTCGGCAAAGCCGTGAATGCCATCGAAGTAGAGTTCCAGCGCCCCTACAATGTCGCCGTCGTGATAGATCGGTACGGACAATAGCGAAAGAATTCCTCGTTCTCGGCAAAGCTCGGGATCGAACAGGAATTCTGTATTGACGTCCTCGCTGCGAATGACCTTCCCAGTACGCACACTTGCGAAACAAATCGCGGCGTCTAGAGAACTCTCACTTCCGATCGGCAAAGCCGGCGTTCCTGTTCCGGCACGATAACGCACAATCTTTCCGTCTAGAATCGCAATGGCCGCTCCGCTCGAGTTCGTGATTCGCGCCACTCTCTCTGCAACCACTGCCATGGCTTTATCTAATCCGAGATGGTGCATTTGAATCTGCCGTTGAGCTTCAACGATCTCCGACAAAGTGAGGGTGTAGTCGCTGTTCGATCGCGAACCTTCTTTAGATTCTGGAACGCCCGGTGGTTGTGGAGGTGCTGCCAACTCTTGCTCGCGACGCAGTTCGCTCTGGGACTCCAGTCTCTGTTCTAATTCCTGCACCTTGCGATTGTGTTCTTGCAGGACATAAGCAGCCTCTAAAAGTTTTTCAAAAGTCTGCTCGTCGAGAACTGGTTTTTTGTTTTGGTCGGTCACGATTTTTACTTGACACCTTTGGCGCGCCCGGCTCGATAGGGGGGACCGTCCGGAAACTACCCTATTTTAGTGCAATTGCTCCACTAAAAAACTCTATTATGCGATGCGGCCAAGACGTATTTTGGCGGACGATGGAGCGATCCCGGTTTGGCCGCTACGGATGAATCCACAAATGTATGGACTTTAAGGGGTTAACGAGATCGCTTTGGGGATCGCTTGGGAAGAGGTGAAACGAAATTCCTCACTAAAGTGGCCAGATTACTCTCGTAATCTGAAAGGCACTGCACACTCGGCCATGGAAACTTCTTCCGTTCGACCGGCAGCCAATGGTTTCCCATCGGCCACCGTTTATGCCTCACGCTTTTTGCCTTCGAGATAAAAATGCACTGCCGGGGTGATGATTAGCGACAGGACCATCGAAATTATCACTCCGCCAATTACTGCGATGGCCAGCGGTTGCAGCATCTGGGACCCAGCGCCGATGGCAAAGGCGAGTGGCGCCATTCCAGCCACTGTAGCCAGTGCCGTCATCACGATGGGCCGCAGTCGGCGGCGTCCGGCCAGCAAGATGGAGTCTTGCGCATCGATGCCCGCGGCGCGCGTACGCTGATCCGCGTCGAGCAGGAGGATGCCGTTCTTGGCCACGATGCCGATGACCATGATCATGCCCATGAACGACGAAATGTTAAACGTGGTGCGCGTGATCAAGAGTGCGATGAACACGCCTGAGGTAGAGAGCAGGGCCGAAGAGAGAATTGCGATCGGCGCCGAAAACGTGCCGAACTCAAACAAAAGTACGATGAAGAGCAGCAGGACCGCCAAAACTAAAACGATCACCAGATCGTGAAATGACTTTTGCTGTTCCTGGTAAGTCCCGCCGTATTCGACGCGAATATTTGCCGGAATGTGCAGGCCGGCAACAGTCTTTTGTACATTGGCCATTCCGGCGCCCAGGTTCGTGCCTTCCAGTCGTGCCGTAACCGCAACTTGGCGTTGCAGGTTTTCGCGTCGAATCTCAGTCTGCCCTGGCGTTTCGACAATGGTTGCCAGAGCTCCCAAGGTGGCGGTATGGCCGGTGCTGCTCACCAAGAGCGTGTCGCGCATCGCTTCCAGCGAAGCGCGATTCGCGTCGGGAAAGCGAATCCGCAATGTGTAGGCGCGGCCGTTGGTTACAACCGGCGTCGGCGCCGGTTCGCCTTCCAGGATCGCGGACGCGTCAATTGCAATTTCCTCCGCGGTGAATCCAGCCCGCGCGGCCACACTCGGGTCGACCTGAAACGTTACCGCCGGGCCGCTGATCGTGTTCTCAATGCCATTGAGAATATCGACCACGCCTTTGACCTTTCCGATCGCCTCCGCCACTTTCGGCGCCCACTCTTCCAGTTGTTTCGGATCTTCCGAAAACAACTTGATCTGAATCGGTTCCGGCGCGGACGTGAGATCGCCGATCATATCCTGGAGAACTTGAATGAAGTCGAGATCGAGAGCAGGCTCCTCTTGCTTGATTTCCTCTCGCAGTTCCGCCATGATTTCTTCCACATCGCGGTCGCGCTTCGCTTTCAATTTCACCAGGATGTCTCCCGTGTTCGCCTCCGTCACCGCAGCCAAGCCCAATTGCAGGCCGGTGCGTCGCGAAGTGCTCTCCACCTCAGGAGTTTCGCGGAGAATTTGTTCCACATGGCCCACGACGCGATTGGTTTCCGCCAGCGAACTGCCCGCCGGCATGATGTAGTCGAGAACGAAGCCGCCTTCATCCATTTCCGGCAATAGATCGGAGCCCGAAAAGGTGTAACAGACATAGGAAACCACGACGAGCGCCAGGCTGAAAACTATAAGCAGTACGGGACGTTCCAGCGCCCGGCGCAGCCAGCGTTCGTGAAAGTTCACTACGCGTAAGAAAAAGCCACTGAGATGAGCTTCCTCAGCCGCCATCAGGCGCTTGGCAGTGTCGGCTTCCGATAAATTCTCTGATGTAGCGACGCCAGGCGCAGCCGACTGCGGATCTGAGTCGCCGTGCTTCCGTCCGTGAATAAAATATTGGCTCAGGTTCGGCGTCCAGGTGACTGCCAGAGCCAGTGAAGTGAGCAGCGCAACGCTCATCGTAATTGCCAATGCGCGGAAGAACACGCCGGTGACGCCCGTGATGGCAATGAGAGGAATGAAAACCACCACCGGAGTGATGGTTGAGCCAATCAACGGAACCGTAATCTCGCGCAGGGCGCTTTCAATCGCCTCCAGCCGTCCCTGGCCCGCGTCACGATGCAGCACGATGTTTTCAACCACCACAATGGCATCGTCGATGACCAGGCCCACCGCCGCTGCCAGTCCACCCAGGGTCATCAGATCGAAGGTCTGCCCCATCACTTTCAGGGCGATGAACGTCACCATCACCGTGACCGGAATCACCAGACCCGCGACTAACGACGTGCCCCAATCGCGCAAGAACACGACCAGGATGATCGAAGCCAGCACCAAGCCGAGCAGGATCGCATCGCGCACGCTCTTAATCGATTCGCCAACGATAATCGACTGATCATAAAATGGCTCAATCTGCACCCCAGGCGGCAAAGTCTTGCGAATGCGGTCAATCTCCGCGTGCACTTCATCCGCAACCTGCACCGTATTACCGTCAGGCTGGCGGTTAATGTTCAGCAGCACAGCCGGCTTGCCATTCGCGGTTACCACTGTATAAACGGGTTTCACGTTGGGCCCGACCGCAGCCACATCGCGAATGCGTACTGGAATTCCAGTTGCCGTGGTCTTGATTACGGTGTCGGCTATCTGGTCTGGAGTCTGTATCTGCCCGTTGATCAGCGCAAGAAACAGCTGGTGATTTCTTTCCAGCAAACCGGGCGAGTCCACCAGATTGGTGCGGCGTACCGCATCAAGAATGTCGTTGACCGTAACCCCCGCCGTGAGCAACTTGGCCGGGTCGGGAGTGATTTGAAATTCGGGCTCTTGTCCTCCTTGAATGACGACCGTGGCAACGCCCTCCAGCCGATTGAGCCGGGGCTTCATCTCATAGGTGGCCATCTCCCAAAGCCGAGTCTGCGGCAGGTTCGCGGACGTAACGCTATAACCCACAATCGGGAAACTCGCGAACGTCATGCGGTGCGCCTCCACTTTTGCCGTGGGAGGAAGCTCAGGCTGCACCCGGGATAGGGCCGCATTTACATACTGCAAGGTCTGGAACATGTCCAGATCCCAGCGGAAGTAGAGATCGACTTCCGCCGATCCGCGGCTCGTGATCGAACGCACGGTAAGAAGACCCGGGACGCTATTCACAGCCTCTTCAATCGGCCGCGTTACCGTCACCATCATCTGGTCGATGGGCATCACGCCGTTATCCACGGCGATCAGCACGCGTGGAAAATTCGTGTTGGGGAACACTGACACCGGAATGGTGAAGGCCAGGTACCCACCCAGCAGCGCCAGGGTAAGGATAAGGAAAATCATCGGCCGCGAATGGCGCGCGACCCAGTGATCAGATTTCACGTGATTCAAGAGATAGCTCCCGGGCGCCTATTTGTCACTAGAGGGTTTCTTTTCATCGGAGGCATCCTTGTCACCAGAGGACTCCTTCTTCTCACCAGCGGACTCCTTCTCGCCCTCCTTGGGTGACTCCTTCTCAGCAGGCGCTTCCACCGTAATCTTGGTGTTGTCGGGGAGGCCGTAAGCGCCGGTCGCAACCACTTTGTCGCTTTCAGTGACACCCTCGAGAATTTGCACGTCGTCGTCTTGCCGAATGCCAAGCTTGACCGTTTTCTGATGAGCCTTGCCATCGCTGCCCGCAACCATGACAGCCGAACTGCCATCCGCTGCCGTAATCACAGCGGCTGCGGGAACTACTAGCGCATCTTTCACCGTCTTTGCAGTGAGAGCGACTTGCGCGCTGGTTCCCGGCTTCAGTTGCTGCTTCGGATTTTTTGCTTCCAGCCAAACCTCGACGGTTGTGCTATTGGGATCGAGAGCCGGACTGACCACCGTAACTTTTCCTTCGACCGGAGTATCCAATCCCGGCACCGTAATCGTTCCTTTATCGCCAATTTTTAACAGCGCGGCATCGGCTTGAGGGATGTGTGCTTTCGCGATTACAGCCGAAACATCCATCACCGTGACGATTGCCGTCCCTGCCGCTGCCATCTCCCCGGGATACAGAGGACGATCCGTTACCACTCCGTCAATCGGGCTGCGAATTTCTGAATAGCTCAGCTGCGCTTCCGCGCCCAGATACTTGCCCTTGGCCGATTGCAGCTGTCCCGCCGCTGCTTTCAATTCTTGCTGTTTCCCGATGGCCACCAGCGTGTCGAGATGCCTTTTCGCAATCGAATACTGATTGCGCGCCTGTACAATTTCGACGCCCGACTGGTCGAGTTCCTTGCGCGGCAGAGCTCCTTGCTCATACAGTTGCTGGCGGCTTTGATAAATCTTTTCCTGCGCGTCCAGCGCTTGCTTCGCTTGCTGTGTGTCGGCTTCCGCCTTCTGCATTTCTTCCGGCAACCCTGCGGAGGTCGTGGTCTCGTAGGTGGCCTCCGCCTGGCTGAAGGCTCCTTGGGTATCTTGCGCGGCCGCGCTCAGGTCGCGGTTCTCGAGAATGGCCAACAACTGCCCCTCGTGCACCCGGCTGCCCCGCTTGATCAGAAATTTCTGTACCGGAGCGCTGATCTTGGAAACGATCGCCGCCTGTTGCCGGGGAAACAAAATGGCCTGGCTTTTGATTACGTGTTGGATGGTTCTTTTTTCGACCGGCACTACCTGCACACTCACGGTCGGTTCCTTGTCACCCTTGTCCTTCGAGCAGGCGGAAATAAGCAAGAAACTGCCGACTGCAACCAGGGTGATAAATATGCGGATCCCGCGAAAACGCCGCGAAAGCGTCAGCTGCGGGGAAAATTTAGTAAGAAGATAGCGGCTCATCTGGCTTAGAAGCTCCCCGTCAGAGTTTGCAAATTGGCAACTGCAACTCGGTACCGTGCTTGTCCATCGTCATAGGCGTTACGTGCTAGAGTAAGAGTATTCTGCGCGTCCACAATCTCCAGCACTGTCGATTCGCCGGCCTGATAGCGGAGGTTGGTCAGGCGAAGACTTTCCGCCGCCATTTCCGCAGAACTGGCCAGTGATTCCATTTCCGACCGCGCCGCATTCGCCTCCTCGTAAAATTGCTGCAGGTGGCTTAGAAGCTGGCGTTGTTCAAAACTCAATTCCAGGCGGGCCTGATCGCGGCGCAACTCCGCTTGCTTCAGTTTGCTGCGATCCGCCCCCCAATTAAAGATCGGTATTTGTAGAGTGGCCACTGCCGAGTATCCAAGAGCACGCACTCCGTCGACGCGGGTGGCAAACTTGTTGGAATCGATACCGTAGAAGTAGTCCATTGTCAGTGACGGCAGAAGCCCGCCCCATGCCGATGTGACCTGGTGATTTGCTACTTCCAGTGCTGCCAACGCAGCCCGCAGGTCAGGATTGTTTTTCTTGCCCGCCACCGCCACCTCGGCAAACGGGGGCAGCGGCTCCGGAGTCTGAAGGTCGTCGACCACGCCGAAGTTCTGGGTCCAGTCATGAAAAATCATGACCGCCAGATCCAGCCGGCTTTTTTGCATGGCCAGTTGCGCTTCTTGCAAATCGCGCTGTTGCTGCTGCGCCTGGATGCTGGCTTTGACCACATCGGCCCGGGCCACTTCGCCGCCGTTTTGCAAGTCCTGGCTGATCTTTAGAAATCGCTGAGCTTCCGTCGAGGCGCGTTGTGCGGTCGAATACTTGCGCTGTGCAATGACCAGCCCGTAATAGGCCTGGGTCACGGTGACCACCAACCCGCGAGTTGCAATTTCCGCCTTGGCCCGAGCCTGCGCCAGGGCGGCGGACGAGCGGCGGTAATCCGCGAAGTTGGTCAGCGAGATGGCTTCGTGCGCGTTCCCCTGACTAATGTATTCATGCACACCGTTATTCGCAATGAACCGGCTGGCCGGACAGACGGCACTGACCGCACAAGCGGGCGGCTGGCCGGTGCCCTCGGTATAGATGAATGAATTGTTGTAGGTAATATTGGGAAGCAAAGCTGCCCGTGCCTGCACCCGGTCTTCGCGCGCCACGCCCAGATCGGTAAGCGCTGCGTGATATTGAGTTTCGTTCTTACGCGCCCGCTCCAGTGCGTCTTGTAACGTGATTGTCAAGGGAGCGCCATCGGCGGTGGGAGCATTCGCGGCTGGCGAAGACTGAGAAAGTTCCAACGTCGCGCCGGGTTCCTGTGCAAAAAGTGCCGGGCTCGCCATAACAAGCCCCAAAATGAACCCGGCTACGATTCTGCCGCTCCCATTTCGGAACCCAGCATCTTCATGACCCTGCGGAAGAATATTTTTGAACATTACCGGCCACCTCGCGCAATGATTCCTCGAACCGAGGACTGCTTCAAAATTGTGCAGTCAAAAGGCTTGCGTATACGAGCCGGAGCTCCGCGATGCCTTTCGATGCGCCCCATTCCCAGCTTCCAGCAAGGGTTTCCCGGGCAAGAGTTAAACGGCGTCATGTCCATCGATTCCAGTGTCCTCAATCCGATTTGGGACGCTACAGCCTAGCACGACTTTTCTGAACTTCTTCTGAAAGCTCTAGTTCTTGTCCCTAAGTGCAAGCGCCTGCGTGCGTTAGAAGAGCGCAGCTTGCCAGCAAAAGTTTGGCGAAGCATGTGCTTAACCGAACATGTCGGCCATAACCAAGACAAAAAATATAAAGGAGACTGCGTGCTGGATATCGACACAATCAAAGTCACACCGCGAGATCAGCAAGTGCTCGATCTACTGGTTCAAGGTTGCAGCAACAAGGAAATCGCCGGGCAATTAAGCATCAGCCCTCGTACCGTAAAACAGCATTTGCGCACCCTGTTTCTCCGTGCCGGAATCCGCGAGGGGCGCAAGCGCGTGCGGCTGGCCACTGCGGCATTCGAAAGGGCGGAGGCGAAGTCATGATGCCCTGCGAGCGGTTGACCCCGAAAGAGGTTCAGGTGGCAACCATGGTCTGGGAGGGACTCACCAATCGCGAGATCGGCAGGCTTCTCGGAACGACGGAGCAGGTTATTAAGAATCACCTGCGCAGCGCCTTCGACAAACTCGGCGTCTGGAGCCGTCTCGAAATGGCGATGTATGTCGCCAGCCACGGCGGCAGGAACTGGATGCAGGAATCCGAGCGACCGGTATTTGCCGAGCCTCGGGCAGTGGCAAGCTAAGTAATCGGCATGCTTGCGGAAAACAATCGCCTGGGTCGATGCAGGTCGTTGGCTTGCTGAACTGCTGCAAAAGGTTTGCACTCGGGGACGACGATCATTTTGTCAAATGGATGTAACTATAAGAATAGAAGTGACTTGCGGTAATTCTGCAGTCGGCCCACGAAATGCACTACTGGGCCCGATCTAGGTGAGCTGGCTCATTGGGGATCTTGAGCCGGCTCCGCAGTCTCGCGATGGGTATGGATTACAAAGAAACCTTTTGGATGGCGTGCGATTCGACTGAACAGTTGCGGGCGGAGTATGGCCCGTTTCACACCCGCGTCGAGGCCGAAGCGGAGGCTCGAAGATTGGGCTTCAGCTACTTGTTGCGCTACGAGCACATGCTCGACGAAAACGAAGAGATCCAGGAAGTTCGATGCATCTTCCTGGAATTGCCGGGCACCGTTACCGCGGAAGTGGCGCTCATCAGCTTGCACACCCGTTGTGCTACCTGCGGTGTCTCAGCTACGCACGACAAAGCATGGCAGGCGGAAGTATGGGCGGACATCCATGAGTTTGAAAACTCCCGCCATCGCGTTCGCCTTTTCGAGCACGCACGGGGAAAAGGCCTCAAAGAGATCGCCGGCTGGCGCGGATAGCTTTCGCAGTTGAGAGGTTACGCCGTTGTCAGTTGGCTGGCGGCAGCCCGATCGACAAACCAAATCAGCTTGCCATTGCTGGGCCGAACCAACTTCGAGGGATATTTTTCCGGTGGAGCATCGCCTTCCAGAACTTCACGGAGAACCGCCGCTTTGTCGGTTCCGCTTACCAGGAATACGACATAACGGGCTGCATTCAGCAATGGCAGAGTGAAAGTGATCCGGCTGGTCTTCAGTTTCTCTACCCAGTTAGCCGTCACGAGTCGCGATTTCTCTTCGAGCGCCGGTGTCTCAGGAAACAATGACGCGGTATGTCCATCCGGGCCCATGCCTAGCAGGATAAGATCGAAGCGCGGCACTTCGGTCGGCTTCAAAGCAAAAAGATTCCTTATAGTCTGCTCGTATGCCTCCGCAACGGCTTCAGCATCCTTGTTCCCGGCAGGGACTGGAAAGATGTTGGCTGGTGGAATGGGCAACTTCGACAGAAGCGTTTCCTTGGCCATGAGGTAGTTGCTGTCCGGATCGTCCAGGGGAACATGGCGTTCGTCGCTCCAGAAAAAAAATACTTTGTCCCATGGCACGCTCGCGCCGGCGTTGGCCGCGATCAAGGTATACAAGTTTCTGGGAGTCGATCCGCCCGAGAGCGCAATTGTAAAGCGGCCGCGCTGTGCAATTGAGTCAGTGGCGACGCGTATCACTTCCTCGGCCGCTGCCTGGAAAAGATCCTGCGGAGTCGTAAGCCGCCGTAGATCGACTGATGCAGTCACAAGGCCTCCCTACGGCCATTGCTGGATCTCGCCGCCGCGCAGCGGGCCGCCCCCAGCAAACCGGCCTTGTCATTGATAATCACTTGCACCGGAACAGCTTCCAGAAGGGACCGCAACCTGCCCTTCTCCAGAAAAGCTCGCATAAAAAGTGGTCCGCCAAGCTTGGGAAGAATCTTCGGCGTAATTCCGCCGCTCAAAAAGATTCCGCCGGTCGCCATTACTTTCAGAGCCAGATTGCCGGCCTCGGCCCCGTACACCGAGATCCATAGGTCGAGCGCTTGCTCGGCCAGGCGATTACTGCCGTCCAGCGCAGCCCCGGAAATCGCCGCCGCAGCGTCGGCATGTTCAAGTCGCGCGGCAAACCCTTCAGGCTCGTCGCCGTACCCTTTTCCGCGAAGAAATTCGTACACATTCACCAAGCCCGGCCCGGAGAGCACACGCTCGTAGCTAACATGGCCGTAGCGGCTTTCCAGAAATTGCAACAGTTCAACCTGGAGATTGCCTCGCGGCGCGAAGTCAGCGTGTCCGCCTTCGCAGGCGAAAACCTCGTGCTCGCTGCCGTTCCAATACAACCCGGCTTGTCCCAACCCGGTTCCCGGAGCGATTACTGCCTGATTTCCGATCGAGGGCGCGACTTGATTGAGGGGAACCAGATCTTGCGAGCTCAGCGCTCCGATGCCCCACGCATTAGCTTCCAAATCATTGATCAAAAGAGTCCCTGGCAATTCAATCTGCTTTGCCAGCCGCGACTGTTCGATGATCCAGGGCAGATTCGAGGTTTCGACGCGCCCATTATGGACGGGACCAGCAATTCCGAAACAAGCCAGGTCGGGTCGGGTCGCTGCGCCCTGCAGAAACGTCGAAACGATTTCGCCAAATTCGCTGTAATCCCGGCTCGGAAAAACGCGTTCGGAAATGAGCCGGAGGTGTCCGTTCTGGGGCAGGAAATATGCCAGTCGAGCGTTGGTTCCCCCAATATCGCCGGCCAGAATCATTTCTCGAAGTTCCTCCAGCGCCGGCCGTCGCGCTCCAGTAGTTCGTCGGCATCTTTCGGTCCCCAGGTGCCCGAAGCGTAGTTAGGAAAATTTCTGGGTGGCAGCGCCTTCCACAAATCGAGCACAGGATTCACCACATTCCATCCCGCTTCCACCATGTCGGCTCGCTGAAACAGCGTCTGGTCGCCGATCATGCAATCGTGCAGCAGCCGCTCGTACCCGGTGCTGGGCTGCTTGCCAAAGTATTCCTGATATTCAAAGTTCATGTCCACTGTGCCGAGCCGCATCACCGGGCCTGGGACTTTTGCGGCAAACTGCAACGAGATGCCTTCTTCCGGCTGTATATGCAACACCAATTGGTTCGGCATTAAATGTTCGACCGAGGTATCGCGGAACAGGACGAAAGGAGCCCGCCGGAACTGAATCACAATGTGGGTGTTGCGCGCCGGCATGCGCTTTCCGGTGCGCAAATAAAAAGGAACGTCGGCCCAGCGCCAGTTGTCGATGAGCAATTTCATGGCAACGAAAGTCTCCGTCCGGGAATCCGGCGCCACGTCTGGTTCGGCACGGTATGCCGGAACCTCCTGGCCGGCGACCGTCCCTTCCCCGTATTGCCCGCGCACCGAGCGGACCAGAACCTCTTCGTCTCCAAGTGGTTGGATCGCATGCAATATCTTTGCCTGTTCGTCTCGCACCGCGTTCGCGTCGAATGAAATGGGAGGCTCCATGGCGGTCAGGCTGATGAGTTGCATAATGTGGTTCGGGACCATGTCGCGCATCGATCCCGCGTGGTCGAAATAGCTTCCTCGGCCCTCGACGCCCACGGTTTCAGCCACTGAGATTTGTACGTGATCGATGTAACGGCGGTTCCAGATGGGCTCGAAGATTCCGTTAGCAAAGCGGAACGCCATGATGTTCTGGACGGTTTCTTTTCCCAGATAATGATCAATGCGGTAAATCTGTTTCTCGTCGGCGACCTTCAAGAGTTGTTGATTGAGCGCCTTGGCCGACTCCAGGTCGTGCCCAAAAGGTTTTTCAATAATGACCCGGCGCCAGTGGTCGGCGGTTTGCTCCATCAGTCCATTGCTGGCGAGTTTCTCAACGATCGTTCCGAAGTAACTGGGAGCGGTCGCCAGGTAGTAGAAAACGTTTTGATGGGTCGCGTGAACCCGGTCGATCTGCACTAGACGGTCCTTGAGTTGGGGAAAGAGGTTGTCGTCGCTGAAATCGCCGGCAAAGTAATAGAAACGCCGCGAAAAACTGTCCCACAGGGCATCGTCGACACAATCGCCGCAATATTGTTTGACGTCTTCCAATATGCGCTTTCTGAAGTCCTCGTCCGTCATCGCCTTGCGGGCCACGCCCAGCACGGCGAATTCCTTTGACAGCAAGTCAGCCCGAGCGAGGTTATAGAGCGCCGGAACTAACATGCGCGCCGTTAAGTCCCCGGCCGCGCCGAAAATTACCATCACGCACGGATCGCCTTGCTTCCCCACGCGGGGTGCGGCCGGAGTCGGTTTTTCTGCCAGTTGAGCCATGATTCATATCCTCAAGATCTTGGTGAAACCATGCTACGAGGCTTTTTTCTTCGCAGCCCCGGATTCCACATGTCCGCCAAATTTCTGCCGCATGGCAGACAGCATCTTCTCCGCAAAAGTATGTTGTTGCCGCGACCGGAAGCGCACAAACAAAGCGGCCGTGAGAACATCCGCGGGAACCGCTTCTTCCAGTGCCGCTTGAATCGTCCAGCGCCCTTCGCCGGAATCCTGCACATAGCCCTCGTATTCGGAGAGCGTCGGATTCTCCGCCAACGCGATCGCCGTCAGATCCAACAGCCATGAGCTCACCACGCTGCCCCGCCGCCAGACTTCGGCGATGTCAGGCAAATTCAGGTTGTAGCGAATATTCTCCGGCAATTCCTTGCTGGTGGCATTTTTAAAAATGTCGAAGCCCTCGGCATAAGCCTGCATCATGCCGTATTCGATTCCGTTATGCACCATCTTCACAAAATGCCCGGCCCCGGAAGGACCGCAGTGCATGTACCCTTGTTCCGCAGTGCCGCCAAGTTTTTCCCGGCCTGGGGTGCGAGGAATGTCGCCCACACCGGGCGCCAGCGTCTTAAAAATTGGATCGAGCCGCTTGACCGCTTCCTCGGGCCCGCCAATCATCATGCAATAACCGCGATCCAGGCCCCAAACTCCGCCGCTGGTTCCAACGTCGATGTAATGGATGCCCTTGCCCTTAAGTTGTTCCGCCCGCCGCACATCGTCTTTAAAATAGGAGTTGCCACCGTCGATGATGGCGTCGCCCGCCTGCATCAGCCCCGCCAGTTGTTGCACCGTGTTTTCGGTTGCTTCGCCAGCCGGCACCATCACCCACACCGCCCGTGGCGTTTTCAGTTTGCCAACTAAGTCTTCCAGGGAAGATGATCCCCCGGCTCCTTCACTGGAAAGTTGCTTCACTACATCCGGAGTCCGGTCCGAAACCAGAAGTTGATGTCCGCCGCGCATCAGTCGCCGCGTCATGTTCGCCCCCATGCGGCCCAGACCTACCATCCCTAATTGCATGTCTTGCTCCTTAACGAAGTTCCAGAATCGCGGTTGAAAAACCTGGCGCTGGTGTCCGCCGGCATTTTGAAAACTATTGCAACCCCTTTTGCACCGTTGCTCTCAGTGTCACAAGTCCTGCGTTCACATCCGGCCCGAGATGCGCGCGCAACGCCCGGCGTCCACGCTCAATGAGTACTTGAAAATCCCCTCTTGCCTGCGCCGCTTTCACCACACCAAACGTATATTTCTGTCCCGGCACCGGCAAGTCCACAGCATCGTCGCACGTGATCTGCAGGAAGACTCCCGAATTCGGGCCGCCCTTGTACGCTTGCCCCGTCGAATGCAGAAAACGTGGACCAAAGCCGAGGCACGTCGCTACATGTTTTTTGTCGCGAACAAAATGTCGGAACGTCTGCAGGCTTTTCTCGTGTTCCGCATTCATCTGGATATATCCCAGCACAGCAAAATAATCGCCCGAGCCGATGCGATTCAAGTGTGCTTTGATATATCCCGCAAGCGACTTGTCTGCGCCTGCAGCCTTCGCCAGCGCCGTGGAATTCTTCTCGTCCGTGAAAAGCTTGATGCCGCCGTCTTCGAGCACAGGTTTTTCCACGGGGAGCGAACCTGTCTTCTCGTACTCCGAAGTCAGATTCCGCGTGGCAATCTTGCTGGCCTCGACGTCGGGCTGATTGAACGCATTTATTCCAAGGATAGAACCGGCAACCGCAGTGGCAATTTCCCAGCGAAAAAACTCCGCGCCCAAGTCATACACATCTGCCATCGAAATTCGCACTACAGGATGCCTGGCTTTTTCCAGCGCCGCCACCTTGGCATCCACCGCCACTTCGGTTGCGTGTTCGGTGTGGATGTAGGCAAACACCCGGTCGTGACCATACAACTCTGGCGCGGCGAGCGCTTCGCGGTCTACTGGAATGATGCCTTTCCCGAGTTTTCCCGTGGACTCCGCCAGCAATTGCTCAAGCCACGCGCCCAGGTCCGAAATATCAGGAGATGTGATGACGGTGACTTTATCGCGCCCACTCTGCGCGGCTGTACCCAAAATGATTCCCAGCATGGCCCCAGGATTCTGTTCGACGGGCGCGGATGCCCCACAAGCTCGAACCATCTCCTGCGTGCGGTCGAGAAACTTCTTCGTGTCGATTCCAATAACTGCTGCAGGCACCATGCCGAAATTCGAAAGCACCGAATAACGTCCGCCGATGGAAGACCGCCCAAAAAAGATGTGACGAAAACGATCGCCTTCCGCTACCTTCTGCATCTTCGAGCCCGGATCAGTGATCGCAATAAAGTGGCTGCCAGCTTTGTCGGCGCCCACCACCTGTTTTGCTCGTTCAAAAAAATATTGTTTAAAGATGTTCGGTTCGAGAGTGCTCCCCGACTTGCTGGAAACAATGAAAAGCGACCGTGCGATATCGATTTTGTTTTCGAATTCCTTTACCTGCGCCGGATCGGTGGAGTCGAGCACGTGCAGATCCGGATAGCCGGCGGTCTTCCCAAACGTCCTGCGAAGAACTTCTGGGCCTAGGCTCGAGCCGCCCATGCCCAGAAGAAGAACATCTTTGAAGCCTGCGCTCCACACTTCCTTGGCGAGATTACGCAGCTCTACCGGATGGGAAATCTGCTCTTCCGTAATATCTAACCAGCCCAGCCATTTCTCCTCATCGTCACCGGTCCAAAGCGACGCATCGCGCTGCCAAAGCCTCTGCATTTTCGCAGTCGACTGCCAGTCGGCAACCCCCGCCTTTACCGCTGAGGCCAACCCTTCTGGCAGTGAAGATTTTAATCGGCTCACGCGTTCGGTCCTTTTTTCTGCGTGCTTTTCTCAACCGCGCTGAGCAGTTTCTCGAAGGCATCGGCAAACAACTTCACTCCATCCGTCGTCAGTTTACTCGTGACTTCTTTGATCGAGATGCCGGCTTTCGCTAGATCATCCATCACCTTCTGCGCTGCCGGTACGTTCTCAGTCAGGCTGTTCCGTAGTTGTCCGTGATCGCGAAACGCATCGACCGTCGCCGGCGGCATCGTATCCACCGTGTCGGGTCCGATCAACTCCTCCACATACATGACATCGCGATAAGCAGGATTCTTCGTGCTGGTGCTCGCCCACAGAACGCGCTGCGTCTGCGCCCCTTTTGTTGCCAGTGCCTCCCAGCGCGGTCCACTGAATATCCGCTGGTAGCGCTGGTACGTGAGCTTGCCATTTGCAATCGCAACTTTGCCTTTCAAACTCTTGAGCAGAGTCTGCTGTTGGACGTCGCTGGCAGTTTTCAGGCTCTCGTCGATCATCGAATCCACCAGAGAGTCAATGCGGCTGATAAAGAAGCTGGCCACTCCCGCCATTTTCTTAAGATTGCCGCCGCGTTTGGCCAGATCCTCCAGCCCGGAAATATGCGCTTCCGCAACCTTCTCATATACTTCCTGCGCGAACAGCAGAGTCACGTTGATGTTGATGCCTTCGCCAACCAGTTGCCGGATTGCGGGAATGCCCTCGGCCGTGCCTGGAACTTTGATCATCACGTTCTCGCGGCTCACTGCCTTCCACAAGCGCCGCCCTTCCTCAATCGTCTCCTGTGTTTTGAGGGCAAGCAACGGCGAAACCTCCAGGCTGACGTAGCCATCGCGAAACTTCGACTCTTCATACACCGGCCGCAGAATATCTGCCACGTCTTGAATGTCGCGGATCGCGATTTGTTCGTAGCGTGCGGTTGCGTCCAAATCCCTCCGCGAAGCCAGTGACTTCAAGATGTCGTCGTAGAGCGAGCTTTCGGCGATTGCTTTCTCGAAAATCGACGGATTCGAAGTCATCCCGCGAAGGCCGTCCTCTTGAATCATCTTCTTGAGACTTCCGCTCGTGATCAGATCACGCCGGATGTAGTCCAGCCACATCGACTGTCCGTAGCTGAGCAAAGCTTTCAGTGGATTCGTAGCTTTTGAGGTTTCCAGAACTCCAGTAGGCTGCATGATGATTTCTCCCTTGTGATCGACGGCGGACGTCGTGGCTCGACTTCAATCTGTCTGTTATTTTTCAGCCATCGCCTTGCGCGCCTCGGCGACGACCGCCTCAACCGTGAAACCGAAAAACTTCAGCAAATCTTTTAGCGGCGCAGAGACTCCAAAGCGATGCATCCCGACCTTTCGTCCCTTCAGCCCCACATATCGCTCCCAGCCGAAAGTGGAAGCCATTTCCACCGAAACTCGCGCTGTAACCGCCGAAGGCAGTACGCTTTCTTTGTAATCCGCATCTTGCCGATCGAAGATTTCCCACGATGGCATGCTCACCACTCGCGCCTTGATCCCTTCCGCCTTGAGCTTTTCGTAGGCCTCAACACAGAGCGAAACCTCGCTGCCAGTCCCCATCAGAATCACTTCCGGCTTTTCGCCCGGAGTGCCGGCGAGAATGTACGCGCCCTTTGCCGTGCCCGAAGCCGCTCCAAATTTCGTGCGGTCGAAGGTTGGCAGTGCCTGCCGCGTCAGCACAAGAGCTACGGGTTGGTGCCGCAACTGCGCGATGATCTTCCATGCCTCGACCACTTCATTGGCATCGCCGGGACGCAGCACAATAAGATTCGGCATCGCCCGCAACGACGCAAGTTGCTCGATCGGCTGATGCGTCGGCCCGTCTTCTCCTACTCCGATCGAATCGTGCGTGAAAATGAAAATGGAAGGAGCTTCCATCAGCGCCGAAAGCCGGATGCTGGCGCGCATGTAGTCGCTGAAATTAAAGAACGTTGCGCCGAATGCCCGGATGCCAGTGACGGTAAGGCCATTCACGCTCGCGCCCATCACGTGTTCGCGCACCCCAAAATGCAGGTTGCGTCCAGCGTAGTTGCCCGCCTGAAAGTCGCCGGCCCCTTCAAACTTCAGCGTCGTCTTATTTGACGTAGCCAGGTCGGCCGAGCCACCGATCAGCCATGGAATATTTTCCGCCACCACGTTCAGCACTTTCCCGGAGCTCTCGCGGGTTGCTATTCCCTTCGCGTCCGCGGGGAATGTCGGGAGCTTCTTATCCCATCCTTCGGGAAGCTCGCGGCGCTGCATGCGATGTAGCCGGTCAGCCAATTCCGGATATTTCTTCGAGTACTCCCCGAACATTTTCGACCATTGCGCACGCGCGTCACGCCCACGCTTTCCAATGCCATCCTGAAAGTGTTCGCGCACTCCCTCAGGCACCAGAAACTTGGCGTCTTCGGGCCAGCCATAAAACTTTTTCACCAGGCGCACTTCCTCTTCGCCTAGCGGCTCTCCGTGCGCTGCATTGCTGTCTTGTTTGTGCGGCGATCCATAGCCGATGTGGCTGTCCACGATGATCAGCGTAGGCCGGTCCGTAGTTTTCTGGAACGTTTCGAAAGCGCGGCCCAGCATTTCCAAATCGTTGGCATCGGCGACGCGCGTCACATTCCATCCGCATCCGATGAAGCGGGTGGCCACGTCTTCACTGAACGACCAGCTCGCGGGGCCATCCAGAGTAATGCCGTTGTGGTCGTACATCCAGCACAGATTCGAAAGTTTGAGATGTCCAGCCAGCGACGCGGCCTCGCCACCAACGCCCTCCATCAGATCGCCATCGGAGCACATCGCGTAAACATTGAAATCGAAAACCTCGAAGCCCGGCCGGTTGAAATTCGCCGCTAACCACTTGCTCCCCATGGCCATTCCTACACTGTTTCCAACGCCCTGCCCCAGCGGCCCGGTTGTCGTTTCAACACCGGTCGTGACGTGAGACTCTGGATGCCCCGGTGTCCGGCTCCCCAGCTGCCGGAAGCGCTTGATCTCTTCCATCGGAACTGCCAGCTCTTTCAGCACCTCGCCGTTCTCAGCAACTTCACGCACGCCTGTGAGATGAAGCATGGCGTAGAGCAGCATGGAAGCGTGGCCATTCGACAGCACGAAGCGATCGCGGTTCAGCCACTTCGGATCCTCTGGATCGTAGCGCAGAAATTCCTGCCAGAGGCAATACGTCACAGGAGCCAATCCCATCGGCGCGCCTGGATGCCCGCTGTTAGCCTGCTGCACCGCGTCGATCGCCAAGGTCCGAATCGTGTTAATCGACAGCGTATCCAATTGCTTTCCGGTCACTACCGCCTGTTCACTGGCAACCATGCGATGCGCGCTCCTTAAAAGAAAAAAATCCTCTCCTACCCAAGCCGTTACGCCGACCTCAGACCTATTAGAGTTCGGAGAACAGAAAGGGTTTCATACACGCCCCGAGTGTATCAATTTCCTGTGAACCCATGTCACGGGCCCTGTGAAAAATTGGGGAAGGCTTGATGAAAGGCAGGGGCGAAGAAAGAAAGGGCTGGAGGATCTTTACTTCAACAACTGGAGATAACTTTTTTCGCTCTTCGAGGCTCTGGTCGTGTCTTGGACATACTTAAGAAATTGCCGGAGATTTTCTTTTTCAGTGGGATCCAGAGTTGAGAATCGAATGCGCACTCCGGCGGCAGGCGCGCTCCGGATAACGACTCCGTTCAGCGCCATCCCTTTTACCCATATTTTGCCACTCGCGACCCAAAGTCCGATTTCTACTTTTGCGCCGCCGCTGATCTGGTTTGCCGTTTCCACCTGGCATCCGCCCATGCTGGTGTTGGAAAGATTTCCCCATAGCGGGGAGAGGGCATCGTTGACATGTAGTTCCACTGCCACAAAACATTTGATTCTAGGGTGCCGCCGCCTATCCTGTCCCCAGGTAGCACTGAAAATGTCCGGCTCGAACGGAGGCGTGGCTGCGGCCGCGGTCGGAACTGGATGGGGCGGAGGTTCGGTTGTCCCTTTCGATTTGCTGCAGCCCTCGATGCCGGTAGTGGTTTTCCGCTTAATCTCGCGCATGGCCGCTAGCAGTGCCTGTTCGCGGCGCTCCGGCGGCGCATCGCGATACGTCTGCAGCAGCCTTCCGAGATTGCGTGCCAGGTCAGGATCGGCCAGTAATCCCGTCCAGTCAGTACCCGGCGCCGCGTTCTGATCGTCACTCATTGATTGAGTCTTTCCTTTTCTTGCGCGTGCGTGTTTCCTCGCCTGAGATTGACCGATCAGTAACCCCTAAACAAGATGACCGAAGTCATCCGGAGAGCCTCCGCAACAATGCCTTACGTCTGTCCCGCAAATGGATTTCAATCGATTGGCGTCAGCCGCTTGAGATACTCTTTCAGCGATTGCTGTTGCTCAGCGAAAAGCGATAGAAACTCAAAGCCGTAATGGTATCCGCGGCGAAAGCGGAGTACCGCTCGAACCTCCCAGGGAGTCGCTTCAGGAAGCGTAAAGCTCAAACCCGCTACCTCCCCAACATTTACCTCTGCCGCCAACAGTATTCCGATGCCGGCTTCGGAAAGATCCTTGCAATGTCCCTCGAGCTTCTCGTAGTGGTTTCCTAACAGAACTGTAACCACGACCCCAAAATCGCCCAGGTATCTAGGATGTCGTCTATGTCGACGATCAATCTGTTTCGTTGGCGCGCTTTTTGAATTTGACGCAGGCATAGAGGAGTGCGTTTGGGAGGCTTAACCGCCATACTCATCGGGGTTCAAATGTGAGCTGCACAATCTCCGTGCTGTCAGACGATGCGGTTTGAAATTTCCATTTACGTATTGCGTCAGTGGCCGATTCAATCAGTACCGGATTTCCCCCTACGACTCTGGTCGACTTCACGTTCCCGTTCGCTCGAACAATCGCTTCAACTTTCACCACGCCACCAAGGTGCATGCGTTTCGCTAAGTCCGGATAAACCGGCTCAACTTTGGTTAGGATCTTTCGTTCCGCATGTTCCGCCTGGTCCTGCTTCTGCGCCACGCTGACAGGGGTTGAAAGCCCGGCATATATTGCCACGGTAATGACTAATGCGCCAGTTCGACTGATGGGGGGGATCATTCCTTTTTCACTTTATCTCGGTCATGTGCTTCAAGAAAGTACCTAAAGTAACGAATCCCAAACGGATTCTTATTTCGCTTGGCAGTCCCCACATTCATTCGATTTTGCCGACGATTTGCCGGTCTCGTGTCAAAATTGGAGTGCGCACGGACTTGGTATGGCATCCAATGCCAGGCCGTAGCGTACGGTTTTTGCATCCCCTGGCCCGTAAGTCGAATCAGAAGTTGATGATCCTGTGCTATGAATGAGAAAGGTCGTCCCGAAGACTATCTGTTACGGCGGGACTTTTCACCAGCGAAAATGCCCCGTTCTTCACCTCGCCCAATCCGCTGCCTGCACACGGTGATAATACTCTTGTGCTGCAGCATGTTCAGCGTGACATTTGTTGTGGCTCAGAATTCCGCCTCCACGCCTTCCATCACGTTGCCAGGATCGCAAAGTCCCTTTACCGGTAGCGAACCGGAAGGCAAAGTCACCCAGGAAGTCCTTCAGATCGGATTCCAGGATGCCATCGAGCGCGGTCTGCGGAATAACCTCGGCCTGCTCCTTTCTGGCGATCAGACCCTTATGGCTCGCGGCGAAAGATGGAAAGAACTCAGCAATCTTCTGCCCAACCTCACCGCCAGAATCCAGGAAAACGTGCAGACTGAGAGTCTGACGGCATTAGGTCTCAAGACCAATGTTTTTCCATTTCCAATTCCACGGGTGATCGGCCCCTTCAATTACTTTGACGCCCGCGCTTCGCTGACTCAATCTATTTTCAATTTCCATGATCTCGAAAAGGAACGGGCAGCCTCCGCAAGCCTGAAATCCGCGCAATACAGCTATAAAGATGCAAGAGAAGTGGTGGTGCTCGCCGTGGGCAATGCCTATCTCGTGGCGATTGCCACCGCCGCTCGCATTGAGACGACAACCGCTCAGGTTGCCAACGCTCAAGCTCTGTATAACAAGGCACTCGACCAACAAAACGCCGGACTCAGTCCTGCGATTGATACCCTGCGCTCCCAAGTCGAATTGCAGACGCGCCAGCAACAGCTCATTGTCGCGCGCAACGACTATGCCAAACAGAAATTGTCCCTGTCTCGCATCATCGGCCTCCCACCCGGTCAGGAATTTCAGTTGACCGAGAAAGCTCCCTATCAGGCCCTCACGCCTCTTCCCTTGGAAAGTTACCTGCAACGCGCCTATGTATCGCGCCCGGATTACCACGCGGCGCAGGCGCAAGTTCTTTCCGCGGAACTCACCCACCGCGCCGCCGCCGCCGGGCGCTATCCCACCGCCGACCTCAGCGCAAACTTCGGCGATATCGGTGTCACTCCTGCCCAATCGAACGGAACCTGGCAGGTGAACGGCGGGATCAGTATTCCAATTTTTCAGGGAGGTAAAGTTCACAGCGACTTGCTCGAGGCCGACGCCCAGTTAAAGCAGGCGCGCTCCCAATTAGGCGATCTCCGCGGCCGCATCGACTATGAAGTGCGCACTGCATTGCTGGATCTCACCGCCGCCGCCGAGCAAGTCGAAGTCGCGCGCAGTTCCGTCGAACTGGCGGAAGAGGCTTTCAATCAATCCAAGGACCGTTTTGCCGCCGGCGTTACCGACAACCTCGAAGTCGTCCAGGCACAAGAATCTGTTGCCAGCGCTCATGAAAGTTACATCCAAAGCCTGTACGCGCATAATCTAGCCAAGGTGGAACTTGCGTACGCCATTGGGGATGCCGAACAGGGAGTGAAACGATTCTTGAAAGGCGAACACTAAACTCAAATTTATGGAACCGACGACCCAAACTCCGTCCGCTCCCCCTCTGACGGATCAATCTGAAACTCGCACCAAGCCGCTACCCTCCACCGAGCGGGATTTCCGCACTCGTCCTTCGCGCACGGCCAGTCCTGGCTTCCGCATTGCTGCAATTATCGGGGCAGTAGTGCTGCTGCTGGTGGTGTTTTTCGTCTATCGCTACGTTGCGAGCTATGAATCCACCGACGACGCTCAGGTCGACGGCCACATTAACTCCGTCAGCGCCAGGATTTCAGGTCATGTCGTAAAGCTCAATATCGAGGACAACCAGTACGTTCAGGCGGGAACCGTTCTCGTGCAAATCGATCCCGCTGACTACCAGGTCGCCTACGAGCATGCCAAGGCGGATTTTGAGGAAGCGCAGGCCGCTGCCGCCGGCGCCGGCGTGAACGTCCCTATCACTTCGGTCAGCACCACCAGCCAGGTCTCTTCCAGCGAGGCCGATGTGGCGAGCGCTCGTGCCGGAATTGCTGCAGCAAGGCAACAGTTTGAAGCGGCCAAGGCGCAGCGCGACCAGGCCGAGGCCAACAACGTTAAGGCCCAAAATGATCTGGGTCGTTACAAACAGCTGGTCGATAAACAGGAAATCTCCCAGCAGCAATACGATCAAGCCGTAGCTTCTGCGAGAGCCAATGAGGCTTCGGTTCAGTCTGCCCGCTCCCTGGCCGATGCCGCTCAGTCACAAGTGACTCAAGCTCAGGGAAAGCTGGCGGATGCCGAGGCTAACTGGCGCAACGCTCAAACCGCTCCCAAGCAAATGCAGGTGATTCGTTCCAGAGCAGCATCGGCGGAGGCATTAGCACAGCAGAAGAAAGCTGATCTGGACCAGGCACAACTCAATCTGCAATATACAAAAATCACTGCCCCGGTCGAGGGAGAAGTTAGCGACCGCACCGTCGAAGTCGGTCAAAACGTCGCTCCCGGACAGGAATTGATGAAGATCATTCCTCTCAACGATGTCTGGATCACCGCCAATTTCAAAGAGACTCAGCTTCGCGACATGAAGGTAGGTCAGCCCGTCACACTGGAAGTGGACGCTAATGGCCGCAAGTATCGCGGAAAAGTAAATAGTATTGCCGGCGCTAGTGGCGCACGTTTCAGCCTGCTCCCACCCGAGAATGCTACCGGTAACTACGTGAAGGTGGTGCAGCGCATCCCGGTAAAGATCGTGCTGGACCCGGGCGAAAACAAAGATCACTCGCTGCGCCCCGGCATGTCGGTTACTCCCAAGGTTTGGATCCGGCAATGAGCGCTGCTGCTCCCCCGCTGGAGAATGCCAATATTTGGCGTCCGGCAGTCAATCCGTGGATCATCGCGATAACCGTAACGCTGGCAACTTTCATGGAAGTGCTCGACACTTCTATCGCCAACGTCGCCCTCCCTCACATTGCCGGCAGCCTCTCCGCCGGCCAGGACGAAAGCACCTGGGTGCTCACCTCTTACCTGGTCTCGAATGCCATCGTACTGCCGCTCAGCGGATGGCTGTCGTCGATCATTGGCCGCAAGAATTTCTACATGAGTTGCGTAGCGCTGTTCACCATCAGCTCTTTCTTGTGCGGATTGGCTCCAAACCTCGCCACGCTGATCATTTGCCGCGTGCTGCAAGGTGCGGGCGGAGGTGGCCTGCAGCCCAGCGAGCAGGCCATACTCGCCGACACTTTCGAGCCCGCCAAGCGCGGCATGGCCTTCGCTGTTTACGGCGTTGCTGTTGTTACCGCGCCGGCCATCGGACCTACGCTCGGGGGATGGATCACTGACAACTTCACCTGGCGCTGGATTTTCTTTATCAATATTCCTGTCGGTATCATTTCTCTGCTGCTCACTTCGCGCCTGATTCAGGACCCGCCGTATCTTAGGCGCAGGAAGCTGAGCGAGACCAAGATCGACTATATCGGTCTGGGGTTTGTGGCCTTGGGCCTGGGAACTTTGCAAGTTGTACTCGATAAAGGGCAGCGCGATGATTGGTTTGAGTCGCACTTCATCGTGATCCTCACCTTGATCGCTGTCGCTTCTCTGATCTTCGTCGTGATATGGGAATGGCGGCACAAGGATCCCATCATCGACCTGCACTTATTCCGCGACCGAACTTTCGGCATCTCTAACTTGTTGATGTTTATGCTGGGGTTTGCTCTCCTCGGCAGCACCCTGCTCCTGCCTTTATTCATGCAGACTCTGTTGGGATATTCCGCCGAGCAATCAGGCTTGGCCTTGATGCCCGGCGGCTTCACCATCATGCTCTTGCTGCCTCTGGTGGGATTCTTGCTTTCGCGCTACAGCCCGCGCTGGCTGCTGGTCTTTGGTCTAGTCGTGCTTTCCGGATCGTTATTTCACATGGCGGGTTTTGACCTGGGAATCGATTTCCGCACGGCCGCCACTGCCCGTGTATTTCAGGCCGTAGGTATGGCCTTCCTGTTCGTTCCAATCAATACGGCGGCCTACGCATTTCTTCCCCGGGATAAGAACAATGCCGCGTCCGGCCTGATGAACCTCGCCCGCAATATCGGCGGAAGTGTCGGCATTTCGCTGGTCACTACCATGCTGGATCGCCGCTCCCAGGTTCACCTGAACGACTTATCCCGCAATCTCAGCTCTGGAAATCCCGCGTTCCGTTCCATGCTGCAAGGCGCCACCCGCACCATGCAGGCGCACGGAGCCAGTGCGGCATTCGCTACCCGCCAGGCCTATGCCTTGATTCAAGGTACGGTACAGCGGGAAGCCACCATGCTGGCTTACATTGATAACTTCCGCCTTCTCGGATTGGTCATCATGGCCATGGTTCCCATCGTCTTCCTGATGAAAAAAAGCAAGCCCGGAGGCGGAATCGCGGTACACTAGTGCGCGGTAAAATAAGGCTACGGCGGTTGGCTGGCGCCTATTGGTTTTGGCTGGCGCAGCAATCGGAAGCTGTCTCATAAGTTTTGGCTGGCAGCAATTGGAAGCTGTCTCATAACTGGTTTTGGGAAGGGCACGGCTTCTGAGGTTGGGGAACAACTACGAATGCATGCAGTGACGTGGAAGAGCGGCGCTTTCAGCGCCGCGTAAGGCCTGTCGAATCTGTTCGGGCTTTAGCCGCTGAGGTGCTGTAGAGACCATGTTTCGCATCATCACCATCGAACGGGAGTACGGCTGTGGCGCCCCTGCCATCGCCTCCCAACTAGCCGATCATCTCGGCTGGGAATTGTGGGATCACCGCCTCACCGAAGAAATCGCCCGCATGGCCAACGTCGAGTGTTCCGCCGTCATGCGCTGCGATGAGCGCATGGACAGCCGCTTCCATCGCTTGGCCAAAGCCTTTTGGCGCGGCAGTTATGAGCGCGGCTCGACTCTCGAAAACCAGATCTTCGATTCCGACTGCATGGTCTCGATGATGGAGCAGATCGCTCCCAAAATTGCTCGGGAAGGGAATGCCGTCGTCGTCGGCCGCGGAGCGCCTTTCTTCTTACGGGAACAGCCGGACGCCTTTCACGTTTTTCTCTACGCCCCGCGCGCCGAAAAAATACGTCGCCTGCTTCAGGATGGCTCTACCACAGCAGAGGCGGAGGATCTCGTCGATTCCGTCGACCGCCAGCGCATCGCCTTCGTCAAACACTATTTCGGCGCCGACTGGCCCACCCGCTCGCTTTATCACTTAATGATCAATACCGCAGTCGGCGATGAATCCGTCATCGAAACAATCCTGCACACCATGCGCGTTGACCAGGGCCGCCCTAAGGCAACCGGATACGAACCTGCGAAGATTCCCAGTTCTGTTTAGAAACGACCTCGTAACCGTCGGGCTCGGGAAAACTCTGCGACCAAATTCGGCCTTTGCTCTATAATTGGGATGTGCTAACCGAAGAAGACAAACAGTGGATTAGTGATCGGTTAGAGAAGGTGGAAACCACTCTTCTCTCCGAGTTTCACAAGTGGGCGTCGCCGGTAGAATTGCGTCAGCGGAGCCATGCCGCAGCGATTCGCGCGCTGGATACCGAGGTTGAGGCTCTGTCAGACCGGCTCAAGAACATTGAGGGCCGCTGAGCGATCCCTCTTCAAGGCAGTTTCCCTTCTGAACATGAGCTTGATGTAAAGGCGCATCAGGTCGTTTAGATCTGACTATTCGCCGCTGATGATCGTCGTGCGGATAATTTCGCTTCGTTCTCCCTCGGTACGCGACCCCCGGAACGTCCCCTCCGCCCTCCGAACAATCTTCCATAAATCCGATCCATCCTCTGCCAGACCTATTTAGCAGGTGTCCGACAGGCTTTCGTTTCTCATTCCAGCTGATCACAACTGTTCCGTATGTAGTTTCTCCGCGTTGAAATAGAAAACGCACCGTAATGGTGCCGGTTGGCAAATCGAAGCGGAAGAGCGCGGTTTAGGACCGGGCTTCTGCTTTGTTTGGCGACGTATTTTCTCGTCATCCTCAACCATTTGGTTTAAATCTTCCTTCGAGACGCGCAGCACACGGCGGAGCGCATTCTGGAAGCGTGCGAACTTTTGCTCTGGCGTCGTTTGAGGATCGAGTCTAGACTTCATGCGCTCATCATATGGCACATCCGTTCGCAAGCTCAAGGCTGAAGATTGAATGGGCCGAAAAGCACCTCGGCGACATGGTTTCGCTGGTTAGCGCCTTCACTCAATCTGACGACTTTCATTCCGTCAGTATCGAGTACGACGAAAGGCAGCGAACAAATCATTTGCGCGTCGATATGCTCACTTCGCGTTTTCCCGCCGACGACATTGCCCTCACGATTGGCGATGTGTTGCACAACCTCAGAAGCGCCCTCGACTTGTTGTGGTACCAAGTGGTTTTGGAGTGTAACGGAACCCCGACAAAGTGGACCAGATTCCCAGTGCGCGATACTAGGCAAGAACTTATAGCCCCCTTGAATAGCGCTTTGGAACAAGAGCAAATCACGCTCGACATTAAAAACTTTGTTTTGGATGACATAAAACCCTACACGACTGGGAATCCACTCATCTGGTCCCTTGACGACCTTAATATTAGGGACAAACATAAGTTGCTCATCCCAGTGCTGCAAGTTTCCGCCCTCGTTGGCGTCCGCCTTGAAGATGACCAGGGTGTCCCGGTTTACGAGAACCAAGTCTGGTTCACGGACGAATCCGGAAGCATCAGATTGCGCGAGGCCGATGACATCAGAGTGACAGTGAAGGACAAGGGCCATGTTACCGCTGCGATAATTTTCGATACAGGAGTGCCGTTCGAGTCGGAGTCTGTTGTCGTATCGCTGACGCGGATCGCCGAAGAAGTTACGCGCACAGTTCAGGCGTTCAGATTGTTGCTCTTCTGAAGTAGCAATAATATTGACGGCGGCTGGTGGCACGTCTCCATTTTAAGCTTACCAACCGAAGCGTTCTGGGTTAGTCAACGTAGTTATTTCCGCCGCAAGTCGTCGATTCCAGATACTTTATGAGACAAGACTGTTTTTTTAGCCTGGATCAGTACTGATTAGGTTAGGGATTTCGCTCGGTGCCTTTGCCCGGCGGGGCAGCAGTCTTCCGCACAAACATCGATCCGCGGACCCAGCGATCCCATCGCTCGCCGCTGTAACTGCGGATTCATTCTCTCCTGAATCAACTCTCGAATCATTCCGATAAACTTGGGATGCACTCCAACCGTCTTAGCGCGCGTCATGGGCAAACCCAGCTCGTTACAAAGCTGCTGCGCTTCCACATCTAAGTCGTACACCACTTCCAGGTGATCGGAGATGAAGCCGATCGGCGCTACGACCACCGCCGACGCGCGCTTGTTCGCCTTCACTTCGCGCAAGTGATCGAGGCGCAAGTAATCCAGAATGTCCGGTTCCAGCCACGGCTGTCCCGGAGCGCCACTGCGGCTCTGGTAGACCAATGCGTCATTGGTTTGTCCAAGCGCAGCGGAAACCAATCGCCGCACTTCCTCTAACTGCATCACGTAATCACTGGTGTTGGCCATCGACATCGGAATACTGTGCGCCGTATAAATGATCTGCACATTTTGTCTGGCGTTCTCTGGAATGGCGCGCAGCGCTTCACCAACTCGCTCTACCGTCGCTTCAACGAATCCGGGATGGTTGAAGAATGCCCGTAACTTATCCACCTGCGGTGCGCCCAGTCCAACTTCGTTTTGCGCCCGCGCGATGTCTTCCCGATATTGCCGGCAGCCAGAGTAGGAACTGTAGGCCGAAGTGACGAAAGCCACCGCTCGTTGAATCCCGTCGTCCTTCATCTTTCGCAGCGTGTCAGTCAGTAGCGGATGCCAGTTCCGGTTTCCCCAATAGATTGGAAGCCTCGGCCCATTCTTTTCCAACTCCGATTCCAGCGCCGTTATCAAGTCCCGCGTTTGCTGGTTGATCGGGCTCTTGCCTTCGAAGTGGTAGTAGTGCTCCGCCACCGCAAGCATGCGCTCGCGCGGAACGCCGCGCCCGCGCAGAACATTTTCGAGAAAAGGGATCACCTCTTCTTTCGATTCAGGACCACCGAAAGAAACCACCAGAATGGCGTCGTAGTTCATCTCACAATTTCTGCTGGACAATGTTAACAGCGGCTGCACTGCCCGCGCGTCTGATCAGTTGCCATGCACCATTGCGACTGGAAGCGCAGACTGAGCGTTCTTGGTCAAGGATAACGGCCGGTCCAATGCGATATCCATCTCGGTGAATCGAGGCAGCACGACATCGCGCCCGTGCCGCGTCACCATATAAATCCCAGAGATGCAGCTCGATACGATCCTGGCGGTTCCCGCCGTTGAAGCGTCGGTGGCTGTCGAGATCAGGGCTTCCACAATCAACTGGGTTCCGTCGTCCACTTCTTTCGCCAGGCCCGCAGTGACACCAAGGTTAATGGCCATCCATGCTTTCCCCGGACGCTCACCCCGCAGTTGACCTTCCGCATCAATCTTAGTATGCGAACCCCGGTCCAATTCCGCTCCAGCAAGCGAGGCCGCGATAGGAATAAAGTTCCCGCCCGGAAGGGTCACTCCCGTAAACGTCAGAGACAGTGATCCGGCGCGGCTCCCCCAACGGGGTGGAGTCTGCTTGATCACTTTGCCTTCAAACACACTGCCTGCGGGCAGTGCGATCCGCGACTTCAAGAATACAGGTTCAAGCAAACGCGCCTGAATCTTGTCGCCGGGCCTGTTCTTCGAAGCACTCACGTCTCCCAATAGAAGAATCTTGAATCCTGTGCCGGCCGGAAGCTCTTCCAGGGCCGGCAGATCAATCCCGGTGGACGGCTGGGGATTGGTTTCTTCAGAAGGCGATTTGCCGTCTACGGCGGAGGCCTCTAAAACCATGATGGGCGCCGCTAGATTTTTCGATCCGTACAGCCCGCCAGATTTCCCTACCTCAACCGATCCGGCTTCGTTCGCATGTTTCCCCGATTGTTTGCGCTTGGCCTGAGCATGCACTTCGCGTCTCCGGCTGACCGATAGTACTGCTACCTGCAGAGCGCTTTCACCGTTAGGTCCAGAAACTGCGGCGGTCTTAAACACGGGATACTTTTCGTGGCGAGGCGTGAAAACCTTCACCACCCACGGCCAATGGTCGTCCGAGGGCCGGTGTCTTTTTTCCATGTGGTCGACTGTCAGGCGCACGGCACTTTGCGCAGGATACAGTTCGCGATCCGCGGAATAGACGTCCCGAGCCAGCTTGCCTTGAATAATATCGCCGGGCTTGAGTTTCGATAGTTTCACCGGATGATCAAGCTGTACCTTCACGTAAAGGCCCGAATTTGCGGATGGCACGGAAGCGGGTGACTCGTCCGCGGCACAACTGATCGCGAAACCGGTCAACACTATGCCCATCAAAAGGCCGTGGACTACTGTCGAAATCCTGCTGCTGCTCATATTCAACTCCGGTCGCCTCAAAATCGGGTATTCCCGCGTCGAAGCAAGGTTTGCCCTGTGGAAGATTCAGCTTATGCCAATCCGGGGGTGGCGTGGGCACTAAGATTCGCTAGTTTAGCACTAACGTAAGGGGCGCCAATTCGTCATTAAGGTTGGCGGTCCCTGCATGACGAGGTGCCCGCTCGAGTTTGTCAACAAATGAATACAATCGGACAATCCGCAACAGGGCGACGGAGGGCGCTCCGCGGAATCGCCGCATGTTACGCTTTTGCTGGGACTATGCCCGTTAACGTTGTTCGCCGCGTCTTCAAAGCATTTCAATATCGCGATTTTCGCCTGATGTGGTTTGGCGCCTGCACCTCCAGCATCGGTACCTGGATGCAGATCGTGGCGCAGGGCTGGCTCATCTACCGGCTCAGCCATTCCGCATTCTTGCTGGCGCTGGATCAATTTCTAGGCGGCATTCCCATCTTTCTTTTTTCTCTGATCGGCGGAGTAGTAGCCGACCGTGTAGAGCGCCGCAAAATTTTGCTCGGTTCGCAATATCTGCAGATGGCTACCGCCGCAATACTCACCGTTCTGGTAGCGACGGATGTGGTGCGGGTCTGGCACATCCTTTGTTTGTCCTTCATCTCGGGATTCGCTCAGGCTTTCGGCGGTCCCGCTTACCAGGCGCTCATTCCCACGTTGGTCGAAAAAGATGACATGCCGAACGCCATCGCGCTGAATTCGATTCAGTTTAATGTTGCGGTCATGGTGGGTCCGGCTCTTGCGGGACAAGCACTGGCGAAATTGGGAGAGAAGTGGTGCTTTGGCTTGAACGCGATTTCCTTCCTCGCGCCGATTATTTCGCTGTCAATCATCACCGCCCGTTTCCTGCCGGTGAAGACCACAGAGTCCATGTTCAGCAGCCTGAAGCAGGGAATCCAATTCGCCCGCAAACAGAATTCGATGGAAGCGCTCATCGTCCTCGCCTTTTGCATGACTGCCTTGAGCATGCCGATGCGTACATACATTCCTGTATTCGTGAAAGACATCTTCCACCGTGGTCCTGAAACTTACGGCAATCTACTTTCGCTCATGGGACTGGGTTCGATTCTGGGCTCGCTAACCATTGCCACTGCGGGGAATATGCGACGGAAGGGAATCGTTGCCCTGTGTGCGCTTCTTTGTCTTGGGGCCGGAATCGCCGGGTTCGCAATCTCGAAATTGGTTCCGGTCAGCAGCGTACTTCTGGTCCTGGTGGGAGCTTCGATGATGGCGGTCTTCGCCACGGTGAACTCTCTGGTGCAGTTGATCACGACCAACGAAATGCGCGGCCGTGTGATGAGTGTATACAACTTCGCCTTTCGCGGCGGGATGCCCATGGGCAATCTGCTTTCAGGATGGCTGGTTCCCGTGTTCAGCGCGCCAGTGATCGTGGGCGTGAACGGGATATTGCTTGTCCTGCTGGCTCTGTACTTCCTGTTCGTACAACGGCGCTTGGCGGCGCTTTGAAGAAGTCCTTACGGAATGGGTTAGCTCGATGGAGGAGCTTAGCCCACCACTATCCAGAAAAATGCCCCCTTCCTCGTCGCTACCACTGACGAGGAAGGGGGGCTTTCCCGGAGGTTTATCTTTAATCTTTTGCTATTGTTACTTGGGAAGCACGATCAAACTTTCCGGACTCTGGATTTTGTGTGGCGAGCCCGAAGCCTGCGTCACTCCCGTGGACGTCACACTGAATACATACAACTTGCCGGCGCTTCGGCTGATCGCATACAAGTGATTGGCGTTGTCCCAATAGACCTGATCGATCGTGTCGGTGGTTAGCAAGCCCGTAAAGTGCGTGATCGGGTTCGCGCCGTTGAAATGGAAGATCTGCAATCCGGCCCCTCCCACCGCCAGGTACTTGCCCGTTGGAGACATCCAGTAGGTTTGAGCACCCTGCGTCAGCACTGACGGCATGTTCTGGTAGGTGCTGGTGGTGGTCAGGTTTCCCGCGCTGTCGGCCGTGTAAACCGCGAGCTGCGTCGGTCCATCGCTGCCCCAGTTGGAGTTCAAGGGAGTCAGCGCGATCGCCAGATGATTCGTTGGATCGGCGGCGGCCGCCCACGGGCAATAGAATCCTCCTGACTTCTCAGCGGGGAATGGCGGATTGATGTTCAGATACGAGAGAGTTCCATTGCTGGCCCGCTCAACTCCGAAGATCTCGTTCGTGTAGTGGTAGCAGCTCGAGGCATACGCGAATTTGTTGTTCCCGATGAAGCTCAGCTGAACATTCTTATCGGGCCCTCCGGAGAGATCGTTCAGGAACGAGAGTTGTCCCGTTTCCTGGTTGACGCTCTGCGAGAGATAGTCATTGTTCGTGGTGTAGTCAATCGCATAGAGCGACGCTCCCGTGTGATCCAGAAAAAGGTCGTAGAGCGTTCCGCCATTCAGGTTCGTAGTGTACTTGTCCTTGTAAGTGAGTGCGCCATTCGAGCCGATCGAAAACGAATCGATATACGTTCCTGTCGGATCCACTCCGAAGAGCCAGGCTCCGTTTAATGCGAGCCAATTGATATTGTCGGCGAACGGCGATCCCGGAATCGGGGTAAGCGTTCCATTGGTGGCGGCTTCATAGCCGACGACTTGATACTTTGTGTTACTAACTAAGCTCGAGACATAGATATAAGCTACAGGGCCAGAGGTAGATTGTGGAGGCACGATTTCAGTTGGTGACGACGTGACCTGAGCAGACGCCAGAACTGAACTGGCGCAGATCGCTGACAAAGTTGCAAACCAAACCAAGATTCTGTGAGACATACAACCTTCCACATTCACTGAGGGAATTAGAAACCGGACAAACAGGAATTCGGATGCCCTCCGGTTTGTAGCCGGTTGTTGTCGGCGACTCCGTAGATACTCTCCGGATTAACCCGTAGTTCAACGATCACGCGTAAACTGTTCCAGTGATTGACGCAGTAACCGTCATTACCACCACCACCGCTCTAGTCTCAGTCCTGGCACCAGTTGTGATCGCGCGCCGCAGTTCTAATCGACCGCCTATATCGCGAGACCGCATGATCTGGTGGCTGCCCCTATTCGTTGTACTTGTGGCAGGCGGAACCTTGCTCTGGCTGATAATCCACGGTGCGGTTGACTCGCGACTCCACATTCTTTTTGTCGTCTTTATCGTCCCAGCCGCCTGTTTGATATGCCTTCTCGGGCTGCTGGTCGCTGCCATTCGCAAGAGACCACATCAGTTTGTTTCGGTGTTGCTGGCACTGCTCGGCTTTGTAGCCATTTCGGCGAGTTTGGAAAGAAACGAGGAAACACTGCGACCTTTCGTCAGGTGGTTTCTGTGGTCGCGCCAGTACAAGGCCGAAGTTATGGGTCAGCCGGACGCCGCCAACGGCGAATTCAAGCACTCTGTATGGGACAGGTGGGGATTCGTGCCTACTGGCTTCACCACTACTTATCTCGTCTTTGATCCGACCGATTCGCTCGCGAACGCCGCGAAGTCAACAGTGCCGGTGCGGTTTAGTGGGATTCCCTGCGAAGTGCTTGGTGTTTTCCGCCTTGAGAAGCAGTGGTACGCCGTGAGGTTCTTTGCGAGTGAGGATTGGCGTAATTGTCCGTCGAGTACCCCTCGTGTGAACTGACAGTAGGAATTCATCAGAAGATTAACTGCCGAAATATCGCGATTGCACTCATCGATCGGGATCGGCCAATTCTCGGTGCTGCTTGCGGATGCCCGCCTGTAGAAATGGGGCTCGTGCGATTCAGGGGAGCACTTTGAAGTTTGTGACGGTCGAGTATGAGGTGTTCGGCGCTACGGTGACTTGGATCGCACCAGTGATAGAAGTGATTGAAATCTGGTGCGCCCGGAGAGATTCGAACTCCCGACCTATTGCTCCGGAGGCAATCGCTCTATCCATCTGAGCTACGGGCGCACTCCAGTCTTTTCAGTTTACATGCGGGGTTGAGAACCATCAATGCAAGCATTTGGCGTTTCCAGAGAAACGGTCTGGACCGTTCGCCACAAGATGCAAGGTCGTGCGCAGCCCATAGCGTGCGGAGCAACCGAATGCTGCGCCGCATGGATGCGAAGGACGAACGCTCGCCCAAAAGCTGCTAGCTTAGTAACGTCCGCGTCCGCCGCCACCCCCACCGCCGCGGCCACCGCGATCTCCGCCGCGGTCTCCACCACGGCCTCCGCGGTCGCGTCCACCGCCTCCGCCATGTTCAGTCTTGGGACGCGCCTCATTTACGTTGAGCGTGCGTCCGCCTACTTGGGAGCCGTTCAACGCCGTGATGGCCTTGTCGCCCTCTTCATTGCTGGCCATTTCCACAAAACCGAATCCGCGCGAGCGCCCGGTATCACGATCGGTCATGATGCTCACCCGGTCCACTTGTCCGAAGGGTGCAAACATCTGGCGTAGTTCATCTTCCGACGTGTTAAAGCTCAAGTTACCCACAAAAATATTCTTCAAGCGTTTCCTCTGCATTGATCTGTCGAAGTGCGAGCTGAATGGCGGACTGCCAGGTCGGGATTACCTCCCTGAAAATCGAGACCGAAGCTGGCGAACAGTCGAATGCGGCACGAAGTATAGCAGGTTTGTCAAATCTGGCTTGTCAAAAATCAGAGGATCTCGGTGGGACCGGCTCTATCGACGGGCGCGTCGCGTAAATCGGAGGGCCGGCCTTAAATGGTCGTCGGAGTGTCTCTGAAGGCGATGCCGCGCTTGCGATTGATCCGGCAAATGATGTCTTCCAGCAGCTTGGGCAAGAGATTGATTCCTGTCGGCGACGTCAACGAGTTTTTCTCCACGTACTCTTCGGCACCGGCTCCAATCAGTTTTTCCCGGTTCTTATCGCTCAGGCTGCTCAAGACTACCACCGGGATATCCGCCGTAGCGGGGTCCTGCTTCAGATGTTCGAGCACTTCTGGTCCGCTCATCTGGGGCAAGATCATATCCAACAAAATGAGCTGAGGTTTTTGCGACTGAGCCATTTTGAGAGCGGTGATCCCATCTTCGGCACAGATTACGTCATAGCCCGCTTTGTGCAGGACTCGCTCGTGCTCGTGCAAGAGGGCCTTGCTGTCGTCGACTAAGAGAATTTTCACGCAGTCTACCCCCCTTAACTTCACTATCGGCTTTTCAGGAGGAAAGCATTAAATTTAGCGTGGGGCCAGAATGCCCGCCAGACGAGGGTTTCGGGCTGCCGTGTATAATCGGTGCCACTTTTAAGGGGACGATGTCGCGACAATTTCGCTGACGTGGGATATGAGACAGAACCCTCGTCCGCGATTGCGAGCAGCCCCTTAGTCCAGGAGAAATTGTGGAGCATTCAATAAAGTCGCCGTGCGTCTTGTCTTCCCAACAGCCAACTGTTGTCCGCGTCAACGCCATTCTTCTTCTCGTGCTTTTTGCAGTGGCATTCTCAGTCCAAGCAGCGTCCGCTCAATCGGGATTCACCGGGATCTTTGGCGGGGGTCCGTTTTACAAGAATGCGGCCAATAACATTACCGAAATAGAGCATTCCGGTTTTACCGAAGCCATTGTCTGGAGTGTTGAGGTCAACAGTGTCGGTGACTTGAATTTGAACGGAGAGTTCCCCTTAACCTCCGCCGGCGTTTATATCGGCAACCAGACTCACTCCGATTTTGCCGGAAACATGGCACTCCTGAAACAAGGGACGGTCAAGAGAGTTACGTTCGCCGTCGGTTCATCTAACTATGGAGACTGGGAAAACATCACCGCCCTGGTGAACTCGCAGGGGACTGGCCCGAGCAGCATCCTTTATAAAGACTTTCAAGCGCTGAAAGCCGCCATCCCGGCTCTGGACGCGATCGATTTTGACGATGAGAACAGCTACAACGCGCCGACCTCGGTTGCTTTTGCGGTGATGCTCGGCCAACTGGGTTATCACGTGATGCCCGACCCTTACACGAACAACAGTTATTGGACGAGCCTGGTTTCACAAATCAACACCCAGCTTCCCGGCACGGTGGATGGAGTTCACTTGCAGGCATACTCCGGAGGCAGCGGAAATAGTCCGTGCTCAGGATGGAATTTCGGCAGTGTTCCAGTGTTTCCTGGCCTGTGGGATCTCAACTACACGCCCAGCCAGGTTCAGAGCATTATGAGCGGCTGGCGCAGCCAATGTGGCATTACCGGCGGATTCATGTGGCTCTATGACGACTTTGTCGGCAATGGTCTTGCGGCGCAATATGCGAGCGCGATCAACAACGCGGTCAGCAGCAGCGGTTTTACTCTTTCGGGACCAACCAACGTTTTCTTGAACCAAAATTCAACCGCTGGCGCCTTCATCACGATCACGGATTTTGGAGGGTTCAACGGTACGGTGACTCTGAGTGTCTCGAGCCTGCCGAAAGGCGTGCAATCAATAGTCGAAGGCCAAGGGAATAAACAAAAGGTGGTATTCAGAGCCATTCCTTCTGCCAGTACGGGATTCACCTCTGTGACCGTTACCGGGACGTCGGGCACCTTCACACAAACCCTCGCTTTGACTTTGGCCGTAAGTGCTGGCGTCGGCACAACCGGAAGTGGAACGCAGGTACCGCTGTCTTCCGAATTCAACATTGACGGAATCTACACGGACGGCACGAAGTATACGACCGGGGGCCTTGATGGCACTGGATACTCGTATTCATCGAACCTGCTCACTACGTCGCGAGTCTTAAACAAGGTGCTGTTCGATTTTGGACCCGCGAATCAACCTGACGCCGTCAGTTGCAGTGGGCAATCGGTTTCTTTGCCAGCCGGCCAGTTCTCCTATCTCGAGCTATTGGCGACTGGCGTGGAGGGAAGCCAAGCCTCTCAAACCCTCACTGTTAACTACACCGACGGAACGAGTTCGCAATTTGTCCAAAGCTTCAGCGACTGGTTCTCCCCACAGAAATTCCACGGCGAGTTTGAAGGTGTTGCAATGGCCTACCGGAATTTCGACAACGGCACCAAGGACAAGAGGACATTCAATTTGTATGCTTACCGGTTGGCTTTGAATCCGGCAAAAATTGTGCAGAGCGTCAGCCTGCCCAATGATGCGCACGTTCTTGTGTTGGCAGCTACCCTGGTACCGTAGACAGGTCATCAACCCTGTCGCACTGAATACCGAGGCGCGCGCATTTTCGCGAGCTCTTCAGGAGGCCAGGGGCCAGCTCTATGGCCCTTGGTATCCTGTCTCGGGCTATCCGCGCTTTGGTCAGCACACGAGCGGTCAGCAAACTAACGGTCAGCAAACTAAGAAGAGAGCAAAACCTTATCGATACCGGCTGCCGCGAAATCCACAGGGTCTTTGTGACATCCGTCACTGCGCGCTTTGTAACGACCGAGTAGGATAGCCTCGGTTTCCCAGAATCCTCCGAGCAGACAACCGATCCAGGTGATAGGTATGGCCGGGAAGTACTGGCGTCTGCTCGCCGCTTTATCGGTGATCTTTTCGGCGCCTGCGTTGGCGCGCGGGCAGGACCGGGCTAATAATTGGAATCCTGCGTTCTCGCCCGAATTGGGCATGTCGCGATCGTTCGCGCCCAACCGGCCGGGACCGTTCTATCTACCTCCGGTGATGCCACGGCACTCACCCGTTGCGCCTGGGACGATCGCGTTCGATCGCGTGGTGAGCGCCGCTGGCATCATTTTTTCTGGTCGCGTTACCTCCGTCAGCCGCACACCATTGCCGACGGGAGAAAGCCCTCCTTCCACCGCGGTCACTTTCCAGGTTGATCAGGCCGTTCGTGGCGTCCTTCCCGGGCAGAACTTGACGATCCACGAGTGGGCGGGCCTTTGGGACAGGGGTGAGCGTTATCGCGTCGGGGAGCGCGTCATGCTGTTCTTATATTCCCCGAGCAAACTGGGGCTCACCAGCCCGGTGGCGGGCGCGATGGGAAGATTTGTCTTGGATGCACAAGGCAGAATTCTGCTGAACCAGCAACACAGCGAAAGCTTCATGACAGATCCGATTCTCGGCAGAAAAACGGTGGTCCCTTACCGGGATTTTGTAGTGGCCGTGCGGCGTTCCGGCCGCGAGGAGTGAACGAGGCGTGACCCTAGAAAATGTGACATTAGGAAAGAAGATGGCGTTTAGCGTCCGTTCGTTCTTATTTCGCCTGGCCGCAGCCCTGGCCTTAGTGATTTTTTTCGCTATGGTCGCCCGCGCCGGCGGACCGAAATATGTAGCAGGCTCCAGTTATTTCACGACCATGGGTCAGCCCATCACGTGGCCACTGGGTCAGGTGAACTACTACACCGATCAGGGGGATCTCAGTCCAATTCTGCCGAACGCTTCTGCAAATGCATTTGTTGCCAACGCCTTCAGCCAATGGACTTCGGTATCCACAGCGTCACTGACGGCTATCAATGCTGGCCAATTCGCCGAAGACGTTAACGGCGGCAATATCGGCGTTGATTCAAACGGTACGGTCAATGCTCCGGCCGACATTACTTCTTCAGCCGTTCAGACCCCAATTGGCATTGTTTACGACTACGACGGAACAGTTACGGATGCCTTGCTGGGAACGGGGGCCGGAGATCCCTCACAATGCTTTTGGAACGCAGTTTACGGGGGCGCTGACAGCTTCGGAACGGGGGCAAATTTCCGGCATGCGCTGGTGGTCATCAACGGACAGTGTGCCCTGCAATCGTCGCAACTTACAGATGTTGAGTACCGGCTGGTGCGAGTGCTCGGCAACGTGCTCGGCCTGGGTTGGTCGCAGGTAAATATCAACGTGATTACGGGTAAGCCGCCACCGACCTCCGACGACCGTACGGGTTTCCCGGTTATGCACGAGACGGATTTGTCTAGCTGTGTGCCGATCACGACCTGTTATGCAAATCCCTATTTGCTGGCTTCGGATGATGTGGCCGCGCTGTCCCGCCTGTATCCTGCCAGCTCAAATGCCAGCGCTCGGATCCACGGCAGAGTTTATTTCGTGGACCATGTGGGCGCCCCTGCTCAACCCATGCAGGGCGTGAATGTTTTCGCGCGGTGGATTGATCCTTCCTCAGGGCTGGCGTCGCACCGGTATACAGTCTCGTCAGTCTCTGGATTTCTATTCACCGGCAATGCGGGTAATCCCATTACGGGGTGGACCGATCCTCTAGGTAATCTCTACAGTGAATTCGGATCATCCGATCAAACCGTGGAAGGCTTCTTCGATCTGGGTGGACTGCCGATTCCGAATGGCGGAAGCACGGCGCAATACCAACTCAGTGTGGAAGCGCTGGATCCTCTGTGGTCAGCGGGAGTGTGCCCCTATGAAGTGTTCCAGGTTGCACCGTCAGGAGTTTCTCCATCGATGGTGGTGACTGTGGGCGCCGGCGGCGATTTCGACAAGGACATTCTCATGACGGGGAGCGCTCAGGCTGTGCCTTCGTGGGCTGCGTCGGAAACCTGGAGTGCGCCGGCGACGGTTCCTGCTCCCGGAGATTGGATTGGTTCCTTGAGCGGCTACGGCGATGTTGATTACTTCTTAGTAGCAGCCCAGGCAAACCGAACTTTGTCAGTTGCCGTCACGGCGCTGGACGAAAAGGGTGTGCCGAGCGAATCCAAAGCCGCTCCAGTGGTTGGCATGTGGACCCTTGGCGATCCCCTCGGAACTCTGCCTCCCGCTCTTACTCCGACTGCATTCAACTCGGGGACTTTCGGCATGAGCCGTCTGGATGCGCAAGTCTTGATTGCGAACGGCTTCATCATCGGAATCTCGGATTTGCGCGGGGACGGGCGTCCCGACTACCACTACCATGCGCACGTGCTCTACGGAGACTCGGTGAGCCCGGCGCGCGTCCCGGTCAATGGCAGTGCGATAACTTTGAAGGGCATTGGCTTTGCGCCCGGGCTCACCGTGACCATTGGCAGTAGCGGCGCGCCCTTGCTTTCGACTAGCGCCGGTCAGATGATTGCGGCGGCTTCGGGTCAGATTGATGGAACGCAGACGATCACCATCACCGACCCGGTTAGCGGCGCGTTCTCCACCATGACGAATGCGGTCACGTTCGGAGCCGCTGCCTCCGATCAGATCGTCCTATTGCCCGGAGTGCATCCTGCTGCTCCGGTAGGAACGCAGGCGACCAATCCGGTGATGGTGCGAGTGCTCGCTTCGGACGGCGTTACTCCAGTAAATGGCGCAACTGTGGGATGGACAACCACCAACGGCGCGATACTTTCCGCTTGCGGAGGAGCTTCCGCATGCTCGGCGATCAGCGATGAAAGCGGCATGGCTACCACTTGGGTGACGCCCGCCGCAACCGGAAATGCAGTAGTTACCGCAGCGCTCGCACCCTCTGCCTATAATCCGCCTAAATCGGTGAGTACGGTAGTCACAGCGACGTCTTCCTCTTTGGACATCGGAGTTACTACACCATATCTCTGGGTTGCCTCCGGCGCGTCTCTGAGCGTGCCGCTCACCGCGCGAGTCGTAACTCTCGGTTTACCGAAAAGTGGATCGACCGTGAACTTTGCGATTATGCAGGGGATAGGAACTCTGAGTGCCGCAAGCGCGGTGACGAATAGCGCTGGGTACGCCTCGGTCACTCTTGCCCTGACGAACTTCAACTCCGCTGTGCAAGTCAGCGCTTGCGTGGCGCCGGGAAACAATCCGTGCCAAACGATCGCCGGGAACCCAGTCGCGGCTAACATGGTAAATCTGCAGGCCGTGGGAGGCGAGGAACAGTTCGTCGCGGGACTTTCGTTCCAGCCAATGACGGTGCGCGTGACCGATTTTTCTACCCCGCCGAATGGTGTCCTGGGGGAGATTGTGTTGTTTCAATCCACAGTGATGCGTCCGCTGGAAAACGGCTTAACGCAGACTGCGGGCGATCCCTCCGCGATCCCGGCCATCTTGAGTGAGAGTCAAAGCTCCGTGCAAAGCGACGTCAACGGCTTGGCCACTTTCGTTCCTTCGATTGGATCTTTTACTGGCCCACTCGAGGTCGAGATTCAGGTTGCGGCTGGAGCCACCGCCACGCTGCAAGGTCAAATGGAGATATTTCCATCCGGCATCGGCGGGAACACTTCCGCACCCACGAGAAGCCCGTGGCGCGGAGGTGTTTCCGCTGCGCGGGGAACGCCGTGGGACCCAGGCTTCCAGGAGGGACGCGTCGAAGACCGGCGCATCGATGATCGGTGAGCCCTAATATTCTGTGCGAGGTCTGTAGAAACTCCGCTCGGACAGCCGAGGCGGCTGTCCCCACGTGTGTTGTTCCGGGAGCCGGAGGCCGTACTTACTTCTTCGTCCACTGATCCACCCAGTCATTGACCGTTTTATACCAGAGTTGGGAATTCTGCGGCTTCAGGACCCAGTGGCCTTCGTCGGGGAAGTACAGCATCTTCGAAGGAACGCCTTCCATCTGGAGCGTGGTGAAAAGTTGCAGACCTTCGCTGACGTCAAGACGGTAATCGCGCTGGCCGTGAATTACGAGAGTGGGCGTCTTGAAACTCTTCGCATACTGGTGCGGCGACCATTTCTGATAGCTGGCGCGGTTGTCGTAAGGAGTGCCTTTGAACTCCCAGTCGTTGAACCAGAGTTCTTCGGTGCTGCCCCAGGCGGATTCGGCGTTGAACATGCCGTCGTGCGACACGATGCACTTGAAGCGGTCGGTGTGGCCGAGGATCCAGTTGGCCATGTATCCGCCGTAGCTGGCGCCCAGCGCGCATTCGCGGTTTTTGTCGATGAACGGATAAGTCTGCTCAGCGTAGTCGAGTCCCTTCATCAGGTCTTCAAACGGAGCGCCGCCCCAGTCGCCGTTGATGGCGTCGATGAATTTCTGCCCGTAGCCGGTCGAGCCGTGGAAGTTGATCATGATGACCACGTAGCCGCTGCTCGTCGAAGATGTTGGTGCGGCGAAGAGTTCCGGATTCCAGCGGTAGCTCCAATCGTCTCCCCAGGCGCCCTGCGGCCCGCCGTGGATGAGGAACTTCACGGGATATTTCTTGCTGGCATCGAAGTTCGGAGGTTTGACCAGGAAGCCCTCGACTTTATCCCCGTGAGCGCCGGTGAACCAGAAGGATTCCAGCGGCGACATAACGACTTGCGAGAGGAGAGTGTCGTTGAGGTGGGTGAGCTGTTTTCCGTCGGGAAGTCCGCAGGTGCGCGTGAATTCCAGACACACGAACCGGCGTATCTCGATTGGCGAATTCAGAGACATTCTTGTGGCGAGCATGATCTTACCGTCACCAGTTACGGCCAAATCGTCGTTGTAACCATCCCGAACAGCTGCGAAAGCGTTATAGCGGGCTGCCTCCTTGGCGTCACCGTCCACGGTGACTGTCTGATCAAAAGGCCGGTCAATCGTGAATGATTCCACTGGAGATTTGTCTTGCCACTGATGCGCGAAGTAAATTCGTTTGGAATCCGGCGACCACACGAACGTACCAACCCACGAATCGAGCTTTTCCGACAGGTTCTTCTTCTCGCCCGTCTTGCGGTCATACAGCATCAGGCGGAAGCGGTCGCTCTCGTATCCCGGACGCTGTTGGGCGCGATAGGCGATGTACTTGCCGTCGGGCGAATAGAGCGGGGTCGAGTCGCTGGCGGGATTGTCGGCGGTGATGTTCTTTGCCGGTCCGCCGCTGACCGGGACAATCCAGAGATCGTTATTGGTAGAGGCGGCTTCGTTCTTATCGTGATTCGAGGTGTAACAAATCTCCTGGCCGTCAGGCGAGAAGGCATAGTTGTCCTGCCCTCCGAGGGAGAATACCGGCGCGTCGTAGTCGCCGGGCGTGAGGTCGCGAGGCGGCGCTGCCGCGATCGCGGAGCCCGTGACTTGCGGCTGATCTTCGTACGTTGGCGAAGGAAGGGCGGCTGCCACAACGAAGATATGTGTTCGCTTCCCTTCTTTGTAGGCGTTCCAATGCCGATAGAGCAGATGGTCGAAGATTAGAGCTTTGACTTTCGATTTTTCGTGTTCCTCCAACTTCTTCGCGTTGCAGGCTTGCTCATCTAGCGCCGCACCATCGCATTCGGGATACACATCAGAGATGAATAGGATGTTCTTGCCGTCGGGCGACCAAAGCTCGCCGCCGGCCTCGGTTGGCATGCTGGTCAACCTATGGACCGAGGGCACTGTCCCCGTAGCACTGTCGAACCCGGCGATCCAAACTTGTGAGCCACTTGTTTTTGTTGAGAGAAATGCAAAGCGCTTCCCATCCGGCGCCCAGCGCGGCCGGTCGGCATCCTGATCGGCGATGATCTCGCGCTCTTTTTCGTTCGATCCACCGCCGGCCGTTGGCACGATCCAGATGTGCGGCGTCTTCGTGTTGGCCTCGAGATTCACGTCGACCACACTGAAGATCACCCATTTGCCGTCTGGAGAAACTTCCGGCTCACCAACGCGTCTGAGCTTCATCATGTCTTCGAAGGTGAAGGGATGTTTAGCTTGAGCGATGGCGGAGAAATTGAGAGCGCTGAGTGCAAGAAGAGCTAAAAACAAACGGCGCATGGGAGATATCCTCGGCAAACGAAAAAGTGTAGCAGGTTTGGTAGCGCCGCCGTCCCCAGCGGCTGTCCAGCGGGCGTCCCCCGTCCGCTGTCTGAAGGGCGGGAAATCACTAGGAAGTTTTTCAACAACTCCGGTGCTGTTTGCCACTTAACATCTGCGAGGGCGGGACGCACTCTCGACAACCGGCGGCTTGCACGCAGCCCAAGCTTTTTTCCAACGGCAACCCCTCGACTGAAACGGCATCCAAGTATGCGGCAGAACTGCAGCGCCCTTACCCTGGCCTCACTGAGCGGAGAGGGGTCAGGGGAGGGTCGCCGCGGTGAGGTGTCACAGCAGACTAAGTGTGCGAAGCGGGACCGTCTGTCCCCACATTCCACTGCAGTTACCGGTGTCGCAACAGCGCCTGGGGAAACGCGTGGCCCAGCTTAGCTCCGCACGAATGAATGAAGTGTGCGCTGCTCTGCGCTTCTCTCTGGGTTGCGATTCGAACTAGAACCTATCTCATAAATGGATGGCACCCGATCTTGGGTTACTCTCGCACATACTTTCCGAATTTGGCGTGATGGAGGGCAACTACTTTTTTGCGGTCGGCTTGCCCTGGTCTCGACCTGTATCACAGTGAGCAGCCCCAGGGACACCGAAATCACGTTCCAGTTGCAGGCATTCGCAGGGTTTCAGTTGTGGTCGGCAAAGTGAAATGAAATGTTGCGCCCCGTCCATTATTCGCCGTGGCCCACAAGTGGCCTCCGTGCGATTCCACAATGGATCGGCTGATTGACAGGCCCATGCCGCTGCCTTGAGGTTTGGTGGTAACGAAGGCATCAAAGATCTGGTCGATTTTTTCCTTGGGCAGCCCCACGCCAGTGTCGCTGACCGAGATCAGCAGTTGACCATTCTCGTCCAGTTGCGTCTTGACTGTAAGAACGCCACCTGTTTCCTTCATGGCCTCGATGGCGTTGAGCATGAGGTTCATGAACACCTGCTGGAGTTGCACACGATCTGCCCCGGCCTTTGGAAGATCGGCAGCAAGATCGGTGCGGATCGAGACCGCATACTGGTTGGCCTCGGCGCGCAGCAGTTCGCCCATTTCGCGGATGATTTCGTTTACCTCGACCAGCTCACGTTGTGGAGCAGATTTCTTGTACAGCGAACGCAAGCGTTCGATGATCTCGGTTGCGCGAGTCCCGTCATTCACGATTCTGCTTGTTGCGTCGAGCGCTTCATCCACATCGGGCTGGTCGCGCTTGAGCCATCGCATGCAGGTCTTGGCGTTTGTCATAGCCGCGGCGATCGGCTGTTTCAGCTCGTGGGATACCGAGGCAGCCAGCTCTCCCAACATGCTGACCCGGTTCACGTGTGCGAGGTCTGCCCTTAGCCGCTCGCGCTCTTCTTCAGCGCGCTTGCGATCTTCGATATCGGTTGAAACACCGTACCACCTGAGAATTTTTCCGTGTTCATCGCGTAGCGGAACGGCACGAGACAGGAACCTACGGTATTCACCGTCTGCCCGCCGATAGCGCACTTCATTTTCGAAAGGCTCGCCACTCGCCAGAGACGCGCACCATTTCTCCCAGTGTTGTTTTAGGTCGGTGGGGTGAACGGCGTCTTGCCAACCCGGGCCGACCGTCCTCTCGTGGGACAAACCCGTATATTCCTGCCAGCGGCGATTCCCGAACTCATTCGACCCATCAGTCCCCGCGATCCACACCATCGTCGGCAGCGCTTCGATGACGTCCCGAAGCTCTCGTTCACTCAGCCGGAGGTCCTCATAGACCTTCTGGAGCTGCTGGGCGGCATAGTTGAAGGCGTTCCCCAAGACAGCCAGCTCATTTTTCCCGCGTAAATGGATCTGGTGCTGAAAGTCGCCTCTGGCCAGGGCCTGTGCGCACGCAGTGAGTTCGGAAAGCGGACCCGTGATGGTCCAAGTGACGTACCAGCCAAGTGCCGCGGCCGCGAGCAATGTCAGCAAAGCGGCAATCGGAACGATTATGAAAAAGCGTTGGCGCGCCTTCTGGGCATCTTCGATGGCTCTTGTTCGCTGCCGCTGTGCTTCTTCGTCGACTTTCTCCACCAGGGACGAACTGAACTCGATCAGGGCTGGGATCTCGATTGCCGCCCGGAGCTGAACGGCGTTCCATTCCCCCGCGATCGCCAGTCGGACCGCTGTGTCGAGTTGCGACAGCAGTGTCACTCGCAGACTTTCGAGTGCCTCGGTTATGGGTGCGTCTTGCTCGATGTCGGGGGTGGCCCTGAGCATCTGCTCGGCATGATCGACGCGGTCCAGGAATGAGCGTCGGATCGCGGCCGCTTCGGTGGAAAATTGGCGAGTGTCATGACCGCTGGCCAGTGCAGCCATCCTACTCTGGAAGCTATAGACGTCGAGGTGAACGCGGACAACGGCGTCAGATACCTGATCCGTCTCACGTACGCGCTGCGCGGGAGCGTCTATTTGCCAGTATTGCCATACAGCTACTGCATCCGCAGCGATAATAAAAAAAACGATCAATATGAAGCCTGCGATCAGATGGAAGCGAATGCTCAGGTCGGTTCGGCGAAACAGGCTTCGAATCCCGCCGCGCGTTGCTTGGACCACCTTGATCGCATTCGTTTCCATGTTGACGTTTTCGTGCGACGATGAGCCGTGACGTCCGCTTACTCTACCTTTGAGCAGCCGTTTTATCGAATTGCGCATTCACGCCAACAGCTGGTGTTTCCAGCATTCGCTCTAATTCGTCTTGCAATTCGTCGGCTGCTTGTATCGCAGATTTTTTTCGTGTGAGAACTGCGTGTACTGCTTCCCAGTAGGCGCGCGACACGTCCGGATACATCTTTCCTGCGGCTCTCGACGGTCGCAGGACTATGCCCTTACGAAATACTTCCCGAACACGCGGGAACTGCGGATTGGCCGGCAAGAGCTCTGGGTCGTCATAGAGCTGGGCGATGCTTGGCGCATCCGTCGTATTCCGGCATCTAGTGACCTGCTCCTCGCGGCCCGACAGATAGCGAACCAACATTGCTGCCTCACGTGGATGCAGCGAATATCGCGAAACCCCGAAACCAGATCCTCCTAAAGTTGCGGGCGTCCTGGCCCCGCCAGGAAGCGGAGCTATGTCAAACCGGTCTCTTATTAAACAGGTTGGGCCGCGATCGGCGATATACTCACTTGCCCAGCTGCGCAGGAACGCCGCTTTTCCCGCTTGCCACATGTTACCCGCATCCCATTCCTTAAACACGACGACTCCGGGAGGTGAAATGGAGCCTACCCAACGCGCCGCTCTCTCCCAGGCACGAATGCTCTGCGGGTTGTTTACCGTGACCTTGCCGGTCTCGTCGAGAATTGTCCCGCCGCCCTCTGACACTTGCCATTCCAGCGCGTTGCAGGTCAGCGCCTCGGAAGGTGCTCCTTCCCAAACGAAACCCCAAAAATCTTTGTTCCCGCTCGCGCGCTCGCCCGACTGAATCCGCCGCGCCATAACTTCGAGCTCTTCCCATGTCTTCGGCGGTGCTCGATACCCGTATTTTCGCAGCAGATCCACGCGATAAAACAACATTCCTTCGTTCAAGTTAGCCGGCAGAGCTACGAGCCGGCCGTTCACCGTGTTGTTCGCAATGAGCTCAGGAAAGTGCGCCTGAATCTCTTGTTCCGGAATATAGGCCCTCAGGTCGAGAAGGTTTTCGGCGAGAATGCCAGGCCAGATCACATCGATGCCGTAAACATCTGGTACTTTTGCTCGGGCCTCCAGAAGTTTGCGATAGGTTGCCAGCTGTTCCGTCGTTGTCTCGGGTCCAGGAAGGAACTCCACCCGAATTCCAGTCTCCCGTGTGAACTGGGCTAGTTCTCCGTTGAGGCGAAGCTGATAGTCCCTGCTCGACCATGCCTGATCAATGAGAGCGAGCGTTTTCACAGGTGCAGACGGGTTGGTCTTGTGGCAGGCTTGCATCCCAAAGAGGACGAGGAGACAAACCCCTCCGTGGGCAAAGCGACGCACACGGCCCAGCCACGAGCCAGAGACTCGATTTTCGCGTGTTCTACATGGGTACGCCATCTGTCACCCGTCTTGGCGAACACCCCGAATTACGATGATAGCCCACTGCGTTTAGATAGGAAAACTCGCGTTTCCAACCACGTGCGTGAGTTAGCTGTATAGTGATTCGAATCCCGGAGGGACGATGCGTCACCGAATCCTGCGCCTGATGTGCCTCGTAATGTGCGTCGTAGTCCTTATGACCGCCGCCTATGCCCAGCAAGCCCAACAAAGCCATTGGGCCACACCCGACGACAAAACCGCGAAGTTCATGGTCGACATGGAGCGCAAGTGGGCCGAAGGCTTTTGCACGAATAATGGAGTGATTTCTGAGTTGTTGGCCGACGATTTCCAGGGCACCAGCACTGGCGGCGAGCGCTACAACAAGGTGGACGAACTACGCGATGAAAAAGGCCCACACTCGGCGCACGGCTGCGCACTCGACGATGCCAAGGTGCGCTTCTTCGGGGAAGACGTAGCCATCATCTACGGCAGCGAGCACGCCACCGGCAAAGACAAAACGCATCCAGATGCGAAGCAGTGCCAGGTTTGGACCGATACCCGGTTGAAGCGCGATGGTAAGTGGCAGATCGCGGCCGCGCAGGACAACAAAGTCGATTGCAGGTAGGTATCCGCCACCCTCCAGAATTCCCTTGACTCCCACTCTTCAACCTGAAAGCCTATTTCTCTACGCATCAGCTCTTTGAAATTCGAATAGCAATAAGATAACTCCAGCAACTGCAATATTTTGCGAGCCAAGCCTTTGATTTTCGGGCGGTTTCTTAGAAGGCAGTCGCCTAAGTCCTGTAAAATCTATATTTTGCGAGCAAGTTATTTGCTTTCAATATTTTAGCCGGATTCGCGAGGATGTCGAGTCCGCAACTAACTGATTCCAGATATTTTACAGGTTCGATCCGTCTTATTTTTAATCCGGATCTCGGCTGCTAGCTCCGCTTCCAATAAAGATACCCCGGCACCCCGGCAAGCACGATCCCCGCTCCCCACAACGCCTCTGTCGGTCGAGTGATGATGGTGTTCAGCGTCCACGCCACGCCGACCAGCACATAGATCGCCGGCAGCCACGGATATCCCGTACACCGGTACGGACGCGGAATTTCAGGCCGCCTCCACCGCAACAGAAACATGCCGATAACAGTCAGCGTGTAAGAGAGCACCATGCCGAAGATCACATACGTGTAGAGCTGATCGTAGCGGCCGCTGATGGTGAGCACCGCAGCCCAGATGCCTTGTCCAATCAGGCTGAACGCTGGCGTCCGCCACTTGGGATGGATCACCGCCATCCGCTTGAAGAACACACCATCCTGCGCCATCGCAAGATAGACGCGCGCGCCCGACAGCGTGCAAGTAGCGGCCGCGCTGAAGCACGAAACCGCAATCAGCAGCGACAGCCACACCGCCACTCGCGGAGAAAACAGCGCCACCGCCGCCGCATGCGCGATGGTTTCATGTTGTGCAATCGCGCCCAGCGGCATCGCGTAGAGATAGGTCATGTTCATGGCCATGTAAATCACGCCGACCACAATCACTCCCAGCACCATCGCCAACGGCACATTGCGGCGCGGCTCTTTCACTTCGCCCGCCACCCACGTGATGTATACCCATCCGTCGTAAGCGAAGTACACCGCAATCAACGCGACGCCGAAGGCGGAGAGAAACTGTCCCGGATGAAGTCCCATGCTGAGCCCCGTGCCATGGGCGTGAAAGTGCGACCAGTCCCCTTTACCGATGGCGAATCCAAGCACGACGAACGCGGCCATCGCGGCAAACTTGGCCCATGTCGAAACATTCTGCAGCAGTGCTCCCCAACGCAAACCCACGACGTTGGCGTAAGTAAGCGCTGCAATGAGGAATAAGGCGAACACATGCGCACGCGTAAGAGTGATGCCGAAGAGCGAAAGGATCACGTGCTCTTGCGAAACCATCGGGAACACCTGCCCTGTATAAGCGGCCGAAGCCACGGAGAGCGCCGCAATCGTGCCGCCGTTGGCCACCGAGAACAACATCCATCCATAAAGAAATGCGACCAGATCGCCATACGCTTCGCGAAGATAAACGTACTGTCCCCCAGACTCGGGGAACATTGAACCAAGTTCGGCGAAGGCCACGCATCCGAACAGAGAGATGACGCCGCCGATCACCCACACCAGCAAAAACAGCATGGGATGAGGCAACGGGCCGGCGATGTCTTTAGCGGTAAGAAAAATGGAAGAGCCGATGATGCCGCTGACCAGCAGCAGAATGGAATCGAGCAGGCTGAGTCCGCGAACCAGAGTCGGTTGGGTCGGTGTGTTCTTCGGCGCGAGGGCTGCGGGTTCGGCGGGAGCGGCGGCGTCCATTATCCGATTCCGAGTTCGTCGGAGGATTCCAGAGCCGTCCCGCAGCGCCGGCAGATGACGGACGAGCAATCGCCGCAGGTCAGCGGATCGTTCACCTCTTCGGCGCAGTTCGGGCAGTACAACGCTGCCGGATCAGGTTCGGGTGGATCACCTTGAGGACGTGTTGCCATGAAGAGAAAAACTGTAGCATAGAAGACGTAGTAGCGTCCGAAGCCGAGTTTACACTGTACGAGCTGGAGAGCTAGACCTTGCCACAGAAACCAATATCCTCCGACGAGAAACTGCAGCAGGAGTTCAACCGCTGGGCCGCGGCCGGCGAAGGCCCAAAGATGGAGAACCATCATCTCGACATCACCTCAAAGACGATTCGCAAGATGGACCTCCGCCCCGGCGAGCGCGTTCTCGACCTGGGTTGCGGCTCCGGTTGGGCGACGCGGCTGCTGGCGCGGCTGGTGGGCGATGGACCAGATGGATTCGGCCAGGTGGTCGGCCTCGATGTTTCCGACGAAATGATTCGCGAGGCTCGCGCCGCCTCGAAAGACTTCGACAATGTTCTGTACGTCTGGGGATCGGCGCAGCAGATTCCGTGGGAAGAAAACTTCTTCGACAAAGTGTTGTCAGTAGAATCGTTTTACTATTACGCCGATCAGGACCGCGCCTTGATGGAGTTGTTTCGCGTGATGGCGCCGCGGGGACGATTATTCATCTTGATCAATCTTTACAAGGACAATCAGTACTCACTGCAGTGGGTGGACAAGCTTAAAGTGCCGGTGCATGTGCGATCCGAGGCCGAATACGTCGACCTGCTGAAGAAACATGCCTTCGAAAATGTGGAGGCGTGCCGCATTCCGGATGACACGCCCACGCCGGATGACTACAAAACGAAATCCTTCCACAGTCTGGACGATCTGCGGGCGTTCAAGCGTGAAGGCGCGCTGCTGCTGATGGCTTCGAAGCCCGATCTGCGCGCCCCGGGCCCCGGATACACGATTTATTGATGGTTGTTACCAAGTCTTAGATTTCGTCATTGTCATCATCGTCGCGATCGTGATGGCTCAAGTCCTTCGCCGGGCTCAGAGTGCGGCCATCCGAAGCGTGACGGATATCGATTCTGCCGTTCACGTTTTCCAGTCTGATCCGGGCGCCGCCGTTGCCCAACTCGCCGCGCAGATCATGCCCGACGAAGCGATGATGATTCACATGCAGTCCGAAGTCGTTCTCAATTCCACCGGAGACCGTGCTCGCTTCAATTTGCGCTTTGGAATCGGAAGGGATCGTCAATGCAAGAGAACCATTCACCGATTTCAGCTCGACGGAGGATCCCGACAGCTCATCGAAGCGCGCGTCCAGATGCCCGTTGATCGTCGAGAGATCAGCGCGGCCCGCTAGATTATGCGCTTCCAGTCGGCCGTTGATGCACGAGGCACGCACCTCGCCCTTCACGCCGGTCACGTCCAGCGAACCATTGATCAACTTAATTTCGTCGAGGCGCGCGCCGCGCGGTACGGTCAGCGTGTACTCAACGCCGGCTGGATTGTCGTGCGAGCCCCAGTTGAACGTGTGATCGTGGTCGGGATACTTAGTGCGAATCGAGACATATTCTTTGCCCGAGTCAACCTCAATATGAACCTCATCGAGGCGCTCTTTTGAGTCGGCGTATTTCACTGCATCCACCTTGACGGCATTCTCTTCCCACGTCGAGATGTGAACCGAGCCGTTGATGTTGTCGAGTTCCACGCGGCCATCAGGCGTAAGAGCGTAGGTCTGATGGAATTCTTCGGTGAAAGGGCCCCGATGATCGGAAGCGTGCGCAGCCAGAGTAAGAACGAGCAGTGCGCAGGTCGTACCCAAGACTGCACTCATCCGGACTGGAAATTGGCGTAGGTATTTCATGGCATTCCTCCGTTCAAAACTTAGACGTGGTAGACAGCAATTAGTGAGAAGGAGAAAGCAGAAGAAAGTGGTGGCTCAGTTTGGCGTCTGCGAGAAGAAACGTCGAGCTTGGCTCGACTGGACGGCGGAGGGCGGCTGTCTCCACATGTATCATCCGGTCGCATTCTTCTTGCCTGCTTCAGTCAACAAGTAAACACCAAGAATCGTCATCTCCGGCTCGATTGGATGCCTGTAGCGTGGTCCGGGAAATACAAAATAGAAGATGACGGGATACAGCAAGATCAGCCAGAATAGGAGCCATGCGCCAGGTATGTGCTTTCGCAAGGCTCGTCCCAGGCCCCAGAACATCAGCACAGAAGATGCCAGGAACAGAGAATTCTTCACTTGCGCCAGCCACCAGGTTTTTGCCAGCCGCGGCGGTCCAGCCCAAAAATAGATGAAGCGCTTCAGGCAGAGGACGGCAAACCGTGCATAATCGGCCCGGATGTAATCGACTGCCTGCCGCTTGCGCAGTGCCACATAAGAGAGTTCGCCCATCGCCGTGTACTGGCGCATGGCGTACACATCTTGCGTCGGATGCAGATACTGCATCCAGGTTCCGTCGGCGCCTGGGCCGTTGCCGAGACGCAACTCGGCGCCAAAATTGTCGCGGATGAAAATGAACTTGCCGAAGGTTTGATAGTTGCGCGCAATCCACGGGCTGATGCAAGCGATGAAGATTAGCGAGGCCAATGTCACTCCGGCGAATGATGGCTTGCCTCGCTCGGCGCGGTGATACCAAGCCCACAATCCCGAGGCCGGCAGAAACGAAAGCAGTACCGTGCTGTCCACTGCGGCCACGCCCCATAGCAAGCCAAACCACAGCCACGGTTTCAGCCCATCACGTTCTTCCATCGTAAGCGTCAACCAAAAAATAACGGCCATCAGGAAGGCCGAAAAACTTGTTTCCCATACCCACCGGGTGCACCAGAACATTACGTAGGGAAGCAGCGCCCAGGTCCAGGCTGCTCCGACGCCGACTTTTTCGGAAAACATCCGGCGGCCAATGAGAAAAATGGGGATGCAGGTCAGCGCCGAAAACAAGCTGTTGATGGCGAGCAGCACGAAAGCAGACGCGCGCGAGTAGATTCCAAATATTTGAAAAACGCCGGCAATGAGATACGGGTACAACGGCGACTCCCAGGCCGTAGGCCCGGTTTGCGCGCCAAAAGGATTGCTGAAGCCGTGACCGGAGGCGATGGAAGCGCCGATCCGTCCCATCTCCCAGCCAAAGCCGAAGTTATTTTCCGCGCTTTTGAATTTGTAAGTATGACCGGCGAGAATCCATCCCACGCGCAGAAAGAGGGCGATGGCGACCATCCAAAACCGCGATGTGCGGATGTCGAGCCAGGCGCTGACGAGCCCGTTGGGGATGCGTTCGCGTTCGGTAACCACGGCGGGATTTGAATCCATGGATGATCCTATTTGTAGCTGAGAGTCGGAGATGCGGCAACTCCGACTTGTGCTGGAACTGTTGACGACCGCCAACCATACACCTACACTGACATGCTCGCGCTCCATTTGCCTGTGCTTCAACTGTATAATCGTAGCGACTGAGGGCACCTCATGGGCTGGCTGCAAAATAAATTCGAAAAGAATTTCATGATCAGCACGGTGGACTACGTCTTCAATTGGGCGCGGAAATCTGCCGTGTGGCCAATGACGTTTGGCTTGGCTTGCTGTGCGATCGAAATGATTGCTTCCTCGACGGCGCGGTTCGATATTGCGCGCTTCGGTTCGGAGGTGTTCCGTCCCAGCCCGCGGCAAAGCGACTTGATGATCGTCGCCGGCACCGTGACCCTGAAAATGGCGCCCGTCGTCAAGCGAATTTACGACCAGATGCCCGACCCGAAGTGGGTGATCTCGATGGGCGCGTGCTCGTCGGTGGGCGGACCGTTCAATACTTATGCAGTGCTGCAGGGCGTGGACAAAATCGTGCCTACGGATGTTTACGTCACCGGCTGCCCTCCGCGCCCAGAAAATCTTTTCTATGCGCTGCTTAAGTTGCAGGACAAAATCGACACCATGACGCTGGCGAAGAGGCCCACGGAAGTTCGTCTCGATCCCAACATGCTGGAGAACTTCAAACGCCAGGTAATGATTGCGCAGACGTTGCAACCGAAATAGCTATCAGCTCTCATCGATCAGCCCGATCCATGTGGGACAGGTCGCCCTCGACCGTCCGCCGACCGGAGTTCGGTAGATTTTTCTCAAGGACTCAACGACCCATGTCAACCGTCACTAAACTCACCACCGAATCCGAACTTCCAGCATCCGACGAAGCCAAGGAGTTCCCCTGCGGCAGTAAAACTATTTGTGTGGCCAATGTGAATGGCACATTCAGTGCAATGGATAATGTTTGCCTGCATCGCGGAGGACCGCTGGGGCAGGGAATGATTGAGGGCGGCAAAGTTATTTGCCCCTGGCACGGCTGGGCGTGGGATGTGAAGACTGGGGCGGCCGAGCAAAATCCCGGCGTGAAGGTTGCGGTGTATCCGCTGAAGATTCAGAATGGCGAAGTGCTGATTGAGATTTAAATCGAGACCTTTCCCGGGCCGACCAACAAAGCCAGGGCGGCACTTTGTGGCAATCCGTTTGGCACGGGAGTGCCATTTGCAAAATTCCGCGTAGCGTTTAATTTTCCGAGTGAGCAGTTCTGGGGGAGGGCTGCCCGGGCGCCTCGATCTCGAAAGAGATTCGAGGCGCTCGTATTTTGGGGACGTTTCTGGCTTGAGCACCGCGATACCTCTTGCAGTACGGGCTTCTCCGCTGAGCACGCAGATTTCTTACGGGAGCATGTTGCCGATGCGGCGAATTTGGGCTCCGACGGCTTTTAATTTCTCTTCGATTTTTTCGTAGCCGCGGTCGAGGTGGTAGACGCGGTCGATGATGGTTTCGCCGTCAGCGACCAGAGCGGCGAGGACTAGAGACGCGCTGGCTCGCAGGTCGGAGGCGAGGACGGCGGCGGCGCTGAGCGGAGTCTTGCCGACGACTACGGCGCGGCGGCCTTCGATTTTTATGTTCGCGCCCATGCGGACTAATTCCTGAGCGTGCATGAAGCGGTTCTCGAAAATATTTTCCCTGATGATGCTGGTGCCTTCGGCTTGGGTGGCGAGGGCCATGAATTGCGCCTGCATGTCGGTGGGGAAGCCAGGATATTCTTCGGTACTGAGATCGGAGGCGGTGAAGGGATTGTCTCCCATGACGCGGACGGAGTCTTTGCTCGATTTGGTTTTGACTCCGGCGGCTTTCAGTTTTGCCAGGATCGCGTCCAGGTGAGCGGGATCGCAGCCGGAGATGTTGAGGTCGCCGCCGGTGAGGGCTCCGGCGATGAGGAAGGTGCCGGCTTCGATGCGGTCGGGGATGATGCGGTGTTTTGCGCCATTCAGCTTGCTCACGCCCTGCACGTGGATGGTGGCGGTTCCGGCGCCTTCGATGTGGGCTCCCATTTTGTTGAGGAGAGCGGCGAGGTCGGCGACTTCGGGTTCGCGGGCGGCGTTCTGCAGAATGGTTTCGCCTTCGGCGAGAGTGGCGGCCATGAGCAAGTCTTCGGTGCCGGTGACGGTGATTTTATCGAAGACGATTTCCGCGCCGCGGAGGCGGGTGGCGGTGGCTTCGACGTAGCCGTGCTCCTGCGTGATTTTTGCGCCGAGAAGTTCGAGTCCTTTGATGTGGAGGTCGATGGGGCGCTGTCCAATGGCGCAGCCGCCGGGGAGCGAGACGCGGGCGCGGCCGCAGCGGGCGACCAACGGTCCGAGGACGAGGGTGGAGGCGCGCATGGTTTTTACTAATTCGTAGGAGGCTTCGGGCGCGGAGAGATTTTTGCAGTGGATGGTGGTGCGGTGCCGCGCCACTCCGTAGCCGAGTTCGACCTCGGCGCCCATGGCGGCGAGCAGGTTGCGCGTAGTTTGAATGTCGCGGACTTGAGGAATGTTTTCGAGGATGACTGGCTCGTCGGTAAGTAAAGCGGCGGCCATGCAGGGAAGCGCAGCGTTTTTCGCGCCGCTGACGCGGACTGTGCCGAGAAGCGGGGAGCCGCCGCGGATTACGAGTTTATCCATGAGACTTCGAGTATGAGGTAATCGTTTATTTTAGCGGGGAATTCGAGTGAGGGAGGGTAATCGGGAGGGCACGGCCTTGTGGGGCTAAGGAGTGAGCTAGGAGTTGATGGTCCAATTATCGATGAATAAATTGCGGACTCGGCGGAACTCGCGGGTGTTGTTCGTGATCAGAGTCAGGCCCAGGCTGCGGGCGTGGGCGGCGATCAGCAGATCGTTGGCGCCGATCATCGTGCCGCGTGCTTTGAGATCTGCGCGAATCTTTGCGTAGTGCGGAGATGCGATGTCGGGAAAATCGAGGACTTCGACGTAGGGCAGGAAGGCGGCGAGGGCCGCTTCGTCCTGCCGGTGCTTTGGAGATACTTCGACTCCATACAACAATTCCGACTTGGTGATTACCGAGATGCACACGTCGCTGACGGGGACCTTTGCGAGCTTTTTTATAACCGACTCGGGCGAGCGCCGCATGATGTAGGAACAGGTGTCGGTGTCGAGCATGTAGCGGGGCATTAGCGCTCGCGATCTTGGACGGGCAGATCTTCGACGTTCTCCATGAAAGATGCGGACGCGACTGGAGCTTCGGATAGATAGGACGACCAGTCCGTAGGCCGGGGAGAGAGAACCACGTCGCTGCCTTCTTTGCGGATGAAAACTTCTTCCACGTTGAACTGAAAGTCTTTTGGCAGCCGCACTGCCTGGCTGCGATTGTTCATGAATATCTTGGCTCGGCGCGGCATATACAAGAGTATATGCCATATTGGGGCGTCTGTCCAAGGCCTCAGGGGCAGAAGCCCGGATTGTTTTGATGCTTTACGGCACGACTAAAGTCGTGGCCTTCCCATTTTTGCTCAACTCCGGGGTTGATTCGCTTTACACAGTCGCGGGCAGGAGTGCCCGCGCCACACGGTCTTATTTCGCTAACGTGATCGCTTGCCGGACGTTGCCGTCGGCTCTGTTCAAAGCCGAGACAGCATCACCGCGGGTTACATTCGCCGCCAGCATGACGAGCGCCACCGGAGTGCGATTGCCGGAGGCTTTCAGCGCTTCGGTGGCGGAGGCGTGGTCGGCGCCGGTGGCGCGTTCCAGGATCGCAACCGCGCGCTGCTTCAGCTTTTCATTTTTCGGAGCGACGTTCACCATCAGGTTGCCGTAGACGTAGCCAAGGCGCGTCATAGCGCCCGTGGAGATCATGTTGAGAACCATTTTGTGGGCGGTGCCGGCTTTCATGCGCGATGATCCGGCGAGGACTTCGGGGCCGACTTGCGTCACGATGGCGAGATGGGCGGCGCGTTCGAGAGGCGAATTCGGATTGCAGGTGAGGGCAATGGTGCGGGCGCCGCGGCGGCGGGCTTCGGCGATGGCGGAGACGGTGAAGGGGGTGCGTCCGCTGGAGGCGATGCCGAGGACGACATCATTCTTATTTGGCTTGCGGGCGGACATTTCTTTGCGTCCGGCGGGGGCATCGTCTTCGCTGGTTTCGGATTCAGAGGCGAGAGCTTTGTTGCCTCCGGCGAGGATGAACTGGACGGAGCGGGGGTCAGTGTTGAAAGTGGGCGGGCACTCGACAGCGTCGAGGGCGGCAATGCGGCCGCTGGTTCCGGCGCCGACGTATATGAGGCGTCCGCCGCGGCGGAGGGCGGCGGCGACGAGATCGATGGCGCGCGCGATTTGGGGAAGAACGCGGGTGACGGCGAGAGCGACGGTGAGATCTTCGGAGTTAATCAGAGCGGCGATTTCGAGGGAAGATTTTTGGTCGAGGTCGAGGGCGGCGTCGTTGGGTTGTTCGGTACGCAGGCGGCGAAGAGGTGGGTTGCGTTTCAAAGTTGGAGCCTTTCGGGATCTAAGGGACTGTTTATTCTAGCTTCTTCTGCGTTTTGGAACTGATGGAGTGGTTTAGCGGCAGCGAAAACCTTTATCGCGGAGGGCGCGGAGAAACTCCGCAGAGATCGCGAAGGGGAGTTTAGATCGCATCTAGTCCTTCGATTACAGCGTCGTAAAATTTGGGGCGGATTGTTTTTATAGCGTGATTTGAGCAGTCGGGCCAGGTGCGGTTGGTGAGCAGAGTGATGGAGAGCTGGCGAGTGGGGTCGATCCACAGAGAGGTGCCGGTGTAGCCGAGGTGACCGTAGGATTGCGGGGAGAAATATTTTCCGGATTGCGATGGGACGGACGGGGTATCCCAGCCAAGGGCGCGGGAGGTGCCGGAGGGCGTGGATTCGCGGGTGGTGAAGAGTGCGATGGTTTCGGGGCGGAGAATCGGAGACCCGCCGGACAAAAGAGCGTGGGCGTATTTTGCGAGGTCTTCCGCTGTAGAGAAAAGTCCGGCGTGAGGGGATACTCCGCCGAGGATGTAGGCGTTTTCGTCCTGGACTTCGCCTTGGATTATTTTTTCGCGAAAGGTGCTGCGGGTTTGGTGGTTTACGCTTGGCGGTGATTGTGCTTCAGGCGGTTGGCGGACAAGAGTGTCTGCCCCACACAATTCGTCTCGTTCATCGGCGGTGGGAGGGATTTGAGAGCGAAGGTCTATGGGAGGATTGAAGGTGGTGTTTGTCATCGCGAGTGGGGCGAAGATCTCTCGCCGGCAGAAGCGGTCGAGAGGTTCGTCGGCGAGGCGTTCGAGAGCGACGCCGAGGATGATGAATCCGATGTCGCTGTATTCGTTCCGGGTGGCGGGGTCGGCTCTGAGCGGAATATTGAATGCCGCGTGCAAGAGTTCGTCGCGCGTGCGGGCTTTCAGGAATAATTTTTCGTACGCGGGCAGACCGGAGGAGTGGATTAGGAGTTGGCGAAGGGTTACGTTGCGGCGGCGAGGATCTTTTTCGGCATCCGTCGTGAATTCTGGAATGATCGCGGCGACGAGGGCGTCGAGGTCGAGCAGGCCACGGTCATAGAGGATCATCGCCATTGGGGTGGTGGCGACGACTTTGGTTAAGGAGGCTAGATCGAAGAGGGTGGAGGGATGGACAGTAGATTGCCCACTTCTCGCAAAGGACGCGAGAAATGGGGCACCCTCTTCTCGTTTGTCGAACGGGAGATCAGAATCCCCGCCCTCTCGCGAAGAACGCGAGAAGGACGGGGCAACCGTGGGTTCGTTTGTAATTTCGTTGTCGTAGGTGAAGTGGCCAAAGGCTTTCAGTGCGACGAGTCGTCCGCGGTGCGTAACTGCGACGGAGGCAGCGGGGAAGGCGTGGGCGGCGATCGCGGATTCGAGGATCGAGAAGGCGGAGGCGAAGATTTTATCCTGATGGTCGAAGGCTGCGATCAAAGGCATTGCGCCACCACATACCACGGAATTCGAAGCGCGCCAGAATGGAGATAGACGCAGACTTGCCGGCCAGGAGAGATCGAGGCGTAGAGCGACGAAGGGACCGAGACTTCGGTGGGGGCGGTTTGCGGTCCCCAGGGATCGAGATGAAGGTAGTACGTGGGAGATCTGTCATCGGAAACGTGCTTGCCGACGACGGGGACTGGAAATGTTTGCGGGGTGGAATGGTCAAGGAAACTGTTGCCGTGGGCAGCGAGGCCGTAGGAGTAGCACGCTGCAAACAAGGAGATCAAGAGCAGAGTGGCGGGTCGACTTCCGACGCTCCGATCCGCATTGGAGACTACGAACATGATGGCGGCGGTAAGTACGAGGGAGATGGTGAGCAGCGGCGTCCAGTGAAGCAGGTTGAAATCGAGGAGGGCGCGCAGGGCCAGCACCAATCCCGGAAAAAGAAAGAGCGGCGCGAGGCTGGGGCGAGCGTCGATGCGGCGACCTTCAATGTCATAAATGCCGCGAAACCGGACCAGGAGCGCCAAAGCCAGCAGCGGCAGAGCGCAAAGTATGGCGATTATCGGAGGGCGAGGGAAAAGATAGCCCAGGAAAGATGAAATCGTAGCGAAGGTATTGAGCGGAGTCGAGAGTTTTTTGGCACGTACGACGCTCGCGGAACGTTCTTCGGATTCGAAACCCAGGTCTGGGTCGCGTAACAGTTCGCTCTGCGATTGCGCGAGTTCTTCGGCGTCGAGGTTGGGAATATCGGTCAGCCAATGCTTGAAGGCTGAGTCAATGCGCATGGCGAGCCCGACTTTGAGCTTCTTCTGAAGTTCGGAACGTGGGACCAGTACGAGGGTTGAGACATATTTAGTGGGCAGGAGGCGGCGTCCGCCGATATCGGAGCGAAGAAGCGTACGCGATGAAAAGAGTTCCTGAACGGCGATGGAGTCAGGATTGAGGACTACTTTGAATCGCACGATGAAGGCGATGAGATAGATCCCGAGCAGCACGAACAAGAACGAACCGGCAGCCATGAAAGCTGCCTGCCGCGGAGAGTTCATTTCGTGGCCGGTTCCGAAGTACCAAGCCCCCAGGCAACCAGCGACGAAAGTGATCGCGCCGATAACAAAAAAAAGGAGGCCGTAGGCGGTCGAGACGCGGTAGGTGCGGGGATAGAGCGAGGGATCAAACAGGGGAATTTCAAGGTCGAGCGGGGGAAGTTCAGTCTCCATGCCGAGAAAATGGTAGCACCGGGAAGCGGCGGCAGGCATGTGGCAGGGAGGGTACTCCCTTACTTCAGTTTCTTGAGTCGGGGCGCGGGGGTTGTTAGAGTCAGAGGATCATTACTTCACAATCAAAGTCGATGGGAGCGGGGCGGTTCCCGCTTCTTACTTCATTCGCAGCTGTTTTGATGGTGGGGATTTCGTTCGCTGCGAGTGGTGGTGCTCGTGGAGAGACTTCCGGGCTACGCCCGGACGGACAGCCGAGGGCGGCTGTCCCCACATCTTCCACATCTTCTTCTTCGTCTTCCAGTCTTCGTTTCAAGGCGGTTGATGCGGTGATCAATGCGGCGGCTCTGGATGGAACGATTCCGGGGGCGGTTCTAGTCGTCGGGCACGATGGGAGAGTGATTTATCGAAAGGCTTACGGGGCGCGGGCTTTGGAGCCGCGGCGCGAAGTGATGACGCTGGATACGATTTTTGATGTGGCGTCGCTGACCAAGGTGATTGTGACTTCGACGGCGGTGATGCAGTTGGTGGAGAAGGGGAAGGTGCGGTTGAATGATCCGGTGGCGAAATATTTGCCGGAGTTTGCACAGAACGGGAAAGACGATATCACGGTGCGGCAATTGCTGACGCATTATTCGGGGCTGGAGCCGGATCTGGATTTGAAGATTAAGTGGGAAGGGAAGCAGACGGCCTATCAGATGGCGTGGGCGGAGACACCGGTGGATCCGCCGGGATCGAAATTTTCTTATAGCGATGTGAACTTCATTGTGCTCGGGGAAATTGTGGAGCGGGTTTCCGGGGAGACGCTGGATGAGTATGCGACGCGGCACATTTTTGCGCCGCTGAAGATGTTGCGCACGCGGTATCTGCCTCCGGTGGCGCGGCGGGCTGGGTGGATAGAAAAGATTGCGCCCACGCAGTATGACGAGAATGAGCACATGCTGCGCGGGGTGGTGCATGATCCGACGGCGCGGCGCATGGGCGGTGTGGCAGGGCATGCGGGACTGTTTTCGACGGGAGACGATCTGGCGAAGTTTGCGCAGGCGCTGCTGAATGGGGGCGACGGAATTTTGTCGGCGATGTCGGTGGAAAAGATGACGCGGCCGGAACAGCCTCCGTCGGCGCCGGTATTGCGCGGGTTTGGATGGGACATTGATTCTCCGTTTTCGTCGAATCGCGGAGACTTATTGCCAGTGGGTGGATATGGGCATACCGGGTTCACCGGTACATCGATGTGGATCGATCCAACGACCAAGACTTACATTATTTTGCTGACCAATGCGGTGCATCCGCGGGGGAAGTCCAATGCGATTGCCTTAAGGTCGAAGGTAGCGACGGCGCTGGCTGCGGCGATGCCGCTGACCACCAGCGAGAAAGAGGCGTTGCGCTGGCAGAGCATTACGGGCTACAACGAGGCCCAGAGCGCGGCGCGGCGGATGAGTTCGCGCAATGGCAGCGTGAAAAGCGGGATTGATGTTCTGGAAGAGCATGGCTTTGATGTGCTGCAGGTCGCTGGACGAAAGAAAAAAATCGGTCTGGTGACCAATCAGACAGGGATCGATGGAGACGGGCGAAGGACGATCGATGTGCTTGCGCAGGCTCCGGGAGTTTCGCTCGAGGCAATTTTCAGTCCAGAGCACGGAGTGACTGGGACGCTGGATACGACCGACGTTGCGAATTCAAAAGATGCCGCGACCGGGATTCCGGTCTATAGCGTGTATGGGGCGAAGGATGCAATGCGCCGACCCCCGCCGGATGTGATGAAGACTCTGGATGCTGTTGTGTTTGATATTCAGGATGCGGGGGTGCGCTTCTACACGTACGAGACGACGCTGGGATATTTCCTCGAGGGCGCGGCTCAGGCGGGGATTGAGATGATTGTGCTGGACCGGCCTGATCCGATAACCGGGGCGTTCGTGCAAGGCCCGGTTGCCGATGTGGGGCACGAGAGTTTCACGAGTTATTGGAGCGCGCCGGTGCGCCATGGAATGACGATTGGCGAGTTGGCGAAAATGTTTAATGCGGAGCGAAATATCAACGCCAAGCTGACTGTAGTTCCGATGGAAGGGTGGCAGCGCGGAGACTGGTTTGATTCGACCGGGCTGGTGTGGGTGAATCCGTCTCCGAATTTGCGGAGCGTGACGGAGGCGGGTTTGTATCCGGGAGTGGGGCTGATCGAAGGAACGAATGTTTCGGTGGGGCGGGGGACGGATACTCCATTTGAGTTGCTGGGCGCGCCTTGGATGAAGGGCAAGGAAGCCGCGGCGTACTTGAATGGACGTGGGATTGCGGGAGTGAGATTTGTGCCGGTAACGTTTACGCCTTTCGCGAGCAATTACGCGGGGCAGAAGTGTGAGGGCGTGAATTTGGTTTTGACTGAGCGGAATGCACTGGATGGGCCGGAGTTGGGAATTGAGCTGGCGGCGGCGTTGAGGAAGTTGTATCCGGCGGATTACAAGATGGACCGGCTTATGGAGTTGCTGGTGAACCAGGCGGCTTACGATGGGCTGATGGCGGGGAAGGATCCGCGTCGGATTGCGCAGGATTGGCAGGAGGAGTTGGAAAAGTTTGAGGTGGTGAGGAAGAAGTATTTGATTTATTGAAGGGACTTGCCGGGGTCAGACAAAGCTTATCGCGGAGTCTGCGAAGAAGGCCCGCGGAGAGGCGCGGAAGCAGCTTGTCGGGCTGAGATCCGCATCTTAGCTCGTACGGGTGTATTCTCGGCTTGATTGTTAACCGCTCGGGAGGTGGACGATGCGCTGGCTTCTGATAGTTCCTTTTGTTTCTGCGATTGCGCTGGGGCAGACGGCAAGCGCGCCGAAGACGGATAACCCCGGACAGAGTTCCAACTCAAGTGTGACCAGTGCGGCTCCGGGCGCTCCTTCATCGGTGGTCGATCCTAATATCGTTACGATTCCCGCCGGGACGAAGATTCCTTTGTCGTTGAAGCAAGCGATTTCGACGAAGAATGCCCGCGAGGGCGATGCGGTTTATGCGGAGACGGCTTTTCCGTTTGTGGTGGATAATCGCGTGATCGTGCCGGCAGGGTCATACATTCAGGGAAAGATTTCGCACGTCGAGCGCGGGGGGCGGTTGAAGGGGCGGGCGGAGATACTAATGCATTTCACATCGATGATTTATCCCAGTGGTTACACTGTGATGCTGCCGGGGTCCGTTGAGAATACGCCGGGCGCGGATAATAAATCGGTGAAGGATTCGGAAGGGACGATTCAGCAGGATAAAGACACAGGGAAAAAGATTGAGGATGCGGCGAAGGGCGGAGTGTATGGCGGGTCAGGAGGAGCGCTGGCGGGCGGGCTTGCGGGCGGACTGAATGGGGCGCGGATTGGAGCGGGAGCTGGCGCAGCTGCGGGAATTGGATGGGCACTGTTGAAGCGCGGGAACGATGTGAAGCTGGATGTGGGAACGTCGATTGAGATGGAGATTCAGCGGGCAATCACGGTGGATGCGAGACGGATTGCGGTGGCGCGGGCGGCGCCCTGAAAGCAGAAGTCAAGGAAGAACAAAGACAACAAAGTCAAAAGCAGCGGACAAGAGTGTCCGCTCCACACGGGCAATACCTCGGTCGTCTTTTCATATCATTTCAAATTGAATAAGGCGTTCACGTGGGCTGTTACTGTCACGGTTTGCGGCGTGAATTCTTCAGTGGGCGCGGGGGCGTTGGCCATGGCGGACATGGCGCGGGCCATGCGGGGGGCAATGATCCGCTGGTTTTCGAAAGTGTCGACGGAAGCGTAAGAGAGTTCTCCGACCGTGCGGTCGCTGGCGCGTGCAATGGCATCGGCGGAATTGCGGGCACGGCGGTAGGCGTCTTCCACGGCTTTGTTCTTGGCCTCGTCCATATTTTCCAAAATGTAGTTAAGAGTTTGCGTCTCGCTCACGTTGGCGTCGGCGAGTTGTTGCGTGATGGGTCCGATCTTGGAGAAATCTTTCAACTTGAGGCTGACATCGGTGGTGACGCGGTATCCGATGACTTTTTGCTTGGGCTTCCACTCATACACTGGCTGAACAGAGAGGAATCCGATATTGGCCGCTTTGGGTTCGATGCCATTGGCACGCAGGACTTGGCGAACCTGCTCGGCCTCTTTGGCGGCATGATCGTAAGCCGCTTGAGAAGTATTTTCTTGCACCGAGATGTTGAACTGGATGACGGCGGTATCGGGCGCGGCTTCAAATTTGCCGTCGGCGCCGACGTAAATGGAATTTGGAAGTGCCGTGACGGCGGGATGGTCTTGCGCGAGGGACGCAGTGGTGAATAGGCAGAGCGCGAAAAGAACGAGGGCTAGTTTCATAGAAGTGTCTCTGGTAAGTCTGGTGTTCAATTATAAGTCCCGCAGGGGGCTGAAGGCCTGCGTTGTTGTGAAGCAAGCGCCGCGCAGAAGGGCTGCGCCACCCAAAGGCGGAAACGCATTAGATTACTTAATAGAACGAGGCGGCGGAGGGAACTTGCGGTCGGAGGACAGCACATGCGAAGTCAAGGGAGCGGACACTTATAGGAACGCGTTGCGAGGCCGCACGTTGAGAAAACTGAAAGGGATCCTTCGACTCCGTAAATGCTTCGCGTTCGCGAAGCATTTACTTTGCTCAGGATGACAAGTCGTATTTTTCTGCGTGAGTTTGCGATATTTCGTCGCTACTCCATTAAGAGCCTTTTGCGCTGGCGGAATAGCTGAACGGATAGCTTTGGGCGTTGATCTCGCGGCGCAGGTCTTCGAAGATGTCGTCGGGCATCTTGGAAAATATTTCAACGACTTCGGGATCGAATTGGCGTCCAGCCCAAGCCTGGATCTCTGTGCGAGCTTCCGTGAGAGTTCTGGCGGGGCGATAAGGACGATCGGAGATAATGGCGTCGAGAGTGTCAGCGACGGAGAAGATGCGCGCGCCCAGGGGAATTTCATTTCCCTTGAGGCCGCGAGGATAGCCACTGCCGTTGAAGTGTTCCTGGTGAGAATAAACAATGTCACAGGCTTCGGCGAGGAAGGGAATTTTTTTGAGCATCTGGTAGCCGTGGTAGCAGTGCTCTTTCATGATGGCGCGTTCGTCGTCGTCGAGTTTTCCGGGCTTACGGAGGATGTTGTCGGGGATGGCCATCTTGCCGATATCGTGAAGGAAAGCGCCGCGGGCGATGATAAGAATTTGTTCGCGGGGCACGCCCATGGCGCGCGCGATGGCAATCGTAAAAGCGGTCACGCGGCGGGAGTGGCCTTCGGTTTCCGCGTCTTTTAAATCGAGCGCGTCGCCCAAAGCCTGTAACGTAATGTCGTAGGAGCGCTCGAGATCAGCCATAGCCGCCTGCAGTTGGTCGGTGCGGGCTTCAACCAGCGACTCCAAATTCGTTTGGTAGGTACGATTTTCCACCTTGAGCCGGCGATTCTCCAGAGCACGGGCGACCGCGTTGAGCAACTGCTCGCGCTCGAACGGCTTGAGCAGGTAGTCGTAGGCGCCGTTGCGGATAGCGGCAAGGGCGACGGAAATATCGTGGACAGCCGTGACCATTACTACCGGCATGTCCGGAAACCGTTCCTTGGTGCGCTCAAGCAAACCGATGCCATCCAGGTCGGCCATCATCAGGTCGGAAAGCATGAGTTCGAATACTTCCCCGGAGTTGAGCAGGGCTAGGGCTTCCATGCCGGAACTGGCCTGCTTCCACCGGTAACCGGCGGCGGCCAGAATGGCGCAGACAATTTCACGGATTGCTTCTTCGTCGTCAACGACAAGAATGCGGTCGGGCATGGCTGTGCAAGTATACTCTCGGCGATTTTAGCGTTTTGCATAAGTACCGAAAGTAACCATCAAGGTCCGGAAAACGCATCGCCTAGGGGGTGGGGCGTGGTATTCAGAAGCAGGGCATAGTTACGTTTGGACGCATGCCTGAAATAAATGAACGCTTCCTTGTGGTCCATCTGGAATACCGCACAGGTTGCGCTCGCCGGTTTGACGGCCGGGGAGTGGGCGCTGCTCATTGTGCTGGGGGCGGCGTTACTGATGTTCTCCGCCCTGCGCGAGCGCTATCTTCTGATTTGGACGGCGGGGTGGGCCATGCTGTTGGCGTCGGGTTTGGCTGGGGAGCATGGGGCCAGACTGCGAATGCCTTTGCGCTATGTCCCTGCGGCGGAGCAAGCGACGTTCGTGCTGGCGATGGCCTTATTTGCCGGCGCGGTTTTTCTTTACGTCCGCGCCAGAAGTTTGTTTGGTCCTCTGGCTGCGATTGCGGTCAGCGTCGCGGCATTTTCCGCAGTCCGGGTCATGTTGTGGCCGGATGCATTGGTTTTGCGAGTTGCTCTTGAAGTTTCCTACCGAATCATTCTATTGGCAGCGGTGATTGTGTTGCTGCGCGCCCGGCGCGGCCGTTGGGAACTTTCCCCTTGGTTGCTGTCTGCATGCCTCCTGTTCCAGCATCTCAGTTGGCCACCTTTCACCAACCGCATTCCCTCGGAAATTGTTCTAGCCGCAAACATGCTGCTGGGGCTCAGCATGCTGTTGGTTGCGTTGGAGGACGCAGGCGCTCGCCGCAGACGCTTGAAAGTATTACAGGCTTTGACCGAGAGCATCGTGCTGGCGCAACAACAGGGCGGAATGATGGATGAAGCGCTCGGGCAATTGCAGCGGCTGATGGGGAGCAAGGCCGCGTGGTTCCGCATGATCGAGGGCGGACACCTGGTTGCGACCCATGCTGTGGGTGTTTCGACCGACTTTTTGCGCGACGCAAGCCTGGCCGAGTTGAGCGAGAGCGCATCTCAGACGCTGTCGGGTGGAAAGCCGGTGATAGCGCATCGCGCGGGAGCGACGCCGGAAGACGCCAGGTGGCTGAAGCCGGAAAAGATTTTGTATGTAGTCATGGTGCCGGTACTGGGGAAGAAGTCTCCGATCGGACTGCTGGTGCTGGGAAGTACTCACTCGAGACAACTCACTGTCGAGGAACTGGAATTCCTGGAGACTTTCGGGCGGCATCTGGGACTTGCCCTTGAGAATTTCCGTCTGCTGGAACAAGCATTGCGTTCGCAGCGGCAGTGGAGAAATACGTTCGATTCGGTGCACGATATCATCGTGGCGCACGATGCTGAATTCCGCATCATCAAGGCCAATCAGATTCTGCTGGAGCAAGTGGAAATGTCCTCGGCCGATGTGATTGGGAGCACCTGCGAATCGGTTCTGCCTCACCGTCTTGGCGAGTGGACGGGTTGCCCTTACTGCGCGCGGGGAGGCGAAGAAATCAGCGAAGGGGCCGACCCATGTTTCGGCGGTTACTCGATGGTTTCTACTTCTTCCTACAGCGAGCAGGGGAGCAAACAGAAAGGGACGATCCACATTGTTCGCGATATCACTGAACGGAGATCGGCGGAAGAGAAATACCGTCTGCTGTTCGAGCAGGTGCAGGAAGGTGTGTATGTCGCCACGCCGAATGGGCGATTGCTCGATTGCAACGATGCATTTGTTCGCATGCTCGGGTACGACCGGCGGGAAGAGTTGCTGACCTTGAATCTGGACGAAGACATCCGTGTGGATGCGGGACAGCGCGAAGCCTTCCGTAAAGATATTGAGCAACACAGTTACGTGCGCAACTTCGAAGTCACGATGCGGCGCAAGAATGGGACGCTGCTGCTTTCGTCCGAAAGTAGTTTCGCGACGCGGGATGCGGCGGGAAAAATCGAACGCTTTCAAGGTTTTGTGCTGGACGTAACGGAGAAGCGCCGCACCGAAGACGAAATGCGGCGTCGCAACCGCGAACTGAATGCTCTGAATGCGATGGCTGTGGTGGCGACGCAGTCCTTTGATCTGGATGAAATCCTGAACCTGACGCTGCGCCAGGTAGTTTCTCTCTTTGGGGCGGAGAGTGGAACGGTGTATCTCTCCGATTCAGATGCGCCTACCTTCCGCCGCCGCGCCGCCTGGGGGCCGCGCAGCCGCGACAAATCCCGCCCTGCGGAAATCAGTTTCGCTGAGGGGTTCGGAGATTTGGTGATGCGATCGCGAGCGGAGGTGATTACGGCGGAGTATCTTCCGCACCTTAAAGGCGCCGTTGCCCAGTTCATCCGATCCGACAGCGATGGATCCTGGATCTGGGTACTGTTCTGGGGCAAGGATAGTCCGATCGGCATGATGGGATTGCGCTGCCAGACGCAATACGAATACTCTAGCGGCGAAGAGAACTTAATGGTGGCGATCAGCCGGCAGTTGGCGACCACCATTGAAAAAGTTCGTCTGTATGAAGAGACTTGCAAAGCCTACGAAGACCTGCGACGCACCCAGGAACAACTTTTACAGAGCGAAAAAATGTCGGCGGTGGGACAGTTGATTGCAGGGGTGGCGCACGAACTCAACAACCCGCTGACCGCGATTCTAGGCTATGCCCAGCTCTTGGAGAGCGAAGGCTTAAACGAGCGCGCGCAAGACTACGTGGCGAAGATGTTCAAACAAGCGCAGCGCACCCACCGTGTAGTACAGAATCTGCTTTCGTTTGCGCGGCAGCGGAAGCCGGAGCGGGCAGAAGTCGATATCCGGAAGGTGCTGGATGAGACCCTGACCCTCCGCGACTACGATCTGAAAGTCAACAACATCGTGGTGGAAAAAGATTTGGGCACGCAGCCCGCGCGAGTGGTGGCCGATCCTCACCAGCTCGAACAGGTATTTTTAAACATCATCAACAACGCCGTGGACGCCGTGCTCGAGACTGGACGCTCGGGCAAGCTGAAAATCCACGTCTACTGCCAGAGAAACGAAGTATGTGCGCAGTTTGCCGATGACGGGCCCGGGATCAAGGATCCCAAGAGAATTTTCGATCCGTTCTACACCACAAAAAGCGTGGGCAAAGGAACGGGGCTGGGTTTGAGCATCTGTTATGGGATCGTGAAAGAGCATGGCGGCGATATCACGGCTCACAACGCCTCCGGCGGCGGAGCCGTAATCGAGGTTCGGCTGCCCATGGCAGCGGCGGCGGACACCGTGCTGGAAGCCGCTCCGGTTGCGCCTCCGCGACGCGAAGGCGCCATTCAAGGCCGGGTACTATTGGTGGAGGACGAAGAAGCTGTGCAGGAGTTTGAGCGCGATGTGCTCGCGGGCGCCGGCGCCAACGTGGTGACCGCTTCGCGCAGCGACGATGTTAAGACGCGACTGCTCTCCGAACCCTTCGACTTGCTGATTATGAACGGCAAAATGCCGGCAGATTGGAACGCGAAAGAAGCGTATCTCTGGCTCGCACAGAACTGCGCCGAAATGGAGAAGCACGTTCTGTTCACGTTCTCGAATGGCGTAGAGCAGGGGGATGAGCGCGCATTTCTGCAGGAACGCGGCGTGCCTTTCCTGGTGAAACCTTTCGAAGTAGCGGAGTTGATTTCGCAAGCCAGACGCCTGCTGCAAAAGGCCCATGCGGCGACATCTTCGGCAGATTAGATATTTTCAGAAGACGCCCTGTCAAACGCTTCTGTCATCCCGAGCGCAGCGAGAGATGACAATCAGTCGGAATTATCAGCGGGTTTTAGAAGCTCATCACAGTTGCGCGCGCAAGCTTTTCACCAATCGGCGAAGCGCTTTTTCGTTGCGCTTATACCACCGCCACTGACCCTGCTTAACGGCGTCGATCAGTCCAGCTTTGGTAAGGATCGCCATGTGATGCGAGATGGTCGATTGCGACAAGTGAACCCGCTCCTCGATATCTCCCGCGCAAAGGCCAGTGTGCTTTCCGGCAGGGGTCACGCTTGATGTGGCGGCGCCGCGTTGTTTCAGTGATTGCAAAATACGCCGCCGTGTCGGATCTGTGATCGCATGCAGCGCCTGATTGAGAAACGTGGAAGGCGTGGTCATTGTCTTGGTCATCGTCTGGGTCATCAGTTGGATTAGGAATATCCGCTAAATCGACGCTTGTCAATGTGCAGATAGGGCCCGTCAGGAGCGCTGCCGAGGCGCCCGCAGCCATTCGATTCGGGTGAACTCAAGATAACGTACATCGCTCTCCGGCCGCGAACAATTGGACGGTTCGAGTTGAAGGGCGAGCGTACCGCCGCGGATCCAATAACCGGTTGCATCCTGTTTGAGAATAGTTGAGTCGAGGGGATCCATTCCGTGCAGCTTGAAGATGACACGGCGGTTCAAAAGAGGCTCACGCTTCATAGGGGGATTTCACTTCTTGAGAATCGGGTTATATCCGTCATTGACGAGTCGCGAGCGCATACTTTCCGCCTCTTTGATATCGCCGAAGGGGCCAAGCTGAATGCGAAACAGCTTGTCAGTGGAAGAATTGCTCGCGACGAAAGCGGGATATTGCTTTTTCTTGAGCGCGTCCACCAAGGTCTCCGCGTCTTCCTGTTTACTGACCGCCGCGACCTGCACGAAGTATCCGCCCGCAGGAATGGGTGCCATGGGGTCGGGCGGATTGGCCGCCTGCGACGGTTGCGTTTGTGACGCATTGCTGGAAGCGCCGCTGGAAGAAGATTCAGACGGAGCCGCGGGGGCGCTGGACCCCGCCTCGGCAGTGGCTGGTGTCAGTTGCGCATTGCTGTCTTTTTGTTCGACCGATTTATAAAAGGTCATTGGCGCGGCCGATTGGCCGGAGGCTGCGCCGGCGGGTTTGCCGTGGTTGGATGCCGTCAGAGGCGCGGTAGTTGGGCTGAGCGAACCGAGTCCGGCCTCTGACTTGCGGCCGAGCGTGTAGCCCAGCGCGAAAAAAACCGCGCACACCATGACCAGGCCAAAGAACAGGCCCAGCAGTTTCGCCGTACCTAATGTAATTTCCGTGTCCTGTGAGGAATTCACAACCATATACCTCGTGGGCTAAAGCCCGCGTTCATCTCTCGCAAAGATCCGTTATACGGCCTTCGGCACCGGCAACGTTTCGTCAGATCTTCCCAGCATCTTCTGCAGGCCGGAGAAAAAATCCACAGGCACTGGGAAGATGACAGTGGTATTTTTCTCGACGCCGATTTCGGTCAAAGTCTGCAGGTAACGGAGTTGCACGCTCACTGGCTCTGTGGCCAGCAGGTGCGCCGCATCCACCAGGCGCTGCGCGGCGGAGAACTCGCCTTCCGCATGAATAATTTTAGATCGCTTTTCACGCTCGGCTTCCGCCTGCTTTGCCATGGCGCGCAGCATCGATTCCGGCATGTCGACTTGTTTCACTTCGACGTTCGTCACTTTCACGCCCCATGGCGAAGTGTGCTGGTCGAGAATGCTTTGCAGGCGCAGGTTGATTTTTTCCCGATGCGCCAGAAGTTCGTCGAGTTCCTGTTCGCCGAGTACGGAGCGCAGAGTGGTCTGGGCGAATTGCGAAGTCTGGTACACGTAATTGGAGACTTCCACCACGGCCTTGCTGGGATCGATGACACGCAGAAAAATAACTGCGTTCACTTTGAGCGTGACGTTATCGCGGGTGATGATGTCTTGAGGCGGAACTTCAAGAGCTTCCTGGCGCAGCGAAACCCGCACCATGCGATCAATCGGTGAAAACACAAGGATAACGCCAGGGCCTTTGGCGGCGCTCAAAAGACGGCCAAGACGAAAAATTACTCCGCGTTCGTACTCAGCCAATATCTTGACGGAACTGAGCAAGTATAGGACGACAATGATGACGACAACGGTGCCGAAACCGAAACCGAGTTCCATAGAATGCCTCCACTTACTCGAACCCAAAGCGCTGCTGAGGCGGATTGTAACCCAATGGCGCGACGAGGACTGCGGAATTCGCTTGCGCGCGGTTGCTTGCGCTGGTGCGCCAGAGGCTGCGCGCCAGAATCTCGTGCGCCAGAGTCTCGCGCGGGACGATTATGGAACAGCCAGCGCCGCGGCGGGCCGCGGCACGGACAAAGGCTCGACCTGAAGCAGGAGGCCATCCACCCGGCGGACCACGACCACCTGGCCTGCAGCTACATTTGAGGAGGAGACTGCGTCCCACAATTCGCCATGGACGAATATCTTGCCGCGCGGAGAGAGTGCGGTCTGTGCAATGCCAGTCTCGCCCACCAATCCTTGTGCGCCGGAAACAATTTTGTTACGGCGAGCTTTCAGCGCAATGCTCATCAGGAATGCCGTAATCGCTCCCAGCGGAACGCTAACGGCGAGAGCGGTGAGCAGGTGAACGCGCATCTCCGGAATGGGAGAATCAACCAGCAGCAATCCACCGAGCGTAAGCAAAACGATGCCGCCAACCGTGAGTACGCCGTGGCTGGCAAATTTCGCTTCAGCAGCGAAAAGTGTGAATGCTCCCAGAATGAGCACCAGCGCCGCGAAGCGGGTTGGCAGAAGATTGAGAGCAAAGGCCGCGATCAAAATAAAAACTACGCCCACGGTTCCGGGAACTACCGCGCCGGGATGATTGAATTCCGCATAGAGAGCCAGGGCGCCGATGGCCAGAAAAATGAAGGAAATGTTCGGGTCCATCAAATGGCCGAGGATACGTTCCTTGAGCGTCATGCCGAACAGCGCGATGGGCTGGCCGGACAGTGTGAGAGCGACTTGCTGGCCGTTGAAACGCTTGAAACCTTTTCCCGCCATCTGGCGGAAGAGATCCTCTTCGTTGGAAGCAACGTAGTCGATGAGATGTTGCGAAAGAGCTTCCTGCTCGGTGAAGGATTTTGACTGGCGTACCGTGCTCTCTGCGACCTCGACGTTGCGGCCGCGCCGGGCAACGACCGAGCGCATCAGTGCAGCCGCGTCGTTCTCCATCTTTTCCTTCATTACGTCGTCGACTTTGCCGCCGTTGAGGATCACCGGATGCGCCGCGCCAGTATTGGTTCCCGGCGCCATAGCGGCGATGTCCGCCGATTCCAGAATGAAAAATCCGGCAGATGCGGCGCGGCTGCCGCTGGGCGTCACGTAGATGATGACGGGAACGGAGGAGTTCGTAATCTTCTCGATAATCTGGCGGGTCGATTCGAGGAGACCTCCAGGTGTATTGATTTCGATCAATACAGCCTGGTCGTTGCGCCGCTGCGCTTCGTCGATGGCGCGGGAGATGTATTCTTCGGTGATCGGCTGAATGGTGTCGTTGATGACGATCTTCAGAATCTCGGCGCGCGAGGGAAGACTTAGAACCAGAAGGGCCGCCAGGCTGAAAAGTATTCGTGAAGGCAGAGAGTTTTTCATAAAATGCCGGTCCCCTCAACCATATTCTCGCTCTTAATTGCCGATCATGGGAGAGATTTTTTGTCAGGCGGGCTGTCACTGGAATTAACGGTGGGCGCATTGCTCCAGCCGGGAAGATCAGTGCCGCCGGTAATCAGCCGAGCACTGCGCTCGTAAGTGAAATACGACCAGGCCCACTGGATAAAAACCAGCACGCGATTACGGAAACCGATCAAAAAAAGAATGTGGACGAAGAGCCAGGCTAGCCAAGCCAGAAAGCCAGAGATGTGGATCCTGCCGAACTGGGCAATTGCGGCGGCGCGGCCTATGGTGGCGAGACTGCCTTTATCGTGGTAGTGAAAAGCCTTTCGGGGCGCCGATTGGACCAGTGAAGTCGAGTTCACGCCGGCTGCCGCGACCGCGTGAATTTCACTCCGAATAAGCTTAGCGACATATCGCCCTTCGAGGATGGCTACGGGTGCGACGCCGGGCAACAGGTTCCCCGATGCATCTTTCAACGCGGCGAGATCTCCAATGACAAAAACTTCGGGATGTTTGGGAATGCTGAGGTCCGCCGCAACCAATACGCGTCCGGCGCGATCCGTAGGAACGCCTAATTTTTTGCCCAGCGGTGAAGCCGCTACGCCAGCGGCCCATAGAATAACGGCCGCGTCCATCCTGGTCTCGCCCGCGTAGATGACCCCGGGCTCAATCTTCGTGACCATGGTGGAAGTGGCCACATCGACGCCCAGTCGGCGCAGTTGTTTGACGGCGCTGCGCGAAAGATCTTCGGGATATGCCGGCAGCACGTGCGCTCCGCCCTCCAGGAGATGGATGCGAGCGCGGCTCGGATCAATCATGCGAAAATCTTTGGCGAGAGCATGGCGGCAGATTTCGGCGAGGGTTCCGGCAAGTTCGACACCGGTTGGTCCCGCCCCCACAACCACAAAATTCAGTGGATCGTTACCTTCACCCGCGGCAGCGCGGCGCTCCGCAAGTTCGAACGCCAGCAGAACCCGGCGGCGGATTTCAATCGCGTCCTCAATCGTCTTAAGGCCGGGTGCGAATGGTTCCCACTCTTCGTGGCCAAAATAAGCATGGCTGGCGCCGGCGGCGACGATCAGCGAATCGTAAGGCACTTCCTGATCTTCCGTTTTCACCACGCGGCGTTCCAAATCGAAGCCCGTAACCTCGGCCATCAGAACCTCGACATTGGCGTGATGCCGCAGAATCGAACGGATGGGTGCGGCAATCTCTCCCGGAGAAAGCCCAGCCGTTGCCACCTGGTAAAGAAGAGGCTGGAAGGTGTGATAGTTTTTTCGATCGATTACCGTAATTTTTACCGGAGCGCTCGCCAGTTTCTCGGCGGCGTTCAAGCCACCGAAGCCTGCTCCCACGATTACCACGCGATGCGCGGCTGCAGGTGACGCGTGATGTGCCGTCTTGCCGTTCATTTCTTGCGGTTCACTCTTCTACTCTATAAGATTCAGCGCGATGGCAATGGGCTCCAGAAGTTCCGATGCGAATCGAAATCCGGCGTGGGTGCGATGGCTGGTGCCGTCGATCGGCGATCTGCTTTTCGTCGCGCTGCTGGGGCTGCTGGCGTTCACAAATCTTTCCTTGCGGTTGCTCGGCGATGCCGGAATTGGCTGGCATATTCGCACCGGCCAACTGATTCTGTCAACGCACGCGATTCCGCGCGCCGATCCGTTTTCCTCAAGCATGTCGGGCCAGCCCTGGTTTGCCTGGGAGTGGTTATACGACACGCTTGCCGGCTGGCTGGACAGCGCCGCTGGGCTGAACGCTGTGGTGCTGTTTACCGCAGTGATCATCGCCGCAGTTTTTTCCTGGACGTTCCGCCTGCTGGTGCGGCGGGAAACGAATATTCTGCTGGCGCTGGTTCTGGTGCTGCTGGCGGCATCCGCCGCTATGATTCATTTTTTCGCGCGCCCGCACGTGGTGAGCTGGCTGTTTACGGTCCTGTGGTTTTGGGCGCTGGAGTCAGCGGAGAAAGAGGGTAAGTCCGGGTGGCAATCAAGTTTTCTTCCATGGCTTCTCCCGCCGACCATGCTGGTTTGGGTGAATGTTCATGGGGGATTCCTGGTAGGTTTTGTGCTGCTGGCGATCTATTGGTTCAGCGCCGCGGGGGAATGGGGAAGACTGTATTTCAAACTAACGGAGGGCGAGTTTGAAGAAGCTTTGCAAAAAATTCGCACGCGCCGGCGCCTTCGTACGCTGACACTGGCTGGCATTCTGAGTGCCGCGATGACGGTCGTGAATCCGTACGGATTCACGTTGCATATTCATATTTACCGTTATCTCTCGAATCGCTTCCTGATGAATCACATTGACGAGTTTCAATCCCCGAATTTTCATTATGTGGCACAAAAATGTTTTGCGGGATTGCTGATGCTTACGCTGGTGGCTTTGGCGGCAAAAAAGCGCAAGCCGAGTTTGAGCCAACTCTTGGTCGTCTTCTTCGCGGTGTATTCCGGTTTGTACGCCTCGCGCAATATTCCAGTGTCGTCGTTGTTGCTGATACTGATCATTGGGCCTCCATTGTCCGATGCCATGGAGAGCCTGGCATCAAGATTCGGCCGGCGAGGCGCGAAAACTGAACCGCCCAAGCCCTCTCACTCTTCACCATTCTTGCAGCGCATGAAGGTGATCGAGTTGAGCTTGCAGGGCCACATCTGGCCCATGTTTGCCTTCGTGTTTGCTTGCTTCGTTGCGGCTCATGGCGGCAACTTCGGCGGAATGCGGCTGATGGATGCGCACTTCGATGCCAGGCGTTTCCCGGCTGCGGCGGTGAATTATCTTGAGACGCACAATGTGCACGGACCTTTGCTCAGTCCTGATGCCTGGGGAGGTTATCTTATCTACCGCCTTTATCCGCGAACAAAAGTGGTGATCGATGATCGCCACGATTTCTACGGCGAAACGTTTTTAAAGTCGTACTTAAAGATGATTTACCTGGAACCGGGCTGGGACGACTTTCTCAACCAATATCAGCCCGCAGGCGTGATCGTGCCCAAGGACTCGGCGCTGGCGAATATGTTGGCCGAAACCGCCGGCTGGCAGCCGATCTATGGCGACGACGTAGCGCGAGTATTCGTCCGAGTTCGACCTGCCGGCCGGTAAGTGCGGTTGCAATTCCGTTTCTCGCGGGTTCATCGAAATGCTTACCTGCCTGTTAAACTTTTCATCGTGTCCCGACTTACTTATCTCGAATGCACTCGCTGCGGCGAGCACTATCCGGCGGACCGTCCTCAAACAGTTTGTACAAAAGATGGCGGCATCCTGTATGCGCGCTACGATCTTCCCGGTATTAGAAAGACCTTCACGCCTGCATCGCTGCTCCCGCTCGCTCCCACCATGTGGCGTTATGCGGCCGTTCTCCCTGAGGCGGCGCCAATATCGCTTGGCGAAGGATTCACGCCCATGCTGCGAAGCCGGGACTATCGCAATGTGTTCATCAAGGACGAAGGCCTGAATCCAACGGGATCTTTCAAAGCTCGCGGACTATCTGCTGCTGTCACCATGGCGCGGCATTTCGGGCTGAAGAAGCTTGCGATCCCTTCCGCTGGAAACGCCGCCGGAGCCCTCGCCGCCTATGTGGCCGCCGCTTCGCTCGAAGCGCACATCTTCATGCCGAAAGATGTGCCGATAGCAAATCGCATCGAGTGTGACTACTATGGCGCGCACGTCACGCTGGTCGATGGGCTGATATCCGATTGCGCCCGCCGAGTGGCCGAGCTGAAAGAGAAACCTGCATGGCAGAAAGAAGGATGGTTCGACGTTTCTACGACGAAAGAACCCTATCGCGTCGAAGGCAAGAAGACGATGGGCTATGAGGTCGCCGAGCAACTGAAATGGAAGCTTCCGCAAGGCGTTATCTATCCGACGGGCGGCGGCGTCGGCTTGCTGGGAATGTGGAAGGCATTTGAGGAGATGGAGGAACTGGGACTGATCGGTCCCGAGCGGCCGAAAATGATCAGCGTGCAGGCAGCAGGCTGCGCGCCCATCGTAAAAGCTTGGGACGAAGGCAAGGCGACGGCGGAGATGTGGGTGAATGCGTCCACGGTGGCGGCAGGATTGCGGGTTCCAAAGCCTTATGGGGATTACTTGATTTTAGAAATCCTGAAGAAGAGTGGTGGCGTCGCTCTCGCCGTGACCGACGCGGAAATTCTGGATGCCACGCGGCACTGGGCGAAGGTGGAAGGCGTATTCGCGGCTCCGGAAGGCGCGGCGTCGCTGGCTGCCTATCGAAAGTTGCTGGCCAATAAATTCTTTAACGAAGACGATACCGTGGTGCTCTTCAACACTGGAACGGGACTGAAATACCTGGATGTGTTGGACACGTCTCGTGTAGCGCGAGCGCCCTCGCCCGCGTCGCGGCCAATAGCGGGAATTATCGGGCCGTACTAACAAGAACTGAGACTGTATTACCTGGGAAATTGATTAAGTAAGCGGCGGTTGCGGTAGCATCGCCTGGGTTTTTGAGTGTAATGGCCTTCTGTCAGAAGGCCGGGACCCGAGAGGCAGCGTGACCCATGTGTCGATTGTGCCTTAATAACCGGGTTCCCCACACCTGGAACTGTTAGTAGTCTCAAGAACGCCCGTTCCCGGGGCCGCTCGCTTCGCTTCGCGGGACAGCCCCTTCGACTTCGCTCAGGGCAGGCTGAGGCGGCTGTCTCCGCGTGGGTTCCGTTTTTTCCACATGAGTTTTGCCGGGTAGAAGGTGCACGGGAGGGGAATTATTTTCCGGGGATTCGAGAGGAAGAAAAGTGGCCGTAGGAGAAAGCGCTTGGGATCAGTTACTTGGAGTTCAGCCGAGAACGGTAAGGTTTTTGCTGAGCAATGATCTTTGACAGCGAACGAATTCCATTAGGAGGAATCATGACGGTTGATCCGGTTTGTGGAATGAGAGTGGATGAGAAGCGGTCGGAATTTGAGACGCAGTTTGCGGGGAAGAAATATTTCTTCTGTTCGGAGGAGTGCCGGCAGGAATTCCAGGCCGATCCGGACGAATATGCGGCGGCTGCAGCGGCTTAGTTGCTCTGAGTAGCGAGGAAGAAGAAAAGCCCTGAGCTTGGCGCTCAGGGCTTTTTGTTTTGTCGAGATCAAGAGCAAGTTCAAGAATAAGGGAGTCGGACAGGAGTGTCCGACCCACACGCGGCTTCTAGCGATGGGCTAGTGCTGCCTCTTCTACGGACTTGCCTGATTTGAATGCTTCAAAGCGAGCGTTGATTTCGTCCCAGTTGATTACGTTCCACCAGGCGGCTAGATATTCCGGACGGCGGTTATTGTATTTGAGGTAGTAGGCGTGCTCCCAGACGTCGTTGCCGAAGATGGGGAAGAGGCCTTGCGAAATTGGATTGTCCTGATTGGGCGTCGAGATGATTTGGACTTCGCCGCCTTGCTTACCGGCGAGCCAGACCCATCCGGAGCCGAATTGTTTTACGCCGGCGTCGTTGAATTTAGTTTGAAAGTCTTTGAAGTTGCCGAAAGTTTTGCTGATGACTTGCGCGATGGGGCCGTTGGGGTCGCCTCCGCCTTTGGGCTTCATGATCTTCCAGAACATGGAGTGATTGACGTGGCCGCCTCCGTTGTTGCGGACTGTGGCGCGAATGTCTTCGGGAATCGAATTGAGGTTGCGAAGTAAATCTTCCGGACTTTTCTTGGACAGCTCGGGATGCTTTTCGATGGCCCCGTTGAGATTCTTAACGTAGGCACCGTGGTGCATGTCGTGGTGCAGGGTCATCGTCTGCTTGTCGATGACGGGTTCAAGCGCTGCGTAGTCGTAGGGAAGGGCTGGTAGTTCGTGAGCCATGATTTCCTCCAGTGTCTTATTGTACTGATGATGAGATCGGGGGTACAGATTCAGGCGAAAGGGGCTGGAGGTTTGTTGACGGGAATCGTGGAGTGGTTGTGAGCAGAAGTTTTAGGAACCTCGGGGGCTAAAGCCCCAAATCATCTGGACGCTTTAAGCGGCGCTGAAGCGCCGCTCTTCCACGTTAGCTCTTCCACGTTAGCTCTTCCACGTTAGCTCTTCCACGTTAGCTCTCCTCGTTAATCCTCCACGTCAGTCTTCCGGGTTAATTAGTAACAGGGCCGAGGACTTCGCGGACTTTGCGGGAAAGGCTTTGCAGAGTGAAAGGTTTTTGCAGGAATGCGGATTGGGCAGCGGAGGAGAGTGCGGTGGGGAAGGCGTCCTCGGCGTAGCCGGAGAAATAGAGGACTTTCATGCCGGGACGAGCGGGCAATAGTTGCTCGACGAGTTCGTGCCCGCTTAGGCCGGGCATGACGATGTCGGTGATAACCAGGTGAATTGTGTCGAAGCGGGCGGCGGCGAGGGCGAGAGCGGCGGCGCCGTTGTCGGCTTCGAGGACGCGATAGCCGCGGGCTGCGAGAGTTTCGCGGACAAGTTGGCGGACGGATTCTTCGTCCTCGACCAGGAGGATGGTTTCGGATCCACCGGCAGCGGCAAGCGTGACTGGAGCGGCGCTGAGAGAGTCGCAGGGTTCGTCGACGCGGGGAAAATAAATGGTGAAGATAGTGCCGCGTTCGAGTTCGCTCTGGACGAAAACGTATCCGCCGCTTTGTTTGATGATGCCATAGACGGTGGAGAGGCCGAGGCCGGTGCCTTTGCCTTTTTCCTTGGTGGTGAAGAAGGGCTCGAAGATGCGGGCCTGGGTGTCGCGGTCCATGCCTTCGCCGGAGTCGGCGATGGAGATCATGACGTAGGAGCCGGGTTTGATGAAAGTGTTTTCGGAGCTGAGGGCGTCGTCGAGAGTGATGCTGGAAGTGCGAATGCAAAGTTTGCCGCCGTTGGGCATGGCATCTTTCGCGTTAACGACGAGATTCATGATGACCTGCTCGAGCTGCCCGGCATCGGCGCGAGTGCAGCCGACGGCAGGTTCGAGGCTGGTAGTGAGTTCCACATCTTCGCCGATGAGCGGGCGGAGGAGACGCTCCATGTTGGTGACGATGGCGTTGACGTCGATGACCTTGAGCTCGAGATGTTGTTTGCGGCTGAAGGCGAGGAGTTGGCGAGTGAGAGCGGAAGCGCGATCGGAGGCCTGGCGAATGGCTTCGGCCTTGGAATGCAGCGGGTGCGACGGAATGAGCTGGTCGAGGAGGACCTCGGTGTATCCGCTGATGACCATGAGTAGGTTGTTGAAGTCGTGAGCGATGCCGCCGGCGAGGCGGCCGACGGCTTCCATTTTCTGGGCCTGGCGGAATTGATCTTCGAGGACGCGGCGCGCGGTGATGTCTTCGGCAATGGCTTCGAGAACGTCAGAGGGTTCGTCGCCGCTGGAGACGGCGCGTCCGCTGATGCGAACGGTGATGGAGGAAGCGTCTTTGCGGCGCCAGCGGGCTTCGAATCCGTCCATGCAGCCGGTGCGGCGGAATTCGTCGACCAGGCGGGCGTACTCGCGAGGCTCGACGAAAAGATCTTTTTGAGGATCGAGGGCGAGGACTTCAGAAGCGGAGTTGTAGCCGAGCATTCCGATCAGAGCGGGGTTGACGTCGAGAAAATGGCCGTCGAAGCTGGAGCGGTAAATTCCGTAGACCGCAGTTTGCACCAGGGAGCGGTAGCGGATTTCGGAGCGGCGCAGGGCCTGCTCGTTGCGTTTTCGGTCAATGGTAGCCGCCAACTGTTGCGAAACCAGAGTGAGGATTTCTTTATCGCGCTCGCGAAAGAGATTGTTCTGGGAATAGTTTTTGAGAATGAGCGCGCCGAGGATGCGGCTGTTGATCTTGAGCGGAACGCCCAGCCACTGCTGCGGTGATGCGAGGGCAAGTTCGACCTCGCCGCGCTGCTGCATTTGGTACGCGAGTTCGAGAGTGCAGAGCAGAGGCTCGCCGGTACGGAGCACGTATTCGGTCAGGCCAGAGCCGAGTTTCGCCGGGCTTGGCACGGATTGCTGTTCGTCGACGAAGTAGGGGAAGCTGAGGAGACCGGAGTCGGCGTCGTGAATGGCGATGGAAAAATTGCGGGCCGACATGAGTTCATCGACGATGGCGTGGGTGGAGGCGAAGAACTGCTGAAGATCCTCAGCGGCGCTGGCTTTTTCGGCGATGCGGTAGAGAGCGGAACTGAGAGCGTCGGCGCGCTTGCGCTCGGAAATATCCCGATAGATGCCATAGAAGCCGACGGTGCGGCCCTCGATTATGAGTGGGGCGCAGGAGATGGAAACGTCGAGCAGGGTGCCGTCCTTGCGGCGGCGTTGAGTTTCGAGAGTGAGGCGTTCGTCGCGCCGCAGGCACTGGGTGATCCATTGGCCTTCGGCGTCGCGATCAGGCGCTAAGATGAGCGCGTCGAGCGACTGGCCGAGGATTTCTGCCACCGAGTATCCAAACATGCGTTGAAATTCGTGGTTGACGCAGAGCGTCCGAAAAGAAGCGTCGACGACGATCAGAGGGTCGGGAGAGGTTTGAAAAAGCTGTTCGAGATATTGACGGCGAACGGTGAGAATTTCTTCTGGACTGTGATGCTTCCTAACGGTGGAAGTTTTTTGTTCGGGAGCCCAGAAAAGAGCGGGTGTTTGTACGACTGCGTTGGTTGTGGCGGGTGGGATGAACGCCGGTGGACCTCCACGGTCGAGCGCCTGGCGCAAAGCCTTGGCGCGGACGAGATCCTTCGACTGCGGTGTTCGAGTGACACGACCGCCCATTTCGAAGCTTCCCCCTCAGAAAGCTCAGCCAGGGGCAATGGTAGAACGTGGGGGAGTGAGGAGAAAGTTACGGGGGTAATTGAAGAAAATTAGGTGATTGGGCAATTTTGTGATTGGGTAATTAAAACCTGAACGCATCAGGATTTGGCGGCGAGGACTTCGCAGACGCGGTGGATATTTCGCGCCGGGCATCGCTGAGGTGAGAAATTCGAAGCCGTAACGGAAGCCGTCGCGATTACTCGGGAGTGGGCGCCGACATTGTCATGGAATCAATTACAAATTGGGGGTCAATAGGCGCTATCGCCTGGTTTCAACAGGTAGGTAAACTAACGGACTTTTCCTAATCACACACCACTCGGTCCGGTGTCTTCCTGCACTGCCACGAGCGAGGTTTGGATTTATTACCGAGTAGCGGATGCCCGACGCTGCGGAACTCAACGGCCTGTTTCTCGGCTGCAGCGTAAATCTGGGCCGTGATGTCAGGCCGCAGCCAAGTCTGTGACCACGCGAGCTGCGTTTTCTCACCGCACAGCAGCAAGTCGCCGCGTGCGTCTGGTGGAATGGATGTGCGGCTCGCGATTTGGCACTCAACGACTTCGCTGAAGTTCCAGAGGCTAGCGCTCAAGTGTGGCAGAAACACGTCCCCTTGCACATGTGCCACAAGCATATCCTCGTTCTTAGGCCTGCATCCGATAGCCATGATCAGCAGGAGAGCGGCTGCACAGTACCTAAGGCGCGAGCAGGAGTTCTTCATCCTGCTGGGATTCTAGCTTCGGAGGGTGGCCGTTGCAAAATCTCGATTACGCTCATTGAGCTGGAGGCAGCATGCTCACGCCTATCCGGAACGTTTCGTAACGAAGAATTGAAGGCAAGCTACAGAACCTTGTCCCTGAAATCCTTCTCCGCCTGCGCCACGTTCTCGGGCCGTCCCAGATCACGCCAGTAATATTCATCGGAACGAAAGCCGATGATTGGTTCCCCCTGCTTGGCGAACTGGAGGTAGGAGGTGATGATGGAGAAAGCTCCGTCCTCGGTCATCATCGACAGCAAACGCGGCGAGATTATGTGGATGCCGGAGAATGCCAGGGCCTGAATCTCAAGTTGCCGCGAAGGCCGAACAAATTCCGCCTGCCCGTTCTGACCGGCGAGCCTTCCGGCAAGCCGCAGATGCTCGTCGAACAGCAAGTATCGAAATGTTTCTCGCGCCTGCACCGCCAGTGTAGCTAGCGCCTTACGCTCCTTATGAAACTGCACCATGCTACTGAGGTCAATCGTGCTGATGACGTCGACGTTGTGCAGAATGAACGGTTCGTCTCTGGAATTTTCCAGAAAAAACCAGGCAGCCTTTCTTAAACCTCCGCCAGTATCGAGTAAATCGTCTTCCCGCGAAATTTCAATCCGCATGCCGAAGTTCTTATTCTTCGTCAGATACTCGACAACCATATCGGCAAAGTGATGGACGTTGACGATCACCTCGCTCACGCCAAACTCGCGCAAGCGCGCAATTGTAATTTCCAGCAGCGTGCGCCCCGCCACTTCTACCAGCGCCTTGGGACGATCGTTGGTGAGTGGCCGCAGCCGCGTGCCCAGGCCGGCTGCCAGAATCATCGCTTTCATTGCCCGCGACTCTCCAGTTCACGATGATGCAACACGACCTCGACCCCGGTTCGCCCATGCAAGCGCCGCGCTACCTGCTCCGCCAAAAATACGGAGCGGTGCTGGCCGCCGGTGCAGCCGAAAGAAACCATTAAATTCCTGAAGCCGCGGCGTTGATACTCGTTAACGCTGGCATCCACTAGTGACATCACGCTGGCCAGAAACTGATGCACGCTTTGTTGCTGGTTGAGGTAATCGATGACCGGCGCGTCTTTGCCGGTGAGCTGCTTGAACCGTTCTTCGCGTCCGGGATTCGGCAGGCTGCGGCCATCAAAAACGAATCCGCCGCCGTTGCCGCTCTCATCTTTCGGCGCGCCTCCGCGGTGAAAGGAAAAAGAAAAAATTCGTACCGTTAGAGTATCTGCTTCGGATGCCAGCGACTGCAGTTTTTCAGACGCAAGCATGCTGTTGAATGCTTCCATGAGGGTTGGAAGCGCGATGGGCAGCTTCACATTGTGCGAAAGCCAGCGCAGGTTTTTCAGGGCGTAGGGAACGCTTTGCAGAAAGTGCGGCTTGCGTTCATAGAATCCGCGAAAGCCGTACGCCCCGAGCGCCTGCAGGATGCGGACATAAACATATGCGTAGTAATGATGCAGAAAGGCTTCGGGGGTGCCGTCGGCGTAATTTCTGAGCTTTTCGATATACAGATCGAGCAACTGGTGGCGGAGTTCCGGCGGCAGATCGGCTTTGGCATCGTACAGAAGAGAAGCGATGTCGTATTGGAGCGCCCCTTTGCGTCCGCCCTGGTAGTCCAGAAAATATGGCTGTCCGCCGCGCAGCATGATGTTGCGCGATTGGAAATCGCGGTACATGAAATAGTCGCGTGGGGCGCTCAAGAGAAAATCGGTGAGATGGTCGAAATCGTCTTCGAGAGCCTGCTCGTTGAAGGGAATTCCGGCAAGGCGCAGAAAATAATACTTGAAATAGTTCAGGTCCCATGCGATGGACTGGCGATCGAAGCTGTCACGGGGATAGCAGACTTTGTAATTCAGATCGCGTCCCGCCTCAACTTGAAAGCGCGGCAGCACCGCCACAACTTTGCGATAGGCTTCAATCGCCTCTGGGGCGATGGTGTCGCCCGTTCGAGTTTTCGAGAGAGACTCGAACAGCGTCGTGTCGCCCAGATCTTCTTCCAGGTACGCGCCATTGTCCAGGTCTTCGCCGTAAATTTCCGGGACGGGCAGGCCGTGGCGGCGAAAATGGCGGGAAAATTCCAGGAATGCGATGTTCTCTTCGCGCACGTTGTACAAAATACCGATCGCGCTGACTTTCTCCCCAGAGAGCCGGATGATATTGCGCCCTGATCCGCCAAGCTTGCCCTGCAGCGGCTGGATCCGCGCCGCAGGCGTGCGGAAGTGCTGCTCGAAAAGCTTCTTGAGAGCGTCGATAGAGTCCATGATTTATGTGGGTCGCTGGCGCAAGCAACCAAGATAACATTTGAAGCAGTCGCAGTCCGCGTTTGAGTTGGCGCCGTCGAGTCGAAAGTCATCAAAGCACCGCTCACACCGGGGAACACACGTCAACAGACGCGATGCCTTATTGCCGAGCCACCTTGATAACTATTCTTTCTGGCCCTATTCTTGAAGAGCACAGCAATAACATGACAGAACGCCTGTATTATCACGATTCTTTCCTCTACAACTTCGATGCAGAGGTCCGCTCAGTGCTCGAAAGCCCGCGCCCAGCGCTGATTCTGGACCGCACCGCTTTTTATCCGACCAGCGGGGGACAGATTCACGATACCGGCTGGATCGCCTCTGCCACCGATGCTGCAGCGAAACTCCGCATCACGGAAGTTGCCGACACTGAAGACGGCCACGTCGTCCACTACCTCGAAGCCCCGCTCAAGAATGTCCAGCCCGGGAGCCGCATCCGCGGCGAAATCAATTCCATCCGCCGCCGTGATCACATGCAGCAGCACTCCGCGCAACATGTGCTCTCCGCCGCCTTTGTCCGTCTGTTCAATATGCCGACGGTCTCATTCCACATGGGTGACGACTATTGCTCGATCGATCTCGACACGCCCTCGCTCTCCCCGGATCAAAGCGAAGCCGCCGAACGGCTGGCGAATGAGATCGTCCTTGAGAATCGTGGCGTAGACATCCGCTTCACAACTCGCGAAGAAGCCGCGGCACTCGGCCTGCGAAAACTTCCTCCCGCGGAGCGCGACCAGTTACGCCTCATCGATATCCGCGACTTCGACCTCACCGCCTGCGGTGGCACGCATGTGGCGCACACCGGGGAGATTGGCGGCATTCTGGTGCGCAAATCCGAAAAAGCTCGTCAAGGATACCGCGTTGAATTTGTTGCCGGCCAACGTGCGGTGACGACGGCGCGCCGCGATTTCTCTACGCTCACCGAAACTGCGGGGTTGTTTTCCGCCAGCATTTACGAGGTTCCCCATCACGTCCGAAAAGCTCTCGACGAAATCAAGTCGCTGCGTAAGCTTGGGGAGCAAGCACTGGAAGACTTGGCCGCCGCCCAAGCCGCAGCTCTGCTGTCGGAAGTCCCCGAAAGAAATGGCCACAGGCTTGTGGTCCGAACGTTTTCAAACCGTGATCTTAACTTTCTCAAGTTGCTGGCACAGAAACTGACGCGCCAATCCGCTGCGGTTGCCTTGCTTGCTACCATTTCGCCACAGCCCGCGCTGGTGTTCGCCCAGTCCGCAGGCCAGCCTTACGATATGGCTGCTCTGTTGAAGGAAACCTTGAACAAAATTGGCGGACGCGGTGGCGGCAGCAAAGATTTGGCGCAGGGCGGCGCTCCAAGTTCCGAGGGATTCGCCGCCGCACTCGCGTCTGCCGCACAGCTGCTCGTGCGATAGCACGGCCAAAAGCCACATACGCCAAAAACAGAAGCCTCCACCGGATCCAGTCCGATGGAGGCTTCATGACTTTCGCGGTTCGCGAGGGCTACGCTACACGATTGCGGCGGCCGCCCTTTTCCCACCAAACCTGGGGATCTTCGGGCCGGTTCAGCATCTGCGACAATTCTTTCTTGATCTCGGCCAGGCGGTTGGCGCGCATTTCCACCGCCGACTGATCAATCTGGCTGTCCGCGGTCTTGAGCGCAGACCGCTGGTTCATATTCCGCAAATCCGTGATTTCCTGACGAAGGCTGGTGAGATGTTCCAGAATGTAGGGCATGCACTGATCATACCCGATATTCGCCCGCGCGCTGGTTTTTAATCGCCTAATGGAATGGGCCAGTTCGAGCAATCCCCATCACGCCAACCCCCGTAGTCTCCCCCTTGGTTCCCTGAACCGATCCTTTAGGGGAGAGCTTGTAATACGGCCACAAACTTCTCAGTCACCTTTTCGAAACCTTTCTCGGTGGGATGCAGTTCATTGTCCCAAAAGGCCTTGTAAGCATCGGGCAAGACGGTGGAAAGGGTATTCCTTACATCGATATAGCGCACAAATGTGAACCTTGTGGCGAGCGCTTGCAGGATGCCGTTAAGGCGGTCGATGACGTCTCGCATCATTTGAATACGCACCGGGAGGTCGGTAAAGTTCTTCTCGCGAAAGCCCGGCTCAAGCCACGGTCCGAACAGGTAATGACCGAACACTCCAAGGTAACCTCGACCGTCGGGAACGGGATAGTCGTAGCCGTGCACCAATAGCGGCAAGCTTTTGGCGAAGCGCTCGCGAATGAGAGCGTCGATGCAAGTGATCATGGTGACAAAAGCGGTCTCGATGCGGTCGCTGAGAAGGCCTTGGACAATCTCTTTGTCCCAGCCGGAAATGGGAGAGAAGGCGTTGTTCAGCAACATGCCAAACTCGTTGCCGGCAATATCGTCGCCTCCGCCGGAAAGCAGGCACGCCCGGGGAACCGCGCCCAGAGCCTTGATCTTGTCGAGCTTGCGGGGGAAGTCGTCGAGCTGGCCGAGATGGTAGGCCATTTTTTCAATGGGATCGCCGGCGTGCGCCGTGGATTCCACGTCGTATCCATAGATGTCTTCCAAATCCTTGAGCACATCGTGAAAGGGATAGTCGAACCAGGAGTCGCCGATGGCGGCAAGAAATCCGCTGGTCTGCAATTGCGTCACGGCCTCCTCGGCGCCGGCTGCAATATGAACTCGCAAGGCGAGAGCCCGGTCGTTGGTGCGCAGGGCAGTGGAGCGTCGCGCGCGAATCTGAGCGCGGTTCTGAATGATCCGCTCGGCGTTCTGACGTCCCAAGGCGACCGCTGCTGCAATCGTGTCGTCGTTTGCCATGGTGCCTCCGTGAGATTTCTTAACCAATCGTTACAAGGAGCTTGCGAAACGCGCGAAGTGTACTGGGAAAGTCATCCGGCTTGGCTGCCGCTTGCGGGGCGGGATCGATGAGCTGGGTTGACGCTGGTGGGCGGTTTGCGGGGAAGATCCGCCGATGGGGTGTGAAACGCGCCGCTGAGACGTTGTGATTCTGACTCGCCTTCTTGCGGCGTGTGGATGCTGGCGAGGGCCGCGGCCTGAGCGGTGGACCTCACGAGTGCGCCGGTGGAAGGCGGGGCTGCGGGATATTCGGGGACTTCCTTCACCATGTCGCTTTGCCAACAATCAAAATGAATCTTGCTCGCGTTCCTGGCCGCGATGCTGAGAGCGCGCAGGATTAGGCGTGCGCGAGGTACATCGATGTGGTTGCGAACGAGAGCGTTGACAACTTCCATGAGCGAGGCTTGGATTGCGTGCGTGTCCTCGAAATTGGCGATGGGATGGAGGCGCGACTTGGGCGGAGTGCGCACGCCGCGGATCATGCGCTGATGGAAATAGCAGAAGACTTCCTCGCGTAGCGACGGCGAGCCGCAGCGGATTCCGTTGACCTTGATGTGAGTGCAGACACGAGTGTTGGGATTGACTGCCATGTTTGAACCTTTCGATGGTTTGGTGTTGGGTTTCTGGTGGATTGATCTCGGGAGAAAAAAATTGCGGATCGAGTTTCTAAATCTTTGATAATGCCGGGGTTAGCGCCGTGGCGGCGGAAGAGGTCCGCGTAAAATCTTGCAAGTAAAGGGTTTGCGGCCAAAATATTGAAAAATAAGGTGTTACGGACGTTGAATTCAGTGCCGGCGGGAGTTGCCAGAAGTTGCTCAGAGATGATTTCGCGGAGAAGCATACTACTACTAGTTTATGGGGTGGGGGCAAGGTCAGATGTCACAGTGGGGGTGTGGAGGGGTGTGGAAAAATTGATAGGAAACGTCCCGTCTGTCCCCGGTTTTCCGGGTTCCTTTTTTAACACTTGTGAGGAGCGGATGCCAAGCACTTTCATGCCGGCGACGTCCGGCCGGGGGCTGAAGCCCGCATTCATCCTGGATGCTTTACGCGGCGCTGAAGCGCCGCTCTTCCACGGGGCTGTGGGAGGTCCGTGTAGGGGCAGGATCAAAACCAGCGTCAACGTCAAAGGCCGGGTGCCCCATTTCTCGCGTTCTTTGCGAGAAGTGGGGCTTTTGGCTTATAGGTCACGATGACCCGAATTCGTACTTCAATGTTCATTCGTCACAGAAATGTCCCGCCAGTGTTGTGTAGTGTTTCCTGATGCCCTGGGGCTTAAAGCGTTACTACGGCACGGGAGACCTCCATTTCATCACTTGGAGTTGCTACCGGCGTAAGCCGCTACTCGGCACTGCTGCGCGCCGGGACGTGCTTCTTACTGTCCTGGAACGGATGCGGGAGCGCTACCGTTTTGTCGTGATCGGGTACGTGGTCATGCCCGAGCACGTGCATCTACTGATTTCGGAACCTTTCATTGGCAATCCCTCGAAGGTAATTCAGGCCGTGAAGCTGGGCGTCTGCCGGCGACTGACCACGGAAGGCGAATTTTCCGGTCAGTTCTGGCAACGTCGTTTCTACGATTTCAATCTGTGGAGTCAACAGAAAGAGGTCGAGAAGCTAAAGTACATGCATCGCAATCCGGTTGTGCGCGGGCTGGTGGCAAGTCCCGAGGATTGGCAGTGGAGCAGCTACCGTTCGTATGCCTACGCAGAGGCAGGAGTAGTTCGGATGAACGATTGGACCTGGTGGGAGGAGAAGATTCGACGGAGTGCAGGTTGAAGGTCGGAAGGGTAACGGCGAAAAGCCCCACTTCTCGCAAAGAACGCGAGAAATGGGGCACCCGCTAAAGGATCCTTCGACTGCGCCAACTGATTCGCGAAGGCGCGAATCGGATTACTTCGCTCAGGATGACAATGTCGTAAGAAGTCAGGATGACAATGTCGTGAGAAGTCAGGATGACAAGGTCGTGAGAAGAAGGTGAACAGCGGGAATTAGCTGCGCCAGATGTGTTGCTGGGTGTCGAGGGAGGAGAACATTACGGGTTCGTGGTGGACGCTGGTGGCGTGGCGGTTGATGGCGGTGGCGGCCTGGGTGCGAAGGTTGCCGTCGCGGGCGTCGAAGTCGAGGGTGCTGACGTGATGAGCGCAGTGGGAGCAGGTGAACCTCATGCCTCCCTTAACGCGGGCGATGGTGTAGAGACGTTTCACAATTTTCAGTCTAGTCTTTTCGTAGAGAAGCGGTAGGCACGGGGGTTGAGCAGCGAAAGTAATGAGGGGCAGGAATCCCGAAATGGGAATAGCTCGGCGGCGGAAGCCGCTTGCATTCGTGGTTTGATCCCAGTGCTGAAGCTGCGCCACACAAAGGCGAAGTCATAATCCGCGCGCACAGAACGAGAAGGGTGAGGCCGCGCGCCGTTTCCACATGAGGTGTGGTAATGCAGGCGAAAGCAGGTTCCTCCACTGCGCGGTCGCGGTCGCTCCAGCTCCAGTCGGAATGACAGAGTTTACTCAGATCACTTTGCGAGGCGGTTGTACTTCTTTAATACTTCGCGGAGGCGGTCGTGAGGTAAGGCGATCACTTCGTGATTGTCGATGCCTTTCATGGTTTCGGCGGCGACCATGGCATTGATTACGGCTTCTTCGGTGGCCTGAACGGTGGCGAGAAAGAGTGGGTCGAGGGTGTCGTTGGGCAACATGGTTAGCTGATGGACGCCCTTGGGGCTGACTGCGCCGGGGTTGGCGGTGGAGAAGGCGAGGAAGATGTCCCCGGAGCCGTCGCCGGAGTAGCTGCCGTCGCGGCCGAGGCCGAGCGAGACGCGGCGCGCGATGCGTTTGAGTTGCGTAGGGATGAGCGGGGCATCGGTGGCGACGATGACGATGATGGAGCCGGTGTCGTCATTTTTTCCGTAGGCGGGATGATCGGGAATTTCTTTGCCGACGGGAACGCCGGCGACGCGGAGCTGATCGCGGCGTCCGTAATTGCATTGCACGAGGACGCCGATGGTGTAGCCTCCGGCTTTGGCGTCGAGCACGCGGGATGAAGTGCCGATGCCACCTTTGAATTCGTTGCAGACCATTCCCGTTCCGCCGCCGACATTGCCTTCTTCAACGGGGCCGGTGTGGGCGACGTCGAGGGCGTGCCAGGCGTCTTCCGGATGAACGTGGAATCCGTTGATGTCGTTGAGCCAGCCGTCCCAGGTTTCGGCGACGACGGGCAGCGACCAGAAGTAGCCTTCCATGTCAGGCGTGGAGTGCTTAACCTTCCAGGCGATGACGGCGTCGCGGACCACGCCGACGCTGTGAGTGTTGGTGATCATTACTGGTCCGTCGAGAAAGCCGGAGTCCTCGACCCAGGTGGTTCCGGTCATTTCGCCGTTACCGTTGAGGGTGAACCAGGCGGCGAACACGGCGTCGTTACTGGTCTTGCCGCGGGGATGGATGGCGGTGACTCCGGTGCGGACGGGGCCTGTACCGACTACGAGTTTGCCTTCGCCGGAGATGAGCGTAGTGTGTCCGACCTCGACGCCTTTTACGTCGGTGATGGCGTTGTTGGAGCCGGGCGAGCCGTCGAAGGGGACGCCGAGATCGCGGGCGCGAGGCTTGGTTTGGGCGGAGGCGGCGAGGGTTAGTGCGAGGATGAGGAGAACTGCCTTTGGGCTTTGGGCTTCGGGCTTCGGGAAAATCGCGCGGGAGCAGAGTGACATTGGGCCTCCAGGAGAACGAGCAGTATAAAGGATGCTGTGGTTGGCAGGAGGAGGACGACAACGCGCGCGACGGAACAGGCATCGGAATGGTAGAGATGATCTGCGAAGCATAATCCGCGAATCAAATTCGCGAATCATAATCCGAGAATCAGGAGGAGTAGAATCCCGTGAGCAACAGAATGTTTGGAAGGAGAGAAATGGACAGCTGGAAGAAAGCGGTAGTGGCCGGGTCGATTGGAGCAGCGACGATTTTCTTTATGAAGAGGCGGTTTCCGGCGGGAGTGCTGGCCAGCGGCGTAGCGTTGGCGATGCTGGCTGCGGAGTATCCCGAGAAGTTTGAGAAAGTGCGGCAATCGCTGCCGGATTATTTTGACCGCAGCATGCGAGTGATGGAGATGGCGGGCCGGGCCGGGCAGCGTATTACGGACGCTGCAGGACGCGGCGGCGGGGCGGGCGTGTGGGACGAAATTGGTGGGTGAGAGAGTCGGGGATCGGCTTCCGGCGCTCGGCTTCCGGAAGCGATGCTGGTATCGAATCGATTCTATCCGGGGGCTGGTAAGCGGAAGCCGGCTACTCGATGCCGAGTTGCTTGCGGGCGTCGGGGCTGAGGCGCTCGGGGGTCCAGGCGGGAGTCCACACGACGTTTACCGTCGCGTCGCGGACGCCGGGCAGTTGTTCGATGCGCGATTTTACCTGGGCGCTGATGTTGACGTGTTCGGGGCAGCCCTGCGAGGTAAGAGTCAGATCGACAGTGACATCCTGTTTGGCTTCTTCGGAATTCTCGGAGGACACGTCGGCAAATTTAACGGAATAAATAAGGCCGAGGTCGACGATGTTGACGGGGATCTCGGGATCGTAGCAACTCTTCAGGGCACTTAAGACGTCTTGTTCGGTGACTGGCATTTTTCTTTCTGGGGCGTCCGGGTCGCGGCGCCCGGCTCCCGCATACTGGCGAGCTTTAGGCTGCATTTAGTGTACCGCAGGAGCTTAGCGCTGGCGTAGCTTCAAAAACCATTAACACATTTCAAAAATCCATAACACAGGGGGCTCAGCGTCCCACGCGGTAAGGTAGGAGCCTGATTTATCCGGATAGAGTTTTTCTCATGATGAGTCCAGAGGCGAAGCAGAGGATACAGATTGCGTTGGCGTTGGCGCTGGTGGTTGCGGGGATTCGCGCGGGATACATTCTTTATCAGCGGCATGAGGATTACTTGGCGGCGCAGAAGGTGGAGCAGGCGAAGAAAGCCGGCTACACGAACGCTGATTACTACGTCACGCCGAAGAAACTTTATCCCTACGATTTAAAGTCGGCGAAGATGCTGACGGAGCAGCCGGTGTGGGTGAAGGAAGGGTACCGCTACACCTATTATCGGTACGTCCCAGTGGTGAAGAGCGTAGATTTCGCGCATGAGGCAGGACTGCTGGGCCCGATAGAGCGGCTCCAGATAACGGACGTGATGGCGGTTGCCGCGCCGGGCGGCAGGAAGCAGGTAGTGGCGACGTTTGACAAAGAGGAGCACAGCTTTGCGGTGCCGATCGGATTCGAGAGCGATGGTCAGTACAAGATTTATTCGGATGAGATGTTCTACGTGGAAGATCCGCACGAGCTGTATAAGCATTGGCCAGCCGAGGTTTGGCAAGCGGTGGCGCAGCATGAGGTGAAGCCGGGGATGAATGAGTTGCAAGCGGATTTTGCGGTGGGGATGGGTGTGCCGGATGCGGGGGCGTCGTCGAATGAGAAGACGGTGCGGTATCCGAACGGGGGGAAAGCGCTGGTGGTGATTTATCGCGGAGGGAAGGCGGAGGAGATTAAAGCGGGCGGGTAGGTCGGGTTCATTTGAATGTGGCACCAGTTCGTCGTGGGGAAGCGTTGCAGCGCATTTACGAGCGTAGGTAGTGCAGGGATCCTTCGACTGCGGTTGATCTTCGCGCTTGAGGCGCGAAGATCAGTCCTCGCTCAGGATGACAAGCGTTTGCAGGAATAAGAGTGGGAGACGCTTGGGGTTCATTTTGATCCGGCTCGTTCTTCTGCTTCGTCAACAACGTACTCGCTCGAGACCAGGCCGCTGGGATATTGCTTGGTTGAGATGTGACGGAGATGGATATCTTTCTCGAGCGATCCGAAGAGCGGGATTCCGCTTCCGATGAGAACTGGGACGCGAGTGATGATGAGGCGCTGAATCAGTCCGGCGCGCAGGAAGCGTTGAATGGTGATTCCTCCGTCGATGTAGAGGTGAGTGGCTCCACTGGCAGCGAGTTTTGAAATGATCTCCGCGGGATCGCCGGACATTTGTTCAACGTTGGCTCCGACGATGGCGGAGAAGTCGAGGCGCTTGGTGCTCAGGACGACGACGCGTTTTTTGGCGTACGGCCAGGGCTTCATCGGGAGAACCGTTTCGAAGGTGTTGCGGCCGATGACGATTGCGTCAACGCTCGCGATGAATTCGTTATAGCCGTGAGGTTCGCCGCCGTCGGCGGGGAGAAAGTCGAACTCGCCGTTTGGCCGGGCGATGAAGCCGTCGAGGCTGGTGCCGATGAAGACGGAGGCTTTCATGGGGCTCCTTCAGGGGCTAAAGCCCGCATCTTTTCGCGACGTTACGCGGCGCTGAAGCGCCGCTCTTCCACGCACTGGGTAGCAACGCTTGAAACCGCGCCCTTTCAAACCTCGGTAGTAACGGTTGGAGCCGCGCCCTGATACGAACCCAAACGAGCGGCACGGCTGGAGCCGCGGTCTTTCAAAGCGCACACCGACGAATCGAGCGTCGCTCAATGGACAGCCGAGGGCGGCTGTCCCCACATGGGCTCCGCTTTACCAGCGACGTGGAACGTCGATTTACTTTACTCCAGCCAGGGCCTTTGAGACTTCTTGAATGTCCGGGACGACGGGAATGTCGTAATTTTTGTGCCATGCGAGTTTGCCGTTGCGGTCGATGATGGAGATGGCGCGTCCGGTGATGCCTTTATCTTCCAGATAGACGCCGTACTTCGCAGCGACCGCGCCGCGAGGATTGAAGTCGGCAAGCAGCGGATAGTGGATGCCCATTTTATCGGCGTAGGCTTTGTGGGACCAGACGCTATCGACGCTGAGTCCCATCACTTGCGCGTCGAGTTGTTCGAACTTCTTCATGTCGTTGACGAGGCAGACGTGTTCCTGGGTGCAGGTCGGGCTCCAATCGAGCGGGTAGAAAACCAGCACGACGCGCTTCTTGCCTTTGTAGTCGCTGAGTTTTATTTCCTTCTGGTCCTGATCTTTGAGGGTGAATTCTGGCGCGAGTGCGCCGACGGTTGCTGGCATGGTTCCTCCGTGGAGTGTTCTCTTGAGCTATAAAGCGGTTCGACTTCCATCATAAACGGAGTGCCGTCGTCATGGCAGGTAGCAAGAAAAAAAGCGGGACGTTTATAGAAACGCCTTGCGAGGTCGATCGGCCTTTGCGGGCTAGGGATCCTTCGACTGCGGCTGGGCTTCGCATTCGCGAAGCACAGCCTTCGCTCAGGATGACAGAGTTTCGTAATGGGTCACATCATTTGAGAATGGGGGATTTTGCGTCGGCGGGTTTTTCTTCGTCGGCGCGAATTTTGCCGTCGTCCTCGGCGTAAAAGGAGCGGTGCGTGGCGTCGAGCTGTTTGGGCATCATGGTGAGGATGTAGCTATCTTTCTCGCCATGGAAGTCGACGGTGTAGTCGCCCCGATCTGGACTAACCATGCGCTTGGTGAAGGAACCGGAATGGACGAGTTCGGCGAGGGAAGTCGCGAAATGATTGTACTGTTTGTTGAACTGGCGCTGGGCGCGGATCACGACACGCATGTAGGCGAGTGCCGCGGCTTCAGAATCCGAACGGGCAGGGTCGCCGTGGAACTTTGGCTGGTATGTGCCGGCGGGAGTTTGCAGAGCGAATGCCGGTGACGACGTTAAGGAAATGGAGGCGGCGAGCGCCAGACCGGCGAGGATGGCAAAGAAATGGGCGACACTTTTTTTCATGCTAGATCTTCTCCAGGATGGGGAACGCAAGGATTCAGCTGCCAATTTCCACTGCGGAGGCGATTTTGAACATGCTTTCCCATGTTACTCCCGTAATTTCCCGCGGTCACGTTCTCTTTGCGCAGCGGGCAATTGCCGCTATGCTCTTATTACGAAACTACGCCCACAGGGAAACCTATGAAAGCAGCAGTAGCAAGAAAACCGATCATCAAAATTGCAGTAGTGGAGAGCGACCCGCTCCGCTTTGTAGGATTTCGCGCCTTGTTCGATACCGAACCTGAGTTCGAACTCATCTCCGCCGGACTGCCAGAGATTTCCACGTTGCAGGACGTGGACCTGATTCTGCTAGGAAACCGTTCCGGCCAAAACCTGTTCGATGTGATGGCGAGCCTGAAGGCGACGCGTCCCGATCTGCGCATTATCGTGACTGGGTCGGGCGTGGATGAAGAGACCATTCTGAAGGCCATCGCTTCCGGGGCCAAGGGGTATGTGGACGAGGCAGCTTCACCGGCGGAATTCGTGCAGGCCATTCGCATCGTGAGTCAGGGGTCGGTATGGGCGCCGAGAAAAGTTCTTTCCATGTTTATCGAGCGGGTATCGTCGGCTCCGGGACGGATCTTTCCGGCGGGCCGCGTGACATTCACCGACCGTGAAAAAGAAGTGCTGGAGATGCTGGTGGCAGGGCGTTCCAATAAAGAAATTGGCGCTCAGTTGGGAATTGAGGAGCGCACGGTGAAGGCGCACGTAGCGAAATTGATGCGCAAGGTAGGCGTGCAGAACCGGATTGCGCTGTCAGTGCATGCGATCACGCACTCGCTGGTGGCGGCGAAGTAGGGGAAGTGGCTAGTACCTAGTACCTCGCAACTGCAACACCACGGGTTACCACAGGACAGTGACCTCGGTAATCTTGTTGGGAAAGCGACCACGACACATACTCGGTTCACCTACCACAGAACCTGGGAGACGGGGTTGAGAGTGGCGATTAGGGTCACTGCTTTCAGCCCCGATTTTTTTGTCCAGACTATTCTCCCCGTGTCGCTTCCTCAGTCTTATCCCATTTTATGAGTCCAGATATTTTCAGCAGCCGTAGTGATGGCTGAACGCCACCACGGGGGCTGAAGCCCGCATTCGTTGTGAATGCTTACGCGGCGCTGAAGCGCGCTCTTCCACGTTTGCCATTGGAGTCAGTCCGGTTGAGGCCGAGTGCGCAGACGAAACCGACACGCCAACGATACAACTGTGGCGCTTCGTTTACAATCCAAGTACCAGATCCCAGGAAACTTTGCGTGACGAGGAACCATGAAAAAATTCTTGTTCTTGACCCTGATTCTGTCTCTTTGTGCTTGTTCTTTCGCTGAAGAAAAAAAAGACGGGGAAACCAAGGCTGCGGATCGGGCGCAGGCGGCTGCGGCCGTGCTGAATGAGATTCAGGGCGCGCCGGACAAGGGCATTCCGCAGGAAGTGTTGGGGTCGGCGGAGTGCGTGGCGGTGGTGCCATCGATGTTGAAGGGCGGATTTATCGTTGGCGGGAAATACGGACGCGGCTTAGCCAGTTGCCGCACGGAGAAGGGCTGGAGCGCCCCGGCATTTTTTGTCGTTACCGGTGGCAGCTTCGGATTTCAGATCGGGGGGCAGGCGGTCGATCTGGTGATGCTCATCATGAATAAGGACGGGATGAAGCATCTTTTGTCGAGCCAGTTCGCGCTGGGTGCGGACGCTTCGGTGGCAGCGGGCCCGGTCGGGCGCCATGCGGAGGGGAATACCGACTGGAAGATGCGGTCGGAAGTATTGACCTATTCGCGCGCGCGCGGGCTGTTTGCCGGTGTGAGTTTGAACGGGGCTGTGGTGAAGCAGGATAAGGACAGCACACGAGAATTTTATGGGCGCATGGTGCCGTTTCGCACGTCGTTGACTGGAGAGATCAATCCGCCAGCGGGCGCGCATGAGTTTTTAGCCTCGTTGGCGCAGTGGGCGCAGGCGGCGGCCAAGTAGGGAAGCAGACGCGGCTCCCAAATTCCTTAACACAGAGGGCACAGGGATTCACAGGGTAGGACTTTACTTGGTGACTTCCTTTGTTTGACAAAGAATTTTTGACGGTGGTACCGTCACGCTTCCCCGATGCGGCAGCGACTTGAGTACGCGGCAGCCTGGCCGTTCATCAAAATCCTCGGTATGTTCCCGCGCCCGCTGGCACGAGCCGCCGGCATTGGGCTGGCTCGGGTGGTTTATCTTCTGCACGTTCGATTGCGGCAGGTTGGGATGCGCAATCTTGCCCTGGCATTTCCGGAAGAAACTGAGATACAGCGGGCCCGCATTCTGCGTGGAGAGTTCGCTTCACTGGGCCGTCAACTGGCCGAGGTCTGCCACTTTCCTAAATACACGCGGGAGAACGTTGAGCAGGTCGTAGTTTACGACGGCCTTGAGAATTACGAACGGGCACATGCGCGGGGCAGGGGAGTGTTGTTTCTGACCGCGCATTTTGGGGGATGGGAGCTTTCGGCTTTCACGCACTCGCTGCATGGGCACTGGATGCATGTGGTGTCGCGTGCGATGGACAACGTGTATCTGGACCGGTTGATCCGGCAATACCGGACGATGCACGGGAACCAGACGGTGGATAAAGACGACTTCGTGCGCGGGTTGCTGGCGGCGATGAAAGCGGGGGAAGTGGTGGGCATATTGATGGACACGAATATGACGCCGCCGCAGGGGATTTTTGTAGATTTTTTCGGGATTCCGGCATGCACGGCGAGCGGACTGGCGCGGATTGCGCTGCGCACCGATGCGGCGGTGGTCCCGACGTTCACGATCTGGGATGCGGAGTTGGGAAAATACCGGCTGCGGTTTGATCCCGCAGTGGAGTTGGTGCGCACTGGCGATCTGGAAGCAGACATCAAGGCCAACACGCAGAGGTTTACATCCATTATTGAAGAGTATGTACGGAAGTATCCGGAGCAATGGTTGTGGGTGCATCGGCGGTGGAAGACGCGGCCGCCGGGGGAGAAGGGGTTGTATTGAATGCGGCTTCCGGAGGGCGGCATCCGGAAACGGCGGTCGCAGTTGGATGATTTTGCGATAGCCACACACAACCAGAAATCCACAACTATTCGACATTCTTGCCTGCGTCTCTTCCTATAGAATCTATTCTTCCTATGAAAACTTTCGAACAAATTGCGGAGTTAGAAAAGAAATATTTGTTGGGGACTTACAGCCGGTATCCTGTGGCGTTCACGCGGGGGAAGGGCGTATTTCTTTACGATCTTGAGGACCGGCGCTATCTCGACTTTGTTTCGGGACTGGGGGTGAATGCGTTGGGGCACGCGCATCCGCGCATTGTGAAGACGATTCGGGAGCAAGCAGCGAAGCTGATTCACATCTCCAACCTTTATTACCACGAGTATCAGGGAGCGCTGGCGGAGAAGTTGTGCACGCTGGCGGGCAGCTCTTTTGGAAATGCCCGGGCGTTTTTCCAAAATAGCGGGACCGAGGCGATTGAGGGATCGATCAAGCTGGCGCGGCTGGCGGGACATCGTGCGGGTGGCGAAGGGAAGTCGCGACTGGTGGCGCTGCAGGGGTCGTATCACGGGCGGACGTTTGGAGCGCTGTCGCTGACCGGGCAGGAGAAGCATCGCAAGGGATTCGAGCCCATGCTGGAAGATGTGACCTTTGTCGCGCAGAATGATGTGGAAGGATTGCGGGCGGCGGTGAGTGACAATACCTGCGCGATTGTGCTGGAGCCGATTTTTGGCGAGGGCGGAATTTATGAATGCTCGGTGGAGTTTCTGCAAGAGTGCCGGGCGGTGGCGGACCGGCATCGCGCGGCACTGATCTTTGACGAAATCCAGTGCGGGCTCGGACGCACGGGGACAATGTTTGCGTTCCAGACTTTCGGAGTGACTCCGGATATTGTGGCGATTGCCAAGCCGATTGCGGCGGGGCTTCCGCTGGGAGCTTTTCTCGCGAAAGAAGAATTTGCTTCGGCGATTTCTCCGGGGCAACATGGGACTACGTTTGGCGGCGGGCCATTGGCTTGCCGGGTGGCGCTGGAATTTCTAGCGATTGTGGAAGATGAGAGGCTGCTGGAGAACGTGAATAAAGTTGGGGCGTATCTGCAGCAGGAATTGAAAACGATTGTCGAAAAAAGTGCTGCAGCGAAGGAAGTGCGCGGGCGAGGATTTATTCAGGGGATTAATTTGGAGATTCCGGCGCGTCCGATTGTGGATGAGGCATTGGCCGAAGGAGTCTTGTTCAACAGCACGCACGATACGGTCGTGCGGTTTTTACCTCCCTTCCTGTTGGAAGAGAAACATGTGGACAAGGGGATTCGGGTGCTGAAGAAGTTGTTGAGGAAGAAGCGGAAGTAGCAGTGGCCGGTGACCGGGCTGCGGCGGTCGTAGAAAGTCCTTGCGAGGGTCTGCGGTGCACGCTGGCAGGGATCCACTTCGGTTTCGCTCAGGATAACCAAAGCTAAAAGCGGGGAGCCGAAGCTCCCCAGAGTGTAGCGAACAGAGGCGATGTTCACTTAAATAGAATCCAGAGGCGTGAAAAGAGTTGTCTGTGGAGTGGATTCGGGGCGAAAACATTTGCGTGCGGCGCTGACAGAGCGCCAGGATTTCAGTGCTCACGAACCGGCGCTGGACGCTGGAGTGGAAGAGTGCTGGATGGATCTGGAGGGCGCGCGCATGCGTTATCTGCGCGCCGGTTCGGGGCGGCCATTAATATTGCTGCACGGATTGCTAGGATATTCGTTTTCCTGGCGCTATACGATTCCAGCTCTGGCCCCCTACGCCACGGTCTACGCCCTGGACATGATGGGCGCGGGGTTTTCGGATCGCCCGGCCGGGCTTGACCATTCCATGCGGGGAACGGCGGTGCGGCTTCTGCAGTTTATTGAGCGGCTGGGAATTTCTTCCTTCGATCTGCTGGGGACTTCGCACGGCGGCGCGGTGGCGATGATGGCGGCTGCGGAATGCCGCGCCGGTAATTTCAATTTGCGGTTGCGGCGACTGGTACTGGTGGCGCCGGTGAATCCGTATTCGGCGCACGGGCGGCGCCTGGCCCCCTTCGCGGGCAGTAATTTTGGCGCGGGCTTGTTCCGCTTTGGCGTCGCGCATATGAGTTTCTTGTTTCCTTACTTCCACGCGCGCCTTTATGCGAACCGACGGAAAATCCCGCCCGGAACGCTTGCGGGGTACGTGGCGCCGTTGACGAAACCGGGATTGTTTGAGCATGCCCTGAGCATCGTTCGCACTTGGACAAAAGATCTGCGCGAATTGGAAAAAACGCTGCCCAGTCTGGCGGGACTTCCTACCCTTTTAATGTGGGGCAGCAAAGATCCTGCGGTGTATGCGTCGTCGGCTGCGCCTTTGGCGAAGTATTTCCCAAATTCCAGGCTGGTAATTTTCCCCGGCATTGGACATCTTCCCTACGAAGAGTGTCCGGATGAATTCAACCGAGCGCTGATTGATTTCCTGACAAGTGAAACGGTTCCCGCCTGAGCGGAGCGTCGTTCGCAATTCAATATCATGAACCACCACATCCTCGATCTGCTGCGGGCCGCGCTGGTGCACTACGGATATTGGGCAGTGGCTGCGGCGTTATTGCTGGAGAATGCCGGCTTGCCGGTGCCGGGCGAAACGATTCTGTTAATGGCAAGTTTTCTGGCTTACGCCGAGCGCGATCTACATCTCGGCTGGATCATTCTGGTTGGAACCGTGGCGGCTACTTTGGGCGATAACCTGGGGTTTGCCATCGGTCATTACGGAGGGCCTCCGCTGCTGAAGCGTTACCGGGGGTTCCGAGGCGGCGCCGCAGTAGCCCGCGGAGAAAAATTGTTTAGCCGTTACGGCGCGACGACGATTTTATTTGCGCGATTTGTTTTTGGAATGCGGATCATCGCGGGACCGCTGGCGGGCATGCTGCGCATGCCGTGGAAGAAATTCGTGGTTTTTAATCTACTCGGCGCTGCGCTTTGGGTAACGGTGATCTCGTGTTTGGGATACACCTTTGGCAGCCGTTGGAATCTGCTGGTGCATTTCATGAAGCGCTTCGATCTCTCGGTAGGCGCGGCCTTCGCGATAATAGCGGTAGTTTTGTGGTGGAGAAGCCGCAAAGTGCGCGCAAGTTCTTAGCTTGTTTTCCGCAGGACCAATTCAAAAAACGAGCATCTCGGAAGTCAACCTCAAGGCCTCTAATTCCGTCGGAGCGCGATTATACTGTGCGAGATATCGCGGGCAATTTGGCGAAGGCAGAGTCCTTGGCCAATGCTTATGTGGCGGCGTCCGCGCCGCAATTCGGAGAGGAGAAACGCATGAAAAGAATCGATTTTTTGACTCTGTTGATTAGCGCAAGTCTGTTATTAACCGTGGCTTCGCCAATGTCAGCGGCTGGGCCAAAGGTTCCGGCGGCCCCCGTGGCCGCAGCTGCGCCGGCTCCGACTCCGGCTGCCGCTATGCCAGAGCGTCATCCGCACATCGATGAAGCACTGGAATCCATGCGTGCCGCCAAGCATCAACTGGAATCGGCCGAGCACGATTTCGGTGGCCACAGGGCAAAGGCAATTGAACATCTGGATCGCGCGATCCATGAAGCGGAAATTTGCATGTCAATGAGATAGAGCGGGCGGGTCAGCAAAATTAAGATGGCAGCGCCGGGAAGACGCTGCCTTTTTATTTTAGTGCGTGCGCGCAACGGTGCGTGCCGACGACCGGAGATCAGTTGGGATGGATCGTATATCCGAGCGAGACACCGACGCGGAAGACGTTATCGGAATTGAACTCCTGATTGTTCTGAACATGGTAGTAGCGAACTTCAGGGCGCACAAAAAAATGGCGCCAAAAGTTGTAGCGAATGCCGGCGCCCAGGTCTTCCATGAAGTGGTTGGAGTTGGTGAAGTTAACGCAACCGACCGTTGGGTTATTGCATGAGCCGCTGAGCCCTTGGAATCGCGTACTAGCGATGCCGATTCCGCCCATAAGGTCCAAGCCAACTTTTTTAGTAACACGCGGCTGGAAGAGGACATTGAGAGTGCTGAAAAAAGGACGGTAGGTTTCACCGTTATAAGGATAAAAAGTATGGTGATACCTCCAGGCGGTATCGAACTCAAGGCCGAGGTGGCGTTTGCGGCCAACGACGTCCGCACTAACGTCCAGATATGTGCCGCCTTTCTCAGGAGGCGGTTGGAAGGTTACCAGGTCGCTGGGTCGGGTAGCGGAAAGCAGCGTGCTTCCGCCCGCAGCAATATCAACTTGTTGGGCACGAGAGAAACCGACCAGGAGAACAATCGACACGGTTACGAAGAGTGCGAACTTTCTCAAATACAGCCCCCTTGTCATTTTGTCAGGATATTAGGAAATGCCCCGAGCCGGATTAACGAATCGGGCGGGCAGTCCTCTTGATGAGTCATTCTAAGCTCACCTCGGGACTGACCGCCCGGATTAGAAAACGTCGGGCTGCTAAGGAAACCGAAGTCCTAGTCTGGACCGATTGTGTAACCGATCGAAGCCCCCGCGCGAAATAAATTGTCGGAGCTGAAATCGTTGGTGTTATTGACGATGTGATAGTAGTGAATCTCGGGACGGACGAAGACATGATTCCAGACGTAGTAGCGGATGCCCCCACCAACGTCCACCAGAAAGTGATGGCTGCTAACAAAGCAGGCGCCGAAATATACGCAGCTGGTTGTGGGAGTGTAACCGTAGAAGCGAGTACTCTGCCATCCGACGCCAGCCATCAAATCCAAGCCGACCTTCTTGCTGATCTTGGGTTGATACATAGCATTGAAGTCGGTAATTATGGGACGAAAAGGCTGCCCGCCAGGACCACCGTAAGATCCCTGGCTCGCTTTCCAAGCCGTCTCAAAGCCGAAACCGACGCGTTTGTGGAAGATGACATCGGCACTGACGCTGGGATACAGGCCCCCCTTCTCGGGACAGAGGCCGGTATTTATGTCGCACGATCCGGAGGACATGATCGTGCCGAAACCGAACATGGCATCGCCTTGCTGGGCGGAGGCAAACTGGGTGAACAACAAGAATCCGAAAATGGGGGCGAACAACGCTAGCTTTCTCAAGATTGACCTCCAATCAATTATTGCTATCGCGAGTCGTGAGATGCAGAGTCGAAACCTGTAAGATGCCGCAAAGATGACGGCAAACCATCATAATTTCTGCGCATGATCACTTTCAACCGACTGGATGTAAAGAAATGTTACAAAAAACTTCTATTCCGGGTACGACCTTCTAAAAACAGCGCGCGCAACGGGGCCAGTCTCTCAACAACATGGCGCAATTCTCTTACGATGTGCTGTTGAACCCAGAATGCGGCCGGAAGTTGCGCAGGCGTTTACTCTCTGGATACCTTACGACGGACATCGGCTACTTGGATTTCCAACCACCGCCGCCGGGAGCGCGGATGTGATCGAAGGCAATTGGACCTCCGTCGAAGCACACGAGCGCAAAAGCCAGTGCGGCGAGAGCCAGGGGAAATTCGTATCCTCCGTTGCCCATCAGTCCGTTGTGGAAATGTACTTTGGCAATGGCGACGCACATATTAATGCATAGGGCAAAGGCAGCTACGCGAGTGAACAGGCCGACTAGAACCAAAATACCGCCAAAGAATTCGGTGAAGGCAGAGAGATAGGCACTCCAGGCGGGAAGCCCGAGGCTGGTGACGAATTGAACGTGGTGATGAAGACCACCGAACACCTTGTGATATCCGTGGTCGAGAAAGATGAGGCCAAGCGCCAGGCGCATAACCAAGAGGCCGAGCGGTTGCAGACGATCAAGGTAGCGCAAGTAATTCCTCCTGCGGAAAAAGAAAAAGATAGATTACAGCAGCGCGAGGATGGAAGGAAGCTGCGTTGCAAACGCTCTCGTGGCGGCGGGAGTTCGCCCTGCGGAAAAGGTTAAGGCAGTGTTCAGAGAATGATTGCGCCAGTGGCCGACTTCTGGTAACGTTCTGTCGCCCCAGGTTGCGAGTCGCTGATTGGGTCGAGTTGCGACTGCATGTCGCACCCTGCGGATCTCCCCTCCGGTCTTATAAATAGTTCGATTACTTGTGCGGCGTTTAAGTTTTTTGGCGCAGCACGAGTATGGGCCCCTGTACGGTCGCTGTTGCAAAGGATGGCGGCAGTTTTATTGCGTGTTAAAGCGATAAGTTCAGGTACTGAGGAGGCCGTAATGAATCGGATTTCGGGAAGGGAAGGATTTTTTCCGAGGTGGGGAGTTCTTTTGCTATGCCTGGTGATTCCAGCGCTGGCATGGGGACAACAAGAAAAGAAATCGAGCGCGCCTGCTCCAGCGCCCCACGCGAGCGCGCCGTCGCATGCTTCAGCGCCGCAGCATTCCGCTCCGCAACACGCAGCACCTGCGAGTCATCAGGCTGCGACAGGTGGGCACGCGTCGTCACCGTCGCACTCAGCGGCGCCATCATCCCATAACAACACGACGGCGGGTCATGGGAACACGACGGCGAGCCATGGGAACAGCGCGGGCGCTCATGGGAACACGGCGGCAGGCCGAGGAAACACTACGGCGACTCATGGGAACACCACGGCCGCGCACGGGAACACTGCGGCGGGCGGCGGGAACACTGCGAGCCACGCCAACGCGGCCCACACTCCTCCCGGGAAGTCGGTGTCGCTGAAGGGCGGCGGTTCGGCGCACGTTCGTCCCAACGGACAAATCCGCTCGGTCAACAAGAACGGAATGCATATTGAGCACGGCATGCATGGCGGTCGCACGGTAGTGAGCACGCACAATGGCGCGCGGATCGTAAGCAACGGGAGAGGCCGCGGCGGCTACGTGCAGCGCGCCTATGTCACGCGTGGGGGGCGTTCCTACTATTCGCGCACGTACTACTATCACGGCGGGTACCGGTCCGGGGTTTACCAGGGCTACTACTACGGAGGACATCCCTATTACGGTTACTATCCTGCCTACTATTACCGTCCCGCTTATTACGGATGGGCCTATAACCCGTGGCCTGCTCCGGTCGCCTACGGCTGGGGTTGGGGCGGGGCGCCTTGGTATGGCTATTACGGGGCCTACTACCAGCCGTATCCAGTGTATCCTTCAGCGGCTTTCTGGCTGACGGATTACCTGCTGGCTGCCAGTCTGCAAGCGGCGTACGCGGCCCAGGCGGAAAGCAGCGAAGGGTGGTTGCTGCATCCCGACGCCGGGGACGGAACGCTGGTCGCCAGTTTGTTGGATGTGGCGCCTGCAGTTGCGGAGACGGCAAAGCTCAGTCCCGAGGTGAAAAAAGATCTGGCAGAGGAAGTGAAAGCTCTGCTGGCAGCGGAACAGGCTGAAGCTGGAAAAGGCAAGAGTTCCTCCGGAGGGCAAGCGGCAAGCAAGGACGAAGCACCGCCGGCGCTGGATCCTAAGTTCAAAACGTTTGTGGTCTCTGCCGACCTGTCTCTGGTGGTGGCGGAAGGCGAAGAGTGCGGGCTCACCGATGGTGACGTTGTCATGCGAACCACGGACACGCCGGATAACGACCAGAACGTCAACGTGAAAGTGGTCGCCAGCACCAAGGCGGATTGTGCCATTGGCAAGGAAGGTCCCCTTGCGGTGGACGATCTGCAAGAGATGTACAACCACTTCCGCGAGTCGCTTAAGGATGGTATGGGCGAGCTGGCGAAGAAGCAGGGCACGGGCGGCCTGCCGAATGCCCCCGACACCAGCACCACGGCGGGAGATGTTCCCGCTCCTGAACCGGATAAGAGCGCGGAGAAAACGCTGAAGGAGCAGCAGGCGTCTGCTGATCAGACCGAGGCAGAGGTCAAGCAAGAGGCCAGTTCTGGCGGTGGTGGTGAGCAATAGGCCCGCAAGAGCAGAAACAGAATGGGAGGGTTAGCGCCGCGGGTTCGCGGACGCTACCCTTGCCAAACTTACGCCGCGCTACTGGAGGCGCTGAACAAGAGAATTTGCAGGAGGCTGACCATGGGACAGCAAAGATTGAAAGCGGTTATTTCAGGAGTAGCGTTTATTCTGACGGCCTTGGTTCCATGCTCGCAGGCGCAGGCACCCTCGCTGCAGGAGCAACTCGCCGCGCAGTACAAGGCGGTGAAGATGGGATCGGACACGAGCGGGTATTCCGTGGTCGAGGCGGGGACTCTATTGGCCATCCAAAAGGGCGGAATTCTTGCTGTGCCTTATACCGACCAGAGTGTTCTTACGACGAAGTATGAAGGCGGAGCGGTGCATTCTCCGAGCGCCTTGCTGACCAAGGGAATCGGCTTCGGGATGAAGCGATTCGGGAAGGAACAGTCGACCCACTTGTTCCAGGTGGGAGATAAAGTTTATCCCTCAAAAATCGATGTGAACGTGGCCAGCGATAAGGTTTCGATGTTGATCATCGCATGCGACACCTGTAACAAGACTGATCCGCCAACCTATAACAAGGCCCAGGTGGTCTTCCAGTTTCCCAAGGGGTCGTTAGCGAAGGCGGGTGCGGGGGAAGTGGAAGATACGATCGGGCAGTTGCTCTCCGTCAGTGATGATGCTCAGCAGGGTGACGGGGATCAGGGCGGACAGCAACAGCAGCAGCAGAGCAGCCAGGGTCAACAAGGGGGTCATGGCCAGCAGCAGGGAAATCAGCAACCCGAGCCGCAGGCTGAGCCGCAGAGCATCGAGAAGGGCATGACTACGGACCAGGTCGAAGCGGCCATGGGCAAGCCGGAAAAGATTGTCAATCTGGGTCTAAAGAAGATTTACGTTTATAAAGATCTGAAGGTGACTTTCCTGAACGGGAAAGTGTTCGACGTGCAGTGAACAGAATAAGAATGCAACAGCTTTCTTCGAGCATAATTGTTCCGGCCATAACGTAGTCCGGAGGAGTAGCGCAGAGCTTGGACTTCGAGCTCTAACGCTTCGCGGGTAAGCCCCACCTTCCGAGGGGAACGTAAACTCCGCAGAAGCAGCAACTTGAGCGCGCGATATAGTACTTCCGTACCGTCTCTAGTACTTCAGTTACCGCTCCCGAAGTGACCGGAGACGGCGGATGGGAATTATACTTCTAATTGCGTATGTAATGACGCATACCACAACATATAGATTTACCCTCCTGGTCACTTTCCTGCCAATTCCAGAAAACAGGCGCAAAATCCAGTAAAACGCGGAGATTCGCTTCGAGCCGAGGTTTTTCAGGGCTGATATATGCTCTGGACACCGAGAGCCCCCGGATAGGCATGGAGGGCCGGGGTAAACGCGGGCCGGAGACACCGGCACGGCGAAGGTTCTGGGGACAGGCAAAAGGGAACATGGCCGACTCGCGAGAAGTGATGAACATTCGTCAGGCTTCGCAGTATCTGGGAGTGAGTCCGGACACGCTCTACAAATACGTCGGCGAACAGAAGATTCCGGCCTTCAAACTGGGCAACCGCTGGCGCTTCAAAAAATCGAAGCTGGACCAGTGGATGGAAGAGAAGTCGAGCCAGATGGAGATGGGAACGAAACATAAACCGAAGGCGGCGACAAAAGCTGCTGGGTCACAGTAAGACTTTTGCAGAGTAGAAAGCCGGCAATAGGCCGGGGATACAAAAAACAAAGCTACTGAAAAGGCGGGCACACATGTTTGGAATGGGAGCGAAGACGATCGTAGGTCTGGATGTGGGCTCTTCCAGCATCAAGGCGGTGGAGTTGAAGAAAAAGGGTGGGCAGATTGAAGTGGCGCACCTGGGGCTGGAACCGCTGTCCTCTGACATCGTGGTCGATTCGATGATCGTGGACTCGGGGACAGTCTCGAGCGCAATTTCAAAGTTGTTTGCCGACTGCCTGATCAAAACCAAATCAGTGGCAACCGCGGTGAGCGGACACTCGGTGATTGTTAAGAAAATCTCGCTGCCTTCGATGAGCGATCAGGAACTGGCGGAGACCATCGAGAAGGAAGCGGCACAACATATTCCCTTCGACCTGGCGGACGTGAGTCTGGATTATCAGATTCTCTCCGAGGAAGCCGGCAGCCCGCAGATGGACGTTCTGCTGGTGGCCGTGAAGAAGGACAAGATTTTGAACTACACCAACGTACTCTCGATGTCGGGACGGACCCCGTCTATTGTGGACATCGATGCGTTGGCATTGCAGAACTGCTACGAGTACAACTACCAGCCAGCGCCCGGCCAGGTAGTGGCGCTGCTGAACCTGGGCGCCAGCGTGATGAACATCAACATCGTGAAAGGCACAACGCCGTTGTTCCCGCGCGACGTGAGTGTGGGCGGCCACCAGTATACGGACTCTCTGCAGAAGGAACTCGACTTGAACTTCGAGGATGCCGAGAAGCTGAAGCTGGGCGAGAAGGTTGGCACGGTGAGTGAAGATGCCAAGGCGCCGATCCTGCAACAGGTGACGGAGATCATCGTGCTGGAAATTCAAAAAACGTTCGACTTTTTCCGGGCAAGCGCGGCGGGCGAGCACATCGAGAAAATTTACCTGGCCGGCGGATCGGCGAAGGTGCCGGGATTAATGGAAGCATTGCGGCAGGAATTTTCCATGCCGGTGGAATTGTTGAATCCGTTCCAGCGAGTAGTGCCGCCGAGCGACGGTCCAGGAGCGGAGCTGGTGGAGCAGAATCCGGGCCAACTAGCCGTAGCTGTGGGCTTGGCTTTAAGGAGCTTTGAATCCTTATGATCAGAATCAATTTGCTGGAATCGTCGAAGGGAAAAAATAAACGCGCCGGAGGCAGCAGTGCGCCGGTAATGCCCACGATGGAAATGGGCGATATGGGTTCGCCCCGCCTGAAAGTGCTGGCGGTAGTGGTAGTGGCTGGCCTGTTGAATTTTGGTTACTGGTACCGGCTGGACCGGCAGGAACAGTCGATCGCGAAGCAAATGCAGACGGCTGAAATAAAGAACCGCGAACTCAGCGAGGTGAAAGCTCGCTACATGGAGCGGCAAACTCAGGCGAACAATTACAAGCGACGCGTCGACGTAATCGATGCATTGCGCGCTGCCCAGTCCGGCGGCCCCGTCACCCTGCTAGCCATGCTGGGCGAGACGGTGAACGGCACTGAAGCAGTCTGGCTAAAAAAGATGGATGATACCGGTCCCAGCGTCAGCCTGGAAGGTACCGCTCTGAGCACCGACGCGGTGGCCAGTTTAATCGCAAATCTGCAGAAGACAGGATTTTTCAAGAGTGTTGAGATCAAGGAAACTTACCAGGACGATACGATTAAAGACATGCAGGCGTTCCAGTTCATGCTGACCTGCGAGAAGGGGAAGTCGTAAGGGCAGACCTATGGCAATGAATTTTAGCGAACTGTCGGGCCTGAAGCAGTGGGGAACGGTGATACTCGGAGGCGCCCTGGTTACAGGAGCGCTGTACTTCGTTGTGTTCAAGAGCAAGAGCGATAAGAACGCGGCGGCCGAGCATGCGGTACAGGAAAAAGTTAAGGAAAACAACGAACTCGAATCCTACCGTCCCAAGCTGAAAGATATGGAACGCCAGCTGGCGAACTTGAAACAACAACTGGAAATCGAGCGGCGGATCGTTCCGGATGAAAAGCAGGTCGATACCTTCATCGAGATGATGGATGGCGAAGCGCAGAAGGCTGGTGTTGAACTGCGCCGCTACTCCGCCAAACCAGTGGTTTCAAAGGATTACTACTCCGAGGTGCCGTTCGACCTGGAGCTGGATGGTCCTTACTACTCCATGCTGAATTTCTTTGACCGGGTTTCGAAGCTGGAGCGCATCGTGAACGTTAGCGCGCTGTTGGTGGCAAATACGAAGAATGCCTCCGATGCGAAAGTCAAGCATACCTACCAATACGCGCCGAACGAGAGCGTAGCGGCCTCGTTCACCGCGACGACATTTTTCAGTCATGACCTGGAGCCATCCGTAGCGGCGCCGGGATCGAAGCCCACAACCGGGGCTGCAAGCGTGCGCAAATAGGAATCGCCTTATGAAGCTGACTACAGGCATTTTGGCAGTAGCAATGATGACCGGGGCGGCCTGGGCACAAAGCCCGGACGCTAACAACAACCAGAGCAATGCAGCCCAGAGAACGGCGGTCGCTCCGACGCAGGGAGCACAACCGACCAAGCCAACACCTGGAGCTCCGGCGCCGATGGTAAAACCCGCGCAGATTCCGGGCGCGAAACCGGCAGGCGTGACTACGCCCGCCAGTACAGCACCGCTGAAACCAGCGGCGGCTCCCGCCAAGGCGGCAGTGAAGCCATCATCGGCTTCAGCGGCGGGCCAGCCCAACCGGCTTGAGGGAGTGCACGTCCTCCACAATGCGGACGATGTACAGATCGAGATCAGTTCTCGGGAGGCAGTGACGCCCAAGGTGAGCAAATTAAGTTCGCCGGCGCGTGTGGTGGTGGAACTTCCGGCGACCGTGATGGCGACCCCGCAGAATAAGATTGCAGTCGGCACTGCGGGAGTCAAAGGTGTACGCATCGGCATGGACGGTAAAACGCCCCCGACTACGAGTGTAGTGGTGGATCTGGAACAGGCAGTAGGCTACGATTTGGCCCCGGGCCCCGGCAACAAGTTCCTCTTGACCCTCCATACTACGCAGGCAATTGCAAAGAATGCTCCGGCCAAGACTTCCCCTGCGACGGCGACTAAGGAACAAACGACAGCGGCGAAACCGATTGCAGCGGTTTCCACGACAACGAAGAAGGTTGAAGTTCCGGCCTCATCTCCGAAGCCAGCAAAAGCAGACGCGATTGCGAAGGGCGCTGCCCCGAAGGCTGCGACTGCCACAGCAGATCCGAAGCTTGCTTCAAAGCCAGCGGGTGCCACTACGAAGATTACGGCACAGGAAACTCAGGCTAGCGTCATAAAGAAAGTTGAAGCACCAAAGCCGCCCGCAGCCGAGGCGAAAAAATGGGCGATGACGGGGAAACGTGATCCATTTTTCAGTCCGGTAGTGCAGCAGAGCGCAGGTTCAGGTTGCTCCAGCGGCAAGAAATGCCTGGAGATTGGACAGATCAATGTGCGAGGTGTGGTGAAGGCGGAAACCGGCTTCATCGCGGTGGTGACTAACAGCTTGAACAAAGCTTATTTTCTGCACGAGAACGATCCTGTGTTTAACGGCTTCGTGGTGAGAATCACAGGGGACTCGGTAGTGTTCCAGGAAACGATGCAGGACAAGCTGGGTAAACCGTTTACACGGGAAGTAACGAAGCGGATCACGACGCCGGCTGTTTAGCGCTACGACAGTGCCACCGGAAAAACCGGAGCTCTGAAAAAATCGAGTTCAAGAAGGACACGCGGGTCAGACCCGCGGGTTGGGGAGAGAAGCGAAATGCGAAAGCAACTGCTCAGCGTATTACTACCGTTGCTGGTACTCGGACTGGCGGCATCGGCTGCCGAGACACCGGCGTCACAACCGGCGAGCCAGCGAAACGAACTGCAGCGAGTGAATGTGGTTCGGGGCGCGAATGAGACCAGGGTCGAAATCGATGCCCGTGGTTCAATAACGCCCAAGGTGACCACTGCGGATTCACCGGCGCGGCTGGTTGTGGCACTGCCCGGAACCGTTATGGCGACGGGGCAGAGCCACATTACGGTCGGCAGTGCTGGAGTAATAGGCATTCGCATCGGCATGGATGGTCAGACTCCTCCTACTACTCGCGTGGTGGTTGATCTGGAGCATGCTTGCCGCTATGACTTGAATCCCTCCGCGGATGGGAAGCTAGTGTTGACGTTGTATACGCAGCAAACAGCGGCGGGCGCAAGCTCGGCAAAGCCTGTGGCGGCCCCCGTTAAAGAGACTGCCAGCATGGATCCGTCTCCGGTCGCACCAGTCAAGCAGCCGGTGGCTCCGCAGGCGGCCGAAACGGCCAAGACTTCGTCGAGCGATTTCGTCTTTGTAGAACCTACTTATGAGGCGAAGAAAGCCTCTCCGGTCGCAGCGTCAGAGCCCATCGAGCGTGCTCAGGACGCGGCAGCCAAGTTTTCCGACAAAACCGCCGCAGAGCTTCTGCCTGTCAGCATGCACGCGACGCAGGCACCGCAAAGCTCTTCCTCCGACAACGCCATTCAGCCCGCGGTAAACCTTGCGGCTGAGCAAAAGGCGCAGGCCAAACAGCAACCCGCCATGGCCGGTCCGAAGTACACGGGCGAGCCGATTTCGGTGAATCTGAAGGATGTTGATTTGAAAGACTTCTTCCGATTGATCCACGAAATCAGTGGATTGAATGTAGTGCTCGATCCGAATGTGCACGGCACCCTGACCATTGTTCTAGATGATGTGCCGTGGGATCAGGCTTTGGATATCGTTCTGAAGAACAACGACCTGGCTCGAGAACTCGAAGGCAATGTTCTACGCGTCGCTACTGTGGAAACACTGAAGAAAGAAGCGGAGGGACGCCGCGCTCAAGTCGAAGCGGAGGCCCTGGCGGTCGATAAAGTTTCGGTCACCCGCTTCCTGAGCTATGCGCATGCCAAAGATGTGGTAGTTACGGTAAAGAAATTTCTTTCGACACGCGGCGACGTGGTCGCCGATGAGCGAACCAACGCCGTAATCGTCAATGACATACCAAAAGTCCTTCCCATCATCGATCGGCTGCTTACGCAGCTCGATCGCAAGACCCAAGAAGTAGAGATTGAAGCGCGCGTGGTGGCAGCAACAAGACAATTCGCGCGCGATATCGGTACGCAGCTTGGATTCGGATGGGGCAACGGTACAAGCACAATAGGCGGCGCCACCTCCGTGGGAACTTCTCCGATTGGCACTTTCGGAGGAAACCCACTTTACACGGTCGTCGGCAGTACTCCGCCGAGCCCAACCACGATCAGCCAAATCCCGCTATTCAGCAACCTGGCTTCAACGAGTCCGACAAGCGGTTTAGGATTTCAGAACTCGAGTGGGAACGTCCGCATCGATGCCATTCTTACGATGGCTGAATCGCGCGGATTGCTGAAGGTCCTATCGCGGCCGCGAGTGGTAACACAGAACAACATCCAGGCTCTGGTGAAACAGGGTGTGCGCGTCCCGATCGTGACGCAGGCGCAGTTGGGTGGTCCTCCAACGGTGACCTACATCGACGCCTTCTTGCGCTTGACCGTTACTCCGCAGATCACCTCGGAGAACACGATCTTCCTGAACGTTGACGTGGAGAACACCACGCCAAACTTCGGTCAGGAAGTGCAGGGTAACCCCGAACTGATCACTCAGCAGGCCACGACGCAAGTATTGGTGACCGACGGCGGCACGGTGGTGATCGGCGGTGTTATCCAAACTCAGAACTCGATCAACATTAATCAGGTGCCGTTGCTGGGCAACATCCCGATCCTGGGTAATTTGTTCAAGCATACCCAGGTAAACACCACTAACCAGGAGCTGATCTTCTTCATCACGCCGCGAATTATTCAGACATAACCGTCAGACATAACAGCGCAGTTGAAGATTAAAGCCCGCCGGCCTGAAGAACCTGTCAGCGCCGGCGGCTTTGTTTTTGGGCAGATCTCACATCGCTCAGCTGCTGTTTGCTAAACTGGGCAGCGATGAATTTTCTAGTGCGCCAACAAAAGCTTCGCGACGTGCTCGCGATCAGCAGCTTCGACGCGCTTCTAATCAGCCACCTTCCTAACATTCGATATCTTTGCGGCTTCACCGGGAGCGCCGGTTTCCTGCTGATCGAGGCTACCGGCAGTGTCTTTTTTACCGACGTGCGTTATGACACGCAGGGCCGCGCCGAGGTGAAGGGCGCGAAAGTAAACATTGCGCGCAAAGCTTTGTTGAACTCGCTTGGGGAATGGCTTGAAACGCGTCACAAGCGGAAAAGATCGGGGAAATGGACCATCGGGATTGAAGCCGAACACTTGACTGTGGCGGAAAAGAAGCGCCTCGCCGATTTGCTTTCTCCAACCATTAGATTGAGGAATGCGTCGGCTCTAGTAGAGCGCGCGCGCATGGTGAAAGACGACGATGAACTGGATCTGATTCGGGCGGCGGTGCAGTTGGGCGCAACGTTGTTTAACCGGGCGATTGAAGTAATGAAGCCCGGGGTCAAGGAATCCGAAGTAGCGGCGGTAATGGAGTATGCGGCTCGCCGGGCAGGGGCGGAGGAGATGTCGTTCCCTACTATCATTGCGTCGGGAGCCAGATCCGCATTACCTCATGGCAGAGCGACGGAGCAAGTGATCGTGCCGGGCGGATTCGTGGTCTGCGATTTCGGTGTTATACTCGATGGTTATTGTTCGGATCAGACCCGCACCGTGTGGGTGGGTTCGTCTTCCGGTGCAAACGCCGCGGAGGCACGTGAGGCATACGCGGCGGTCAGGGAAGCGCAGTTGGCAGCGATCGCAGCGGTGCGACCCGGTGCCAGCGTTTCTGAAGTCGATGCGGCAGCCCGGAAGGTATTGCACAACGCCGGATTGGGACGTTATTTTACACATTCAACCGGGCACGGAGTGGGTCTTGAGATCCACGAATCGCCCAGGGTCGCCGCTGGACAGAAGGAAGTGCTGCAACCAGGCATGGTCGTCACGATTGAGCCAGGAGTATATTTCCCCGGAAAATGGGGCGTGAGGATCGAGGACATGGTCGCGGTTAACGACAGCGGTTGTGAAGTGCTGACTCCGACCAGCAAGGATTTTCTCGCAGTTTAGTCTTCTTGGCTTTCACGCCGGGCCGGATGGACGCCGGGCGGTTTCCGCGCCCGTTTCGGCGCGACACAAAGTGATAAAGCGGTCCACTCTACGCGAATGAATCATAAAGAGCTGAAGGAACTCATCGAGTTCTTAATCGAAAAGGATATTTCCGAGTTCGAGTTGGAGCGCGGCGATGTCAAGGTGAAGATCAAGCGTGGTGGAGAACACACTGTTCTGCACACGCGTCCCGAGGTTCCCTATGCCGCGGTGACCGGGGTGCAGTCAGCGGCGCCGGCTGTTACAGCGTCGTCTGAGGTGCCGCCTGCGCCTCCTGCGCAGCTGATTCCAGAAGAGAATTTGCACATTGTGAAGTCTCCTATCGTGGGAACTTTATATGAGGCGCCCTCACCGGGAGCGCCGCCATTCGTAAAGCCAGGGGATATGGTTGAGGTGGGCCAGGTTCTCTGCATCGTTGAAGCGATGAAACTGCTGAACGAAATTGAGTCGGATGTGGCCGGCGAAATCGTGAAGAAGATGGGGAGCAATGGCCAGCCGATTGAGTACGGCCAGGAGTTGTTCGCAATTAGGCCGAAGAAGTGAAGCCGGAGTCTGCGCTGAGGCGAACTGCGCCTGCTTATTCATTTTTCTTCCAACAAGGGTTAATTCCAACCAATTGCCCACCCTTTAGAAATCGGAGCAAAAGCTGACGGCTAGAGGCCGAAAGCTGATTCATGTTTAAGAAGATACTGATTGCGAATCGCGGAGAGATAGCGTTGCGCGTCATTTGTGCGTGCAAGGAACTGGGCATCCGCACCGTGGCCATCTACAGCGAGGCGGACCGGCATTCTTTGCCGGTACGTTTTGCCGACGAGGCCATTTGTATCGGCCCCCCTCAACTGGCGCTAAGCTATCTGAACATTCCCGCCGTAATTAGCGCAGCGGAAATCGCGAACGTGGATGCAGTCCATCCCGGTTACGGATTGTTGGCAGAGAACGCCAATTTTGCCGAAGTATGCGACACCAGCGGGATCAAATTCATCGGGCCGCAGCCTGATGTGATGAGGCTGATGGGAGAAAAGGAAAAAGCTCGTGCCGCCATGAAACGTGCGGGCGTGCCGATTCTGCCCGGTTCCGATGGAATCATCGCCTCAGAAGGCGAGGCTATCGAGTGGGGAAAGCAAGTGGGCTTTCCCGTGATTATGAAGGCATCCGCCGGCGGCGGGGGACGCGGCATGCGCATCGTGCGCAGCGAAGAAGAACTGCCGGCATTATTCAAGGCCGCGCAGGCAGAGGCGGCAGGCGCGTTTGGCAATGGCGACCTCTACATGGAGAAGTATGTCGAACATCCGCGACACATCGAGTTTCAGGTGCTGGCTGACGAGCATGGCAGCGTGATCAGCTTGGGCGAACGCGAATGTTCCATCCAGCGCCGCCATCAGAAATTGCTGGAAGAGTCGCCCTCGACGCAGGTCACGCCCGAGTTGCGCGATCAAATTGGCGCAGTCCTGGTCAAGTCGCTAACGGCCATTGGATACACCAATGCGGGCACGATCGAGTTCCTGATGGATCAGGATCGCCGCTTGCACTTCATTGAGATGAATACGCGCATTCAGGTCGAACATCCCGTGACCGAGATGGTGACGGATGTTGACCTGGTGAAAAGCCAGATCATGATTGCTGCTGGCGCTCCCATGTCAGATGTGTTGCAAGGCCCCATCGTGCATCGCGGACATGCCATTGAGTGCCGCATTAATGCAGAGCATCCCGAGAAATTTACGCCGTCGGCGGGAAAGATTACGGCGTTCCATCCTCCCGGAGGCACGGGCGTGCGTGTGGATACGGCCGCCTACACTGAGGGCGTGATACCGCCTTATTACGATTCGCTGATCGCAAAACTAATTGTGCGCGGCAAGGATCGCGGCGAGGCCATCTCGCGAATGACTCGGGCGCTGGACATGTTTATTGTCGAGGGTGTGTACACGACGATTCCGCTGCACCGGAGGATTTTGGCGGATCCGGATTTCCAGGCCGGCAAATTTGACACAGGGTTCATCGAACGCTTTCTGGCGACCGGCAAAAAGGACACGTCGGCGTGATCCCGGTTCCTCGCCTTTATCCCATCGTGGATACGGCTAGCTTCTCAACAACCGAAGACTTAGTTCGTTATGCAGAGCAGCTTCTTGCGGCCGGCTGCACGCTGCTGCAATACCGCAACAAAACTGGGAATGCTCGCGTGATGTTGAAACATGCGCGCGAACTGAAAGGGCATGTGGGCGCAACCGCCAGGCTCATCATGAACGACCGCGCCGATCTGGCGTTGGTGGCGGAGTTCGACGGTGTGCACGTGGGGCAAGACGACCTGCTGCCCGATTCCGTTCGGGCCATCATCGGCCCCGACCGCTGGCTCGGTGTTTCGACGCATAATCCAGAGCAGATCGAGGAAGCCGATCGCACATCGGCTGATTATCTCGCCATCGGTCCCGTATTTTCGACCTCCAGCAAAGATAAGCCCGATCCCGTCGTAGGGCTCGAAGGTGTGCGCCAGGCGCGGCTGTTGACGCGAAAGCCCCTGGTCGCGATCGGAGGGATTACGCGTGCCAATGCCGCCTCAGTGATTGAAGCTGGGGCCGATTCCGTGGCGGTGATATCTGATCTGCTACGAGACCCGCGAAAATCAGCAGAGGAATTTTTTCGCATCTTGAGGTAAAGTCATGGGGCAATGATAGGAGCTTGCGACGTAGTTGTTTGTCGTTAGTCGTGGTCGTTAGTCGTTAGCCAAGAATAAAGCCAACGGCGTCGCGCTCCCGGCCAACGACCAGCGACGAACGACAAACGGCGCTTCACGATTCTGGAGGGATACTGAGCACACCGACCGCGACTGCAGGCAGCGACTGGGAACTTCATAGCCAGCAAGATAAAGAGTTGGTCAAAGGCTTGGGCCTGACTAGCGCGACTATGCTGGTGATGGGTTCGATGATCGGGTCGGGCATCTTTATTGTTTCGGCGGAGATTGCCCGTGAAGTAGATTCGCCCGCGCTGCTGATCGCCGCATGGGCCGTGGCCGGCTTTATGACGATTGTCGCCGCGCTCAGCTACGGCGAGTTGGCGGCGATGATGCCGCGTGCCGGCGGGCAATACGTTTATCTGCGCGAAGCGCTCGGCCCGCTGTGGGGGTTTCTCTACGGCTGGACTCTTTTTCTGGTAATCCAGACTGGCACGATTGCGGCTGTGGGCGTGGCTTTCGGTAAGTTCCTGGGAGTTTTCTTTCCCGCAATTTCTTCTTCCCATTGGATTCTGCATCTCTGGAAAGTCCCGCCGATTCGCCTCGGTCCCATGGTTCTCGGCAACATGGACGTGGGCATCAACACGCAGAACCTGGTAGCCGTTTTACTCGTAGTCTTCCTCTCTGTCGTAAATATCTTCGGATTGAAAACCGGAGCTCTGATCCAGAACGTCTTCACTACAGCCAAAGTATCGGCCCTGCTGGGATTAGCGTTCTTCGGCTTTGCGATAGGGAGGAATCCGCAAGCGCTCGCTGCAAACTTCAGCGGACATTTCTGGCGCAACGCGGGATTGGGTGCGCAGCACGCGGTACAGGTGGGAGTAGGCGGTCCGGTCGTGATGGTTGGCACACTGACGATTCTGGCGGTCGCGCAAGTGGGCTCGCTATTTTCCGCCGACGCGTGGAACAATGTGACCTTCACCGCGGGCGAAGTTAAAAATCCCAGCCGCAATCTTCCGCTTTCGTTAGCGCTTGGCACGGGCGTGGTGATCGCACTTTACATTGCGTGCAATTTTGTCTACATCAATGTTTTGCCGCTGGATGGCGTGGCGAATGGCGCGACGATTCTCCAGCGCGGCATCAAGTTTGCCGCTGAAGAGCGCGTCGGAACCGCGGTGATGACGCAGATGCTCGGCTCCGCCGGCGGATTGTTAATGGCCGCGGCCATCATGATTTCGGGTTTCGGGTGCAACAACGGGCTCATTCTCTCTGGCGCGCGCGTGTACTACGCCATGGCGAAGGATGGTCTATTCTTCCGCAGCGTTGCCAAGCTGCATCCTACATACAAGACTCCAGCCGTGTCTTTGATGGTGCAGATGGTGTGGGCATGCCTGCTCTGCATTTCTGGCAGTTACGGACAGCTTCTTGACTACATTATTTTCGCGGTGCTGGTCTTCTATATTTTGACGATTGTGGGATTGTTCGTACTGCGTCGCACGCGGCCGGACGCTCCGCGGCCTTACCGCGCCATCGGTTATCCGGTGCTGCCTGCGATTTATATTGTGATGGCATTATTCATCGATGTCGTACTATTGCGCTACAAACCGCAGTTCACGTGGCCGGGGCTGATTGTCGTTCTGCTGGGCATCCCGGTATATTTCGCGTGGTCAAAAAGTTCCAGTGCCAACCGCATATCGGCGTAGGTCGTAAGGAGAAAACAAACGAATGGCAAATCTGTTTGCAACCAAGCCACTGAATCTGCTTATGGAGGAAGCCCGCGAGACGGGCGATCACAGCCTGAAGCGCACGCTCGGAGTTTTTCAACTGACAGCGTTGGGTGTGGGCGCAATCATCGGGGCAGGAATCTTTGTGATGGTGGGGCTGGGAGCGCAGTATGCCGGCCCCGGACTTACATTGTCGTTCGTTCTATCTGGCTTGGGATGTGCCTTTGCGGGATTATGTTACGCAGAGTTTGCGGCCATGATTCCACTCGCCGGCAGCGCATACACCTACGCTTACGCTACGCTAGGTGAGTTGCTGGCTTGGATCATCGGCTGGGACCTCACATTGGAATATGCCATGGGCGCCAGCGCCGTTTCTTCCGGCTGGTCAAACCATTTCATCGAACTGCTGAAAATAGTTCATATCCGGATGCCCCTCTGGCTAGCCTACGACCACTGGACGGCATTGAAGACCGCCGAGAACACCATCGCGCGCCAGATGGCTCAGGCGGGCGACGCCTCGCTGGTACCGGGCACCCAAAGCTTTCTCGATAAGGTAAGCGCGATTGTGAGCGCCCAGTCACCCGAACTGTTGCAGCGGGCGCACGATCTGCTGGGTGCGCCGCATATGTTTGGAATGGAGATCGGGCTGAACCTTCCCGCCTTCATCATCGCTCTTATCATCACCGCGATTCTGGTCGTCGGTATCAAAGAGAGCGCGCGATTTAATACCGGAATCGTCGTCGTTAAGGTCTCGGTAGTGCTGTTTGTAATCGCGCTCGGCGCTCGCTACATCAACCCCAGCAATTGGGGCACCGACTGGCACTCCTACGCGCCGAATGGTCTCGCAGGAATCGGAGCCGGCGCAGCCTACATATTCTTTGCCTACATTGGCTTCGATGCGGTTTCCACTACCGCGCAAGAGGCCAAGAATCCGCAGCGCGACTTGCCTATTGGCATGATCGCTTCACTGGCGATCTGTACGGTTTTATATATTGCGGTAGCCGGCGTTCTGACGGGAATGATGCACTGGCAGCAGATTAACATCGAGGCGCCGGTAGCTCGCGCATTTCTCGATCGGGGTCTAACCACCGCTTCGCACATTATCACGATAGGCGCATTGGCCGGGCTGACCAGCGTGATGCTGGTAATGTTGCTGGGCCAGACGCGAGTTCTATATTCGATGGCGAGCGACGGACTTCTGCCCAAAAAATTCTTTGCGGATGTTCATCCCAAATTTCGTACTCCGTGGAAGAACACTATTCTTGTTGGTCTGTTGGCGGCAGTTGTGGGCAGCCTGACTCCCATCGACGACATCGGAAGGATGGTGAACATCGGCACCTTGCTGGCATTCGTAATTGTGTCGGTCTCGGTGATGGTCTTGCGCTATACAAATCCCAACCAACCCCGGCCCTTCCGTACGCCGTGGGTGCCGTTCATTCCCATTCTTGGCGTAGTGTCCAATGGTTACATGATGTACAAGCTTGGGATGTGGAATTGGATACGGCTGGTAGTCTGGTTGGCCATTGGACTGGTAGTGTATTTCACCTACAGCGTGAAGCACAGCCGGGTGCAGGCTTTGCAGTCGAAGGGCAGTGGACAGTGATCAGTGGCTAGCGGCCAGTAAGGACGGCGAGCTCTCCGCACGGCGCGGAGAGCTTTTTTGTTTTATAGTTTCGAAGAAAGTGATCGGTGACGAAATCTTACCTGCGCTTTTGCTGGACACTGATCAGTGGCCACCGTTTTTATGAAGATTGTTACCGCAGAAGAAATGCGAGCCATCGACCGCGCCACCAGCGAGCGCTTCGGCGTGCCTTCGCTCACGCTGATGGAGAATGCCGGAGCGGCCGTGGCCGAGTTTGTGCTGTCGCAACATCCTGCGGTGGACCGCATCGTGGTTTTCTGCGGTAAGGGAAATAACGGTGGCGACGGTTTCGTGGCCGCGCGGCGGCTGCACGAGCAGGGCAAGAAGGTTCAGGTCATTCTGCTAGCGGATCCCAAGGATCTGCGGGGTGATGCTGCGATCATGTTCGAGAAATTACCGGGAGCTCCCATCGCCGTGCGTTCCAGCGAGGAGTTGAATCGCGATCCAGTACGGCAGGCGCTCCATGCCGATCTGTACCTCGACGCCGTGCTGGGCACGGGTTTCAAGCCTCCGGTGAGCGGTCTCTATGGGGACGCAATCGCAATCATGAACACGACCCAGACGCCGATAATCGCGGTCGATATTCCCTCGGGTGCGGACGCTAACGCCATGCATCCGCAGACCGGGACGATTGCCCGCGCGACTGCGATTGTCACTTTTACTGCCCCACGTCCAGCCCACGCGTTCAGCTCATTGACCACGGGGCCAACTGTGGTGGCAGATATCGGCTCACCCGAAGAGGCAATTGTTTCGGCCCTGCAACTAAATGTAATAACCCCGCGCGACCTTGTGCAAACGGTCGCGCCCCGGCCAGCGGAATCGAACAAAGGTAGCTACGGTCACGTGCTGTTGGTTGGAGGATCGCTCGGCAAAGCGGGAGCGGCCGCGATGGCGGGCATGGCCGCACTGCGGGCTGGTGCCGGACTCTCAACCGTGGCCACGCCGAAGTCGGTACTCGGAACCGTGGCGGGATTTCATCCAGAGTTGATGACCGAGCCCATGTCAGAGACCAAAGCAGGCACGATCTCGACGAAAGCAAAAAATCGAATCGAGGAGTTGGCAAAAGGGAAGAACATTCTTGCTATCGGACCCGGGATATCGAGCCATCCGCAGACTGCGAACCTGGTGCGGGCCCTCGTGTCAGAACTCCAGATGCCCATGGTGGTGGATGCTGATGGCCTGAATGCGTTTGAGAAGCACACCGATGAACTAAATGGAAAGGGCCGAACAATTGTAATTACTCCGCATCCAGGGGAGATGGCGCGTCTGGCCGGATGCACCGTTGCGGACGTGCAGAAAAATCGCTTGGGGATAGCGCGGAAATTCGCGAGTGAGCACGAGCTGATCGTTGTGCTCAAAGGCCATCGCACGCTGGTTGTGCGGCCGGACGGCGAAGCGTGGGTCAATACTACCGGCAATCCAGGCATGGCGACTGGCGGTACAGGAGATATTTTGACAGGCATGGTCGCAGGGATGATTGCGCAGAATCCCAAGCAGGCATTCCTCGGCGTGCTTGCAGCGGTACATCTGCATGGACTGGCCGGCGACGTGATGCGAGATTGTGTAGGTGAGCATTCGCTGGTGGCGACCGATCTTCTGCGGGGACTTCCCCAGGCTTTTCAGCGCGCGCGGGAAGCATCGCGGGAGAAGTTGGCGCGTTGGAGCGGTTGAACGGCACGACGTGTTCATCTCGACGCTGGCAGGGGAATAGTTTTTCCCGTAGCTGCGGAACGCCGCGCGGCATCAAGGATCTCGGTCACAGTGAGATTGATCTCGAGAGATGACGGTCCGTCGGGCTTCATTCCATCCACTAGCACCGCTCTCAGATAGGAAAGGGAATTATCATAGGGAGCTGGCAGCGGCTTAGCCGCAATTTGTTCTTCGCGGCTTTCTTGCTGATTGCTATTTCCGCCGCGGCGTACGCGAATGTCATCCCGCCTCACCGTGATCGCGTATCCTTTTTGCCCGTACACTTCCATATCTTTGCGCTCAAACGGCCAGTTCCAGGAAGCTTGCACGATGGCCTGGGCTTTGGGGTATGTCAGGATGATGGTTGCTTCATCATCGACTCGCGGATAAACATCCGGCTTGATCTGCTGCGTGACCGCGGTGACCGTTTGCGGGCGTTCGCCGTCCATGAGCCAGGTCATGAGGTCGGCGCCATAGCATCCGAAGTCAAATAGCGCGCCCCCGCCATTCAGTTTAGGATCGGTCAGCCAGCTCAAAAACTCGGGGCCGACTCCGATTTCTTTGGGGCCGCTGTGGCCGTCATGGACAACGACCTTGCGCACCTCTCCCAGCGCCTTATCGTGCACCAGGTCGTATGCTGCGCGGTTGCTCGCATACCAAGTGGTCTAGCCCGACGCTACCGCTTCTCCTGTCATCATCTATTTACTTGTATGAAAGATGATGAAAGAAGTGATCTTCTTTCTCCTCAGCGCTATGGTACACTTCTGAGCCATGAACACTAAGGAACTACTAGAAGAGCTAACGAAGAAGCTCGAACGCCTTCATAAACTAGAAGAGGCATTCGGGGACACTTCCAACTTCGCCAAGAGAAAGCATAGGTCTGCTGAGTTCAGAGCAAAGATTTCTGCTGCACAGAAAAAACGTTGGGCGAAAGTCAGAGCTGAGAAGGCTAAAGCTAAAGCCTGAACGCACCCGGACAGAAGCACACCCTCTTACGGGTGTGATCCTGCTACTACTTCTTAACTAGCTTCATGATGTGATGCGCTAGCTCGAACACTTCATGGCAGAACTTCCCAGCCCCGAAGACCGCTAGGACCGCTTCAGCGATGTGCATCAGGTGTTCCATGCGTCACCGCCCTACGCCGTCACTGCTTCAGGTGCAGCTGCTTTCGGTGCGGGTGCAGCAGCTTTCTTCTGTTCCCGCTCGTTCTGCTTGGCTAGCAGTTTATCGCCTTCGATTGCCGCCTCGAACGCTTTCGGGTAGGACTTCAGTTCAACAACCGTGATCCCACCAGAGTTGCCAACCTGTATCGTGGGCCACTCCTTGCCGATCCGCAGGAGTATGAACTTGCCATCTTGCGTCAGCATCGTGGGCTTCACTTCGATCTGCCGCTGCTCCCGTAGAGCAACCGTCAGCCGCATGATCGTCAACTGCTGCTTGCTTACCGTCGTTGGTTGAGTTGGGGTAGCAGGTGTGGCAGCCTTCGTCTCAGGTGCTGGCTTTGCCTGCTCGATTGGCTTCTGTTCTTCTGCTGGCTCGGTGGTCTTCTTGGCGCGAGCTTCTGTTGCTACTTGCTGCTTGTTTTTACCCATAATGTAACACTCCTTCTGTGCTACTAACCAATCAACTACTTCGTGCTCGTTAGTCGTAGCATCGAACTTATAAATTTATTATAAGTACCTCCCCGCTAACTACCTACCCTTTTCTTTTTCTATGCTGTGAATTACTCTGTGTTTCTTATTAGTGTTCTCACTAGGTTGCACTGCTTACTAAAGATATTCACAGCAGTTAGAGGGTAGTATCAGACGTAAAAAATAGGATCATCTGCTGCCGAACACCGGACTCGTAATTGACAAGCACCTGAATCTTTCCTGTCCGTGCTGCTTTTTCGATGGCCAGAGCGTCCTCGAAGCTGACCGCCAAAGGCTTTTCCATCATCACGTGAACACCGTGCCGGGCGCAGATCTCAACTACGCGGCGATGGTCGTAGGTGTTCGTGTAAACCAGTACAGCCTGCGGATGTGCCCGCGTTAGCATCTCTTCCAAGTCTGACGAAAACAGTCGCCGGTCGAGGCCATACTGCGCGGCGTATTTCGAGACCAGTTGTCCGTCTGGTTCGACGATGCCGACAATCTCAATGTTCCGATTGCGGAGCGATTGTTGGAAGAATCCCTCGACGTGCCCGTGAACCAGGCCAACGATACCGACGGGGAGAGGCCCGCTCATTTTGGCCGGGGCGGACTGCGCGGGGCAGTGTGCGGCCAGAAACCAGGCCACAGAGACACAGACTATAGACATATAGCGATGCATAAATGACTCCTGAGAGAAGACGCGCTCCGCAATGAAAGAAAAACCGCCCTTCTCCTACTTGCTCAGAGTAGTTCAATTGCGTCCTCGAAGGACATTGTCTCAATAGTAAATACAATGCTAACTCCCCGAATCCCATAGAGTTGCAACGTCGGAAACCTGCGTCCAGCACGGGAATCCGGTCATCTGCTTCCGTAACCTGTTACCCGTTCAAAGCGCGTGCGACAGTACAAACACCCTTATGACCCACTTTCCCCAACCGCATCCGTCGCGGCGAGCCGTCCGGGTCCAGCTTGGCGATGTTGTCCTGGCTGCGATTCGTTTAGAAGATGGCCGGCACGCAAAAGCTAAACTGCAATCTATCTCGATCACGGGCGGCCTTTTGCAACTGCCCCGTTCGTTGGCGCAGGGCGACTTCGTTGAAGTCGCATTTCAAACGCAATCGGGCCCCGTGCATGGCATGGCGGAGATTCTCAACCCGATGCGTAAAACTTCAGAAGGAGTGCTGCAGCCCTTCCGTTTCGTCGCCCTCGAAGATGATGACCATCGTCGTTTGCGAACATCGCTCGATCACGTGTCGGACAGCCATCTGCTGGGTTTGAAGTCATCCGTATTCAGCGTGCCGCGGACGATCTAGGTCGACGCGCAGAGTTTTGACCGTCACGCATCTGCCGAAGCACACTCGCTATACTGTTTGAGATGACGCGGGAGATCACGACTCACTCGGCCGAAGAAACGATTGCGTTCGGGCGCACGCTAACGGAATTGCTGACGCCGCCCAAGTTGGTCCTGTTGCGCGGCGATCTGGGCGCAGGGAAGACCACGCTCGTTAAGGGAATTGCAGCCGGATTCGAAGCTGCTCAGGAAGACGACGTGATCAGTCCTACCTTCACGCTGGTGCATGAGTATCGGGGGCCGCGAGCCAATCTCTACCATCTCGATCTCTACCGCTTAGACACGCCCCGGGAATTGGAAACGCTGGGTCTCGATGACCTGCGCTCGTCGGACAACAGCATTTTGCTCATCGAGTGGGGAGAGAAGTTTCCGCGCCTGCAGCGGGAGCGCGACATAGAAATTTCTTTTGAGCGCAACGGAGAGACCAGAAGAAAAATCAAGATCGTCAGTTAGTGCGCGCTTTGGGCTGCCAGAGTCGGAAGAAGAATCGACCGTGCACAAGCCACCGGAGTATTCCATTCCCGCACCATCGAGAAGAGAATGGCAGCGGAAAATACGGCAAAGATGAAACGGTTGCTTCGCATCTCCTCCATTATCCCATGAGGCAGCAACTGAGAATCGAGAGCAGGGAACCGCATTCAGAACCCCATGATGTTGTATCCGCAATCGACGTAAATAACCTCGCCAGTGATCCCGCTGCTGGCGTCAGAGGCAAGAAATACTCCAGTTGAGCCGACTTCTTTGACCTCCACATTGCGGCCGAGAGGAGCTCGCTCAGCGTGTGATCTTAGCATGTCTCCCAGACCCGAGATGCCGCGAGCAGCAAGGGTCTTGATGGGTCCAGCGGAGATCGCATTGACCCGGATCCGCTTCTTTCCGAGATCGCTCGCCAGGTAGCGCACGCTGCATTCGAGGGCCGCTTTGGCAACCGCCATCACGTTATAATGCGGCACAACTTTTTCCGCTCCGTAATAAGTCATCGTGATAATCGAGCCGCCATCTTCCATCAGAGGAGCGGCTGCGCGCGATACCGCAATCAGCGAGTACACGCTCACATCGTGGGCGATGCGAAAGCCTTCACGCGTCGTATTCAGGAATTCTCCCTTCAGTTCGTCAGCGGGAGCGTAGGCGACGGAATGCACAACCGTGTGCAACTTGCCGTAGCGTTCTTTGAGAGTGACAAAAAGGCGATCGATTTCTTCATCTTTCGAAACATCGCACATGAAGCCTTCGGCCCCGGGCAGCGACAGAATAAGATCTTTGGCTTCCTGCTCCATCCGCTCGTTCTGGTAGGTGACCGCGATCTTCATGCCCGCGGCGTGCAGTCCCTGCGCGATGGACCAGGCAATCGATCGCTTGTTGGCGACCCCGAAAACGACGGCGTTACGGCCTTGCAAATCAGCGGACATGAGTGCTCCTTGGAATGGGAAAGAATAACAGCAGGGAACCGCTCTTTACCACGGAGAGAAAAGGTTCGGAGAAAAATACGGGTGAGAATCTGCTTCTATTATCTCTTGAATCGTTCATTGCGGACTGTCCTTCAGTCCGCAGCGCAGTTTTGGAGATTCATCGGGGGCGGCCGGACAACTAATTGCCGGCTCCGGGGTTCTTATTTCCCTGGAGGATTCTGTCCTGGCCCGGGATAGAATCCCGTCACATTCCTGAGGTTTTGTATGAAATTGACCTTCTTTGTTTTAGCAACCGTCCTCGCCACTTTCGCAGCCCAGTCTTCCGAAGCGCAGCAGCAGAATATCTGGATTCCGCAGGGTATTGAAGCCTTGCGGCAAACCGCGTCCTCGAAATCCGAGTTCACGTTCGACCACTCGATGCTGGTACTCGCGTCGAAACTTGATCCTGACAACGAGGATCTTCGCCGCGTGATCGCGGGTGTGAGTGGCATCTCGGTCCACAGATTTCATTTTTCAGAAGCATGGCAATATGACCCGGGCGCTCTGAGTTCACTAACCGACGAGTACCACGCGGCGGGCTGGAAACAGGTATTGAATAAGCACGATAAGAGGGAAGGTTCAGGAGCGACCGATCTCTGGGTGCGTTTAGACAACAACGCGATCAGCAACGTCGCCCTTCTTCTGGCAAGTGGGAATGAGGTCAACTTCATCGTTGTTTCCGGGTCTATCAGTCCGGTTGATCTCGCTCATCTCGGCGGTCATTTTGGTATTCCGAAGATCGAAGGCGGAGTAGTGGTGGCGAATACTGGGCAGCGGTAAGCCGAAGCCGACCGCTAGGTCAGATAAGCTTTGCCGCGAGAGACTTTATGCTGCAGCGTTGCCGCCAACTGATCCACATCGCCGGGAGCGATATTTACCGCCATGTGTTCAGCCAGTAGTGGAACTCGATTGCTGCCAACCGCCTCGCGCCGCACTTGAATCAGAAAAGCTTGCACTACATTGGGATCGTATTTTTGCGGAGTCAATCGCACCAGATCGCTCAGTGCACTGCCCAGCGAAAGTGATCCGCGATAAGGACGCGTGCTGGTCATGGCGTCGAAGGTGTCGGCCAGCGCCATGATCCGCACCGGCATAGGGAGTTCGTCGCCCACGAGTGCATCAGGATAACCAGATCCGTCACTCCGTTCATGATGCCAGCGCACCGACTCGTGAATCTTCGGCCATGGAAACTCTACGCTGCTAACAATCTGGTAGCCGACCACGGTGTGATCCGCCATTTCGCGAAACTCCTCGGGATTCAATGCCCCGGCCTTTCCGAATAAGCGACGGTCCACCGCTACCTTGCCAATGTCGTGCAGGTATCCGGCGCTGCGCAGGGCTGCCGCTTCGCCCGCATCGACACCCATCGCTTCGCCAATGGCAGCGGCATAGCGGCCCACTCGCAGCGAGTGGCCATGAATGTTGACGTGCTTCACGTCGATGGCCGTGGCGAAGGCTTCCAGCGCCGTATCATAAAATCCGTGCAGCGAAGCCATCAGGCGCAAATTTTCCGTAACGCGCTGCGCCAGGGTTTGCGTAAGGGCGTGATTCTGCACCGCCAGCCCAATGTAGCTGCACAGCAAGGCCATGGCATCCAGTTCACCGGATTCATAAGGAGCGTCTCCGGGCCGCCGTCCTAAAGCGACCGCGCCCGCTAGTTTGCCGGCCGCCTTGAGTGGCGCCACACACTTAAAAAGTTCGGGAGCTACGTTGCCGTTCGAGCTCAGAAAAACGGAATAGGTGGACGCATTCAGCACGATCGGCCCGCGTGCCGCGCTGAGGGCGTGGGTGTGCTTGGGTAGAAGAGGAATGAACGCCGGCTCGGGCAACATGGCAAAACCTTGCGCCGCCACCGAGGTCAGCATGGTCGGTTTCTCGTTGAAAATGAAAAGCGCGCCTTCGCTCGCGCCTGCAGCCTCCATTACCGCAGAGAGCATCAGTCGCGCCGTCTCAGAAAATTCACGCTCCGCCGTTAGCTCAGGCCCCAATTCAGAGAGAGCTTCTACGGTGCGCAACAGCCTTCGGAAATTGTTGGTCTCCACGGTCACTTTTGGCGGAGCGAGAGCTACCAAATTGAGCGTAACACGCGCTTTCACGCGCGGGGAGAGACGGTTGTTGGTTAGTTTGGTGCAGTGCTGATGCGGGTGAAAAGAGTTGACGAGTCTGATTCCGCCGGCTGCCCGAAGGCTAAAAATGCTCCCGCAATTCCGCGAAGCGACCCACGATCAAGAGGCGCTGCGGTGGTGATGCGGCATCCACTTCTTCGTGTTCAAGGATCCAAGTGTTGCCATGCGGCACGAACACGGCGTGCAAGCCTGCGGCCAGAGCTGGATTGATGTCAGACTTCGGACTGTTCCCGATCATCCAGGTGGCATCACAGGTTAGTGCGTGCTTATCGGTTAAGGCGTGGTAGGCAGCCGCGTTTTTCTCTGCGACAATTTCCGTTGCGGCGAAATATTGCTTCAGTCCGGAGCGCTCAATCTTCCCCGTCTGCTCTGCCACTGCGCCCTTGGTCATCAGGATGAGCCGATGCCGCGTCGAAAGATATTCCAGGGTCTGAGAAACTTCGGGCAAGAGTTCTATCGGGTGGTCTGCGACAGTATGTGCAAAGCTACTGATCTGCGCATGCAAGTCCGGCGTGACCGGACGGACGCTCAGCCGCTCGAAGGTGTCGACCAGCGCGTGCCCAAAACTGTGCAGCCCGTAGCCGTGCTTCACAATGCATTCGCGCTCCACATCGTTGAGCACTTCACGCACTTGCTCGGGAGAAAACTCGTGATGATTGAGAAATGAAATGAAATGGACAATGGCACGCTCAAAGTAAATATTGTTTTCCCAGAGCGTATCGTCAGCGTCAATGAGAAGTGTCTGGGGAAGCAAGCGGTTAGCTCTTAGCCTTTATTCTTGGCTCAAATCTCACTGACGCAACCAGTGCTAATGACCAACATTGAGGGTTCAAAACGGGTGAAAACATTGAATCGCCAAATAGTTGAAGCTGGGATTGAAAGATAAGAGCTTTTCTAAACCCAATCCACCCGCGCCTCAGGCCCAATGATCCCCGCCTTATGCCCCATGTCCAGCAAACGTACAACGGCGTCGCGGCCTTCGCGACCATAATCGAGCGTCCGCTCATTCACGTACATCCCGACGAACCGGTCGGCGGTTTGCGTATCGAGATCGCGGGCGAACTGCATGGCATAAGACAAAGCCTCTTCGCGATGATCCAGCGCATACTGAATGCTGTCGTGTAAGGCGCCACTCACTGCGGCGATCAGCTGCGGACCCAGAGCCCGGCGGATCGCGTTTCCTCCTAGGGGTAAAGGCAGCCCAGTCGTTTGCTGCCACCACCGCCCGAGATCCACAATACGGTGCAGTCCAGCTTTGTCATAGGTCAGTTGCCCTTCGTGAATGATGAGTCCCGCTTCGTATTTGCCCTCCAGTACCTGCGGAATAATCTGATCGAATGGCACAACTTCCGTCTGAACTCCCGGAGCATATAACTGCAGTGCTAGATAAGCCGTGGTGAGCGTCCCCGGAACTGCAATGCGTTTAACTTTGATTTCACTCTCGGTGAAGGCGCGAGGCGAAACAATCATCGGCCCATAACCTTCGCCCACGCTGCCGCCGCAAGACATCAGCGCGTACAAATCTTGAATGTAAGGATAAGCGTGAAACGAAATCGCCGTCACGTCGTAGACGGCCTCGCGCGCTTTCTGGTTCAAAGTTTCGATATCGCACAGAGTGTGCGTAAACCGCAGGCCCGGGACGCGAACCTTATTCGTGGCGAGGCCATAAAACATGAAAGCGTCGTCGGAATCCGGGCTATGAGCGATGCTGATCTCACGCACCTGATGCGATGTGTCAGTGGACTGCCTTGTTTCCTGTTCTGAAATTACCGTCATGAATTTGCACTCCAAAACCTTACTGATGTACTGATGAATGCCTTAACAATGCCTAATGCGATGCACCAGGCCGCCGCTGCCACTGCGCTGCAATTCCAGCAGCTATCATCACTTTGATTATTTCGGCAAACATAAACCAATAAAATCCCCAACGGAAAGCCTGCGCCACCGAATGCGTAAGAACCGCGAGCCATGCCAGGCCACTGGTAAAAAGTACGATCTCCCCGAGAAGTCCGCCCACTGCGGCGCGAGCAAAGCTCTTCCGTCCATGTTCCATCACGTATCCCGCAATCCACGCGACTAACGGGTAGGCTAAAAGAAAGCCGCTGGTTGCTCCGTGCAAAAGCTGTGCTACCCCGCCCATGCCCGTAGGATTGAACACCGGCATCCCGATCGCTCCCTCCGCCAGATAGAGCGCGAGCGCGGCGAACCCGCGCTTACTGCCTAACATCAGGCCAACCAGTAGCACGCCAAAATTCTGAACTGTTAGCGGTACCGGAGTAAACGGAAGGGGAATCGTAATGCGCGCGCACAGCGCAACGAACAAACTCGCGCCCACTACAAGCGCAACTTGCCGCACGGCCTCGAAGCCTCGACTTTGCTGAGTGCTTAATGTTTGTAATGCCACTTTCGCCATGGAAGACTCTCCGAACTTTAACGCGACGCGTCAGTGCTCGATGTCAGTGGTCTGCGTCTCGCGCCCCACTTCGCTGGAAGATCCCTCATGGGTAGCGTGCGCAGCCAATAAATGCCGGCGCAACCGCATGTACAGTGCGATTGCGACGCACACTACAACCAGTGTGCTCACACCCAGGATCAGGAACCACCAGATCATCCGCACAACTGTGTAGGATAACAGATCGTCTGGAAGATACTCACTTGAGGACAGGCGCCCTCGGCTGTTAAAGCGAGGTTAACTCGTCTTCGAGCCGGCCTTTTCCTGCAACATTGCCACTCGCTTCAGCGTGAGCTTGAACCGGTCCCGGCCAAACCTGGAACTCATGATCACTTTCTCGATGTTTCCAAACATGTGCGGGTCGCCAGCCTTTTCTCGGAGCTCTTTGAGAAACGGTTGAACCTTCGCGAATATAAGAAACATTTCTCCGCTGATCGCCGGCTGCAAAAATAAATCCTCGTTCAACGCTCCCTGCAGGACGAACGCCGCCGCCATGCTCCAGTAGCCTGAAACCTGGCGCAGCCAGTTATTCTCCTGCGTCCCGAAAGTAAATGAAATCTTCATAAACTCGTCGGCACTTCGCGGCCAGAACTGATTAACCCACCAGTGGCGCGCCTTGCGCATTTCTGCCTCGCGGCGCAGATCGTAGAGTTGCATAACTAGCTGAGCGTCCGCAGCTGTAGCCTTCTTCGCCATAAATTCCTCCGTTACTGCGGTTAAATCGGATGGGTCCTAACCCAGCAGGCCATTCAGAACCAAACCTGCAGGATGCAAGTCCGCGTCAGTCGCCGGTTGTGGCTGCCGCTTCCAAATGTGGCGCTGGCCGCTCGAAGTCGCACTCCTTATTGGGGCAGGCGATCACGGGTCCGGCCTTCAGGAATTTCTCCACCAGATATTCGCTGCCGCAACTCGGGCACTTCTCCGGAATCGGCTTGTGCGCCGAAGTGAACTTGCACTTCGGATAGTTTCCGCATCCGTAGAATGTATTGCCCTTGCGCGCGCGCTTCTCCACCAGTTCGCCGTCTTTACACTCCGGACACTTTACCCCAATGAAGTTCTGCTTCACGTACTTGCACTCGGGATATCCACTGCAAGCTGTGAACTCGCCAAAGCGTCCATGGCGGATCATCATATTGCGCCCGCACTTCGGGCATGGCTCATCCAGCGGAATGTCCGGCACCTTCTTCCCTTGATCGAGCCGTCGCGTAGTTTTGCAGTCGGGATAGCCCGTGCAGGCCATGAACTGCCCGAAGCGCCCACGCTTGAGCACCATAACGCGGCCGCAGTTTTCGCAATATTCCTCCTGCGTCGTCTCCTGCACATCGGCGGAATCAAGATCGGGCAGGTTGATCGGGTTTTCTTTCGTAAAGGTACAGGTGTTTGGATCTTCCTTATCGTAGGTGCTGCAAGCGTAAAACGATCCATGCTTGCCCCACTTGATTACCAGCGGCGACCCACACTTCTCGCACTTTTCGTCGGTGGGTTTTTCCATCCGCTTGATGTTCTCCATATGCTTTTCGGCATACTTGAGATCCTTCTGGAATTTCTTGTAAAACTCGGCGAGAGTGTCGGTCCACTTTTCTTTGCCTTCTTCGATTTCGTCGAGCTCTTCTTCCAGCCGTGCGGTGTAGGCAATGTCGAAAATGTCGCGGAAGTTTTCCACCAGCAGATCGGTGACCACCAGTCCGATCTCAGTTGGAGTAAACTTTCCACCCAACTTCTGTACATACTGCCGCTCTTGAATCGTCGACAGAATCGCCGAATAAGTTGATGGACGCCCAATCCCGCGCTCTTCCAGTTCTTTCACGAGCGAAGCTTCGTTGTAGCGTGGCGGAGGTTCGGTGAAATGCTGCTCGGGCTTCAGTTCTTTGAGCGTCAGCTTCTGTCCAGCTTCCAGCGCCGGCAACTTGTGCTTCAATTCCTCGTCTTCTTCGTCTTTGCCTTCCTTCGATTCTTCGTACACTCGCAGGAAGCCGTCAAACTTCAGCACCGATCCAGTTACGCGGAACCAAAACGTCTCAGCTTTACCCTTCGCATCGATGTCGACCGTAGTCTGGTCAAACACGGCGGGCATAATCTGCGATGCCACAAAACGCTGCCAGATCAGCTTGTAAACCTTGAATTCATCTTCTTTTAAATACTGCTTAACCAGGTCCGGATGCCGCATCGCCGAGGTCGGCCGAATCGCTTCGTGCGCTGCCTGCGCTTCCTTTTTCTCTTTATAAGTGTTCGGAGTCTCCGGCAGATAGGCCGCGCCGTATTCCTTGCCCACATATTCGCGGACTTCCTGTATCGCCTCGGGCGCAACTCGGGTTGAATCCGTACGCATGTAGGTGATCAGGCCAACCTGGCCTTCCTCGCCCAGTTCCACACCTTCATACAAGCGCTGAGCGATCATCATCGTGCGCTTAACGCTGAAGCGTAGCTTGCGCGAAGAATCCTGCTGCAATTTGCTGGTGGTGAAAGGAGGTGCTGCGTTGCGACGGCGTTCTTTCTTGTCGACCGACCGCACCAGCCAGTCGGCTTGCTCCAGTGCAGCGCGGATTTTTTCCGCGTCCTCGCCCTTCGTGACTTCAATCTTTTCTTCGCCCTTGCCCAGGAACCGCGCGTCGAAGGCCGGCGGTTTACTCGCGGCAAGATGCGCGTCAATCGTCCAATATTCTTTTTTCTCGAACGCCTTAATCTCGCGTTCGCGTTCCACGATCAACCGCAGCGCAACCGTCTGTACACGTCCGGCGGACAGGCCCCGGCGCACCTTGTCCCATAACAGCGGAGAAACCTGATAGCCCACTAATCGGTCGAGCACGCGCCTCGCCTGTTGCGCGTCGACTAGATTCTGATCAATGGCTCGCGGGTGCTCGAATGCCGCTTGAACCGCGCGCTTGGTAATTTCGTTGAACGTTACGCGCTGAATCCGCGGCGGAGCCTCACCATCTTCCTTCTTCTTCTTTTTCTTCTTAGAGGCGCCCCCATTGTCATCAAGTTCGAACGCGAGATGCGCAGCAATGGCCTCGCCTTCGCGATCCGGATCAGGCGCCAGGAAGATTGCATCCATTCCGGCCGCCATCTTCTTCAGCTTGGCCAGCACCTTTTCTTTGCCGGGGATGACGACGTAATCCGTCGCGAACTCATCGTTCGTGTCCACCCCGAGGGTGCTCTTGGGCAGATCTTTCACATGGCCTAGCGAGGCCTCCACGGAAAAACCCTTCCCCAGATATTTCTGGATGGTCTTCGCCTTCGCCGGCGATTCGACAATGACTAAACTTTTTGTCAACACTCCCTCATCTCTGTAAGAATTGTCTCGAAGCTAGCACGAATGGGACAGCGGCAACAAGTTACGGGCCAAAGCTCTCAGCTGTCAGCTATCAGCTCTCAGCCGTTGCATGAGCGATGCCAGCATGCGTTTAACCTCCACGGCCCGGCCGGACAGGCGCTCGAAATCCGGCGTCTGCAACAATTTTAGGTCGCGGGCAAGGAGCAGATGATATTCCAATTCGCTCGCCGAACCCGCAGCCATCTGCAGAAATCTCGCAAAATCTATATCTCCTTTTCGACATGTCCCCTCGGCAATATTAGCGCCGATGGATGCCGATGCCCTCCGCATCTGACTGGTCAATCCGTATATCTCCTCCCGAGGAAACGTCTTACTGGACTGATAGACGTCAAGCGTCAAAATGTGGGCCTTCTCCCAGACTTTCAGATTCTTGAAACTCTGCATTCGATGGCCTCCGGTTCTGGCCGCTGACCTCTGATCGTTCGAGCTGACAGCTGATAGCTGACAGCTGACAGCTAAAAGCTTTTCACAAAATTCTTCCCCGGCATCTGCCTTACTTTACCGCTCAACTCCAGCTCGAACAGCGCTGCGAAGATTTCCGAGGATGACATGACGTTCTCCAGTCCCTCCACTAACTCATCGATGTGCGTGGATTCATCGGCTTTCAGCAACTTCAGAATTCGCTTCTCGTGCGGAAGCCCTTGGTCCGGAAATAGAGATGCGGAACTCGCCTCGCCGGATTCAGGTGACGGCGGCGGCGTCAGCGCCAGTTTTACCTCCGGCGGCAGATCTTCCCACACATCTTCCCACGTGGCAACCAGCTTTGCGCCTTGCTTAATCAGCGTGTTAGGTCCCCAGGAGTTTTTGTTAGTCACATTGCCAGGCACGGCAAATACATCCCGATTTTGTTCCAGGGCGCACCTCGCTGTTATCCGCGTCCCTGAATATTCCGCAGCCTCCACCACCAGTACTCCGATCGACATTCCACTCAAAATCCGATTGCGAATGGGGAAGTTCTGCGGCGCGGCGAACGATCCCATCGCAAATTCGGAAATGAGCGCGCCCCCCGTAGCGAGAATCTGCTCCGACAATCGCGAATTCTCCTTCGGATAAATCACGTCAACTCCGGTGCCAAACACCGCGACGGTCTTCCCCTTCGCGGTAAGCGCCCCGCGATGGCTAGCTGTGTCGACCCCGCGCGCCATCCCACTAATAATGACCAGGCCTTGTGCGGCCAAATCACACGCCAGTCGCTCCGCCATCCCGGACCCGTACGGCGTGGGGTGCCTCGTACCTACCATCGCAATCCCCGGCTGTTTCAGTACTTCGGGATTTCCGCGAACGTACAGCACCAGCGGCGGATCATAGATCTCTTTCAGGCGCACCGGATAACACGAATCTTCCGGCGACAGCACCGTCACCCCCGCCGCCGCAGTTCGCGCCATTTCCTCCCGCGCCAGTTCCGATGATTTTCCTGTAGCGATCGACTGCGCCGACACTGCCTGAATCCCCGTGCTCTCCAGTTCAGTCAGCGAAGCGTGAAACACCACTTCGACGCTGCCAAAGTGTTCCACCAGCTTTCGCGCCTTGGTCGGTCCGAGTCCGGCCGTCAACGAGATGGCAAGCCATTCCAGAATATGAGTTGCGGGTGCAGCCACGGCATTTGGCACGACATTACTCCAATCTTTATCGGCCCTGCGAGATAGAGACTGGGCGGACTGTAGTCATTCGCAGAAAGCGGTGTCAAGGAAAGACGTCACAAGGCATGTCAAATACTCTCTGCTAGAATCAAAACAGGAATGAGACGTCTACGCATCTCTGCGATTTCCTACCTCAACACTGCTCCCCTGATGTGGGATTTTGAACACGGCCAGCCTGAGGACGGCGGTGCCGGCCACCGCTTCGATATTGCTTACACGCTGCCATCAGCTTGCGCTCGCGACCTTGAAGCGGGAACCGCCGACATCGGAATTATCCCGGCTGCTGCCTACGCGCAAGTCCCCGGCCTGATGGTGTTGCCCGGCGTTGCTATAGCTTCGCGCCAGCCGGTTCGTTCCATCCTTCTTGTGAGCACTCTACCGATCGAAAAAATTCGCACCGTGGCCTTAGACACATCTTCCATGACCTCGGTGGCACTCACCAAAATTCTCTTCGAGAAATGGCTGGGCGGCAGCAGGACGTTCACCTCGATGTCTCCCGATATTGGGAAAATGCTCGCTTCGAACGACGCCGGATTACTAATCGGAGATCCCGCTCTCCAGATCGACCGCTCGCGCTATGTGACTCTCGATCTGGCCCAAGAATGGATTCACCGGACCGGCAAACCCTTCGTCTTCGCTTTCTGGGCGCTTCGCCAGGACGCGTTGCGCGAGTCTTTGCCGCCCGAAGATCTCACTGCCATCTTTCAACACTCTCGCGACCATGGACTCGAACCCGAAAGCCTCGCGCACATCTCCCGCGAATGGGCTCCCCGCCTCGGTCTCAGCGAAGGCAATGTGCTCTCCTACCTCACCGAAAGTATTCATTACCATCTGGACGCTGCCTGCCTGGAAGGCTTGCAACTTTTCTATCGCTACGCGGCCGAGATTGGAGCCCTGCCCGCGGCTCCCGAGCTGAACTTTTTAGGCGCTGCAAATGCCGCCATGGTATAGCGAAATTCTCGCATCCTCTGTAGACTCCTTCAAACCTGAATGCTTCACTTTGATCCACTGCTCGCCGTTCCTATCTGGCAGAAGCTTCGCCGCATGGGCGGTCCTGGACTCGTTCTGCTCGGCATCGCCGATAATTCCGTGATCCCGCTTACCGGCAGCATGGACGTTCTTACGATCTGGCTCGCCGCGCGCCATCGCGAACCCTGGCCCTACTATGCACTGATGGCGACCATCGGCGCGGTAATCGGTGGCTACATTACTTATGCACTCGCCCGCAAGGGCGGCAAAGAAACCATGGAGCGCAAGCTCTCCAGGAAAAGGGCAAAACAAGTTTCAAACGCCTTTAAACGCTGGGGATTCTTCGCCGTTGCCGTCCCTGCAATCCTGCCACCGCCATTTCCCTTCGTCCCATTCCTGATAGCGGCGGGCGCCGGCCAATACCCTCCTAAGAAATTTCTGGCGGCGTTGGCCACCGGTCGCGGTATTCGCTACTCCATCGCCGCTGGCCTTGGCTATGTGTATGGCAGCCACGTCTTGCGATTCTTCTCCCGATATTACAAACCGGCGGTGGCGATCCTGATCGGATTGGCCGTTGTCGGTGCCGTACTATCACTCATTCAATACCTCCGGATGCGAAAAAAATAGCCATGCATCCCCTCGGCCGGAGATTACACTCTCAGCCGAACCGCACTCAGAGGTTACGCGCTGCGCTTTGCGCTATGAGTTCTTCTCCGCCTCATCTCGAATGTGTTTCAAAACGCGCAGGTGAATCTGGTGGATGATTGCGTCCGACCACAGCCGCCAGTATGAGGATGGCCATAAGCTATGCCGGTACCATGTGGTTCCTTCGAGCTTTGTCTTACCATTGGGTAGTGGCGTTAGCAGAAATTGGCCCCCATTCGAAACCAGGAAGCCATGGAGGTGCGGGGGATCGATGTGAGAATAAGGAGTCCATTCCTCAAGCGGGGCTGGGTTCGCCGTCACCGAAAACTTCAGCTTGTGGGGCTCGTCCCAAACCTGAATTGGTTCGATAAAAGCTCCGGTAGAAAAAACGCAACGCCTCTCCGCACCGGGCCCGCTTCCCACGATTTCTGCCCGAATCGGGTATGCAATGCCGGCGCGAAATATCCATTCTGTTGGAGGCGAAATTTCTGAAAATCCGATCACTTGTTGCCAGACTCTTTCAGGAGGTGCATTGACCTCAATGGAAGAGTGGACTTCAAACGTTGGCGGCGAAATCGCCGCACCATGTTCTGCCCACTGGACACCGGGAACAAAAATCAACAGAAGGGAAAGAAATGCGGGCGTGTTGTCGTGCAACCACCGGCGCTTCTGTACAAGATATCCGCAGGCACCTCCAAATGCGGCGAGCGGCAAGGCAATAGGAGCCGCCATGACCAGGCAGAGAACGCCTTCGACTGCAACGGCTAGCAGACAGAACCCCAAGACGGCAATGGACAAGCATGCGACGCTCACACACCCTTTCAGAGTGCGTGGACTCTTCGAGCCATAGACGAGCGCTGCCGCGAGACCCATCGTAAAGGGCAACGCGACGAATAATCCCCAGCCGTAGTTGACAAGCAATTTCGCACCGAGCAGCGCGATGCCAATTCCCGGCGGCACGGTAAAAAGCAAAGACACCGCTGCGCTTCCTAGAATGCTGTCAGGAATAAAGCCCGCGAAGCGTGAATTCCCTAGTCTACGAAAACTCGTCTGCGATGTGGTGCGTTCGGGTAGCAAGGATAACAAGAGGAAGAATAACAAGTTTAGGAATGGAACAAAAAACAAGGCGACGAGAGGAGAGGGAAGTCCCGCACTTCGAAGGCGCTTAAGGGTTAGGACGACACCTATCCACACGAATGGAAGCGAGAGAGCCAGCAAGGTTTCTAGGAACAGTGCGTCGTAGCTGCGGAGGCTCGTGATTCGGCCAATATTTGCAGCCGGCAGCCAATAGTTGAAGAAACCCCAGGGGCGGTGGAAGGCATAAACGGCGACCAAACGATCGAGATTGTGTTTGAAAGCGAACCCCAGCACGCCGATGGTTGCGTAAGTTCCACGGTCGACCGAGCCTGCCGGTTCCCACAAATCACGGAGTGCAATTTTCATAAGATCTCCCGCGTGTTCACCGTCATTAATTTCTGTACAAACAGAAGCTACAGTAACAACGAGCAATCGTCAAGAAGTTTTATCGGCGGGCGGTGGAAGTTCCTCGCTTTGATGTCGGACGTTGTCTCCGCTAGAATGAATTTGTAGCCCATGTCTCTTACCAAACAGCAAGCGCTGGAGATGTTCGAGTCCGACGACCTGATCGGTATTGGCATGGAAGCCGACGCTGTCAGGCGAAAGCTTCATCCGGAAGGCACCGTCACCTACATCATCGATCGCAACATTAATTACACAAATTTCTGCACGGAATACTGCACCTTCTGCGCCTTCTACCGCCCGCTGAAAGGCCCCACCGCGAAAGAAGGCTACATCCTCGAGTTCGACACTATTTATGAAAAAATCCGTGAAACTGTCGAACTTGGCGGTACCGGGGTGCTGATGCAAGGCGGACTGCACCCTGACCTCAAAATTGACTGGCACGAAAAGATGTTGCGCGGCATCAAAGACCGTTTTCCGCAAATTCATCTGCACTGCTATTCCGCTTCCGAAATCATCGCCATCGCCGAGTACAGCGCTCTCAGCATTCGCGACACGATTCTCCGCCTGCGCGATGCCGGACTCGATTCCATCCCCGGTGGCGGCGCTGAGATTCTCGACGACGAAGTCCGCTACAAAATTGCCCGCCTCAAATGCCTCACCGGCGATTGGATCAATGTCCACCGCACCGCCCACCAACTCGGCATGCGCACCACCGCGACCATGATGTTCGGCGTCGGCGAAGACTACAAACACCGCATCAACCATTTGCAGGAACTCTACGATCTTCAGGAAGAAACCGGAGGCTTCACCGCCTTCATCCCATGGAGCTTTCAGCCGCAACACACCGCCCTCGGCGGCCGCCACTGGGACGAAGCCACCGCCGTCGAATATCTGAAAGTGCTCGCTATCTCGCGCCTCTATCTCTCAAACTTCGTCAACGTGCAATCGAGTTGGGTAACGCAGGGTCTGAAAGTCTGCCAGATGGGACTGCGCTTCGGCGGCAATGACGTCGGCTCCGTGATGCTCGAAGAAAACGTAGTCCGCGCCGCAGGCGTCACCAACTGCACCACCGAGGAAGAACTCCGCCGCATTATCCGCGACGCGGGATTCAGACCGGCGCAGAGGGACACGCTTTATCGGCAGTACTTCCTGAACTAGCTATGTCACGTGGAAGGCCTGCAATAAAGTGGAAGAGCGGCGCTTCAGCGCCGCGCAAAGCTCTCTATCGTGTACTTATTGAAGCGACGTCTCGTTTTGGGACACTCTGGATAAGTTTTTGCACGCGAACGAGTGTCGCGCGCTCCCGAAATTATTACATCCCAGTAACAACTACCGAGGGCAACTCGATCTGCGTTTAGACGCGGGAGCATGCTAGCACCCTGAAAAGACGGCACTTCTTTTCTCGCCACAGCCGACCTCGACTTGGCACAAGAATTGCAATTACAGAGTTGCTGTCGCTGCAATTGGAGGGATTTCCAATGTCCGCTACCGGCGATGCAGAATTTCTTCGTCTCCTTAAAAAAGACATCGATTACTTTACGCACGCAGTGGAGCACTTTGAAGATTTGATTCCGCGCGTGTGCTCTTCCGTACAAGATCAGTGGAGATTGCAGGCGCAAACCCGCCGCAACTTTGCCTTTGAACTGGAAATTCTTTTGGATAAAGCGGAACAATGTGTAAGCACATCGGTCCGCGCCGGAAAAAACGGAGACCAGTCCAGTTCTGCCTCACAATAAGCGGCAAGCGCCATGTTCTTGCCGGCATCAATGCCTGAAGCGGTTAGTGTATTCAATCCGGTAGAATAGACGTTTTCACCGGAACGCTTGCCACACTCTCATTTCACGCTGTCATCGATGGTGGCCGCATGGGCCGCCCCGCGCGGCATTGGGCCCTACCTCCGCCAGCACTTGCTGGATAAGACTTTTCAGGGTCTCTATCACACTGATGCGTTCGATCGCGCGCTGCTGATTCCATATTTTCTTGTGCTGGTCTTGCTGGCCGGCTACGGAATGCATCGCTACATTCTGGTTTACCTCTACTACAAGCACAAGAAGAACCGCACCACTGAGCCCGCCGCTTACTTCGAAGAATTGCCGCGCGTGACCGTGCAACTGCCGATCTTTAACGAGCAGTACGTAATTGAGCGCTTGCTGGAATCCATTTGCAAGTTGAAATACCCTCGGGAGAAGCTCGACATCCAGGTGCTCGACGATTCCACCGACGAAACTGTCGTGGTGGCGCGAACTCTGGTGGAGCGCTATGCCGCGCTCGGGAATCCTATCACTTACCATCACCGCACCAACCGCGAGGGATACAAAGCAGGCGCGCTCGCCGAAGGCTTGAAGACAGCCAAAGGAGAATTTGTAACTATCTTCGACGCCGACTTCACGCCGCCCGAAGATTTTATTCTGCGCACCATCCATCACTTCACCGATCCCAAGATTGGGATGGTGCAAACCCGCTGGACGCACATCAACCGCGACTATTCCTTTCTCACGCAGGTCGAAGCGATCCTGCTCGATGGTCACTTCGTGCTCGAGCACTCGGGACGCGCGCGCAGCGGAGTCTTCTTCAATTTCAACGGCACCGCCGGTGTTTGGCGGCGGCGCGCGATCGACGAAGCTGGTGGCTGGCAACACGATACGCTTACCGAAGACACCGATCTCTCCTATCGCGCCCAGCTCAAGGGATGGAAGTTCATCTACCTGCAGGATGTCGAGTGCCCGGCCGAATTGCCCATTGAAATGACCGCATTCAAGACCCAGCAGGCGCGCTGGGCCAAGGGCCTGATCCAGACCGGAAAGAAGATTCTGCCGCGCGTGATGCGCAGCGATGCGCCGTTGCACACTAAGATTGAGGCCTGGTATCACCTGACTGCAAACCTCAGCTATCCGCTGATGATTGTGCTTTCGGTGCTGATGTTGCCGGCCATGGTCATCCGCTTTTATCAGGGATGGTTTCAGATGCTGTTCATCGACCTGCCACTCTTTCTTGCTTCTACATTTTCTATTTCGAGCTTCTACCTCGTCTCGCAGCGCGAACTTTTTCCCAAGACCTGGCCGCGCGCTCTGCTCTATCTCCCGTTCCTGATGGCGCTCGGTATCGGGCTCACCATCACCAATACCAAGGCCGTGATTGAAGCGCTGATTGGCAAAGAAAGCGCGTTCGCGCGTACCCCCAAGTACAACGTCGAATCCAGCAAAGATAAGATCGGCGCCACCAAATATCGCAAGCGCCTCGGATGGGTGCCGTGGGTCGAACTGCTGATTGGGAGTTACTTCGCGCTCACCGTGTTTTATGCTGTCGAGAACGAGAACTTCGTTACCGTTCCATTCCTTCTGCTCTTCGTGCTGGGTTACTGGTGCACAGGATTGATGTCGCTCTTGCAGGGCCGCTTCTCCGGCGTCGCACTCAGCAGCGAATCTCATACCAAGCCATTTCCCGTGGGAGTGTGAAGTGCGGCAGCCAGCATCTCATGGGTGCGGTGTCGGTGGGACGCTGGCGCTACTAAACTTTCCTTAGCCTCGCTGCTCAGTTACAATCCAGTCGCCCAGAGTTCTCGCGCTAAGTCGCGACTACTTCGCGACTCGAAGGAGGCTGCGATGCTCCGCTTCCGCAAGCTGTTCCATGTCGTTGTCCTGGCACTGTTGGTCACTTCGCTCCTCAGTTGTGGAGGTAGACACGATTCCGACGAGTACTTCGTGCTCGTTGCGGCGAACCTTCAAGTCCCCTATTGGCAGAGTGCGGGCGCAGGATTTTCTAGAGCCGCCGCTCAAATGAAAGTGCGAACTGATTACTTCGGTCCAAACAATTACGATCCTAAGGCCGAGCGCGACGCGCTCGATAGAGCGGTGCAGCAGAAGGCCACCGGCATCCTGCTCGCGGTGACCGATCCAGCGCTGCTCAAAGACGGCATCGATAAAGCGATCGCCGCCGGAATTCCGGTAGTCACCATCGATTCCGATGCTCCAGCCAGCAAGCGTCTTTTCTTTATTGGCACGAATAATTATCAGGTTGGCGTCACGGGTGGAGAGCGGCTGGCGAAGGAACTGAAGGGCAAGGGCAACGTCGTGGTGTTCACAATGCCGGAACAACACAACATGCAGGACCGTCTCCGCGGTTATCGCGATGCGCTTGATCGCAGCGGGATCAAAATCACTCGCGTGGTCGATATCCAGGGTGATCCGCGCATTGCCTTCGATACCACAACCCAAATTATCGGCAAGGAGAAAGATAAGGTTGACGCCTTCGTGTGTCTCGAAGCGCAATCGGGGAAAGAAGTGGCCGGCGTGCTCGACAGTTATAAAGTTACCGGCAAGATTGTTATGGCGATGGACACCGATCCGGAGACGCTCGATTGGATCAAGAAGGGCGGCATCGCCGCCACCATTGCGCAGAAACCCTACACCATGGCTCTTGTCGGCATGCAGATGCTGGACAATCTATACCACCACAAGCCGCCTTCGCTCGATACCGATTGGTCGAAGGACAGCTTTGCGCCCATCCCTTCATTCGTGGATACTGGTTCTGCCTTGATCGACAAGAGCAATGTCGATTCGTTCCTCCAGGCGAAGCAGAGCGTTACGGGCGGACGCAAGTAACGCTTCGCTAATGACAAGCAATCTGGGCCGAGGGATCAATTACACAATGCGAAGACAGCAGCTTTCTTTTTTTATTGCATGGATTATCGTCAGCTTCCTTTTTGTCGCCGGGCCTGCGTCGAGCTTGGCGCTGGATCGGCAGCCCAATTCCGACTATCATGCTCGCCGCGAAGCGCTCGCCAAAAAAGCGGCCGGCGTTGTGGTGCTGTTCGCAGCCACCGAGAATGATGGCCCCAACGATCTTTACGGGTTCCGCCAGGACGATAACTTCTTCTATCTTTCGGGCTTAGGCGAACCGGGTTCCGCTCTGCTGATTGCGTCGGCTGCCGAATCCACGGCCGATACGTCCGCGCGCTCTTATACCGAAATCCTTTTTCTTCCTCCGCGCAACTCCACTCAAGAGAAATGGACCGGGCCCAAGCTCGGGCCGGAAAACCCTGAAGCGCCAAAGATCACTGGCTTTGATCGCGTCGAAGACATGAGCCAACTGCCCAGCGAAGTGGTGCGGTTTGTGACCGGCGCGCGCCCTTCGGTTTACACCGAGGTCGCTTCGCATGGTGAAAGTACTCCATCCACGGCGCCTCTTGCATTTTTGAAGCGGCTGAATGCGTATCTGTCTTTTCAGGACGTGAAACCTATGCTTTCGTCGCTGCGCACCACCAAGGACGCAGGCGAGGTCGCGCTGATTCGCAAAGCGGTGGATGCTTCAGTGGCTGCGCACTTTGCCGCGTTCAAAGCGGTGAAGCCGAATGTGAACGAGCGCGAAATTTCCGCGCTCATGCAATACGAGTGGGGCAAGCGAGGCTGCGAACGCGTCGCCTACGCGCCCATCGTGGGGTCGGGTTACTATTCCACCGTTCTGCACTACTCGGATGATGACAACGTCATGAGGTCCGGCGACGTCGTTGTCATCGACGCGGCGGGTGAATATTCGATGTATGCCGCCGACATCACGCGCACGATGCCAGTCAATGGCCACTTCACCGCGAGGCAGCGCGAAATTTATGACATCGTTTTCGGAGCGCAGCAGGCAGCCATGGCCGCGTTTCAATCCGGTAAATCGAGCATCACTCGCGCCACCGCCAATTCGCTCTACCAGGTTGCCTTCGACTATATCAATACCCACGGTAAGGACTTGCACGGTCAGCCGCTGGGGCAGTATTTCATTCATGGCCTTGGCCACTATATTGGCCTCAACGTTCACGATCCGGGCGATTACAGCGTGCCACTCGGCCCGGGCATGACTTTTACGATCGAACCCGGAATTTATATTCCCGAAGAAAATCTTGGCGTCCGGATCGAAGACGACTATTACGTTGACAAGGATGGCAAGCTGATCAAACTGAGCGAGACACTGCCGTCAAAGGCGGAAGACGTAGAAAAGCTGATGGAAGGAAAATGAGAAAGTGAAATTGAGAAATTGGTAATTGGGTAATTTTCAAGAAACGTTCCATACTTAAATTACCAAGTCGCCAAATGGCCCAATTCCTCAATTCCTACGAGACGTATTCCCGGATGTACTCATCTTGCGTTTGCGTGAGGGCGCGCAGGTCGCCATCGAAAATTACTTTGCCTTCGCGCAGGATTAGAAAACTCATGGGCACGTCGCAATGCTGGCCGGGAAGCAGCGCCACCATCCGGTTGGCGTCTTTATCGAACTGATGCGTGGCCATGGTGAATGCGTCCTGCAGGCGGTGGGTCACTAATAGAGCGCTGGTCTTGTTCACATCGCGCTGCTTCACAATCAATTCAATGATAGTGTTCGAGGTTACTGGATCCAGGCCGCCAGTGGGCGAATCGTAAAGCAGCAGTTCGGGCTGCGTAATCACGGCTCGCGCGATCGCGACGCGACGCCGCATGCCTCCGGATAACTCAGAGGGATCAAGATCGAGGGTGTGCTCCAGTTCGACAAAATGCAGCGCCTCGCGCACCCTGCGATCGATTTCCTCGTCATACACACCGTGATCTTCCATGAGGCGATAGGCAACATTTTCTCGAACGGTGAGAGAATCGAAAAGCGCGCTTTCCTGAAAGACCATTCCGATTTTGCCGCGCAACTCGAACAAGTCTTCCTCTGGCATCTGCGAGATATCATGACCCAGCACCACAATGCGTCCGGAGTCTGGCCGGATCAGTCCCATCGCCAGCTTCAAGATCAGACTTTTTCCTGAGCCCGCTACCCCGAAGAGAGCCTTGGTCTCGCCCTTGGCGAGACGGAAGGAAACTCCGCGCAGGACTTCGTTCTCGCCAAAGCCCAGCGCCACGTCTTCAAATACGACGGCGGGCGAGGTATCTTCAGTTGTGATTACGGCGGCGGAATCGAGTGGCAAGGTAGGGACAGACATGAGATTACCGGTAGGAAAGTACGGCCATCAGTAAACGAGTGACGAAAAAATCGAGCACAAGAATGATCACGGAAGAGGCGACCATGGCTTGGGTTGTGGCCCGGCCCACGCCCTGGGTCCCACCGCGCGCGTTCATTCCGTAAAAGCAGCCTATGGTCGCGATAATGAAACCAAATAAGACGGGCTTGACCAGTCCCATAAACACGTCCTGAAACACCAAAGTCTGCCACGCATAGGACCAATACTGCCGCCAGTCCAGATGAAGCAGAACCCGAGCGACTATTCCTCCACCGGCGAGGCCCACCAAGTCGGAGACAATGGCCAGGAAAAACAGCATGAACACAGTGGCGGCGACGCGCGGCGTCACCAGTTTTTTCATGGGGTCGGTGCCAAGGGCGCGCATGGCGTCGATCTGTTCGGTCACTACCATCGATCCTAATTCGCTGGCCATGCCGGAGGAATTCCGTCCGGCCACCATTAAGCTGGTGAGTACTGGACCAAGTTCGCGCACCATGGAAGTCGAAACCAGTTGTCCTACCAGCGAGAGCGAGCCGAAACGCTCAAGCGTATTCGAGGCCTGGAGCGCCAGCACTGCTCCGGTGAAGAAGCCGGTGAGCACGACGATGGGCAGCGATCCCACCCCGATTGCGTCCGCTTGACGTACCATGTCCGTAAAATAGAAGGGCTTCTGAAGGAGATTGGCGACGGCTTGGACGCAAAACAAAGCATAATTCTGAACTGTCTGGATTCTTAATTTGGCGAAATAGGTGGGCGACGTAAGTTCCATGCGGCTCGGAGGCATGACGATTCACTTGCCACGCTTTCCCGAACTATAGCAGAGAAGTCCGCGAGGCTTCAGAGATCTTCCGCTGAATCTATTCTGAAAACTATTCTGGCGGGCTGCTGGCGGGCTCTGGCTCAGCCTCTTTTTCCGGGCGTCGAGGACGCGGTTGATCTCGCTTACCAGATCGAGGAGGCGGTGACTGAAATCGCTGCGTGCGGAGCGGCTTCGCAGAAGCCGGAAGTCGTTGCTTACCGGCGGCCTATTTATCCGCGGGTCTTCTTCTTGATCTCGATGTTCAGCCTGCGGATTTTCTGATTCAGGGTCGACAGCGGAACCTTGAAGTGTTCGGCGGCTTCCGTCTGGTTCCAGTTACACTTCTCCAGCATCTCCGTAATGATGCGCTTTTCCACGTCTTCCACAATTTCGAACAGAGAAGCATCCGCGGGTGGATCATGCAGCAAGGAGAATGCTGAACCCTTCCCCAGCAGGTTATCGGGTAAAAGGTCCATGCCGATAGCGTTTCCGGAGGACAGGACGACCGCGCGCTCAATCACGTTTTCAAGTTCGCGCACATTGCCGGGCCAGGAATAAGCCATCAGAGGCCGCAAAGCCTCAGGAGTAATGGTGCGCGCCGGGCGGTCATTTTCCTCGGCATATTTCTTCAGAAAGAAATCGACTAGCAAAGGAATATCCTGCTTCCGCTGTCGCAGGGGCGGGAGTTCGATGGTGATTACGTTGAGGCGGTAGAACAAATCCTCGCGGAAGCGGCCTTCGCGCACTAAATGGCGCAGATCTACGTTGGTGGCGGCGATGATGCGCACGTCTACTTGGACCTCTTGCACGCCGCCCAGGTGCATGAAACGCCGGTCTTGCAGAACGCGCAGAATCTTGGCTTGGGTGTCGAGGCCCATGGTCGCGATTTCATCGAGAAACAGCGTGCCCCGATCCGCCATCTCGAACAGTCCCTTTTTGGAAGCGATGGCGCTGGTGAATGCCCCCTTCACGTGGCCGAAGAGCGTGGATTCGAGCAGGTCGGTGGGCATGGAGCCGGTATTGACCGGGACGAAAGGGCGGTCGTGGCGCGGCGAATTCAGGTGCAGCGCTTTGGCGATCACTTCCTTGCCGGTCCCGCTCTCGCCCTGCAACAGCACCGTAGAGCGGCTATTGGCCACTTGGGCGACGAGATCAAAGATTTTCAGCATCGGCTCGCTCTTGCCGACGATGTTCTCGAAATTGTAGCGCTGCTTGAGCGCGCGCTTGAGCTGGACGTTTTCTTCTTCGGCCCGGCGCCATCCGATGGCGGCGCGGACATCGGCGAGAAGCTTTTCGTTGTCCCAGGGTTTTTGGACGAAGTTGGCCGCACCCGACTGCATGGCGCGCACCGCATTCTCCACCGTTCCGTAGGCCGTGATCATGATGACCGGAAGACGGGTTTCGTGGGCGCGAATCTCGGCCAGGATTTCCATTCCATCGCGCCCCGGCAGAGCAAGGTCGAGCAGAACGAGGTCGAAAGGATGTTCTCCGATGCGCTGCAGGCCCGCTTCACCGCTGACCGCGGTTTCCACGGCGAAGCCTTCCATCTCAAGCAAAGTCTGCAACGACTCGCGAATCTCGGATTCGTCGTCAATAATGAGGACGGCGCCCGCCAAGCCCGGGCCACCCGGGCTTCCGTTTAACAGCGTGCGCGAAACGACTGCGGTATCAGACATATTCCGCCTTGGAATGGACTGGCTTTCTACTTAGAGGGAAATCCAGGGTGAAGGTTGTCCCGGTGCCGGGGTGACTGTCGACGCGAATCTTTCCCGCGTGTTCCTGGATGATCCCGTAGGTGACGGAAAGACCGAGACCGGTGCCGCGGGCCTGACCTTCGCGCGGAGAAGTCTTCGTAGTGAAGAAAGGATCGTAAATGCGCTGGATATTCTCGGGCGCGATGCCAGAACCAGTATCGGTTACGCACACGCTGACGCTATCGCCGTTCAGTGTCGCCACCCGCAGGGTGCCCCCTCCTGGCATGGCGTCTTTGGCGTTCAGGAACAGGTTCAAGAAGACCTGTTGCAATCGTCCCGCATTTCCTTGAATTGCTGGGAGCTTCGGCGCCAGCACATTCTCGACTTCGACTTTAGCTACCTTGAACTGGTGTTCGAGTAGCGCCAGAGTATCCGCGATTACTTTGTTGACATCCACATCGCCGATCTCGCTGCCGCTGGTGCGGGAGAAGTTCAGCAAGTTGTTGACAATTTCAGAAGCACGGAAAGTCTGGCGCGTAATCTTCTCGAGGAGTGCCGATTTCTGGGAGTCGCTTTGAAGTTGCTTGGCCAGCATTTGCGTGTAGGAGGAGATCACCGCCAGCGGTGTGTTGACTTCGTGAGCCACGCCAGCCGCGAGGAGTCCGATCGACGAAAGTTTGTCGGCCTGGGACAGCTGAGCTTCCAGTTCGACACGCGCCGTGATGTCGTCCATAATGAGCAACCGGCCAATCACCTCAAACTTACGCGTAACCAAAGGGGCAAGCGCTACATTGACAGTGCGGACTTCGCCTGCGGGCGTATTCAGGCGGAATTTGTACAGGTTTCGAATACCGGGCTCGCTGCGCATGCGATGGAATTCCTCAACAAACTCGGCCGGGAAAATGGCCTTCAGGGACTGCGTTAGCGTCTGCCAGCGCGGCACCGCATACATTACTTCCATCTGCGCATTCCAGCTTTCGATGCGGTCTTCCATGTCGAGAGCCATTACGCCTACGTTGATGGATTCGACAATATTTTCGTTAAAGTCTTTCAGACGCTCATACTCGGCTGCCTTCTGTTGTAACGAGGCATAGAGCTGCGAGTTCTGGATGGCGATGCCAAGATAACCGCCCAGTGTTTCCAGCAATTCCATGTCTTCGCTGGAGAGAAAGTCGCCTTGCGTGGTCTTGCCCAAGCCAAGAACGGCGATGGTCTTGTGTTGCGCATGGCAGGGAATGTAGTAGTTCAGATCCAGACGTGCGATGGCCTGTTGCGCGGCTGGCGTCTCTCGAGGTACCTGATGAGTGTTTTCGAAGAACAAGTGGCCGGCCTGCTCGGGACGAGAAATGCTTAGAAATGACAGGTCAATGCTGCCTGGAGCCGACAGGCCGAAAGATTTGGCCAGAACAAAATTGTCCGCTGAGTCTCCCGCCAGGAAAATCGCCATGCGATCGACGGCGAGGGTACGCGATAAGCGGTCGATCAGCGAAGAGAGCAGTGTGCTCAGGTTGGTCTCCGAACCCAATTCGCGACCGAACTCAAGCAGGGTGCGGCGATAGTCATAGCGCGTGCGATAGAAGAACTGATCGATGCGGTCTTGAATCCATTTGCGGACGGGATCAAACAACAGCGCGGTTACTACGACCGCCAGGATCAGACCTACGGGCCCGGAACTGGGTTGCCAGTTGTGTACCAGCAGAGCCACGCCCGCGACCAGGCCGAAATACAATCCTACGACGATCGCCGCAGCGAGGGTGTATACCACGCCGCGCTTGAAGATGAGATCTACATCCATCAAGCGATAACGGAAGATCGCGTAGCCGAAGGTGAGCGGCAGCAGAGCGAGCGAAAGCGCAGAAACCTTCATGGTCGCGGCTGGCAGCGATCCCATGAGATAAGGGACAACGTAGAACAAGGTGTAGGGAACAACGGCGAGGACGGTTCCGCGCGTCACCCATTTCAACTGCTGCCGCAGGATGGTTGTACTGGCGCGGCGGTAGCTGTACCAAAGTACGATCGCTGCGGCCAGAAAGAAGAGCGATCCGTACGACATTTCCATTCGATCGAGGTTCCAACGCAGCCTCTCACTGGCTTGCAGCCACTGCATGGCGGTGATGTGCCAGGCGAGCAACATCGCTCCAGGGAGATAAACCAAGGCGAGCAGAGAAGGATGTTTGCGAACGATCTGGCGCTTCTCAGGAAAGGTGAGAACGAAATGAAGAAACAGGGCGGGCTGCAGGACTCCGGCAGCGATATTGCCCCAATAAATTACCCAGTCGAAATCATTCAGCTTGCCGGTGTATTTGAACGAATAAGCAATAAATGAAACCAGGCAGAAGATATAGAAGTGCGTGGATCCGACCGCAGTCCAGCGGCGAAGCAACACGTAGATGCCGATTCCGAGATAGATCAGCGCGATCAGCCGCAGCCAGTTGTTGAGAGAACGCTCCGCAGGTACAAGTATGACGCTGGAATCGAGAACAACCGATTGCCGGAGCAGGGAATACGCAGCCTTCGACCAGACGCCGTTACGGTAGAGTTGGCGCTCCAACCCTGACATGTTCCGCACTTCTTGTCCGTTGATGGAGACTAGTTCGTCGCCCGGCTTGATGCCGCTTTTGGCGCCGGGTCCGGTGCGTTCGACCCGATCGGCGGTCAGCCGGCCGCCGTGCTCGACCCACCAGACGCCATCGTCTGGAACCAGGAATTTCCACTCGGCATTGAAATTGAACCCAGCGAAAACGACGGCAGCCACGGTCAAAAGGAACAACAGCACGGCAACCGAGCGGACTTGGCTTTCCCGATTCATGGGCTTGAGCGGCGCCCCGACAGGTGGGCTAATGTGCCGCAGATCAATGTCAGACTGATGCTCTATCAGCAACTTCGCTGCCATGTCCGTTTCCGTTTTGGGACCGCTAAGTGCCGTACCTAAAGCAACTTCCAAGATTATAGATGGATTTGTGGAAAGCGGGTATGTATTTCAGGAGGTTTGTGTGGAATCTTGTATCCGACACGGTGAGAATGATTTAGATGGCAATGCGAAACTGCAGGCGAGGCGCGACTGCGCTTCGCAGACTCAGGCCAGGGAACGCCTACGATGCGCGTCAGTCGTGAGTCGCGAACAGCTAAGATGCCCGATCGCCATTGCGATTGGCGACCGGGGTTAATTTTTTCGCTTAATTCCCGCCTTGCGCTTCCAATATAGGAAAGAATTCAGCGCGGTGAACTAAGAAGGCCAAGCCGCCAGTTGCGCGTTTGCGGGCCCAAGGCTTACGCGAATCACGTTCATCAGTTCGTCGTTATCCGCGGGTTTTTGAAAAAACGCGGCTGCCCCCGCCTTCAGAGCGCGTTCTTCGTTCGCTTGAGGATCGCGGGCGCTCAGCACGATGACGGGAATCCCGGCAAGTGCGTCGCTGTTTTGCAGTCGCTCCAGAACCACGAAGCCGTCTCCGACGGGGAGGCCCAAGTCTAGAATGATCAAGCTTGGACGTTCTTTCTGAGCTGAGGCAATCGCGGAATAGCCATCGGTTGCGGTGGTGACGTCATAATCGTTAGCGCGCAAACGCAGGCGCATGGCACGTACCAGATCAGGATCGTCATCGACTACAAGAATCTTTGGTTTCGGCATTGAGTTCTCTCCTTGTGAGTTATCAATTGGCGTTTTTTGAGCTTTTCCCGGTTGACAGTTGTTTGCGTTCCAGACCGCTAAAAATCATCTGGGTTACGCAACCGGCGACACTTTGAATCTGCTGGTCGAGCGATTGTTTGGTATCGGTGGCCGGTAACTGGACCGGAACCGAGGTGATGGTTACCGTGCACTTGGACTTGAGATCGGGAACGCGCTCCAACTGTTCTCGGATCCGAGTAGTCATGATCCCGGAACGCTGAAGATCGGTGCAGGCGACGACGTAGAAAGTTTCGGCCGACCCTGCCGCGCCCATCGGGGGCAACAACAAGTCTTTGTCGAGATAGATGCAGCGGCGCACGGTCTCCAAACACTGCTGCCAGGTTTCTTTCCAGTTTCCCCGCGGAGGGTTGGACAGGGGCGTCAGTTCGATGCGCACCAGCACCATATCCGGACGCAATTGGGCCTGGTACGTGACTACCGGAGCAAGCAACTTGGGCAGCGAGAAAATGGGCAGGGTGAAAGTAAACGTGCTACCTTGCCCCGGTTCACTCGAAACCCAGATCCGGCCCTGATGAAGCCGTACGATTTCCCGGCTGATAAACAAACCTAGTCCTAGTCCGGATCGGTTGTTATCAACCGAATTGGGATCCTGGTACAGCCGCTCAAAGATCAGCGCCTTGGCTTCCGGCCCGATGCCGCGTCCAGTATCGCTGACGGAAATGTAGGCGGAACCAGGATCGGCGTCCACCATAGTTGCTTGCAGCATGACTGCGCCATCCGGAGCAGTGAATTTGATGGCATTGTCTGCAAGGTTGATCAACACTTCGAGCACGCGATCGGGGTCGGCGTGCACCAAAGGGAGCCGGTGATCGATTCCTACCTCCAATCCAACTTTCTTTTCGTCCGCGGTGGGCCGTAGCATTGCCGCGGCCTGTTGAACCAGTTCATTCAGCGAAATGCAGCGTGGCTCGATGCGCATCTTGCCGCTCTCGGCGCGCGTGGCCTCAAGCAGGTCGCGGATCATGGCGTGCAACTGATTCACGCTTTTCAAAACTGTCTTCAGGTGGTCGGCCTGCTCGGGCGCAACCGGGCCGGCGAGGCCATCCAAAAGCAAAGTAACGTACTGGTGAATGCAGGTGAGCGGCGTGCGCAGTTCATGAGAGACATGGGACAGGAACTGGTTCTTGAATTCCAATTGCTGCTTCTGAGCGATTTCGAGGGAGCGAAGCAGGGCCTGGCGTTCCACGGCGTAGCGCATAGCCCGCTCCAGATTCTTGCTGGAGATGTTGCCTTTTACCAGATAGTCCTGCACGCCGTGATGGACGGCTTTCATCGCCAGTACTTCGTCATCCTGGCCGGAGAGCACGACGACCGGTACATTGGGCGAGTGCTCCATAAGGCGTCGAAAAGTGTCTGCCCCGTGACTGTCGGGAAGATTCAGGTCCAACAGGACCAGCGAAGGTGTTTCCCGGCTCAGGGAAGCGAGGCCATCGGCCAGCCGGCTAACGCAATTCACCTTCACTGCTGATTGGCCTTCGACCAGGCGAAGGCGGACGAGGTCTGCATCTCCCGGGTTATCTTCTATGAGCAATACATTCGTAGTTGTTTCATTCATTGTTTTGTTTGTTCTCCTCTGGGTGGCAGGCTGGCAAGGCCAAACCAAAATTGTTCAATCGACTTCATGGCGGCAAAATATTCAACAAGATTTCCCGGCTTGCACACGTAGCAATTAGCTCCCAATTCATAGCTGCGTTTGACGTCCTGGCTGAGCTGGGACGTGCTGAAGATAATCACGGGAATGCACCGCAGATCCGGACTTGCCTTCATTGCGGCCAAGACGGCCAAGCCCCCGCGCTTGGGTAAATTCAAGTCGAGGATGACGAGATCGGCCGGGAGTGCACTGCTATAGTTTCCCCGCCGGTTCAGAAAAGCGAGCGCTTCCACGCCATCCTCCACGCTGTTGATCTGGCAGCTGGGAGCGCATTGTTTCAGGGCTTCGCAAGCCAGGCCGATATCCGCTGGGTTGTCGTCCACAATCAGAAGATGACGCACGGAGTTCATGCTTTGCCGTCTTTCTCGTCGGCACCGCGCAGCGGAATGGTGAACTTGAAAGTGGCTCCGCACCCGGCTTGGGACTCAACCCAAATGTTGCCGCCGTTACGCTCGATGATCTTCTTGCAGATCGCGAGGCCAATGCCGTTCCCGGGATATTCGGTGCGCGCGTGCAAACGCTGGAAGACGACAAAAATGTTATCGGCGAACTCCGGTGCGATTCCAATGCCGTTATCAGCCAGGCTGAATTGCCAGTACAGCGCGGTTTTCTCGGCCCGTATGGAAATGACCGGCTGCTTTTCCCCACGAAACTTGATGGCGTTTCCGATCAGATTCTGGAACAGCTGCACGATCTGCGTCCGGTCGGCCCAAACCCCAGGTAAGTTCGCGGAGTTTAAGTTCGAGTAGTCAATGACCGCGCCGTTTTCCTGAATGGCCGGGCCCAGACTCTTTACGACCTCTTCGAGAACGGCATTGCAATCGACCATCGAATCGGCGCCATTGGCGCGCCCTACTCTCGAAAATGCCAGCAAGTCCTGTATGAGCACCTGCATGCGGAGTGCGCCCTCGCTGGCGTAGCCGATGAATTTGTCGGCATTCTCGTCGAGCTTGCCACGATAGCGTTCGGAGAGCAGTTGGGTGTATGCCGCGACCATGCGCAGGGGTTCTTGCAAGTCATGGGAGGCGACGTAGGCGAACTGCTCAAGGTCCGCATTCGAGCGCGCCAATTCATCCGCTTTCTTTGCCAGATCTGCTTCCGCCTGACGGCGTAGGCCGCGTTCACATTTTTCCTGCAAGGCCCGGCGCACTACTTCAGGCAGGCGTGCCAGCCCGTCTTTCAGAACATAATCCGTAGCGCCCTGCCGGATGCATTCCACGGCGGTTACATCCCCGAGGGCGCCCGAAACCAGGATCATCGGAATGTCCAGGTTTTGCCGGCGGAGCACGGTCAGCGCTTCCATTCCTTTCCAGTTCGGCAAGTTGTAGTCGGCCAGCACAATTTCGGGAGAGTGAGTGCGCAGCGCTTCGGTGAAGCCCGCCTCGTCCTGCACAATCACCGCACTCACTTCGAGGCTGTCCTTGCGCAACGCGCGCAACACCAGTTCCGCGTCGAGCTGATTGTCCTCAACTAGCAAAGCTCGCAGCTTTGGTTTCGGCCCGATCGAGCTGTCAATTCCGAGTTTGGCCGCGCTGCTGCTCATTGCGCCTGCTTTGCCGTGCCCGCAGCGGTGGCGGTCAAGGGAGGCTGATTGGTCACCAGCCAGTACAGGCCGATCAGCTTCACCATTTTCCGGAACTGGTCGAAGTCCACCGGTTTTTGCAGGTAGCTGTTAACCCCCAAGTTATAGCCGCTCACCATGTCCCGCTCTTCGCGGGAAGAAGTCATCAGCACGACGGGTATGGTCCGGGTTCGCGGATCATTCTTGACCTGTTTCAGGACTTCCATTCCATCCACTTTGGGCATCTTCAAATCCAGCAAGACCAGCTTCGGCGGTTTTTCAAAGGACCGTTCGGCATGGGGTCCTTTGCAGAACAGAAAATCCAGCGCTTCCTCGCCATCGCGAGCGATGAAGACGCGGTTCGCCAGATTTTCCGCCCGCAAAGCATGCAGAGTGAGGTCTATGTCGTCTTGACTATCATCGACCAAAAGAATTTCGACTTCATTTGAGTTCATCATTAACTCCCTGCCGCGGCCGTTTTGTTAGTAACTTCTTTTGCCTTAGCCTCATCGGAGCCGACTGGCGCCAGCGGAGCCGTGTCCGCGCTAAGGGTGAAACAAAAGGTTGCGCCCTTGCCCGACTCTGCCTGGGCCCAGACCCGGCCTCCGTGCTTGTGAACGATGCGTTGTACGATTGCCAGGCCGACCCCGGTTCCTGCAAAATCCTCCGCCCGGTGTAGACGCTGGAAGACGCCGAACAGCTTGTCGACATACTTCATGTCGAAACCGACGCCATTGTCGCGAACGAAAATGACTGTCTGCCCATTTTCTAGCCGGTGATTGATCTCGATGACGGTTCTCTCCCGGGTGCGGGTGAACTTCAGGGCGTTGGAGATCAGGTTCTGAAACACCTGACGAATCAGGAGGGGATCGCAGTTTGCCGAAGGCAGCTTCGCAATCTCCCAATTCACCGCTCTGCCTTCCGCTTCTGGCTGCAGCAGGGAAACGACATCCTCGATGATCGAATTCAGACTGCCGATTTGGAGGTTGAGGGCATGACGGCCCACCCGCGCCAAATTAAGCAGCTCATCCACCGCCAACCCCATACGGCGGGTTCCGTCTTCGATGCGCTGCAAATGCTGCTGCGCTTCTGGCTCCATTCTGGCGGCAAAGTCTTCGATCAAGATCCTGGAAAACCCACCGATGTGCCGCAGCGGCGCGCGCAGATCATGGGACACGGAATAAGTGAAAGCTTCCAACTCCTGGTTGGCCGCTGCTAGTTGCGCGGTGCGCTCCGCCACCCTCTCTTCGAGTCCGTCATTGAGTTTGCGGATTTCCTGTTCGTCCGCTCTTCTTTGCGTGATGTCGCGGAACGCCACCACGCCGCCCCGCACCACGCCGTCCTTGCCCTTCAGGGGACCGCCGCTGACCTCGATCCAGACCCCTTGGTCGAGTTCGGGATTGCGCACATACATCTCGGCAGTGCACACCTCCCCGCGAACCGCGCGTGCCAGAGGATTTTGCTCAGGGGGAAAAAGCGTCACCATGTCGGGTAGATAGCAGCCGTAGTGTGCGTTCCATTCCCCGGGAGGAACGTTCTCTGCGCCCATGCCAACGATCCTCGTGGCGGCCGGATTCCAGATGATGAATTTTCCCCGCTCATCGGCCGCGACCAGACCCTCAGCCATGCTGTCGAGAACAGACTGCAGCATCAGCGTCTGGGTTTCCAGCGCCTGTCGCGAGCGCAGCAATTCCCCGGCTTGCCGGGAGAGTTCCTCCGCTTGTCCGGCGAGCCGATCTTCAGTTTGCTTGCGTTCGGTGATGTCGCGCGCAATTTTCGAAGCGCCAACAATCGCGCCACTGCTGTCCCTAATCGGAGAAATCGTCGCAGAAACGTCAATGTGCGTGCCGTCCTTCCGGACACGCACGGTTTCGAAATGTTCCACGCTCTCGCCGCGTCGAATGCTCGCCAGAATGTCGGACTCTTCACCGACACGCTCCGGCGGGATTAGCATCAGCATCGGTTTACCCACGGCCTCCGCTGCCGAATAACCGAATACTTTCTGGGCGCCTCGATTCCAGCTGTTGATCATCCCCTCCAGGGTCTTGCTGATAATGGCGTCTTCAGATGACTCGACCACGGCGGCCAGGCGTTCGCGCACCTCCTCCGCCCGCTTGCGCTCGGTGATGTCCGCGCGGATCGCCATGTACTGCCGGGGTTTTCCGTAGGCGTCAAGGAACGGGACAACGGTGGTATCCACCCAGTAAATCGAACCATCTTTGGCCCGGTTGCAGATCTCGTCCCGCCACGCTTGTCCGTTGGCGATGGTGTGATACATCTGCTGAAAAAACTCTTTGGAGTGGTGGCCGGAGTTGAGAATGCGGTGGTTCTGGCCCACCAACTCTTGGCGCGAGTATTTGCTGATGGCGCAAAACTTGTCGTTCACGTAGGTGATGGTCCCCTGAACGTCGGTGGTGGCGACGATCGCATGCTGGTCCAGAGCGAACTTCTGATCGGCCAGATCTTTCAGGGCGACCTTGCTGGTGACGAGACTCTCCCGCAGTGCTTCTTCCGCCCGCTTGCGCTCGGTGATATCCGCGCGGATCGCGACGTACTGGCGCGGTTTGCCATCCACGCCGGCGAACGGGACAATGGTCGTATCCACCCAGTAAATCCATCCGTCTTTGGCCCGGTTGCAGATCTCGCCGTGCCAGACCTCGCCATTCGCGATGGTGCGGTACATCTGCTGGAAAAATTCTTTCGGGTGATGGCTCGAGTTGAGGATGCGATGGTTCTGCCCCAGAAGTTCATCCCGTGAATACTTACTGATGGCGCAGAACTTGTCGTTCACATAAGTGATGGTCCCCTGAACGTCGGTGGTGGCGACGATGGCGTGCTGATCGAGAGCGTATTTCTGGTCGGCCACGTCCTTGAACGCCTGCTCTCGTGCTGCCAGGCTTTCCTTGAGCGCTTCTTCGGCTCGCTTGCGCTCGCTGATGTCCGCCCGGATGGCAACGTACTGGCGCGGTTTGCCCTCGGGGCCGACGAACGGGACGATGGTCGTATCCACCCAGTAAATCGAACCGTCCTTGGCGCGGTTGCAGATCTCACCTCGCCACACTTGGCCGTTGGCGATGCTGTGGTACATCTCTTGAAAGAATTCTCTGGGATGGTGTGCGGAATTAAGAATGCGATGATTCTGACCCAGCAGCTCGTCGCGCGAATACTGGCTGATGGCGCAGAACTTGTCGTTGACGTAGGTGATGGTGCCTTGAACGTCGGTGGTGGCGACGATGGCGTGCTGATCCAAAGCGAACTTTTGATCGGCGAGTTCCACGAGCACCTGCTCGTTTACCCCCTCCGCTCGCTTCCGCTCGGCGATTTCGGATTCCAGGGCCGTGGTGCGTTGCTCTACGCGCTGTTCCAACTCGGCGTTCAGGGTGCCGAGTTGGGCTCGTGCCTGGGCGCTGATGTCAATCTCGCAGTTGACGGCGATCCTGGCTAGCGACAATAAGCCTGCCCCAACGAAAATGCCTGTGACAATGATGAAACTTGTCAACCGTCTCCCTGCCTTGGTTGCTTGGGTGCGCTGGCTCAGCAGTCGCATTTCACCGGCCTGCATGCTTTGAGTCGTAGTGCGCACTGCCTCCATGAGCGTCTCAGTCTCAACAATCTCGCTCGCGCCAGGAGCTGCCTGAAACTGCCGGCGTTCGGCGACGATGCTATCAGCGAATTCGAGGGCGGCTCGGGCTTGCAGCTGGAGCACATCCAGGCGTCGCTGCTGATCTGGATTGTCCACTACCAAATGCCGCATCGCTCCCTCGTCCTCCGCCACGGTGCCCCGCGCGGTCTCGTAGTGTGCCAGCAGAATGTCTTGCCCGCTCAAGGCAAACGCCCGCGCACTCGTTTCCGTTTCGATTACATGTTTGGACGTGAGCTCGATCGCGTCCATCACCGCATAGGTGTGAGCCACCCAGTCGGCGTCATTCGCAGCTGTCCGGGCGCCGCGCCAGGACAAAAATCCCATAGAGATTGTCAGCAGCATCGCTACGATGAAGCCGATCGTAACCCTGCGCCGAAACGGGGCCTCGATCGGCGCATCGAGCCGCTTCCGGTCGGCGATTTCCTGTTGCAGCCCGCGATTTACATCCTGCAAGTGAACCCGGCCGGGCACGGACATCACCCTCGGAACCAAGGGGATGAGCATCGCCGCCGTGAGCATGGACAGCGCCGCTGTGGCTGCCTTCATGACGCCCGCCAGCATGTAATTGCTGTGCCAGACGTTCCAGATCTCCATCAGGTGGGTGGTGCCACAAGCCAGAATGAATCCACCGAACATCCAGAAAATGCGATTGAAGGGAAGGTTGCGATTCTCGCGGATGAAATAAATCAGGATAACGGGGATGGCGTAGTACGAGAGCGTGATCAAGCCATCAGAGATGACATTCAGCCATAGAATTCGCGGATTCCACAGATAGCAATATCCGTGAGGCATGAAATCCGAAGCTCCGGCGGATAACTTGCGGGCCGCCACCATGGCCAGCCACACCGATCCCGCAGTCAGCGGAATGGCAATTCCCGCCTTGGCCAGACCAGATGTCGGAGTGCTGCCCATCGGATCGACAAATCCTTTCTGTTGTTGTCGTGAAAAACCGTGTGAAAAGAGTCCGCGACACCGCGTTGTGACGCAGCTTCGTCAAGTAGGTTATCGGCGAGGATGGGACAAGCTTTATGCTCGAAATGTAAGGGCGGCGTATCGAAAGAAGAAGGCGGGTGTGCGGATGATCAGCGTACTTTCGAGTGTGCTAAAAGCCCCGGTTAAGAGTTTTTTGAGATTAGAGCTTGCTCAACTTCCTGATCAGCCGGAGCGGCGCCGCTGGCGTTACCCGGCCTTCCTTTTATCCTCAGGCGTCTCAGAGGGAAGATCGTCTTCATCCCACTCAAACGAGAGCTCCCGTGCAGTGGTTTCAATAGGCGCTAGTTCAGGAATGTCATCGGCGACGGATGCGCCCAGTTCGGCAAACTTGCGCGCCGAAACCAGCACACGGCTTTCGAGCGATCCAACCGCCTTGTTATAAGACTCGACGGCGCGGTCGAGCCCGGTGCCGACCTGCGTGATGTGTCCCGCGAGAAGCCGCAGGCGGTCGTGCAGTTCCTTGCCCAGCGCGCTGATCTGTTGGGCGTTGCGCGCCAGTTTTTCCTGATTCCATCCGTAATTGACGGCCTTAAGAAGCGCAATCAGCGTAGTGGGAGACGCGGGAATCACGCGGTTTAGAACTCCGTGCTCAATCAAGCCGGAATCCTGCTCCAGCGCCGCGCTAAAAAAAGTTTCTCCAGGAAGAAACATCACGACGAACTCGGGAGTCGCGTCGAACTGCTCCCAATATTTTTTTCCGCTGAGAGTATTCATATGATCGCGGACCTGACGCGCGTGATTCGCCAGGCAAACGCGGCGGGCGTCTTCGTCAGTAGTTTCGAAGGCTTCGAGAAAAGCTTGCAGCGGTGTTTTGGCGTCGACGACAACGTGTTTGCCACCCGGCAGCTTCACGATCAGATCGGGACGCAGCCTTCCGGTTTCGGTGGTCACGGATTCCTGCTCGGTGAAATCGCAATAGGGAAGCATGCCGGCGATCTCGACGACGCGCCGCAACTGGATTTCTCCCCAGCGACCGCGCACGTTGGGAGTGCGCAGCGCCCGCACCAGGTTGCCCGTCTGCGATTGCAATTCTTTTTGAGTCGTAATTAGCGACTGCACTTGCGAGCGAAGTTCGCCGTAAGCATCGCCACGCGCAACTTCCATCTGCTGAATCTGCGCGTCCACCTTATTCAGCGAATCGCGCACGGGTGCGACCATGTCAGCCACGGCTTTTTGCCGGGCTTCGAGGTCGCCTTTCGCCTGGCTTTGAAAGCGCTTCAGCGTTTCTTCCGCGATTACCAGGAAGGAAGAGTTGTTGCTCTTCAAGGCGTCGGAAGCCATGGCTTTGAAGGCATTGCGCAAATCCTCGCTGGCACGCGTGACTAATTCGATCTTTTCGTTGCTGGCCTTCCGTTCCGATTCGAGGGCGGATTCGAGGTGTGCTTTGCCCGCCACCAACTCGGTATGAGCCTGCTGAAGCCGCGCCAGACTGGCCTTTTCGGACTCTAATTCCTTCTCTCTCAAGGACAAGCGAGCGCTGATACCGGCGCTTCGCGAGCGCAGCGCCAGCCAAGCAATCACGCTGCCAAACAACAGGCCAATGACCCCTACCGCGACAGGTTCCATAGCGAAGGTAACTTCTCAGGCTGGATTTCAGACTCTAGCGTAGCACTAGCGGCAAGTTTGAGTGCCAGTTTAGGTCCTTCCCAGGGTCGGGTTGTGTGGGTGTAAGCGATGCCAAAAACCACTAGAGTCGTGATAGTCCTTCTGCTGTTGATGGGCGCCCTTTGGGTCCGGCCCGCGTCTCGCTTGATGGCTTCGTCCCAAGGGAATGGCGGCGCCGTGGAAGGATCGGGGCAGCGCGCCACTCTAAAGGCGGTGGCCGCGGCCGCTCCCGATATTCCATTCAGCGTCTATGATTCTCAGGCCGAAGCCATGCTCTTGAACCTGGCGAATCAGGCCAGAGCGAAGGCTGGCTTGGGCTCGCTCACGCTGGACGCCGGCCTGTGCCAGGCAGCGCGCGCGCACGCACAACAGATGGTTTCGGCCCATCAGCTTTCTCATCAGTTCGACGGAGAGCTTCCCCTGTCCCAACGCCTGGCGGACACCACCAACACGCTACTGGACCAGGAAGGCGAAAACGTCGCCCTGGATTTCGATGCCGCCAGCGGGCATCAACATCTCATGCTGTCGCCTCCGCATCGCGCGAACCTGCTCAATGCCTCTTATAACGTGATCGGATTAGGAGTAATCCGTAGCGGCGATCGGCTCTATATTGTGCAGGATTTCGGTCGTGCCCTCCCCAACTATTCGTCAGCGGAAGTAAAAGAGCGCATTGCGGCGACGGTCGCACAGGCACGCCATCGAGCCAGACTCACCGATCTTGCCAGCCGCGATCTCCCCACAATGGACGATGCGGCGTGCTCCATGGCGGAAGCGGACAAGCTCGGCACCTCCCCCATTCATCAGCTTGCCCAGCGCTATACCGTTCTGACCTATACCAGCCTGCATCCTGAAACGCTGCCGGCAAACGCGGAGCGGACGCTCGCTAGCCGCACCCTGCGTGGCTTTGCCGTGGGCACATGCTATGCGCGTACGCAGACGTATCCCACAGGCGCATATTGGGTGGTGCTGGCGCTGGAGTGAGCGCAGGAAATGTCTCGTGGAACAGCGTTAGTCCCCCCATGTGCTAACCTTGCCACTACCCACCGTCCACGGTTCCATACATGGAATCTTCAGCCCTAGCCCGTCTACCCCAAGCCCTACCGAACGAAGTCCGCATCGGCACGGCGGGCTGGTCGTACAAAGATTGGGACGGGATCTTTTATCCCTCCGGCATGCAGCGGCGCAAGCAGCATCCACTGGAATATCTGGCGCGATTCTTCGACACCACGGAAATCAACACGTCTTTCTACGGGCCGCTGCGGCCGGAACTGGCTAAACTGTGGTGCCGAAAAGTGGAGGGGGTGAACAAGAATTTTCTCTTCACCGCGAAACTCTACCGTGCGTTCACCCACTCGCCGATGTCACTGACGGAACCGACGTCAGCCGCAAGCATCCGACCGACTGATGAAGATGAGATTCGCACCCGCGAGGGCCTGGATGCGATTGCCAACGAAGGACGATTGGGCGCGCTCCTGATTCAGTTTCCCGTCTCATTCAAGAATACTTCGCTGAACCGCGAGTATCTTGCGCGCCTGCTGCGGCAGTTCATCGAGTATCCGCGCGTGGTCGAGGTGCGCCATTCCAGTTGGAACGACGCCGAAACGCTGGCTTCGTTCACGCAAGAGAATGTCGGATTCTGCAACATCGATCAACCGGTGATTGGGCGCTCGCTGGCGCCCACCGAGCATGTTACGGGAACGGTTGGATACATCCGTCTGCATGGCCGCAACTACGAGCAGTGGTTCGATTCCGATAATCGCAATGATCGTTACAACTATCTCTACAGTCCGCAGGAGCTTAGCGGCTGGAAGGAAAAAATTGAACGGGTCGCGAAACTGGCGCAAAAAACTTATGTGATTACCAACAATCACTTCGAAAGCAAAGCAGGCGTGAACGCGCTGGAATTGAAGGCGATGATCAGCGGCAAACATGTCTTGGCTCCGCCGACGCTGATTCAGAAATATCCTGAACTGAGAAGGATTGCCAACCCGGCGGAGGACTTCGGTGACGGCTTTGGACCCAGGTTACCGCTGCTTGCTTGACAGCCTTTTGTTCTCCCCGACAGGCCTTCGCGTTCTCTGCGCTTTAAGCTTTTAAAACCTTGGATCGCGGAGATTCCCGGAGAAGTCCGCGGAGAACGCGGCGAGAACGAGCGGGCGGTCCTATGCTCCCGCAGTCTGGTGATCCGCCATGCGCCGCTTGTTGTAGCGCAGCGCGACGTTCATAAACACGTTGCCCATCGCGGTTTCAAAGCAGATCATCAATGCCTCAACATCTTCGCTGCTCTTGTCGCCTTGTTCGGACGTGAGCAGCAGCGGAGGATGCACCCGGAAATGGAAGCCCTGGTCGTTGAGCGCGCAGACGGCATTGCCGACAACCTGGTTCGCCAACTCGAAGATGGTTTCTTTGATCAGTCCGTCGGACTCAGGCAGGTCCGCGCCGGCATAGTGACTGGCCACGCGCACCGCGGATTGGGGTTCGAGATCCAGAATGATTCGGCCCTCGATGTCGCCGGTAAGAGCAACCATTCCGGCTACACCTTTGCGGCGATAGGCGTCCTCTTCCATCGAGAGGTAGCCCACCTTCGTGGTTCCCGACAGACCTTGCGACAACACGGCGTCCGCCGCATTGATGAAAGGCTGAATCAGTTCCATCTTCATCGCGATTAGACCCCCGAGCCGGCCGCGGTAGCAACCGCGCCGTCTTCGCCCAGCACGTACTTGATAACCTCGTACAGCACTTCGGGCTTCACCGGCTTCTGCACAAAATGCCGTGCCCCGCGCTGCAATGCGGCCACAATGTTTTCCTGATAGCCCACCGACGACACCATGACGATGCGGGCCTCGGGATGAGCCTGAACGATTTTTTCGGCGGCCTCGATGCCTTCCATTTGCGGCATGGTGATATCCATGAGCACGATGTCGGGATGAGTGCGGTCGAATTCGCTGATGGCAGTCAAGCCGTCGCCCGCCTCAGCCGCCACCTGGCCGCCGAAGCTTTCGATCATGCGGGCCAGATTCTTGCGCGCGAACACGGAATCGTCCACGATCAAGTAGCGGACGGGTTGGCCGTCCTTGCTGCGTTTTACCGATGCAAACTGCTCCATAACAGCCTCCTCTAACATTCCATCACAGCGGCTTCCCGCCGGCCAGATGACTCCGGTCACAAAAGCTTGTAGCGATTACTTGTTTAAAGCCCGGCGCGTACAGCCTTGCCAACGCCGCCGATCTCCCCCCGGCCTTCATTGCGGACACAAAGAGTCTGCAACATAGCCGGCAACACATCCAAAGCGATGACGCGCGTGGCATAGCCGCGTTCGATCGCCGCCTTGGGCATGCCAAAGACCACACAACTTTCTTCGCTCTGCGCGATGGTCATGCCTCCAGCCCTCTTCACCGCACCCAATCCTTCCGCACCATCGTCCCCCATACCGGTCATGAGCGCGGCGATGGCGTGTGAGCCGAATTCTTCGGCTACGCTGTGGAATAAGACGTCCACGCTGGGGCGGTGCCCGTTAACCCGCGCGTCGTCATTGAGTATTACGACGTCTCCCCTGGTCATTCGCTTCACTTTGATGTGCCTGCTTCCGGGACAGATGAGCACGCGTCCGGCTTGCAGCACGTCGCCCGATTGCGCTTCCTTCACCCGCAGCGAGCACAGCTCGTCAAGACGGCGGGCAAACATTTCGGTGAAGCCTTCCGGCATGTGTTGAACGATTACGATTGCTCCTGGAAAGTCAGGGGGCAGTTGCGCCAGCAAAAACTCCAGCGCTTGCGGTCCCCCGGTGGAAATTCCGATCGCTACCAGCTTGCTCGGCGGTGGCGGGGCTTTTGATACGGAGATCTTTTCCGGCCGCGCGGTGGTTGCTCCTAAAGTTCCGGGGCGGACGATTTTAGCGCCGGCCGCTGCCTTGATTTTCGCGATCAACTGGGCCGCCGTTTCGGTCATGTGCGCCGAAGCGTCTTGCGGTTTGGTCACGAAATCGAAGGCGCCCAGTCCCAGAGCCTTAAAGGTGACCGAAGCCCCTTCCGTGCTGTGCGAACTCACCACAATCACCGGCAGCGGATTCCGGCGCATAATTTCTTTGATTGTGTCGATGCCGTTCATGCCGGGCATTTGCAAATCCAGAGTGACTACGTGGGGTTGCAGCTCTTCGATTTTTTTCAGGCAAAAGGTGCCGTCCATCGCGGTGCCCACAACTTCGATCGACGAGTCGGCTTCCAGCATCTGCGGGATCAGCTTGCGCATCAATGCGGAATCGTCCACTACCAGTACGCGTATCCGGCTCATGCCCGCCCTCCTGTAACGCTCAGACCCAACTGTGTGCGATCAGCGTGGTTCAGCAGCAGCCCAGAATTCGTCAGGCAGGCCTCCTGTGACCGCGTCCGCGCGACGTGTTCGACCACCGCCGGCAGATTCAGAATCAATACCACTTTTCCATTTCCGAGAATTGAGGCTCCGTTGACCAGATCGGTGGAAAACGTCTGATCGTCTAATGCTTTGATGACCAATTCTTCCTCCCCTTCCAGCGCGTCAACGATCAAGCCATATTTCCTTTCGCCGACGGTAATCACCAGAACGAAAAGTTTGCTTGATTTGCGGTCCACATCGGAAGCGGCGGGCCGCCCCAGCCGCAGCAATGGCAGCACTTGATTGCGCAGCTGCAGCACTTCGTAGTTGTCCACCTGATGGACTTCCGATTCCCTGGTGCGCGCAATCTGGTTAACCGCATTCAGCGGGATGGCGTACAGCCGCTGCTCCACCCAGAACATCAGGGCCTTGATAATGGCCAGGGTAAGCGGCAGCTTCAGGCGGAAGGTCGTGCCCTGGCCAATATGTGTCTCCACGTGAATCGTGGCTTTCAGCCGTTGCAGCACGCTTTGCACTACGTCCATGCCGACCCCGCGCCCCGAAACTTCAGTGACCTCCTCTGCCGTGCTGAATCCGGGACGAAAGATAAAATCCAAGGCTTCGGTTTCGCTCAATCGAGACGCTTCTTCTATGGTTGTTATTCCGAGGTCGATCGCTTTGGTGCGAATCTTTTGCGCATCAATACCGCGTCCATCGTCGCTAATCTCAACCACAACTTGATTGCCCTGGTGATAAGCATGCATGCGTATCTTGCCGCGCGCAGGCTTGCCTTGCGCCAGGCGTTGCTCGGCGGATTCGATGCCATGACTCACGGCATTTCGCACCAAGTGAGTGAGTGGCTCGGCGATTGCGTCGAGAATTCCTTTATCGAGATCAGTCTCGAGTCCCGTGAGTTCCAGATCAACTTCGCGGCCGCACTGCTTCGCCACATCGCGGACCAGGCGGGGAAAGCGGCGGAAAAGCTGCTCTACCGGCACCATGCGAATCTTCATTACCGAGCGCTGCAAATCGTTCAGCACTCGCGCCTGAAATGCCATGGCATCGGCGAACTTACCTCTTAGAAGTTCCTTGGGATAGCGCTTGCCGAACTCGTTGAGCGCTTGCTGCAGCATCGACTTGCCAATAATGAGTTCCCCCACCAGGTTGAGAACGTTATCGATGCGCCCGGCTTCCACACGCAGGATATTTTCGGTCGAAGTCTGGGCCGAGCCCGCATCTGAATTTTGAGTTTGTACCTCGGGTGGCTCGGCGTGGCTCGGCGCCGCCCTCTTGCCAGCCGAATCCGCCGGAGCCGCAACATCGACTACGGATGCAACCGGCTGATCGATAACTGTCGCTAACGTCTTCGCCCCTGACGCGGCGTGGATAACGCTGACGCTCACTTCGCCGGCGATGGTTGGAATCTGGCACTTGACGGCAATCTGCTCCTTCGATTGCATGCCGGCAAAAACGAATTCCACCTGCTTTGAGGCCGCGGGCGATTTGGCATCGGGCCGAATCACCAGGACTTGCCCGAGCTCGCGGACCGCATTGTGAATCAGTTGCCGCGCCGCGATCGGCATGGCGCAGTGAGGATCGATCTTCACCGTAATGTCGAACAGTCCGAGCCCGGCGGCTTTTGCCTGGGTGATCGCGCGCTTTTCCGCCTCGGTCCAATTCTTGCTCGACTGCGAGACCGGTTCAGCGGATTTTTTCTTGCGCCTGTTTTTTTTCTCGGCGGGGGTTGCCGTGAGCTCAGTAATTCTTTGCCGCAGAGCTTCCGTCGGAGGCATCGGGCCTCCATGGTGGTAGGAGGCGAGCATCTCGGTAAAAACGTCCGCGGCCGCAAAAGCGATTTCGGCGAGCGCCCTGTGAGCAGCGGCGCTTTCAAGCGACAGTGCATCCTCGAACTGGTGCGCCAGTTCGCTCAGTTCGCGAAGACCGCAAGCCGCCGAATCTCCCTTCAACGTATGCACGGTGCGGCGGATTGAACGCACGATCTCCTCATCGCCGGGATGCTTCTCCAGTTTTAGCGATTCTTCGTTCAGCGCCTGCAGCAGTTCCTGCGAGGTCTCAAAAAAAAGCTCTCGCAGTTCCGCTCCGCGTTCATCGGGAGAATTCGTCAATCGCGCACCTCAACCCGCTGATAGGCCGTGCCACTGTCTTTATGCACCATGTGGAATTTGTCGGTCAGGCCCAGCAGGCTCTCGGCGTGGCCCACGAATAAGTAGCCACCGGGATTCAGGCAGCGGTAGAATTTTTCGATCAGCCTTTTCTGTTCCGCCTCATCGAAGTACATCATCACGTTCCGGCAGAAGATCACATCATTGCGCTGCGGAAGGTATTCCGTCTTCAGATTATGAAAATCGAAGTGGACCATTTCTTTCAGCGCTTTCTTGACCGCATAACGATCGCCGATCTTATCGAAGTAGCGCAGCCGGAAGCCGTAATCGACGGTCGACATCTGATGCTCGTTGTAAGCGCCTTCCTGCCCGGTGCGCAGCACCGAATAACTGATGTCACTGGCCAGGATTTCCACTCGCCAGGGCGGAGGAATCAACGGCTTCGGTAAAGCCACTTCCACCGGCAAAGGATTGCGCAGGTAGTAATAGGCCAGCGTGTCGGCGGCCATCATCCCCAGTGTGTATGCTTCCTGCCCGGTAGAGCAGCCCGCGCTCCACACTCGAATTGAATATTCCCGATGCGCCTGTTTGTACTTCAGCATTTCTTCCAGCACATATTTCTGGAACAAGTCCAACTGGGCCTTGTGCCGAAAGAAGCTGGTTTCGTTGACCGTGAGGTTCTCCACCAGATTGGCCAACTCCGCCTTGCCCTCCTGACTGATCAGCAGGCGGTAGTAGGAGTAGAAAGAATCGACGTGACACTCCCGCAGCCTTCGCAAGAGGCGGTCTTGAAGGAAATGCGTGCGGCGCTCGTCGAAGTGCATCCCGCACTCCTGATAGACGAGGGCCTGCAACAGCCGCAGTTCGGCTTCCGTCAAGACAGGAGCCGGTGCCGCTCCAAATGTGCTCATCGTTCTTTCTTCCCCGTTCTCGTCGTTGAGCTCAAGGCGCCGCGGCTCCGCGCGCTTCCGCTTTAGCAATCTTCGTTTCCGTATTTCCGTTGTGCTGCAGCAGGCTCGCCGGAGCCAGCAATTTGGTCATATCGAGCAATACCACCAGCCGGCCGCGAACTTTTCCCAATCCGGTTACGCAGTTCAGGCCGCCTTCCTGAAATACGGCCGGGGGCGCCTCGACATCTTCGCTCGGAATTTTCAGGACTTCCGAGGCCGAGTCCACAATCAGTCCCGCCAGCTTCCCCGAATGTTCCACGACCAGAATCCGGTTCTGTTTTTTCAGTGTGGCCTGCTTGTCGCCAAAGCGTTTGCGCAAGTCCATTACGGAGACAATCTTGCCTCGAAGATTGATCACGCCTTCCAAGTAGTCGGGCGCGTCGGGCACAGCAGTGATTTCCGGCACCCGCACGATTTCGTGCAGTGACGTGATGGGCACCCCATAAGTCTCGCGCCCTACCTGGAAGCCCACGATATGGAGTTCGCGGTTCATGGCTTGTCCTAGGAGCGCGAGGCCGCAGCCGCCCGCCGGGCCTGATATGACTTTTCGTCTGAGGCTGCCTGGCGTGAGGCCGAAGCATCATCCAGCGTGAAGCGGTCCATGAAGTCCAGCAGCCCGCGCGACATTTTCGACATCTGTTCCGCCGAAGCCGCTAGTTCGGTTGAGCCCGATGTTGATTGCTGCACCAGTTCCCGCATCCGTTCCATGGCTTTCACCACGGCCTGCGCGCCTGACGCCTGTTCTTCCACCGCCGAATTGATTTCATGGGTGATCTCGTTCAGCCGGGTGGTAGCCCGCGCAATCTGCGATGAGCCATGCGATTGTTCGTTGGTGGCCGCGCCGATTTCCTGCGCGAACTTGTAGACTTCGGTGACTACGTTGGAGATCTTGCGTAACGCCGCATTCAGCTCTCCGCCCAGATCCAGGCCTTCGTTCACGATTCCGGTCGAACGGTCCATGTTCTCCACGGCCTTGCGCGCTTCTTTCTGAATGCTCTGAATCAGTTCGGAAATTTCCTTGGTGGATTGTGCCGACTTTTCCGCCAGCTTGCGGACTTCGTCGGCTACTACGGCGAAACCTAATCCATGCTCGCCTGCGCGCGCTGCTTCGATGGCCGCATTCAGCGCGAGTAGATTGGTCTGTTCCGCCAGATCGTCGATAACCTCGATGATCTTTCCGATGTCGTCCGCCCGTTGTCCCAACGCTCCAATAATTTCTCCGGAGCTCGTGATGGTGGCGTTGATGCGGTTCAGGCCGTCGGTGGCCTTTTCCATGGTGGTGATGCCGCTGTGAACTTCTTCCCGCGAGCGGTTTGAGATATCGAGCAGGACTTTGGCGGTATCGGCGACGCGTTGAATCGAAGCCACCATTTGATCGATGGACGCCGAAGTCTCGCTCACGCTGGAAGCCTGCACCTGCGTGCTCTTTACCATGTTCTGCACGTTGACGCTCATCTCGTGCATCGTGCTGGTGACTTCGTCGATCGCGGAGGAAGCTTGCAGCCCGATCTTAGCCGAATCATCCGACGCATTCGCAACTTGCCCAGAAGCGCTGGCCACCTGCGCCGAAGCATCGCGCACGCTACGTACCAGCCGCCCCAGGCCTTCGACCATGCGGGCGAATGCGTTGCCCAATGTGTCGTGCGGAGAGCGAGGCTTCACCTCGACCGTCAAATCTCCACCGGCTATTGATTCCGAGACTCCCGCCATCTCTTTGAGATAGGTGACCATCTTGGCGAAGGTGCGGGCCAGTTCTCCAATTTCATCCTCGCGCTTCACATCGATGCTGTGCTCCAGATCGCCGGTGTCTCCGATCTGCCGCGAAATCTTCATCAGATTGGTCAGCGGTTCGGTAATCGATTTCGCGGTCGTAAACGCGATTGCCACGCCCAGGCCCAAAGCCAGCAGGGTGCTTACGATGGAGGCAAGAATGGTCCAGGTGCTGGCGGTCTCATCCGATTTGCGCCGGGCTTCGACTAGCTTGTGATTTTCTCCGTCAGCTACATCGAGCGCGTCGGTCGAATTTTTTACCCACGAGGAAGCGTCTTTCTGAAGGTAGTAAATCTGCAGTTCGGCGACGGTCGCATTTCCGGAGTCCACATCCTTGCGCTTCTCGATCAGCGGTTGAGCAAACTCTTTCGCCCACGACTGCTCCAGTTGCTCTACTTTGGTAAGCGCGGTGCGCTCCTGCTCGGAATTAGAGAGACCCTTGCCCTGTTGAAGTTTGTCCGCAAGGGTTCGAAGGCCTTCAGTCATGCGCTCCACTTCGCGAGTGTCGCCGCTTAACAGGTAGTTGCTCAGGTACAGGCGGTTCTGCATCATCTGGAAGCGCACCTGGTTGGTGGCATCCGTTAATTCAAGCGAGGCAGTGGCGGCAGCCTTCGCGGCGTGCTCTCTTTGCACAGCCAGCAGGTTCACCAGAAACAGCACGACCACCATGCTGAGAATGATTCCGAAATTCACGTACAGCTTTTTTCCAATCGTCATGCCGTTGTCTCCCGGCCGCCTTGTCTTCTCGTTTCCTTAATTGCGAGTTCTCAATTGCGAGCTTCGAACTTGAAATCCACGATGCCTGAGCTCTCCGTTGCCGTCGGCTCAAAGCGCCACTTCCTGGCTGCTTCCAGCGCAGCCGTGGCAAGCACCGGGTGCCCGCCCACTACCTTCGCCTCTTTTACGCTGCCATTCGGTGCGACGACTACCTCGACCTTTACGACTCCAGTGATATTTAATTTTCGTGCCAATTCGGGATACACCGGCGCCACTTTGCTCTTGGCCCGACGCATGATGTCGCCCTGCGCTTCCTGACCTTGCAGCCCGACTACGCTCAGAGCCGCCGCCATTGCGATTGCCGCGAACAGCGCTTTCGTTCCATGCAAAGACACAGTTCCTCCCTGGCGCTAACTGGTAGTCCGATTGGAGCAATGGCGGGGCCACGCTTCTTGGTTTGAAGAAACCAAGGTAACTAACGCTATGTAGATGAAAACGAGCTACTTAGAGTGGGGCTTGCGCGTCTCTCGCTGGACGGAGGCTTATATTCGTCTCATCCTCGATGCCGGATGCCGTCGATTCTCATACTGAGATGACTCGCCTCATTTTTCTCGGGATTTCACACTTAGGCACCCTCTCACCCAATTCACTTGACTCAAATTGAGATAGCAGGATACTTTTCCATTAGTTTCAATCACTTGTGAGAACGTCGAAAACGCTCGGTCGGCAGGCGGAGGCACCCTGAGGGAGTTCGGAGCCAATTCGATGCCGTCGCCGGAAGGCCGCACGGTGCCCAACTCGGATGAGTCCTTTCAAAAACTCCTCCTACGGATCGCGGCAAAGGCTGCCGAACGCGTCGACCCTGCCGCGCTGATTCAACTCTTTTGCGCCGCCACGCGTGAATTTTTCCAGGTCAGCGGCGTTTATTTTTGGCGGCGTCACTCAGGGGACGAACTCATCGGCGAGCAAGCCGATGGTAAGCTGGCGGAACGATTCTCTGGCCTGCGCTTGCTTCCTCAGCAGAGTGCCGTTACTGCCGAGGCCGTGCGCAGCCGCCGGACGATTTTCGTTAACCAGGTGGAAATTAGTCCAACCTTCCCGGCGGCCCGCCTGTTTGAAGCGCGATCCATAATGGCCGCTCCACTGGTAGTGTTCGATGAAGTTATCGGCGCGGCTACGTTCTTGCATGATTCAGACGAAGAATTCTTTAACGAAGATCTTGCCGCCAAGGCTACCATTCTAGCCGGACAGCTCGGCAGCTTGCTCGAGGCGACGCGCTTAGGCGAGGCTTCGCGTGAGGAACATCGCCGCGCCGAAATTCTCGCCGAAGTCGCGCATGCCTTGCACGGCACTCCCGACGTCGCCTCTGTGATTGAGGCATTGGCCGACCGCTTACGCCTGCTTCTGCGTACCCGTTTAGTTTCGGTGCTTTTGCGCGGAGAAGGGCCTTTCGAACTGCGGGCAGTCTCGGCCGAAACACCTCAGCTGGCCCATTCGTTCCGGGCGGGGCATGACCGCCAGACGATCCGGTTCGCCGCCGATATGGCGCAACGGGCCGTCGCCGCCGGAGAGGCCATCAACATTTCGATCAGCAGCGATCAACATTCGCCGGGCAGTATGGTCTCTTCTGGAATGCTGATCGCCGCGCCCTTCCGCACCTCGCGCACCCAAGGCGCAATTCTGGTCTATCCGCGGCACGATGCACCTTTCACCGCCGAGGAACGGGCCCTGGTATCGGCGATCGCCGGTTTCGGCGCAGTCGCGGTCGCGCATGCCGAACTTTGCGCCACCGCGCAAGCCCAGGCGCATGAACTGCACCAGTTGCTCGAGATCTCTTCCGACCTGAGCTCCAGCGGCGACCTGGAACATTTTCTTCAGGCCTTTGTGGTTCGAGCCGCGGATTTTCTCGGCTTTGGCCGATGCTTTATTGCTCTGCTGGAAAATGGAGAATTTCATGTGCGTTATGGCGTGGAGCAAGGACAGCCCCGCCGAGTGGACCAAATTTTTCCTGAAGGCATCGCAACTCGCGCGCTCCGCGCCAAGGAAGTGTATTGGACCGACGAGGCCGGCAAGACCCCCGGTACCAATTTGGAAGTCGTTGAGCAGTATCAGATTCGCCAGTTGTTGGCCGTTCCTCTGCTCGGCGCCAAAGGCCAGGTATTGGGGATATGCGGCGTGCTTGACAGGCTCGACGGCACCGGAATCTCTCAAGAGGATATTCGTCGAGCCCGGGCACTGGCTGCTCAGGTTTCCGTGGTCCTTGAAGTAGCACACAATCTGCATCTTTCCGAGCGGCACCGCCGCCGCGCGGAAGTGCTCACGCAACTCTCGCGCGAAATCGACAATCTGCTGCAGCTGCCCGATTTTTCCCGTAAGTTCGTGGAGCGCGCCGCCGAATTAGCGGGAGCGCGCGCCGGCGCATTCGCTCTTTATCAGGATGGACGATTTCAAACCGTGGCGATGTATTCAGCCGCCAGCCCAGAAGGTTTGGTCCAGGCTGATCTGCCCCAGACTGATCTGCCCCAGACTGATCTGAACCAACCTCATCCGGCTCGGGCTGGTCCAATCCAAAATCATCTTAGGGATGACCACCCTTCCGCATCGCGCCGGGGAGTCAATGCCCGAACTGGAGACGACGCACTCCAGCAGCAATTCGCTCGATCTCTTTCCGAGTTCGTATCGAAACGGAGTGAGGCTATTGTCTCCGGTTCTGCGGTCGAACTTCTCGGTGAGGCTCTGGCCTCAACCTTAGGCTGGAACGATCTAGTAATCGTGCGGCTGCGCAGTTCCACGCACGAACTCGCGGGACTGCTCTGTCTCTCGGGACGCAGCCGTGCTCTGACTTCCGAAGACCGGGAGTTACTCGAAGCGATTGCCGGGCATGCCGCCATGGGCCTCGAAAATGCCAGATTGTTTACTCGCATCGAGCAATCCAATCGGCACTGGCTGGAGATCTTTGACGCGATCACCGACTTCATTGTCGTGCACGATGAGGTTGGTAAGGTTCTGCGTGTGAACCGTTCTCTGGCCGCTATGATTGGCGTTGCTCCCCGCGATCTGGTCGGTGTGAACATGCGTGCACTGTTAGCTCTTACCAACGAAGGCACGCTTTATTCCTGCCCGTTTTGCCGTTCCATGCGTGAAGACAGCGACGAATTCGTTCATCCTGCCCTCGACCGTACCTATCTGGTTTCGACTTCCCGCGTCCATGAAAACTCCGGCGAGAGTTTGCAGACCATTCACGTACTCAAAGACATCACTGACCGCCGCGAAGCCGAACGCCGTTACCGCGAGTTGTTCGACAACATTCAGGAAGGACTGTTTTTTAGTACGCCCGAAGGCCGGTTTATCGAAGTGAACGACGCTCTGGTGACGATGTTCGGCTATTCCAGCCGCGAAGAACTACTTCAGGTGGATATTCCAACCCAGGTCTATTTTTCTCCAGAAGACCGCCGCAGGCACAACGATCTGCTCGAACGGGACGGGCAACTGCGCAACTTCGAAGCCACGCTTCGCCGGAAGAATGGCTCGCCGATTTACGTGCTGATCAACTCGTTTGCTATCTACGACAATGCTGGCCACATCCTGCAGATTCGCGGTCTCATGCTCGATGTTACCGGCCTGCACACTTATCAATCGGAATTGCAGCGGGAGCGCGACTTCTCGGGCAAAATTCTCAGCAACACCCAGAGTCTTATCCTTGTCTCTGACACTGCGGGACTTATCAGTTACGCTAATCGCCGCTGGTACGAAGCTGGTTTCGAGCAGCGCGAACTTCTTGGGCGTCCACTGTTGGAATTGGCTGCTCCAGGCTTCGTTCGTCCTCTGGCGGATGCCCTTCAGGCCATTCTGCGCGGCGCCCAGGTCGATAATCTGGAACTGCAAATCACCCGCGCCAAGGGCAGTGTCGGTCAGTTTTCGGTCAACTTAAGTCCCATGCGCGATGAGCAGGGCAACATTACCAGCATTGTGGTGGTGATGACCGATATCACTGATTCCGCCGACCTTCGCGATAAGTTGGTGCACGCCGAGAAAATGGCGGCGGTCGGGCAACTCGTCTCCGGTGTCGCTCACGAGGTGAACAATCCACTCACCGCGATTCTTGGTTTCGCCGACCTGCTGATGGAGAATCCGGAGATTCCGGAAACTGCCCGCAAAGACTTGCGCGTCATCCTGCTCGAAGCGCAACGTACCAAGCAGATCGTGCAGAACCTGCTCAGCTTCGCGCGCCAGATGCCACCGCAGCGCAATGCGGTGCAGCTGAATCTGATTCTGAGGCGCACCATTCAATTGCGTTCCTACGACTTCAACAGTCACGGAGTCGATGTCATTGAGCATCTTGATGAGGGATTGCCCGATATCATCGGCGACGCTCACCAGTTGCAGCAGGTTTTCCTGAATATCCTGAACAATGCTTACGATGCGGTGCACGAAATCGGCCGGCCCGCCCGCATCGAAATCATGAGCACGAAATCCGGCGATGCCGTCGAAGTTTCTTTCTGCGACAACGGCTATGGAATTTCTCATCCCGATAAAATTTTCGATCCCTTCTTCACTACCAAAGAGGTCGGCAAGGGAACCGGCCTCGGCCTTAGCATCTGCTATGGAATCGTGAAAGAGCACGGAGGCGAGATTCTCTGCCACAACAATGCCGACGGCCAGGGAGCCACCTTCATCGTCCGCTTTCCCGCAGCGCCTCACACCGCTTCTCTGGGTGTGGCCGCAGGAGTCAATCAACCATGACCACCCCCGCCATTCATCCCGCGCCCCTGCCGGTTCTTCTCATCGAAGACGAGCCGTCGATTATGGCCCTGGTAAGCGCCACTCTCGAGCGCAATGGATATCGTGTCGTGTGTACTGAGTCGGGCGCCGACGCTCTCCGGTTGCTGGAAAGCGGGCAATTCCTCGGCGTCGTCTCCGACATGCGCACGCCCGGCGGCGTCGATGGCGCGCAGGTGCATACGTGGATCACGGCGCACCGTCCCGATCTCGTCGACAGAGTCGTCATCATCACCGGCGACTATGCCAACGAAGAAACGGTCAACACTTTGCGCAAGATTGGCGCACTCTACCTGGAGAAGCCGTTCCGCGTCCAGGACCTGATTTCTGCCGTCGAAAAAACCATGGGGAAAGCTAAGTGATGGCCGGACTGAACAAGCCGCCGCTCAACAAAACTGGGCTCAGCAGGGAAGAACTGCGAGTAAGACTCTTAATCGTCGATGACGAGCAAAGTATTCGCAAACTGTGCGTGACTGTGGGCGAAGCTCTGGGATTTATTTGCCTCGAAGCTGACAGCGGCGAATCCGCGCTGAGTTTGCTTGAAGAGCAGCCGGTTCATATGGTTCTCAGCGACATGGTCATGCCGCGCATGTCGGGCCTGGAATTTCTAGAGAGAGTCAAGAAACTTTTGCCGCGCACCGAAGTCGCGCTCATGACTGGACACGGCTCCATCGAGACCGCGGTGCAAGCCATGAAGCTCGGAGCCTACGACTACATCACCAAACCCTTTTCTCCGCTCGAAGAACTGCGCTTGTTTTTGCGGCGTATGGCGGAAAAAGTTCGCCTGGTCGAGGAAAACGAATTCCTGCGCGAGCGCATCGATTCCGAAACTGCGGTGCATGGCATCATCGGATCGTCGGCCAAGATTCAGGAAGTGTTGCGTGTTGCTTCGCGGCTGAAAGACACGCGCACGGCCGTTCTCATCTCCGGCGAAAGTGGTACTGGCAAAGAACTCATTGCGCGCGCGATTCATTTTCGCGGGGCATTTGCGAACCGTCCTTTTGTCGCAGTGGATTGCGGTTCGCTCGTGCCCACGCTGATTGAGAGCGAACTCTTCGGCTACGAAAAAGGAGCTTTCACCGGCGCTTTGAAGTCCAAGCAGGGACTTTTTCAGTCCGCCGATACGGGCTCGGTTTTCCTCGATGAAATTGGCGAATTGCCGCTCGAGTTACAGGCTAAACTGCTGCGCGTGTTGCAGGAAAAAGAAGTGCGTCCCGTAGGCAGCAACCAGCGCATTAAAGTGGACGTGCGCATCATCGCCGCCACTAACCGCGATCTTGAAGCCGCCTATAAGAACGGAACTTTCCGTAAAGATCTTTACTTTCGACTTAACGTTGTAACGGTGCATGTTCCGGCGCTGCGCGAGCGCCGCAGCGATATTCCGATGCTGGTGAACTGGTTTTGCGAGCGCTACTCGCCAGGATCGGATCTGCGTGTATCGAATGCCGCCATGAAAGCGCTGATGAATTATGACTGGCCCGGCAATGTGCGCGAACTGGAAAACTGCGTGGAGCGCGCCGTTGCTCTGGGTAACGGAACGCTCATCGATCTAAGCGATTTGCCGTCCTCCATTGCAGCGTTGAATTCGCCGGTACCTCGCGCGGCTTCAAGCTCAGTGCCCGAGTTGGTTTCCGATCTCGCGGCTGCGGCCGAGTTGAGTTCGGCTGAGGCCAGCGCTGCCGTCCCATCTTCTACTACCGATCTCGAAGACATCGAACGGGCCACGATCCAGCGCGTCTTCGAACAAGTCCACGGTGACAAGGCTCTCGCGGGACGGATGCTTGGCATCAGCCGCGCCACGCTCTACCGCAAACTCAAACGCTATAACATCAGCGGCGGCTCGGGGTCTGGAGCATCGAGCCACACGCTGCAGTGAAGGCGCTGGAATTTGGCTGCGTCGCGCGATCTGTGGATTTCTGATCGAAATAAATCTCGATGAGGCCGCGACGGTGGGCCTTCATCCTTGCTTGGTTCAGATCGAATCGGGGTATACCCCCCATCCCCTCCCATCTTGGAACCATGACGTTAGCAAGAAATTCCCTGCAAAATCCGCATGTCAAAGAGCTGAGGTGTCAAAATCCGTGAAACAAAGGAGTTATATCCCAGATTATTCTGGGTGGCTCCCGCGATGTGCGGGCTTGCGGTACTCCCTTTGCCGGGCCAATGATGACAGCGAATAAAGTGGAGGACAAGGTTGGATGTCACAGAGAAGCTGTGGATTTGCGGCGGTTGATTCAGTGAGCAGCGCCGGAACAAAATCTCAAGGCGTGAGCATTTGTACATCCCACCCTTTGCAAAAGGCGCAAAGGATGGGCCACCCGCCGGTTGCCTCGTGTTCCTTGCAAGTGAATCGGACCGCCGACTGCGTGAAGGATAGATTTGCGTTCCCACCCTTGCAAGTTCGTAAGGACGGGGCAGCCTTTTTCGTGAGTGATGCGAAGAACAATTCGGAACAAAGGTGAGCCAGCCCCCACGTCACTTCAGTTGGTGCGTCGAGATGTAGGAAACTCTGTCTCTAAATTCGTCGCAAGGCACGAAACCGCCGCCGCCGCTGGTACTCCCTCCATCTTCGTTCTTGGTGTTGTACGAACCGATGTAGGAAAAGCAAAATTCTTGTTCGGGGATTTTATCTCCGAATCCATTATCGAATCCGAATTTCCCACTAACCGTGACAGCCTTTCGCTGGCTCGGGAAGTGCGTATCTTGCGGGGTGAAATCTTGCAAGGGATAGTTTTTGCTCCATCCGCTTTCGCCGAATTGGGGCACGGTTATTGTGTAGCTTTGCGATGGGTGGAGCGTTACCAACTGCGGGAAAGATGCGGTGCTGATCTCAACTGTAATATGTGCCTCGGGCGATACTACGTGCCCTCGATTCAAGAGTTGCATAACCAAGATTTCTTTGTTCGTCATGGGATCGTTAGTGATGCGAGGCTCTTGGAATATCACGATGGCACTCATGGTGCCGACCAACTGTTGCTTCATCAAGGTAGTTTGCTTCTGAATCTCTCGAAATGTGTTCTGGGTGGCCTCGGCAGCTTTTCGGTTGGCGCAGTAAATTCCAGCAGTATAGAGCGTATAGGCGATCAGAAAACCAAGGCCGATAAATTCTGCAACAATCTTGGCAACGTCCCATTTGTCGCGCCTTTTTTCGCAGGTTACGCGATAGCCGGCGTGGGATGGTGGAATCTTCACTTCAGGAACGGCATCGCTGTTTGGGTGTGTTGCATCATTGTTGGCATTGCTCTCGCTCTGTGGGGAGGGTGGAATTGGTTGATTGTTGGTCATAGTAAAACTGTGCCTCAAGTATCTAATCGCACCGTGACAGGACTAGTCGCTTCTGATGCTCCATGGGCAAATATCTTGTGCCCCTCCAATGACGAACATATCGCAATATTCCGTGCCGTGTGTTTCCCCAAAATCATCGTCGTAAGTGATAAGTACGGAAAACTCAGTCCATGTGCTGGACAACTTGATGCGCTTAATTTGTTGAGGAGTGAGTTTGTCTGTAAAAAAGGCGGTGCTAGCGTCGTAACCAGATATTTTGGGAAGAATCGTTTTCAGGTGTCCAAAGGATTCCCTGGCTTCCCTGTAAGGAAGTTGTTTCGCATTTTCCCTTTTTCCAATAATTCTCCAAAACGTGAAGTAGCGAACGTTTTTGGCGGAGACGGGTCCAATGTTGGAAACACCCGCATTCATGCGAATTTTCCCTTCATCGTCAAGAAAATTCAATCCTGGTTTACTTGGAAGAGTCGATACATTTGGACCAAGAGAAGCAATAACTATCCTTGGTTGATAAGTGAGCTTCATCGTTCGATTCGCGGTATCGGCGGCACTAGCGGCAGCAATAGCGGCTTTTTCCGAGGCAATCGTAGCCTTCTGCATCTCTTTCAGTTGACCGAAGTAGATCAAGGCGATGACGGCGTTCGTTACAATGCCAGCGACCCCGATTCGTATAAGCCACCACTCTCCGGTTTTAATGTCATTTTCAAGTTCCTTTACGGTTTGGTTATCTTTGCTCTCGCGGTGGCTATCGGTTTTCTCTCCGATTCCATTTTGATGCGAAGAGATTGGGCTCGTTGGCCCTTGAGGAACAGGCTGTCCTTGGGAATTGGCTGGTGGTGTATTGGCGGGTGGCCCACCTTTAGCGATTTCTTTGTGCACCATTTCCAACAGAGAGTGCCCCATCCTTGCGTTTTTTGCAAGGGTTGGCCGCGATGCCGCAGGCGCTACTTGATTTGTTAAGACACCACATGGACGAACAAACCTGCGCCTGCATTCCCGACTCCCGCCCCTTCGACAAGTGTTAGGATGCCTCGACTACGCGCGACGGCTCGCGGGGCTCCCCGTCGTGCTCCGCTCGGGATGACAGAGTTGGAGTCGGCCACGACTCCAACGTCTCGCAAAGGACGCGAGACGTGGGCACCCGCGGTTGTGTATCAGCGATTTGGTAGTGGCTTATCTTGCCGTGCGTGACGAGGAAGGCTATCGAGCTGCGCTCGACGGGCAGCCGAGGGCGGCCGTCCCCACGTGGGCATCTTGGCTATTAAGAGGGATGGCTCGGTAGAATCCCGCGTCTCGCGAAGGACGCGAGACATGGGGCACCCGGCGTTGTAGATCCCGCCAAGTGATTTCGAGGAACAAAAAAGCACCCTGAGAAAAACTCAGGGTGCTGGACGATCTTGAAGCGAACTCTCTGCTTCTAGATGCCTGGTGGCTTCTGTTCCTGTTTCTTCTTCTCTTCTTGTTGTTGTGGTTGCGGTTTCGACTGCTGGTGTTGAGGTGGCGGCGCCTGCCTCTCGGCTGCGGGAGGAGGCGTGCGTTGTTGTTGCGGACGCTCACTGGGCGGAGGCGCCTGCTGCCGCGGAGGAGGCTCGTTCCTGGTGGGTGCGGGTGCGGGCCGATTATTTTCGGGCGGAGCCGATTCCGGGCGTTTGTTGGGCTGAGCCGCAGGCGGCCTGTTTTCCGGCTGCGCGGGACGATAATTCGGCTCAGCCGCGGGCGGCCGATTGCTTGGCTGACTCGGCTGAGGACGGTTGGATTCCGCGGCTGGCGGACGATTCTCCGGCGGCCGATTATTTGGTTGATTCGCTTCGGGGGGACGGTTGCTCGGTTGTCCCGGCCGGTTATTTGGTTGGTTCGCTTCCGGGGGACGGTTGTTCGGTTGTCCCGGTCGGTTATTCGGTTGGTTCGCTTCCGGAGGACGATTGCTGGGTTGAGCCGTGTTTGGCTGTCCGGGGCGATAGGCAGGTTGGCTCGACTCTGGAGGACGATTGGGTTGTCCCGGCTGATTGTTGGGTTGCCCGGGACGGTTGTTCGGCTGATTGGCCGCACCGGGGCGGTCGTTTGACGCGGGCTGATTTCCCGGACGATTCGAAGGTTGATTTCCGGGAGCGCCAGGAGCGGGTTGTCCCGGTCGCGCAGCATTATTTGGAATTGCAGGCTGATTGTTGGGCTGATTGTTAGGATGTCCAGTAGTCGGCGTGGCAGGTCTTCCCGGAGGCGCTACCTTGACCATGGGATGCGCTTCTGCGGCTGGGGCGGGGCGCAGGGTTGCGACCTCGCGCTTCGGTAGAGGCTGCCCGGGATGCGCTGCCATCGCCTGCTGACGCTCCGCGAACGGGGCTGGCGGCGGGGGCGGAGCTTTCTTGGCGATTACTTGCCGGTTCATCACTGCGGGCGGCGGAGCGGTCACATGGTTGGCGGTGGAAGCTCTCGCTCCGAGCACGCTCTCGCGGGTTGGGTTTACTGCGACCCGAGGGGTTACCGGAGCAGATGCAATCGCGCGTGCGTCCATTTTTACCGCAGAGCGGGCGACAGGTTGCGCGCTGGCGAAGGCACCCTGCGGAACTGCCGTTACTGCGCCTTGTACATTGCGGTTCACGTAGGTCACGTTGGTGACATTCGTGGTCGATTTGTTAATGACGGTGGTGTTATAGACGTTGGTGATGGTCGTAGTGTTGACCGTGGTGTTGCTGATGTTGACGCGGTTCACGTATTCGCGGCTGACAGGATAAGAAGGCACGTAAACTTCGCGCGGACCGAGCGGGAACCATCCAACGTTTCCGCCGAATCCGCCGCCTCCGACAAACACTACTAATGCCGGCGCGTAAACAGCGCGTTCTTCGCGGGGGCCAGCTACCCATCCCCAGCGATCGCCAACGCTGACCCAGCGTCCGTAATGAAATGGCGCATAGCCCCAGGATGAATCGTCGACCCAGGTGTATCCCCAGGGGTCGATCCAATCCCAATGACCTTCGCGATAGGGCGCCCAGCCTACTTCTACGTGAGGAAACCAAACGTGTCCGTAGCTGGAATCGTCGCGCCAGTCGCCATTGTTGTCCAGATCGTCGTAGCCGACCATGTCATTCGAAACATATTGAGCCGAGCGCGAGTGCTCGTAACGGTTGTCGCGGTTGTAGGCCCAATTGTCGAACTGGTCGGGATCTCCAATCTGTTCGACGTCGGCGTTTAAAGACTCAGTTCCGTTGAAGGTAGCTCTTTGGCCTGCGTGAATCCTATAAGTCTGTCCGTTGCCGGTCGCTTCGCCGTCGCCTTCGCGAATGGTGACCACGGAATAGGTTCCGTCTTCGCTGGCTTCCAGCCGATAAGTTCCTGGTTGGTAGAGCGAAAACGCAAGATTGGGTGTGTCGATCTCGAGGACATCATCGCGGTCGAGTCGCCGCACTCGAATGTTGATGGAGCCGGAACTCAATTGAACTTGTACGGTGTGGTCGTCCAGATTCAGAAAAGAGACCCCGGTGTTCTCGGTGAGGCGGATGACAGCTGATCCCAGTTGAAGTTCGGCGCGCGAATCTTTGTCCGCCCAAAGCTTGTCGCCGGTCGTCATAGGGCGGTTGTCGACCGCACCGACCCAATCGTTTTCGCCAGCGGGCTGGAATGAAACCGAGCCTTCCATGTAACCGAGGCGAGCGACGCGGCTCGGCGGATCGTCCTGTGGTTGATAGTTATCCTGGGCGGCTGCATGTAGGGTCAGAAGGACAGTCGCCAGAGTGAGCGCGAACAGGGTGCTCCACCAACTAAACTGTTTCATTGTCTTCTTCATAAGTTGTTGTTCCCTCAAGCTTTATTTTCGCGAAACCCGAAAATCGCGGAACTCTATTCCAGGCTTTGATGCGTTTCTTAGTTTCCTCGTCTACACAGGTGGTCTACGTTGCACGTAAGTCGATTGCGTGTAAGTCGATGGTAGGACGTTGCGGGCGTCCTTCGTAAGTAGTATGCGAGTTCCCTGGGAGAGTGGTTGTACACGCCAGGGGTTCGAGAGATTCCGCATGTGAGATTTTGTCTCATGGTGAGACGCGCTGCAACAGCGCGTCGTTTGGGAGACAGGCTATTGCAGCTAAGTGACTGAAAAATAGAGCTCCTGAGTACTAATCCTTCCGTTCCGCACAGTGGTACCGGTCGTGCATCTGCTTACTGCATAACCGCGTGTTCTGGCTCCCCAACGCTCTTCCTAACCGGGAAGAGGGGGAGCCCAACCGCACCTTAAATTGAAACTGAAAGAGTCCAAGGAAAGGGCCATCGCTTGGCGCAACCAGCCACCGCACAATCGCGCGCGACGCAAACCAGTACGGTTGCCGATCTGGCCCGCTTTTTTCCCGAGGCTACCCCGGTTCGCATTCCCATTCAGCTCACGCGTACGGGCAGCTTGCCCGGCGGCGCCGGAGTTCAGGAAAGCACCGTCATCGAATTCGGAACCAGCCGGGAAGTTCTGTTTGCCTGCGCTACGCCGTTGGAGTTCGCAGATGTTCTTCGCTTGCGCAACTCAGATGGCTCGCTCGATACGGAAGCATCGGTGGTTGCGGTTCAATATCATCCCGGAACCACGATTGTCGCAGCCCGCTTTTTAAATGCGGTTCCCAACTGGATCGTAAAAACATGACTTCTTCGCAACCTGAATCGTCAGCCCCGGATCTAGCGGTTGTGTGGTCGAGTGCCCGCCGCCTGCATCCCATTTACTCCGAACTGGCACGTGAATTCTCTATCGAGTTGCCCGCTTGTCCCGCCCTCGAGGCTGCGGAAGAAACGCCGGGCAGTGAGTCCGTCGAGCAGGCTCAACAGTGGTTGAAGGCCATGGATGACCGTCTGCAGGTTCACCAGTTGCGCCAGTTTCTGCAGACCACCTCGGTAATCGATCCCGCCGGTATGGTCGCCCTGATTCAGCACTTCCTGGCTAAGACCAGTCGCTCCGATGCGATGCGCGACAAGATTGATTTTCTGCTGGTGCAGTATTTCAGCCAGAGCGCGCCTACCGATCTGGACGACAACTCGGTTGATATCGCTTATGTGGCGCAAGGATTGGAACCCGTCCTCGGCAAGGCGGAGCTGAAATCGCCGCTATGGTTGAACGCTCTTGATCGCGTGGTGGATGCGGCGCGCCGTTGCCGCTCACTCAATGAACTGCTGCATGGCGGCGTGCTCGAGCAGGGACGCAAGGCGAAAACCCAGGCTGGCGATCTGTTCTACCTTCCCATTGCGCTCATTGCCTTTACCCGCTTCGGATATCTCATGCGGCGGGTCTTCTTCCGCCTGATGCTGGCCGACCTCAACCAAATTCTCGAGGGGCTGACCAAGTTGGAAGAAAAGGGAGTCGAGACCATCGATTGCCGGCGGGCACAATTTTCCGCGCAGGAACCAATCCTTCGCTTGCGCATGATTTGCCAATCCTGGAAAGTTATGTTCCAGGCTGAGTACTCTTCCGGCCAACCGTTGCGAATGCTGGTGGACCTGCGCGCTTCGGTGGAGGCTGCCTTGGGCCATGCTTCGGGCTCCGAGAACGATGAATCGGCCGTACCATCTGCATCCGCAGCAGCCGCGGGACAATCTGCATCTGGCGGTGCTGTGGATTCCGCGCCCAAAGTAAAAGTTACCGCTGCGAACGCTAACGCTGCGGAATTCGAAGTCGCCACAGCCGCGCCCGAATGGAAGCCGAATGCAGATTAATCACTTGGCGACAAAGAAGTAAGAGTCATCGAATCAAGGGTCATCGAAATCGAGCGGTACGGATCGAGCTGTACGGAATGAAGAATCGCATCAAGAAGGCCGTGAATCCCGCGAAGGCCGCGGGACTCTACGCAAAGGAAAATTTGCAAGTGCATCATCCAACCGTACTCGTTATCTCGGACGAAGTGGATTTCTCGCGCAGCGTCACCGCGCGCTGGCAGATGGAACGCCAGGTACCCACATTCACGCTGCTGAGCGGAGATCTCTGGCCGCGAAGTATCGATAACTTCTCCGTTGCCATTGTTGGACCGCTCCGTCGCGAACTGTTGTCTTTGGTTCTCGAACCTCTACACTCGACTCAACAACCCCTGTTCTGCGTCTGCCACGACGCGGCCACGGCGCAACTGGTACGGGAACGATGGCCGCGCACCTCAGTGCTTTGTTGTGAAGGAAACTGGCTGAATGTCCTTATTCTGGCGGCTAGCGAAGCTGTGTTGCGCGCCGGCGCCGAAGCCCGCGCCCGCGCCGCTGAAGAGACTTGTGTCGCCCTCGAACGGCAAGCCATGCTTGGCCGGTACATTCTTGAGATGCGCCATGGCCTGAACAACGCCCTCACTTCGCTGTTGGGCAATTCCGATCTGCTTCTGATCGAACCCGGCAGCCTTTCAGCTCCAGCCCGCGCCCAGATCGAAACCATTCGCAACATGACGCTTCGCATCCACGAAGTGCTGCAGCGTTTTTCGTCGCTCGAAAAAGAGATGAATGTAGTGGCGCAGCAGGTGGAACGGGATTCGGGCAGGCTCCGGGTCGCGGTTGCGGCGGGCGACTGAAATGCGAACCCATTTCCTCCCCTGGTCACCATACATCTCTGATTTTGCTCGGCGGGCGTATCAACTTTATCGGTGCGCTTGGGGAAAGGTTTTATGCACAGGTTAATCGCGACCAGCACCATCCTCGAACATGAACTTTCGGAATTGCGCCTGCTGGTCGAGCGCCAAACCGGGATTGTTCTCGATTGTCCCAACAGCGCTTTAGCGGCGCATATTGTCGATTACATCGAGGCCCAAGGCCTGGGATCCGCTGCGACCGTGCTTGAACGTCTTCGTTCGCCTGATCAGGACCGGTGCGGCTGGCCGTCCGTGCTCGATGGCTTGATCAGTGTGAATACCGGATTTTTTCGTCATCCTGGAGCGCTCAATGCCCTGGCGCGGCATGTAGTGCCGCAACTTTGCGCTCGCAAATCGGTCGACGGTCCCAGCCCCCTTCGCATCTGGAGCGCCGGTTGCTCTACGGGAGAGGAAACGTACACCATCGCGATGGCAGTGTGCGACGCGTTGAGCCAAAGCAGCGCCCACTCGGGAAATAATGGCAATTCAAATGGAAACGGAAAGTCCGCAACTCGAAATGGAGGCATCGTCGATTGCGCGGCGAGCACGCCGGGACCCGGAAATCTCAGTTCGGCACTATCGGTTCACATCGTAGGCAGCGATTTGCTGCCGAACAATATCGAAGCGGCCGATCGTGGCATTTATCGGCAGTCCTCTTTGGATGGGCTGCCTCCGGCCACCATCAAGAACTACTTCTCGAAGATCAGTTCGCCGTCAGTGTCAACCAATGACGCACAGAATGAAGCCGAGGAGAGAGGGCCGAAACTCATCAGGAATGGTTCCTCCGGTGGATCGCAGTGGGGTCCGGCAAACGGTGCGCATTTGTTGGTGAAGCCACGGATACGCAGCCTGGTTACTTTCAATTGCATGAATCTGGCGCGCCCCGGCTACATCGGACGCTTCGATTGCATCTTCTGCATGGACGTTCTCCCGCATTTTTCCCGCGCCCAGCGCATCGCGCTGATCGAGCGCCTGCATCTTTATCTCGAGCCGGGCGGATATCTTTTCCTGAGCCAAACCGAAAAGCTTATCACCTCGAACCTGAACTTCCGATCGGAAACTTTCGATGGGTACACGTTTCACCGTAAGCCGCTGGCGGCCAGCGCGGCTTATGGGCGGTAATTAGAAAAACAAGACGGAACTCTGGAACTTAGACTGACCTGGGCTCACGCAGGAAGGGATTCAGCACTTCGACTCCGTCGAAATTCTGTCCGGTCTGCAAATCTTCGGTCAAGAGATAGCCGCAGGACAACGCCTGGGCTGCCGCCACAATCAGAGCGTCCCAATAAGAAAGTTTATAGCGGTCTTGGATTTTCCATCCTTGTTCCAGGAGCGCCGCATCCGCAGTCAGAGGATTCCACGCCAACAGGTCGCGAACTTCAGCGCGAGCCTCAACGCGAGCTCCGGGAAGTTGCCGTACGGCGTTGACATAGAATTCGTGGAGCACCTGAAAGCTGATGCGCCCCATTCGGTTCTTCCATAATTCTGCGCGCCAGTTCCGGGCGGCTTGCTGTTTCCTGGGGTCCGCCTTGTCCATGGCGTAAAGAAACACGTTGGAATCAACGAAGACGGGCGCGGTCATGGACCTCCTCGCGGGTCAGGTAGCGGCCATCGCTGTGGAGAAACGGCTTTCGCGCCAGCGCCCGGCGCATTGCGGTTTCGTAGCCGTCCTGTGCGGCCATCCGTTCTTTCAGCAACTCACCCAGCAACCGCGAAACACTGGTGTCCCGGCGAGCCGCTTCGATGCGTGCCCATTGGGCGACTTCTTCCTCGAGAGTCAAAGTAACGTTGCGAAGGCGGCTAGCTGGCGACACGAAAACAGTGTAACACGACAATCCTGTAAAATGAAACTTGTTCCGAACCCGGCGTTTTTCAAGCCGGGCGAGGAATCTGGCGTGCGTGTTTAGAATTGTCTATTTTGTCCATTTTATCTATAATAAACAAGGTGAAGACCGTCACTGCCACCGACGCCAAACAGCGTCTCGCCGCCCTTCTCGATGCGGCGCAGCGTGAGCCTGTCCTCATTCGCCGCCAGAATCGCGACGTTGCGGTGATCATGTCCGCAGAAGAATATCAGCGCATCCGCAGAATCAATATCGACGAACTGGAACGAACGATGGACCGCATCAGCGCTCAAGCAGCAGCGCGGGGTATGACTGAGGAGATTCTCTCCGACATTCTCAAGGACTGATGCTCAGGAATGATGCGCTGCGTCATCGACACGAACGTGTTCGTCAGCGCCGCCGTGTTTTCGCCTTCCGTTCCACGTCAGGCTGTGAGCAAAGCACTAAGGGGCGGCCTCCTGCTATTTTCCGAGTACACAATGGACGAGCTGAAGGAAGTTCTATTCCGCTCAAAGTTTGATCGCTATGTCAGCCGGGAGGAGCGCATTCTATTCCTGGCTCAACTCGGAAGCGTAGCCGAGTTCGTGCCTATCATTCGACTCGTGCGCGAGTGCCGCGATCCGAAGGATGACAAGTTTTTGGAAGTGGCGCTGAATGGGAGGGCGGATGTGATTGTTACTGGGGATGCTGATTTGCTGGAGATGCATCCATCGCGGGGAGTCGCTATCCTGTCGCCCATCGGCTATTTGCGGCCATGAATCGCAGCTCGCGAGCTGTGAAAAGCAACGAGTTCGGTATGTTTTTGCCGCTGTGCGCGGCATTGATGTGGTATATGGTCCGAGTGCTCCCTAGCGTTTGAAGCCATGGGCAAGCAACGTCCAACACGAGAAGACGCTCAGAAGCTGGATGGCATCCTGCGCAATATGCAGGAAAGGCAAGAACGCGAGTTGCGAGAGGCAATAGCATTCAAGCCGGGTGAATTGACGCCTGAGGAGGAGAAATTCGTCAAAGAGAATAATCTCAACGCACTTAACTACATTCCTCAACGAACTATCCAAAAGCAAGCGGAGATGCTCGCTTCGCCGAAGCGGCCCACAGCGCCCGACATCCGCCAGCAGCTTGCGGATCGCTTTGACGGGTTCGGCTATGGCTTATTCTTGTTGTTTATCGTCCTCTTCGCTTGGGGTATCGCTGACGCCCACGGTTGGCCCATTGGCATCTTCTGCGGCCTTCTCATGTTCGCAGTCCTAGAGCTTAGCTATCGTTTGTCGACCCGGCCCTAATCGAAGCAACCGATCCTCGCGGCGGTAGAGATTTCTCCTAAGCGAACAAAAACTCCTTCGTCCTCAACTCCTTAATCGTATCCCGCAACTTCGCGGCCTTCTCGAACTCGAACCGCTTGGCCGCTTCGCGCATGTCGCTTTCGAGTTTGACGATGTAACCATCGAGTTCCCCTTGCGACTTGAACTCTGGCATGCCTTCCGCTTCCCCACCAGTCAGGTCGGTATAGTCGGCGGCGATGATTCCGGCCAGCGTCATGTCCAGCGGACGGATGATTGATTCCGGGGTAATGCCGTGCTCTTCGTTATAGGCGGTCTGGATGGCGCGCCGGCGCAACGTTTCATCAATCGCCCGCTTCATCGAATCGGTCTTGCGATCGGCGTAGAGAATCGCGCGGCCATTCAGGTGGCGGGCGCAGCGGCCAATCGTCTGGATCAGAGATCCTTGCGATCGCAGGAAGCCTTCTTTATCGGCGTCGAGAATTGCCACCAGGGAAACTTCCGGCAGATCAAGGCCTTCCCGCAAAAGATTGATGCCGATCAATACATCGAACTCTCCTTTGCGCAGGTCGCGGAGAATCTTTACGCGCTCAAGGGTCTCGATCTCAGAGTGCATGTAGCGGCACTTCACGCCCACTTCGGCGTAATACTCGGCCAGATCTTCCGACATGCGCTTGGTCAGAGTCGTCACCAGCACGCGCTCGCCGAGTCCCACGCGCGCGCGAATCTCGTGCAGCAGGTCGTCGATCTGACCCTTGACTGGGCGTATCTCGACCTCGGGATCGATCAAGCCCGTGGGGCGAATAATCTGTTCGACCACCACGCCTGCGGATTTGGTCAGCTCGTACGGCCCCGGGGTCGCCGAAACGTAAACCAGTTGGTTGGTGCGATGCTCAAACTCTTCAAACGTTAGCGGACGGTTATCCAGCGCCGACGGCAGGCGGAATCCGTACTCCACCAGAGTTTCCTTGCGGGAGCGGTCGCCGGCATGCATCCCGCGCAACTGCGGAATCGTCTGATGCGATTCGTCGATGAACATCAGGAAATCGCGCGGAAAATAATCCAGCAGTGTTGGCGGAGGTTCTCCAGGCATGCGTCCAGTGAAGTGCCGCGAATAATTTTCGATGCCATGGCAGTAGCCCATTACTTTGATCATTTCCAGATCAAACTTCACGCGCTGGTGAATGCGCTGCGCCTCCACGACCCGACCTTGTTTTTCAAGTTCTACTTCCCACCACGCCAGTTCACTCTTGATCGACTCCACCGCAGAAGCGCGGGTCTCGTCTTTCATCACGTAATGCGTCTTGGGATAAAGAGGCAGCCGAATGTACTTCTGTTTCACCGTCCCAAACAGCGGATCGACCTGCGAGAGCGACTCCACCTGATCGCCCCATAGCTCGATGCGGTAAGCCATGTCGTCGTACGTAGGGAAGACTTCGATGACATCTCCCCGAACACGAAACGTTCCGCGCCGGAACTCTCCGTTGGTGCGCTCGTAGAGGATGTCGACCAGTTTCTTCGTGATGTCTTCACGCGTGATCTTCTGGCCTTTTTCCAAAAACAGCATCATGCCGTAATAAGCTTCCGGGGATCCCAGGCCGTAGATGCAGCTCACCGAAGCGACAATCAGCGCGTCGCGGCGCTCGAATAAAGACCGGGTCGCCGATAGACGCAGCTTGTCAAGTTCATCATTGATGGTTGCTTCTTTTTCGATAAATAAATCGGCGGCGGGAACGTAAGCTTCGGGCTGGTAGTAGTCGTAATACGAAACGAAATATTCGACGGCATTGTGCGGAAAGAAATTCTTGAACTCATGATAGAGTTGCGCCGCCAGCGTCTTGTTGTGCGCCATCACCAGGGCCGGGCGGTTCACCGCCTCAATCACCTTGGCCACGGTGTAGGTCTTGCCTGACCCGGTTACGCCCAGCAAAACCTGATGCTGCTCGCGATCGTAGATCCCTCGCAGGAGCGACTCGATGGCGCGGCCCTGATCGCCCTGCGGTTTGTAATCGGAAACGAGTTTGAAATCCATGGTGAAGAAGCTTTTAGTTGCTTACCCATCGGCCGCAGACTTAACCGGCGAGGAAACCGAGCCGAGCGGTGCTCGGCGTGGACAGCCGAGCGCGGCTGTCCATGCATAATTCCTCACCAGAGCCGCAGGACACAGATGGCAATTTTGACGACTAAGAATCTTTCTATTATAGCGTGCCCACGCGTCTGATTTGCGTGTCGGCCAGCATCTACAACTCCGCCAGCGCCCGGTGCACTAGATAGATGGCGATCGATCCTTCCCCTACGGCGGCGGCCACGCGCTTTACGTTCCCAGCACGCACATCGCCCACAGCAAACACGCCCGGTAAACTCGTCTCCAGCATCTGCGGTGCACGGGGAAGAGGCCATTTAAGATTATGCACGAGGGGATCCAGATCCCTTCCGGTAAGAATAAAGCCCTTGTTGTCGAGAGCCACGCAACCTTGCAGCCACTCAGTGCGCGGAGAGGCACCCGCCATAATGAACACATGCCGGATGTCATGCGTTGAGGTCTCGCCCGTCTTCTTGTCCTGCCAGGTAACTCGCTCCAGTTGCGTATCGCCATCGAGGCCGACGAGTTCAGTGGAGTAGTGCATTTCGATAGCGGGATTTTCTTCGATGCGCTGGATCAAATAGCGCGACATCGTATCGGACAACTCGCTCGACCTCACCAGCATGTGCACCTTGCCCGCGGTCTGCGATAAATAAACCGCGGCCTGGCCGGCCGAGTTGCCGCCGCCGACTACAATGGCATCGTCTTTGCCGCACAACTGGGCTTCGATGTAAGTGGCTCCGTAATAAACGCCTTGGCCTTCGAACTTTTTCAGATTGTCGATCTTCGGCTTATTGTATTGCGCTCCGCTGGCGATCACGACGGTGCGGGCACGAATCACTTGGCCGCAGTCCACACTCAACTCGTAGGGACGCCGCTCGCAATTCAATTTCGTCACGTTGTTGGCAATCAGCATCTTTGCGCCAAACTTTTGAGCTTGCGCAGAGGCGCGCCCGGCCAGTTCCTGCCCGGAAATTCCCATGGGAAAGCCGAGATAGTTTTCGATCTTGGAACTCGATCCCGCTTGCCCGCCGGGAGATTCTGCTTCGATGACCAGCACGTCTAGCCCTTCCGACGCGGCGTAAACGGCCGCAGCCAGCCCCGATGGTCCGGCGCCCACAATCACAAGATCCCGCACTTCTGACGCCGTAATGTGAGCGTTTAGCCCGAGGCACCGGGCCAATTCCTGAATCGATGGCTTGCGCAGCACTGTGCGGTTATTGCAAATGACGACGGGAATTTCTCCGGGCGTGACCTGAAACTGATCGAGCAAGTCCTGGTAACCGGTGTCGGCGTCGAGATCGACATAGGTATGCGGATGCCCGTTGCGAGTGAGGAACTCGCGCAGCCGTAGCGTCTGCGCCGAGTGCCGCGATCCCAATAAAATTACATTTCCGAGACCACGATTGATCAGGGCGACGCGACGCAAAATAAAAGCGCGCATGAAGATATCGCTCAACTCAGCGTCTCGAGCGACCAGCGTCCTCAGATCGCGGCTGGTCATTTCGAGGAATTCGCCGGCTTCCGTAACCCGGCCCCGCACCAGTGACATGCGGCCGGAGAGCATGGTCATTTCGCCCGTAAACGCGCCAGCGTCGTGGTTCACGATTGGGCGCTCGCTGTGGCGGTCGGGCTGCACAATTTCCATACTGCCGGAGAGCAGCACGAAAAATGGGACGTCGGCATCGCCCGGCTCAAACAAAATATCGCCAACCTTTACTTGTCGCACTTTGCTCAATGGGCGAATGCGGCTGATCTGTTCCGCAGTCAGGACTGGGAAAGCTTCATCACGGATCTCGGCGAATAGGGGCGTTAATCGGGATGACATAGTTGCTCCCGCACAAAATTGAAAAAGATTGAAGTTACTAGATGACGCTGACACCAGTTCGGGTTCAAATGTGGGACCGCCCATGCACTCCGGCGGGGCAGAGAAGCGATAAGACTACTTTTGCATATCGCCAATGCCCACAATCTTCGTGGTGGCGCGAAATTTCTTGTAGTCGCTGAAGCTTTCGTCTTCCTGCTCGTTGTATCCCTTGAACAATGCAACGCGGGCATCGAATTTAAAGCTCAGATGCTGCGGCAGCCAAACTTCTCCATTCACTCGGGTCTGTTCAAAGACCAAACGTGTTCCCTTGTGAATGCGCGCCAGAACCCATCCGAACGAAACCGTGTCCAACGCTTCGACGTCCATTTTTGCGAGTTGCAGTTCGGCCTTATCGATCCACAGCCGGCCGTGAAATTTGGAAAGCAGCCGCGCCTCTTTCACGTGCAGCTCGAATCCTGGTCGAGGCTCTCCGCTGATGACCCAGGCATCGCGCCCGTTCAGCACTTCACTCCCCACCAAATGAAACTCGAACGCGTCAGCGATTTCGCGAACGAATTCACGATTCTTCTCCCGCCGCTTCTCTTCTTCCTCGCGCCGCTTGGCGCGTTCGTCGTCCGATTCGTTCTTGCGCTTGTCGGTTAACTTCTCGATTCGCTTTTCTTCCTTGGCCGACTCTTCCGCGGAGAGCGGAGCGCCGTTTTTCGCGACCAGCCGCTGCACCTGTTCCCCATAGAGATCCACGATTTCGTAGGTCTTCGACTCGGTGGATTTGCTTTCTCCTTTGCCATCGAGTTTGTTTTGAACGACTCGGTCGAGGTAGGTATAGTCACGTTCCTTCTTGTAGTTTGCGCGGTAGTTATCCGTCACGATCCGAATCAGCTTCCGCATCTGCTCTTGAGAAAGATCGCCGTTTCCATTCGGTTTCAAGTCCGCGAAAGACTCGGGAAGAGAGGGACTTGCCGAGGCAGGCTGCTCTTGGCCGGGAAGCGGCAGGGTAATAAAAGCGACCAGCATCAACCACAGAGCTGAATTTACTTTTTTCATGAGACGGCTATGGGTTTAGAAGCCGCGGACAGGGCTTCGGATGCACTGATCCTTCGGAATTACTTACCGTTCTTTTTTATATGCCTTGCCGAGGCATTCCGCCTGGAAGAGCCGCTCGTCGGCGCGATGCAGTCTCTTCGCCATGGCTGGCGTGATCAGCGGGTAATGCTTGATATCGAACAAGTGATATACGAGAAACCATACAGGCTTGTCGGTGGTCATCCAATTCTGCCGATCGAAGCGCTTCAGGTTGACCGGAACTGAAAAGCGCCGCAGCGTGCGTTCGCGACGGAGATTTAAATAGATATTGAAATAACTGAGCGCCAGTTCGCGGAGCGTGCGATAGACAGGCTCGCGCCAGCGGCATCCCGTGTAATTCGATTTGGCGACGGCGCCCCAGCATCCGTCTTGGCGAAAGATCGCGATAACGTGGTCGGTGTCATGTTCCGCTTCGAAATCCAAAAGCAATGGTGGATATCCATTGGCGCGCAGTGCGGCCGCGGCGAAGATCGCGCCTTCCAGGCAGTGCGCAGTCTGTTCAGCCAGAACGCGCCGCGGCGACCATGCCGTATCCGCGAGGTGATAAGGAGCGTCATCGAGAAATTTCTGAATACCGTGCGGATTTTTCATTGACCGCAGCTTGCGTAACTCGGAAGGACTAAAACTGGCGAGTGGATCGCTCATTGTCGGATGAGTTTACATGAGAGTCCGGCAACAGACGAACAGCGTTTTAAGGGAATACTTCAGCCAGTTCGGACGGGGTGTCGACCAACACGTCAGGCGGTTGATCTCGCAGTGTGTGCGGAGCGAAGCCGTAGTTCACGCCTACGGTCAGTAGCCCTGCGTTGCGTCCAGTTTCAATGTCTACGTGGGAGTCTCCCACAATCGCGGCCTCTTCCGGGCGCACGCCGAGTTCCTCCAGTAACCTCACTGCGCCTTCGGGGTCGGGCTTCTTGGTCGCAAAACTGTTTCCGCCGTAAACCTGCATGAAAAACGGGCCCAGCCCCAGCGCTTCGACGATGGCGCGTGACGGGCCTACGGGCTTGTTTGAAAGCACAGCCAGCTTGCGGGGCACGCCATTGGATGAGCCCTGACCCGATGAGCGCTGAACCGTGGTGAGCGCTTCTTTCACGCCCTCATAGACAGTTGTATGGTCGAGTTTGTGTTCGCGGTAGTAAGTGAGAAAAAACTGCAGTCCCTGGCGCACGACGGCTTCGTCGACCTTCTCGCCGCCGAGCGCGCGCTGAATCAGGATTGGGGCGCCGTCGCCCACATAGCCGGCAATCACGTGATCGGGCAGGTCGCGCCGTCCAATGTGGCGCAGCGCGGCATTCACGGAATGCACCAGATCGAGGCGCGAATCAATGAGTGTGCCATCCAGATCGAAGATCACAAGTTTGACGGATCGCGGATCGAATGCGCGCAGGGTGCGGATCATGCCCTTTCAGGATAAACGATTGCAGAGTTCAGGCGCGCGGCCGACGGCGTATTCGGACGGACCATAGACATTTTTAGGTTTGTTCTTGACGTTTATCCATATTTCTAGTAATGTCGAAATATGCAAACGTCTGCGGCGGCGAAATCCAGCGAACGCGTGGCCAAGTTTGCCGACATGTTTTCGGCGATGGGGACCGAGCCGCGGCTGCGCATCATGCAGCTGCTGCTCTCGGCGCATCCCGAAGGTCTAGTCGTGGGAGATATTCAGGGTGAACTCGAGATTCCTAATTCAACTCTCTCTCACCATCTCGAAAAACTGAAAACCGAAGGCTTGGTGGAAATTCAGCGGCAGGGGACGTTTCTCCGCTACACCGCCAACACTCACGCCCTGCAAGAGCTGCTGCAGTTCCTATACGCAGAGTGCTGCACTCGCAACAAGGCAGTCAAACCCGAACAAATTGTCCGCATTTGTAAATAGGAGAATTATTCATGAGTCCCACCGGTACCGGAATCGAGCCTGACGAAATCCAGGCGGATGAGATCCGTACTAACGCAAACCAAGCGACTGCCATAAAGGAAATCGTCAAAGAGAAATACGGTCAGGCCGCGTTGCGGGTGAAGTCGGGAGGCAGTTCTTGCTGCGGGGCGACCGCGAGCACGGCCTGCTGCGATCCCATTACCACCAACCTCTATGATGCTTCCGAGGCGGGAGAAATTCCAGAGGAAGCTTTGCTGGCATCGCTTGGCTGCGGCAATCCGACCGCACTTGCGAAACTGAATGCCGGCGACATTGTATTGGACCTTGGCTCTGGCGGCGGCATCGATGTTTTGCTGTCGGCGAAGCGGGTCGGGCCGACCGGAAAAGCCTACGGTCTCGATATGACCGACGAAATGCTTGCCCTGGCAAATGAAAACAAACGCCGGGCGGCCGTCGCCAATGTCGAATTTCTCAAGGGCGAGATTGAAAATATTCCTTTGCCCGACAATTCCGTGGACGTAATTATCTCGAATTGCGTGATCAATCTTTCAGCTGACAAAGATGGCGTGCTGCGCGAGGCGTTTCGCGTCTTGAAGCCGGGCGGACGTTTCGCCGTCTCCGATGTGGTGACGCGCGGAGAGATGCTGCCCGAAATCCGTCAGAGCGTTCTGGCATGGGTCGGCTGCATTGCGGGAGCGCTCGAAGAAAATGATTACCGCAACAAACTTGCCGCCGCCGGATTCGACAAGATCGAGATCGAGCCAACGCGTATCTACCGCGCCGAAGACGCACGGGAATTTCTGGTGGGGCAGGGAATCGATGTCGATGCGATTGCGCCGCAAGTAGAAGGCAAGTTCCTGAGCGCGTTCATCCGTGCAGAAAAGCCTGAAGCGAAGCAATCCTGTTGCGCTCCAACTTGCTGCAGTTGAATGCATGCTCACGAAGCTCCGTATGAGGACCGCGATGCAAAAGTCCTACAATGTTTTGTTTTTGTGCACCGGCAACTCGGCGCGCTCGATCATGGCCGAGGCCATCATGAATCACAAAGGCCAGCCTAACTTTGTGGCATACAGCGCGGGTAGCCATCCTTCTGGAGCGGTTCGACCTGAAGCGTTGCGCGAGCTTGAAACGGCTAACTTGCCAACGCGCGGCCTCCGCAGTAAGAGCTGGGATGAATTCTCGCGGCCCGATTCCCCGAAGATGGATTTTGTTTTTACGGTTTGCGATAACGCGGCTAATGAAGTCTGCCCGGTTTGGCCGGGACAGCCGATGACGGCGCACTGGGGCGTACCCGATCCGGCGGCAGCGCGAGGCACCGAGGAGCAAGTCGCAAAGGCATTCCGGGACGCGTTCTTTTTGCTGGAACGAAGAATCAGTTTGTTCCTTAGCCTGCCCCTCGCCACGCTAAGCCGGCTCTCCCTAAAAAAAGAAATCGACGACATCGGACGCCAATGAACTTCGATCTTCGTTCTCGCGCAGTAGCGGAGTTTTTAGGAACTGCGTTTCTTCTTGCGGCCGTCGTAGGCTCCGGAATCATGGGCGACCGGCTGGCCGGGGGGAATGTCGCAATCGCCTTGCTGGCTAATACACTCTCCACCGGAGCAATTCTGGTCGTCCTTATCCTGACGTTGGCTCCCATCTCGGGAGCGCATTTCAACCCTGCGGTTACGTTGTCGATGGGTTTAAGCGGAGACTTGCCCTGGCGTGAGGCCCCGATATATTTGGCGGCCCAGCTTCTGGGGGCGTTTGCGGGCGTAGCCTCGGCTCACCTCATGTTCGGCCTGCCTCTGTTTTTTCTTTCAAATCGCCCTCGCCACGGCGCAGGTCAACTGTGGAGCGAAGCCGTTGCCACTTTTGGGTTGGTATTCGTGATCTTCGCCTGCTCGCGCTTCCGGCCATCGGCTACCGCGTATGCGGTAGGAGCTTACATTACTGCGGCATATTGGTTTACAGCGTCGACATCGTTCGCCAATCCGGCGGTCACCTTGGCGCGTTCGGCTACTGATACGTTTGCCGGAATTCGTCCCGCCGACGCGCCCGGTTTCATCGTGGCCCAAGTCCTCGGCTCGGTTACAGCGACTGCTCTGTTTCGATGGCTGGTCCGGGCCCGTGGCATCCAAGTTGAGCACACGGATTCGGCCGCCACAACCGCGGGCGGATAGTCGCGTTTGCCAATCGCTCCTGGAGCGATCCCGGCCGCCCTCACTTACATGTTTTCCAACGCCCCATTCCGATTTACAATGCAACTATGCAGTAAGAGCCGGCACCTTATTTATAAGCCGGAATATTAATACCGCAATCATCAGGAAACGGGATGGCGACGACAAAAACCGACCCCAAGCTGTCCGTCCCCGGGCACGGTGGCAAGAAATCGCGCAGCTACGATGGGCTTACCCGCGAGCAGTTGATTGAAGCCTACCGCATCATGTACACCTCCCGGCGGATTGATGACCGGGAGATCCTGCTCAAGCGTCAGCAAAAGATTTTCTTCCAGATGTCAGGGGCGGGGCACGAGGCCATTGGCGTAGCTGCCGGAATGACTCTGAAGCCGGCCTATGACTGGTTCTATCCTTACTATCGCGATCGAGCGTTGTGCCTTGCCCTGGGGGCGAAGCCCCTGGAGATGTTCCTGCAGGCGGTAGGAGCGGCGGACGATCCCAGTTCCGGCGGTCGGCAAATGCCCTCGCATTGGGGATACAAGCGCCTGAATATTGTGACCCAATCGTCGCCGACGGGGTCGCAGATTCTGCAGGCAGTCGGTTGTGCCGAGGCAGGACGTTATTTTTCGCGGCATCCCAAAGCGGTGGAAGTTCCCAGCCCCAACAACGGCCAGGCAATCGATTACCGCCAGTTTAAAGATGTGTCCTTTCGCGGCGACGAGATTACCTACGTTTCGCTCGGCGACGGCACCACCAGCGAAGGTGAATTCTGGGAGGCGATGAATGCCGCCGCGCTGAACAAGCTGCCAGTGATTTTCTGTGTGCAGGATAACGGTTATGCGATCTCCGTCCCGGTTGAGGTGCAGACCGCGGGAGGCAGTATTTCACGGTTGGTTTCAGGCTTCCCGAATTTTCATTTCGAAGAAATTGACGGCACCGATCCAGTGGCCAGTTGCGCCGCCTTCCAGCGCGCGGCGAAGTATTGCCGCCAGGGGCACGGGCCGGCATTTGTGCACGCGCACGTCATTCGTCCCTATTCGCATTCTCTTTCCGACGACGAACGCTTGTATCGTCCGGATGCCGAACGCGAACGGGATGCGGCTCGCGATCCGGTTTCGCGCACCCAAATGTTTTTGCTGCGCGAAGGAATTCTCGACGAGAAGGGCATCAACGAACTGGAAAAGAAAGTTGAGGAAGAACTTCAGATTGCCGTCGATAAGGCTCTGGAGGCTCTTCCCCCCGCTCCCGAGACTGTAATGCAGTATGTGTACTCGCCCGATCTCGATCCCGCCTCGAGCGCTTTTGATACTGAGGCGGCAATTGGCCCAGATTCGCCGGACGGCAAGAAGCCAGTGGCGAAGACCATGGCCGACCTCATTAATGTGACGCTGCGCGACGAGATGAAGCGTGACGAGCGCATCGTAATCTTCGGGGAAGATGTGGCCGACTGCAGCCGCGAAGAATATTTGAAGCGCAAGCTGGTCAAAGGCAAGGGCGGAGTCTTTAAACTCACCTTCGGTTTGCAATACGAGTTCGGCACTGATCGCGTCTTTAATTCGCCATTGGCCGAAGCTGCCATCGTGGGCCGCGCCACCGGCATGGCGACGCGCGGGCTGAAGCCGGTGGTCGAAATTCAGTTCTTCGATTACATCTGGCCTGCGGTGATGCAGATTCGCGACGAACTCTCCGTCATCCGCTGGCGCTCGAACAATGTGTACTCCTGCCCAGTCGTGATTCGAGTCGCTATTGGGGGATATCTTACCGGTGGAGCCATCTATCACTCGCAATGCGGCGAGAGCATTTTCACGCATATGCCCGGGCTGCGCGTAGTGTTTCCTTCGAACGCACTGGATGCCGCCGGCCTGTTGCGCACTGCGATTCGCTGCGACGATCCCGTTCTGTTTCTCGAGCACAAACGCTTGTATCGCGAAACCTACGGCCGCGCGCCATATCCGGGGCCCGATTACATGATCCCGTTCGGCAAGGCGAAAATTGTTCAGCCCGGCTCGGACTTAACCGTAATCACCTACGGCGCCGTGGTGCCGCGTGCCTTGCAGGCGGCACAGAAACTCGAGCGTGAGCACGGGGTGAAAGTCGAGTTGATTGATTTGCGCTGCTTGAATCCATTCGACTGGGAGACGATTGCCGCCTCCATTGCCAAAACAAACCGGGCGCTCGTCGCTTACGAAGATACGCTCAGCTGGGGTTATGGCGCAGAGATCGCCGCGCGCATCGCCGATCAACTCTTCGACCAGCTGGATGCGCCCGTCCGCCGCGTCGCCGCCGCCGACACATTCGTCGCGTATCAGCCAATTCTGGAGGACGCCATCCTACCCCAACCGAATGATCTCTTCCGCGCCATGAAAGAGCTCTCGGACTACTAGAGTTCTGATAGAGTTCCGGTCAAGATCCAATCATTTTGCCCTAACCATCGGGGAACATCGCCAGCGATCTGTCGCCCCGCCGGAGTTCCGCCGTCCTCGTCAGGTTACGAAGGCTTTTTCCGCACCCTGCTTCTCGTTGATCGTTTGTTTCTACGATGCTAGGCTCCAGTAGTGAGCTCCATTCCCAGCACTTCCGCGAATCCCTCTGCGCCTGCGAGCGGCGGCCCGATCGCATGGCTGCAATCGGCTGCTGGGGAAGTATGGCTAAAATTTTTACTGGCGCTGGTCGGTTTAGGACTCGCCTTCGGTGCGGCATTGCTCTCGACGGCATCCAGCGAGGCGGGCAACGTGTGGGCGTCGGTGTTTCTGGCATCCGTTGCGCTTTTGATGGCGGCCTTCGTGGGATTGGTAACCGTGCCCTACCTGGCACGGCGCGTGGCGATGGAAGGTCTGCGCCAGACGTTTCGTTACGAAGTCACAAAGGTCGGCGTGGTTTATGTGCTGGTGACGCTGGTCATTGGAATTGCAGCGTTGAACACCGGCAATAATCTTCTCTATATCGTGGTAGCTGCGATGCTTGCGGCGATCCTGGTGTCAGGAATCGTTTCCGCAATGGTGCTTCGCGGCCTTGAACTCGACATTCGCCTGCCTGAGCATATGTTTGCCGGGCATCCCGTAGTCGGGCGTATCGTAGTGCGCAATCCGCGGCGGTTCCTGCCTGCATTTTCCATTCGCGTGCTGCCGGCGCGCCAAGAGAAAAAAATTCGCAAGCAATGGCGATGGGAACGAACCACCTTTACGTTTCCGCTCAACCGCACCCCCGAAAATCAATGGGTCCGGATGCGCGACTGGAAGGTGAAGCGGATCGACGCGATGCCAGCACCGCCGGGAATTTTCGAGGGAATGGTTTATTTCCCTTTTCTGCCGCCCAAAGCGGAATTGCCGGCTGACCTCGAGTTGCAATTTGAGCGGCGCGGCCGATATTGCGAATCCAGTTTCGCTCTGGGCACGCGCTTTCCATTTGCCTTCCTAACCAAGATTCGTGATGTAGGCCTCGACCGCGAGATTGTGGTCTACCCGTCAATTGATCCCGCCGACGAGCTATTTGAAGTTCTGCCGTTGGTGCGTGGGGAGTGGGAGAGCTTCGTTCGCGGGCGCGGCTCCGATCTATATCGCATTCGCGAGTACATGCCAGAGGATTCGGCGCGTCATGTGGACTGGAAGGCCACCGCAAAATCTGGCTCGCTGAAGGTTCGCGAATTCAGCCGCGAAGATGAGCGCAAGCTTTGCATCGTCTTCGATAATCCCGCGACCGGGCTGATCTCCCGGAAAGCATACGAACGCGCGGTGAACTTGGCCGCTTCTCTGGCGTGGCATTTCTCTCTTCAGGATGCCGAAGTTTCATTTGCGCTGCCGGGTTTCGGGCGCAGCGTCGATCTGCATGAATTCCTGGCGCGGCTGGCGGTGATCGAGCCGCGAGACGATTTTTCCGCGCAAATAAGTCCCCAGGCAGATATCCTTCGGGAAATAAACTCGGAGGGCAGCGGCGAATACAACATCATCCTCAGCGCCCGACCGCGCGGCAGTCTGCCCACCGCATTGTGGAACTGCTCTTACTTCTTATTTCTCGGCGATGTCGCGCCGCAACCGTAAATGGCGCTTGGGGAGTCCGACTGGTTTACCGAGTCCCTTCTCGGATTTCGTTCTTCCCAGAACGGGTCCTCGTGACCTGATTTTTTCTTCTTCCCAACCTTTTATCCCTTTCCGCGCATCTGGTTTCACGTATACTCACGCCCCGGTAGTGGTTTTGGGCGATTCGGAATTCGAAACTCGGGAGAATCCAGATGCGAATCCGTGATCTGATTAAGAGTCAGGAAACCTACCATGCCGAGATGAGTCAGACCGTGCTGGAAACCGTCCAAGCCATGGTAGAACGCAATATCGGCGCTGTTCCCGTCTTGCACAACGGCAAGCTCGTGGGAATTTTTTCCGAACGCGATCTGATGAAACGCGTGGTGGCGCAGGGTTGCGATCCGCGCCGCACCTGCCTGGCCGAGGTAATGACGGACGAGCCTCTCACTGTCAACATAAATGACGAGTTGGATAGCTGCAGGGCCTTAATGCAGCAGAACAGCTTCCGTCATCTTCCTGTCTGCCATGATGGACAACTGGTCGGCATTGTCTCCCTTCGCGACATTCTGTTGCACGATTTAGATGAGAAGGGCGATGAAGTGCGGATGATGCGCGCCTATATCCACTCGGTCCCGGACGCCTAGAACTCGCACCCGCTTTCCGAAACCAATCCCCCGGAGAATCTGGATCCGCGAAGCCTTACTTCCAAATGTTGCCCCCGGTCCTCATATGGCCCGAAAGTAACGTTACCTTCGATTACCTGAGTACATTGAACCGTTGCGCCAAAAGGTTTAACGTCCTTTAATAAGTCTGACCGTCTTCCGTAGGCGCCGGACGCAACGTTGGCTATTACGACATTCTGGAAGAGGCCCAGGAAGTCTTACCAGGAATTCTTACCATGAGCGAAAAAATCACGATTCTTTGTTACACCCTCTGGATCGCTCATCCTATCCTGCAGACGGGTATTGCTGTCGCCATGTTCCGTCGCGGCCAGCACCTCCAATTCAAGTTCTTCTTTGCCTACATCGTCGCCCAGATCCTGACCTTTCCAATTGTCTTTCCGGCCTACTTGTATAGCCGCACCGTCCTCTTTTTTTATGTCTCCTGGATTGCCACCGCAATCAGCGTGGCTCTGGGTTTTAAGGTAATTCACGAAGCTTTCCTCGATGTGTTCCGGCCGTTCCACACGTTGCGCGACTTGGGCACTGTCTTGTTCAAGTGGGCAGGTCTCGTGATGCTTTTGGTCGCGGGCGTAGTCTCTGTCTCAACCAACTCGTCAGATACTGCTCCCTGGGTGGAGGCCATCATGACCGCCCAACGTTGCGTCCGCATTGTTCAAGTCGGCATGGTTCTTTTCCTATTGTTCTTCGCGCGCTACCTGGGAGTGAGCCGTCGCCAACATAGCTTCGGCATCGCATTAGGTTTCGGCACATTTGCGATGGTGGAATTGGTCCTGATCGCGTCTTGGGTGGGCTATCACCTGAGTGATGTTTCAATGGGCGTGGTCAATATGGCCGCTTACAACTGCACCTTGCTTATTTGGCTGGGCTACACCCTGGTGAAGAGTCCTGCTCGGGATGCCTCCTCAATTCTGCTTCGTCCCCAGCGCTGGGAGCAAACCTTGTCGGATATTCAGCACCCCTTGCAGCCAGATTCTTCCTTGATACCCATGTTTGAGGGGATGGTGGATCGGGCGCTCTCGCGAACTCATCCGGCACCGCCAATCACTCCAGAGAACCGCGTGTCCGCCACTCGCGTCACTCTCGTGCGGTAATTGGCTTCGGACTTTTCGCTCTCGAGTCTGGGTCTCTCTTAAGTCCCGCCTCGCCCGCATCCCGGACGTAATTCCGGATTTCGTAACAACACTTCAGTGCCCTCGCCGTCGCCCCGATGTTGCCTCCTCGCAGGACCCATCGTGATCCTCCTAAATCATAGACACAACAATACTTAACCGATAATTACGAGGTTGGAGTTTTGCCTCAAAACGGGCCCGCAATCAACGGGCTGGTAGGAGCAAAAGAGGACTACGGTGCGGATAGTATTGACTCGTGCCTTATAATGCCTCACCGCGACTTGGGTCCTGGTAACGGAACCCAAGCCGCGATAAGGAGAAACAAACCATGAAGCACACAATCAGGATTGCCGTCCTGATGCTTGGATTAGTGGGTATGTATGCATCAGCCGCTGTTCAGGGTCCTACCCCTGACGGTGGAATGATTCCTACGCACCCAAAAGTTGCAACTGTTCAGGGTCCTGCCCCTGACGGTGGGATGATTCCTACTCACCCAAAAGCTGCAACCAGCAAGTAGTTAACCCGATGGCGCCGGTGGCCGCAAGGTCACTAAGGTAACATCAGTAACCTGGGCCGAACTCAGAGCTCGCAATCTTTGGGCTGACGGAACCTCATAATCCGTCAGCCCCGTTTTTTGTTTTGTCGGATATCTACCGTGACTGCCGCTTCAAACCAGAATCCAACACGCGCTGCAACTCCGCGGCGCTCGTGACAGGCGGCTGGCAGGCAGATCCGGAACAGAGAACCGCAAATGCCTCCCCCGAACTCAGTTGAGGAAGGTTTGGAAGCGTATCCGCAAGCGCGGGTGGAAGATTCGCCGCGACCACCTGGTTCGACGCTAGCCGGAGCACGGTCTTGTTGAAGGCGAACGCACTGGCAGCCACGGTGGCCAGGGCATCTGCAGTGCCCCCTGCTTTCGATTCAGCGACCACAACTACCTGTACCGGACTTTCCAGGAATTGGACGACCGCGATGCCATAGGTTCCTGCAAAAATCCCAAACTGCTCGGCAACACTGGCAAAAGCTTCCAGGGTTTGTTCCGCTTTATCCCGATAAGCCTCTTCCTCGGTGTAGTGATGCAATCGCAGCAACGCGATCGCCGCCATAGGATTGCCCGCCGGTGTCGGAGAATCCTGCAACGGCTTGCGCCGCGTGGCCAGCACGCCCAGACTCTTGCCATCGGCAGCCGGTTCCGCATCGAAGAACCCTCCCGATGTCGCATCGAAGAATTTCGCAATCATCGCGTCGCCAATCGCGCGGGCGAATTTGAAGTAACTCAAGGCCGAAGTTGCCTCATAAGCGTCGAGACATGCAATTACGGTAGCAGCGTAATCGTCCAGCAGGCCGCAAACTGCGCGGCGTTCCGCCTTAGGATCGGAATAAGCGACCACGTGTAACAACGTAGAGGGAGTCTGCTGAGAATCAACTTGTGTGTAAGCGGGCAACTCGCCCGCTTGCTTTGTTTCAGCGTCAGTAAGATGCCCTCTCCAGCCGTCCGCTAGAACGCGATCCAGTGAGCGCAGCGCGAAATGCCGTGCGTCTTCGAGCCCTAGCACTTTGGCCGCTTCCAGATACGCCGATACGCACATGCTGTTCCATCCCACGTAAACCGTCTTATCCACGTATGGCGTGGGCCTCTTCAATCGCGCGGCATACATTTTTTTCTTCGCGGATTCGAGCAACTCCTTCACTCGATCCACTCTCAGGCTCATCCGGCGCGCAATTTCCTCTATCGGCGCACGCACGTACAACACGTTCTTTGCCGGATTGTGATGCATCTCCCCAACTTCGTTGATGTCATAGTGCAGCACCGCAACCTGCGCCTCTTCTTCCGTAAGCACCGCCCGGGTTTCTGCGAGCGTCCAGGTGAAGTAATCGCCGTCGTCATCCATGGAAATGTCGGCGTCCTGGGAAGCATAAAATCCCCCACGCTCGCGATCGCTCAGCCATTCATCCATCCAGCGGATAATGTCGCGCGCCACGCTTGCGAAAAATTCCGATCCCGTAGCCTGATACGCGTGTACATAATTCTTCAGCAGTTCCGAGTTGTCGTAGCACATCTTCTCGAAGTGCGGCACGACCCAGCGCTCGTCGACGGAGTAACGATGAAATCCCCCTGCCAACTGGTCATAGACGCCGCCATTTGCCATGTGCTCGAGAGTGGTGACAATCAGATTGCGAAGAGTCTCGTCTCCCGTCCGCGCATAACGCTCGATCAGCAAATCGACCGCTGAAGAATGGGGAAACTTGGGCGCCTGCCCAAACCCGCCGTGCTGCGGATCGAACATTTTCAACGCGGATTTCTCAATCGCCGCAATGATGTTGTAGGAAACTCGCCCGTCCCGCCCAGAGAATGACTCCGCCTGCGCGATCGCGCTCTCGACCATCTTCGCCTGCTCGACCACATCGCCGTTTTTTTCTTTGTAAGCGTTGGCAATGCTAAGCAGGACGCGCTTAAAGCTCGGCCTCCCATAGCCATCCACCGGAGGAAAATATGTGCCGCCGTAAAACGGCTTCCCATCCGGCGTCAGAAAAGCTGTGAGCGGCCAACCGCCCTGCCCGCTGACCGCGCTCACCGCAGCCTGGTACCGGCTGTCAATGTCGGGACGCTCGTCGCGATCCACCTTCATCGCGATGAAATGCTCATTTACGATGGCCGCTACTTCCGGATCTTCATACGACTCGCGGTCCATCACATGGCACCAGTGGCACCACACCGCGCCTATATCGAGCAGCATCGGTTTGTTCTCGCGCTGCGCCGCCGCAAACGCCTCCTCCCCCCACTCATGCCACTGGATAGGCTGATGCATGGCAGAGCGCAAGTAGGCCGATGACGCGCGGGCTAGGGAGTTTAGGATCGTGGTGGTCATGATTCAAGTTTATACGTTTGTCGTCGCCCGCGAGAACGGGTTCATGTGGGGACAGCAGTCCTCGGCTGTCCGTCGAGCGCAGCTCCATTCTCCGTCCCGCCCCTAATGGAGGGTACCGCGCACGTGGGAATGGACCGCTCACATAGCGGACAAAAAACTAACTCGGGACGGACCCAGGAAAAGATTTATCCTGGAAGACATCCTCAGGCTGCGCTTCATTCACCGCGATGTATACATCGCATACTGATGCGTCCCGCCGATTGTTTTTAGCGCGGCGCTGTCTCCCAAAACGTGGTCGAGCAGAGGATTGTGGTAGAGCACATACACCGCTCGCGGATGCGACCGCAGACTTTCTTCCAGATTTGCAATCATCTTTTTCAAACCCGCTTCCAGAAGCGGATTGAAAAGATAAAGCACAGTCGGCTCAACAGGAAAACGGAATTCAGTTGCATCCGCGCAAATCGCTTCCATCGCAAAACACTTCTGCGATTCGCTCCGGTACTTTTCTAAGTTTTCTTGCGCCGCCCGGTGTAACGCCGGCAAAAGTTCCACGCCCACGATCCGGCGAAAGGGATAATCCGATGCCATCAGCAGCGTGCGTCCCTTGCCCGATCCGAGATCGATGAAAATGAAATCATGAAAATCGATTTGACTCTTCTCCCGCAGCGCGTCGAGCATCTCGTGAAAAAGATCGGCTTCCGTGGGCTGATACGGCGAGTGAAAAGCTCCGAGCAACCGGTCGCGCCAATCGACGGCCGCGCTGGTCGTGTCCACGCGGTGATCCCAATCAAAGCCAGCGTCGCCGTAGCGCCGGCGTCGGCGCTCTGGCGTCGAATCGCGAATGAACTCCCACAGTGCAACGAAGAGTTGACGGGTTGCCGCAAGCCGCCCCTCGCGATGAGCAATGTCATTCCACCAGTTCCATGCCGATCGCGACACGCTGATCCTGATAGATGATGCGGCGATGGATGATGCATCCCGGGAATCGTTACGATCCATTTCCCGCTATCATAAGCGACAGGAATACATCGCAATCGAGATTAGAATTGTGCGTGGGCCTTCGGCGGTGGCTTGTAACCCGGGGGCAGGCCTTTGGTGGCAAAAGCAAAGTCATCGGGCACGCGGACTTCGACTCTACCTTCCGGCGTCAATTTATAAGGATTGCCGTCGGGATCGACCGGAACTCGATCCAATCCCATAGCGGCCAGCAGTTCGGCCATGCTGGCGGGCAAGCGTCCAGTGCGCTCTCCGAAATGGGTTACCCCGTCTTGCAAATGCGTTACATCTTCGTCCACTCGCAACGCCCGCAGATGTTCGAAGGCGCTCTGCTTGATTTGCTTGTCGTGGGTTGTCTGAAAAGTCGCCGACCACAGCATTCGTGCGGTCTGATACTCGCCAGCGTGTTGCGCCATCTGCGCCGCCAGAATCTTCACGAAAGGATGAGCATTCGGAACCCGCGATCCGCGTTCGAAAGCTTCGGCGGCACTCTTGTAGTCCTTAAGCTCCATGTAATAAACAAAACCCAAGTCATAGTAGAGCCGCCAGTTATCGGGGTTGTTTTGAATTCCGTAATTCACCAACTCGATCGCCCGTTCTGGTTCGCCCGCGCCATACTGCTTCGAAGCCAGAAATGTGCTGCCGAAATCGTAAGCGACCACAAGATGTGGATCCAATTGGGTAGTGATCTCCAGAAGCGGCGCCAGGAGACTGTAGTTGGGCTCGGCGTAGCGAAACCGGCTTCCAAAGTATTGCACAGCGCGAGTCCAGTAAATGCAGGCTACCAGTCCATCAAAGCCAAGGCTGGCACGCTTGATCACCTTCGGCGAATTCAGGAACAGGACTTCGTCGAGCGTGGCTTGCGGGCGCAGTTGATCCGTGCGATGCAGGACGATCGAACTGGCAACCAGCGACAGAACCATGCATGCGCCGGCGATCAGCGAAATTTTCTTGCGATGTTTCATTTCAAATCGCGCCGCTCGAAAATCAACACAGCCCCGCTCAGAGCCATGCTTGCATAGAACAACGCATACAAGGTGTTCTGCAGAACCAGTTGCCCCGCCACTGGCTGCTCGTGTGCAATCGAACTGATGATGTTAAATGCCGAAAGGTTCGGCACGACATAGGCCGCGCCCGTTGCAAGCCAACGCGACATTCCATGCGCCATGCCCGCGAAGTTACGCAGGTCTTCGGCGAAGCTTCCAATCACGAATAGCGAGAAGGCAAAAACAGCCGAAAGCAAGGGGGAAGAGAAAGACGAAAACAGCAAAGATAATGAGCAGATAATGATGAACTCAAGAATGATGAAATACAAAGCGACCAAAATCAAGGCGTCGGCGCGCACGAATTTATGAGAAACGTAGAACAACGCTCCGAACACGCCGATCGCCATAAAGAACGTGTTCACCACCAGCGTGCCGGCAAGGCCGAAAAACTTGCCAATAATGAATTCCCACCGCCGCACCGGCCGCGAAAGCACGGTATAAAGAGTTCGTTTTTCGATCTCTTTTGAGACCAGGCCGATGCCAATGAAGATAGCAATGACCACGCCGAAAAGAGAGACTGCGGTGAGACCAAGGTTAATCACGACCAACTTTTCGATCTCAATCGAAATCTGCCCCACCAGCACAGCCGCTCCGGAAAGCAGCAGGACGAACGCGATCAGGTTGTAGAGCACCCGGTCGCGCACGGCTTCACGGAAAGTGTTAGACGCAATATGCGCGATACGCGCTCTCATATGGTGCTCCCGGCGGTGGTTTCCGCGCGTCGCAATTTTTCCACGAAATAAGCCTCGAGCGAAGTGCGCACTGGAATCACTGCCACTAATCTTTGCCGCTCGCGACGCAGTATATCGATCACCATGTCCTGCTGGTTCTCCTCGACAATCACCCGAACCCGGTCTCCGCTCACATGGCACTCTGCAACCATCGCTTTGATCGCGGCTGGCACCTGTGTGCCTTGCCAGATAATCTCCACTTTGCCTTGAATAGTTGAGGTCAGATCCTCGACCCGCCCCACGCCACGAAGTTCTCCCTTGTGAATGATGGCGACACGATCACAAAGCGCTTCGGCATCGGAAAGTATGTGAGTTGAAAAGAATACGGTTTTGCCCTGGTGTTTGAGTTCTTCCATGAGGTCGCGCACTTCGCGGCGGCCCATGGGATCAAGTCCGGACATAGGTTCGTCGAGGAACACGAGCTTGGGGTCATGCAGGATGGCCTGTCCAATGCCCACGCGCTGCAACATGCCTTTGGAAAACTTGCGCAACTGCAAGCCCTGCACGTCGCGCAATCCCACTTGATGAAGCACCTGGTCGACGCGCTGCTTGCGTTGCTTGGCGGGAACGCCGGAAAGCTGTCCGTAATATTCCAGCAGTTCATGCGCGGTCAGGTAGTCGTAAAAATACGGCTGTTCGGGAAGGAAGCCAATCTGTGCTTTCACTGACGGGTCAGTCCATTCGCGGCCGAGGATGCGCGCCGATCCAGCCGTCGGGTACACCAACCCCATCAGAAGTTTTAGCGTTGTAGTCTTGCCGGCGCCATTAGGCCCGAGGAAGCCGAAAATCTCCCCGTCCTCGACGGTGAGTTGTAAGGGATACAAGGCGTGCTTCGGCCGCTTTCGCCAAAAGCCGATCTTGTACGTTTTTTCCAGTCCGAGGATTTCAATTGCAGCCATAGCTTTTATCGATACAGAACAAGAACGGGGGAGATCTCTTTCCGCGCTTGCTTCGCAACAGAGATCGCGCTCGTGTTGCTTCGGAAATATTATATTTCAAATCGGAGGGGGTTCGATCCAGCGGGGGATTACGAAGGTCATTTCGACTTGCAGCCAACGCGGGCCGGACCATAGGAGTAGTCCTAGAAAAATTAAGGGCAGCGGAGTTGCCTCCGCTGCCCCACTTTAGATCCATTGAACTCGTCGAACTATTGACCCATGACGAGGAAAGTGCCGCCGATGCAGGTCGCGTAGCTTACGGCCGCACCGCCCGATGGGGTAATGTAGCGAATTACGACGTCCTCAACTCCGCAGAAGCCCTTAACGCCAGTCGTGTTCAGAGTCGCCGGAAAAGCGTTGGTGATGAACGTGGTGTTAGCGCCGCCCACCGGTATTGCGCCCACCGACGAAAGGGTGTAGCCGCTCTTAGTCCCGAGACCCAAAGTGTAATCGACGATGCACGCGTTGGTCGAGGCCGGACCGGCAGAGCAACCGGCATCCGCAGGCCCAAGGATTGCCAGAGTCGCCGCGTAGCCGTTGAACGGATATGAAGTATTGTAGCTTACCTGAGCAGTAGCAATGGTACGGCTGGAAGCGGCCGCAGACGACTCGTTAGCCGCAATGCGCGCGCGCAACAGGTTTGGAATAGCAATAGCTGCAATGATCAGAATGATAGCCACCACGATCAGCAGCTCAATCAGTGAAAAACCTTTTTGTTTCCGCATCTTTGTTCCCCTCGTTTCTTAAGTTAAAGTCCTTCGCCGGCCATTGCCCCTGATGGCTCAGACGAGTTTATGTTGGCACTTTCTAAGCCAAATCGACCAGTTACCTTGGTTTCAGCCGCGAGAGCATAATTCCTTTACTTTCAGTACCAGGCCAAACTGTTATTGGATTCCATGGCCTTCCCAGCCGGGTCTCTTGCCAAAAAGCGGCTGGCGCCTGACAATTCGTGTCATTCCAGTACAGGCGGTGATATGACCCTGGAACAGGTGGTGAATGAAACGGAATTTCCACAGTCAACGGGGCCCTGGGAAGGAACTCGCACAGAAAATGATAAAGGGCAGCGGAGTTGCCTCCGCTGCCCCAGGTTAGATCCACTCAACTCGTCGAACTACTGACCCATGACGAGGAAGGTGCCGCCGATGCAGACCGCACGGGTTACCGCTGCGCCGCCGGACGGGGTGATATAGCGAACGACGTTGTCTTCGATACCGCAGAAGCCCTTGACGCCAGTCGTGTTCAGAGTCGCCGGAAAGGCGTTGGTGACGTACACGGTATTGGCGCCGCCCACCGGCACTGCGCCTATAGACGTTAAGGAGTAGCCGCTCTTAGTCCCGAGACCCAAAGTGTAATCAACGATGCAAGCGTTGGTCGAAGCCGGCCCGGCCGAGCAACCCGCATCCGCAGGCCCAAGGACTCCCAGACTCGCCGCATAGCCATTGAACGGATAAGAGGTGGTGTAGCTTACCTGAGCAGTAGCAATGGTACGGCTGGAAGCGGCCGCAGACGACTCGTTAGCCGCAATGCGCGCGCGCAACAGGTTAGGAATGGCGATAGCTGCAATGATCAGAATGATAGCCACCACGATCAGCAGCTCAATCAGTGAAAAACCCTTTTGTTTCCGCATGTCTTTTCCCCTCGCTTTTAAGCCCTAATTTTAACTCACGCTGGTCATTCGTAATGACTCAGTCGGACTTGATCTTTGCAACCACCTCGCCAAACCGGGAAACCGACTAACACCGGCTTGTGCTTCGACTAAGTGCTTTTGTTTCACTCCCATGACAACTTTAGTTCGATTCCAGCACTTCTTCCGCAGTGATACAGCGCCAGAATTAGGCTGAAGAGTGCCAATTTCTGTCACATCGTGAGATTTCACCGCTACAAACGTCCCTGACCAAGTTAGAACGCTCTTTTCTAACGATCTTGCACAGAGGTAACGCGCCATCTGTTACCCTGCGTTCTTTTCACCGTTTGCGACTGGCCGGATGGTCAGATATTTTCGCTCTTCACCAGCAAACAAGTGACGTCATCGTGCTGCGGGGTCGAGCCAACGAAGAGATCCAGGCTGGCCATAAGGCGCTCGAGCAATTCCTTAGGAGCGGTACCCACGCCGGCTTCCAGTGTGCTCAGCAAGCGCGGTTCGTCGAACTCTTCGTCGTTGGCGTTCACCGCTTCCACCAGGCCGTCGGTAAAGATAATCAGCCAGTCTCCGGGCATGAGCGCCACGCTGGCCGATTCGTACTTCGCTTCCGCCTGAATGCCGATGGGCAATCCGCCCACATCCAGGCGCTCGATCAATCCCGAGCTGCGGCGCAGGATCGGTGTGTTGTGACCGGCATTGATGTAAGTGAAAATGCGCCGGGCGGTGTCATACTCGGCGAGAAAGGCAGTGGTAAAACGTAATCCGCCCTGGCTATTGGAGCAGGCGTACTTGTTCATGTTTGCGACCAGCTCTGGCAAGGCAACCTGAGCGGTGGAAAGTGTTTTCAGGCTGGCCTGAAACGTAGCCATGAGCATGGCGGCGGGAATGCTCTTGCCGGCGACGTCGGCTACCGCGAACATCACGCGATTCTCGTCAGGCGTTTTCCCCGGGCGCGGGAACACATCGTAGTAATCTCCGGCCACGGTGTTCGCGGGACGAGTGGCGTAAGCGATGGAGATTCCGGGGATTTGCGGCGGAGCGCCCGGCAGCAGCCAGGTTTGAATCTCGCGCGCAATCTGCAGATCGCGCTTCATCACGACGCGGTCGGCAATCTCCAGCATCAGCAGCAGGAAGAGCAGAAGGCCGCCCCAGAAATGGAAGTCGAACTCGATGACGTGAAGGTCTTCTCCAGAACCGCGATAGCTGAATCCGCCGCTAGGGAAGACCAGAAGCACCAGCGCGGCAATCAACAGGACCCGGCGGGCTGGCGAGAGTTTTTCGATCACCGCCCAGAAAAACTCTTTCACCACATGCAGACGCCGGCCGCGGCGGGTAAGCCCATCTGGAGTTTTCGCGGCTACATCGCGCGAATACAGGCGGTAGCTGGCACGGGCTTCATTTTCGAATTGCGACCAGAGTTGGGTAAGTTCCAAGCCTTCGCTAACTCGCCGCCAGAACCCTTTCGCCCGCGCCCCGAAAGGAAGTCGTTGTGGCGGCGCCGGTTCGGCGGGCTGGAAAGAAGATGCCATTGAGGGTGACGTGATTATAGAGGAGAGGAAGAAGAAATAGCGGCTGTCGGATTTCCAGCCAACCAGGTCGAAAGGAATCTGCACTCGAGAGGCGCAACCGAAGTCTTTTCTAGAAAAGCGGCAGCTGTTGGTCCAGAGATTGCACCGGCCACTGATTGGCAAGGGCGCTTGTGCCGCGCGGGTCGGCGCGTTTGATTCCATATTTCTGGCGAAGGCTGGCGATGAGTTGCGCGATGCGTTTGCCATACGAAGCGGGAAGGAACGAGCGTTCCTGATAGCGGGCGCGGTAGTTCTCGACCAGATCGGGAAAGTGTTGCGCGAGGAAGGGAAGGAAAACGGCCGCCGAACAGGGCTTAAGAAATAAAGGTCCGCCGAAGATGTGACGCGCCCCGGCGGCCGCGGCTGCTTGCACCACAGCTTCAAGGCTGGCTGGGGAATCGGTGATGCCGGGCAGAACCGGCGAGCAGCTTACTCCTACGCTGATTCCAGCCTGGCTGAGTTGCCGGACCGCATCCATGCGCAAATCCGGCCGGGGAGCGCGCGACTCCAAAATTCTCGCCAGTTCCGTATCCAGGGTGGTAATGGTGATGTGAATGGAGAGAGTGTTGTTCCGCGACACCTCGCGCAGCAGATCTACATCACGAACAATCAGGTTGGATTTGGTGACGATACCGAGCTCGAATCCGCGATGGCGCGCGAACTCTTCGAGAATTCCGCGCGTGATTTGGTAGCGGCGCTCGGCGGGCTGGTAAGGATCGGTTGCCGTCCCCAGGGCAATGCCTTCCCCGGATTTTACTTTCTTCAGATCGCGCCGCAGCAGATCCGAGGTATGTTGCTTCACGTAGATTTTCTGTTCGAACTCGCGCCCGTCGCGCAGTTCCATGAATTCGTGGGTATAGCGCGCGTAGCAATACTGGCAGCCGAATTCGCAGCCGCGATACGGATTAATGGTCCAGGTAAATGGCATCCCCCGGTCACTGATGCAGCGGTTCAACAGAGATTTTGCGGGCAGAGTGAAGTACTCTACATTGTGGCCCTCGAGCAGGGATTCGCCTTCCGAAGCCAGGCGGGCAATGCCGACAAGCGGCGATTTTTCCGGCAGCGCGAACAAGGGCAGAGTTGACATATTCGCCGTTTGTTCGCCTATTATGTGTCTTCTTTATAGGTCTTGTCAAGAACTCGTGCGCCCTTCTCAAGTGGCCCGAGGTAACGATTTCAACTTCGAATTCCGCACGAGATCGGCAGGCATGAAGACGTTGCGGGAGCGCTCCGCTATACTGACGGAACTCCGGAGCGATGGAATCGTGAAATTCCGTGAAGAGGTTGTGGTCGGAATCCAGGCAATCCACAGGTTGCCGCGATGAGACTCCGCCGAAAATGCTCGGCGATGCCGCGATCAAGGGAAGGACAAAGGATGAAGCTCATTCGATTTGGAGAACCAGGCAAAGAAATTCCGGGGATTCTCATGGAGGACGGAACCCGTCTGGATGTCTCCGCTTTTGTTGAAGACTACGACGAAGCCTTCTTCGCAGACGGCGGGCTTGCGGAACTCAAGCGATGGTTGCAAGGCAATGCGGCTGCCGCGCCACGGATTGAGCACACAGTTCGGCTGGGGTCGCCGATTGCGCGCCCCAGCAAGATTGTCTGTATCGGGCTGAACTTTCGCGATCACGCCAGAGAAAGCAAAATGGAAATTCCGGTAGAGCCAGTAATATTTTTCAAAGCCTCAACTTCGCTGGTGGGACCAAACGACGATCTCATCATTCCCAAGAATGCGCGAAAAGTCGATTGGGAAGTCGAACTGGCGGTCGTGATGGGAAAGAGATGCGTCTACATCGAGCCTGAACGGGCGCTCGATTATGTAGCTGGCTATGCTCTGCACAACGATTACTCCGAGCGTGAGTTTCAGCTGGAGCGCGCCGGGCAATGGGTTAAGGGAAAGAGTGCAGATACGTTTGCGCCGCTGGGACCATTCGTCGCGACAACTGACGAGATTCCGGACACGGGCCATTTGGGAATGTGGTTGAAGGTTAACGGCGCATTCCGGCAACGCAGTTCGACCAGCGAAATGATTTTCGATGTACCCGCGCTCGTCAGCTACGTCAGCCAATTCATGACGCTGTTGCCTGGGGACGTCATCAGTACGGGAACGCCCGCTGGAGTGGGTTTGGGAATGAAGCCGCCACAGTATTTAAAAGCGGGCGACGTGGTTGAGCTAGGCATTGACCAGCTTGGCGAGTCACGGCAGAAGGTGGTGGCATGGCAGCCCGCAACCGCAGAGACAGTCAGCGGCCGTCCGGCGAAATGAAGCTGCCGAAACGGATTGCGATTCTACTTTAAGATGCCGAGGCGATCTCGCCTGGCGGGCGCCGCGACGGTTGCTTTCGGGGATGTAATCGTCACCGAATCCGGCTGAGTCCACTCAGCTTTTCCGTTGGTCAATTCCAGACGGTTCATTGTGACTTTCAATTGCTGATGGTTCACTTCGACCAGCAGGTAGTGATAGTTCACCAGCTTGCTCTGAAAAAGATCGTCCGGGGCGCGTTCGATGGGATAAGCGTGTGCCGCTCCGCCACCCGAGACGAAGTAAGTGACTCCGCCGTGCTCATGCCGCTCATAGTTATGCACATGTCCGGAGAACACTACGAAACGAGCGCTGGCGTGAGCTTGACGATCCTCAAGGACTTTCGCCAGCTGTTGCTCCCCTGATCGGGCGGAGTGTCCGCCTCCATATTTCTTGTCGTCGGAGGAACTGGTATAGGGCGGATGATGGAACATAAGGAAGACGAATTCTACGTCCGGCGGGAGATGGTCCAGCTTGTCGATCATCCACTGGCTCTGTGGCCCGGAGGTCTCATCCAGCGAACTGTCGAGCACCAGCGTGAGCGTGTTCGCGGCCCGCACGGAGTAATAGCGGCTGTTCTTCAGGGCAGGGAAGCGCTGAAAATAATTGCCCAGCGCTGTGTTTGCATCCCCGTGCAGATCGTGGTTGCCGAGCGCGGGATAAATTGGAATATTTTTATCGCGCCAAACGCTGGTTTCACTGTCCCAGACTTTCCAGTCGTTCGCGTCGTTGCCGTTGTAGACGATATCCCCGGTAAAAGATACGAATGCTGGATTCACCTCGGCAATGGCCTGCACCAGCGCTACGCGCACGGCGGGATTCGCGGCATCCGTATCGCTGGGATCATGAAAGCGAGTGTCGCCGTAGGCTACGAAGCGGAACGGGGCACTCACGTTCAATTTCAAATCGACTGGAATTTGCTCGGTCGACTCGGTTGAGGGCTTCGTGCAAGCAATCAACCCGAATAGCGACGCGACCAGGCAGAGAATAAATACGGTGCGCTCGAGAGATTTACGCGAAGGCATGATGGGGAACTACTCCTTCAAACGCTCCAGAGAACTCTATCCCGTCTACCTGAAAGCAACCTGAATCGGCTTAAGTTGCAGGGTCGTCCAAGTCGAAATGTACATTGGGCTGACGATACAAGGTGATGATACGGGAGTGAAGGTTTGGAGGTCGCAGAAGCGCTATCTAATAAGACGCGAAAGCGCGAAGCAGTGCAGTGGGACGATCTCATTCGCCGGTGAGAACTTTGTATTGCGCGTCGGTTAATGGCACCACGCTCAGCCTGCCTTGGCGCACCAGCGCAGAGTCGGCGAACAGCTTATTGGCTTTAACTTCGGCTAAAGTGGTTTTCTTCTCCAAGGCTTTTCCTGCTTTGATCTTCACTTGAGGATTCTTTGCGTCGGAGGCGTCCACCGACACTACGGAAGCGGTTCCCACTGCGCTCTTCTCATCTCCCGTGTGGTAAATAACCAGCCGATCCCCGGGCTTCATGCCACGAAGATTCTTCACCGCCACCGGATTGGTAACGCCGTCCCAGATTGTCGTGTTGTCCCGTTGCAGATCAGCGAAGGAGTAAACACTAGATTCGGTTTTGAGCAGATAGTTCATAGGAAGTGCAAAGTTTCCTGGATGTTATCACGACGGATCCTGAGATTGTTCGCGATACCAAATCGCGAATTGTTACCAGAGCGGGAAAAACTGGCGGCACCGCCAAGTCGGCACTCCATCACCCAATCTCATCCCGAGCGAAGCCAGGGATGACAAGCAGCTATGAACTCGTTTCAATTCCTGCCGATAGACCTCTCATGAGCGCTGTTATGCCAGAGCTGCGTACGCCGGTGATGACCCTGGTGGAAGCGTCGTGGGAGGATTCCGACGGCGTTTCCCAGAAAATTACCGCCCGGATGGAAGATAAGTCTGTTGGCGGAGCCTGTATACGAGTCAAGACGCCAATTCGCGTGGGCTCAAAGCTAAGAATTCAGTGGCGCTTCGATCAGTTCACCGGCGCGGTACGATACTGCCGCGGCGAGGGCAGGGAATATCTCGTAGGCATTCAGCGCGATAGCACCGAGACCTCTCTCCCGAATCGTGCCGTTCCCACGGTCAGGCCACAGGAAAAAAGCGTCGCAAACCGCGGCTCTTATGTCTCCGCAGCCATAGCGCAAAGTGTGCCCACACTCCAGGAGAGCAATCCGAACTTTTTTCTGGCCGAGCGGATGGCGGAAGAGCCGCCGCAGCCCCCACGGCTGCCTCCTTCACGGCCTGACGACCCAGTATCACGCCCCAGGAAGAAACAAGAAGTTGGCGAGACTAATACTAATCAGGAAAGGAAACCTATGGCACGCAAATGGCTCGAGTTGGCACCCTGGCACAGTAAGCAAAACGACGCCGCCAAAAACGCCAGTGGTGAGTGCAAAGCAAGCGACGACGGTAGCGGCGACGGCAACACAGACAAGGAGAATCGTATGCCTCACCTGAACCAATTCACCGAAAAAGCCCCCGCGCACACGGCGCGAGAGGTCCCAAACTTCCAGGTCGAACTGTTACCAATGGAAGATATCTACCGCATGGCCGGGATTATGAATCCGCGCAGAGGGTACAGCATTAGCAAAGTCGTCGATATGGTCCACAGCGAACACATCCGCGGTTTGTCCAAAGAGATGAAGCAGGCTGCGGTGCTGATGGCTCTCGACGCCGCCGGCATTTCACTCGACCACGTGCAGCAGGATGCCAAAGCTCGGCAGGATGCCCTCGATTCCTACGAAGCCGCGCAGAAGAAGCAGGTCGAGGCCATGTGGGCAAGGAAGGCGGAGGAAGTCATCCAAATTCAGGCGGAACTTGATAGCGTGAAAGCCCACCACCTGGCGCGCATCAGCCGTAACCTGGAAGGCGTCGCGCGAGAGAAAGCCACCTTCAACAACTGGCTCACGCAAAAGCAGGAGGAATGCGAAAGCATGGCAGAGGCGGTGGAGATGTGTTTGAGATCCCCTGTTGCTGTCTCGGAACCCGCGATCGCTCCTGTCGCAGAGATCAATGTTAATAAAGAGATCAATGTCAATAAAGAAAAGGCAGTTTCGACCGCAGCGGGCGGCAATCCGGTGTAGCCCGGCCCGGCATTCCGAGGTAACTCGCGCCGCCCCAGGCGCCGGAGCCCGAAGCCGGAGAGCCGGAGCCCGATTTAGCTAAATCCCTGACTTTAGCTAAACCTCTGATTTTAGCTAAACTAAAGATGTGAAGATCGCGTTAGGCCAAATCAATCCCACCGTCGGAGATTTCTCCGGCAACGCCGCTAAGATGATCGACTTTTCCCGTCGTGCGCAAGCCGACGGAGCTGGCCTGATTTTGTTTCCTGAACTATCGGTCTGCGGCTATCCGCCGCGCGATCTGGTCGAGCGTCCATCCTTTGTTGCGCGGAACCGCGAGACTGCCGAACAAATCGCCGCCGCCACCCGCGGCATTGCTGTCATTTGTGGATTGGTGACTCCCGCTGAATCCGAAACCGGCAAGGCGGTCATGAATTCCGCTGCGCTTTTGCAGGATGGCAAAATCGCCTTCCTGCAATCCAAGATGCTCTTGCCCACTTACGACGTTTTCGACGAGATGCGTAACTTCGCTCCCGCGAAAAGTCAAAGCTTGTTTCCATTCTGCGGCAATCAGGTTGCGCTTACCATCTGCGAAGATGCCTGGAACGACAAGCTGTTCTGGCCCAAGCGGCTTTATACGGTCGATCCTATCGAGGCGCTCATTCGCTCTGGCGGCAACTTCGTTCTCAACATCTCCGCATCGCCATTCTGGATTGGTAAACGTGAACTGCGCCGCGACATGCTGGCGTCGATCGCTCGTCAGCACAAAGTTCCAGTCGCCATGGTCAACCAGGTCGGGGGCAATGACAGCCTGCTGTTCGATGGATCGAGCATCGTTCTCAACCCGGAAGGCAACATCATCGCGCAGGGACGTTCCTTCGAAGAAGATCTCATCTACTTTGATTCGAAGACCCTCACGGGCGATCTTCATGAGCAGATTGAGGGCGAGGAGGCGAGCGTGTACTCAGCGCTGGTTCTGGGCACGCGCGATTACATGCGCAAGTGCGGTTTTCAGAAGGCGATCATCGGCCTCAGCGGCGGCATCGATTCCGCGCTCACCGCCGTCATCGCCGCCGACGCCGTTGGAGCGGAAAACGTGATCGGTGTGGGCATGCCCGGCCCTTATTCGTCGCGGGGATCGATCGACGACGCGCGCGCGCTGGCCAGGAACCTTGGCATTCGCTTCGAATTGCTTTCCATCAACGCCGCAGTGGACGCGTACCGGCAAACTTTGCAAGATGTTTTTGCCGGCCGCAAGGAAGATGTTACGGAAGAGAATATTCAGTCCCGCGCGCGCGGCACGCTGCTGATGGCGCTCTCCAACAAGTTCGGCGCGATCGTTCTCTCCACCGGCAACAAGAGCGAACTGGGCGTGGGCTACTGTACACTTTACGGGGATATGGTCGGAGGCCTCGCAGTCATCTCGGATGTGCCGAAAACATTGGTGTATCGGCTGAGTCGTTACGCGAATTCGCGCCGCGACGTAATTCCGCGGGACACGCTGGAGAAGCCGCCCTCGGCGGAGTTGCGGCCCGACCAGAAAGACAGCGATTCGCTGCCGCCCTACGAAGTTCTCGACGCGGTGCTGGAAGATTATGTCGAAGACGCGCACAGCGCCGGGCGAATCGCCGCCGACCGCGGATTCGATATTGATGTCGTAAAGCGCGTCGTCCGAATGGTGGATCGCGCCGAGTATAAGCGCCAGCAGGCTGCGCCCGGCATCAAGATTTCTTCCAAGGCCTTCGGCTACGGCCGCCGTTTTCCGATCGCCGCCAAAAGCGAGGTTTGAAAGAGATTGGTTACCCGTAATCACGAAGTTTCAGTTCTCTTGCCCTCATACTTAATTGCAGTTGAAAGGAAGCCATGCGCTCTTCTCTTAATCTGATTCTTATTCTCGTCCTGATTCTCGTTCTGATGTGCAGTGCGGCCGCTGCCCAAAATTCGGCCACCGCGAAGTCCGCGGAGAAGCCGGTCGCCGGAAACACCGTCAATCTTCCTTCCGAAGCGACGGTAAACGCCTTCATGCAGCAGACCTTCGGGTATGAAACGCAGATCAGTTGGAAGATCTCGAGTATCAAGCCGGCGCCGGTGCCGGGACTGGCGCAAGTCGATGTAATTTTAGCGAACCCGCAGGGCCAGCAACTCAGCCGGTTTTATGTGACTCCGGATGGCGACCACGCCGTAATTGGCGACATCATTCCGTTCGGAGCGAAGCCATTCGACCCAGCGCGAAAGACGCTCGAGAAGGGAATCACGGGACCGTCACGCGGACCGAAGAATGCCGCGGTGACGATCGTTGAGTTCGGCGATTTGCAATGTCCAGCGTGCAAGGCCGCGCAGCCGGCAATCGAAAGCCTGATTGCTTCTGAACCGGATGCGCGTTTTGTCTTTCAGAACTTCCCCCTGGAGATGCACAACTGGGCCGCAAAGGGCGCAGCCTACGCCGACTGTGTGGCGCAAGCTTCGAACGATGCCTTCTGGAAGTTCATCGCCAAAACTTACGAAACCCAATCTGACATCACCGCGGAAAACGCCGATGAGAAACTGACCGCTCTGGCGGATGGCGCAGGTGTGAAAGGCGCGGATATTGCCGTTTGCGCTTCCACTCCTGTACCCAAGGCGCATGTGGAGGCTTCGCTGGCGCTGGGGAAATCCGTAAACGTGACGGGCACGCCGACTCTTTTTATCAACGGCCGCAGCATCGGAAACGTGAGCCAAGTCCCTGCGTCTAGCCTGAAAGCGCTCGTCGATTTTGCAGCGAAACAAGGGAAGTGAGCGTTAAGGTTGTCAGTTTTCGCTGACCCAGATCTCGTCCGTGAGGTGGTTGCGGTTTGAGACTATATGCGGCGTGATCACAATCAGTAGCTCGTCATCTTCTTTCGTTGTCGTGTTGTTGACCATGGCTTGATTGAGCCCCGGAATAGCTCCTAAGCCCGGGATGCCGCTCATGGAGCGTTGATCGCTGCTGGAGATTTCGCCCGCCACTACGGCCGGTTCCCCGTCACGCAGGCGGATGCTGCCTTTGTATTCCTTATTGGAAATGTAAGGCACGCCGTTGGCGCTCTGCCCGGTGAGCGAACGCACCTGCAATTCCAGCGTCATGCTGATTTCGCCGCTCCCATGAATGACTGGCTTCGCCTTGAGGTTCAACCCTAAGTCTTCATAACTGACCGAGGGGAACGGCGGAATGTAGCTTTGATTGCCCAGCACCGCCGAAATCTGCGGCGAGTTGTAAATGGGCGCGTACGAAGCATTCAGGATGGGGTAGCGTTCGCCCAGATGGAAAGTTGCCTCGTTCCCTTGCGCAGCTTGCATGCTGATGTGATCGAGCGTGCGCGACCATGACTCATTCAAGGAGAGGGCGGCGGCAAACTGATCGAGGCTTAGGCCCATGAAGGTGAGGCCGCCACCAAAGGTCGCGAGCGGCTGGCTGAAAATTGAGTTCTGACCTTGCAGTTGCGCCAGAAGTGCCGACAGACTCGAGCTTCCTGCCTGATTGATTCCCCCCGAAGCGATTAGTTGGTTGATCAGCGAGGTAATGCTCTGTCCGCCCAAGCCCGCCAGCGCTACGGCCGGAATGTTGTAGAGATTAAACGTATCTGGAATGTGCAGGCCGATGTTTCGGGTGAGGTTGTGGCTGATCTGGAAAACCTCAATGTCGAGCATCACTTGCGGACGCTCGCTGGTCAACTGCTGCAACAACGTCGCGCACGCCCGCAAAATCGGCTGGGGCGCGCGCACTTCAACGGTTCCGCCCTGTCCGGTACTGATTTTCTGGAAGTCGCAAATGTTGCGTAGCGACGTGACCATCTCCGTTACTTCTTGCGGCGTAACCGCTCCGGGGACGGCGAACGTGCCCAGCGACATGCGATCAAACTGTTTGTGATTCTCCGTGGTATCGGCGGCGATCAGCATCTGGTGCGCGTCCAGTGCGGTCCACATCGTCTTGGTGGCGCGGCATGCCAGCGTAAGCGCGGTGAAGAAGTCGACATCGTCGACGTAAAAACGCACTGTCTTCGCTACCACCGTGTCGTCAAATTGAGGCTGAACGCCGTAGGCCGCGGCCAACTCGGTAAAGAGTCCGCGAACATCGCCGCGATAGTGAAAGGTTGCTTGTTCGCCTTTAGGTCGAAGATGGATTTCAGTGGAGTCAGCCAGCGATGCGATCCCGATCAGGCCAGAGGCCGCCGGATCGCGCATCGCTTCGTTGAGCCGCTGCTGCGTGTAAGTATTCTCCGGATCAAGCATGAGCGCAGCACGATACTCGGCCACAGCCTGCTCGTGCCTCGCGTCCGCCAAAAATCGATCGCCCTGTTCGGTGTGCTGAAAGACTAGCTGGGCCTTTGTGACTTCGCGTGCCGAAAGGAACAATGTGTCTTGCGGAACCAGACGCGCCGCGTCGTTAAATTGAACGAGAGCATCTTCCAGACGCCCGTGATCGTGAAGTTTTAGTCCGTGCGTATAAGCGTTGCGGGCTTGCTTTAGATCTTTTTTTGAAGCGACGCAATTGACGCCTCCGGGCACGCCATTGCCGCAGGAGATGTTCGGGGTCTCGACCAAAGAATCGGTCCCGGCAAATGCCGGAACTCCCAGCACAGCCGCCAGAAGACAAACCGCAGGGATGGACGGCGCGCGACGCATTGGGTTTGATTTTAACCTGCCCCGTGCTCATCACGGAGGGCTATTAGTGCAGGGTACCTTTGGGTTTAACTGGAGCGTCACTTTCGGTACAGGTTGTGAGAACGCTGAAACACGGCCTTCTTGCAAAGATCTAAATCTCGCTAAGCATCAGGCGCTCGATATCCCGCGCCCTGCCGGTCTTTTCATCGCAATCAACGATCACGGCGCACAGCCGGACGTCGCCCGTGGCCGGCTCAAAGCGGACGGGCATGCCATTCAAGAATTTGCCTACAACCAGTTCTTTCTTTACGCCAATCACACCGTCGTAAGGGCCGGTCATGCCAACATCGGTGACGTAGGCCGTTCCCTTGGGCAGAATGCGTTCGTCAGCAGTTGGGATATGCGTGTGCGTGCCTACTACCGCGGTTACGCGGCCATCGAGATACCAGCCGAGCGAAACTTTTTCCGAAGTGGCCTCGGCGTGGAAGTCCACAAAAATGATTTTGGCTTCAATCTTCTGCAGGAGTTGGTCGGCGGTCCGGAAGGGATCGTCGTTCGAAGCCATGAAGACGCGCCCCTGTAGGTTGATAACCGCGTAAGGAATTTTCCCCTTCTGCCCCTGGTACAAGCCCCAGCCGGGCATGTCCGAGGGATAGTTCGCGGGACGCAGCAATCTCCGTTGCGGACCCTGGCCATTGCCTTCGACCATTTGAAAGTAGTCGACGATTTCGCGCTTGTCCCAAACGTGATTGCCGGTGGTGATTACGTCGATATTAAGTTCGAACAGTTCCTCGGCGAGCGCAGGAGTAATGCCGAATCCCGCGGCGGAATTTTCGCCGTTGGCGATCACGAGGTCGATGAGTTGCTCGCGGACAATGCCGGGAAGCTTGTCCTTGACGATGCTACGTCCTGGGCGGCCGAAAATATCGCCGATGAAGAGAATCCGCATAAGAAGGTGGAGCAGGCTTTCCGCCGGCAACGTGGCTCCCGCGTCTCGCCGGCATTTTCGCAATTACTTCCAGCCTTTGATGGTAACACTGGGAGATGTCTGCGGCGGTTGATCGCGGAGTGCTCGCCGAAAATATTGTTTAGGGCGCTGCCAGTTCCGCCGTGCGCAGAAAGTCGTAGTTGCCTGCGGGATTGAGCTGAAGATTGCGCACGCGTTTGTTGTGGACCAGAACATTATCCAGGTACCACAAATTAATGGAGGGCAATTCCTCGGCCAGGATGCGCTGTACTTCAGCGTAAATCAATTTGCGCACTTTGGGATCGACCTCGCGGCGGGCCTGGTCGATGAGCGCATCCACCTTTGGATTGGAATAAAAGCCGCGGTTGGCGCCATTCGGCGGAAACCTCGATGAATGGAAGATATAAAAAATATCGGGATCTTCGTTCCCGCCTATCCAGCGCAACCCGTAAAGCTGAAACGCGCCGTGGGTCACATCGGAAAAGAAAGTGCCGAACTCGAAGCTGCGAATGTCGAGCGCGATTCCAACCTCGCGTAATTGTTGTTGGATGACGGCGACCATGAGCCGCGTGTTTTCATCCGTGGATGTTTTCATCGTAATGTGGAAGCGCACGCCGTTGATTGCGGGATATCCGGCGGCATCCAGCAAAGCACGCGCTTTATCGGGATCATGGCTGTACGCGGGAACGTTACCGTTGTAAGCCCAGCTTTGCGGCGGGAGTACGCTGCGCGCCGGCTGCGCTTCGCCGCGCCACAGATAATCGATCATGGGCTGGCGATCGAGAGCATAGGCAATGGCCTGGCGAATTCTGGCGTCCTTCAAAATTGGATCTCGCAGATTGAATCCCAGATAAGCCAGCCGAGTGCCGGGCGCAGACTCTACTGCGAGCGACGATTCGCGCTTCAGCGTGAGGACTGAATCGGGCGGGAACGAACCGTTAATAATGACGTCGCCGCTCCCTTTGCGCAGTTCGAGCGCCTGCGTGGTCGCATCCGGCACGATCGCGAAACGCACGCGCGCCAGTTTCGCTTTGTCGCCCCAGTAGTCTTCATTGCGCTCGATCACGACTTCTTTGTCGGTCTCGGCACTGACAAACTTGAACGGGCCGGAGCCAATGGGATGACGTGACATTTCATCCAGGCTGCCCGCGGGGACAATACCGACCGCGCCATCAGAGAGATTCCACAGTAGTGCGGCATCCGGTTCTTTCATGTGGAAGACGACGGTGAGGTCATCCGGCGCGTCGAGGTGCTCAACGAAACGATATGCGGAAGCTTTGGGGCTGCGGATTTTCCCAGTGAGTAGAGAATCGAAAGTCCACTTCACATCGCGCGACGTCAGCGGACGACCGTCATGAAACTTTACGCCGTGATGAATATGAAAAATGTAGGTCTGAGGATCGGGGACTTCCCAACGCTCCGCCAGGCCCGGCGCCACATCCAGATTATTACCGCGTGACAGAAGATCGTCGAAGATCAGATTGTCGATTCGCTCCGACTGCGCATCTTGCCCTATGCGAGGGTCCAGATTTGTAGGACTCGATTCAATCACCATCACCAGAGTATTGGGATCGGGCTGGCTGGAGCAGGACAGAAGAGGCGTCAGGAGCGCGGCAAGTAGCGCGAGCGTTGCGGGAATCGTCCGGCCCATCAGCGGCATTCCTGGCACATCTTGTGAAGCGCGTTCACGGTTCTCCAGTTGCGAGTAGTGGTGACGACAGACAATACGCGATCGAGTTGATTCTTCATCAAGCTACTTTCGGCAGTTCCATTCGGAAGGTAGAGGTAAATTTCTTTGCCGAGACAGCAGGACTGGTCGGGCGCCGCGGTGAGCGCCGCTAACTTTGTCAACGCAGCCGCCGCTGGGGCATCGGAAAGAAACATGACGTGGAGTTTTTCCTGATCGATGCCGCGCTTCTTCAGTAACGGATTGTCTTCGATAGCCTTTGCCATTTCGTCGGCGGTGCGTGTGAGCACCGAGACCGGAAATCCAAAGTCGGCGAAAATTCTTTTCTCGATTCTCTCCGACAGCAGCGCCGGAGAAACTTTGGTAGTTTTGAAAATTACATTGCCGCTCTGAATGTAGGTCTTCACCTGCCCGAAGCTCAGCGCCTCGAAGGAGGCTCGAAGCTGATCCATCTTCATACGCTTGTGCGCGCCTACGTTGATTCCGCGAAGCATGGAAATGTAAATCGGCATAGGAAATTATGGAAATGAAATCTTGCCGAGCACGGCAGCACGCTTCGCTCCGGTCGCTGAAGGAACGTTGGAAGGCCGCCGATGCCAGGTTTCATGGGCTAGTACGGCGAAAGCGATGGCCTCTTTCGCCGGCGAAGGCACACCCAATTCGTCGGAGGATCGCAGCCGCAATCCGAGTGGCGCTAGTTCTTTGCTTAACATCGCGACCAGCGTCGCGTTCTTCGCTCCTCCGCCGGAAAGAATCATTTCCTGGAACAGTTGCTTGCGTGCAGAGACAGCTTTTTGCGCAGGATGCCTTCGCACCGCATCGGCGATCGACTTGACTGTGAGTGCGGTTGCGGTGGCGACGGCGTCTTGCTTTTTGCAACGGCCACAACGTTGAAGAAATTCGCGGACGAACTCCCGCCCGAACTCTTCGCGTCCCGCGGTTTTTGGAGGTGTGCGGCGGAAAAAGTCGTGGCGCAATATCGTCTCGAGGACAGTTTCCAAAACCTTTCCCGAAGCCGCAATCTTACCGCCGCGATCGAACGGTAGACCGAACAACTTCTCGGTGACAGCATCGATCACCATGTTGCCGGGTCCGGTATCGAATGCGATCACGTCAGTCACGTCTGCTCCTGCGGGGATCGCGGTAAGGTTAGCGATCCCGCCAATGTTTTGCGCGATCCGTCCTACGTGGGCGTCGCGGAACAGCATGTAGTCGAGGAAGGGAACCAGCGGCGCGCCTTGGCCTCCTGCCGCCATGTCCGCCGGACGAAAATCGGAAACCACGGGCACGCCCACTCTGGCGGCCACAATCGCTGCTTCGCCTGTCTGCCAGGTAGCGGTAATTTTGCGTCCAAGAAAGCTCTGCGGTTCACCCTGATGATAAAGGGTTTGCCCGTGGCATCCGACGAGTTCTGCTTTCGTCCGGCTCTTTCGCTCGGTAGCCAGCACGGCGTCAGCATAAAGTTCGCCGAGGAGAAAATTTAGCCGGGCTAAATCCGCCACGTTTGCGCTTGAAGCATTCATCGCAGCCAACACAGCGGCACGGACTTGTTTTGGGTAGGAGTGTTCGGCGTGCCCGATCAGTTCGAATGCGGCATTAGAACCGCTGTAGCCGCGGCCTTGCGCCATACGCAGCAACGCAACGTTAATCCCATCCGCTGACGTTCCACTCATCACGCCGGCCACAATCATATTTTTCTTTATCATGATCTCGGCCGCCGCGAAAGACGGGCGCGGTCCTTTTCTGCACGAACTGTTTCTGCACGAACCGTTTCTGCACGAACTGTTTCTGCGTGAACCAAGCCCTCCACGCGCACTTGCTCCCCGAATTCCCACAGCGTGCGCGAGAGTTTATGGACCGTTCCGGCGGCGGGCGGGCCCGTTTTGCGAATTACTTTTGCGGATTTCTTCTTGAATGCCAGCACGCGTCGCACCGATTCCGCGACGCGTTGAGCAAACTTCGGATCTTGCGCCGCCATCTTTACTATTTCGCCGTAAGCTTTCTCGATGTAGTTCTGCTGATGACAGATCAGGCACAAATCTCCGCCCCCGCGAATAAACTCGACCGCTGCTTTTCCCACTGGAGCGGCCGACAAGACTCCGCCCATTTCCAGATCGTCAGAGACGATCAGGTTTCGGTAGCCAATGCGTTTGCGGAGAATGTCGCCGATCCAAACCTTCGACAGCGACGCAGGAGTTTTATCACCCGTAACAAGCGGATACGCTGCGTGGGAAATCATCACCATCGGAAGCTGCGCGCGTAGCGCACGATAAGCAGCCAGATCCTCGGCCCAAAGCGTTTTCAGCGGCTTCTCGATCACAGGTAGTTCATGATGGCTATCGAGCTTGCCCTCGCCGAGGCCCGGAAAATGCTTGCCGCACCCCAACATGTTTGTACTTTTTAAGCCGGCGAGAAACTCGCGAGCATACGTGGCCGCGTCGCGCGGATTCGCCGAAACCGCTCGCGAACTCATCACGCTGCGCGACGCTTCAAATGCCAGGTCGAGCACGGGAGCGAAGTCGACATTGAAACCTAGAGCGCGGCAGTTCTCCCCGATGATTTGTCCATGCTTGCGGAATAGTTTACGGTCGGCGGTAGCGAACACTTCCGCCGCTGCGGGCGTCGGTCCCAGCAGGTCGCGGAAGCGGTCCACGGTTCCGCCTTCGAGATCGACGCAGGTAAATAAGGGAGTCGAAACGCACTGCTGGCAATCGCGCAAAAGCTGCCACGTCTGTTCGGCGGTCTTTATATTGCGTGCGAACAGAATTACCCCTGCTGGCTGTAGACGCGAGAGCAGGGAGCTGAGCCGCGTCGTCATCTTCGTGCCGTCGAAGCCGACGATGAGGAGTTGGCCGATGCGAGTCTGATCGAACGTCACAGCCCGGGGTCTCCAGTGCTAGATGGGGAAGTCCTGCGCACAACCGACTTGAACCAATAGACCATGGCTATCAGAATTATTGTTAAAGCGATTTGATCAACAACGTATCCGCCCACATCGGCCCGGTGCCTGAGGCTTAGAGGGGCGTGAGCGTATTGCAACGCGAGGCGATAGGCATTTTCCATTCCCATCATGATCAAGGCTGCTTTCACAAATTTTCCACGGATCGCAAAGGCAAAGAGAAAGTAATAAATCACGTTGACGATGGCCAGTGCCGATACGTGCCCGGTTACGATCCCGGAAGCAAGAATGCGAATCTTCCAAATCAGCATCGCTCCAACAATCACGAAAAGAACCACCATCTCCAGCGTTAGGACCCAATTGCTCTCAACAGTGATCTCCCCTAAGCGTAGAGACTGTCCTTGTCGATTTATTCTTTGATTCATTCTCGTTGTCTGAACGCCGGCTGTTAGATTTCTTTCTTTAACTCCGCCAGCAAATTCAACGCCTCCAGCGGTGTCAGCCGGTTCAAGTCGACTTCCCGCAACTTCTCCAGCACCGGCTGCGACAGTGGCGTGAAAATTGTTAACTGCGTTGCAGGAGGCGTGGACCCGGGCGAAAGGTGTTCAGTCAATTGACGTTCGGCGGATTCATGTTCGGCCAACACCTCGCGGGCGCGCGTGATCACTTCATTCGGCAGCCCCGCGAGTTTTGCAACTTCAATGCCGTAGCTGCGATCCGCCGCGCCGGGTTCCACCTTGCGCAGGAAGACGATTCCTCCTCCGGTTTCTTTCACTGAGACGTGATAGTTCTTCACTCCCGCAAGCTGTTCCCCCAATTCCGTCAGCTCGAAATAGTGCGTGGCGAAAAGAGTCTTGGCGCGAACGCGCGCGTGCAAATACTCAATAGCAGCCCATGCGATGGCGAGACCGTCATACGTTGACGTGCCGCGGCCGACTTCATCCAGAAGAATCAAAGACCGCGCGGTTGCTGTATGCAAGATTGCAGCCGTCTCCGTCATCTCGACCATAAATGTCGAACGGCCGCGGGCGAGGTTGTCGCTGGCACCGATACGAGTGAACACGCGGTCCACCACGCTGAGCCGTGCCGAGCGCGCCGGAACGAACGCGCCCATCTGCGCCAGAATCACGATCAGCGCCGTCTGCCGCAGGTAGGTCGACTTGCCGCCCATGTTTGGTCCAGTCACCAGAAGAATCGTGTGCGTGGCCGCATTCAGGTAAAGATCGTTGGGGACGTAGCGCTCGCTGCCTCCGGCCATCTCCTGTTGCTCAATCACGGGATGCCGGCCTTCGATGATCTCCAGTTCTCCCGCTTCCCCTTCCGCCGGCGTTATGAATTGCGGCCGGCAATAATTCCGCAAGGCCGCGACGTGGGCCAGAGAAGCCAGCACGTCCACCTCAGCCAGAGCCAGCGCGGTTTGCCGGATTCGCTTCGCTTCCGCGGCAATTGCTGTACGCAACTCGGTGAAAAGCCGGCGCTCGATCTCGACAATCTTTTCCTGCGCGTCGAGAATCTTGACTTCGTATTCTTTCAACTCCGGCGTGGTGAAACGCTCCGCGCCCACCAGAGTTTGTTTTCGTTCATAGTCCTGTGGGACCAGGTGCAGATTGGGTTTTGAAACTTCGATGTAGTAACCAAAGATGGAATTGAACTTTACCTTGAGCGAGGTAATGCCAGTTCGTCCCCGTTCGCGCTGCTCGATTTGCGCCAGCACTTGCTTGCTGTTGCGGGAGAGTTCGCGTAATTCGTCGAGATCCTGATCTACACCTGGGGCGATCACTCCGCCATCGGCGAAGCTTAGCGGAGGTTCGGCGACAATTGTTTTGTCGATCCGATCGCGAAGATCGCCAAGCTCGTCAAGCGATGCGTGCAGGGTCTTTAGTCGTTGCGCCTCTGATCGGCCGACAGCGGCTTTAATGGCCGGAAGTTTCGCCAGAGATGCGGCCAGAGCGAGCACATCCCGCGGATTCGCCGTTTCGAGCGTGACACGGCTTAAAAGGCGCTCCAGGTCGAAGACGCCATCGAGCGCGCGCCGTAATTCTTCGCGTGCGATCGTATCTTTCACGCCCGCTTCCACCGCATCCAGGCGCGCGTTAATTTCCGCGAGATTGAGCGAGGGGCGCAGCAGCCAGGCTCGCAGCAGGCGCTTGCCCATCGGAGTGACAGCAGAGTCGATCGAGCGAAAAAGCGTGACGCCCGCATCCGTTCCGGCAAACAACGGTTCGATCAGTTCGAGATTTCTAACCGTAACCGCATCCAGCACCAGGCAATTCTGGCGTTCGTACCATCCGATGCGATCCACGTGGACGAGCGATCCACGCTGCGTGGAGCGAACGTAATAAAGGATCGCTCCGGCCGCGGCGGCGGCAGCAGTGCGCCCGGCCAACCCAAATCCCTCCAGCGATAACACGCCGAAATGATTTTCCAGCAGCGGAATGGCATGGTCGGGTGCGAAAATCCAATCGTCGAGCGGAGTTTCGGTGCATGTGGCACCGGATGCGCGGGGTTGAGGTGAGTGGCTTCGGGTGGTCGGGGAATCAAACGTCTTTGGCTCAAACGTTTTCGATTCAAACGTTTTCGATTCAAATGTTTTCGATTCAAACAATGGCGCTGCCGACCCGTACAGTAGTTCCTTCGGCCGAAGCTGCTCAAGTTCTTCCTGCACGCGGCGCAGCGCGCCTTCTCCGGTGAATTCCGTGGCGCGAAACTCGCCGGTGGAGAGATCAAGCGCCGCAAAACCGACGCGATCTCCTGCCTGAGCCAGCGCAGCGAGAAAATTATTTTCTTCCGATCCCAGTGACGCATCCGCCGCCGTGCCGGGGGTTACCACGCGGGTCACTTCGCGCCGCACCAGTTTCGTTCCCATCTGCTTCTTCGCCAGCCGCGCATCTTCCATTTGCTCGCAGATGGCCACCTTGAATCCCTTGCGGATCAGCTTCCCAATGTAGCCCTCAGCCGCGTGGTGCGGCACGCCGCACATAGGTACCGCGATGCCTTTTTCCTTGTTGCGGGAAGTCAGCGTGATCTGCAGCTCCTTCGATGCGACGATTGCGTCGTCAAAAAACAATTCGTAGAAATCCCCAAGACGAAAAAATAACAACGCCGTGGGATGTTCTTTTTTGACGGCGGCATATTGCCGCATCAGCGGAGTTGAGGCCTCAGTCATGCTCATTCGGAAAAAAGCGGGCTTGGCGCGGATTATAACAAAGGCGCATCCTCGTCTCTTGTGAGGTTTGTCACAGCACGATTTGGAAATCGCAGTTGACGCGCGTTCTGTTGCAGTGTTTAGCTACTGCATGGAACTCCGCAAAGATCCCATCACGCGCTCCTGGGTTATGACGGGAGACGAACCCAGCGGTCCGCATCCCGAAGGCGTTTGCCGTTTTTGTCCGGATTCTTCCGAAGCGACGCAGGTGGTTTCTGCGATACCGGCTACATCCGGCTGGTCGGCGCGCTCGATGGTGCATCCCTTTCCGCTTTACCATATCGAAGGCGAGCCGGGCCGTCGTGGTGACGGTATCTATGACCGCATGAGTTCAGTCGGCGCGCATGAAGTGCTGGTCGAAAATCCCCGGCACGATCGCCAACTCTGGAGTGCCAGCGACGACGAGATCGGCCAGTTTCTGCGTCTCGCCGCCGAACGCATCATGGATCTCAAGCGCGACCCGCGCATCAAGTACGTCAGCCTCTTTAAGGATTACGGTGCGAACGCTGGGCAGGAATTCAGCCATCCTTCGTCGCAGATAACGGCGACCACATTCGTGCCGCGGCGCGTGCTTTACGAATTGCGGGCGGGACGCGAATATTTTATGCAGAAGGAGCGCTGCGTCTTCTGCGACATTCTCACTCAGGAAGAGCGGCAAGCCTCGCGCGTGATTGAAGCTCGCGGCGATTACGTCGCTCTCGGTCCCTACGCTCCGCGCGTGCCGTACGAGACCTGGATCATGCCGCGCAATCACGAAGCTTCGTTCGAGCGCACCGGACTATCAAAACCAGGGCTGCGAACCAATCTTGCCGCGCTGTTGCGCCGCACCTTGCAGCGTGTGCGGACCGTGACGGAAAGTTTTCATCTCGTGCTGCACACCTCGCCCAATAGTCTGCATCCTTCGAAGACTCTCGGTTACTGGAAGACGATTGACGACGATTACCACTGGCACATTGAAATCATGCCTGTTCTGGCCACCAAAGCCCGGTCTTACACTTTCAAAGAGGTTTACTACTCGCCGGTAACGTCCGAGACGGCGGTCAAGCAATTGCGCGACGCGAAAATCGATGGGTGAGGTTGCCCGAGCCAAGTCACGGGTCTGGAGAAACCGCACCGCAGAATTTCAAGCTGCTACAATCCTGCCCTCTGGAGATTGCCCTTGAAATATTTGGTGACCTTGGTTTTATTCGTTACCACTTCGGTGGCGCAGATCGCCGGCAGTGGCTCCGCGTCGGCTGCATTGGAGAAACAGAAAGCTCTCTGGCAAAAACTGGAATCTTCCATCCATGAGATCGACCAACACCTCGACGGTGTAATGGGTGTGGCTATCGAGGACCTCAACACCGGCGATCAGTTCTTTCTTCACGAGAATGAAGTCTTTGCTCAGGCCAGCTCGATCAAAATTGCGGTCCTCGCGAATCTGTACATCCAGGCGCAACAAGGCAAGCTCAAGCTTACGGATTTATACACCGTGCAAGCTTCCGACCTCGTCCCCGAGAGCGACATCATGGGCGGACTTACTCCCGGAATCACGCGCCTCACGCTTCGCGATCTCGCCACCATGATGGTGGCGGTCAGTGACAACTCGGCCGCGAATGTTCTGATCGACCGCGTCGACATGAACAGCGTCAATGCGATGCTCGATGGGCTTGGCCTAACGCACACGCGCCTTCGCCGCAAGATGATGGACCTCGACGCCGCCAAACAGGGCCGCGAAAATATATCGACGCCGCGCGACATGATGACGCTGCTCGATGCCATTTATCACGACAAGGTGCTCAATAAGGAATCCACAGCCGACTTTTTCAAGGTTCTCAGTACTAATAAGGATTCATGGCTTCCCCGCGACCTGCCCGCCGATATTAAAACTGCAAACAAGCCCGGCAGCCTTGAAGGAGTGCGCAACGACTCTGGCGTGGTTTTCGTCGAAGGCCGTCCTTATGTGATTTGCGTGATGACTGCGTTTCTGCGGAACGAACGCGACGGGGAACAAGCTATCACCAGTGTTTCTCTGGCGGCGTGGCGATGTTTGACCGTCTCAGTCGCGCTTCGGAATACGGTCGAGTGGTGTCCCCGGGCAATGGCAGCCGATAAATGCGGACCAGGCCCAGTGCTGGCGGATCCAGGGCTGCTGGACACAACTGCTGTACGAACGACCGCTGGACCGACGACTGCTGGACCAACGACTAGTGAGCGGCCGCGGCGAATGTTTTGGGATGAGCCGACAGGAACTGCGCCGCACTGTTGCCCGAGGCAGCCTGCATACTTTCCTCCAGCTTGAACTTGCTCACCAAGGTTTGCAGGTCGAGCGCGAGACTGGAAAGATCCTGACAAGCGGTGGCCGACTGCTGTGCGCCGATGGCGGATTCTTTCACCAGTCTGGCAATCTGCTCGATGTTCATGTTGACTTGCTCGGTGGTGCTGGACTGCTGGTTCGCCGCGGTCGCAATCTCGGTGATCATTCCCCCCACCTGCTCCGACATCTGAATAATCGCCCTTAAAGAATCCCCTGACTTGGCGGTTGAACTCACTCCTTCTTCCACCTGCTTGGTGCCAATCTCCATTGCGACCACGGCGAGCTTGGTTTCGTCTTGAATATTCTTGATCATCTGGGCAATCTCTTTGGTGGCGGTGGTGGTGCGCTCGGCCAGCTTGCGAACTTCGTCAGCGACCACGGCGAAGCCGCGGCCCTGCTCACCTGCGCGCGCCGCTTCGATGGCGGCATTCAGGGCCAGCAAATTGGTTTGGTCGGCAATGTCATCGATTACGCCAATGATGCGTCCGATTTGCTGGGAACTCTTGCCGAGTTCTTCCATCTTTTTTGCGGTTGCCCCAACCGAATCCGCAATTCCACGCATTTTAGTCAAAGTTCCGGCGACGATCGAACCGCCCAGCCGCGCCGTTTCCGCGGCCTGACGCGCGGCCTCGGCGGCCTTGTTGCAACTGTCGGAAACTGAGGTCACGGTGGAAGACATTTCTTGCATGGAGGTCGCGACCTGCATGGTCTGGTCTTTTTCGGTTTCCGCGCTTTGCGCCTGCTGCGTTGCCGAGGAGGAAATCTCTTCGCTGGCGCTGGCCATGTGCGACGCCGTGCCGGCGATGGAAACAATCACTTCCCGCAAATTGTTCTTCATGCGATTCAAGGCTGCGCCGGCCTTGCCAATATCGTCCTCGGAGACAACCTCCATATCCGCCATGGCGAGATTATTGTCGGCGATCGCTTGAATTACTCCCAGCATTCGCGCGATGGAAGCGCTGACCGAGCGGGCGATGAGCTGCGCTATCCCCATCCCGATCACCATTCCCGCCAAGGCAATAATCACCACCATGAAGCGAACGCGGGATTCCATCGCAGCCCGCTCTTTGGCCAGTTCTTTCCTTGCCTGATTCTCCACTGCCGCAATATCGGAAATCGCCTGGCTCATTTGCGTGCGCGTTTCCTGAATCGATGGCGTCAACATCACGGCTTGAGCCTGCTTGAGCTTCCCCTTGCGGCGCATTTCGATCTCGCGGTCCGAGCCCCCGCGAAAAGCCGCATAATGCTCGCGGATTGCAGCTTGCAGCTTTTTGGATTCCTCTAGCACCAGCAGCTTGTTCAGCTTATCCATGCTGTCGGCGAATTGCTCCCGACCCTCCGCATCGTCTTTGAGGAAGCTGTTTTTGCCAGTGAGCAGGAAGCCGCGAATTCCCGCCGCCTGCTTTTCCGTTGCCGCCGCGATCTCCGCAGTCAAATAAGTCTTGACCATCACCGCATCGGCGCGCGCCGTGATCTCAGCCAGTTGGCCCACCGAGTGATAAGCCAAATATCCCATCGCGGCCAGGAACAATAACAGATTGCCAGAACCTAACCCGAGCTTCATCCTCAGGCTCAGCTTGTTCATGTTCTGGTTCCTCCTGCTCTAAAGATGGGATCAGTGGATTCGAGCATCCGGCTTGTGCGCTCACTCCATCAGCAGACTCATCGGCATAAGCGGCGTCTACTTTAGGATTTACGCTCTCACTACATCGGGGAAGTGTTTCGACGCCGGTTACTTATTGCGCCCCCGCCACTTTTGTTTGCTGAACCGGACCGCCTTTGGGCATAAGCAGTCCTGCTGCCCTCGCCTCAACCGGCTGCGAGAAAAGATATCCTTGCCCAAGCTCACATCCCAGCGCCAGCAGGTGGTCGAGCTGTTTCGTGGATTCAATGCCTTCGGCAATCACTTTCAACTTCAACTTGCGCGCCAATAAAAGGATCAGCTCCACTGTCTCTAACGCGCTGCGATCAAGAAGCAGCGCAGCCACCAGTGCGCGATCGATCTTCAACGCTTCAATCGGGTACTGCCTCAGTCCGCTTAGAGAAGAATTTCCCGATCCAAAATCATCCAGAAGCACGCCCACCCGCAACTGCTTGAGCTGGGATAGAACGGTTGCCGCTAATTTGGGATCGGCCGCCGCTACATTCTCCGTAATCTCTACGCACAACTGGGCGGGATCAATCCCACTCTGGCGCAAAGTCGCTTCCAACCCGCTGACGAAGCGGGCCGCCGCCAACTGCTTCGCGGAGATGTTTATATTTATGCTCACCGCACCCATCGCTGGGATTTCAATCTTCCACGCCCGTAACTGTTTACATGCTTCGTGAATTACCCATTGGCCCGTCGAAACCAGCAGGCCCGTATCTTCCGCGGCTTCAATAAACTTGAGCGGAGAAATTAATCCTTGTTCCGGATGTTGCCATCTCAACAACGCTTCAAAGCCTACAATCCGTTTCGTTTCCAGCAGCACAATCGGTTGGTAATACACGCGAAACTGGCGTTTCACCATGGCCTCGCGCAATTCGGCCTCCAGCTTGAGCCGGTTGGTAGCGCGCGCATGCATGGCCTCGTCGAACAGTTCGCAGCGCCCGCCACCCATGGCTTTGGCGCGGCGCATTGCACTATCGGCGTCCTGAAGCAGATCTTCGGCCCGCTCATGCACCGTCGTGCCCAAAGCAATGCCCACACTCGCTGAGGTGCGAACTTCCCGTCCTCCCACCAGGAAAGGCTCCGCCACAGCCGAGAGAATTCGGTTGGCGGCCCGCATTGCGTCACTCGGATCGTTCACCGCTTCCAGCAGGATGGTAAATTCGTCTCCGCCCATTCTGGATAGCACTGCAGTCTTCAAGGGCACGCTCTCCTGAGGCCGTGAAACCGTGTCTTGCTCCCGCAGGCAACCTGCCAGACGCTGCCCCATTTCGATGATCACTTGGTCGCCGATGCTCGGGCTCATGGTGTCGTTGAACACTTTGAAACCGTCGAGGTCAACGAACAAGACGGCATACTGGCGCTCCGGGCTGCGTTGCGCGCGGGCAAAAATGTGCTGCAACCGGTCCAGGAACAACCGCCGGTTGGGCAATCCGGTGAGCGCGTCATGAAAGGAATTGTGCTCCAGTTGTTCTTCTGCGTGCTTGCGCTCGGTCACATCGCGATTCACAATGACCAGCTTGCTGACCTCGCCTTTTTCATTCCGGATGGCGCGGGCAATCGATTCCAGCACACGCCACGTCCCGTCTTTGTGGCGGATGCGGTAATCCAGCTTTCTGCCGACTCCGCTGCTGCGCGCCTCGCGCGCCGCCTCCAGCACTTTGAAACGGTCGTCAGGATGTATCTGCTCGAACGATGACGTCTCTCCCAGTTCAGCAGCGGAATAACCCAAAATCCGTTTATAGGCAGGACTGTTGTAAAGCCGATGTCCCTTCACGTCGACCAGCGCAATCATGTCCGCTGCATTTTCGGTCACGATCTGGAACAATTCTTCGCGCTTCCTCGAATTCTGGCGGATCCGGTTAATGCGGAACTGCAGAAAAAGTACGAGGATGGCCAGCACGCCCAGCGCGATCCAATTCCATTGCGGCATCATGCAATGAGGCTATCGGCAGGTTCCGGCAGAAAACTTAATCGATTGGGCGAGAGCTGCGGCATCGAAGAGCATCCGATCGGCTTCCGGCTTCCGGCTTCCGGCTTTCGGCTAACGACCAACGACTAACGACGAACGGCGAACGCCCAAAGTCTGTCGGCCAACGACAAACGCTCCCCGACCGTTCATAATGTCCGGATGACGATCCGCCGCCTCAAGACCTATGCTGGCGTTCAAGGATATGTCTATCAGTATTACTTTGTCGGTCAGCGCGCCGCGCTCGCCGACGATCCCGAAGCTCCCGCTACAGAATTCGTCTTTGACGTAACCTCCGACCGAAAGTTGACCTATGCGGTGAGTGTTTTTCTCCCGGCAAAAGCGGTAGACCAGTGGGTGCAATCCCATGGCCGGCCCCTCAGCGATACGGAACAGTACGCCGCCGCCAAGCTGCGGTTATTTCGCGCCTTCGATGACGTGGAAGATATGAAGACACAAGGTCGACGTCTGGTAACGGACGCGGCGCTGCTCGAAGAAGCCCTCGCGAGTTTAGGGGTCGAATAGAGGATTCTGATTCACATCAATACGGTGCGTATCTATCGGCGCTTACCGCCCGCCTGCGCCTTCTGCAGAATATAATGCGTAGAAAGGGACGCGGGTTCCTGAGTTTGTTTGGTGCCGGCTTGCATTAAATTCAGCGGACTCTGATACTTACCTTGCTTATGTCATTACTTTGGCTGCGTTTCGCGCTGGCTTGCTATTTCATCGGCCTCACCTACGCTTTTTTTGCGCTTACCCGCACCAGTGATCTCTTCAGCCGGATCGCGTTTCACGCTGCCAGCCTGGGTATGGTCTTTCATTTTGTCTCGCTCGTCGAGCTTTTCGTATCCGGCCACGTAGTCTGGGCATCAGTTCATAATGGCGAATCGCTGCTTGCTTTCTTTTCGATGATTTTCTTCATGATCGTCTACGCCGTTTATCAAACCACTTCGCCTGGCGTGGTCGTCTTTCCCATTGTGTTTTTTCTGACCTTCGTTGCTGCCATCGATGAGCAGCCCGTGCTGTTAACCGCTTTCGTTCAGCACAAGGGATGGCTGATTGCGCACATCATCCTCATCTTCACCGGATACGCCGCTCTGGTGCTCAGTTTCGGCGCCAGCCTGCTCTACCTGCTGCAAGAGCGCCGCCTGAAAGCCAAAAAACCCAGCAGCCTGATTTCGTTTTTGCCTGCGCTCGAAGTAATCGACCAGATCGGCTACCGCTCGTTGCTCCTCGGTTTTCCGTTCATGACGCTCGGCCTGATCACCGGCTCGATCGTGGCCATGTCGACTTACGGGCGCGTGGATTTCGCCGATCCTAAAATCCTGTTATCGATCCTGATGTGGGTCGTCTACATGATCATGGTCTTTACCCGGTGGAATTCGGGATGGCGTGGCCGCCGCGCCGCCGTGCTTGCGACCTTTGCCTTCGTGGCGGCGGTTGTAGCCTGGGCCGCAAACTATTTTTCGACCATCCACAGGTTTGCCGCCTCATGAGATATCAGCTCATTGGCGTGAATCACAAGAGCGCGCCGCTCGAAGTGCGTGAGCGCCTGGCGATTCCCGAGTCGCGCCTGCCCGACACGTGCCGCGAACTCACGGCCCATCCCGGCGTGGAAGAGGGCATGATTATTTCCACCTGCAATCGCGTGGAAATGATTACCCATACCACGAATGGCTCGGCCGACCTGCGCGGCTTTCTGCATGCGCATTTTCATCTCACGGCCGACGAACTCGACGCGCATCTTTATGAATTCCGCGAGAAAGATGCTGTCCGGCACCTTTTCCGTGTGGCTTCGAGTCTGGATTCAATGGTGGTTGGCGAAGCGCAAATTCTCGGTCAGGTAAAAGAGGCTTACGCCACAGCCCGCGCGGTGGGCTCGGTGCGCGGACAACTCGATCAACTTTTTACCCGTGCCTTCGCTGTTGCCAAGCGTGTACGCAGCGAAACCGCGGTAGGATCTTCCTCAGTTTCTATCGCCTCGGTTGCCGTTGAACTCGCCAAGAAGATTTTCGGTACCTTGCAGGGCAAGAATGTTTTTATCGTCGGCGCGGGCAAGATGAGCGAACTCGCAGCGCGTCATCTGGTCGCGCACGGCTGCGAATCAATCTTTGTGTCTAATCGCACCTACGACCGCGCCGTCGGACTGGCCCATCGCTTCAAGGGTCAGGCGATTAAGTTCGACGATCTGTACGAGAACTGCGACAAGGCCGATATCGTTATCACCTCCACCGGCTCGCCCCAGGCGATTTTCCGCCGCGAGCACGGCGAGCAATTCCTCAGCCGTCGCAAGAACAAGCCGATGTTCTTCATCGACATTGCCGTCCCTCGCGACGTCTCGCCGGAAATGGCAAAGCTCGACGGCATCTTCGCCTACGACATTGACGACCTGCAACAGGCCGTCAGCAGCCACGTTGCCGACCGCCGCAAAGAGGCCGAACTCGCGGAAGCAATAATCACCACAGAAGTCGAGCGCTTCGAAGCCAGACTGAACACGCTCGACGTGGTGCCTACCATTGTCTCGCTGCAGGATCATCTCGAAACCATCCGCCAGGCAGAAATTGATCGTGTACGCAGCCGCATGGGCCCGCTGACTCCAGACCAGGAAATGGCCGTCGAAGCCCTGACTCGCGGCATCATCAACAAGGTCATGCACACTCCCATCACCACGCTGAAAACCGCAGCCCGCGAGGCCGAGGCGACCACTGTGATCGATGTGGTGCGGCGGTTGTTTAATCTGCACGACAAAGAAAAAGGATAACGAGCGTGAAAACCACGACGTCAGTTCTGCTGGCAATAGTCCTGTCAAACATGGCCTCGGCGCAAAATCCGGCAAGCAGCACAAAGCCGGAACCCACAAAGTCGGAGTGTCACTCTGCTTACGAACAGAGTAATTCGCTTGCGGCAGCACAAAAGGCGTGGCTGGCCGGAGGAGCGAAGGGGGTTTCTCCTCTTTCCCACTACTCCATCCCAGAGCTTGATGCGACCGCCACTCTACTGTCGCACTGTTCGGCCATTGAGGCCTTTACCGCCGGCGATGCTGCGGTTCACATAAACAGTTCATTTATCGATCTGATGACACTGTTCCAAAGGGAATCTGACGATCGTGTTTTAAGATACATTTCAAGGCATCACTTATGGGATGACGTTGTTAAGGAGGACGGCGCGGGGATGGGGAGAGAATAAGGCAACTTTCTAGGTGACGTTGCGCTAGAGGATGGGACTTATCATGCCAAGAGTTTGGGCGGCGAAATGCAAATCCTGTGGTGAGATGTCTGGGGTTCGTCGTTCGGACACGCGCCGGGAAGTCATCGAGCTTCCGGTCGCCAGTCGCGTGACCAAAGTCGTGTGCCCACACTGCAAGGCTACAAACGAATTCTCAGACGGTGAGTTGACCGAGGTTAACGCGGAGGTCCTTCAGAAGTCGGACTTTATATGAATCAATCCCGCAGGAACTGCGCCATTCGAACCAAGCTCCGCATCGACTCCCGAGGCTCGCAGCTTGCACTCTGGCAAGCCAACCACATCTCCGCGCTGCTGTGCGCGCGTGCCCACGAGTAGACACTAATGCTTTTGCCCATATTGGAACGGAATTGTTTACGCTCCAAACGAATCCGAAAGATATGCTTTCGTGACCGTAGTATGCTGACCTTGCTCAAGTGGGGCTTCGGAGAGTACTACCAGTGTGGGTACCGGGCCGCGCTTGAGAACCGTGGGTCGCGGCTGTTCGCAGCCGCGAGGGGTTCCAATCCCTTACTCTCCGCCGCCTTGCGCGACCCATGGGACGTTAAAACCTGCTTAACCCGCGAATGGTTCTTGACGATCCCTTCGTCAGAAGGTACTCTTAAATTGGTTCTCAAGCGCGGTTCAGTATCAGTTTTTCAAGGCGGCCCAACCAGCCGCCTTTTGCTTTTGTGCGGTATCCTTCCCCGGATCGTCTACCATGTCTAAACTCCGCATCGGCTCTCGCGGTTCGCAACTCGCCCTCTGGCAGGCGAATCACATCTCCGCGCTTTTGCGTGCACGCGGACACGAAGTCGAAATTGAAATCATTCACACCACCGGCGACAAGATTACGGACGTTGCCCTCGCCAAGGTCGGCACCAAGGGCATGTTTACCAAAGAGATCGAAGAGGCCCTCGCCGCTGGACGCGTCGATCTCGCCGTCCACTCGTTGAAAGACCTGCCCACCGAACTTCCTCCGGGATTTGAAATCGCCGCTATCACGGAAAGGCAAGACGCGCGCGACGCCTTCTGCTCGCCGCTTTATTATAAAATCGAAGACTTGCCGCAACACGCGCGCGTGGGCACATCCAGCCTGCGCCGCCAGGCGCAACTGACAGCGATTCGTCCCGATCTCGACATTCATCCTCTGCGCGGCAACGTCGATACGCGTCTGCGCAAACTCGAACAAGGGGAATACGACGCAATCATTCTCGCCGCGGCCGGGCTGACGCGGCTGGGCAAAACAGAACTGATGAAGCAAATCATCCCCGCCGAAATCATGTGCCCGGCTGCTGGACAAGGTGCGCTCGGCATTGAAATACGCGAAGGCGACTCGGCCACCAGACAGCACCTGGAATTTCTAAACGACCCCGCCGCCCGCGCCGCCACCACCTGCGAGCGCGCTCTGCTTAACCGCCTCGGTGGAGGCTGCCAGGTCCCCATCGGCGCATTTGCGGAAATCCGCAATGGCAAACTGCATCTCGACGCGGTTGTCGCTGATCCCGACGGCTCAACGCTCCTCCGCGAATCACGCGACGGCAATCTCATCGATCCTGAAGCGCTCGGCAATGCCGTCGGCGAAACTCTTCTCAAGCGGGGCGGCGATAAAATCCTGGAAGCCGTCTATGGCCGCGGCCTGGCCGTCCCGCAGCAACCGTAATCGCTTAAATCGTCACCTCGCTGAAGCAGGAGACCCGCAGCATGTACATCCCGGAATTTAACCGCGTCCGCGACCATACCGAGATCATCTCTTTTATCCAGGCAAACCCATTTGCCATTCTGATTACGGCGTCCGACGCAGGTCCGTTCGCCACTCATCTCCCCATCCTGGCACGGGAAGCGGGCGATCAAATAATTCTGCACGGACATATGGCCAAGGCGAATCCGCACTGGGAACTTCTGCAGCGTGGAGAGGAGTCACTCACCATCTTTCACGGTCCCCATGCTTACATCTCACCCCGTCTCTACGAAAGCCGCGACAGTGTGCCCACATGGAATTACGCGACTGTCCACGCCTACGGCCGTGCTCGCCTGTTTTCCGAACCCGAGCAGTTGATGGAAGAGGTGCGCGAAATCATCAATGCGTTCGATCCTGACTACTTCGCCCAATGGATCAGCCTCAGCGACAAGTTTCGCGAGGGGATGCTGAAACATATCGTCGGCTTTGAAATTGTTACCACGCGCATCGAGGCTAAATTCAAGCTCAGCCAAAATCGAACCAAGCGAGACCAGGCCAACGTGATTACGGCTCTGGGAACCAGCAAAGATTCCGCCGCTTCGGAAATCGCCAAATTGATGAGGGAGCAAGGCTTGGGGGTCTGAGTGCAAAGCAAGAACCGTCGTCGCGCACAACTCGCAGGAAGATCGTCGCCGCCGCTTGCCGGCGTTCGTGTGCTGGTAGGCCGCGCGCGCCATCAGGCCGGCGCTCTCTCCACTGAGTTGCGCAAGTTGGGCGCGACCGTGATTGAAATTCCGTTCATCGAAATTCGTAAGCCGCACACTTTCGAGCCTCTGGATTTGGCGCTGATGAATCTCGACAACTACGACTGGCTGATCCTCACCAGCGTGAATGGCGTCGAGGCTATGTGGGAGCGGTTGAAGAAACTGCGACTCGATAATATAAATTTCAAACACCTGCGCATCGCGGCAATCGGTCCGGCAACTAAGAAAGCGATCGAGCAGCGCGGTGTGAAAGTGGATGTTGTTCCTAGGGAATACGTAGCCGAATCAGTGGTAAGAAGTTTGCAGAGGCGCGTTAAAAATAAGCGAGTGCTGCTGGTGCGCGCCAAAGTAGCTCGCGACGTGATTCCAAAGGAACTCCGAAAAGCGGGCGCAGACGTGGACGTAGTGGAAGCCTACGAAACCGTCATTCCGCAATCGTCCCGCACCCGCTTGCGCAGCGCATTGGCGAATCCGCGCCGGCGTCCGCACGTGATTACCTTTACCAGTTCCTCGACGGTGCGAAACTTCGTGGCACTGATCGGCTCACGCGGGAAGAAACTGGACGGAATACTACTTGCCTCCATCGGCCCAGTCACGTCGTCAACCCTGCAAGAGCTCAAGTTGCGGGTTGATATCAAAGCGAAAGAGTTCACCATCCCGGGGCTGGTCGAGGCGATTGTGCATACTCGCAACTGCTGATGCGAGGGTTTCCTCCGCGACCTCCGCGGCCGTTCTTCGCGATCTCTGCGATCAAAGTTTCGTCGGGAAGAAACTATTCCGTTAGCGAGCAACTGCAATCCGCCGGCGGCACGTGCGCCAGCAAAAAGTCAGCAACGCGTTTATAGGCGTCGATCTGGTTCTCCACGCGCGCGAACCCGTGCCCTTCATTTTCATAAATCTTGTAATCGATGGTCCCGCCTCGCTTCTTGATGGCATCGACCACCTGCTGCGTCTCCGACTTCGGGCAGCGCGGATCGTGTCCTCCAGCCAGCAGCAGCAGCGGCGCTTTGATCTGTTCAATGAAGTTGATCGGGGAGCGGTCCTCGTACAACGCTTTGTTCTTCACCACATCGCCCATGGTCGCGAGATCGGACTGCTGCAGCACCGGATCCTCATTCTCAATCTCGGTAAACCAGTTCACGAAGGGCACGATGGGGACACCCGCCGCCCAGACTTCGGGAGCTTTCGTCACTGACATCATGCTGAGATATCCGCCATAACTTCCGCCCATGACGGCGATTTTTTTGGGATCGAGATGGCCCGTCTGCTTGATCCAGTCCACGCCTGCCAGCACGTCCTGCAAATCGCCGCCGCCCATGTCGAATAGATTCGCCTGCTGAAATTCTTTTCCATATCCCGTCGAACCGCGATAGTTGGGCGCCAGCACCATGTATCCCTGATTCGCCGCATACTGCACGAAGCGGTTGAACGAATTCATAGTCTGCGCACTCGGGCCGCCGTGGATGTAGACGATGGCCGCGTTCTGGCCGTTGCGCGCCATGTTGAAGGGCACGTATAGAAACGCGGAGATGGTCCATCTCCCATCGCGGCTAGGATAGTGCACCAGGTAAGGCTCGACCATGTCTTCCGAGCGCACGCCGGCAACCAGCGAATGCGTCACTTGATGCGACTTGCCGGTCGCCAGCGTATACACCCATAGATCGCCGGGAGCCGTGGGACCGTTGTGGTAATAAAGGAGACGCGAGCCATCTTTTGTGAACGCGGAATGCCCGCCCGCTGGCTCGTTCAGGCCTTTCGGGACGGGCAACATCGTAGACTTGCCGGTCGCGAGATCGTGCAAATAAATATCTTCGTTGCCGTCGACGTTGGCGTTGAAAGTGAGGCGCTTTCCATCGGGCGAGAACTCGCCGCCGCGGATTTCCCATTTGTCGCGGGTGAGCCATGCAATCTTTTCAGTCGCGATCTCGAGCAGACCAATATTTTCGTAGCCATTCGCGGCGTTCGACGTAAACAGAACGCGCTTGCCGTCAGGCGATATGTCGTTTGCCGAGAAGCGTTGTTCGCCCTCATGCGGTGTGAGCGGCGTGCTTTTCGCGGTCGCGACATCCGCGATAAAAATATTCGAATCCGTCCCCTTGGCTTGCTCCTGCGTATAGACGATGTACTTGCCGTCCTTCGACCAGATGGGATTCGAGTTGCCCTTATCCTGCGGCGTGCCGGTGGTGACGTGCTTCACCTCGCGCATCACCATGTCGTAGACGTCAATTTCATGTGCTGCAGACGTTTTTGGTTTCACCGTATAAGCAAGGTAGCGACCGTCCGGTGACCATGTCGGATCCGTCTCCGCAATCTCGCGCGTGCTGGTGAGGTTGACGACTTTTCCAGTGGTGGGCGAAACCAGAAAAATATCCCACTGCTCGTCGCCATCGTAATCCGATTGGTAGGCGATCCATTTACCGTCGGGTGACCACGCGGGCGAAGTCTGGCGCTGGTCGCTGACTGTGAGCTGCACCGGCCATCCGCCTTCTGCGGGGACGAGCCAGAGGTTATTTCGTCCGCTCATGTTTGAGATGAACGCGATGCTTTTGCCGTCTGGCGACCAGGTGGGCCGTCCCACTTGGCGAGTCATGTAGAGCTTCTCAATCGTGAGGCCGCGCGGCTCGACCTGCGCGTTAGGCTTCGACGCAATCTGCTTGGGATCGGTGACGGCCTGAGGCGCGGGAAGAGTTTGGGCTGTGGTTTCGACGACAACTGTGCTCATGAGTATGACGATAGCAAACAGAATGAAAGCGCGCATGGAACAGGGGCCTCGATGTGAACTTCGATGAGAAACGCTGTTGAGTATATCAACGCTCGCGTCGGCGGTAAGGTTCAACCCGGCTTGTTCGCCACGACTCGAACTCACGAAGAACGGTTGTTTCAGGGATGCGCTTCTTCGCAAGCTGGCGGGCAATCTCTCGCGTCAAGATAGCAAACAATTCGCGTCTACAATTCAAGCTAAGCTCGCCGAGGTCGCACCTTCTTGCTCCCATACATGCCATTATGACAGGGAGACGGGGGGAGACGGTTTTCCCGGCGTAACCGAAAGAGATAGCCTCTCAACCTCAATAGTTCCAGAAACGCCATAAGCCGCCGAAAAAATCAGTTGGAATCCGCTTTCGGTTCTGTCCACTGCAAGGTCTAGAAGTATGCTTTTGTGCCAGAGATCGACAACGCTGGCGCTTCTTATGGACTCGAGTCCAAACTTGACGACGACATGCTTTGTTAATTCGTAGTATCCCTGCTCATCAATTTTATTGGTCATCTGCCAAGTGTGAAGGGCAAGCAAGGAGGAACCAGCAGTATCGAGACGAAATATGACGACTTCGGCATCATGAAAATCCGGCCAATAACCGAACCAGTCGTGTAGTTCCTGCGCTCCGGCAATTTGATTCTAGGCCCGTAGGAATGGACACCAATTCACCTCACGCTTTCGCGTTCTTGTGCATCTCCACCGTGCTCCAGGTCTTATCGGCAGCATGGCAGATATTTTCCAGCAGGCAATCGACGCACTTGGGTTTACGGGCGATGCACAATTTGCGTCCGTGCCAAATGATCTGGTGGGAGAACAAAATCCATCTCTCGCGCGGGATAACTCGCATCAAGTCCTGTTCAATTTTCTGCGGATCGTTGTTCGTCGTGAGTTCGAGCCGCCGCGAGATGCGGTGCACATGAGTATCGACGACCACGCCTTCCGCTATCTTGAACCAGGATCCCAGCACAACGTTCGCAGTTTTGCGTGCCACGCCCGGCAGCGTGAGCAGATCCTTCATGTTCCGCGGAACCTGGCCCCCGAAATCGGCCACCACCTTCTTGGCCGCACCCACCACGGATTTGGATTTGTTGCGAAAAAATCCCGTGGACCGCACGTCCGGCTCAAGTTGCTCTGGGCTGAGCGCGGCGAAATCTTCGACGGTGGGATATTTGCGAAACAGTTCGGGCGTGACGCGATTCACATTTACATCGGTCGATTGCGCCGAGAGAATCGTTGCGACCAGTAGTTCCCATGCACTCGTGTGAGTAAGCGCGCACTTCACATCAGGATAGAGCTGATCGAGACGCTTCAGAATTTCGGCGATGCGTTCGGGGGCCAGGGGATCGTAGCTTTTGTTTCTAGCGGGCTTGGCCTTCGCGGGCGACAGAGCTTTCTTTCGCCGCTCCCCGTCTGTCGCGGGCCGGAGATTAGCTTGTGCTTGACGAACAGGTGTACGCGCCACGCGGTCTTGACGGCCGGTGCGTGCTGGCTGACGGGGCGTGCGGCCGCGGGGCATGAGGGCAACATCTTAGCAGAGACCTTCGGTAACCACGCGCCCGATTGACGCGCACCACGCGCCCCGGTAGTCTGGAATCAACCTCAGAACATTCAAGGAAAGTTATCGTGGCCGTAAATTCCATTCAACTCGGGCAAGTCTGGCGCAACGATGCCGATGGTCAGGATTATCTGGTCACCAAGGTTTACAGCGAAGTATTTACGCAATATGCCATGTTGCGCCCAGCCGGAATTACCGCTCCCGATGTCCCGACCGTGCGCATCAAAGTCGCGAAGAGTCCGCAAGGTGCATCGCTGCCCGGCTACACTTTTACCCAAGACGGCTCATTCTAGCCGAAGTGTCCCTTTCAATTTTCCGATACACTAACCATTCTCAGTTAGGCCGTTGGGCCGTAGACAGCCGGCTGAGAACTGTTTTGTCCCATGACCGAAAAACTTCTTGCCGTCATCTTCGTATTCATTAACTCCGTAATCGCTACCACCGGTTACGCTGGCGTGCTTCTGCTGATGGCGATCGAGTCGGCGTGCATCCCTCTGCCTTCGGAACTAATCATGCCGTTTGCTGGCTACCTGGTTTTCCAGGGCAAGTTCAATCTGTTTTGGGTGGCGACGGCGGGCGCGATTGGCTGCAACCTGGGGTCGCTCGTAGCGTATGAGATCGGCTGCTATGGCGGACGTCCGCTGGTCGAGCGCTACGGCCGCTGGATTCTGATGGGCAAGCGCGAACTGGATTGGGCAGAGAAGTTCTTTGCCCGCTGGGGATATCTGGCGGTGTTCTTCGGGCGCCTGCTTCCCGTGATTCGAACTTTCATTGCGCTGCCCGCCGGTGTGGCCCGCATGCCCCGCGGAAGATTTCATCTCTATACTTTCCTGGGCTCATGGCCCTGGTGCCTCGGCCTGGCCTATCTCGGGATGAAGCTCGGGGAAAACTGGCGCGAGTTAGGAAAGTACTTTCACAAGTTCGACGCCGTGATTGGGGTGACCCTGCTGGCGGCCGTCGCTTGGTTTGTGTGGAGTCACTGGCAGCATCGGATGCGAACAGAAACTTAGCTCGATCCGTCAGCGCGCTTCAGCAGAACGTTGGTCTGTCGTATTCTTCGCCAGTTGTGATCCCACGATCTGCCACTTGCCCTTGCGCTTCACCACCACGTCCATATAGATATAGCGAACCGTGAAGCGCCTCCCGCGTTGCTCGACTTCGTCTTCTTCCGAGCCGTGCACGATCGCCATATCTTCACTCAGCATCCGAATTCGCCGACCGGTGGAGTTCATCGAGATGTATCGAATCGTTCCCGACTTTAGATTTTGGATCACGTCCTGCTTGCTGAAGGATTTGCCGGTCTCGTCGTATTGCACATAGTCATCGGCGAAGATGCGCGACAGTTCGGCGAGGTCGGCGGCGATTAGCGCCCGGTCGCCGTCTTCGAAGAGTTGTAGAATCTGTTTTTCGTCGTGGTCCACGATTTTGTTAGTCTACAGGCTCTCTACCTGGAGGATGACATGCTTCGAATGCTGCGCTTCAACGCGACGCTGATTTTCTTCGCCATTGCAATTCCAATTCTCTCCCGCGGCCAGACTGCTCTCGCAACCTCCGACAAGCCGTTTGTGGTTGAGTACTATTACAAAACCAAGTGGGGGCATGCCGACGAATTTCTAAAGCTGTTCAAGAAGAATCACTACCCTGTCCTCAGGAAAGAGATGGAGATGGGGCGGATTGCAAAGGTATGGGTCGATCAACCTCGCTATCACACAACGGAAGACGGACGCTGGGACTATCGCGTGACCATCATTTTCAAGAACGCAACTGTGGCCAACGAGCCCTTCGATGAAGCGGCGCTGCAAAAGGAAATATATCCCGATCAGGAAACATTCAAGCGCGAAGAGCAGCGGCGCTTCGAAATTCTCGACGGGCACTGGGATTTGCCGGTAAAAACAGTGGATGTGGAAAAATAGTAACAAGTACCGAGTACCGAGTACCAAGTACCAAGTACCAAGTTGCAGGTGCTTGTTGCTAGGTACTCGATACTAGTTACTATCGAGGCGATGCAACGGTTTCGGAAACGATGTTAAAGGATCGTAACAATCGTCCCGCAAATCCTTTCTCGCGCTGATTGAAATTTGGAATTAGACACAACCTTTTCCCGCCCCGTACTCTTAACCATGGACCCGCTATTATCTGTTGAGGAATCACATGTTGATTTGCTGCACGAAATTGGCAACCGTCTGGCATCCGCCGACGGTTTTCACGACGTGCTTACTCGTGTAGTTGAATTTGCCACCGCTCTGGTTAAGTGCGACTCTTGCCTGATTTATGTTCTCGAGGGCGATGAACTGGTGCTGCGCGCCTCGAAAAATCCTCATCCCGAAGTCGTGGACCGCCTGAAACTCCGCGTGGGGCAGGGGATTACAGGCTGGGTCGCGGAGCATCAGGAACCCGTCGCAGTAGCGGAAAAAGCGTCGCTCGATCCTCGCTTTCAGTTTTTTCACGAACTGCCCGAAGACAGTTACGAAGCCTTCTTGTCGGTCCCGCTGATGTGCAGGGGCCGGGTGGTTGGCGTAATCAACCTGCAGCATCGCCAGCATCATGTCTACCGCCGCCGCGAAATCCGTTTGATTTCGACGGTTGGATTTCTGGTGGGCGCGGAAATTGAAATGGCTCGTCTCGAAGATGCGAACTCCAACCTCTCGGAACAATTGCAAACCCGCAAAGTAGTGGAACGCGCCAAAGGGATTCTGCAGCGCGATCTCGGACTCAGCGAAGAACAAGCGTATTTGACACTGCAGCGGCAGAGCCGGCAAAAACGTAAGGCAATGAAAGAAATCGCGGAAGCGATTGTGCTCAGTGAGGAAGTAAGAGGAAGTTCGCTCTCTCCGAAACCCGCCTGAGATCAAATCCTGAAATCGCTCGCTAAAACCAAGCCCTGAAACCAAGCCAAGCGAAAATGGATTTCAACTGAGGAAGGCCCGAGGGGGATAGGGGTTATCCACCCTCGGGTACGGGCAGGGGAAGGCTAGCGGGCGGCGGACGCAGCCGTGGTTGCGGTTGCCAGCGCCACTTCGCGAGCTTCTTCCGGTACTACAAAGTGCAACGTCACCCCGAACTCAGGAAGCTGCATCTGTTTGACAAAGCTTCCACCCGGCCGGGAAACCATTACCAGACGGCTCGTGTCCGCTGGCTTCGACTCCTCCGTGTCACTCACCAACATTACAAACCCTGATCCGCTGCCGCTAAGCTTTCGCAGCGTGAGCCTGCTGGCAGGACCGTTCGATTCAATGAAGAACCGGTACTCTCCCGCTGGCACAACGATGTTCTGCCAGTGAACTTCGTGGCTCAGTTTGAACGTTCCCCCCGCTTCCTGCGCGGAGGCAAGGCTGGGCGAGAAGTTCAGAGCGCTCAAAGTTAAAACTGTGGCGTAGGCGAATTTCCGAATCGTGTTCATAGAGTCTCCTGTTCTGGTGTAAGTCTGAAGGGCACACACCCGGCGCAATGCCGAGTGCAGCGTTTCAGATTGAGTGGAGAACAACGGGGTCAGGAGAATTGCTATGCCGCATCAGGGCTGGCATGCAAACATCAGCTTCGCGGGACCGGCTGCCGAGCTGGTTTGCGAAGTGATTTCACTATGAAGCAAGTCGTGGATCGAGTCCAACGCAAAAAATCTATTGATTGCATCGCTCTGTGGTGGAGCGCCGCGCGGCTTCGCCTTCGCGGGACGGCCGAGCCAGCTGTCGCTACATGGTTCCGCTTGTCTCCACATGATCTCGCTTTTCTCCACATGGTCCCGCTTGATGTTGTCAGAATACCGTTGAGGCGATTTCCTGCGCGTTTAACCGCTCTCATTTGCAAAACCCTTCCCGGATGCGAGACCATACAAGGTTTGCACATCCCTATCGATTCTTACTGAGGAAGCGGCCAAAATATGGCGACACGGAAGAAGTCTGCGAAACCGGCGGCAAAAACTGCGCGGTTTGAAATTAATAATGGCATTGAAAATAATAAAGCGAAGAAGGAAATTAAATCCGCGGGAGCCACGAAGCCCGGCAGCTTCAGAGATAGCGGCACCATTGCGCCCGCGAAAGGCAAACTCGGAGTGATGATCCCCGGCATGGGCGCCGTGGCTACAACGTTCGTCGCCGGCGTCGAGGCCATTCGCAAAGGTCTTGCAAAACCGATTGGCTCGCTCACCCAGATGGGCACGGTTCGCCTGGGCAAGCGCACCGATGGCCGTTCGCCAAAGATCAAAGAGTTCGTTCCGCTGGCTGGCCTCGACGACTTGGTTTTCACCGGCTGGGATATTTTCGAAGACAACATGTATGAAGCTGCTTCTCACGCAGGCGTGCTCGAGCAGCGATTGTTGGACCAGTTGAAGCCGTTTCTCTCCACCATCACGCCGCGCGCCGCCGTCTTCGATCACAACTACGTCAAGAAGATTGACGGCCCGAATGTGAAAAAGGGCAAGACGAAAATGGATCTTGCCGAGCAGTTGCGCGACGACATCCGCGACTTCAAGAAGACGAGCGGCGCCAGCCGTCTGGTCACCATGTGGTGCGGCTCAACCGAATCCTACATCGAGGCGGGCGAAGCGCATCAGTCCGTTAAATCATTCGAGAAGGCGCTGCGCGATAACGACGAGATGATCGCGCCCTCAATGGTCTACGCCTACGCATCGCTGATGGAAGGTGTTCCTTTCGCCAACGGTGCGCCCAACCTTACCGTTGATTTGCCGGTGATGCTTGAACTCTCGCGAAAAAATGATGCGCCGATCTGCGGAAAAGATTTCAAGACCGGACAGACCCTGATGAAGACCATCCTCGCTCCCGGCTTCAAGGCCCGCATGCTAGGACTGAACGGATGGTTTTCCACTAACATCCTCGGCAATCGCGACGGCGAAGTGTTGGAGGATCCAGGATCGTTCAAAACCAAGGAAGAGTCGAAACTGTCGGTGCTGGAACATATTCTGCAACCGGAACTCTATCCTGAGCTGTATGGCAATATGTTTCACAAGGTTCGCATCAACTATTACCCGCCCCGGGGCGACAATAAAGAAGGATGGGACAACATCGATATCTTCGGATGGCTTGGCTATCCGATGCAGATCAAGGTGGATTTCCTCTGCCGCGACTCCATTCTCGCGGCCCCCATCGTGCTCGATCTGGTTCTCTTGATGGACCTTGCGAAACGATGCTCCGACCTGCGCGGCCGCGGAATTCAAGAGTGGCTAAGCTTTTACTTTAAGTCTCCAATGAGCGCACCCGGCCTGTATCCCGAACACGATCTGTTCATTCAGTTGATGAAGTTGAAAAACACGCTGCGGCATTTGAAGGGCGAGGAACTGATCACGCACCTGGGTCTGGAGTACTACGACTGAGGCGTGTGGAGTCTCGTTAGATCACCAAAGCGTTTTCAGTAAGGGGCTTCTGCGAATCTTCTCGTCGTGAGTGATCAGAGTGAGGCCCTCAGCGCGGGCCGTGCCGCCGATGAGGCGATCTGAAGGATCACGGGAATAGGCATCCGGAAACTGTGCAGCGAGAGCCGCGATCTCCGGAGTGATAGGCCGTACCGTGACATCTTCAATTAACAACTGCACAGCAGCCTCGACCGTGCCATAGGCCTGTATCTTCCCGCTCGTAAGGAGGGATGCTATTTCCCAAAGGCTGATGGCCGAGATGGCGAGGCCGCCATTGTGACGGGCACGCCGAATGGCCGACGCCGCGGTGCGGGAAAGCCGCTTTGAATCGTCCCGGGCCCAAATCAGCACGTGAGTGTCGAGCAGAATCACCGCGAAGTTTCCCAATCTTCAGGAGGCACAGCCGGAGATTCAATGTCGCCGACAATCCGGAAAACGCCTTTCAAACTGCCGATGAACTCTCGCTTCGGAGGTTCCGCGGGCACTAGCTTAGCGACCGGCTTACCACGCTTTGTGATTACCAGGGGCTCTCTGGTGGAGCGCACGTCTTCCATAAGCGTGAGACAGCGTGCCTTGAATTCCGCTGCTGCGATTGTCTTCATGGACACATTGTAACATACATGGTCATCTCAAAGTGACCACGTCTATGCCAACTTCCTCTCCCGCTTGTACTCGTCAAACTTTTCCAGAAACCGGTCGATCTCCTTCTTCTGCAGATAGTACGGCGTCGACAACCGCAGCTTGTTCGGCTCAGCCCCCCGAATTCGGATCTTGTAGGTCTTCCACATCCAGTTCTCCAAGTCCATACGCGGCACCGGCGGGACATTGACGGTGACGATGGCGCAACGCAGCGCGGTATCGGGCGACGTCCACGATTCGGCTCCGCGCTCCTTCATCTCATCCAGTATGTAGTCGGCAAGTTTGCGATGTCGGCGCTCGATGCGGTCCATGCCAATATCATTGGCGAGCTTGATGGAAGCGCGCAGTCCCCACAGCACCGGCACATTCGAGCTTCCGATCCGCTGAAAGCGCTCCGCACGAAGCTTGGGATCATCCCATCCTTCGGTGACGATCGTATTCCACAAGCGGTCGATCACTTCATCGCGCACGTAGAGAAATCCAGATCCCTTGGGCGCTTGCAGCCATTTGTGCGGGCTTGCAGAATACATGTCGCAACCGAGTTCCTTTATGTTCAGCCGCATCATTCCCGGCACGTGCGCCCCGTCGACGGCGGAAACAATCCCTTTCGAGCGCGCGAGTGCGCTCAATTCTTTTGCGGGCAGCACCACACCTGAGAAGGTGGTGATGTGGCTGAAAAAAATCACGCGCGTTCGCGGAGTGATTGCGTCGTTAAACAAGTTGAGCACTTGAGCCGCATCTTTCACGGGACGGGGCAGCGTCACTCTCTTCACCACGATTCCGTAACGCTTGGCCTTCAAGTTCCAGGGATGCTCGCCGCCAGGATGCTCCTGGTCCGTCATCAGCACCTCGTCGCCGGGCTTCAGGTCAATGCCATTGGCGATGTAGCTGTTGGCCTCCGTGGCATTGCGAAGGAGCGCAATTTCGTCGCGACGGCATCCCACGAACTCGGCCAGGGGATCGCGAAATTCGTTCCACGCGGCGTACCCCCAGATGGGATAGTCCTCGGGGTCCTGCTGATCCATCTTCTCCGTGGACGCGTAGCCGTCAAACACGGCGCGCAGCACGGGAGCCGGACTGGAGCCTACGGTCCCGTTATTCAGGTAAATCTCGTCCGCCGGGATAAGGAATTGTTTGCGTATCTCGGCCCAGTAGGCATCTTCGTTCTTGTCGAAGAGAGCAGGGTCCGGAAGGGTGGAGGGAGCTTTATCGAGTTGAGCGATCAGGTTGCCACGAAATGCCACGGTAGCGGCCAGGGCGGTGGAGGCGGTAAGGAAACGGCGGCGGTCGAGCAAGGGTTACCTCCAGGCGACTGGAAGATGGGACGCGCTATGTTACGGCTGGCCCGTGGAATCCTCAAGCGGGAATGCGAGGACCTCGCCAACTTTCCATTACCAAGCAGGTAACTTTGACGGGGAAGCATGCGTCTAACCAGCAGGAGAAGTTTCGGATTGGGCGTTTCCGATCGGGCGTATAATTCGAGTAAGAAGTACGGTTTCGGCCAAAAGGGGTATTTATGAAATCGCGATGGTTGGCACTTTCTCTGGTACTGGCGGGGTTCGGCACGGGTTCCTGGATGGTGGCACAGACGCAGGCTCCTACTCAGTATCCTGGTCAGTCGCAGACTCCCACTGATCAGCCGCCACCGGGTCAAAATCCCGGCCAATCCGATCCTACTAAGAGCCCGGCGCAGACACAAACCCAGACTCCCCGCGGCACGCAACCCCCGGCTCAAGACCCTGACAAAGACCAGCCAAAAGCCGCCGACGTTCAAAATGCGCCGAAGCAGGCTCCTGCGGCACTCCCCACCCAGGACGACAGCCAAATCAAGCACGACGGCACCAAGACTGATGTGGACGCTGTCGGCAACCGCAACGTAGGTTGCGGACGCGGCGTCGGAAACTGGTACACGGTCGAAGGCCAGGTCGCTCGAGGCCGAGTCTACGCGCAGCAAATCGAATCGCAAATCAAGCTCGTCAACGACCCCGTCGTCACCGAGTACGTCAACCGCATCGGCCAGAACCTGGTGCGGAACTCCGACGCTCAGGTTCCATTCACCATTAAGGTCATCGATTCCGACGTCGTAAATGCCATGGCGCTTCCCGGCGGATTCTTTTACGTGAACTCCGGCTTGATTTTGGCAGCCGACGAAGAAGCGGAAATGGCCGGCGTCATGGCTCACGAGATTGCCCACGTGGCCGCCTGCCATTACGGCCGCGAAATGACTCGCGCCAACCTGCTGCAGATGGCTTCCATCCCCTTCATCTTTATGGGCGGCGCCATCGGTTATGCCGGCTACGAAGCCGCAGGCTTGGCCATCCCCATGACTTTCTTGAAGTTCTCCCGCGGCTTTGAGGCGGAGGCGGATTACCTCGGCGTGGAATATATGTATCGCGCTGGATACGATCCTTCGGCGTTCGTTTCTTTCTTCGAAAAGATTCAGGCTATGGAGAAGAAGAAACCCGGAACCCTCTCCAAGGCGTTCGACACTCACCCCCAGACTCCGGACCGCATTCAGAAAACTCAGCTGGAAATTGGAAAGATTCTGCCTTCGAAGCAGCAGTATATTGTGACCACATCGGAATTCGACGAAGTGAAAGCGCGTCTGGCTTCAATCGAGAATCGTCACAAGGTGCTGGATCAGAAAGACGGCAACAAGCCCAGCTTGCGGCGCACTTCGAGCAGCAGCAACGGCGATAAGACGGGCGACAGCAAAAGCGACGATGATCGTCCTACGCTGAAGCGGCGGGATGATTCGTCGAACTAGCAATGGCGAATCGGCAGAAAGACTTTGCAGGACGTATTTGCAGAAAGAAGATACGAATCAGCAATCCGGCGGCCTAAAGCCGCCGGATTTGTGTTTATGCCGTGGTTCCCAGTTCCGGCAAGGCTCCGGCCATCTGATCACTAACGTCACAGCCGGGTCCATTGTCGGGCGAACGAAGTTAAGCTAGGCTAGAGTTTCAGTGTGCGTGCCAGGAGCAGCCCTTTCCATGCCAGAGAACACCCTCACCATCACGGACAATCGCACGGGGAAAACCTATAACGTTCCCATCGAGGATGGCACCATCCGCGCCATGAACCTGCGGCAAATTAAAACTGGTCCAGATGACTTCGGACTGATGACCTACGATCCCGCGTTCATGAACACCGCATCATGCCGCAGCAGCATCACTTATATTGATGGCGACCTGGGCATTCTCCGCTACCGCGGATATCCCATCGAAGTGCTGGCTGAGCGCTGTACTTTCCTGGAAGTTGCCTACCTGCTTTTTTTTGGAGAATTGCCGACCCAGTCTGAGCTGAAGACCTGGGTGCATGACATCACCCACCACACCATGCTGCATGAGGCGACTAAAAAGTTTATGGAGGGTTTCCGCTACGACTCTCATCCCATGGTGATGTTCGTGAGCACGGTCGCGGCGCTCTCCAGCGTGTATCCGGAAGCGCGGCAGGTGCATGACGCGGAAAATCGGATGCTCCAGATCAAGCGGCTCATCGGCAAGGTGCCTTCGATCGCAGGCATGTCCTACCGGTACAACGTCGGATTCCCTTACGTGTATCCCGACAACGATCTGAGCTATACCGAAAATTTCATGAACATGTTGTGGAAGATGGTCGAACCGAAATATGTGGCGAATCCGGTGCTCTCGCGCGCCCTCGACATCCTGTTTATTTTGCATGCTGATCACGAGCAGAATTGCGGCACTGCCGCGATGCGTACCGTAGGCAGCTCCCAAACCGATCCTTATCTTGCGACCGCATCCGCGGCCTCGGCATTGGCGGGCCCTCTGCACGGAGGAGCCAACGAAGAAGTTCTGAAAATGCTCGACGAAATTGGCACCAAGGATAATGTGCCAGCTTACATTAAACGGGTAAAAGACGGTCACGGCAAACTGATGGGATTCGGCCATCGCGTCTACAAGAATTACGATCCCCGGGCGAAGATCATCAAGTGGACTGCGGAACAGGTTTTTCAGGTCACAGGCCGCAACCCTAAGTTGGATATCGCTCTTGAATTGGAACGCATCGCCTTGGAAGACGAATACTTCGTCAAGCGCAAACTCTACCCTAACGTCGACTTTTATTCCGGCATCATGTATCAGGCCATGGGTTTCCCACCCGAGATGTTCACCGTGCTGTTCGCGATTCCACGCACCGCGGGATGGCTGGCGCAATGGCAGGAATTGATCACTGACCCGGAGCAGAAGATCACCCGGCCGCGGCAGGTTTATACGGGACAACCAGCAAGAGATTTTGTGCCGATGGAGAAGAGAACCGGGGCAACTGTTCAGGCCCGCTAGTGGGACGAGGAGCGCAGGGCCAGTCGTCCCCGCAAAGCTTTTATTTCTGCAACGCCGCTACACCGCTTGTTTCGTGGCCAGTGAGGCTACGTATTCCCGCCGCTCGGCCTGCGAGGTGATCACTCGCATGTCCTGCCAATCGTAGGGAAATTCTTTTCCGCAATCGAGGCAAGCCACATAAGTTCCGGTCAAAGCTCCCGCCTGAGGCCGGCGTGCCGATCCTCGAATGGTGACTGGGAAACTGTAACGAGAGTGGTGACAACCAAAAATCAAGTCAATCAGTTTTGCGATCATCTTTGTGATCATTGTGATCATTGAAGATCCTTCCACAACCGCCGCGTTCTACCTGGGACATTCTTAAGTGCGGCGCCTGGGAGAGTAGTGGGCGCTGTACACTCAATACCTTAGATTCATCGGCAAGGCAAATGGTTTCGTGCATCGCTGCAGCAGGCGCGGGCCAAGATTTCCTCGCTTGAGTCCCATTGTGGCATCGGAGTGGCAAATAATTGCACAGTTAGTGCGGAAGGTCGGGTCTTTTGTCGGTCGCGCCGCCGGGTCGCGGCGCCAACCTAGGAAAGATTCAAAGCCTTGCGGATGGTCCCACGCTCGTTCTGAATTTTATCCTGAAGAAGAGTGATTGCATAAATGAGTTGCTCTGGCCGCGGCGGACATCCGGGCACATAAACATCGACAGGGATCACCTGGTTCACGCTCTGCACCAGCGCATAGTTATTGAAAACGCCGCCCGAGGTAGCGCACGCTCCCATCGAGATCACCCACTTGGGCTCGGGCATCTGTTCCCACAGCAACCGGATCACGGGGGCCATCTTATTCGACACGCGTCCGGCAATGATCATGAGATCGCTCTGCCGCGGTGACGGGCGAAACACTTCTGCCCCGAAGCGCGCAATATCAAAACGCGATGCGCCCATCGACATCATCTCGATGGCGCAACAGGCCAGTCCAAATGTCATTGGCCAGATGGAGCCTTTGCGCATCCAGTTCACTGCGGAATCAAGTGTGGTAAGCACGACGCCCTCCGGCGTCGGATTGCCGTAGGTCAGATCCTTCACTACTCTCTTGCCGTTTTCGATGTCGACGTAAGGGCCGAAATTCAGTTCACGGGGCATGAGTCTATTTTACTTGCTGCCAAGCCCGGAATCCACTAGGCAATCCCCGAGGCTGGAGCTTGGCCTTATTCCCGAAATCTGGTTCGCGAAAAATCTTGTTCGTGAAACGTAACAGTTGGCGGGAACCGCTGGATAAAATAAGACGCAGGTGTAACCTATCATGCGTCTTCCCCTGATGTTTTTCGCCCCTTCGCAGAGTTCTCGATCTTCTAAGGAGATGCATATGAGCGCAATGCGTTTTTTCAACACTGGGAAAGGCACCGGCAAGCGGCAGAGTCACATTCCGCCGATCGCCCCTTCCACGACGGCAGTGATGGCAAAAGCCGGAGCCTCAACGAAACGTTCAGCCGCTTTTCCTGTCCAAGCGGGAGCCCGCATCCAGCTTCCACACTACCCATTCCAGCCCCTTCCACCTCCCAATGGTCCAGCGCCTTACCGGTTTGATTTGTCGCAATTGCTCTCGGCTGACGATGTGACAAAAATCAAGAATGGGGTTCTAGTGTTTCACACCGTCGGGGACACTGGCGATTTTCGGGGCCGGCAGCAGGATTTTGTCGCGACCATGATGACGCAAGATGCTACAACCTTGGCCAACGACAGGAAACCTGCTTTTTTCTACCACCTCGGGGACGTAGTCTACTTCGCCGGCGACATCGACCTGTACGGCAACAATTTCTATGAAACTTACACAGACTATCCCGGCTTCGTGGTGGCGATCCCGGGGAATCATGACTGCCAACCGGACGATCCGCAGGATGGTCCGGTGGATCCGAACAAATATCCGCTCGATGGCTGGGTCCAAAACTTCATGTCGAAGAATCCGGCTCAGCTCGGATCTCTCAAAACCAATTCGGCTCGAACGCAGATGGATTTGCCGAATGTCTATTGGACCTTTACGACGCCCTGGGCGACGATCCTTGGCTTGTTTTCCAACGTCGGCGAAACTGAGGCGGAGATCCATCAGGACCAAATTGATTGGTTTCAGGGGGAGCTGGCGGCTGCCGATCCAAAGCTCGCCCTGATCGTCACCATTCATCATCCACTATTCTCCGGTGACGTGGAGCACTCCGGCAGCGCCGTGGCCGAACAGGTCCTCTTTAGCAGCTTCAAAGCTGCAAAACGGTATCCCGATCTAATCTTGTCCGGACACGTCCACAACTATCAGCGCTTCACGAATGTGGTCCAGGGTCCGAGTGATCAACTCCAGATTCCCTGCGTGGTAGCGGGAGCTGGCGGCTATACAAAACTCGGCAAGCTTCACAAAATCAACAACGTTTATCCCACGCCGCCCTTGGACCTTGGCGGCGGCCTCACCCTCGAACAGTACGATCAGGACAATTTCGGGTTCCTCCGCCTCGAAGTGAGCCAGGGCCAAATAGTGGGAACATATTTTTCGGCGCCTTATGCGGTGAGTGGCGCGCCAACGGCCAGCATCGCAGACGCTTTTGTCGTTGATCTTGCCAACCATACTGTCGTTACCGGAACTAGCGTTCCAGGTGGCGGAAGCGGCAAGCGCGGGCCGGGACCGAAGCCGCACAAATCTAATAAAACCAAAAAGAAGAGGCGCTGATCGGACGTCGTCCAAATGCAATTGTGCCCTCGCCGCGATCACCGCGGCGACGACGAGGTTACTCCTCGACCCGACGTGGCGTGTCAAGGTTTGGGACCTATCGGCGTTTAATCCTGCCGTTCTGCATCCCTACGCTCGCCCCGCGCCATCTGCATCTCCGTCTTCCGAATCATTTCCGGCCACAAGGCATCCGGATCGGCGTTGAAAACTGTGCCGGCCTGCGCCGGGAAAATGAACCAGGCGCCCAATTCTACTTCCTGCCGCAGTTGATCTTGAGTCCATCCGGCGTAGCCCATATAAACATGAAAAACGTCAGGCTTCGGTTGAGCCGATATGGTTTGTTCGAACAGAGACTTGGAGTTAATCAGGTAGACGCCGCCGAAGATGTGCTCCGCCCCTTCGGGCTTGGCCGTCGACTGCAACAGCGCAAACACGGCTGCCGTTTCGAGTGGACCGCCCAGATAGACCGGGTCAGAACGATCTTTCGCCGCCTTGAAACTGTCAAGCACCCGCGAGAGTGGGATATCTGTGCGCCGGTTGAGAACGAGTCCGAGTACGCCATCGGCGTCGTAGCGAACCAGCAGGATCACGCTTTTGGCGAAGTGCGGATCGCCGAGATTCCGGCTCGCCACCAGCACCTTTCCGGCAGCCAGACTCCTGGCATTCTTGGACTGGACTGGAAGAAAATCAGCTGGCAGCGCCTGGCTTCCACATCTTCCGGCCGCTACGAAGGCCAAAGCCGTGGCCAGCATCGCGTAGAGGCATAGTTTGCGCAGAGACATGACCGGTCCGCTTGCATGCGTTTGCGAAAGTTTAACTGATTCGGGAGCGGGTGCAAAGTCGTCATGGTGCTTGTTGGGGGTCAATGAGCGCTACGCCGTGATTTCGGCAATCACTCTTCCACGACTCGCTAATTGATGACACAATGCTCAACGCTATGGGTTTTTATTCCATGCAGAAAGAAAAAGGTCTAATGAAAAACGCCTTTGCCTCGGCTGCTACTGTGGTACTCCTGCTAGCCTGCTTTTCGAGTCTCAACTATGGACAAAGCGATGTGGAAACACGTGCTGCCGCGACCAGCCAAGCTCTCGTGAACGGGCATGTCGCATGGAGGAGCAAGCTATCCAGTCCCGGCGCTTCCATTCAGGTAAAAGAAGTAGGACGGCAGGGATCGCTGGTGCAGTACCACCTTTACGTTTCAGGTTTGCCCTTCAACGAACTGTACACAGCCGTGAGTTGGCCCGTCACACAAGCTAAACCGTCCCCCGTGATGGAAGGCGTAAGCCTCGGAAAAGATGGAATTGTGATTTGTGCCGGAAGGACGCCGGAGCAGTGCGGCGACTCCTCAAAGAAGGATGATCCTATCGAGTTCGCCTTCAACGCTGCGAAAGGTGAACCGTATCGCGTGGCATTGATCGCTGGAAATGACAAAGCGGCCGTCGTAATTGTGCCCGAACCAATCATGGCAAAGGATAAAGGCTGCGTGTTGAATGTCGAGCGTCTGCTCCCGCACTTCGAGCTGGCCTACTTTACGGGTCGCGGGTTTCCTCCCAACGCTGACGTTTCTTTCAATGGCGAATCCTATGGCGAGAAGCGCCTGGTTAACGCGAAAACAGACAGCGAAGGCAACCTTCAGTTCGCTTTAATGCCTTTCGTGGCTGGCCATCAAAAGGGCACCACCACGATCAAAGGCGTCGGGACGACTTGCTCTCCATCAATCGAGTTCGAGTGGGGAACCTAGTTTGCACCGCTGTGAGGCGTAGTTGGTGAAAAATCGCCATAGCGCTCGGTGACTAGCGCTACTGTCCTGAGCGGAAGCCAAGCCAGGCCACGAACGTGCTACGGGTTCACCACGATCTTCCCAAACATCTGGCTCTTCTCCAAATACTCGTGCGCCGCGCGTAATTCGCTGAGCGGGAACGTGCGGTCCACCACAGGCTTCAGCCGTCCCGCAAAGATGTGTTTCAACACTTCATGCAACTCACCCATGGTTCCCATGTAAGAGCCCAGCAGTGACAACTGGCGCGCGAAAAGATGTCGCAGATCGATTCCGACATTCGGCCCGGTAGTGGCGCCGCAAGTCACCAGCGTGCCGCCGGCCTTGAGCGACTTCACACTCTCGTCCCAGGTCGCTGCTCCCACGTGTTCCACCACAATGTCGACGCCCTCTTTATTGGTGATCTTCCGCACTTCCTCGGAAATCTTTTGCTTGTAGTGATCAATACCGTAGTCTGCCCCGAGTTCACGGCCCTTGGCCAGCTTTGCTTCGTCGCCTGCCGTCGTAATCACGCGGCAGTGGAAAAGCCTGGCAATCTGAATCGCCGCGATGCCTACGCCGGAACTGGCCCCCAGCACCAGCACCGTTTGTCCCGGACGAATGCCGGCTCGGCCGACCAGCATGTGCCACGCCGTCACAAACACCAGCGGCACGCTTGCAGCCTGGTTGAAATCGAGCGAGTCGGGAATCGGAATCACATTTGCTGCGGGCGCAGCGATCAATTCGCAGTTGCCGCCATCGACCGCGTTTCCCAGCACGGTAAATTCCCGGCATTGATTCTGCAGGCCGGCAACACATTTTTCACAGCGTCCGCAGAAGTGCATGGGAGCCAGCAATACCCGCTGTCCTGTCTTGAATCCGCTCACGTACTCGCCGGCCTCGACCACTTCGCCGGCAGCATCGCTGCCGAGAATGTGCGGCAGCTTCACTCCGGGCAGTCCTTTGCGCACCCAGACATCAAGATGATTGAGCGAACACGCGCGCACGCGGACCAGCACCTGGTCCTTGCGCGGTTGAGGGTCTGGGACATCTTCGTAGGTCAAAACTTCGGGCCCACCGAATTGATGTATGCGGACTGCTTTCATACGCGTTCTCCTCTAAACTCGGGCGCTGTCATAAGCATACTTATGAAGATTGGGAATTCCCAATTCGGAATGTTGAATCAGATTTCTTGCGCCAGATCGTTCGCTATGGTCAATTTCCAGAGTAGGATTCTGTTGGCGGGCTAGGCTTTAGAAGGCGTTGCCAGTGGGTACTGGACTTGGTCCGTCAAACCAATGAGTGGCTCATCAGCCATTGCAGTTCGACTCTGCCGCCTTCTGTACGGCCACTCATTAAATAAATATTGACATCAGCATCGAATCGCGTAACCATAAAACTGGTTTGACGGACCGTGTTGTACTCAACTGGTTTAGTGCATAGCCTCGGGAGTGATGACCCCGGGGCTTTTGCTTGTCGAACGTTTGACTCCCTCCTGTTAACCGCCTGATAATCAAAGCTGCAAGTTGTTCGCAACCCGCATGGATATCTACGAGCAAATTGTCGAGCTTCGCCGCCAGGGACGCCGCGGTGCCGTAGCCACCATCGTGAACGTGCGCGGCTCCATCCCTTCCTTTAAGACGGCGAAGATGCTGGTACGCGACGACGGCTCGATCGTCGGCACGATCGGCGGGGGATGCGTCGAGGCTGACGTGTGGCAGGCGGCTCGCGAGGTGATGGAATCGGAGAAGCCGCGGACCTTGAAGTTCGACTTGAATCAGGATCCGAAGTACGACACTGGGCTGGTTTGCGGCGGCACACTGGAAGTTTTTGTTGAGCCGGTATTACCTCCAGCATTACTTTATGTATTCGGCGCAGGTCACGTTTCCATCAACCTTTGCAAAGTTGCTTCCCATGCTGGTTTTGAATTGATTGTCACGGATGACCGCGCCTCCTATGCGACCAAAGAACGCTTTCCCGCCGCTCGCGAAGTGCATGTTCTCGATTTCGATGAAGCACTCGCGAAGCTCGAACCCAACGAGGCTTCTTACATTGTGATAGTTACTCGCGGCCATCGCGACGATATGCGTATTCTGCGCTGGGCGGTGCAGACTCGCGCGCGCTACGTTGGCATGATCGGCTCCAAACGCAAAGTGATCGAAATCTCGAAGACACTGCAGGAAGAGGGCGTGCCGGCTCATCTATTCGATCGGGTGCATGCGCCGATCGGCCTCGATATCGGGGCGGTCACACCCGAAGAGATTGCGGTCGCGATCACCGCCGAGTTGATTGCGATTCGCCGCCACGCGGATGAAGGCTTACCCCACATGAGTTGGTTCCGCAGTCAAGCCTCGCCGGCTGAGGCGGTCGATGTTCCGGACGCGGCGCTTGATGAAGATGAGTGAATGGCAATTAGCAATTAGCGGGTCAGCAATTAGCTATTAGTAATCAGCAATCAAAATTCAACAATTGCTCCTTGATCCTGTTATCTTCGCAGCATGAGCCGCGCTCCCAGTTTCGCTGGCTTGATCCTTGCTGCCGGCGAATCCTCGCGCATGGGGAGAGATAAAGCTTTATTGCCATGGCCTCCGACAGCAGCCGGACAAATGCCTTCCAGCGAAACATTCTTGTCGGCAGCTATTCATTCACTCACGCGAGCCACGGAGTTCGTCGTGATTGTCGTGGGAAAGAATGAAGCAGCGCTGGCACCCATTATTTATGCTGACGGAGCTTCGCTGGTGGTGAATCCGGACCCGAGCCGGGGACAATTCAGTTCGCTGCAGGTGGGCCTGCGTGAAGTGCTGAATCACGGGCGTGATGCGGCGATGGTCACGCTGGTCGATCGTCCCCCAGTGAGCAGCGTGACCATTCACGCTCTGCGCGAAGCGTTCGCAACCGCTGAGCAGAATATCTGGGCGGTGATTCCAGAATTCTCCGGCAAGCATGGTCACCCATACCTGATAGGCCGCGAAATGATTGAGGCCTTTCTGCGCGTTCCGGCTACGTCCACGGCCCGCGACATCGAACATGGGCATCAGAAACATATTCAATACGTTGCGGTCGATGATCCATTGGTGGCAGTGAATATCAATACCCCGGAAGATTATGCTGGGCTCGTGACGCGCTCCTCGCAGAATTTCTGATTGTTGATTGATGAATGCTGATTAGAAAACGGGTTCGATCGACTGTGCGTCTCTCCGAATCATCAATCAATAAATCGGCAATCAGTAATTAACAATCCTCTGCGTGCGTTGCGCGCAAGGCCCGAAGCAAGTTATCGTCGATAGATGGACGCTTTGCAGGTACAAACATTTCTTCCCGCCACCAATGAATTTCTTGAATCGGTTGTTCGACTTGCTCCGCGGGTAGCGGCGTTTGACTGCGATGGCACCTTGTGGTCGGGCGACGCCGGGGAGCGATTTTTCGATTGGGAATTGAGGCAGGGCGGGATCGTCTCTGAAGCGTTGGATCGTCCCCTGCGCGACCGTTATGCCGCCTACCGGCGCGGTGAAGTCGATGAGACCACGATGTGCGGCGAAATGGTGACGATGCACCGCGGCGTTTCGGAATTGAAGTTAATGGATGCAGCGTTCCGCTTCTTCGACCAGTTTTATGACGGACAGGTTTTTCCGGAGATGCGCGAACTGGTTCGCCGGCTGCACGAAAACGGTTGCGAGATCTGGGCCGTTTCGTCGACGAACGAGTGGGTGATCCGCGCCGCGATGAAGCATTTCGGCATCCCGGAGAGCCGGGTTCTGGCGGCGAAAGTGGAAGTCGATAACGGTCTGGCCACCGATCGCCTGGTGCGCGTGCCTTCAGGATCGGGCAAGCCGCTGGCCCTGCGCGATGTTGTTGGGAAAGAAATTGACGCTGCCTTCGGCAACTCGCGCTGGGATACGGAAATGCTGGCGATGGCGAAACATAGTTTTGCGGTCAATCCGAATCCCGACCTCGAGATTACCGCGCGGGAGCGGGGTTGGACGATTTATTTCCCTGAAGCCACCCGTGCGCGTGGTTGAGTTTTGCGGTGCGCCGGGCATTTACAATTGAAACTGCAAATGTATTCCGCGCAGTTACTCGATCACTTTCAGAATCCGCGCAATGCTGGCGATCTTGCCGATGCAGACGCGACCGTGGAAATTGAAAATCCCGCCTGCGGCGATATATTACGGCTCACGTTGAAAATCAGCGCGGGCCGCATTGCCCAGGCACAATTCAAGGCCAAGGGATGCGTTGCCTCGATTGCCTGCGGCTCGGCGTTGACAGAACTGATTACCGGGAAGACGCTAAACGAAGCTCGAAGCGTGCAGCGCGAGGATATTGTCAGGGCGGTGGGCGGGCTCCCGCAGGGCTCAACCCATGCCGCTCACCTGGCGCTTGATGCGTTGTCGGCGGCGGTAAGTCAAATCAGAATTCAGGCGTAAACCATGCCATCGTCACACACCCCGCGCCGCATCGCCTGCCTGCAACCCAGCGCCACGGTGATTCTTGCCGCCATCGGTGAACTCGACCGCGTGGTGGCCTGCACGAAGTATTGCGCGGACGTTGTTCCTGAAATCGCATTGCGTCCGCGTACTATTCTTGCCGACTCCTGGACTGCGAACGCGGAACAAATCATTGCCACGCAGCCCGATCTGGTCATCGCGTCGGTGCCTTATCAGGAGAAGGCGGTCATTGAAATTCTTAAATCCGGGACAAGCTTCTTAGGACTTGCTCCGAAGACTCTGGCGGACATTTACGCGGACATCGCCGTTATCGCTGGAGCCGTCGGTGCCAGCGCACGGGGCGAGGAGTTGATTGCCCACATGGAACAGAAGTTCGATGAAGTCCGCGCCCGTACTGCCGGATTAGCGCGGCCAAGAGTTTTCTGCGAGGAGTGGGGCAAGCCGCTGATCGCATCGCAAGCCTGGGTGGCTGAACTGGTTGAAGCTGCCGGCGGCGAATTTGTCGGTATTCCGGGTCAACAGGTTTCCGCTGAAGAAGTAGGTCGAATGAATCCTGAGATTGTGATTGCTGCCTGGTGCGGAGCAGGGGACCGCGTCCCACTCGAGAAGATCGTTGCCGACCGTAAATGGCAGGGGACGGGCGCCGCTTGCACGTTTCGCATTTACTGTGTGCGGGATGAGTTCCTGAACACGCCGGCCCCCACCCTTCTACAAGGGCTTCATGCACTGGCGTTTGCGATTCATCCCGAAATATTTGATCGCACGGAAGGAATCCGGCGGATTACCGGGGTACCGTCTTCCGTCGCCATGAATGTCCCACTCTGAGTTAAGATTCCTCATGCCCGTCAGCAGCCGAATGGAAGAGGTTCGCAACGAGATCAGTGCGCTTGCTGAAAGGTCGCCTGCGGCGAAGGACCTGATGGAAGGCGTCTGCCGGCAGTTGCACGAGCGCATGCTGAAATACAACTGGGTCGGGTTTTATATGCTGGAGCCCGGCGCAAAGCCGCCGATGCTGGTGCTTGAATCGTTTGTGGGCGCGATGACTCCACATACGCGCATTCCGCTGAACCAGGGCATTTGCGGGGCGGCCGCCTCCAGCGGAAAAACTATCGTGGTCGATGATGTCAGCAAAGATCCTCGCTACCTCTCCTGTTCTCTGGAAACAAAATCCGAAATTGTCGTGCCCATTTTTGTTCACGGGAAGGTTGCGGGCGAGCTCGACATCGATAGCCATTTTCCGGCTGCCTTCGGAATCGAGGACCAGCAACTGGTTCAGTACTGTGCCGAACTGGTAGGGAATAAATTGGAGAGGTCTTGAGAGTTGAAAAGGGCACGGTACGAGCGCCTGAAATTGGACGAGTGTGGCTGAATTCCGCTCCGCTTAGTTTTCGGCAACTGCGCGGGCGCGTCGTGCTCGTGGATTTCTGGGATTACACCTGCGTCAACTGCATTCGGACTCTGCCGTATGTGCAAGCCTGGCATGAGCGCTATCGGGACAAGGGACTGACTGTGATCGGCGTGCACACGCCGGAGTTTACCTTCGCGCAGTATGAATCGAACGTAGATCGCGGCATTCGCGAGTTTGGGCTGACCTATCCGGTGGTGGTCGACAGCAATCGCGAGATATGGAAAGCGTTCGCCAACCGCTACTGGCCCACCAAATACCTGCTCGATAAGGATGGCTACTTGCGCTTTGGCCACTTTGGGGAAGGTGGTTACGGCGAGTGCGAACAAGTGATTCAGGAACTGATTCACGAGATCGATCCGCAGCTCAAGCTGGGCAAAATCATGGAGCCGCTGCGCGAAGAAGATCATCCGGGTGCGGTGTGCTATCGGCCGTCAGGCGAACTTTATCTCGGACACGTTCGCGGACGTATTGGCAACGAAGGCGGATTCAAGGAGGACCAGGTTGCCGATTATGAATTCGACGGAAAAGTGGAAGAGACTTTCTTTTATGCCGCGGGACGGTGGGCTTCGACGGTGGAATACTTTGAAGCTGCCGAAGCAGGTCCGCACTCTTTAAAGTTGAAGTACGAAGCGTCCGCGGTGAATCTGGTGATGGCTTCGCCGCGCGGGCTGCCGGCGGAAGTGCGAATTCTGCAGGATGGCAAGCCATTGCAGCGCAGCCAAGGAACCAAGGACACCCGCTTCCGCACATCTGCCACTTCAGGCGAGGGAAGCGAAAGCTACGTTGTGGTGGATGCTGCCCGCATGTATTTTCTCGTAGACAATCGCGACTTCGGCGAACACGAACTGGAACTCGTCTGCTCCCCTGGCGTGGCGGCCTTCGCGTTCACTTTTACCGGGTGCGTGGATCCCGTTGCCAGCGCGCTACAGACTGCCGCGGTTTCCAAATCATGAAACGGGTGGTCGCGGCGGTCATCGAAAAGGATGCGAAGGTCCTGGTGTGCCAGCGCACGCGGCATCAGACAATGCCGCTTAAATGGGAATTTCCCGGCGGAAAAATTGAAGAGGGCGAGCAGCCGCGCGACGCGCTGCGCCGCGAACTGGAAGAAGAACTGGGAATCCACGCCAGGATCGGGAATGAGATTGCGCGTCTGCAGCACACCTATCCCAACGGAGGCATGGTCGAGTTACGGTTTTTTGTCGTCCGGGAATACGAAGGCGAAATGGAGAATCGAATCTTTCGCGATCTCCAGTGGGTGGCTCCGAAGGATTTGGCGTCTTACGATTTTCTCGAGGCGGATGCATCTCTGGTGAGGGATTTAGTGGCTGGGAAATTACTTTGAGACACTGCTCGGCCGCCTGAGAACGCGCGGATGCAAAGGGCGCAAGGATGCTGTTCGCGGCCGGATCGCCGCGCTTCCAAATTTGCCGCCGGAACCTATTATTTCTTATTTCTCTCTATCCTCTACGCACTTCCTCTTCTATGCACTTCTTCTATGCACTTGCTGTGCCTCGACTCCGAAAATTTAATGGCGGTGATCACCACCAACAACGGGCGTCAGCCCTGGGCTATCCAGGGTAGCCTATCTGAAGCCCTGATCAGATGTCCCTCTGTCCCTCACTCGCATGGGGAGGTCGCGGGGGCCGGGCGTTGATCTAGAATCGCGCGGCGTTACATCCGGCACCTACAGTTCCAGATTAGGACGGTGCGGGCTGTGAAGGAAAGGTTAGATGTCACACGAAGGAAATTCTTCTGTGGAAAAAGGCGGCAGGGGCTGAAGCCCTTGTCTCAGTCGGCGTCAGAATCAGTATGGCTGAAGCCATATCCTGATACGAAGCTTGCCGATACGAAACCTTGTCTAGGCGCCGGCCCTGAGCGTCCAGAACCATGCGAGGGATAATCCGATCATTACGATCGTCGTCAGCCAGGCCATGACATTGAACAGGCGGGAGTTCACGTATTCGCCCATGAGATCTTTCTTGTTGATCAAAAGCAGCATGAAGATCAGGACGAAGGGCAGCACAATGCCGTTTACCACCTGCGACAGCACAGCGATTTTGACCAAAGGCAGGCGGGGGATCAGAAGCACGGCGCCGCCTGCGACAATCAGCAGAGTGTAGAGCCAATAGAAAAATGGCGCCTCGCTGAACTTTTTGTCGACACCGGATTCAAAACCCAATCCTTCGCAGACCGTGTAAGCGGTGGAAAGGGGAAGAATGGAAGCTGCGAACAGCGAGGCGTTGAACAGTCCTACGGCGAACAGGATATAAGCGTACTGCCCGGCAAGCGGCTTCAGCGCCTGGGCGGCATCGGCGGCATACGCGATGTTGCGAAAACCGTGAAGGAAGAGGGTCGCGGCGCAGGTCACGATGATGAACCACGCCACCACGTCGGTAAAAACACAGCCCGTAATCACGTCCCAGCGCGAACCGCGTAGCCCCCGCGCGGTAACACCCTTCTCCACAATGGAGGATTGAAGGTAGAACTGCATCCAGGGCGCAATCGTAGTTCCGACCACGCCAATCACCATGAATAAATAGGCTTGATCATGAAAGGCCTGCAGCAACGGCGGCCTCACCGTGGCGATGGCCGCGTCCTTCCACATGGGATGGGCGCGCACACCCGCAAGAATGTAGGTGATGTAAAAGAAAGAAGCCGCCAGGAAGATTTTTTCGACGCTCTTGTATTGCCCTTTCACCACAATCAGCCAGACGATCACGGCACATACTGGAACGGTGATGTAACGGGAAAGGCCGAATAATTCCAGGCTGGTGGCGATGCCAATGAATTCGGTCACTACGTTGCCGAAGTTGACAATCAGAATTCCCAGCATCATCAGGAACGTGATGCGCAGGCCGAACTCTTCGCGGATGAGATCGCTGAGGCCTTTACCGGTGACTGCGCCCATGCGGGCGCTCATTTCCTGCACCACGATCAGAGCCAGAGTGATGGGGATCATGGTCCAGAGCAGAAGAAAGCCGTATTGCGCGCCGGCCTGGGAATAGGTGAGGATGCCGCCGGCGTCGTTGTCGACGTTGGCGGTGATGATCCCCGGCCCCACGACTGCGAGAAACAGCAGGGTCCGGCCTTTCCATCGTTTCAGAAGCTTCATGCGCGCGCATCACCGGCATAAGACTGGGGATAACTCGAAACCAGACAACGCTCCAACTTTTCGCAACATGTTTTCCAACATGCCTTCGAACATGTTTTCCAATGCGGAGTTTGGCTCAAGGCCGCATCAGAATACATGGAGCGCAGGTGTGCGGTATAGATGAAAGTGAATTTAACTGGAAAATAATTGGCCGCATGCCCGAACGAGTCAGCGGCGTCTTTTCTTGATGAGCCGGGCTTCGCCGGGCGCGGTGCGCCGCCGCCAGTTTAAGATGTTTGCAGGCCTATATACGGGATGACCAAACACGGGATGACAAAAAACTCCGCGCGCATGATGTACCTGCTGATCGCTCTAATCGTGGTTGTGCTTGACCGCTGGACCAAGCACGTGGTGGCGCAGCGCATCTCGCTTTATTCTCATATTCAGATTATCCCCGGCTTTTTTCGCCTCACGCACACGGAGAATACCGGCGCGGCCTTCAGCTTGTTTGCCGATTCGCCCGCGCCCTGGAAGACGGTCTTGCTGATTGGATTTTCCGTGATTGCTCTGGCCGTGGTGTCAATCCTGCTTTGGAAAAATAATCATGCTCACATGGTCACGGGCATTGGCTTGTCGCTGATCATGGGAGGAGCGCTGGGGAATTTGTGGGATCGTGTGGCGCGGGGACGGGTGGTGGACTTCTTGTTGTTCTATGTAAAGCGGTATCAGTGGCCGGTGTTCAATCTGGCGGACAGCGCCATCGTGGTTGGCGCGGGGTTACTAGTAATCGAAATCCTGTTTACGAAGACCCACGGCGAAGGGCCCAGTTCCTAGGCAGGCTGGTCTCCGCGATTCGACTAAAGTCGGCGTCGTTTGCGCCGATGAAATAGCTGGAGGCTTCAAAATGATTCATCCCGTGAGCAGTTCGACCCAGACCCAGGCCGCAATCCAGCCGAAAGCAACCTCGCAGCAGGCAGCTCAACCGCAACAGCCTGCCCAGGCGAAACCGCCGTCACCCACGGACACAGTGACCCTCAGCGCCGCCAAACAGATTGCGCAGGAAGCGGTGGAAACTTCCGCTCAGACCACGAAAGAGGCTGCTGGTGGGGACGTTCAGGCGAAACGGCTGTTGGTCAGAGAAGCGGCCGACAACGCGTCAATCAAGTAAAGCAGCAATCGCAAACGGAGCGCCGGGCTACGGCGTTCCGTAAAGTTGCTTGTACACGCTGGCATTGCGCAAGATTGCTTGGACGTACTCGCGCGTTTCGGTGAAGGGAATCGATTCGACGAACTCTTGAGGATCGCGATATTTTCCCTGGCCGAGCCACTCCTCAACGCGATCCGAGCCGGCGTTGTAGGCGGCGAGGGCATATTCGAACGAGCCGCCGAACTTGTCGACCATGCCGCGAAAATAGCGTGTGCCCAATTGCATGTTGACGGCGGGCGTGTACAACTGGCTGGCGTTGTAGTGCTTCATTTTCGCTTGCCGGGCGACGACCTTGCCGGTTTTTGGCAGCAGTTGCATCAGGCCGACTGCGTTCGCTCGCGACACTGCCCCGGGATTGAATTCCGACTCCTGGCGAATCAGAGATGCGACAAGATAGGGATCGAGTCCGTTGGCAGCGGACGAGCGCTTCAGGTCGCTCCAGTAAGCTTTGGGAAAGAGCGCTTCCCAATATTTGCGCGGCAGATCGGGAATATCCAGCGCGAAATAGTTGGGCGTGGAGTGTTTCATGAACTCGATGGCCTGGTTGTAGTGTCCAGTCTCGACATACAGTCGTGCGGTTTCCGCCGGGCCCCAGCTTCCGGGATCGGCTGCGGCCGCCGCTTGCAGTTCGCGGACAGCAAAATCGACGAGTCCCCCATTGCCTAGCAACTCGCCCTTCTGCACGTGCAATTCATCCGCAGGCGGTTCTGAGTCCGTGATCTTGACATCACTCTGAAGAGGCGGCACGCGGTCCAGCAAAGGATACTGCGCCATCTGCTCGACGGTGACGGGAGGCAGGCGTTTCATCCGCTGGCGGGCGAGCTCGGCATAATAAAAATTGCGGTAGCGATCGGAAAGTTTTCGGTAAAAGGCGCTGGCCATGGCCGGCTGATTGTCTTCCTCAGCCAAACGGGCGCGCCAATAGAGCGCCGCGGGAGTTTCCGCGCCGGAGGGATACAGAGAGAGCTGTTCCTCGAAAGCTTTCTTGGCGTCTTCGTTGCGGCCTTGCCGCAAGGTGAGCCACGCAGCTTTCCAGTGCACGTAAGAGGCGCGCGCGCCGGTTGGAAAACGCAGCTGCGATTCGCGGAAGGCGTCGAGCGCCTGATCGTATTCGTGATGAACCAGATGCAGATTGGCGGCGGAGAGCAGCGCCCGCTCGAGCCAGGGACTTGCAGGAGCGGCTTGCCGCAACTCATCGACCGAGCGGTAGAAGGTATCGTTGTCGCTGGCGGCAAATGCGACCTGGCCAATCAGGTACAAGCGCTGCGCGTTTTCCTCGCCGCTCACGGGGCCGAGTGAAGTGAGGACTTGTTTCGCGTCGCGATTTTTGCCGCTGCGATGAAGCGCGTCGGCCAGGGCGAGTTCCATCGTGGGCTTCTGCGCGGGACTGCTCTCGTTCACCAGGCTGCGATATTCCTCGACGGCGTCCGCATAACGCCGCTTGGCCATCAATGCGTCAGCGCGGGTTTTGAGTTGGAGCACCGTGGGCAGGGGCTGAGCTGGAAGCTTCTTCAACTCTGCATTCGCGGCATCGGCCTCGGTACTGGTTGGCATGGTGTAGTAAATATTTCCGAAAATCTCAGCAGCTTTCGCGGTCTGGCCGGAGGCAGCGTAGGCGCGCCCTAAAGCAAATTCCAAATCGGAGCGCTCCGGGGTGCGAGTTTGCTCCAGCAGAGTCACCGCTTCCGCGGGCTGGCCTTCGAGCAGAAGCGCGTCCGCGTAGCTAATCGCGGCATCTCGCACCAGCAGGGAATCAGGATGCGTTTTCGAAAAATCCGCGAGGCTTGCCAAAGCTTCGGCTGTGCGGCCGGTTTGCAGATAGGAACTGCCCAGGTAGTAGTCGACGTAATCGCCTAAGTCTCCGGCATGAACCTTGGCGCGATTCAGGGGATCGATGGCTTTCGCGTAATCTCTGTCGAGGACGTGCGCATATCCGATCACGAGCCAGGCGAGCGCTCCGGCATCCTCTTTGGCGTGGGCGCGGGCGAAGGCTTGCACTCCGGCATAAGCGGGGAGAGAGCGATCCTGCAAAAGCTGTTGCGCCATGGGGCGCAGACTGGCGGACGCTACGAACGCCTGCCGCATCCGCCGGACTCGCGGGGAGATCGTGCGCGGCTTGCGGGTGTTAACGTAGTGACGCTTGGAAGTGCCGGTGGCGGGCTTTTTCGCAGGAGCTTTTGAGGTGGGAGGGTTTTTTGCGGCCGGCGTCTTGCTACCGGTAGCGGGAGCCTGCGGCGGCGGTTGAGCCGGGTTTGGCGCCGGAAGGTCTTGAAAAGAACTGTGCGCAGGCGGCAGCAGAGCCTCTGCTCGCGGAAGCAGAACGCCAAACAATCCGCAGAACACTGCGGCTGTCAAAACTCGACACCACTGCGAACTTGACCGCACTACTTTTGTTTCGCCCCGAGACACGCTAATGCCAAAAAATTGCCGCCATACCTAGCGGCGGAAATTCGAACCCATAATGGCGACATCATCTTCCGCGAGACTGCGCAATAGTTCGTTGTGGAAATAGTCGCCGCTCGCGGCTGCGGTGCTGCCGTAGCGTTTTTGAAAAGTGCCACGGCTCTTGTCGATATCCTCTTTCAAGCGGTCGTACAAATCTTTATGGCGGCGGCCTTCCGCAACCTTGGCCTGATTGTAGAGCTTGATTTCATCCACGAGCAGGCGGGCAAATCTTTGGGCCTTGCGATGGACGTCGGCGTCTTCAGGCGACATGCCAGCCCAAGGATCCGCTGCTGCAGCGGGGGCTGCGGCGCTGGTATGTGCCGAGGCGACTTCCACTACTTCCGCCGCTGCTGGCTCCGGGACGGCAGGAGCAGCGGGGACATGCTTCGGCGCATGCGAGGCGAATGGATCAGAGAAGGAAGAAACGGTTTGCACGGGCGAGGGCGGCGGAGGCTCGACCCGGGTCGCCATGGTGCTGTCGTCCCGGGCTGCAGCCTGTTTGCGGAGCGAGACCACTTCCAGCCAAGCGCTGGTTGCGATCACCAGCAATTCCAAGGAAGAGGATTCCAGTTTGCCGCCATCGCCGCCATCGGCATAAACCAGCGCGGCCACTTTTTCTTTGAGGGTCAGCGGCAACACCAGCACCTGTTCATTCGATGGGCTGCTGAATTGTTCGACGAAGCGCCTGCCCATCTCCGCGACGTTGCCGGGGGTGGCGACGCGATTCTGATAAGTGTGCGCCACTGGACCGGCGTTCAGGTCGAGAGAAAAATCTTTAACGGCATCGTCATCGCCGAAGCCGCGGGCTTGCCATCCCGAAGCGGCTCCCGCCTTCACGACGAACAGGGCGATGCGGGAACAGTAGCCGCTACCGGAATCGAGCAGCGCGCGCAGAATTTCCTTCTGGGTTGTACCAGCGTGGATATTCGATACGGCGTGAACCAGAGCGCTGGAATCTCCGCCGCCCCCCGCAGCGGCAACGTTTGCCGGAGTCGGCAACGCGTGCAGTACTTGCTGCACAATTTGGATTTGCAATGGGGGGATCTGCGACTGAAAGGCTTGCGCAACGGCCTGTTCCACCAGGTGCCGCACCTCATCCTGCCTTTGATTCTGCCTCTGGTTCTGATCCGCCATGCTTAGAGACCGTATCCCCTTGAACCACTCGATCCCGCGACGCCGACCTCGGCGCTGATCTTAACTGCTGATTATACGGCACTTGTGGGACTGGGTGGAATTACCTCGGGACGTGTTCAACCGCGCACCGAGTGCCTCTCTTGAATGTATCGCAAAGCGGAGGCAATCGGAAACGCGAAAGGGGTTGGGCAAACACTACGGTTACCAAGTAGAATAATAGCTTGCCTTTCAGAGCAGCGGTTTGTTACCCGCAAAATACTGCATCGTAGAGAGAATGGGAGCCATCCAAAACAAACTAGAGGGGCCTGTTACTGATGAACTGACCCTGGTACAGGCGGCCAAGAAGGGCGACGACTCAGCCTTTGAAGAGTTGGTTCGCCGTTATGACCGCAACGTCTTTCGGATTGCGCAACACATCACACAAAACCGCGAGGATGCGGAAGATGTGGTGCAGGAAGCGTTCCTGAAGGCGTACAGCAACCTGGCGAAGTTTCAGGAGCAGTCCAAGTTTTACACCTGGCTGGTGCGCATCGCCGTCAACGAAGCGTTGATGAAGTTGCGCCGCAAGAAGCCGGAGCGTACGGTCTCACTCGATGAAGACATTAAGACCGAAGATGATTCCCTTCCGCGCGAGATAGCGGATTGGAGCCCGAATCCCGAGCAGCAGTACACGCAAGCGGAGTTACGGGAGATTTTGAGTAAGACGATTCAAGGCCTTCCCCCAGGCTTTCGAACCGTGTTTGTGCTAAGGGACGTAGAAGGACTTTCGACCGAGGAGACCGCCGCAGCGCTGGAGTTGAGCGTGCCGGCGGTGAAATCGCGATTGTTGCGGGCCCGCCTGCAGCTTCGTGAGCGCCTGGGAAGGTTCTTCCAGAAACGCGAGAGTGGAGATGGCAACCAGTGAAATGCTCTGAGTTCTTGCACGAGCTGACAAATTATTTGGACGGGGTCCTCGACGAACCTACAAAGGCCGAGTTGGAAAACCATCTTTCCTGGTGCCATAACTGCTACGTGGTTTGTGACACCACGAAGAAGACCATCGAGATTTATCGCGACTCTCAGCTCTATGAACTGCCCGATGATCTTCGCACGCGGCTGCGTTCCGCCATCATGACCAAGTGCCAGCAGTACAAGAAGCGGGGACCCGAGACCGTTTAATCAAGAACTGACGATTGGCCGCAACCCTGCATTCCCCAGCCTCATCGCTTATAATAGCTTTGGTCCTTTGGGGTTTCACATGCTGCGTTTTCGGACTACCACCCTTCTGGTTTTGCCTCTGTTGATCACCCCCTTGCTCGCATCCGCCCAGGCGGTAGAGTCTGTTCAGGCGCAAAGGTCCTCCGCGTCTTCTGCAGACAAAGCGGCGGCAGACAATAAAGCGGCGAGCGGTCAGCCGCCTGCGCCGATAGCTCCGCCGATTGCCCGCGATGCTCCGCGGATCTCGAGGCAGACCCGATTGGAAATCATCCGCGACTTCGAAACCCAATTGGTGTATGCGCGAACAGCCTTTCCCATGGGCGCGAAGGGCCTTCATCTAAAAGAAGGGGTGGTTACACCCAACGGCGAGGAATTGCAGCAGGTCCTCGCGCTGTGGGGGCCATCGATAAAGCCCGGCGATCCGGCGCACATTTCATTTGTGCGCATCAAAGACGATCACATTCATTTCGAAATCAATGGCGGGCCGGTGCATCGCCAGAAGTGGTACCAGCACATTCAGGTCGCGGGTGCGGGCGGAACGATGCAGGCGCCGCAAAACGATCCGCAAGCCAACCCGCACGGTTCGTTCGTGGACGTTCACTTCGGCAAGTATGTTCCGGAGATGAGCGCACAGCAACTGCGAGCGTTGTTGTATCCGGTGCTCGATTTTAATGCCAGAAATAAAGAGCAGGCCTATCTGGATACGGTGCCTCCCAAGGTGAAGGAGGCGATTCAGGCGCATCATGTGCTGGTGGGAATGAATCAGGAAATGGTGATTCACGCCAAGGGCAAGCCGCCGAAGAAAGTGCGGGAGCGCGACGGCGAGACGGAATACGAAGAATGGATTTATGGCGAGCCTCCCGCGGATGTGGATTTCGTGCGGCTGGTGGGAGATGAAGTGGTAAGGGTTGAGACGATGAGAGTGGGCGGCGAGAAGATCGTGCGCACAGAAAAAGAAGTCGTCTTACAGCAGCCCGAACGGGAGGCGAAAAAGGAGCCGGAGGATGTGCGTCCGGCGAACGCGCCAACGATGCGCCGGCCCGGGGAGGATGAGCAGGATGTCCCCAAGCCGGCGGATGGCCCCACGCATCGGCCACCCGCGCCACCGCCAGATATATCCCCGCCCGGCGGCCCCGGGTTTGTAGCCATGATCTAGGCGGCTAGATAAGTTCCTACTGTCGCGTTGCGACGGGCGAGTCCGCATCGGCAAATGAGAACGCCAGCGCGACATTTGGAAATTCCCGGCCATCAACCTCCACATAGGGATAGACGAAGTAGTTTAGCGGCTTGCCACCCTGCGTCGGGTTCAGGCTCAGGTCGCGGCCCAAGCTGAATTGCATCCGGTTCACGTCGTGAGCGCCGAAAAAGTAGTCGCGTTTCTCCGGATGCTTCCAGGCCTCGGAAATATCCACCGGAATCCATCCTTTGCCATCGACGTAGAAATCGGACCAGCAATGGTAGCCGGCAATTTCGCCGGAGTGCTTGTCGGGCGGCAAAGGGAATCCGATCTCGAAGCGTGCCGGTAGGCCCTGGGAGCGAGCCATCGCAATGAACAAGGAATGAAAGTCGGTGCAGTTACCCTTCTTCGCATCGCAGGCGTAGAGGACGTCGCCGTGTCCCCAGCCGATTCCGGTTTTGTCGTAGCGCATGGTGGTGAAAACGTAATCGTAGATGGCGCGGGCTTTATCGAGCGGCTGAGTTTTGCCTTGAGTAACTTTGACGGCTAGATCAGCGGGCAGGCCAGTGATAGGGACGAGGGAATCGGGCTGCAAGTCCTGATGCCTCTCCGTAGAGGAGAGGGCCACGGCAATTGTGTGCGGAGCGCTTTGCCCCAACCCCAGCCGCTCATGGCGTACGACGTCATACTGCACATCGAAGTGCATTTCGGGTTGCGCGGAATTAGTCTCGGCGTAGTAGATCTGATTGCCGTATTTTGACTCGGCGGCTTTTGTAAGGGGCAGATCGCCATGGGCAGAGATTACTTTCACTTCTTGAAACGAGTCGGATTGAGCTGCGGGGATCCAGATCCGGACTCTCTTTCCAGCAGGAAGATTCCTTACGGTAAAGCCATAGTGAAATGTGAAGTGGCGGGAATCCTGTGCGAAGGTGGACAGAGTGAAAGTCAGAAACAGGGACGACAAGATGCAAATATTGCGCAGCATAGAGGCGGCCTCCTTTCAATTCTTCAATGAGGTTGGAAACGACACACGGGCGTCTTAAGGGAACGCCGTCAAGTGAAGCCGCGCTTGAGGATGCGCATGGGAGTGAAGAAACCGGAAGTGGACCCGGCACACCGCCATCTTAGCAAAATCCGGATATGGCCGCAGCTTCGAAATGCATAGGGATGTTCATCGGATAGAATCTACGGGGCGGTCGCGACTGGAGAAGGATCTCCGCGAAAATTTGGAAGAGGTGGTGCAATGGAAAAGACAAAGACACTGATGAGACGCTTCATCTGCGTTGTTATCGTGGCTGCAATGGCGATCGTGATGGCCGGAGCAGAGCGCTCCTTTGCGCAGAATTCAGCGGCCGATTCGCGGACAGGGTTTGCTCCGCTCGACCAGTGGCGGCGCGCGATTCTTGCGGGCGACACAGCGAGTTTAAAAGCCTTCTACAGCACCGATCCAGCGGCACAGGTGCAAGCGGATGGCGCTAAGAGCGATGCCGATTCGGATTGCAGTTTCTGGCTGGGGTTAAAAGCGCGCGATATGAAACTGGAAATCGTGCGGCTCAAAGAGGGATCGAACCGCGTGGGAATTATCTTCAAAGCTGAGGTGACAGGTCAGCCCAATGGTCAGAGCATGAGCGTGACCGATGCGCAAGGTTGGCAGAAGCAGGGAGAGCAGTGGAAGATCGTCGGCGTAGAAAGGACGGACGCCCCTCACCTGAAGCAGCCGTCGGATATGAAGAAGAATATTTATCCCGATGATGCCGATGCGCACGTCGAGATTAGAGAAGCCGAGCAGAAAGCCGCTGCGCAGCACAAACGTGTGCTGCTGGTTTTCGGCGCCAACTGGTGTTATGACTGCTACGTGCTGGACCTGGCGTTTCAGCGTCCTGATTTAGCGCCGGTGCTGGCGGCGGGATATGAATTGGTGCATGTGGATATTGGTCCAGATGGGAAAAAGAATTCCGACCTTGTGAAGCAATTCGATGTGCCGCTGGACAAAGGCGTTCCCGCCCTGGCGGTGGCTGAGGGTGACGGCACGCTGGTCATTAGTCAGAAAAATGGGGAGTTCGAGGATGCCCGCGCGCTTACTCCGCAGGCGTTGCTTGAATTTCTGAATAAGTGGAAGCCGGCGGCGCGCTAGGGCGAGCTTAGGTCAGCTAAGAGAAGATCTGGATATGCCCCGAAGCTGACAACGATTTGCTTTGGATAGGATTCCGAAGCTGGGGCCTCGTTCGCAATTTGTAGGAGAAGTCTACGAACGAGGCCGGCTGCGGTGCTTGCGAAAGCATTTCTGTACTTACGACTTGACTAGCTTGGCTGCAGCCTTTCGGACTTTAGCCCAGCGTAGCTTTTGCGCTTCTGCGATTCGCCTGCGGGCATCTTTGCTCAACGTACGGCCAGTGCTTCTGAGCTTTTTGCCGCCGGCATGACCGAGAGCGTCCAGCGCCTTCCCTACTTGTCCCATCTCTTTTTCAAGGCGGGAGTACTCCTTCCGCAGGGAAATGACTACTTTGTTCATCATTGATTAATACCCCCTTGCAGGTAAGGCTAACACGAATGGACTTAGGTGAGTGTATTTCGGCGTTTACCTATTGGGGAATGGCATCGCCCGAAGCTGATCTTGGACTCTCGTCGCGAATCAGGAAGGCGAATTAGGGAGACAAGGGAGTTAGTGCTTACCCGGTTGCTATGTCAGTTCTTACCATCGCCGATAGTAGATAAGAAACGTGGAGCCTGGCGAGCTTTCGTGGCTTGCTCGAAAGCGAAAGCCAGGCGGATAAGAGTAGGTTCGCTCCAGGCGCGCCCGAAAAAAGAGATTCCGACGGGCAGCCCCGAAATAGATCCCGCAGTTACGTTGATGTTGGGATAGCCCGCGACCGCGGCGGCATTGGAGCTTCCGCCGGCAAAGTGGTCCCCATTGATCAGGTCGGTCAGCCATGCGGGACCGCCGGTGGGGGCAACGATTGCGTCGAGATGGTACTTGTCCATAGTAGCGTCTATGCCCTCGGTGCGAGCCAATTGATGGTTCTTTTCTATCGTGTCGAGATAGGATTTTTCAGTAAGCGGACCCTTAGCTTCGGCTTTGACGAATAAGTCCTGGCCAAAGTAAGGCATCTCTTTCTGCTTATTGCGCTCGTTGAAATCGATAATGTCTTTCAAAGTACGGACCGGGGCATTGGGGCCGAGGCGTGCGAGATAGGCATTCAGATCGGCCTTCAACTCGTACATAAAGATCAATAGCTCGCTTTCATCGAACTTACCCAGAGTTTCGATGTCGGCCGGATCAACCAATACAGCGCCCTGTTTCTTCATCGCGTCGAGGGCTTGCTCCATGAGCGCGTCGACGGGGTCGCTGAATCCGAAGTATTTTCTCGCGACCCCGATGCGAGCGCCCTTCAGGCCATTGGGATCGCAGAACTGGGTGTAGCCGGTATGAGACTTGCCTGCGCTGGCGGCGGTCGCCGAATCTCCGGGATCGATGCCGGTGAGCACGCCAAGCAAAGTAGCCGCGTCGAGTACGGTGCGGCACATGGGCCCCGCGCTGTCCTGCGTGTGAGAAATTGGAATGATTCCATTCCGGCTGATCAGGCCGACAGTGGGTTTGATTCCGGCAAGGCCGTTTGAAGACGACGGGCAGACGATGGAGCCGTCGGTCTCCGTGCCGATGCCCACGGCAGCGAGGTTGGCGGAAATTCCAGAGCCGGTGCCGGAACTCGAGCCGCAAGGATTGCGATCAAGCGCGTAAGGATTTCTGGTGAGGCCGCCGCGCCCGCTCCATCCGCTGGTGGAGTGGCTGGAGCGAATATTCGCCCACTCGCTGAGATTGGTTTTGCCCAGGATGACGGCTCCGGCGCTGCGAAGTTTCTGCGCCACAAAAGAATCCTCGAGCGGCTTCGACCCGACGAGAGCCAGCGATCCGGCGGTGGTCATCATTTTATCCGCAGTATCGATGTTGTCTTTGATCAGCACAGGAATGCCGTGCATGGGACCGCGCGGGCCTTTGGCCTTGCGTTCCTGATCGAGCGCTTCAGCAATGGAGAGCGCATCCGGATTCCGTTCGATGATGGCGTTGATGGATGGCCCGTGTTTGTCGATCTCATCGATGCGCTCCGAATACTTCTCGACCAATGAGCGGGCTGTGAACTTTCCGGACTTCATTCCATCCTGCAACTCTGCGATGGTGATTTCCTCGAGCTCAAACGATTTGCCCTCGGGCGCTGCAGCCGCCGGGACTATTTCTCGCGCTGCTCCCAGCGCCGGATAGAGTGGGGTAAGCGTCGCGGCGACACTGCCACATACGGCAGTCTTCAGGAACGAACGGCGGTTGGCGGCAAGAGTCGCGTCATCGTCATTGTCATTTCGAGGCATGGTCGATCAGATCCTTTTAGGTGCGGGAACGGCAACGCAACATACTAATGCATGGGTTGAAATCCTGCGCAGAATCGTGAGCCGATAAGCGGAAGGCGACCGACGTGAATGGTAGGCGGGGCCAGGATGTTTGCTTAAGCTCGTTGACTTCTGGTTGGTGGTCTTCCGGTTTTCGCGACGGCCTTGGCGGGCTTCCTGGTGTCGGCAAAAAGATGCTGCACATCGTTATAGGGATTGTAGGTTTGGTCGGGATACCAGACTCCGGCGAAAAGATCGCCCTGGCGGGCGACGGTACATCGCTGCACGTGCACGCTATCGATGAAGCTGTGTTTGATTTGCGGGGCGCCCCAGTCGCCGCCCCATATGAGTCCGGAGCTCTGCGCGAGTTGTCCAAGGAATGTGAAATCGCCTTTCCAGCAAGGCTCGCCGCCGACTGAGCGAACAATGTCGCAGGCCAGTCCGTAGTGATGGACGCCGACAGTTCGAAGTTTGGATGCGCCGCTATTGAACAGTTGCTGCTGACGGTCCTGACTGCGATAGGTCTCGTAGATCAGGACTTCAATTCCCATCTGCTGCGATGCAGTGATTATGCGTTCCACCAGTTGCCGGGTGCCGGGTTCGAGCAGGGAAGGGTCGGCAACACGAGTCAGCGAACCGAAGCGCGCATCCTTTGAAATAACATCCGTGTAGAAGGTCGCCACAAAATATCTCCGGGCGCTGCTGAATGATCGAGAGGTAGATCAAGCTAATCACGACGCCCACGGATGTCCAGCGAAAAGGCTTTAATGGCAGCGTGAAATTCGTGAGTCATTCCTAATGCGGAACTGTCAGAGCCTCAGGAGCGACCGCGGTGGGTGTAACATTTAGCCATGAGCAGAAGATTTTTAGAATGTGTGGTTTCCAGCCGGCAAGAGCATTGGGCCGCAGGTCAACTCCAAGTTCGAAGTGAGCCAGAAGAAGAAGAGGAAGAAGAAGAGGACGAAAAAGAACACGACGAAGACGAAGATGAGGACGATCAGGATGGGTACTCGGAGTAAACCGCCCAGGCACAGGATGGGCGCCCCGGCGAGGTTTGGGATTATGTGGGTTAAAAAATGTTCACTTTAACTTGACTTCTGGTGTACAATTAAGTCCAGCTAAGTTTGACTCACAAGCAATTGAAGGTCGGTATCGCCAACCAGCGTCACCCCCTCACTAGCAGCGAATCTTCTCAGCACAATCCAAAGAAACAAGAATAGGACTACCAACAATGGCAGAACAAGGAACAGTGAAGTGGTTTAATGACGCCAAGGGCTATGGCTTTATCAGCCGTCAGAATGGCGAAGACGTTTTCGTGCATTTCTCCGCGATCCAGGCGGGGGGCTTCCGCAGCCTGCAGGAAGGCCAAACCGTGCAGTTCGACGTGACCAAGGGCCCCAAGGGCTGGCAAGCAGAGAACGTTCAGGCCGTCTAACGACCGCTTTCTGAGCAACAACAGTGCCCGAAACTCGAAAGAGTTTCGGGCATTTCCTTTTAGCGGCAGATCGGGATCAGCCAGGCGTTTGTGTCAGCTGAAACCAAGGGTTCCTCGCTTCGCTCGGAATGACAATGGGGCGCAGGGAATGACAAAGGGCTGGGGAGTTTCTAGCCGCCTTGACGCGCCTGCTGCACCATCTCTACCAGAACTTTCCTGGTTTCCGCCGGAGTGATTGATTCCCGCAGAAAAGCAATGCGGGCGCCTTTCATGCCATCCGGCGTCGTGAGGCGAAGGTGAAAGCCGAGGCGGTCCACCGAAGTCATGGCCGCTTCTTGCGCTTCGATGCCGGCGAATGAACGGGCCAGCAGGACCAGCGCCTCCTTATGATCGGCATTCATGTGTTCGATAATCCCGGCTGCGGCATCGGCGAGCGGGTCAGGCCGAGCCCGATCGTAATCTGACACCTGCACCCAGCCCATCACTCCGAAGCCTCCAACGTAGTACACATCCAGCACTTGCATGCGGTAAAAAGAAAAGTCCTCGAAGTCCACCCAATATTTCGCATTGGCATAGCGCTCCAGATAGAGCGTGCGCGCCTCGGCTACTTCCGCTGGCGGAATGATCGCAGCGTTGCCGATTACTGTGACTCGCGCCGCGCCCAGCGGGTCACCGCTGGCATCAGGCTGGGTGACGAGCAGACTGGCGCGCGGATCGGCTTGCAGATTCTGGGTGTGCATGGCCATGGTGCTGATAAGGAATATAGGACGTCCGGCGGCATCGAGCCCGTAAGGCATGACTGATCCGAAAGGGAAGCCGGGCTGCTTGCGCGAGAGAGTGGAAAGGCTGCCGATGCGGCCCAGGTGAATGAGAGTGCGGGCGCGCTCCGAAAATGTGGGCTCGGGAACGGGTGGCTGATCGTTGCTGACGCCGGGGCCCGCGTGCTTTCTGCTGGATGAAGAACTGGATGAGGAAGACATTTGTGATCTGCAGGCAGTCTAAATGAAATACTGGTCCGGCTGTTGTTGCCACCTGTTCGTGAGTCGAATTCTGCCGAAACGGTAAGTCGCATCGGTTTCGCTTCCGTGTCATCCAATTCAGAATGAGTAACGGATTAGCGGTTTCAGTTCTTGATCTTGTGGGCATGAGAACAGGGGAGTCCGCAGGCAGCGCAATCGCCCGGTCAGTTGATCTGGCGCAACACGCGGAGCAGTTGGGTTACAAGCGCTACTGGCTGGCGGAACATCATTCCATTTCTGGACTGGCGTGCTCGGCTACGCCGGTGTTGATTGGGCATGTAGCGGCGGCGACGAAGACGATTCGCGTAGGCAGCGGTGGAGTAATGCTGCCGAACCATGCACCGCTGGTGGTGGCGGAGCAGTTTGGAACATTGGATGCGTTGTATCCGGGCCGAATTGATCTGGGGTTGGGACGGGCTCCGGGTGGCGATTTTCAAACCATGCGGGCGCTACGGAGGGATTCAAGCCAGAGTGGGGAAGATTTTCCGGCGCTGCTCGACGAACTGCGAACCTACCTGGGACCCGAAAAACCTGGGCAGGCGGTGAAAGCGATTCCCGGACAAGGGAGCAATGTACCGATTACGTTGTTAGGGTCGAGCGGCTTCAGTGCGGAACTGGCGGGAATGCTGGGGTTGCCGTTTGCCTTCGCAGCGCATTTTGCGCCTGAGTATCTATACGCGGCGGCGGAGTTGTATCGCGATCGGTTCCGGCCAAGCGAAGTTCTGCGGAAGCCATACTTAATCGTCGCGGTGCAAGTGATTGCGGCGGAGACGGACGCGGCAGCGCGGCGGTTGTTCACCACGCCGCAGCAGCGCTTTCTGCGGCTGATAAGAAATCAGCCCGTAGAATTATTGCCACCAGTGGATTCCATGGAGGCTCTCTGGCAGAACTATGCGGAGCGTGCTGCCGTGGAAAGTAGGCTGGGCGCGGCAATTGTGGGATCGAATGCAACCGTAAAGGCGGGGTTGGAGAAGCTGGTGGGTGAAACTGGGGCCGACGAGGTGATCATTGTCACTGATACCTATGACCACGCCGATAGACTGCAATCGTACCGGCGGGTGGCCGAGGTGGCTTCCATGATCGAAGCGAAGGCAACCGTCACTGCGGGAAAGTGAGGGATGGACGAACTGCGGCAGGTTGCGTCGAAAACGTCGTCGAGAGATTCGAGATTCGAAATTGGAATCGCTGAGATTGGAAGAGCCAGGCGCGAGCACGATTGTTTCCCCCGGCGTGCGATGCTAGACTTTGATGGGGATGCGAAATGCGTGCAGGGCGCGCGGTCCCCGTGTGATGGGGCATTCGCCCGTGAGCGGGAGTAGTTCAGCGGTAGAACGCCAGCTTCCCAAGCTGGATGTCGCCGGTTCGATCCCGGTCTCCCGCTCCATTTTTTCAATAAGTTAGGCTGCAAACCGATTCTCCAGTTCTTCATGCTGCGGCAGCATCTTCCCAAATACATTGGGCCGCTGAAGTTGATCTTCCAGCCCCGCCATTTATAATTTCAATCTGCGCCGCTCCGCTATGGTCTAAATGCAAAGGAGTACGGAATGTGGAAAAAGCAGGACGATAATGCGGACACGCAGCCTGAGCTCGCCAAGCTGACGCCGGAGTCCGGCGACGCTCCTATGGGATCTTCCATCGTCGGCCGCTTCGAAAAATGGAGTCTCGCCGCTGGATCTCAAAAGGTTGCCGAGGGGGATAAGCAGCCATCATCAGCTCCAAACATGACCGGCTATACAGAGTCGCTGAACGAGTTCACCCGCAGCGCGACGGCGTTCATCGAGCAGCTCCCGCTTCTTACCAAAGCTCGGGAGGCCTACGAGCAAGCCATGAAAGCCAGCGCGGAGTTGCGCAAGATCCTCGATACCGGCGAAGAAAACCTGCAAACGCTCATGACCCAACTCGAGCAGGCAGTCAGCGTTCACGGGGTTAAGCCCGCCGACAAGAAAAAACCGGAACTGGCCAAGGTCGAAGCCATCCGTGAGACCGACGAAAACGGTGCCGCCCCTGTGAAGCGATATCCATAAAAGCAATTTCGTTTGCGTTCTCAACAAAACACTGACTGCTGTGGATTCGCTCACGCTCTGCCGCGGAACTGGATGATCCTTCGGCGATCGCGTTTGGAGGGGCGGCCAGCGGGTAATTCTTCAAACTGCTTCATGGCCTTGCGCTCCGCTGCTACTTTTTGGCGGAGCTCGCGGCTGGCGTCGGACTCGCGGTAAAGAGTTTGGGCGACCGACGCGGGGCCTCGCACTTCGCTGAGAAGCAGCACTTCGATTTCAAAATCGCCGCCGTCGTTGCTGACGCGCAACTTGTCGCCAACGCGGACCTCGCGGGCCGGCTTGGCAGGCTGCCCGTTGGATTGAACGCGGCTCAGATCGCAGGCCCGTGCAGCCAGGGAGCGGGTTTTGAAAAACCGCGCGGCCCACAGCCATTTGTCCATTCTCACGGAGGTCATTGCTTATTCCCCCAATTTATTTGCCCTAGTCCCCAACTTATTTTCCGAAGTTATTTTTCCGTGATGTTCGCCCGCTCGATCCTATAACATCGCTGGCAGAAATTTAATGGAGCCGGATGGACGTTTACCTGATTGACGGGACCTACGAATTGTTCCGGCACTTTTTTGCCGTGCCCGCGGCAGCCGATGTGAACGGCCAAGATGTGGGCGCGGTGCGAGGTGTGTTGGCGTCTGTCCTGTCGATGATCGAGAGCGGCGCGAAGTACATCGGCGTTGCCACCGACCATGTAGTCGAGTCGTTCCGCAACGACCTGTATCCGGGGTACAAGACCAGCGAAGGCGTGTCCGAGGAGTTGCTGGCGCAGTTTCCCGTTCTCGAAGATGCGTTGCAGGCGATGGGCGTGATGGTGTGGCCCATGGTCTACTACGAGGCGGACGATGCACTGGCTTCCGCCGCCGTTAAAGCTGCGAAGGATGAGCACGTGGGTCAAGTGATCATCTGTACGCCGGACAAAGATCTTGCCCAGTGCGTGGTGGGAACACGAATCGTTCAGCTTGATCGCAGGCGCGACATCGTGCGCGATGAAGCGGGCGTTGTGGCGAAGTTTGGAGTCAATCCGCAGTCGATTCCGGATTACCTGGCGGTGGTGGGCGATAGCGCGGATGGTTTTCCGGGCGTGCCGGGCTGGGGCGTGAAGGCTGCAGCTATGGCTTTTTCGCAGTATCCGCACCTTGAAGATATTCCGAAGGATTGGAGAGAGTGGCATCCCTCCATCCGGAAGGCGCGCGTGCTTTCGGAATCGCTATTCAACGGGTGGAACGATGCGTTGCTGTTTCGCACTCTGGCAACTCTGCGGCTGGATGTGCCCGTCTTTGATACGGTCGAGAACCTTCACTGGAGGGGGCCGCGCGAGAACTTTGAGGAACAATGCCGTCGACTGAATGCTTCCAATCTGCTGGATCGCGTCGGCAAAATTAAATCAATCGCTCGATAGATCTCCCTTCGAGCATCATCTCGAAATCATTTCCAAGGAGTAACTTGCAACTAGCGAGTGACGCGCTTCAATCCCTCTTGGGCGGGACGGTAGGTGTGCGCCATGGCGACGGCGGTGCGATATTCTTCAGCGGCGGCGCTATGGTCGCCTTGTTTCTCAAACACTTCCCCGAGCATGACATGGGCCTTGAACGCAGGGGCTTCTTCGACCGGCGAGGAGAAATAGCGGTGCAGTAGCCGCACGGCCATGGGGTAGTCACGGCCGCTGCGCAGGAGGATGCCGGCGCCATCGACCAGCGCTCCGGGATGATCGAGCGGACTCGATTCGAGCTTGCGTAAAGCCTGGTCCATTTCCGGCAAGCGATTCATGTGATGGTAGAACCCGGCCAGATTGAGCCATGAGCGGGCGCCACCGTGAGTGACCTGAATGGCGACTTGAAATTCCTGCTCGGCGGCATCTGTATCTTTATTCTTCTCCGCGATGCGGCCCTTCACCCAATGCGCCATGCCTGCATCTAACGGAGCCAGGCGGTTGGCTTCGTCGCGGGCTTTATCTTTGCCGCCTCCGACAACTCCGGGGGCTTCCAGATAAAACTCGGCAAGATCGGTGCGGGCTTCCCAGCTGTCGGGCGAGAGTGCGACGGCACGTTCAAATTCGGTCCGAACTTTTTTTGCCAAGCCGGCCGCGCTCATAAAACCTGCGTGGTCCGCCTTCTCCCCGTAAATGCGTCCCAGCCACAAATGATAGAGCCCGTTATGAGGATCGAGAGCGATGGCTTTTTCGCAGGAGGGAATTCCGGCGTCCCACGCTCCCAGTTCGAAGTGAGCACGGCAGAGCAGGTTGTAAGCCTCGGCGGTGGGCTCGCTGCGGATTTGGCGCTGCAGTGTTTCGAAAGCCTGATCGACGCGGCCAGCCGCAAGAAGGTCTTGGGGTGAGTCGGTGAGCGCGGAAGACAGGATTGGTATCGAAACGAGAGTTCCAAGAAAGATGCGTGCCAAATACGAGAATATTCTGGGACCCCGCTGCGCCAACAGCGCTCCCTTGGAATGACAACCGGTGTCATCGGTCGATCCCATTCGTTAGGGCACCACTTTAACGTGGGCGCCCTCGACGAGCGGTTTGGTATCGACCGAGGACAATGCGATGACGGAATTTTCAGGAAGTCCGGCGGTGATCTCAACGCGAGTCAGATTCTGCAGCGAGACTTGGACATCGCGGCGTTTGAGCACGCCATCTACCACTTGATAGACATAAGGCTTGGTGTCGTCGATGCGGACGGCTTCGCGCTGTACCGTCAGCACGCCGCTGTGTTCGGCGGTGATGACCGTGACGCCGACGTTGATGTTCGGTAATAGCCGCAAATCGTGATTGTCGACCGTGCAAGTAACCTCGCCAACATTGCGCGAGCCGCGCAGCTTGACCGTGGAAGGAATGGTGCTGACGGCGCCTTTCCAGACTCGATCGGGTAAAGCGTCCCACGTGACTTCGATTTTTTGTCCGGCGGCGAGGCGGCCGATTTCAGGTTCGTCAACGAAGGTGCGCACCAGCATTTGGGAAAGATCGCCTTCCTGCAGCAGCAGATCTCCCGTCTGCACATAGGCGCCTTGTTTGACGGGGAGAGCGTAGACGATTCCATCGAAAGGCGCGCGTACGCTGGATTTTTGCAGAGCTTCTTCAGCCGCGTCGTAGGCGGCTTGAGCCTCCGCGCCCTGGGCCTGAACCTTTGCCGCCTCCGGTTGCGAATAACGATCTTTCTTTTTTTGCTCAAGCAGCGTGACATCGGCCTGGGTACGCTGCAAATCTTCCTCCGCCTGTTTCACTTCGCCCGCGGAGGCTGCGCCTTGCTGGCTTAAGCGGCGAAGAGAATCCAAATTACGCTGGGCTGCGTCGCGCGCGCCGTGGGCTTTGATGAGTTGGGAATCGAGCGTGAGCATTTCTTCGCGCGTACCGCCGGTAGTTAGATCGGCCTGATCGGCCTGTGCCGCCTTGATCTGAGCCTGGGCTCGAGCCGCCTGGCTGCGAAGATCAGCGTCATCCAGCTGCAACAGAAGTTGTCCCCGGCGAACGTGATCTCCTTCTTTTACCAGCAGGCGCTTCACCGTTGTCGGGAGCGGGGAGTGCGCCTCGAAATTGCGGCTGGGCTCGACTTTTCCGTTCGTGGAAATCAGGCTGCGGATAGGGCCTCGCTCGACTGTGGTGGTGCGGATGCGGATCGGCGTCTGGCGAGTAAATACAGGGATCAACGCGAGAGCGGCAGCGACTCCAGCCACCAGCCATGTGCGGCGCTTGCGCGCGGGCGCGTGTCCATTCGAATTGTGGTTTGTTGCCAACCAGTTATCTTTCAGGGCGCAGCAGGGACAATTGCAAGTATCAATTTACCACTCTGGCCGCTATGAACAGTATCTGTGTCTTCCCGAGCCGTTGCGTGGTTAGATGCTGCCGGACCCCGGCGGATGCCGGTAAATCGAGATTGCGAGGACAGCCGCCGAGGAATTTTAGCGCAATCTGGCCCGAACGGTCTCGTTTTGGCTGAGCGACCCCAATGCCGAGCGAATCTCCGCATTGGTCATCAGTGCCGCGATTTTCTTCGACATATACTTGACTGAGATTTCATGATGCTCCTGGTCATAAGAGTCAATGCAATCTGCGGCCAAAACCACGGGCCAGTCGCGTTGATAGGCGTCGATTGCAGTCGTGCGAACGCAAGCGTGAGTATTGATTCCAGCCACGATGATCGTGTCAGCCTGAATCCGCGCGAGAGTTTCATCCAGGGCCGTTCCATAAAACGCGCTATAGCGCTTTTTCACGATGACCAGGTCGGATGGAGCCAGGGAAAGTTCCTGAAGAATCTCGCAACCCTGGGTTCCTTTGATTGTGATGCGGATTCCTTTCGATCTCATCTCCGGAAAGGCATCCCGCAGATCCGGCTCGAACTCCTGTCGCACCCAGATCACGGGCTGGGCGACACTTCGCATGATGGCCACCAGTTCGTTGATGGCTTCAACCAACCTTTCTTTTCGGCCCGGTTCTGAATGGTCAAAAAAGTCGCGCAACATGTCGATTACGAGCAGGACCGGCTTTTTCATAGCCAAGAAAATATCATGGAAGACGCTACAATAAACGTTATGCCAAAACCTTCCCGCTACACGCCAGAACACGCCGCTGCCGGGTTGGACGCCAGCTTTCCCGAGATCGAAACCTGGCCAAACCAGTTTCCGGGATACGAAATTGTGATCGACGATCCGGAGTTCACCTCGGTCTGCCCGAAGACCGGCCTGCCCGATTTTGGCGTGATCACTCTTCGTTACCAACCCGACAAAGCCTGCCTTGAACTGAAATCATATAAAGAATATCTGCACGTTTACCGCAACCTTGGGATCTTTCAAGAGAACGTTGTAAACCGCGTGCTTGAGGATGTGGTGCGCTGGGCCAAGCCGGTATGGGCCGAGGTGAAGGGGGATTTTCGTCCGCGGGGAGGCATTTCGACGACCGTGCTTGCGAGATGGCCGAGGGCTCGGGGAAAGAAGTGAGCGGGTTTAGCGCTTGCGCACTCTTCTGCGCGCAACGTCAAACATTCTTGGATCGTAACTCAGCGGCTCGAGTTTAGAGATAACGATCCTGCGAAAGCCGGCATGCTGCGGATTCAGGAGCCAGTTGCTTTCGTGGGGGGCCAGAGCTGATGGCACGATCAGAACGCAGTGCTCACCGTTCTGAACGAATTCGTCTCCAATGCTGGCAAGTGCCTCTGGAGCGGGCGATCGCCGCCAGTGGGTTGGAAGTTTATCGGCTGCGATACGGTGCTTCGGAAGATCGTCCGGTATTTCCGCGGTCGCGAGAACGAGATCGGGCGGCGCATCGTCAGCTTCAAGATGAACGAAATATTCCAGCATCGCCAGAGATTGATGTTCGGAAGTGTAAGACAGGCGAGTGCCAACGCTCGACCAGCGGCCGCCGTAAAGGTAGGCGCCTTCACCATCGAAAGGAGCGCGCGCGAAGGCTTTGCGCAGCACGCGATAGACCTGCTTCGAATGAAGCTGGCTCAACTGATTCCGCCGAAGGCGATCCGTCCTAAAACGTTCTCGACTTGGCGAGCGCCCAATTCAGTATCCATGGCGCTGATGGGAGTGGCACCGCCCAGCGCGCGATTCGACCGCTTCAGCCAGCGCGCCGCACTTTTGCGGTCGCCAAGACTCTGTCGTGCCAGGGCGACAATGCGGGCCATGCGGTAAAGACGATCGGATTCAAATCGCGCCAGCCGCCCGCTGCGGCGCCGCCGTTGCAGGCTGCGCGGCGAAAGATCGAGCGAGTCGGCAAGCTCTTTTAGGGTCAAGCCGGAGGCTCGCATTAACTCTTCGACGACGGCGGGCGGGAACCCGTCACGAATGGCCTGGCACAGATCGCGCTGACTGGCGAGCTTTCGCCCCAGCACGCTTCGTCCGCCAAGTTCCTTCACCACGGCGCGCAGGTCGTTTACCATTTGTCGTCTATTATAGCGACAATTGTCGCGGATATCAATTACCCAACATGCCACTCCATCCGGCAATTGCCGCCATGCTATATTCGCGAGACCGTGACCTCCGATAAACTCCAGCCGCGCACGGCATTAATCGTGCTTACGGCGCTGAATCTGCTGAATTACGCGGACCGCAATGTGCTATTCGCGGTGCAGCCGCTGGTGCAGGACGAGTTCCATCTCTCGAAGACGCAGATCGGCTATCTCACCAGCGCTTTCCTCGGCTTCTACATGCTGGCCGCGCCGTTCGTTGGCCCGCTGGCGGATCGTTATTCGCGCAAGCTTATCATCGTGTTGGGAGCAATCTTCTGGAGCGCGCTCACGCTGCTAACGGCGTTTACCCACAACTACACCGAATTGCTGATCCGGCACACGCTGGTCGGCATCGGCGAGGCCACATTCGTCACCATCGCGCCGACGTTTGTCGCTGATCTTTTTGCGGAAGAGAAACGCGGGAGGATCCTCGGCGTGTTCTATCTTGCAATTCCGGTTGGATCGGCCGCGGGATATCTGCTAGGGGGCTACCTGGCTCCGCATCACGGCTGGCGTTTTCCGTTCTACATTGCAGCGGCTCCGGGATTTTTGCTGGCGATTAGTGTCCTGTTCCTAAAGGAGCCGGAGCGGGGCCAATTTGATTCGTTGAAAGGCACGCCGGAGCGAACAACAATTCTTGGCTTGTGGCGCAACCCTGCGTTTCTGACGGCCACGCTGGGCATGGCTGCAATGACATTTTCTCTCGGCGGCATCCAAGTCTGGATGCCGCAGTTCCTTTACAGCGAGCGCCACTACACGCTGGAAGCCGCCAACCTGACGTTTGGCCTGATCATTGTTGGAGACGGAATTGTTTCCGCATTGGCCGGCGGTTGGCTTGGGGACTATCTATTGCGCCGCATGAAGAGTGCCTACTATCTGGTTTCGGCGGCCAGCATGGCGCTGGGTATTCCGGCGATGATTGTGGCGCTCTTCGTCAGCGGCCGGGCCATGATCCCAGCTATCGCAGTGGCGTCATTTTTTCTTTTGCTGAATACGGCTCCGTTGAATGCTGCGGTGATCAACTCGGTTGACGCTCACATCCGGGCGACTGCGCTGGCGGTGAATATTTTTATCATTCATATTCTGGGGGATGTGCCTTCGCCAACCATGATGGGATGGGTCGCGGACAAGCGGTCCCTGCAAGCCGCGTTCATTCTGCCTGTGATCGGTATGGCGGTTTCATCTGCCATACTGTTTTATGGGATGAGATTCGCGCCAGCGGTCAGCGTCGACAGGGAAGCTGTTGGGGCAGGGAAGACTTAAGCAGGATGCATTACTTTCACTGGATTGCGGGCACGATTCTTGCCCTGGCGTGGTTTTCCCGCATAGTGGATGCCGCGATCGGCATGCCGGGCGTCGCCAACATTTCTAATCCTGAGTGGGACCGCAGACTCGTCGCGCCTACAGAAGAAGTTTCCGGCAATCCGCGGGTTTCAATTATCGTGCCGGCGCGGAATGAAGAGCGGGATATCGAGCAATCACTCACCCGCCTGCTTGAACTCGACTACGACAATTACGAAGTGATCGCGGTAAACGATCGCTCGACTGATGGTACGGGAGAGATCATGGAGCGCGTGGCCAAAAATTCCCCCCCCCATTTCTCGCAAAGAGCGCGAGGAATGGGGCACCCATCGTTGATAGTAATTCATCACCAGGAATTGCCTCCCGGATGGTTGGGCAAGACTCATGCCATGTGGACCGCCACGAACCAGGCGACCGGCGACTGGCTGCTGTTTACCGACGCGGATGTTTTATTCAAACCCGACTCGCTGCGGCGGGCTGTGGCCTACGCCGAGGCCGAGCGTGCTGATCACTTAGTGTTGTTCCCGCAAATGATCATGAAGCGCCCGGGTGAGTACATGATGATCGCGTTTTTTCAAACCATGTTCGTCTTTGGTCACAGGCCATGGAAAGTGGCGGATCCGAAGTCGAAGGACCACATGGGTGTCGGCGCGTTCAATTTAATTCGGCGCAGCGTCTATAACGCTATAGGAACCTACGAAGCCTTGCGCATGGAAGTGTTGGACGACATGAAGCTGGGCAAGGTGGTGAAGAACGCGGGTTTCGCGCAACGCAACGTTTTCGGCGGCGACCTGATTTCGATTCGCTGGGCGCGCGGCGCCGGCGGCGTGGTCAAGAATCTGACGAAAAATTTCTTCGCAGTATTGTCGTTTCAGTGGTGGCGCACGGTGATCTCGGCCTTCGGCCTTGCCTTCCTCAATCTTATGCCGTTCCTTGGCATATGGCTCGCGCACGGCTGGGAGCGGTTGCCCTATGCCATCGCGCTGGGATCGATGTTCTCCATCTACGTAGGAATGTCGTGGCGCTCAGGAGTTCCCGCTTATTATTTCCTACTGCATCCGGTGAGTACGGGGCTGTTCATTTATACGTTGCTGCTCTCCATGTTTCACGCACTGTGGAACGACGGAATTATATGGCGAGGGACGAGGTATCCGCTGGAGGAGTTGCGGAAGGGGATGGTGTGAGCACGGAACAGTTCCAATCGTGCCGGCTGAAAGAGAATCTCAGCTATGCCAAACTTTCCGACTGGGGTGGGGTTTGCAGAAAGTGAGATTTCCGGGACCGAGGGGTGTTGGCGATGCGAATCTGTGAACTGTTCGGTCAGACAACTGTAGCAAAGGTTTTGAGCGAACCTATTGCGTGGGGCCTCATGCTCTTGTGCACTGCGGGAGCGTGGCCTATCGGGGCTGCGGCGCAAAGCATAACGCAGGCCTGCCAGCCGGCGGTAAGCGATCTGAAAACGGTGGTGACGGCGGCCCAGCGGAAGGCTGCGGGCCAGAAGGCGATACCGCCGATCACCGATCGTCAGTTTGGTTTCGCTTGGCCGGACTCGGAATTTGGCGTATTCAAGACGGATGTGGGGTACACGTTTTTCGCGAGCGATGGTGCGCATCACAACGGTAACAACAAGTACGGGTCGGTCACGCGGACATTCGGAACGCTGGACAATCCTGTAGGCACGGCTCCTCCCATTGATGTGATCATCCATCCCAATCGGGATGCGGGTGTGAATCCGAACTACGGCAGCTATACCTACCTGGGAGGCGGGAGGATTTACCGCGTTCCGGAGGGCAAGCTAGGAGCAGGAAGCTTGCTTGACGTGTATCACGCCGAAATCAACACCGACACGAGTTTCTACTCATTGCTGGGGTTGGCAGTGTCGAAGGACGACGGCTTTTACTGGACAGACTTGGGCGAAATCATTCGGCTGAACCAGCCTTACGAAACGGACCTGGCGGGTTTTGATCTAGGGTCGCCACGGCTGGTTGACTCTCCTGATGGGCAGTATTTCTATGTGTACTTTCCGGATTGGATCGCGAACGGTACGACTCAACCGACTACGGCTACGATCGTTTCGGTGGCGCGGGCGCCGCTTGCCTCCGTGCTGGAAGACGCGTTTGGCGAACGTCCTCATGCGGCGAGGTTTGAGAAGTATTACGAAGGCGCGTGGGGCCAGCCTGGGATTGGAGGATTATCGACCGATCTGAATCCGAACGCGGGCTATGCGGGTTCGGCGAACGTGGCCTATGACAGCGCGTTGGATCGTTACGTGATGATCACTGACGATACGCAGCACATCGCCTATGCGGAATCGGCGGATGGTTTGTCTTGGACGCTTCCGGTTCTGTTGAGGCAAGATGAGAATAACCAGACGAGCTTTGATTATGCGGTGCCCATCGGCACGGGCGACGACCCGAACGTGCTGGGGGAAGAGTTCTACGTTTTTTTCACGTATGGCTCGGCGCAGGGTTGGGCGGGGAATACGGTCCAGCGTTTCACAGTGACGTGCCGGTGACAGTAGGTCAAGCGGTTCATGCCAAAGTTCACTGCGGCGGTTCTTCACTGACGTCCGCCTCGTTGCCGTAGGTCGCCGAGGTTGAGGGCGCAGCCTTAACCTTGGCAGGCTTTTTCGTAGGACGCATTCGTCCCGCGCTGTAGTGGCCTTGTTTTTCCACGTCGTAGTTCTTGGGCAAGGGTGGGATCAGAGTTGATCCGCCGGTTAGCTGGCTGACGCGGTTGAGAATGATTTCAGCGCGGCCATCGTAGAGCTTCACTGGTCCGTGAATTTCGATGACGTGTCCTGCCAGGCGGCGAACGTCGCCCACATCTTTAAGGTCGGAAGGGAAGACCACGACTGTGAAGGGGCAGGAGGCTTGATCTTCGCAGAAGTCGACAAAGTGCACGCCTTTGGCTCCAGCCTTCACCCGAAATACTTTTCCTGTGACGCATTTATTTTCCCCGACGTGTCGTTTGGCGTCGCCAATGGGAAGACAATCAGAAGCGGCGAGTGCGCTAGAGGATAGTAGGAAGGTAAGCACTGCGATCTTAGGCAGCATGACCATGAGTGTTGAGGTACCGACCACAAACAGAAACTTAAGTTATCTCGATTACTTCCTGCTCGGCAATGATGGAATGAATCTGGTGTCTATGCAAGGTTGGATGTCACAGGATTGCCTGTGAATATTGCAGCATTGAGGGTGATGTCGCGGCTTGCAAAAGTAGCCAATGGATGAACTTTGCAATACAAAGTACTTTCTGTTAGGTTACTGCTTGAAAGTTTAGGGAGGCGGCCATGAACCAGGTTCCGCTGAGCGTCCAGATTCGCAACCGGTCCCGTTCGATGGGGCTCAAACTGCTCCTGGTCTGCGTACTGGCTTTGCTGATGACGATTCCGGCGCTCTTCGTAAACAGTATTGTGGAAGATCGGACCAAGCGCGCCGCAGATGTAATCCAGGAGATCAGCGGCCGGGCAGGCGGACAGCAGACTTTCCTCGGACCCTCGCTATCGATTCCTTACAGCGTTCCGCCGCTCTACAAAGGCGCTTTGCCTACACACGGGCTATACGTTGTGTTTCCGACGAAAGCCGAGGCTGCGGTAAAGGTCCATACGCAAGAGCGGAATCGTTCTCTGTTTAAGGTGCCTGTCTATGAGGCTGAACTGAAATTCGATGCGGCATTCGATCTCACCAACTCGCCTTCCGCGCTGCCAGCGGGGGCTGAACTGGACTGGACGCAAGCGGGAATCGTGATTGGCGTTAGCGACGCCCGGGGAGCTTTGGTGGACGGTACGCTAACGGCAAATGGCAAGACAAGCACATTCGTCCCGGCAGAAAACGTTGGAGATGAGAATGCGAGTCTGCGACTGACCTATTTTGGCGTAAAAGTTCCCGAACTGGCCAAGCCAAATGCGACCTTCAATGTCGCCGCGAACCTGCGGTTTTCGGGAGCACAGCGCCTTGCGGTCTTAGCCTATGGCAAGAGCACGCACTTCATGGCCGAGGGGGACTGGCCTAGTCCGGGCTTCGATGGCGGGTTTTTGCCTGCGAAGCGTACCGTCTCTGGGCAGGGATTTACCGGAGAGTGGTCGGTTCCTTTCATTGCCCGCGGCATACCTGCCGAGGGCACGAGTACTGCCGTCAGCGCGCTTGAGCACACGGCGATGGGAATCTCTTTGTTGAAGTCGCGGACCCTTATCAATCCGTGAGTCGTTCGCTGAAATACGTGCTTCTCTTTATCGGCTTGTTGTTTCTCTCGTACTTTGTTTTTGAAGTTACTGCCGGCAAGCGCGTGCATCCAGCGCAGTATGTGCTGGTGGGCATCGCGCACATGATTTTTTATCTGTTGTTGCTATCGTTGGCGGAACGGATTGGTTTTGACTGGGGCTTTCTGGTGGGTGGAGGGGCTACGGTGGCGCTGCTCTCGGCCAATGCAGGCTGGATTTTTGCCAGCCGGGTGCAGGGACTTCGCGCGCTGTTTGTATTCAGCTTGCTCTACTTCTTTATCTACCTGTTGCTGCGGCTCGAGGACAATGCCCTTCTGGTGGGCGCGGTCGCGAGCTTTATTGCTATAGCGGCCGTAATGTATTTCACGCGAAAGATTGATTGGTACAGCTCCATACCAGCGGGTGGGCTGCGGCCCGCGGAGGCCAGCGAGAAGGAAGCGATCTAGAAGAAAGAGCTTTGCCGGGGACAGCAGGTTCCTCACCGGGCTTGGTGCCCGGTTCGGAATGACATCCGCTGTTGTCAGGGGGGTGTGACGGCGCGGCTTGAAGCCGCGCCCTTTCAAAGCAACAGGTTTATTTGAAGGCTTTGACCGCGGCGGCTTCGTCGTCTTTCACGTCGAAGACGGTGTAGAGCTTGGTGATCTGAAGCAGGTCGTGCACTTTCTTTGTCAGATGCAGCAATTTAAGTTCGCCACCCTGATTCTTGGTAGTGGTAAAAGCGCTGACCAGCTCTCCAATGCCGGAGCTGTCGATATAGTTGACGTCGCCGAGGTTCAAGACGATCTTCTTGTTGCCTTTGGCGAGCAGGTCGCGAACCGTGTCGCGAAGAGTGACACTGCCTTCGCCGAGAGTGATGCGGCCGCTGCAGTCCACAATGGTGACTCCGTCCACCTGCCGAGTGCTAAGTTTCATGCTCACTGAGTACGCTCCTTGCCGCCCGCGGATGAACCGTGGACGTGCTTGATCAATTTCACTTCTGTCCCTGTCTGAGACGGGCGGATTTCCACCACGTCCATGAAGGAACGCATAAGAAAAATACCGCGTCCCGAAGTCTTAAGCAGGTTTTCCGGCGCCAGCGGGTTGGGAATGTTGCCCAAATCAATGCCTTTGCCCTGGTCGCGGATGGTGATGACTAAATCCTCGGGGGTGCGCTCGAAAGCCAGAACTACTTTCTTATCGGGGGCGTACGCGTTGCCGTGAAGCACAGCGTTCACCGCGCCTTCGCGCACGGCCATGGATATCTGCATCACCTCGTCTTCCGCAAAACCCAATTCCGTCGCAATGCGGGTGGCCTTCTCCTCCGCATGGTCGACAGTGTCCAAAGTGGAATCGAGCGTATAGGAGACGGTTTGCTCCATAGCAGCTAAATTAATGTTAGACCCGCACCTGTCCTCTGGAATGCCCGTAGGGGCTCGTCGAAAGCCTGCAAACGACGATTCGGTAGTTTGCCTGTCGAAGCCGGGAGTTGTCAACGGAGAGAGTGGAACTTCGGCGATTATTAGAATAATTGATGTGGATGCCCCGCCGTTTGGAGTTTCAGTAGGAACGCTATAATTACACTCCGTGAGTTCCGCGCTGAAAGCCCGAATTGGCCGTTTTCTGAGGCGGATGATTGTTGTCGGATTTTGCGGAGCGGCTGGGATTACGCTCGTCGCCTATGCCGCCGACTATGCTGTCTTTCGCTTTCGCCTCGGCACAAATGCAGCATTCGGCCAGATGACAGTTTCGAGCTACGACGCGGTGCAGCAGAAAAACGGGAAGACGGTTTTCATGTTTAATCCGCCCGAGCCACAAACCTGCGTCCACGCTCTATTCCCGCACGCGGGATTCGTGCCCTGCTGGTACCTGCAGCGTCACACCGAGCCCCGCACAAATATCTGAACGAACTGTTACTTCATCTCTTGCGCGGTGCATCCCGCTTGATCTCTACGTCAAGATTCGTAAAGGTGTTGACTCATCTCTGCGCGCCCTACGGGCATCGTTCGCCACTCCGGAATCATCTAAGCACTTAGCGAATAGATGTAGAAGTTCGTAGGAGGTTTTCTTTATGAAGCTGTTACAGGCACATAGCGTAGTTGGCTTGGTCTTATTCGGCTTGTTCCTGGCAGCGGTTCTGTCTGTGCCCGCATGGGGGAGTAACGCGAGCCCAAATTCAGCTGTGCCGGGAACTTTGAATTATGTTGAGGGGCAAGTTTATGTAGCGGATCAGGCGCTCGACCAGAACTCAGTTGGCAAAACTAACGTTCAAGTCGGCCAATCATTGCGCACGGAAACTGGGAAGGCCGAGATTCTGTTGACCCCGGGAGTGTTCCTTCGCGAGGGCGACAATTCTTCACTTGCGATGGTGGCAGCCACTCTTACCGATACGGAAGTGAAGTTGACACAAGGCCACGCGATGGTGGAAGTGGACCAGATCTATCCGGAGAATAATCTGCGCGTTGTCGAAGGCAATGCCACGGTCAGAATCACTAAGCCCGGACTCTACGACTTTGATTTGCAACAGAATCAAATTCGCGTCTTTGATGGCGAAGCCATCGTGCAGGACGGTAACCAGCAGATCAAATTAAAAGGTGGACACGACTTGAGTCTGGCGGCGAACGCGCCCGAAAAATCGGCGAAGTTCGATAAGAAAGCCATGAACGGCGACGATCTGTATCGCTGGAGCAGTCTGCGATCTGATTACGTGGCGGAGGCCAACGTGGACGGCGCGCGAATTGTTGCAGCGAGTGGCTGGTATGGCGGATACGGCGCAGGCTACTGGGGAGCGGGATGGGGTTGGGGTCCAGGATGGGGAGGCTGGTACTGGGATCCTTATTTCTCGGCCTTCACGTTCATGCCCGGCGGCGGAATTTTCTACAGTCCATTCGGATGGGGATTTTATTCTCCGGGATTTGTTTATCGCGCCCCGTTTTACGGTGGGCATTTTTATCACACGTTTAATGCGGCGAACGTACGCGCCTGGGGACCGGGGCAGCACTACGCTGCTAGTGGATCGTACGCGCATGGCGTTTATACGGGAACTGGGGCGGAGCGGGGAGCATTCCACTCTGGACCGTCCATGACGGCGGGAGCCAGTTACGCCAGCGCAGCACATGCGGGCGGCGAATTCCACAGCAGCGGTGGTGGTGGATTCCACGGTGGTGGAGGATTCCGCGGCGGGGCAGGCCGTTAAGTAATAGTTTGTGATTGATTCGGCGGGGTGCCAATGCACCTCGCCTTTTTTTGTCTGCGTGTTCGGTTACAATTGCGTTCACTAAAAACCAGAGGACACGTACATGTCTAACAGGTCTTCCTCGTCATTTTCGTTATTGTCGTTGCGATATTTTGTCATTGCGGTTCTTGCGGTTGCAGGCACGGTTTCTCAACAAGCTTTAGCTTCGTCGGCAACGGCAGCGGTTGCTTCGTCCGATCCTCGGCTGGAAAAGGGCTACCGCTTTCAGCAAGGTGGTTGGACGTATGTTCACGTGGAAGGCACGCCTGCCGAGATCGGCTTCCAGCACGGCTATTTGCTAGCTACGGAAATTGCGGATGCTCTCGAAGCGATCAAGCTATTCGATACCCACCAGACGCAGCGCGATTGGGAGTTTTTCCGCAAGACCGCGCGCGAGATGCTTTGGCCGCACATCGACGCCGAATATCAGCAGGAGCTGCAAGGCATCGCCGACGGCGTGAAAGCGCACGGCGTCGATCTGGATGTGTACGACATTGTCGCTCTGAACGCTTTCGAAGAAGTTCCCGACTACTACGTGCCGTGGCTGAACCAGCGCGAGAAGCAGGCCAGGGCGCCGAAGCTTGCGGCTCCCGGCAATTGCAGCGCGTTTATCGCTACCGGCGCTTATACCAAAGATCACCAGATCGTCATCGCGCACAACAATTGGACCAGCTATCTCGCGGGCGAGCGCTGGGTGATTATCTTCGACATCGTGCCGCAAAACGGGCAGCGCATTCTGATGGACGGCTTTCCTGGAGTGATCACCAGCGACGACGATTTCGGCGTGAACGCTGCCGGAATCATGATCGCGGAAACCACGATCACGCAATTCGAAGGCTGGGATCCGAACGGCAAGCCGGAGTTCATGCGCTCGCGCAAGGCGTTGCAATACGCCCAGAGCATCGACGACTACGTGCGCATTATCAAAGAAGGCAACAACGGCGGATACGCCAACGACTGGCTCATCGGAGACCGGAAGACCGGCGAGATTGCCTATCTCGAACTTGGCCTGAAGAATACTCCGCTGTGGCGGACGAAAGATGGATACTTCGTCAGTTCAAATTTTGCGCGCGATCCAAAGCTGATTAAAGAAGAGACCAGCGGTTTCGATCCAAACGATGCGTCGTCTTCGGCGAACGCGCGCCACGCGCGCTGGGAAGCGCTGATGAAGCAGGCGAAGGGGAAAATTGACGTAACCATGGCCGAAGCTTTTTTATCGGATCACGTAGACAGCTACGAGAAGGCCGCTTCGAGTGTGGACAAGACGCAGCCCAATGAGCGGTCGCTGTGCGGCCACGTGGATACGTCAGCACACGGCGTGAAGGAATGGGGTTGGGCCGCATACAATCCCGGTGGCGCGGTCCAGGGAAAAGCTACCGACATCAAACTCGCCGCGAATATGAGCATGGTCGCCCGCGCCGGGCACCCTTGCGGTGCGGATTTTCTGGCTGCGGATTTTCTGGATCATCATCCCGAATTCTCCTGGCAAAAGCCGCTTCTGCGCGATATGAAAGCGGGGCCCTGGACGACGTTTCAGGCGGGACAGAAATCTGATCAATAGCGCACCACAAGTCAGGTAGCGACGACTCGCGTAGCGACAGCCGCCCTTCGGCTCACTTGCCGGTTCGCGGATCCCACACCGGCTTGCCTTTGTCATCGCGGAACAAGAGCGTATCGGTGCCCTTCACCAGCTCTCGTGCGAGGATCACGTCCAACTCCTCCTGTTTTACCTTCGACCCCGTAACAGCAATTTGGTCACCTTTGGTGAAGCTCATACCCATCTCTTCCTGAAATGGTTTGGGGCACAGATAGATGTGGGCCTTGTCATCGCCGTTCTTGATGATCAGTTCTGTGAAATCTTTCCGGGTTCCAACAGAAAAAAGATTGACCTCGTCGATCACTCCTTTGATTTTCGTTTCCGTGTGAAGGTCATAGTTGGGCAGGCTGGAGTTTACCGGTTGCGCTTTTTGCGAAAGCCCTGGGTTCACAGATAGGAGCAGAAACAGGGGGATCGGTGAAAAGTACCTCAATGACTTTGCTACGCAGGACAGCAATTTACAGCCCGAGAGCATGGCTCCTCCTCGTAGCTCACGGAAGACTCGGTTGGGCACATCCCTTGCAACCTGCGACGCGGCACCGAGAAAGTCGTTCATCGGTTCCCACGCCGCCTGATACCTTCCGTTAACGATAAAGCCGCATACTCAGTCGCTTCTAGTAAAGACAGGAGGATCGTACACCCCCTGCGGCGTCTAAGAAAGTGGTTAGTTCTGAGATGTAATCGAGCAACTCGCCAAGGTTTTGCCTTAGAAGCAAATTTGATGATCTTATGCTGAAAATCCGCGCCTGAGGCTCGATTAAGGAGCGGTGGGAGGGTCTGAGAGTTGAACCATTAGTTTGCCATGATTGGAACCGTCGAATAATTTGTTGATCGCCGCTGGCGCAGACTCGATACCGCGGACGACATCTACCCGATACTTTAGCTGACCTGAGTTGTGCCACTGCGTGAAGTTACTCACCATTTCTTTTACTTTCGAAGAGTAATCAGTCGCGAGGAAACCCTGGATCTTGAGGCGCTTGCTGATCGCCAGCGCAAAGTTGGAGGGTCCCGGAACGGGCGCCATGGCGTTGTACTGCGAGATCAGGCCGCAAAGCACCACGCGACCAAAGGTGTTCATCAGGTAGAGCGCGCTTTCCAGGATTTCTCCACCGACGTTCTCGAAATAAATATCCACTCCGTTCCCACACGCAGCCTTCAGCTGTTTCTTGTAGTTCTCGTCTTTGTAGTTCACGGCGGCATCGAAAGCGAGTTCCTCTCGCAGCCAGTTGCACTTCTCGTCGGTTCCGGCGATGCCGACTACACGAAGTCCCTTAATCTTGCCGATCTGGCCGACGAGTGATCCGACCGAACCTGCGGCGCCGGAGATCAGGAGAGTTTCGCCGCCCTTGGGTTGTCCCACTTCCAAAAGTCCAGCGTAGGCGGTTAACCCAGCCAGTCCAAACAGTCCAAGGTAAGCCGAAAATGGAAGTCCGCTCTCCGGCAACTTCGTCACAGCGTCACCGTTGGAAAGCAGATATTCTTGCCAGCCGAACATTCCTTGGACTCGGTCACCGGCGGCAAATTTTGGATGATTTGATTTCTCCACTATTCCGATCGCCAACCCGCGCATGATTTCGCCAATCTGCACCGGCGGAACATAGGACGGACGGTCAATCAGCCAACCCCGCATGGCTGGATCGAGCGAGAGATATACGCTGCGAATCAGAAGCTGTGCCTCACCCGGCACCGGCATGGGTTGGGACACAAGCTCGAAGTTGTCAGCGTTAATCAGCCCCGTGGGACGCGATCTGAGCCGCCATTGGCGGTTTACCGGGTTAGCAGCAGCCATAGCGGAGGGTGCCTCACTGTCAGACGGTGTAGCGCCCAGCGGCCAGAAGTCGGCCGGCAATATTGCGCCGCAGTGCAACTCCATCTAACGGATCGTAGTTGGCAAAGCCGCGTAGAGTTGCCATATTCTCTCGCAGGGCGGGGCCAGACGAGCAGGCGCCGACGACATTTCGCGCCGAGACTTCTACTCGATCCATGGCCTCGCGCAAAAACACGGCGCACATGTTAGCGGCATTGGTCCCTTGGCCCGAGGCTGCAAGCTTGCGACTTCGAAGCAGGCTCGACTCCATCGCGAAAACTTCCATGACGATGTCGGAAATGTTCATCACGATCTCCTGCTGTTTTTCCAACTCGACCCCGTATTTGTGATAGGCAATCCCGATCGTGGACAGCGCAATTTTCTTCGCGCCTTGCACAAGCCGAGCTTCTTCATCAGCACCCGCAGCGCCGGTTGCCTCCTTCACGGTTTCGTTTAGCACCGCTTGAACCGCCGGGATAAGCGCCAATTGCCCACGGGCGGCGCGTTTCAGCAGCATTCCCGTTATGAGGAGCCGGTTGATTTCGTTGGTGCCTTCGAAGATCCGGTTGATTCGCGAATCACGGTAAGCCCGTTCCACCGCATAATCCTGATGGTAGCCATAGCCGCCGTGGATTTGGACGCCTTCATCGACAACGTAATCCAGCATCTCGGAGGCATACACCTTAATCATCGAGCACTCCGTGGCGTACTCTTCAACGGCTTTGAGCTCGGTCTGTGAATCCGCGTGCTTGTCCTTATCATGATCATGAGCGGACTGCGCCAATTGGCTCTCGATGAGTCCCACCACACGCCACACCATGGATTCCACAGCGAAGGTGCGAATCGCCATCTCCGCCAGCTTATGCTGGATGGCGCCGAACTCGGCGATCGCCGATCCGAACGCTTTGCGTTCTTTGGCGTATTTCAAGCAGATGGCAAGCACGTTTTTTGCTCCACCCACGGCGCCAGGGCCGAGTTTCAAGCGGCCGATGTTCAGAATGTTGAACGCGATTATGTGCCCGCGCCCAATTTCGCCAAGCAGGTTTTCGACCGGAACCCGGACGTTGTCAAAAAACACCGCCGTGGTCGAGCTGCCCTTGATGCCCATCTTGTGTTCTTCGGCGCCGCTGGTCACGCCGGGAAAGCTGCGCTCCACCAGGAACGCCGTGAACTTCTCACCGCCAACTTTAGCGAATACAGTAAAGAGGTCGGCCGCGCCTCCGTTGGTGATCCACATCTTCTGTCCGTTGAGGACGTAGTATTTGCCGTCTGCGCTGAGATCCGCCCGGGTACGCACGGCGAGAGCATCGGAGCCCGCCAGCGGTTCGGTTAGCGCGTAAGCGGCCAACAGCTCAACCTTCGCCAGCTTGGGGAGATATCTCCGCTGCTGTTCTTCGTTACCAAAGAAAAGAACGGGCAGCGTACCGATCCCGGTATGCGAGGAGTGCCAGGACCCGTAAGAAGCGTCGCGGGCCAGATGCTCACCCGCGATCATCACAGACGGCAGGTCCATTTCCATGCCGCCGAATTTCTCGGGGATCGGTATCGCGGCGAGTCCCAGTTCGGCCGCTTTGCGAAGCACGCTTAGTGCGACCCCCGGAGTCTGTTGGCGGATCGCGTCGAGATGAGGTTCCACCTCACTCGTCCAGAATTGGTCGACAGTACGGGCTATGGCAAGGTGTTCTTCGTTGAGATCTTCGGCCGTGAAAATTTCGTTGGGCAAGCGATCCTCAATGAGGAACGCGCCGCCCTTAACTTGAAGAGGAGTTGCCGCGGCAGTTGTCATCATCTTTTCCCCGGGTCGAACGATTGCGGCGCCACACGCGCGAATCTGTGACCGCAATGCTGATATTCCGATGTTGCGAAAGTCACAGCTGGCAAACAGCCGAATCACGTGTAGATCCTGATCGAGAAAATCACGTTCTCAAATTGTGTTAGTCTATATCAGATATGAGTAACTAACGTCAACATGCAACACAAATATTGAACACCGCAGCGTCGAACTCGCTAGTGGATCGCGATTGGGGAGAACAGTCGATCGAATCTCAATTGTTAAAATCGATCCGGGTATATTGAGCGCTCAACCTGTAGCGTGTCCTGCAACCCTGATCAGGAGAATATACGAGTATGGTTCGTGTTGAAGTCGCCGCACGGCGAAGAAGCCGGAATCAAAGAAGCTCGGTGAAGCGAAATGCGCCAGCGCAGAACCGCCGGGCGCAACTCCACCCAGCGCAGAACCACCCAGTGCAGAACCACGAGGTCCCAGGGCTTCGGGAGCGCAAGAAGGCGCGACTTCGTCAGCAAATTATCGACACAGCTATCCGATTGTTCCGCAAACAGGGTTACGAGAAAACTCGCGTTGATGATATCGTCAAAATTCTCGAAATCAGCCAGCCGACTTTCTTCCGCTATTTCCCGAGCAAGGACGCTGTTCTACGGGACGTGGGTAAGCTCGGCTTCGAGTGCGTGGCGGAGCGCCTCAAGTCCGAACTTTCCACCAAGGCTGATACCACGGAACGCTTGCATCGCCTGTATCACGACATGGCACTCGAAGTGGAAGCCGACCGGCCGCTATGGAAAGCTGTGGTGCTGTCGGGCGCGATGGATCCGGTGCGATCTCCGGAGGTGCGCGGAGTCGAGGGAGTGGCGGTGAGCCGGCTGCGGGAAATCCTGGCGCAGGGTCAGGTACGCGGCGAAATCACGAGCTTGTTCCCCGTGGTACATCTCGCGGAATTCATGGAGGCCCTCTACCACACCGTGGTCCGGCAGTGGACCGTCGACCTGACAGGTCCCCACAAACTGACCGAACGCGTGGACAGCGCCGTGGAATTTTTCTTGCGCGGCGTTAAGCCGTGATTGGTTCCTGAACCAGTCTGTTCTCCCCGTTCTTGCAAGGCTAAAGTAAATGAAAGCCGCAATCCTGCACGATTTCAAGAAGCCGCTCTCGATCGAGGAAGTGGAACGCCCTCATCCCGAAGCAGATGAAGTATTGATCCAGGTGGAAGCCTGTGGCGCATGCCATTCCGACTTGCACGTGGCGGATGGAGATTGGACACAACTGGCGGGAATCGTGAAGAGACCGCTGATTCTCGGCCACGAAATTGCCGGTCACGTAGTGGAGAAAGGTCCGGCAGTGCACGATTTGCAAATCGGCGATCGCGTCGGCCTGCCCTGGATTCACTGGAGCTGTGGTGAGTGCGAATTTTGCCGCGAAGGAAACGAAAACTTGTGCAGCCGGCAGAAGATCACAGGTGTCACCGTTGACGGTGGCTACGCCGAATACGTGAAGGCGCCGGCAACTCACGCGCTGAAAATTCCAGATGGTCTTTCGGCGCTCGAAGCCGCCCCGCTTTTTTGTGCTGGACTCACAGTTTATCGCGCCCTGAAAGGCGCCGGGATTGTGCCCGGCCAGCGCCTGGCTGTTTTCGGCATAGGTGGCCTGGGACACCTTGCAGTGCAGTTCGGACGGGCCTTTAGCGCGGAGGTGACCGCGATCGACATTTCGCCGGAGAAGCTTGAACTCGCCAGATCCTCTGGCGCTTCCGACACGCTCAATGCTGCCAATACTGATGCGGCGAAACAGTTGCGCCGCAAAGGCGGAGTTCACGTTTCATTGGTTACCTCCGCGGCGAAATCCGCTTACGACACGGCTTTTTCGAGCGTGCGGCCGACTGGCACGCTTCTTGTAGTGGGCTTGCCCGCTGAAAACATCTGTTTCCCGCCGATTCTCATGGCAGCACGAGAAGTCCGGATCCATGCGTCAACCGTCGGTACTCGGCAAGACTTGCGGGAAGTACTCGCCATGGCTGCCGCCGGGAAGATACGCTGCCACGTGGTTAAGCGGCCGCTTGCTGAAGCCAACGAGGCGCTGGATCTGTTGCGCAAAGGCGCAGTCTCCGGCCGAATCGTCCTGACTCCCTAAGGGCCGGCCGCGCAAATGCGACGAGGTCGGAGTTTCGTCCTGCGCATCGTCGTCCTTTCCGAACGGCCATCGCCTTGCCGCCATTGAATCGGGGGCGCGATAACACGTGCGCCAAACCGCCTCGGGAATATCGACGTTTCACTTCTTGACGTTAGTGACTCTTATGTGATACTAACTCTCACAATCTGCGGTTTCGTTGGACACGATTTGAATTCCTGATCGTGGACGAAATGGGCAGCTGGATCAGCATTGACGGCTTTAGGGTTGTCGCGGCACCGGGCGGGCTTTAGGGAGTTGCTCAGCGTTGGGGAATACGCAGGACCAATGCGGTGATGTGCAGATACTTCCGTAAGGAGAATCCTATGAAGTCACTGGCATGTGCTTTTGTGTGCTTGCTGCTGGCAACCAGTCTGGCCCAGGCGCAGGGCGTCGGCTCGTCGGGAGATATTACTGGAACTGTAACCGACTCCGCGGGGGCAGTTTTGCCCAAGGTGACCGTCAGTGTGGTTGACAGGCAGACTGGGGCGAAGCGTACGGTCGTTACCGATGGCGCGGGTCAGTACCGGGTAGCCGGACTCTCCCCGTCGACCTATGAAGTGAGCGCGGCTCTGGCGGGGTTCGCCACCGATCTCCGCAGAAGCGTTCCAGTTGCCATCGGGCAGACGGTGATTTCGGACTTCCGCATGAAACCGTCGCAGGTGGCGACAGTAATTGAGGTGACGAGCGAACCGCCAGTGGTGGAAACGGAAAGAGGAAGTCAGGCGGACAGAGTCAACCAGGAGTACATCGCCGACCTGCCCATTGACCGCCGCGATTACCTTACCTTCACCTTGCTTATGCCTGGCGTCTCCGATTCCTCGCGGCTGGCTGGGGACCAGGATTATCGGGTCAAACAGACGCCGCAGAGCGGCCTTTCCTTTTACGGAAGCAATGGCAGAGGAAACAGCATTACCGTGGATGGTGGTGAGACCGGAGACGACGCTGGTGGCGTGCGTCTGACGGTGAGTCAGGACGCGGTGCAGGAGTTTCAGATTAACCGAAGCAACTATTCGGCTGACCTGGGATCAGCCACAGGCGCTTCCATCAACATTGTGACCAAGTCTGCTGCGAACAACGTGCATGGCACGGTCTTCGGGTTTTTCCGCAATGACGCCATGGATGCCCAGAATCCGTTTTCGTTCAGCCAGGCATTGCCGGTGGGTGCGACGTTCAATCCCGCCAGCCCAGATTCCGCAGGCAGGCCGATCAAGGACACTTTGAGCCGCCAACAATTTGGCGGTGCAGTGGGCTTCCCCATTAAGCAAGATAAGACATTCCTGTTCGTGGCTTTTGAGGGGTTGCGGCAGAATGCGCAGAACGCAGTTCCTATCCTGACGAATACAGCTGTTTTTCGCCCCTCGACTTCTCAGAACACAGTGATTGCGGGCCTGGCACAGGCTGGAGCGACCGTGGTGCCGTGCCTCAGCGGTCCGGTGGGCGCAGCTGTTGCCGCCCAACTGGGCTTGCCGGCCCCGAATCCAACGACGAATTTGCCCGGGGCGGTATGTGCGCAAATCCTAACCGGGGCTCTAACCGTGAACCCGGCTATCAACCCTGTGGACGCCTATCTTGTGAATCAGTTCGAGAGCGATGGAGGGGTTTTTCCTTATGACTCGCACCAATACCTGGCGTCGGGCCGACTGGACCACCGCATCAACGCGAGCAATCAGCTTTCTCTCACCTACAGGTATGGACATGACTTGGAGGAATCTCCCGACGTGCAATCGCTGACCGCTTTTTCGGCGGGCAGTTCGATTCATAACTATGACAATAATTTCCAGGGCGCCTGGTATCACCAATTCAGTCCGAGCACAGAGAATGAAGCCCGCGTGCAATGGGATTACAACAGCTTTAGGGTGATCCCCAACGCACCAGGGGAAGTGGGACTGCAGATTCCTGGTTTTATCAATAATCTTGGAACTAACATTTTTCTTCCCAACAAAACGATCCTGCGCCGATACGAGTTCGCAGACAATTTTACCGTGATCCGCGGCCATCACACGTTAAGGTTCGGCGGTTCGGAAATACTTCGCGGGAATCACAGCGAGTCGCACACGTTTTTCCCCGGACGCTTTGTCTTTGGATCGCTTCCTGGCTTCCTGCTGACCCCGCTGCTTCCTAGTTTGACTTCTTTGCAATCCGCGTCTTTCGGACTTCCCGAGGTCTTCCAGCAGGGCTATGGCAATCCAACCTACCCTTATTACACCCGACCGCTGACTTCGGTGTACGCGCAGGACTCGTGGACGGTTACGCCAAGTTTCACGCTTAACTACGGCCTGCGCTACGAACTGGATTCTCAATTCGCTCCTTTGACCACCTATAAGAAGGATTTTGCGCCGCGGATTTCTTTCGCGTGGGATCCTTTGAAAGACCACAAGACGGTGATCCGCGGTGGGTACGGAATCTTCTACGGGCCGGTGGATGCTCAGATTCCTGACGTCGACTTGAGTCTGGGGGTGGTGAACCAGAACAAATCCGCGGTCGAAAACAGCACGTCAGCCGGGCAGGTGGCAAACTTGACAGGGGTCTGCGGGTTCTCGCAGTTCGGTCATCCGATTATCCCCGGTAGCGGCTCCAGCCCGTGCAACCGGGAAATTTCTATTTATGTAGATCCGATCGGGGGAGTTCCAGCTTTAGGGTTGGCAGGGGCGCCGACTGTTTTCGCCGGGTTGTTTGCGCAAGGATTGATTCAGTGCACCACCCCCGCTCCTGGAAATGCCGCATGTATCACTCCCGCTGCGGTGGCTCCGTTTGGCATCGATGTCACGAACAGCGGTCCCGTCGGCCCGCTGCAAGTGGTTTTCGTGAATCAACCGGGCTATCGGCCGCCGATCGCGCAACAGGCTTCGTTCGGGATTGAGCGTGAGATCACGCCGGGATTCTCCATCTCCGTCAGCGGTATCTATTCTCATACCCAGAGACTGCCGGTTGCGATCGATACCAATCTGGGGCCAGCACCGTTTAGCACGGTAACCCTGGCCAATGGCCAAAGCGTTTCCTATCGGAACTGGAATACGACGGCCGGGGGGGCCGATCCATTGGGAGGCACTGAGTTCCCAGGAGGGAAGTATCCCTGTGATACAAACCCCGCATGCTTTGTGAATCCACTGGTGGTACAGAACAACCAATATAGTTCTGAGGCATACGCTGTGTACGAGGGTGGCATCGTCGAAGTAAAGAAGCGCTTCAGCGATCACTTCACGTTGTTCGGGAATTACACCTACAGCAAGGCCTTTGATACATCGACGGATTTCAACAGCGACTACGGACCGCAGGATCCAACCAATATCAACATAGACCGCAGTCTCTCTGAATTTGATGAGCGGCACAAAGTGGTGATCGCGGGTGTGTTCGACAGCCCGTGGAAACAGAGCATCTTGTCGGGTTTTCAACTGGCTCCAATTTTCTCCTACCACAGTGGGCATCCTTTCAACTTGCTTGCTGGTGGAGAAGTTAACGGCGACAATCACACCACAAATGAAAGGCCCATCGGGGCGCCGCGCGACACCGGTCTTGGCCCTAATTATTACGACTTCGACGCCCGCTTGACCTGGCAGCACAAAGTGGGCGAGAGGGCGAATGTGCAGATCACGGCGGAGGGATTCAACCTCGCCAACCGGACGAATTTCGCCAGCGTGAACAACGAAGTCAGCCCGCTGTTTGGTCTTACGCCCGGCTTCACCACGTTTAACGTGCACGGAATTCGCCCCGGTACTGCCTTGGCAAGTGGGGGGACCGACACGCCGAGCACTCCGCTGTCTTACACCTCGGCCTTCCCCAAACGGCAGATCCAACTCGGCATTCGCGTCAGCTTCTGAGGAACTCGATGGCGCTTGTTGAAAATCAGGGAGCAAGAATCTATTGGGACGAACAAGGCCATGGCGCCCCCGTCTTGCTGATCATGGGTCTTGGGTACACATCTCATATGTGGTATCGCATTCGACCTGTTTTGGCGGCACACTATCGAACTATCGCCCTGGATAACCGTGGCGTAGGAAGGAGCGATGTGCCACCGGGTCCGTATCCGATCGCGCTGATGGTATCCGACGCAGCGGCGGTTCTCGACGCGGCCGGAATCGAGACCGCGCATGTGTTCGGCGTGTCGATGGGTGGCATGATTGCGCAAGAGTTCGCGCTGCAGTATTCGAAGCGAACGCGGTCGTTGATGCTGGGCTGTACCGCAGCGGGCGGACCGACGGCCGTACGTGCCGAGCCGGAAGCCACTCAGATGCTGATGGCGCGTGACAAAACGAGCCCGGAACAATCTGCGGAAGCGGCAGTGCCGTTTATCTACGATGCGGCGACTCCGCGGGAAAGGATTGATGAAGACCTTGCGATTCGCCGGCCCTGGTTTCCGCGGAGAGAAGCCTACACGGCGCAACTACAGGGAATACTTGCTTGGGAGGCGTATAGCCGCCTCTCCGGAATCGCCGCCCCCACACTCGTGATCCACGGCGAGCGAGACCGACTGGTGCCGCCGGGCAACGGCAAATTAATCGCGGAGCGTATTCCAGGAGCGAAGCTCGTGATGATTCCTCATGCCAGCCATCTCTTCTTAACTGACCAGACGGAAGTTTCACACCACGCTATTCTGCAATTTCTTAACGAGCAGGCCGGAAGTGCGGGAAGCGATGCCGGGGCGGAGAAGGAGAAGGTTTCATGTTAAAGGAGGCCGCCAGCACTACGCGGGATTCCACGGTGAATGTGAGGCAGCTTTTCGATCTTAGCGGACGTGTGGCGATCGTTACCGGAGGCTCCATCGGACTAGGCCGCCAAATGGCCGAGGGCTTGGCGGAAATGGGCGCGCACGTCGTGCTTTGCGCCCGCAAGAAGGAGCGCTGCCAGGAGGCCGCAGAGGAGTTGGCACAACTCGGCGTCAAAGCCATCGCCTTGGGTTGCGACGTCAAAAATCCGGACAGCATTCAGGAGATGGTAGACGCGACTGTTTCGCGGTTCGGACGGATCGATGTGCTGATCAACAACGCGGGCATCTCCTGGGGCGCTCCCGTCGAGGAGATGCGGCTCGAGGATTGGAACAAGGTCATCGAGACGAACCTGACCGGAACCTTTCTGTGCGCCCAGGCGGTGGGAAAAATCATGATTCGGCAAGGCCGGGGGAAGATCATCAATATTGCGTCTGTGGCTGGGCTGGGTGGGGCTCCGGAGGAACTTCCGGCCATTGGTTACCACGCCAGCAAGGGCGGCGTCATCAGTTTTACCAAAGACTTGGCTTGCAAATGGGCGGCTCATAACATTCAGGTGAACGCAATCGCTCCTGGCTGGTTTCCTACACACATGTCGAGCCGGGTCCTGGAGCATCATAAGGATCTGTTCCTCTCCCATATTCCGTTGCGGCGTTTTGGCAATGAACATGACTTGAAGGGCGCAGCGGTGTTTCTCGCTTCAGATGCTTCCAGCTTCGTCACCGGTCATGTGCTGGTGGTGGATGGAGGTCAGTCAGCCTGGTGACGCATAAGCCATGAATATTCCGCTTACCCCCGTACGATTCTTGCGTTACGCCGAGCAGCAATACCCGGGCAAGACAGCGATCGTCTGTGGAGACCAGCGGTTCACATACGCGCAGTTCGCGGAACGTGCCAGCCGTCTCGCCGGTGCTCTGCGCGAAGCGGGGGTGAAAGCAGGCGACCGGGTTGCATTCCTCAGCCTGAATTGCCATCGGCTTCTCGAAGCGTATTACGGCGTTCTGGAAGCCGGCGCGGTGTTGCTCCCGTTGAACTTCCGTCTCTCTCCTGGGGAACTGGCCTACATTCTGAATGACGCCGGTGTGAAAGTGCTCTTCCTGGAAAAAGAGTTCGCTGAGGTCGTGGATTCTTTTCGGCAAAGCGTTTCAACAGTGCAGACTTTCTTCATGCTTGACGCTGCACCGCAGGCAGCCTGGCTCTCGCCAAGAAATTATGAAGACATTCTGGCGGCGGCGACGCCTTACCGGGCGGATGTGATGGACTTCGACGAAAACTCCCTGGCTGAACTGTTCTATACCAGCGGCACCAGCGCCGACCCCAAGGGAGTGATGCTGACCCACCGAAATATTTATCTCCACGCTCTCTCGGTTATTGTGACGTTCATAACGAAGCCAGATAGCGTAAATCTGCATACCATTCCCCTATTCCATGCCAACGGTTGGGGTACTGCCCATTCAGTCACCTTCGTGGGCGGGAAACATGTCATGTTGCAGCGCTTTACCTGCGCGGAAGTCTTCCAGTTGATCGAGCGCGAGCGCGTCGACTCGCTGAGCCTTGTGCCGATCATGGCAACGGCGTTGGTGAATTCGCCAGACCGGCAAAAATACGACTTGAGCAGCCTGGAGTGGATTTCGATCGGAGGAGCGGCTTCTTCTCCAACCTTGGTGCGCGAGACCGAGGAAAAGTTTGGCTGCCCGTGTTTTGCCGGATACGGCCTAACGGAAACTGCGCCGGTTCTCTCCACCGCCAAACTAAAGCCGGGCGAGCAATTCGATGGTGGAGAGCTTTACGCGGCGCGGGCGATGACCGGGTACGCGATTCCGGGCGTGGAACTTCGGGTCGTGGACTTCGAGGACAACGATGTTGCCCGCGACGGAAAAACCATGGGGGAGATTGTCGCTCGTTCCGACGGTGTGATGCAGGGCTACTGGCAACAGCCGGAGGCCACAGCGGAAGCGATGCGCGGTGGCTGGTTTCATACCGGAGACATGGCGACCATCAGCGAAGATGGACGCATCCTCATCGCTGATCGCAAGAAGGACATTATTGTCAGCGGCGGTGAGAACATTTCGTCGCTCGAAGTGGAGAAGGCGCTGCTGGCGCATCCCGCGGTTTACGAGGCTGCCGTGATTCCAGTCCCAGACGAAAAATGGGGCGAAGTGCCCAAGGCACTGGTTGTAGCGAAACCCGGATCAAACCCAACGGAAGCGGAACTGCTCGAATTCTGCCGCTCTCGCATTGCGCACTTCAAGTGCCCGCGGTCGATCGAGTTCCTCGAGAGCTTGCCCAAGACTGCTACCGGGAAGATTCTGAAAAAAGGATTGCGCAAAAAGTATTGGAGCGAACAGGAACGCAATGCGCACGAATTTACTGCGCGCAAGTGACTGAAGATGCTGGAGAAAGTTCAGTGCCATGACCGATCTAGTTCAACTTTCCAAAGATAAAAATGTCGCAATCATCACCATCAATAATCCTCCGGTGAATGCCTTAAGCCCCGCAGTCGCACAAGGGATTGCCCAGGCCATTGAGCAGGCGGGCAAGGACGATGGCACAAAGGCCGTAGTGCTGATCGGCGGCGGGCGTACGTTCATCGCCGGCGCGGACATAAAGGAATTCGGCAAGATCACGTCCGGCAAGTCCCAGCGCGGCGCGGGCCTGCTTCCGCTCCTGCTTCAGATAGAAGATGTGCGAAAACCAGTGGTGGTGGCCATACATGGCTCCGCCTTTGGCGGCGGGCTGGAACTGGCGATGGCCGGCCACTTTCGTGTGGCGGCTCCGAATGCTCAACTCGGTCAGCCTGAAGTGAAGCTGGGCATTATTCCCGGCGCAGGTGGCACTCAGCGACTGCCTCGGCTGGTGGGCGTCGCCAAGGCCGTCGAAATGTGCGCAGAAGGCAATCCGATTACCGCTCAGGAGGCGCTGAGACTCGGTCTCGTCGATCATCTGATCGAAGGCGATCTGTTGCCCGGCGCCATAGCTTTCTCCCGCGAAATCGTCGGAAAACCGGCACTCAAAACTCGCGAGCGCAACGACAAGCTCGGCACTCCTTCGCAGAATTCACCCGTCTTCGCTGCCGCGCGCGAAAAGGCTCACACCAAACAGCGTGGCATGATGGCGCCGCTTGCGGCTATCGATGCGGTGGAAGCCGCCACCAGGCTCTCTTTTGAAGAAGGATGTCAGGTGGAACGACAGCTATTCGATAAGTGTCTTTTCTCGGATCAATCGAAAGCGCTCATCCACGCTTTTTTCGGCGAGCGCGAAGTCGCCAAGATTCCGGACGTACCAAAAGAAACTCCGACTCTTCCGGTAAATTCCGTGGCGGTAGTCGGTGCCGGAACCATGGGCGGAGGAATCGCCATGGTATTTGCGAATGCCGGCATTTCGGTGTTACTCAAAGAAGCTGACCAACCGGCTCTTGATCGTGGGTTGGCCAATATCCACAAGAACTACCAGAGTTCGGTTAAACGCGGCCGGCTTACGGAGCAATCCGTGAATGAACGCCTGAAACTTATCAAGCCGACGCTCAGCTTCGACGATTTCGGCAAGGTCGATATGGTCGTAGAGGCCGTGTTCGAGGGCATGGCGCTCAAGAAAGAAATCTTCGGCCAGTTGGATCGCGTGTGCCGGCCGGGCGCGATCCTGGCAAGCAACACATCAACGCTCGACATAGACGAGATAGCCTCAGCCACTTCGCGACCCGGTGCCGTCATTGGCACGCATTTTTTCAGCCCGGCGAATATTATGCGTCTGCTCGAGATCGTGCGCGGCCAGGCGAGCGGCAAAGAAGTGATCGCGGCCTGCATGCAACTCTCTAAGAAACTAGGGAAAGTCGGGGTGCTCGTCGGTAACTGCCGGGGCTTTGTGGGAAACCGCATGTTCGGCCCCTATCGCCGTGAAGCGCAGTTCCTGGTGGAGGAAGGCGCGACTATCGAATCCGTGGACAAGGCGCTGTTCGACTTCGGCATGGCAATGGGGCCCATGGCTACTGGCGATCTGGCAGGCCTTGACGTCGGCTGGCGTATCCGTAAGGAGTACCGGCACCTTGAAAAGCCTGGAGTGCGTCAGCCGTTCGCGGAAGACCGCCTCTGCGAACTTGGGCGCTACGGTCAGAAAACCGGAGCAGGCTGGTACAAGTACGACGAGAATCGGCGCGCGATTCCCGATCCTGAAGTCAACGACCTGGTGCGGGAGTGGGCCGCCGAAGCCGGCATCGCCCAACGCAAGCTTTCATCCGAAGAGATCGTAGACCGTTGCATCTATGCCCTGGTGAATGAGGGCGCACGCATTCTGGACGAAGGCTTCGCTCTGCGCGCCGTCGACATCGACATCATTTACCTAAACGGCTACGGATTCCCGGCCTATCGCGGCGGTCCGATGTGGTATGCGGATACCGTGGGACTGGATAAGGTCTACCGCCGCATCTCAGAATTTCATCAACAACACGGCGAACTTTGGGAACCTGCCCCTCTGCTGAAGCGTCTGGCCCAGGAAGGCAAGACCTTCGCCGAACTGAACCGGGAACAGGCCGTGGTGGCGTAAGAATTAAGAGCACGACTGCGAGCTTAGCGGGAGAAGATATGCGAGAAGCGGTAGTGGTTGCCAGCTCACGGACGGGGCTGGCGAAATCGTTCCGCGGTTCGTTCAACATGACCCGCCCCGAAGATCTGGCAGCACATTGCATCAAGGACGTCCTGCGCAAGGTGCCGCAGCTTGACGCGGCCGAAATAGACGACGTTGTGTTGGGATGTGCGCAACCACACGGTCCGCAGGGTCACAACATCGCCCGCACTTCCGCCATGCTGGCCGGGCTTCCCACTTCGGTCGCGGGCACGACGATAAACCGGTTTTGCTCTTCGGGATTGCAGGCGATTGCTGTGGCCTCGCACCAGATCATCAGCGAGGGCGTGGAGGCGGCGATTAGCGGCGGCGTCGAGAGTATCAGCATGACGCCGGCTGCCGGCAATCCTCACCCGGAACTGCAGAAGCGATTGCCCGGCTTGTACATGGGCATGGGCGACACCGCGGAAATCGTCGCCAAGCGTTACAAGGTGAGCCGGGAGGTGCAGGACGAGTACGCACTGCTGAGCCAGCAGCGCACCGCTCGCGCTCAGCGAGATGGTTTTTTCGAGGGCGAGATCGCGCACATGAAGGTCACGATGGCGCTCCTCGATAAGAAAACTGGAGAAAAGGTTGGGACGCGGGAGGTCTGCTGCGACCACGACGAGTGCAATCGGCCCGACACCACGCTGGAAGGCCTGCTCGCGCTGAAGCCTCACTTTGATCCGCACAGCGGAGAAGGCACCGTGACGGCCGGCAACTCCTCGCAACTTTCCGACGGCGCTTCAGCCACTCTGTTGATGTCCCGCCAGCGCGCTGATCAGCTGGGTGTGCCCTACAAGTTGGTGTTTCGCGGATTTCAAGTTGCGGGTTGTGATCCGGACGAAATGGGCATCGGCCCCGTCTTCGCGGTTCCCAAGCTGCTCAAGCGCAACGGCCTGAAGATGGATGATATCGGCCTCTGGGAACTGAACGAGGCCTTTGCAGTGCAGGTGGTCTACTGCCGCGACCGCCTGGGAATAGATCCGGAAAAGTTGAATGTTAACGGCGGGTCCATCTCCATCGGTCATCCGTTTGGCATGACCGGTTCGCGCATGGTCGGAACGCTTGCCAACGAAATGGCGCGTCGGAAAGCGCGCTACGGCATCGTGACCATGTGCATGGGCGGCGGGCAAGGTGCTGCCGGCCTGTTCGAAGCGGTTCAATAATTTACCGAGTTCTACTTCTGATGGAGGAATCAGAGATGAAAAACAACGAAAACGCGAACCAGCGTCTCGATCACTGTGGGTTTATTTTCAGATTGCTATTTGGAGCGGCGGCTATCAGTGTCTTCACGTTGATCTCGGTAGCGACCGCATCTGCCGACAACTCGTCCCACCGCCCGATTGCTTTCACCGAAAGTGGACTCGTGATTGGCTCAACGACAGATCGGGGGAACGAATTTCTCGGTATCCCCTACGCGGCTCCTCCGGTGGGAGCGCTGCGTTGGACGCCGCCGAAGCCCTACGGATTCTTCCCCGGATTTGTCCTCCAAGCGACTCAATTCGGAAGTGCGTGCACGCAAGCTGGAGCGGGCAGCGAGAATTGCCTTTTCCTGAATGTCTTCACCCCACACGTGAAATCGGATGATGGATGGAGTGATCGCGATCGGCGCCGCCTGCCTGTAATGTTTTGGATTCATGGAGGAGGACTCATCAACGGGAGCAGCACCCCCTACAACCCCGAACTACTCGTAAAAAAAGACGTGATTGTCGTCACCATTAATTACCGCCTGGGTTTCTTGGGATTCTTTGCCCAGTCCGCGATAGATGCCGAAGGGCATCTCAACGGCAACTATGGGTTGATGGATCAGCAATTCGCACTCGCGTGGGTTCGCAGGAACATCGCGAGTTTTGGGGGCGATCCGGATAAAGTAACAATATTCGGCGAGTCGGCAGGCGGACAAAGCGTCTATGCCCAGCTCGCATCTCCCCTTGCAGCCGGCATGTTCCGTGGAGCGATATCGGAAAGCGGATCCTATGTGGAATTCCAGGACTACTTTGCGGACATCGTTCCGCTGGCGGTGGGCGAAACGACGGGAACCACAGCCGTGCCGTCCGGCGCTGCCATTGCGGATAGTGTCGGATGCACGAGCCAGACAGCTTCCTGTCTGCGTGCCGTGCCCGCCTCGACCATGGTCGCAGCAGAGCCTTTCCCTTTGTATCCGTTCGTGGATGGAACGCTGCTCACACAAACGATGGGCGCAGCATTTGCCAGCGGCGAATTCAATCAGGTGCCAGTGATCTCGGGCACCAATCACGATGAATATAGATTGTTCGTAGCTCTGGACTACGACCTCTTAGGAAATCCAATACTGACTTCCGGGCAGTATGATACTGCTGTTGCTACTTTGTGGGGACCGGCGCTGGCGCCGCTCGTCCTTACTCTGTACCCATTTGCCAGTTACCCGACCGGCGGTCAGGCATTGGGGGCCTCAGGTACCGACGGAGTCTTTAGCTGTGCGGCGCGGGTTGCGGATCAATCACTGGAGAAATTCGTGCCGACCTATACCTATGAGTTCAACGATGAGAACGCGCCTCCCGCGCAATCTGCGTTTGGCGGATTGTTAACCTTTCCGTTGGGTGCCTATCATAGCTCTGAGCTTCAATACCTGTTCCCGGGCATCGACGTTTTCGGACTTCCGACAACACTTTCAAGCCAACAAAGGCGGCTCTCCCGTGCGATGGTCAGCTACTGGACGCAGTTCGCCAAGACAGGAGACCCCAATTCCCCCGGTGAACCGCTCTGGTCTCCCTACAGTGCGTCAACCGACGAGTTCCAATCTTTGATACCACCGGTGCCGGTAGTCGAGTCCAACTTTGCCAGTAGTCACCAGTGCTCAACGTTTTGGGACCTTTTTTAGCAGCGAGCAATAGGCGGGCGCGCGGTGCCTTACCGGAGGTTTCGCGCGTCCGTCGCCAGGATTATTGCTCTAACCGCGCGGACAGCCGGAATCGCTGATCCCGTCGATCATCTGAAGCAAACGAGATTACAAGAAGATGCCCGCCACCAAGTCAACCGAAGCCACAACCGCCGCTGCTCAGACCACCGCTGACTCAACTGCGCATTCATTGCGGTACGCGTGGTACGTCGTCGGAGTCCTGACACTTCTGTACGCATTCTCGTTCATCGACCGCCAGATCTTCAGTCTGTTGGTCGGCCCGCTTCGTCGCGACTTACACATCGGCGACGCTAAGATGAGTTTGCTGATCGGATTCAGCTTCGCACTGTTTTATACATTCTTCGGAATCCCTCTCGGCAGGCTGGCCGACATTTACAGCCGCAGGTTGATTATCGCGGCCGGCCTGGTACTGTGGAGCGGGTTCACAGCCAGTTGCGGACTGGCGCAAACGTTCGAAATAATGCTTTTGCTGCGCATGGGCGTCGGCGTGGGAGAAGCAGCGCTTTCCCCGGCTGCCTATTCGCTGATCACCGATTATTTTCCTCGCGAGCGGCTGGCCACGGCCCTTAGCGTCTACTCGATGGGCATCTACGTTGGCTCTGGCATGGCTTATTTGCTGGGCGGACTGGTGGTTGCCTACGCATCGACTAAGGCCATGTGGACGATTCCTCTGCTCGGTGCCGTGCATCCCTGGCAGGTCATCTTTCTCCTGGTTGGCCTTCCCGGCATTGCAGTAGCACCGCTACTCTTCACGGTGAAGGAACCTGCCGTACACCGCGGAGCCAGTCGAGGAAGTAGCCGACGATCGACAGTTCCGATGAAGCAGGTATTCTCATACATCTTCGAAAACCGGCGAACGTTCGTGCTCCACAATATTGGTTTTGGGCTACTCGCGCTTTCTTCATACGCCAGCGCCGCTTGGGTGCCGGAATTCTATCGGCGACACTTTCACTGGACCATCGGATCCGTCGGCGTAATTTACGGTTCCTGCGTCGCGGTCTTTGGCTGCATTGGAATCGTCAGTGCTGGACGGTTCGCTGATTACTTGCGCAAACGCGGCCGAGGCAACGCGACCTTGTTCGTAGGTATGCTGATCGGATTAGTCTGGCTGCCCGTCAATTGTCTTTTGTACCTGGCACCCTCTGCGACTTGGGCCACGGTTTGGCTGATTCCGGGATGCGCACTGGCGGCCGCTCCATTCGGCATCGCCCCCGCCGCGATTCAGCAGATGATGCCGGCCACCATGCGCGGACAGGCTTCGGCTGTGTATTTGTTTTCCATCAACCTCATCGGGCTCGGAATCGGACCCACCGCTGTGGGAGCATTAACCCAATACGCATTTCGAAGCGACGAAGCCGTGCGATACTCGCTGGTGATCGTGACATCTGCCGCATGTGCGCTCGCTGCGATAGTCCTTTATGGAGCTTTGAAACCGTTCGTTGCCAGTCTCGAGCGGGTGCGCGTTTGGAATGCCGCACAGTCTGGTTGAGTTGAAGTGTCGTAGGAGTTTCCGTCGGAAAGGCTTATCTCGATTGCATCTCGATACTGGCCCCGTTCGCCCAGGCGAAGAACTGAATCTATCTTCTCTAGCCGATTGGCTGCGCGGACGAATCGCGGGCGCTGAACGAGGTATCACTCTCCAACAGTTTCCGAGCGGGCACTCGAACCTTACCTATCTGTTGCAGATTGATGGGATCGAGTATGTCCTGAGGCGCGGCCCTCTGGGGCCGGTCGCCCCGAAAGCGCACGACATGGGGCGTGAGTTTCGAGTGCTTCAGCTGGTGCATCCGCATTTTCGAGAAGCTCCAAACGTCTTTCACTTATGCGAGGATCCAGCCGTGCTGGGATCTGTGTTCTTCCTGATGGAGCGGCGGTACGGGCTTATATTGCGGGATGAAATTCCGCCACAGCTGGCGAAGCTGCCGAATTATGCCGAGCGAGCCAGCAAGGGATTTGTCGATTGCCTGATACGCCTGCACGCCATCGATATTTCCCGGACGGGTTTGATTGCCCTCGGTAAGCCGGAAGGATTTCTTGAACGCCAGGTGCAGGGTTGGGCAGATCGTTGGAAACGGGCCACCACGGATGACATGCCGAAAATGGATCGCGTGATTCGATGGCTCATCGATCACCAGCCATCTTCTCCCGCGCCGACCCTGGTGCATAACGATTACAAGCTGGATAACGTCATGTTCATGCTCAGCGAAGACGTTATGCTCAGCGCACACTCTGCCGAGCGCATTGAGATTGAGGCGGTGCTCGATTGGGAGATGGCGACGGTTGGCGATCCTCTGGCCGATCTTGGCTTGACGTTGTGTTACTGGGCTTGGGTTGAGGCGCCGCAACTGCGCGCTCGCGGAGTGCCCTCGCTCACATCGCAGCCCGGTTGGTACACGCGAGATCAGTTCCTTCAGCGATATGCCGAGGGAAGCGGACGCGACCTTTCGCAGATCGGTTACTACGAAGTGCTTGGCATCTTCAAGCTGGCAGTGATTCTGCAGCAGATTTACTACCGCTTCCGCCGTGGCCAGACGCAAGACGCACGATTTCAGAACTTCGGAGACCGCGTGAAGGGATTGGTGGAATTGGCGGATTCGCTCATTGAATATCCTAAGATGGGGAAATCCACTTGAGCACCGTCTATCTGGTGCGCCACGGGCAGGCGGGCACGCGCGACGCTTATGATTCGCTTTCCGAGTTGGGAAGCCGCCAGGCACGGATGTTGGGCGAGCACTTCATTTCCCAGGGAATCCGATTTGCCTCCGCCTATGCAGGAGCTCTTACGCGCCAGCAGCAAACTGCCGAGCAGATCCGTGCGGCCTACGCCGACGCGGGCGTTGGCTTCCCCACAGTTCGCGTCGATTCTGGGTGGGATGAATTCGATCTCGGGCGTGTGTATCGCGAGATCGCTCCGCTCCTTGCTGCGGAAGATCCGGAATTTCTGCACGAATACGACGAAATGCGCGAGCAGGTTCGCGTCAGCCAAGGCGCGCACGGGGCACGAATTCATCGCAGATGGATGCCTTGCGACACAAAAGTGGTGGAGGCATGGCTTGCCGGTCGTTATCCCTATGGCGGCGAAACCTGGGACCAGTTTCGTGAGCGCGTTGCGTCCTGCCGGTTGAAGATGCCCGCGCGGCAAGAGAATGAAGCGCGGCAAGAGAACATTCTCGTAGTTACGTCGGCCACGCCGCTTGCGATTTGGACTGGCCTGTCACTGGAGATTTACGATGAGCGGATCATGCGGCTCGCCGGGGCAGTGTATAACGCATCCTACACAATCCTGCGTTTGCGAAAACAGCAGCTACGGTTATTTACCTTCAATGCAGTGCCGCACCTCGCCGCCCCGGGGCTGTGCACCCACCGCTAAGAGAATTCCGCAGTAGTGGGTCAGTTTGCGAGCACCCAGTCATCCAGGAGTAAGAGCGAATCGCTTCCCTCAAGCCGACTTCTCGTTACTAATCGGCCAACTTCCTCGAAGCGCATTTCGACCCTTCTTCGGGCGGGCCGTTGGAAGCGGCTACTTTGAAATTCGTCGGAACACGAAAAGACCGCCGCCGAGTATAGGCTGAAAAATTCCCTCAAACCTAAATCCTCCCTATGCTACCTGTTGTAGACAGACGAGACACGCCTCGGAAATAGAAGCTTGTGAAGGGAAAGTATGAACCAGCCGGTTGGGCTTCCCAATAGTAGGGTTTCGCCCTTGGACCCAGCCTCTAAAGTCTCCCAGACTGCCTGGCGATCAACTCAAACAAGTGATGATCCTCCACATGCTTAATGTTGTCGGCCAGCCGAAGAAAACGGCGGTAGATGTCATCGAGTCCGCTGCGATCGAACTGGTAGCCCAATTGTTCGCAGCGGATGCTGAGAGCGTGTCGGCCCGAGTGCTTGCCCAGCACCAGCTTCGAATCGGGCACTCCCACCGACTGGGGCGTCATGATTTCGTAGGTCAGGGGATTCTTTAGAACGCCGTCCTGATGAATGCCAGCTTCGTGGGCAAATGCATTGCGACCGATAATCGCCTTATTCGGTTGCACCGGCACACCGGTGATCTCACTCAGCATCTGGCTGGCGGAGAAAATCTGCTCGCCGACGATTCCGGTTTCGTAGGCGTATCGGTCGGGCCGAACCCGCATGGCCATCACGATCTCTTCCAGCGAGGCGTTTCCCGCCCGCTCCCCAATCCCGTTTATGGTGCACTCCACCTGCCGCGCTCCCGCTGCCACCGCCGCCAGCGCATTCGCTACTGCTAGACCCAAATCATTGTGGCAGTGTGCGGAGACAGTCACATTCTCGATTCCCTTCACTTGTTGACGGATGGTCGTGATCAGGTCTCCGAACTCGGCCGGGACGGTGTAGCCGACGGTGTCGGCAATGTTCAGTGTGGTGGCTCCCACTTCGACGACCGCATCCAGCACGTGACACAGAAAGTCTGGATCCGTGCGAGTCGCATCCTCCGAGGAGAACTCAACATCATCGCAGAGAGACTTGGCAAAGCGAACCGATTTGCGGGCCTGCTCTACACACTGATCGCGCGTGATACGCAGCTTGTATTTCAAGTGAATATCGGATGTTGCCAGAACAATATGAATGCGTGGCTGCGCCGCGTGTTTCAAAGCTTCCCAAGCGCGCTCAATATCGGGCTGGCAGGCTCGTGCCAGTGCGGCAATGATCGGCCTGCGCACCGCAATCGCAATCGCCTTCACCGACTCGAAGTCTCCATCTGAAGCAATGGGAAAACCCGCTTCAATCACGTCCACGCCAAGACGGTCAAGCTGATCAGCCAAGCGCAGCTTTTCCTGCTGATTCATAGTGCAACCGGGAGACTGCTCTCCGTCGCGAAGAGTCGTATCGAAAATTTTGATGTGGACGCGCTTTGCCGTCATGGTCTCCTCCGAACGAACATGGTACAGCGCACCCGAAGTAGAAGTAAAAGTTATACTAATTCAGCGACAATTATCGTCACTTATATAATAAGGTATGCTAATAGATCCAGGCGATTTGTTAAGATGCTGTAAATTTAACCTACCGGCTTAATGGCAATTGAAGAATTCCATAAGACTGCGGGATTGATTCGCTCGGGATAAAGCGTAAGCATCTGTTTGTACAGCTCAACCGCGGTCTTGGTATGAGAAGCAATCCTGTCGAAATCGCGGATATATTTTCGCGTCGCCTCGATGTTATCTGGCGTATCGGGTGCGCCGGGCCTCTTGTGTCCGGCAATAGCGGCCACCGGCTTCAGCGACTCGATCGTATCGAGCGCCGCAATCC